>Ga0233442_1000003_pt1 | contig 511570 bp, 642 predicted proteins | sample SI_123_September_3_FD_182789 | JGI IMG/M metagenome (GOLD analysis project Ga0233442, IMG submission 182789) | Seawater microbial communities from Saanich Inlet, British Columbia, Canada - SI_123_September2016_150_MG | ecosystem: Environmental > Aquatic > Marine > Inlet | place: Canada... | reverse complement strand
TTGCAATTGAATTATTATATCTAAGATCTTCAGAATTTACATAAGAAGCTATTGAATTGTTGAAGATTGTGTCTTGTGCATTTACATATCCAAACATTGAAGTGTTGTATCTTGTGTTTTCTGTGTTTACATAATTTGCAATTGAATTATTATATCTAAGATCTTCAGAATTTACATAAGAAGCTATTGAATTGTTGAAGATTGTGTCTTGTGCATTTACATATCCAAACATTGAAGTGTTGTATCTTGTGTTTTCTGTGTTTACATAATTTGCAATAGTTGTGTTGTACCTTGTGTTTTCTGTGTTTACATAATTTGCAATTGAATTATTATATCTAAGATCTTCAGAATTTACATAAGAAGATATTGAATTGTTGAAAATTGTATCTTGTGCATTTACATATCCAAACATTGAAGTGTTGTACCTTGTGTTTTCTGTGTTTACATAATTTGCAATAGTTGTGTTGTACCTTGTGTTTTCTGTGTTTACATAATTTGCAATTGAATTATTATATCTAAGATCTTCAGAATTTACATAAGAAGATATTGAATTGTTGAAAATTGTATCTTGTGCATTTACATATCCAAACATTGAAGTGTTGTACCTTGTGTTTTCTGTGTTTACATAATTTGCAATAGTTGTGTTGTACCTTGTGTTTTCTGTGTTTACATAATTTGCAATTGAATTATTATATCTAAGATCTTCAGAATTTACATAATTTTTCATTGAAGTATTTATCAAATTACTTTCTGATTTAGTATAATAATTGCTAAAGGTAGAATTAAATGCTAAGGTGCCATTTGTTGCTTCACCCCAATCAATTAAGGGATTATTATTTCTATAAAGAGTTCCAGTAACATTTGCATCCCCATCCACATTCAAAAGATTTTGAGGACTACTTGTTCCAATTCCAACATTTCCTGAAGAATCAACAGTAATTCTATCTTGATTAGCTGTTTGAAGTCTTAAAGAATCATCAAGGCCATGACTATATATTTCAGCAGCCTCACCTGAGCTATTATAAAATTGAATAGCTCCACCACTTGAAGCATCTCCACCTGTTAATCTAAATTCAGTATATCCTGTTGCATTTTGAATATGGAATAAAGTATCTGGATCTGTAGTGCCTATTCCCACAAATCCTGAACTCTCAAGTGTCAAGATATCTGCATTACCTGCTTGGAATCTAAGATCATTATCTGTAAGATCTGTATAAATTTCAGATATTTCAGCACCTGTTGAATCAAAGAACTGTAAGGTTGCAGCTCCTGAAGCATCTCCTGCTTGGATTCTTAATTGAGTTTCTCCTGTTGCGTTCTTAATATGAAGAGGAGTTGCAGGACTAGCACCTGAGCCAATCCCAACATTTCCTAAATCATAATAGACAGAAGTCCCACTTTGAGTCCAATAAGTAGAACTAGCATCTATTGCATTAATTGTTGCATTAAGTTTGGTTTCATCAAAATCAAGTTGGGAACCATCAAAACTAAGATATTCACTTGTTTCAGACCAATTGTATTTACCTTTAAACCAATCAGCAGTCACATTCCCAGTACCTGTAATTTCTCCACTAAAATCTATGTCCTGCACAAATAAAGTTGTAATCCTACTTGAAAGACCTCCAAGCCAGCTAAAAAACCCGGTGTCAGCAGTTACATTATAACCTGTCATATTTAGGTTAGAATCAACTTCAATACCACTTAAAGTGATATTATTTGCCCTAAATGCATAAGGCACTTTTGCAACCTTTGCAGAACTCTTTAAACTACCATCTCTGTAGTAACATAAATAATATTGTTGATCATAATCTAAAGTAACATCTGGAAGATAATATGAAATAATTCCTCTTGAATCTGTTGTTAAGGTTGTTAAGTTTGAATAGACTACTGCTGTACAAGAAGTGTCTGTTGTAATATTAAATGCAAAATCAAAAGTACCTGTTTCAATACTTCCATTTGAATATGTTGTTTGTAAATTTAAATGTAAATCATCTGTAACTACAGCAGCAGAAACAGTTCCAACTACTAGTAAACACATTGCTAATAGCAAACAAATTCTGACACCTCGGATCATTCTTTTTTTTAAACTTTTTTTCTAACTTTTCGTTTAGGTTTTTTAGCTGAGTATTTTTTTAGAAAGATTTTATTCTTTTCAAACCCAAGAATCCATACACTATTTTTCATAACAAATTAAACATAAAATTAAACATAAAAGTTCAGTACTTTCTTGGGCCTAATTGCCTGCATACTTGGGCCTAACAGTTACTTATCAGTTTCCGTTGTTATCTTACAAAAAGTAACTTGTAGGGAAACGTTTTCCTACTATTTTATCGACGGTAAAAAGAATAAAGAAAAAAAGGTAAGGTAAACTTTATAAAAGAGAAAACCTATAATATATCATTAAAAAAAGAGGACAGAAATGAAACAAGCAATTAAAATTTATTTAGACTCAGATACTAAGCGAAAATTATCTCAAAAAGCAGGTGAAACTGGCTTTCAAGGCAGGGGTGCTTTAACCAAATTCATAGAAAAAATTGCTTCAGAAGATATTTGTTTTTTAGATGACAATTTAAAAAAGATGATGAAGGTCGTATTCCCGACAAGTAATTAATTCTGTCACTTATTATAAGTTAAATAGCCCTATTTTTTAACCCATTTCCTATAACTAAGTTACACGGGCAAGTTTTAAATATCCAAAAATACTTTGAAAATTAAATGAGCCCATAGCTCAGCCTGGTTAGAGCGCTGGTCTTATAAGAGTATAGTTCGTAAGGATTATTTTCTTTTGGATTAGTCTAAGAGAGCCAGAGGTCCTCGGTTCAAATCCGAGTGGGCTCATTAACTTTTTTATAGAGTTTAAAAGAGGACTATTACCCTTTGTAGTTAGTTTTAAAAACTAATAAGGGTAATTTTAATTAAGAACATACAAGCCCCTGTAGTTCAGTGGCCAAGAATGCTGCCCTTTCACGGCAGTGACCCGAGTTCAAATCTCGGCGGGGGCGTTATCTTCTTATTAACTTAAAATTTCTTAATCATATAAGGTTCTTCTAAGTCATATCCTAATTTCCTATAATATGGCCTTACGCCCACTCCAGAAATAATGCTTAATGCTTTAATTTTATTCTTTTTTACTATCTTTTCAGCTTCTTTGAGCAATTTCTTTCCTAATCCACTGTGTTGTGCAGCTTTTTTATCCTTCTCACCCAAATTTAAGGTCTGACCATATACATGAAGTTCCCTAATAATTGCTTTATCACCTTTAATTCTAAGCCTCAAAAGGCCAAATAAGACATTATCCTTATTCACAACCTCTAAAAAATACTCTTTTCCATTACTTGCTTCATATTCTATTGTTTTCAATTTAAGATGTAAATCAAGACTTTCTTTATTAAATCCAATCTCCCTCATACGGATCTCCTGTATCTTAATTCCGGTTTCTCTTAACTTTTCTTCAACATCTTTTCTTAAATCTAACTTCACAGGTTCAAATTTCATCTTCTCTTTAGGTATTTCACGCATAATTCTCATCACCCTACAATATGAGGGTATAAATTTCATTATTTTTTGCACAATTTCTTTAGTTTGTTTTTCGTTATATGGCTTATAATTAATCTTTTTATAAATTTTTGCTAAAGGAGAGTCATTAACTATCTGACATGGATAAATTTTTAATTGATCTGGCCTAAATTTTTTACTTTCAAAGATTTTTTTGAACAATTTTAAATCTTTTTTCATATTGCTGTAGGGTAAACCAGGCATAATATGATATCCAACCTTAAATCCTGCATCTTTTAAACGTTCAGTAGCGTCGGTAACATCTTTAACAGTGTGTCCACGATTTATTTTTTCATAAATTTCATCATCAGGTATCTGAATTCCAATTTCAATACGTGTTGCACCAAATTCCAACATCCTTTTTATTTCTTCAGGTGAACAATCATCAGGTCTATTCTCAATACACATTGCAACACACCTATGTTTTGCTGTTTCATTCAACTTTTTTGCTTGTTTTAAGGTTCTAGACTTCTTACCATTTAATGCATCAAAACATTTTTTGACATATTCATATTGATATTCTAAATCATATTGTAAAAAAGTACCACCAATGATAATTAATTCAATTTTATCTGTTGGATGACCCATTGTTTCAATTACCTTTAATCTATTCATAACTTGTTCATAAGGATCAAAATCAAGGGCCATAGCCCTCATTATAGCTGGACTTTTATCAGTATAACTCTGAGGAACATCATCTCCTCCAGGACAATATATACAGGTCCCATGATTACATTTTCTAGGTTTAAGAACAACAGTTAATGGCGTTACACCTGAAATCGTCCTTACTGGCTTCTTCACCCCTTTTACTTGTTTATAGTAGACCATATATGTCCTAGACAAAAACAATCTTTTTAAAATATCTTTTCTAACTAAACTAATGAAAATTAATGGAGATGATTTTGATGTCCCAAAAGGCCTGGCAAAACAAATAGGTAAAAATATTACTTTTCATGAATGGGGAAAAGTGAGCTTAATACAAAATTCTCCTAAAGAAAGTAAATATCTTATAGAAAGATGTCCATTTCCCTTAGCAAATGAAGATTGGATGGTCGTTTCTGAAACATATATTTTAGGCAAAAAATTAAAAGAAGGAGATAATGTTGCAATAGTAGAATACCCTCTTGATGGAAGACAAATTTTTGATATTTTTAAAGAATCCAAAAAAAAATAGAACTATTTTTAATATCTAATTCTTATAATAATATATGAAAAATCAACAAAAAATATGGGATAAAATAGCCCCTGAATGGAATAAATATAGAATAGATTCAAAAGAATTAAATGAACTTTTAAAAGGCCAAAAAGGTAGAATTCTTGATTTGGGAAGTGGTTCAGGAAGAAGTCTTATCAATCTAAAAACAAAAGGAGAAATGTATTTAGTTGATTTCTCAGAAAATATGATTAAATTAGCTAAAAAAAGAGCTAAAAATGAAAAAATCAAGGCAAAATTCTTTGTTTCAGACATTTCAAAATTACCCTTTAAAGATAATTTCTTTGATTTTGCTATCTCTATAGCTTCCTTACATTGTCTTACAACTAAGAGAAAAAGAAAGAAAGCTGTTAAAGAATTGTTCAGAGTTCTAAAATCAGGAGCAAAAGCAAAGATAGCTGTATGGAATAAAGATACAGATAGATACAAAAATGCCCCAAAAGTAAAATATATTAATTGGAAAAATAAAGGAAAAAGATATTATTATTTATATGATGAAAAAGAAGTCCATAAATTGTTCAAAAAAGTAGGATTTATTATAAAAAAAGCATGCAAACCAAATAAAAACATCATTTTTATTGTTCAAAAACCATAAATTTATCTAATTTTAGCTGATTTGCAAAACACTTAATTTTGCAAAAACACCGTCGAGAAACAAATAAAAAATAATTTCTTGAAAAACGTAGGAAACTTTTTTATTCTTTTTTAATATTCTTTTTCACTTTTAAAACATCAAAGAAAGATTTTTTCTCAAATTGTAACACTTTTTTTGTCTCTAATTCAATTTGAATTTTAATCATTCCTAATTTTGATATAAAAACAGTGCCAACAAGAAAATCTTTTCCCTTAAATTTCTGGAAAGACAACAAAATCTTCTGAATTTTATCTTTCATTTGTTGCTTTTTTACTTCATTTTCAACAATTTCTTCAATTTCTTTAAAATCAAAATCAATATCTTCTGAAAGTTTCTCAAGACCATTTTCTCCAAACATATCAACAGGAACTTTTTTAGCATTATTTTCCATTTCAAATCCAAATAATTCTTTTTTCTTAGGATCATAATAATCAATATGAACCTTATTATCTTTACCCACTACATCTATAATAAAGAAAGAAGAACAAAAATAAGCTTCAGGCCTTTCTTTAATAAATTCTTTAAAGCTATCAGAATCCCTTAATTTTTCTATATAAAATTGAAAGTTCATATCAAACATATAAAATTCTTATTTATATATTTATGGAAGTTCTGTAGATCCAATCCCATATGTTCGCTTAAAAAAAGCATCTCCACAAACAGCAATATTATCTCCCACTTCTTCTTGGGAAATAACTAATGGTTTATTTTGGTCAAGATGTGCAATAAGATTTGCTTTTCCACGCACTAATCTCCTATTTGGAACCCTAATTCCTCTTAATCTAAAAACATGCCTTCCGATATCAGACATATCTAACATTTCAACAGGAATAGTTGCAGAAGGCCTTAAATGATATTTTCCATCTTTAATATTTGCTAAGACTCCATATGTAAGATCTTGTACAGAACCAGGTATTGTTCTTCCTTCATATACATCTAGATCTATTTCTACATATTTTCCAATATCTTTTTTAGTTAACATATAATTCCAGAAATAACACCACTTTTAAGGCTTTACTTTCTCTCAGAAATCTCTTTTTGAAGATCTTTAATAAAATCAGTGGGTTTTACTCCAAACTTAACTTTTCCAGCCCTATTACGTACAGCATAAGTATTAGCTTTTTCTTCTTTATCTCCAATAGTGATCATATAATTAACTTTTTCAAGTTGAGCATCTCTTACTTTCTTAGACATTGATTCAACCCTATCATCTAATTTAACTCTAAATCCAGCTTCTTCAAGCTCTTTTCTAACTTTTTCAGAAGACTTCAAGTTCTTATCACTCATAGGTAAAATCTTAACTTGAACAGGATTAAGCCAAGAAGGCAAATTTCCTTTAAGATGTTCTAATAATATTCCAATAAATCTTTCTAAACTTCCATATATAGCTCTATGAAGCATAATGGGTCTCTTCTTTTTATCATCTTTATCAACATATTCTAATTGAAATCTTTCAGGCATTGAAAAATCAAGTTGAATTGTTCCACATTGCCATTTTCTTCCTAAAGAGTCTGTTAAATGAAAATCAATCTTAGGACCATAAAAAGCCCCATCTCCCTTATTTACCTTATAATTATATTTATTTTTCTTCAAAACATCTTCAAGAGCTTTTTCAGCCTTATTCCAAATATCTTCTCCACCTATTCTTTTTTCAGGCCTAGTAGATAATTCAATATCATATTTAAATCCAAATTTAGAATATATTTCATTTGTTAGTTTCATTACCCCTAATATTTCAGATTCAAGTTGTTTTTCATTACAATATATATGTGCATCATCTTGAACAAATTGTATAACTCTAAAGATTCCCCCTAAAACCCCTGATAATTCTTGTCTATGAACAACTCCAAGTTCTGCAACTCTTAAAGGAAGATCTTTATAACTTTTTGGAGAATTTTTAAAGACAAGTAAGCCCCCAGGACAATTCATAGGTTTTACTGCAAGTTCTTTCTTCTCAAACTCTGTTAAAAATATATTTTCCTTATATTTTTCCCAATGACCTGATATTTGCCATAATTTTTTATCAATTATTTGGGGTGTTGAAATTTCTGAATATTTTTCTCTCTTATGTAATTCTCTCCAATAATCAATTAATGCATTTTTAATTATTAAACCATTATTATGCCAAAATACCATCCCAGGAGCTGTTTCATTAAAACTAAAGAGATCCATCTGTTGGGCAAGAATTCTATGATCATTATCTTTTAATTTAGATGAATCAAGTTTTGATTTTGAAATTTCTCTTAATAATTGCTTTACATCATATTCTTCTTCAACATCCTTACCATCTTCAACAGAAATTTCCCTACTAAGTTCACTCAAGGGATGACCTTTTACTTTCATTTCGAATTCTTTATAATATCCAAAAGGTGCACGAGTAACTTTGAAATGTTTTTTCAATTCTTTTTCAGATTCATCTAAAACTTTTTCAGCATGATCTGGAGCAGATAAATTCTTTGAAAGATGAGCATAAGGATAAAGAACAACATTTTTTGTTTTAACAGAAGAGGCTATTTCCTTAACATGTTTAACAAGTTCTGAAACAACTTTCTTAATATTTCCATCTTTCTTCTCTACAGCTGTTAATATAGCTAATGCTTCTTCAGCTTTTCCACCTTTTTTTTCTTTTTCAGAAAGATCTTTTATTGATTTTAATGCTTTTTTCAAAGGTTTAAATTTAATATGATCTACATGTAATGCTAGTATCTTCATGTCAAACTTAAGAAAAACTATTTTATAAAATTAACTTAAGAACTTATAATCTCTTTTCAAGTAATTGATATTGTGAATCATTATGTCTTTTCATTCCTTTAAATTTAAAACCTGCAGAAGTTAAATTATTCAAAGACCTATAATTTTGAGGATTAACTAAAGTAGAAACCCTATTTCCCCCTTGATCTTCAACATATTTTAAACGAGCCTCAATTAATTTCCTCTGAACCCCTCCAACATATTGTTTATCTACAACACAATTTCTAAAATACCAATACCCATGAGGCCGATTAAGAACAGCAAATCCAATTATTTGAAAATTATCTTTTGCAACAAATATGTTTTGAGCACCTTTAAACGTAAAAGAATCATCATGACCTTGTTTATTAATTTCTTCTAATCTTTCTAAAGTTTCTAAATTAAGAGGTTTGACAAGTCTTTCAACATTTACCATTTAAGAAAAAAACTAAAATCTTTTATTAAGATTTATATATAAATTTAGATATTTGGGATTTAGCAGCTTTTCTCTTTTTTTGATGTTTAGCTAAAAAATCATTTATCTTCTTTATTGTAATTTGTTTTAATTCAGAGGTCAACATTTCTCCACTTCTATATTTCTTTTCAATTTCTTCTAATTTTTTATCATCTTCTTCAAATAAGAATCTTAAATATTGGAAGGCAATATCAACATCAGGATTTCCACCTTTTTTCCTATGTTCATCAAGAGTTTCTTTTCCTCCTGAAAAAGCATATTTCTTAATTTTCCTTTCAACTTCTTTAGAAGAATCGGTAGTATAGATTGCATGTTCCTTAGAAGAAGACATTTTACCCTCAACCCCTGTTAGTGGAGGTAAAAAAATACATTGTATGCTAGCAGGCTTATAATGCCCTAATTTAGGCAATATGTCTCTAGTAAGTCTAAAATGAGGATCTTGATCAACAGCATGGGGGATTAAGCAAGGAATTTTCTTTTTCTTAATTATAGAAGGTAAAAAAGCAGGAACAGCTTGCATAGCTGTATAAAAAATAGAGCCAGTATTTGTACTTTCATTTAAACCAAAACTTGATTTAACCATTGAAAAAGTAATTCTTTTAGAAACTTCACAGGCAGGCCTATACATTAAATTAGCATGTTTACTATCAATAATAAAATGAGTTTTCTTTGGATCAAAACCTAATGCAATAATATCTAGCATATTTTCATTCATCCAAGAATCAATTTCTTTAAATTCTAATTTTTTATTGAAAAGAAACTTCTCTTCATCTGGAAATTGAAACCATAATTCAACTCCAAATTTATCTTGCAACCATTTTGTAAACATCCAAGGCATCAAATGTCCTAAATGCACAGGACCTGAAGGAGCCCTACCAGTATAAAGAAAAAACTTATTTCCTTTTTCATATTCATCTAAAATCCAATTTAGATCCCTATGTGCAAAAAATAAATTTCTTTTAAGAAGAGGATGAAGTTCTTTTGTATGTTTTTTAATTCTATTTAGAAGTTTATTATCTATTTTTTGAATTCCAAATTCTTTCAAAAGCCGATTGTAATCCATATCTCCTGAGACTTCCCAAGGAGTCACCTTACTTTTTTTATTCATAATACCTATAATCATATCTTATTTTTAAAATTAACTTAAAAGAAGATTATTATTATTAAAAGGGCAAGTGTCTTACAGAGGACAAATATTTATAAATAATATTCAACTGAATTTATTATAAAATGAAAAGAGTGATATTTGCAACGCTATTAATATTAATGTTTACTTCTTTAGTTTCAGCAGAAATAATAATTACGGAACAACCAGATCAAATTTACAATTTAGGAGATACCCTTTCTATTCCAATGACAATTAGGGCGACTAATGATTTATCTGGAAGTCTTGAACTTGATTTACTTTGTAGCGGATCTTCTCAAAATTTTTATAGAAATGGTATAACTCTACAATATGGTGAAGAAATTGTTTTAGCACCAGCACCAGCACTTGTTTTAACAAAAGAAATAATAGGGGAGGCTAGAGGATTTTGTAAGATAATACCTAGCTTAACAGGAGAAACACCTGCACCCTCAGAAGAATTTAAAATATCAAGCTCAATGACAGTATATATTGAAAGCAAGCAAAAAAATTTCAATCCAGGAGAAAGACTTATTCTTGAAGGAAATGTAATAAAAGAAAATGAAAAAAGTTCAAATGGATTTATTTCTTTAGAAATAATAAGGGGAGATAATTCATCTGAAAATATAAATCAATTATCTACAATAAATAATGGATTTTTTACAATAAATACGTCTATCCCTGAAGATCTTGCTTCAAAATTATATTCTATAAAATTAATAGCATATGAAAAAGATATTAATGGAGAAGAAACAAATAAGGGTTATACAGATTATAGTATATCAATCAATCAAGTTGCTAAAAATTTAGAGGTTGTTTTAGAAAATGAAATTGTAGAACCAAACACCGATTTAAAATTAAAAACAATACTTCATGACCAAACAGGGGAAAACATTGCCTCAAGTTCAATAATTACTATAAAAAATACAAAAGGAAAAATTTTAGATCAAATTGAAAGACAAACAGATGAATTTTTTGAATACCCTATTGAATATAATGAGGCTCCTGGAGAATGGACCGTTGTAGCAGTGTCTAATAAAATGACTACAGAATTTACATTTAATATTTCTGAAAAGAAAAGTGCAGAGGTAGAACTAATAAATAAAACAGTGTTTGTTACAAATAAAGGTAATGTTCCATATTGTAATGAAACAATTTTAGTAAAAATAGGAAATCAATCCCTAAACATAGATGTATGTATTGAAGTAGATGAAATAGGAGAATATCTTTTGACAGCACCTGATGGAGAATATGAAATAGAAATTATAAAAGAAGGTCAAAGTATGATAACTCAAAATGTATTACTTACTGGAAGATCAATTGATTTCAAGGAAGCTTCTTCAGGAGTATTAAATGCAATAGGAAAACCAATTGTATGGATATTTATTATTATTGTTCTTGCATTTATTATTTTCATGCTATTTAGAAAAGGATATAAGAAAAGTTTTGTAGGACACATATCTATTAAAAAAAAAGGCTCACCAATAAGAACACACCAGACAAGCTCTGAAAAATTTAGACCTCTTTCTATTAAAAACAAATCTTCAATTAAATCTTCAAATAAGGCAGAAGTTTCTTTATCCCTTAAAGGAGAAAAACAAGGAGCAAGTGTTGTATGTCTAAAAATTAAAAACCTAAAGGAAATTGAAAATAAAAAAGGCGGAGGAGAAGAGATTATTCAAAAAATAATTGAATTATCTGAACAAAGTAAATCCATTATTTATAAAAATCAAAATAACATTTTCATTTTATTTACACCTTCAAAGACAAAAACATTCAAAAATGAAGAAACAGCATTTTCATTTGCAAAAAAAGCTCAAGACATATTAAATAGCCATAATAGATTATTTAGACAAAAAATAGAATTTGGTTTATCTTTAGATTATGGAGAAATAGTAGGTAAACAAGAACCAGGAGTTTTCAAATTTATGGCAATGGGCAAATTAATTACTTCTTCAAAAAAGATTGCAAGTCTTTCAAACCAAGAATTATTCTTAAGTGAAGAAATTAAGAAAAGATTTGGGTCAGATATTAAAACTAAAAAACATACAAAAGATGGACATGTTATTTATTCTGTAGAGGGAATTGTAGATAGAAAAAAACATGAAAAATTTATATCTAACTTCCTATCAAAATTAGAACACGATAAAAAGAAATAATTATTTTTTCTTTTCAACCTTTTTTTTAGTAAACCTTTTTTCAAAAATTGATTCTTCTTCAGATTCTTTTATTTTAGGTTTAGCCATAGAAGTTTTTTTTACTGTTGGCTTACTTACTGTTTTTGCTTCTTTTGCCTTCTCTTCTTTCCTCTTTTCAATCCATTTAGAAAAGCTAAGTCCTGCAGATACAAAATGAGAAAATATTCCACACCCAACAAGGATTAAAGAAGGAATTAACATTATCCAAAATACCTTTGGTGCCTGTGAAATAAATATTGTTAAAAACTGCAAATAAGAATCACTTATACCAAATATAAATACATCTGCCTTCATAAATGGTAAAGAAGAAACAAATGCTAAAATTCCAACCACTAAAGGAAAATTCTTCTTTTTTTCAACTAGAAGAAATGCCAACGCAATTAACACTAAAGAAACAATTAAAGTTACCCTAAATTTAGATTTCCAATAATCATGAGCTTTTTCAGAAATTAAGAAATAAGGTATATCTTCTTGACCCATACAATCCCAAAATCCACAATCATAATCTTCATAATAATAATCATCTACTAAGCCCCCAATACTTTCTCCTACAATCAATCCTAAACGATCAGAAGTTTCATTTATTACTCCTTCAGTACCATTAGATACAATATCTGAATTAATAATCTCACAAGGTATATCAAAAGTATAACCGGCCTCATTGAAAACGTATTCTGTATTATCTATACAATATTCTTCCATTGCATCCAACCTCTCATCAATTTCTGCAGTCATATTAATTTCTTCTTCAATTACAAAACCGAGGTCAGAAACAAGTTCACCCATATTTCCTCCAATAAGATCGGTAACAGTTTCTGTTAAAGCAGGTTTAACATGATCATATTGTAATGAAAGTGTTAATGTTAAAAAAATATTTCCAACTAAAAGAGAAACTAAAAGTAATACTCCCACAATAAATAATAGTGCACCTCTAAAAAAACCCATACAAAATACATGAAATTATTATTTATAAAATTAACTCCCAAAACTTAGATCAAGACTAATCAACAAAAACCTTTATTAAGTAAAAAAATTTTTACATATTATGTCTGAAAAAAGAGGGAAGGGTAAAGATATAGACTTTGTGAAATGGTTTTCTGAATTAAACAAAGATTCTGGGAATGTTGTTGGAGGAAAAGGCGCAAATTTAGCTGAAATTTATAATTTAAAAGTTCCTGTCCCATCAGGATTTGTTGTAACAGCTCAAGCTTATGATTATTTTATTGAAAAATCAGGTGTGGAAAAAGAAATCAAAAAACTTCTAGAAGGAATTCATTATGAAGATACAAAACAACTTAATGAAATCACTACTAAAATTAGATCTTTAATTGAAAAAACTAAAATGCCTTCTGAAATGGAAAAGGAAATCTTAGAATCTTATGGTCATTTAGATGCTCCAAAAGGACTTAATACAATGCAACAATCTGCATTAGATCTTTTAAATCATTCTTCAAATCCTATTTTTGTTGCTGTTAGAAGCAGTGCAACAACAGAAGATCTTGCAGAAGCTAGTTTTGCAGGTCAACAAGATACTTATCTAAATATCAAGGGAAATGATTCTCTAATAAAACATGTTAAGAAATGCTTTGCCTCTTTATTTACAGCAAGAGCAACATATTATAGAAATAAACAAGGGTTTACACATGAAGAAGCTAGTTTAGCAGTTGTTGTTCAAGAAATGATTGATTCTGATAAATCGGGAGTTATGTTTTCAAAAGACCCTGCTTTCAAAAATGAAAATACTATAATTGAATCTGTTTATGGATTAGGAGAAGGAATTGTTTCAGGTAAAATAACCCCTGATAGATATGTTATATCTCCTGAATCAAAAATAATTGAGAAAAAAATTGCAGATAAAAAACTGGCAATAACTAGGGATTCTGGAGGAAATCAAATAGAAGTTAAATTAACAGAACAAAGGTCTAAAACTCAAGTCCTAAAAACACATGAAATCCACAGATTAACAGAACTAGCCTTAAAATTAGAAAAACATTACAAAAAACCTCAAGACATAGAATTTGCAATTGAAGGAGAAGAAATTTATATTGTTCAAACAAGACCTATAACAACTATTGAAAAAAGAGTTGAAAAAGGAGCTGATAAAGAAATTGATGGAGAAGTTATTTTAGAAGGATTAGGGGCTTCATCAGGTATTGCCGTAGGTAAAGTAAAAATAATTCAGAATTTAGAAGATCTTCATAAGATAGAACAAGGAGATATTTTAGTTACAAAAATGACTAATCCAGACATGGTAGTGTCTATGGCCAAGGCAGCAGGAATTGTTACAGATGAAGGAGGTTTAACAGCTCATGCAGCCATTGTTTCAAGAGAAATGGGGATTCCAGCAATTGTGGGAACTCAAAAAGCTACAACTACCTTAAAAGAAGGAGACATAATAACTATGGATGGTTCTGCAGGTAAAATTTACCAAGGTAAAACAGCTGAGACAACTAAAACAGAAATAAAACCTGTAACAGCTCAAACTAAAACAGAAATAAAAGTTACTGTTGATCTCCCTAGTTTTGCAGAAAGAGCTGCTAAAACTAATTTAAAAAAAGTTGGTCTAACAAGAATAGAAGGCATAATTGCTGAATCAGGTAAACATCCTAATTATTTCTTAAAACAAAATAAAATAAAAGATTATGAAGAAGTTATTTTTAAGGGGATTCAACAAATAGCAAACTATTTTGAAGAAATGTGGATAAGAACTTCAGATATAAGAAGTGATGAATTTCAAAATTTAGAAGGAGCACCTCAAGAAAAAGAAGCAAACCCAATGTTAGGATATCATGGAATAAGATATAGTTTGAAAAATCCAGAAATATTAAAGGCAGAATTAAATGCATTAAAAAGAATTTCTGAAAAAGGTAAAAAAATAGGAATTTTAATGCCCCAATTAATTTCCGTTGATGAATTAAAAAAAGTTAAAGAGTATGTAAAAGAAATAGGGTTTGATAAATTAAAAATGGGAATAATGATTGAAACTCCTGCAGCTGTTCAAATAATAGACTCTCTATGTAAGGAGGGAATTGATTTTATTTCCTTTGGGACAAATGATCTAACACAATATATGTTAGCTATAGATAGGGGAAATGAAGATGTTCAATATTTATATGATGAAATGCATCCAGCTATTTTATACCAACTAGGATATGTTATAAGAGTTTGTAAAAGAAATAATGTTAAAACAAGTATTTGTGGTCAAGCAGGAAGTAAAAAAGAAATGGTAAAATACCTTATTGAAAAGGGAATAGAAAGTATAAGTGTAAATGCAGATGTTGCTGCAGAAATTGCAGAATATGCTGCTGAAATAGAACAAGGCCTAGTTAATGGTACAGACAAAGAACCTAGAAATTACCAACCAAAAAAAGAAACTCAAGAAGAACCTCCAAAAGAATCTGAAAATAATCAAGAATCTAAAATAGAAACTAAAGAAGTAGAAGAAATGCAAGAAAAAGCTATGCAGGAAACACCTCAAGAATCTGAAGAAAGAATTAGAAAAGATGTAGATGCTATTGAAGAAGAAAGAAAAGAATCTGAAGTGGATGATAAGAAACTAGATATCTTTTAAGGTTAATTAAATTTATAAATCATTAAACCTTTTACAAAACATGGTAAAAGCAATAAAGAAAAAAAAAGTTTCTAAAGCTAAAAAAAAGCCTATTTCTAAAATTAAAAAGAAACCTTTGACAAAAAAAGTTCCTATGTCTAAACCTAAAGTTATTAATCAAGTAAATTCTGTTGATAAACAACTTGTTCAAAACTTTATTACATTGCAAAAAGTAATGGTAAATCTATCTATAAAATTTGATAATTTAACAACTCAAATATCTAAATTACTTGAATTATTTGAAATTTCTGCAAAAGCATTAACAGATAAAGATCTTGAATTACCTGGAGGAAAAGAAGTTTCAAAAAAAATAGATAATTTATTAGATCAAAATAAAATAATTGCTAGGGGTATAACAATGATGCATGATAGGGTAGCTCCTTCTGCTCAACCAGCCCCCCCACAACCAATGCCCCCTCAACAAATAATGGTCCCACAACCAATGATGGTTGCTCAACAAATGCCCCCTCAAGCAGCTCAAAAAGCACCTACACCCCCTCAAGAACAAAAAGCTGAAGAAGATCTAAATGATTTGGCAGATTATCAAAAATCAATTTCTTCTGCAGTAGAAGCCCCACCCAAAAAGTTCAAAAAGCTTTAGATCTTAAATATAATATGCTTCAACAAACTTCTCAAGATTTTAGAAAATTATTCCTATTATTATTTACAAAAGAATTAATCAAAAACTCTGAAATAAATCCAAAAAAAATTATTCCTCACCCTGTTCCTATTGAAAAAAGAATTATGCCTAAACCATTTAAACAAAAAGTAAAAGAAATAATTCAAAAAACAGAAAAAGTGATAAAAAGACCTTTAGAAAAAAGAGATTTAAGATCTCCAATTAAAAAACCATTAATAAGAAAGGCAAATCAAAAACCAAGACCAAGAACATTAAGAATGCCAGCCCCAAAACTTCCTCAAAGATTACAATATCTTAAACCAACAGCCACAAAAAAACAAATAGATCTTGGAAAACTTAATTCATTATTAAAAGATCCAGCAGTAAAAGATATAGAATGTTATGGGCCAGATACAAATGTTGTTGTTAGGGGTTTTATGGGAACTAAAAATACAAATATTATTTTAACAAAAGAAGAAATAAGTCAAATAATTAAAAAATTTGAAGAAGAATCTAAAATTCCTGTTCAAGAAGGAGTCTATAGGGTGGTTGCAGGAAAAATGAATTTTTCAGCAATAATTTCAACAATAACAGGTTCTAAATTTATAATTAAAAAAATGAAATATCGTCCAGAACCACAAAAAACTAAATAATTCTTAAAGAGAATAATTTCCTAAAAATTCCTCTAGATCTTCACCCTCATCATTTGAAGAATATACAGATAAACTGCTTGCAATATCTCTCAACCATTTTTCCTTATCATTATCCATTTGAATAACCAATTCTTCTTTAGATAGGCTAGAATCATAAGTTGCCTCATACCAATAATCTCCTAATTCATATCTAATTATAACTCTTTTTTCTTGAGCTTTAGCTTTAGTTATTTCTAATTCTTGAGATCCAAATCTTGAAAGAAGAATATTCTTTTCTACATCTGTTAATCCTGCTGGAAGGCCTTTTAATGCTGTAGATGGTTCTGTATTAGGTTCTGGAGCAATTATTGGCTCAGGTTCTGTAATAAGGTCATCTACAGGGGTTTGAGTTATTTCTTGATTTCCTGAAACATCTCCCCCTTGCAAAGTTGTGGTTAAAGACACAATTTCTTGCTCTTCATAAATAACTTTTACACTTAATTCACCTGGTTCAAAAATCATTCCCAAATCATTTAATTGCATTTCTAAAACTTTTTCTTCATTTCCTAAATAATCTTTTCCAAATCCCGAATTTGATTGAATATATGTTGTAGTTATAATTAAATTATTTCCATCTTTTTCTAACAAAAGTATTTCATCTGAAAGATCTTCTAAATCTGTTTTTACACTTCCCGAAATAAGTTCAGCTGTTTGCCCTTCACCTAATTCTAAAATATAATTATTATTCGCACTAACTTCTGCTTCTATTAAGTTGTCTGCTTCTAAAACCACATTTCCCGTAGGAGTTAAAGCTAAAAAGAAATTGGAAACAACTTCTCCTAACCCAGTAGTATTTGTTTCATTAACATCTTGAATAATTTCATTTATTGGATCATTTACAATAACTTCTTCAGAACTAGAATTGTCAGAACTTGCAATAATCTTTAATGTGAAATAAACAATAGGATTCAAATCTCCTTGACCCTCAATACCATAACCTTGTCCAGATCCTGAAAGAAATTTACCTGAAATATAATAATCTCCTTCAACAGGGGTTTCTGGAACAACTTCATTTAAAGGATATTCATATCTTTGAGTACTTGTTTCAAAAATAACACTTGAATTAGAAGGAATTAATTCTCCTTCTGTTAAAAGAAATCTTAAATTGCCATTAAGAGGTTGTCCTTCAATATAACTTGCCCCTAAATCTAAAACTACCCTCCCCGAAACAAAATCTCTATCTAACATAGATAATCCAAAAATAAATGCAATTAAAATAAAAAATCCTAAAACAGGAAAAACATATTTTTTATAATTATTCTCCTCTTTAGTTCCACGATATTCAGATACAACTTTACCATTTACCCTACGACTATGATAAACATAAGGCCCATAAACCTTACCATTCCTTTTTATATATTTTTTATATGCCATCCTCTTTTGTACGGTAACTAATATTTAGAGAAAAATCTAGTATTTAAATATTGCTAAATAAATTAAAAAATTATAATAAAACAGAGGCTGCACTACAAGCATCAAAGTCTAACCAAACATCAAAATTATCTCCTGTAGATATACCTGTACTTTCTGTCACAGCTAATCTAACATGACTTTGATTATAAGTTTCAGGTTCAATAGGGAAGATATAATCATAAATTAAATAACAAGATGAATTAGCACTTCCACTAGTCATCAAAACCCAATGATTAATATAACTTACATCTACAGTGAAATTAGTACTATCAAAATAAGTTGAAACTCCTGGAGGCCAAGTCAATCCAACCACTCCAGTTAAATTAGCTGCTAAAGGTTCTTGACATAAACCACTAGCATTACAAGAATAACTTAAATTTGCATATAATGTATCACATCCTAATCCTACTTCAAGGCTACAATCTGTTTCATTTCCACAAACTGTTTGAATTCCACATTCATATCCTAAACTTGAACAAGTATCTGTACATGCTTCTGGAGCAACACAAGCATTACTTGCATTACAAACATCATCTCCTGTACATGTTCCACAACTTACTGTTCCACATGTTCCATTTACAGCTGTTCCACAAGAGAATCCACTACATACATCTTCGCCAGGAGTACATTCTGCAGGATCTTCATCACCACCTCCACTTACACCTGGTCCAATTCCATCACCTATTTCAACATAATCAGTAATATCTCCACTAGTAGATTGAGCACCTGTTTCACCAGATGCAAAAATAGGGGCAACAGAAACACTTATGATTTCACTTGAATTTAAATTTTCTAATGTGAATGGAAGAGTAATTTCCTCTAATTCACTTAAAGCAAGATCAACACTTTGGACTTCGCTCTGAGTTCCATCACTAAAAACAAAATTCATTCCAACCATATCTCCTTCACCTGCATTTCTTTTAACATTAACAATTACATTTCCCTCTGCATCTAAATAAGCTCTTTCTAATTCTAAATCAATAAAAAATTGATTCAAAGAAATATCATCTGCACCTTTTTTAAGAATGTTGCTTGTAACTCCCCAAACAATTCCAACAGCGACTAAAACAAGTAGAATAATAATTAATGTAGAAACAATAGTAGATAAACCTCTTTTATTATTCATGATAAAAGTAAATATCTTAGGTTTATAAATATTATCCAATAGAGAAATAAAAAAATTAAAATTTAAAAATTTAAAAAATTATTGAAGTGGTGCAGCAGGTTGTGCCTGAGGGTTGTAAGGAACTAAAATTACAGTTTCATTTCCGTAAGGAAGTTGCACATATCCATTTTGCTGTAATTGACCAAATAGATTACCCATAACTTCTTCGTAAGCATATTGGTATCCATATTGAGCCCCTAATTCTTGTTGTTCACTCACATAACCGGTATAAGCTGGTTTAATTGCAAATGCATAAAGAAGCACTGCAGCTAAAACCAAAATAATTGCGATTAAAACTACTACAAGTGTTTTTGATTTATTTGCCATGAATTAATTAACCAAAGAATTATTTAAAAACTTTTGGGGACTACAACATACCTTTTAATCTGAAGTAGTAATCTCAACCATAGTAATTATTTCTTTCCATTCAAGATCCGCTTCTGTTTCAACATAGACTGAAATAACATCTCCTGCTTCAAAAGTTATTGTATTTTCAGATTGAATATCATAATCTGTTTTAACACCCTTTGAAGAAGCTATTAAAGTATTTCCAAGCCCAAGTGCTTCACCATTTTTGTAAATAATAATTTCTAAAGAAGAATCAGGTTTATCTTTTGAAATCTCTAAATTAGTTGATATTCCAGTAATACTTCCAGCCCTCATCATAACATATCCTTTTTCTAAACTTCCTTTAACTCCTGTTGCTGTTTCTAAAAATTCAGAATTAGAAGCTTTACCTTTCTTTCCAAAATTCAAATAAGATCTTTTTAGATCAATATCTTCTATAACATTTTGAGTCTGAGTATAAGTCGCATCAGACATTGTTAACACATAAACAGGCTGCCCCACACCCATATCTATTTGATAAAGACCTAAATTAGTATTATCGATATTTTCTAAATTAATTTGATCGGGAAGATCATCAAAATTAACTTGAGTAACATTTGTTTCATTAGTAATATTTATTCCTCTTTGTTCTGCAATATTTATTATAAATTCTTCAAAACCATCAGGAAGGTCAGAAGATCCAACAAATACAGCAATAGCTAAAATAGATATAACTACAAATGCAAGAATCCAAAGTAATTTTTTCATTCTCTTTTCCAAATTATTAATTTAACATTATATTTAAAAGTTATCTTTCTTTAAAATTTACATGGAAGATAAAATTACTAAGGAAAAACTTGAAAAATATTTTAAATTAACTTCAACAGCCTTAGAAGAAGTTAAAAAAAATATAATTTCTGGTAAGGAAGATTATGCAAAAGAGATTATTAATATGGTTGAAAACTATTTATTTGATGCAAAACACTTTGAAGATAAAGAAGATTTTGTAAATGCTTTTGCAGCTTTAAATTATGCTCATGGTTGGTTAGATTCAGGAGTTAGGCTTGATATTTTTAATGTTAAAGATGATAAACTTTTTACAATTAAGTAAAATATAAAAGCCATAATTCTCTTTAATTAATATGAAAAAAAAGGTGATAGTACTAAGTCTTGGTGGAAGTCAAATTATCCCAAAAGATATTAACATAAAATTTCTAAAAAAATTCAAAAAGATTTTGAAGAAAAATTCAAGAAAATACAAATTTGTAGTTGTTTGTGGGGGAGGAAGTACTGCAAGAGAATATATTCAAGGAATTTCAAAGGAAAGGCTTATACATAAAAGAATTAATCAAGATTTTTTAGGAATAGCTGCAACAAGATTAAATGCTAGATTTATGACTTACTTTTTTGGAGAAGGAGTAAATAAAGAAATGCCTGCAGATATGGGAGATGTAAAAAACATGTTAAGGTTACATGATATTGTTTTTTGTGGGGCACTTCGTTATGCAAAAGATGAAACCTCTGATGGGGCCTCTGCAAAATTAGCTAATTTCTTTGAAAGTTCTTTCATAAACATCACAAATGTACAAGGATTATATAATAAAAATCCAAAGAAATTCAAAAAAGCAAAATTTATTTCAAAAATTACTTGGGAAAAATTTCACAAAATGGCAACAGCTCAAAAATTCCATCCAGGACAACATTTTGTATTAGATCAAAGTGCATCTAAGATAATTAAAAAAAATAAAATTCCCACATATATTATTGGATCTAGTTTAAAGCAATTAGATAAAATCCTAAAAAACAAAAAGTTTAAAGGAACTCTGATCCAAGGATAATTATGAAAAAAATATTAATTTCTGAAAATACATTTGAAAAAGCTAGAAAAAAAATAAGGGAAAATAAAGATAAAGAAATTATATTTACTTCTAATGATGATGAATTAAACAGAAAAATTATGGAAAAAGAAAATATTATTAATATTTTAATAAGTCAAAAATCAAGAAAAGATTTCTCAAAACAAAGAAATTCAGGATTAAATCAAGTTATGGCTAAAATAGCTAAAAAAAGAAAAATTATTATTAACATAGATTTTGATGAAATCGTAGATTCAAAAGACAAAGAAAAATCAAGGATTATATCTAGAATAATTCAAAACATAAAACTTTGTAATAAATACAAGGTAAAAATGATTTTTCTATCTAAAAAATATAAAAGAAGTACTCATGAATTTAGAGCTCTTGGGTTAGTTTTAGGCATGCCAACATGGATGACTAAGAATTTTTAAATGTTGAATTCTTGAAAATAAAATGGATAAAACTATACAAAAAATCATTGAATCATTAAGTCCAAATGAAAGAAAGATCCTTCCACATTTAGAAGAGAAAAAAATAGAGGATATTTGTAAAAAATCAAACTTAGATAAGGTTTCAGTTTTAAGATCATTAGAATATCTAGAAGACAAAAAAATCATAAAACTAACTTTTGAAAAAAAGAAAATTGTAGATGTTGGAGTAAATGGGGCTTTCTATAGAAAAAAAGGACTTCCTGAAAGAAGATTATTAAATTTACTTAATGAAAAAAGAATCATTCCTTTAGGTGAAGCTCAAAAATCAAGTAAACTTTCTTCAGATGAATTCAAAGCTTCTATTGGGGCATTAAAAAGAAAAGCACTTATTGAATTAAAAAAAGGAAAAATAATTTTAAATGCTAATAAAGAAGAAATAGCAAAAAAAAGCCTTGAAGAAATATTTTTAGAAATTCTTCCTATAAACTATGAATCTTTAACAAATGAACAAAAGTTTTCATTAAAAAATCTTCAAGGTAGAAAAAATATAATTCAAATTAGTGAAGAAAAAATAATAACCATTAAAATTACAGATCAAGGAGAAAAAGTAATTAAATCAGGAGTAAGTCAAAAAAATCTTATTGAACAAGTTACTCCAGAAATTTTAAAAAAAGAATCTTTATGGAAAGGCAAAAAATTCCGAAGATATAATATTGAATATCCAGTTTCAAATATCTATGGGGGAAAAAGGCATTTTGTAAATCAATCAACAGATTATGCAAGACAAATTTGGACAGAAATGGGTTTTAAAGAAATGACAGGAAAAATGGTTGTTAGTTCTTTCTGGAACTTTGATGCTTTATTCACAGCCCAAGATCATCCTGTAAGAGAAATGCAAGATACTTTCTTCATAGATAAAAAAACAACACTCCCAGATAAAACACTAGTAAAATCTGTAAAAGACACCCATGAAAAAGGAATAGCTGGAAGCAAAGGGTGGAAATATAAATGGGATGAAGAAGAAGCTAAAAAATTAGTATTAAGAACACATACAACTTGTCTTTCTGTTCAAACACTTGCAAATTTGAAAAAAGAAGATATCCCTGCAAAATTTTTCTCAGTAGGTAAATGTTTTCGAAATGAAACAGTGGATTGGTCCCACGGATTTGAATTCTATCAAACAGAAGGAATTGTTATAGATGAAAATGCTACATTTAGACACCTTTTAGGATATTTAAAACAATTTTATAAAAAAATGGGATTTGAAAAAATAAGATTCACCCCTGCTTATTTCCCATATACAGAACCTTCTGTAGAAATAAATGTTTGGCATCCTGAAAAAAAAGTTTGGCTTGAATTAGGGGGGGCAGGAATATTTAGACCCGAAATAACAGCACCATTATTGGGAAAACCAATCCCTGTTCTTGCATGGGGTCAAGGATTTGATAGAATAATTATGGATTTTTATAAAATAAAAGATCTTCGTGAAATGTACAAAAATGATCTGAATCAAATAAGAAAAATGAAGGCATGGATAAAATCATAAAATGGCAACAGTAAATTTTAATAAAAAACAATTTGAAAAAGAAATAGGAAAATTAGATGATAAAATGCAAGAAAAAATAGCTTTATTTGGCACCCCTGTTGAAAAAATAAGTTCAGATGAACTAGTATTGGAAGTTTTTCCCAATAGGCCAGATGTTCTTTCATATCATGGCTTTAAAAGAAGTTTTTTAGCATTCTTAGGGAAAAAACCTGGATTAAAACAATATAAATTGCATAAACCTGAAAAAAATTATAAGGTGATTATAGATAGTTCTGTAAAAGATATAAGGCCATATACTACTTGTGCGATTGTTAAGGGAATTAAATTCAATGATGAAAAAATAAAGGAAATAATTGAAATTCAAGAAAAATTACATATTACTGTTGGAAGAAAAAGAAAAAAACTTGCAATAGGAATCTACCCTCTTGAAAAAATAAAACTTCCAATAACCTACAAAGCTTTAGAACCTGATAAAATAAAATTTACTCCTCTTGAATCTTCTAGAGAAATGTCTGGGCTTGAAATTTTGCAAAGACATCCAACAGGAAAAGATTATGCTCACCTTTTAGCTGGAAAAGAAAAATTCCCTATATTTATTGATGCAAATAAAGAAATTTTAAGTCTACCCCCAATAATTAACTCTCAACTTACAGGGAAAGTAGATGAAAAAACAAGAGATATATTTATTGAATTTTCAGGTTCTGAATTTGATATTCTAAAAAAAGGTTTGAACATAATTATTACTTCCCTGGCAGACATGGGGGGAGAAGTATATCAAATGGAATTAAAAGGCGGAAAAGAAAAAATAAGTCCAAATTTATCTACAGAAAAAATGAAGATCTCTCTTGAAAATACAAACAAATTACTTGGATTAAATATTACTGAAAAACAATTAGGAAATTTAATTAGAAAAATGGGTTATGAATATTCCCAAGGAAAAGTTGAAATTCCTTCTTGGAGAACAGATATTTTGCATGAAGTAGATCTTATTGAAGATGTTGCCATTGCTTATGGTTATGAAAATATTATTCCTGAGATTCCGAAAATATCTACCATTGGGCAAGAAAATAAAGAAGAAACTATTAAAAGAAAAATTTCAGAAATTTTATCTGGCCTAGGAATGGTGGAAGTTTCAAATTACCATTTAACAAACAAAGAATTTCAATTTAGGAAAATGGGAATTCAAAAAAAACAAGATTCAGGATTTGTAGAACTTGAAGAATCAAAAACAGAAAATAATATTTTAAGAAAAGACCTAACTCATTTTTTATTGAAAAATTTTGCAGAAAACATAGATGCAGAATATCCTCAAAAAATATTTGAAATAGGAAAAATCTTTAAAATAAATGAAAAAACAAATGAACTAAAAGAAGAAGAAAAATTAGCAATAGGAATAACTCCTGGAAACTTTACAGAAATAAAACAAGTCTTAGAATTTATTTCAAAAATGATTGATATTGATTTAAAATTAGAAATAGAAGAAGAACCTTTAAACCACTTTATAGAAGGAAGGGTGGGAAAAATCATTTTAGATAAAAAACAAATTGGATCTATGGGAGAAATTCACCCTAAAATCTTATCTAATTGGAAAATAAAAATGCCTATAGCTCTTTTAGAAATAAATCTTAAAGAAATTTTTGAAAAATTAGCTTAAATCTGTTTGATATAAAATTGCTACTTCTGCTGCAGATAAAGTCCTATTAAAAATCATTATTTCATCCATAGCTCCAACAAATTCATGGTCTAAATTTTCTTGAATTCCAAAATAAAGGGGTTTATTGTCTATTTGCCTCAATTCAAATTCATCTTCAGAAGCTGTTCCAGCTTCGATACCATTAATATAAAGAACAGAATCAAGCCCAGCAATAGTTGAAACGACATGAATCCAAACATCTGTTCCAGGCAATGCTCCAGAAGGTTTAAATTCGCCAGGACTACCTTTCCATTTAAATTCATTTAGATTTCCATCTTTTATTTTTACTTCAACCCAATCTTTTCTATGAAACACTCTTTGATCATTGGTTATACTCTCTGGCTTTATCCAGAATGAAATAGTTACATTACCTGAAATATCAAAAGCAACATTATCTGGAACACTAATATATTGGTTAGCCCCATTAAATTCATATGCTTGATTAAATCTACCATCTTGTATTAATGTAGCATCATTAATAGTTCCATCTAATTCCCCAATTTCTTCGGTAGCATCTCCATCAAACTTCCACCATGCAATTAAATTAGTTGTTATTAAATTACAAATATTATCTCCACATGCTTGTAAATCATTACAGGTTCCACAACTTACTGTTCCACAGGTTCCATTTTCAGCTTCCCCACAAGTAAATCCACTACAAACATTTTCATCAGAAGTACATTCTGCAGGATCTTCATCACCACCACCTCTAAGCATTACTTCTTCAGAAGCTTGAATTTCCAAATTAGTGGTATCAAAACTATCTAATTTATTTCCAATTTTTCCATCTTCAGAACTTGTCTCAAAAACAGGAAATATTTCTACAGAAATTATGTTTCCTATTTCTAAATCTTCGGGGGTTAATATAAACGTCTCTAACCCAAGTTCACCTAAATTAGTTGTTTGTTCAAAAGTTTCAGAATTGTTTCCATCAAAAATTACAAAATTTATCCCAATTAAATTCCCCCCTCCAAAACCTCTTTCCACACCAACAGTTATACTTTCTTCATATAAAAGAACTCTTTCTATAACTAAATCCATCTTAAAATTATCAAGTGAAATTTCTCCTGTTTGTTTAGAAACAGTATTTTTAATTACAACCCAAAAAATAGAAACTGCAACTAAAACTAATAAAATTATAATTAATGAAGATACCACTGTAGAAAGTCCTTTTTTATTCATTTTAGTTTAAATGAAAATAGATTTATAAAAATTTAGTGTGAAGATAATACATTTATTTAACCAAAGTAACCTTTATTATTAACTTCAAACTTATTGCCCCAATTCTTCTTTACCTTGTCTAAAAAATCAAGATATTCTCCTTGAATTTCTTTCCATAATTTATATCCTCTTTTTATAAAAACAGCTTCATTTTCTTCTGAAAAACTTAAATCAAGTTCAAATAATCTAAGTTCATTTTCAGCTAATTTTTTATAAATTTCTGAAAGTTTCTTCTTTTGTGATTCATCCATTGTTTTAACAATTGAAAAAATCCATAATGGAGCATTAACAGGATTCAAAAGAGTCTCTGTAAATCTTAAATAATTAAAAAGTTTATCAGAAACATATCTTCTAATTTCCCTAACTAAATATTCTGTCTCATTATCTGCAGCTTTTTCTATTGCAAAGTCACTATTAAGCTCTTCAAAACTAGGAAGATCATATTTTTCTTGTATTTTATTATATTCTTCTTTAAAATTTTCTAAATCTAGTTTATCAGCCATGTTAAACAAACATAATATTCTTTTATAAATCTAATGAAAAATTAATAAGCCTCAGCTGAGATTCGAACTCAGGACCTCTACCTATTTGAACAATCCATGGAGGTACGGGACCCCTGGTTCTGTTTACCAAGGTAACACTCTACCATCTGAGCTACTGAGGCATGGACAAGCCTAATAAAAATTAATATAAAAAATTATCTAAAAATTAATTCTTGAAAAGTTTTAAGAAAAAGAATATTAAAATAATTAATAAAAATGCTAAGGCAAGGAATCCAGTAATCAAACCAATTACCCAAAATAAATTAACTAATAATTCATCTACAAAAACCTTAGATAAAACTATTGAAATTAGATATAATATTGCGAAGAAAATAAAATTAAGTAAAGCAAATCTTAATCTTTTTGCATTGTATCTTAAACCTTTAGAAAATTTCTTCTTTGTTTTTTTCACAGATTTTTTTACACTCTTTTTTTTTGCCATCTTATATTCTCTAAAATATATAATAAAGTATACTATTTAAATATTACTCTGGCAACCAATCTAATTTTATAACTTGGCCAGTAATGCCTTGCATATTTTGATAAACCTTATTTAACCATCCAACATATAATTCCTTAAATTCTTCAAAATTTCCTTCATCCCTCATAGCTAAACCATTATTACTAATTATCAAAAGAGCTGTTAAACAAAAAAATACCAATATAATAAGAAAGGTTTTCATTCTAACCTACAGATTTATTCCCTTCCCAATCTAAATTAATTGTATGAGCTGTTAAACTTTTAAAATTTCCAAATATAGAAAAAACCCAATTAAAATATATTTTTCCAGCATCTATAACTCCTGAAGCTGTTTTAAGATCTGCAGGAGTATCCTTGAAAACAAAGATCATACTAGCATAAGTAACAATAATCAATCCAATTAAAAAAAGTGCAAATAATTTATGCCTCATTCTTTTAACTTCTATTAAAATCCAGATTGAAATAATCACTGTAGCAAGAATAAACATTGTTCCTCCAATTTCCATGAAATAATTAAGAAAAAAACATATAAAAACATTTCGGGAATAATAGCCCCACCAGGATTCGAACCTGGGTCACAAGGTCCAGAACCTTGCATACTTGACCACTGTACTATGGGGCTTAAAACACATCTTTTCTTAATCAATTACCCTTAAAAATATTATCCATCACTAAATTTAAATATTACTTATTCCTCTATAAACAATGGTAAAAGAAAAAGAAATTGGACTTATTTCCAGTTATTTTAGTCATGTGGAAGTTGCAGCTATAAAACTTTCAGGTGCTTTAAAAAAAGGATCTAAAATCCATATCAAGGGCCACACAACAGACTTTGAAACAAATGTAGAAGATATACAAATTGAAAGAAAATCTGTTGATGAAGCTAAGAAAGGAGATCATATTGGAATAAAAGTTCCCGAAAAAGTAAGACCTCATGATCAAGTTTTCCTTGTAGAATAAATATTAAATTTATAAAAGAATTTCTCTTAATTTTTCTAGTTATGAATAATCATGCCTCTGTAGTTCAGTGGCCAAGAATGCAGCCCTCTCAAATTGCCGAGGCTCAATTCGATGAGATAAGAGTCTCTATCTGCTCACAGATAGGTAATTTGCTCGTTAACTCAGAAAATGTTCTTAGGCAATAGAGTACGGCTGTGACCCGAGTTCAAATCTCGGCAGAGGCGTCATAATTTTCTAAAATGAAAAAAGAAGAAAAAATTAAACTGGCAATGGAAAATCTTGCAGAATATTTTGATTACAAGGAAAAAACAACTTTAAATCGCATGAGAAAAAAACCAGATCCCTACAAGGTTCTTATTGCTTGTTTACTTTCCTTACGTGCTAGAGATGAAAATACAGAAAAAGTTTCAAAACAACTTTTTAAAATTGCAGATACTCCTCAAAAAATGATCAAATTAAGTATTCCTAAACTTGAAAAAATAGTTTTCTCCTCAGGACATTATAAGAAAAAAGCTAGATCTATCAAACATGTTTCACAAATTATAATTAAAAAACATAAGGGAAAAGTGCCAAATAAAAAAGAAGATTTGCTTGCAATAAAAGGAATTGGACCTAAAACTGCAAATATTGTTCTAGCTTTTGCATATGGCCAAGAAGTTTTACCTATAGACACCCATTGCCATAGAATTCCAAATAGATTAGGATGGATGAGAACCAAGACTCCTGAAGAAACAGAAAAAGAACTTGAAAAAATCCTTCCAAGAAGATATTGGGGAGAATTTAATGCTATATTTGTTTTATTTGGTCAAACTCTTTGCCAACCAGTTTCTCCATGGTGTAGTAAATGTCCTATTAGAAAATATTGTGATAAAAAAGGAGTTATAAGAAGCCGGTAAGTTTAAAAACAAATTTTCCCAAAAATTCTTATGAAAAGATCTAGCAGAAGATGGAAAAAGAAGAGACAGATGCGTTGGAAATGGCAACGTAAACGTCTTAGAAAAGAAAAGCATAAGCGTAAGTTAAGAAGAGCTAGAAGTAAATAATTCTAATATATTAAATATAAAAATTCTTTTAGTACTAAGAACAACCCTAAAATAAAGAATACAAATCCTATTATTTGATTTAACTTCTTTTCTGAAAGGGCATTAGTTCTATGTGCTGAAAAATAAGCACCAACAATTCCCCCTATAGAAGCAATTAAAAAAGGATACCATGAAAAACTACCATATATCAAATGGCCCACTGTTCCTGAAAGAGCTATAAACACCATAATAAATACAGAAGTTCCAATAGCAACATGAATTCTAAATCCTAAAAGTAATGTGAGAACCATCAATAAAGTTACTCCCCCTCCCGCACCAAATATTCCTGCAATAAGACCTACAATAAGTCCTGCAAGAGCCATAATAATAAATTTCCGATCTTCTCGATCAAAATGATATTTATCTTTAATTTTTTCTAATTTGGATTTTAAGGTATCCCTCATAAAAGTAATTCCTGTTAACATAACAAAAAATCCTACAATTTTAGTTAAAAAAGATCCAGGAAAATAAGATGAAAAATAACTTCCAATAAAAGCACCAATAATTGCAAAAAAGATTATGAAAAATGATGGTTTTAAATTTATATTTTTATGTTTATAAAATACCATTGCAGTAATAGCAGAAGCTGAAATATCAATTGCTAAACTTATACCTATAGCTGTAAAGGCATCATAACCTAAGAAAAAGATCATTAATGGAGCTGCAATAGTTACAGCACTAGCTCCTAATAACCCGGTCACAATTCCTGCTCCAAGTCCTGCCAATAACAAGATGAATATTTCAAAGATTAACATCTTAAGAAATAAAGACGAAATATATATTTTTAAAGTTTGTACAAGAAGAATATAATTGCACTATAACAATATTTATAAGTTTGAGTTGAGGATATTTTACAATGAGTAGCAAGATTTGGACAGAAAAATACAGGCCATCTAATTTTGAAGGAGTTGTTGGTCAAGAAGATATAATAAAAAGAGTAAAAGCACTTACAAATACATTAAATATTCCCCATTTATTATTTGCAGGACCTGCTGGAATAGGTAAATCTACATTAGCATTAATAGTTGTAAAAGATCTTTTTGGAGACACTTGGAAAGAAAATTATTTAGAATTAAATGCTTCTGATGAAAGAGGTATTAATATTGTTAGAGAAAAAGTAAAAAATTTTGCAAGAACTAAATCTTTAGGAAATGTACCTTTCAAAGTTATTTTCTTAGATGAGGCAGATGCTTTAACACCTGAAGCTCAACAAGCTTTAAGGAGAACAATGGAAAATTATTCTACAACATGTAGATTTGTATTATCTTGTAATTATTCAAGTAAAATTATTGATCCTATTCAATCTAGATGTGCTATTTTCAGATTTAAACTTTTAGAAAGAAAAGATATCGAAAAAGTTATTCAAACAATTGCTGAAAAAGAAAAATTAACAATTAGTCCAAATGCTACAGAAATATTATATGAAGGTAGCGAAGGAGATTGTAGAAGAGCTATTAATATTTTACAATCTACTGCTTCAATTTCTCCAAATATAAATTTCGAATTAGTTTCAACAATAATTTCAAATGCAAAACCAAAAGATATTCGAACAGTATTAGATTATGCTTTATCAGGAGATTTTCAAAAATCAAGAGAAAAACTTTTAGATGTTATGTTAAAAGAAAGTATTTCTGGTCAAGATGTTATTAAAGCAATTCAAAAAGAAATTTGGAACCTACCTATTGAACCTGAATTAAAAGTAAAGCTTACAGAAAAAACAGGAGAAATAGAATTTAGAATTACTGAAGGTTCTGATCCTTTTATTCAATTAGAATCTCTTGTAGCTAGTTTTGTTCTTGCTGGTTTAGGAAAATAAATCAAATGAAAAAAAATTGGGTTGAAAAATATCGTCCTAAAAAATTCTCAGAAGTTAAGGGACAGCAATTAGCTATTGAAAAAGTAAAACAATTTATAACTAATTTTTCAAAAACTAAGAAAAAAGCACTTGTTCTTCATGGGCCCCCTGGAACAGGTAAAACAACTTTAGCACATGTAGCTGCATCTGAAACAAATGCAGAAATATTTGAATTAAATGCTTCTGATTTAAGAAATAAAAAGAAACTACAAGAAATTTTAAAACCAGCCATTGAACAAAAATCTCTTATAAAAGAAAATAAGGTAATTTTAGTAGATGAGGTAGATGGAATTTCAATGGCAGACTGGGGAGGACTTACAGAATTATTATCTTTATTATCTCTTACTTCTTATCCGGTAATTATAACTGCAAATGATATTTGGAAAAAGAAATTAAGTGGATTAAGAAAAAAATCAGAATTAATTCAATTAAAAGAAATTGATTATAATACTATTAAAGATATTTTAATTCAAATATTAAGGTTTGAAGATAAATTTATAGATAATAATACTTTAACAACAATTTCAATAAAGGCTAAGGGAGATATGAGGGCAGCTATAAATGATTTACAAACAGCTGCGAATTTAGAAAATCCTTCTGAAATAGTTTTTGATGAAAGAAATAAAGAAGTGGATATTTTCAATGCAATGAGATTAATTTTTAAAGAAAAACCTACAAATGATTTATTAAGAGTTTTTGACTCTGTAAATATGCCTCTAGATGAAGCTATTTTATGGATGGAAGAAAATATTCCTTCAGAATATTCAGGAGAAGAACTTGTAAAAGCCTTTGAAAGTTTAGGAAAAGTTGATTTATTCAAGGGAAGAATTTACAAAAAACAATATTGGAGATTTATGGTATATGAAAATATTTTCTTAAGCTATGGAATTTCAGCTGCAAAAAAAGGTGTAAAAACAGGTTTCACAAGCTACAAAAAACCAACAAGAGTTTTGAAAATATGGTTAAACAATCAAAAAACAAAAAACAAAAAATCAATTGCAGAAAAATATGCAAAACAAGCACATGTTTCTAAAAAAAGAGCTATGAGGGAATTTCCAATCATAAAACAAATATTAACAAATTCAGAAATTATAAAAGAATTAAAACTAAATGATGATGAAGTTGCTTATTTAAAAAAATAAATCTTATTTTTTAGGTTCCATAACATCCCAAACATCATCTACAGGATTATAAATTGCAAATTTTATTCCTTTTTTAATAAATTTTTCTGCCATTAAAACACCTGCATTACAATCTTTTAAACGAGAATAACAAGTATGCCACATAAAAAGAGCATTTCCCTCAATAAGAGATTTTTTTCCATCTGAAAATCTAATCTCTGTTGGCCTATCTTCCGGATGCACATTAATAACTTCATTCTTATGGGGTTTATGGGCTACATAATATCCAGACTTATTTATTTGATTAAATTCCCCAAGATAACCTAGAGAATTTAATGCTTCATCCACCTTTGGATTCCAATCTTCTGAAAGAAATATAAAATTAGAAACATCTCTAGTCAAATCATCCCTGAGTATCTTTGTTAACATTTTAGGTTTTTTATCACCCCTAATAAAATTATTCTAATACTTTATTAATTATTAATTTAAAGTCTTCTAATTCAGCTGCTAAATCGTCTTGAGATTCATATCCGTTTCCAACCCTAAAATATTTACACCCAATTATAAATGTTGGAACATATCCTTCAGGATTATATTTTTGATAAAGTGTTAATATTTCTGCAGGAACTTCAGATTCTACGGTTGAAGTTAAAGTATTGTCTTTTGTATCCATTTCCCAATGTTGAAGATTAATTTGAGAAGCAAAGGCTTCATTTTCTAAACCATCAAAAGTATCTTTGATCCACACGCAATGAGGGCAAGTTGTTGTTGAAATTAGGAAAACTTGAGGTTTACCTTCAGAATCTGTACAAATTTCATCTCCTGAATCTAAAAAAGTTGAACCATTTACACTAGAAGAACTTGCAGCGCCATTTCCATCATCATCTCCTGAAATATCTTCTAAGGGAATAACATCTTGGATTAAAAATTTACCATCTCTAGTAACATATGCAGTACCTAATTGACCATCAATAGACAAAATAACATTATATAGACTATTTCCAACTTCCTCTGAACTTATTAATTCTAATTCTGCTCCAGGTAATTGAACTTCAAAAGTCTCTAGAACAATTTCTCCAGCTCGATCTGCAGAAACAAGGTTACTCATAGAACCATCAAAAGAAGAAACCAATAACAATACAATTAAAATAGCTAAAACAATTGTTGAAAGAATCCAAGGATTTTTTCTGAATTTCTTAGTAAAATCTGTAGGTAATTTAATCTCAATACTATCTGATTTTGTATCTCCCATTAAAACAAAATACCAAATCAATTTAAAAACATTTTGGTGGAACAAAACAATTAAAAATCTAACTACCTATTTTTAATAATGCCTTATGAAATTATATTAGGAAGAAACGAGGGAGATAAAAAAGATTTTGGAAAAAGAGGATTAACTTTTGTTGGAAAAGGTTATGTGAAAATGGGTCAATATACTTCTCTAAGTAATAAAATTCTAATGGATGTTGCTAGAAGCCATGTAATCTTAGTTGCAGGTAAAAGAGGTTCTGGAAAATCTTATACATTAGGAGTAATTGCAGAAGAACTTGCAAACCTTCCAGATGGAATTAACAAAAATATAGCCCCAATAATATTTGATACTATGGGAATTTACTGGACAATGAAATTCAAAAATGAAAAAGATAAAGAACTTTTAAGAGAATGGGATCTAAAAGGTAAAAATCTCCCTGTAAAAGTCTTTGTCCCTTTTGGCCATTATGATGATTATTTAGAAAAAGGAATTCCTGTTGATGAAAGATTTGCCCTAAGTGTTTCTGAAATGAAACCAGAAGATTGGATTTTAACATTTGGATTAGATTTGACAAATCCCATAGCAATATTGATTGAAAGAACAATAACTAAAGTAGATAAAGAAAAATATAGTATCAAAGACATCATTAATAAATTAGAAGAAGATACTAGAAGTCCTATTGAAATAAAAAATGCAGCAATAGGTTTATTTGAAGCAGCTGAAACCTGGGGAGTATTTGAACAAGAAAATCAAGAAGCTACAGAAGTAAAAGATTTAATTACAGCAGGAGTGACTTCTGTTTTAGATCTAAGTGTTTACAATTCAGTGGGGGCATTTAATGTTAGAGCACTAGTAATCAGCCTTGTATCAAGAAAAATCTTCAATCAAAGAATGAATGCAAGAAAAAAAGAAGAAATACAATCTGTTTCAAGAGGATTAGATTATTCTACATTAGGGGAACAAAAAGAAAACCCTTTAGTTTGGATGTTTATTGATGAGGCTCATGAATTCTTACCTTTAGAAGGAAAAACAATTGCAACAGATGCTTTAATTCAAATATTGAGGGAAGGGAGACAACCAGGAATATCTACCGTTTTAGCAACTCAACAACCAGGGCAAATTCATAGAGATGTTATGACTCAATCAGATATTGTGATTTCACATAGAGTTACTTCTCAATCAGATTTGGAAGCCTTAAATTTCATAATGCAAAGTTATCTTCTTGATGGCATTAAAAAATACATGGATGATTTACCTTCATTAAAGGGATCTGCAATTATTTTAGATGATAATTCTGAAAGGATATATCCTATGAGAGTTAGGCCTAGATTTACATGGCATGGTGGTGAAGCTCCTACAGCTATTAAGGCTGAAAAAAGGCTATAATAATTCTTATAAACCCTAATTTTATTGATTTTATATGGTAAAAAACTTAGGTGATACTCTTATTGGAGAATTGATAGATCTTTCTCATAGTCAAGATTATAAACCAAATATTAATTTAGAAACCACTCCACTTGATGTGGGTTTAGATAGCCTAGAAACAGTTGAATATACTATGAGAATTGAAGGGCATACAGGAGTAAATTTGGATGATATATCTGAGATCACAGCAAATCCTAATGGAAATTATACTTTAGGCGAACTTAAAACATATATTGAAAGATGTCAAAGAAAAAAAATTAATTTATTAGAAGAAAATTAATTTAAAACCTTAAAATCAACTCTAACTCTTGCCCTATAAGGTCCAACTTCACCTGCAATTTTTATTTTTAGAATTTTAATTTTCTTTTTAGCTTTTTTAGATTCAGTTTTTACTTTTTCTTCAATATTTGAAACTTCTTCTAATTTGCAAAAATCATAATAATAAATTCTTGTTCCTTTTTTAGAAAGTTTAAATGCTTGAGCAAGAAAACTATCTTTTAATTGAGGCCTTGGCATAACAATAACATCAAATTTTTCTTTAAACTTGGGAGCTACTTTCTTTATATCTCCTGGTACAAGTTCTATTTTATTTTTTAACTTATTTAATTCTATATTTAATTTAGCATATTTATTAGCTTTTCTATTAATTTCATTTGAAAATACTTTTTTAGCCTTAGAATTTTTAGCAATTACAATAGAGAAAGGGGCAACCCCTGCAAACATTACAAGTACATTATCATTTTTTTTAACAAAAGATGCAATTTCTTTTCTTTCATTACTTAATCTAGAAGAAAAATAAGTTTCATCTATATTAAATCTAAAATTACATCCATTTTCTCTATAAAGAACTTCTTTAGTTTTTTCTCCCACAAGATGTTTTGTCTGCATTAATCTTAATCTCCCCTTAAATTTACCAACCTTTTCTAAAACAGTTTTAATAGATTTATTTGCTTTCAAAATTTTATTTGCAAATTGTTTTTTATCTTTTAATTTTGCAGATTCTGAAAATTTTGTTACAGCTATATTTCCAAAAATATCATATGCTCTAAAAACATCTCTTTTCATATTAAATAGATTGATGAAAAATTTATAAACATATCTCTCTTGATTCCCTCATGAAAAGAAGTGGTTTATTATTATCTTTCCTAATAATTTCATTGACTAATTTTGTTAGCGCAGCATTTTATGATTTTTCACTTGAAAGTTTTTTATATAGTGTTGGCGGACCTTCAACACTTATTTATGTCTGTTTATTTATGATCTTTTTTGGAATTATTTATTTTGCACTTTTAAGGGCATTTAGATATAATAAAGCAATTGCGGGAGGAGTATCTCTTGCAGCAGCATTATTAGCAGTATATGGGTTTACTACTATGAACTGGAATATAGAAAGCTTCTTTTATAGCATTTCTCTCCCAGAAGAAATATTGACGGGAATAATTTATTTTATTGTAATTATTGCTATAATTTGGTTAATTAAAAAATTCAAATTATGTGGAACATTAATGATTTTAGGAATATTATTAATGGGAATTTCATCTACAGATCTTATTTATGAAAATAATGTTGGATTTGTTATAGGTGCAGTATTATTCTTAATTGGATTAAGAAGTTGCATGAAAAAAAGAAAAATAAAAAGTAAATTTCAAGAAGGTTTAGAAAAAATAGATCCTCATCAACCTCAAAACATAAATATAATTAATCAACCTGGAAGGGATGGTAGAGATGGTAGAGATGGCCCTGCAGGCAAGCCAGGAAAATACCCTAAACCCCCAAAAGGACCAAAACCTCCAAAACCAGAGAAGCCCCCTAAACCAGGAAAGCCTCCAAAACCAAGTCCAACACCAGGACCAACACCTCCGCCAAAACCATTAGGAGTGGCAAGATTTGATGTAACAGTTGGAAGAAATCAATATTCTAATCCAAGTGGTAAAAAAGTATCTGTAACTGATTTAAAGAAAAACAATTCAACTCAAATTTATATTAAGAATGGAGGATCTGGAGGGGTATTAAATTGGGCAGCTGCTTCAAGCAAAGGATTATCAATAACACCCACAAGTGGCCAATTAAAAAGAGGTCAAGCTTCCTCAATAACAGTAACAGTAACAGATAGATCAGTTTCATTTACTCCCCACGTATCTATTTTAGGAAAAAGAGGATCAACAGGATCTGTAAGTGCTAATGCGAGAAAATTCATCGGACAAACAATTGGAAAAACACAAATAGCATTTAAGATAAAATAATTAAACCCAATCACCTAAACCTTTTTGTTTACTAGCTTCTTTTAATTTTCTTAATTTTTCAAGCTGCTTATCAACACGATCTTCTGAAAAATCATGCTCTCCAACTAAAAGATCTTTAATTTTATCTTCATCTATATTTCCAAATTCAAAATCAGCATCAATAACTTTTGGCTTATGGAATAATTCAAATATTTCCTGCCAATTAAACCTATCTTCTAAAGGTAAATTTAAAAGCTGTTCTTCAATACTTTTGAAAATTAAAACAGGTTGCTTGTGTTTCTTAACTATTTCTAAAGCTCTTTTCTGTCCAATACCTGGAATTCCTTTTGGATTATAATCTGTTCCAACTAAAATTCCTAAACAAATAAGTTGATCTAAATTTATTTCTAAAAAATTCAACACTTTTTCTAATTCAATTAATTCAGGCTTTACTTCAATCCATCCTGAAAATGTTTTTCTTCTTCTAGCCAAAGTTAAATTTCTAATTAAAAGAGGAGCTCCAAAAAGAACACTATCATAATCTTGGCTAGCACTTGCATAAACTTCAGGTTTAACTCTTGCAAGATAAGCTGCTTGTGATTCTCCTTCACTAGGTGCTTGAACAACTTCAATACCCATTGCTTTTAGAAGTTGTTTACTTTCATCAATCATTTCATCATTTAACCGAATTAATTGACTTCCATATCTTCTCATAGATGAAAAATCTTCTTCTTGTTTAGCTTGAGCATATTTTTCTTTTGCTGTATCTCTTCCACTTTCTCTAACTTTATGTGTTTTAGCTTTTAAATCAGGAGCTTTTCCATCAAAAACATAAACTAGTTTTAATCCATCAGATAAAAGGCTTATATTCCGATAAAAAATCCCAGAAAGATGACTGGTAATTCTTTTTTTATTATCCATTAATGGAGTTCCATCTACCTGACGAACAGAAGTCAAAAATTGATAAAGAGTATTGTATGCATCCACACACAAAACCTTTCCTTTCAAACTTCCAATTTCAATTTCTTTTCTAGGAATAATGTCTCTTATATTTAGTCCCATAATATGTAATATAATTAAGTAAATAATCTATAAATAATTAACTAATGAAAATCTCTTAATCTTCTTCCAAGATCATTTTGAGTTTCTAATAAAAGATCTGCTAATTCTCTTTTCTTTAAATGACTATAAGGTTGCCTAAACTTATATCCTGCTCTTCTAAGTGCACTAAGTTTATCCTTATAATCTCCTGGACTTCTTAATTCTCCAACCCCCAATTCCATAAAAGGGCTATGTGCTATTCTTCTAAATTCTTCCAATTTTTCTCTAGTATAAACCGGTTCAGGAGTTTCTCTTCTAGCCCTAGCACTCTTTTTAGGAGTATTAAATAAATTTTGTTGAGATTCAGATGCTATAGCTTCCTCTACAAATCTTGAGGGACTTATATGATATCTTTGAGCTACATTAATGATTTTATCAGCTATCCTTCTTCCTAAGGCCCCACTTGGATCTATAGATGGGTCATAATTTTCATGAGATCTAGCTAAATTTCTATCATAATCTGTATAAGTTCTACCCATCATATTAGGTCATTTGAATTATATATAAAGATTATTGGGGTAAAACCTTAATTTTAAATAATATATGTTACTTTTATTAAAATGAAAACTAAATTTATTCCTATTGATTATGATTATTTTGATTTTGAAGGTAAAAACTATGCTAAAATAATTGGAAGAGATGATAATGGGAAAAGAGTCTGCATAATTGACACTTGTAAAGTATATGTCTGGGCAATTTTAAAGGAAAAAATAAAACAAAAGAAAATAGATTCTTTAATTAAAAAAATCTCTAAAATAAAATTAGATTCAAAAGGTAGAAAAACAAAGGTAGAAAAAATTGAAGTTCATGATAAAGATTTTATGGGTAGAAAAGTAAAGGCATTAAAAGTATTTGCAACAAATTATAAAGATCTACATGAAATTGCAAGCGAATTAGGATTTTCAGAAATAGAAAAAAGAAGGGGTTATGATTTAGGTTATGTAACTCATTATATTATTGAAAAAAAACTTAATCCATTAAGATGGTATGAAATAACAGGCAATCTTCTTAATAATTCTCAAAATTATGGTGGAATAGATATGGGAATAGATTCAGATTTATGTTTAGAACTAACAGCATCAAAAGAAATTAAAGATGAATCATTTGAACCAAGAACCTTGGCATATGATATTGAAACAGATGGATTAAAAATAGGCGGAGGAGAAATATTAATGATTTCTCTTGTAGGGAAGAATTTTAAAAAAGTTATAACTTGGAAAAAAACATCAAAAAGAAAACCAGATTATGTAGAATATGTAGAAGATGAAGTAGAACTTCTAGAAAAATTTGTATACCATGTTAGAAAATTTTCTCCTGATTTTTTAGTAGGATATCATTCAGATGGTTTTGATCTCCCTTATATCAAGGCAAGAGCAGATTATCATAAAGTGTATTTAGCATTAGGATTAGATGATAAACAGCCAAGATTCACAAGAGGGGTTGTTCTATCTGGAAAAATAAATGGGATTGTTCATATAGATATTTTAAAATTTATAAGAACAGCTTATTCTCAATATATGCAATCTGAAACACTTTCTTTAAATGAAGTTTCAAAAGAGTTTTTAGGGGATACTAAAAAAGAATTTTCTATAAAACATTCTTCACAATTAGGTGAACTAGATTGGGGAGACTATTATGAATATAATTTGCATGATTCTATTTTAACCCTGGGTTTATTTGAAAAATTTTGGCCAGATTTATTGGAATTTTCAAAAGTTATTCAAGAACCCATTTATGATATTTCTAGAAATGGCCTATCTAAACAAGTAGAGGGATATATCTTGCATAATTTAGAAAAATATAATGAAATCCCTGAAAAAAGACCAACATATGATGAAATAGGTGGAAGAAGGCATAGAAAATCTGTTGAAGGAGCATTTGTATATGAACCAAAACCAGGCCTATACAACAAGGTGGCAATGTTTGATTTTACTTCTATGCATACTAGCATAATAATTTCAATGAATCTTTCAAAATCAACTCTATTAGAGAAAAAAGAAAAAAATTCATTTAAATCTCCAGATATAGATTTTGAAGGAGAAAAGAAAAACTTTTATTTTTCAAAAAAACCAGGATTTATTCCTTTGTTATTAAAAGAAATATTAGAAAAAAGAAAAAAATATAAGGCAGAATATAAAAAAAATCCTAATAAAATAACTTTAGCAAGAAGTAATGCATTTAAGTTATTGTCAGCTTCTGTCCATGGATATATTGGATTTTTTGGGGCAAGATATTTTTCATTAGAATCTTCAGCATCCATATTATCATTTGTTAGAAAATTTAATATAGAAACAATTAACAATGTAAAAAAGGCAGGACATGAAGTGATATATGGAGATACAGATTCTATTGCATTTTTAATGAATGGAAAAACAGAAAAAGAAATTAAAAAATTATTAGATAAATTAAATTCTCAACTTCCAGGAGTAATGGAACTTGAATTAGAGGGTTTTTTCAAAAGAGGGTTATGGGTTACAAAAAGATCTGGGGGTTTAGGTGCTAAAAAGAAATATGCTTTATTAGATAAAAAAGGTAAATTAAAAATAAGAGGTTTTGAAACAGTTAGAAGAGATTGGTGTCCTTTAGCTAGACAAGTTCAAAATAATATTATTAGGCAGATCTTAGAAGATGGTAATCAAAATGTTTCTCTAAAATATGTAAAGGCTGTAATTAAAAAATTAAAAAATAGAAAAATAGACAAAAAAGATTTAATAATAAAAACTCAACTTAAAAAGCCATTAGAAAGTTATGTTGCTATTTCTCCTCATGTTGTGGCTGCAAGAAGAATGAAGGAAAGAGAAATTCCAATTAGTGAGGGTGGTTTAATTAAATATTATATTGCTGAAACAGAAGGAAAAAAGAAACTTGTTAGAGATAGAGTAAAACTCCCAGAAGAAAAAGGAGAATATGAAATTGATTATTATCTAAATAAACAAATATTACCTGCTGTTGAAAATATTTTCCAAGTTTTTGATATAAATATAAAAGAAGTTATAGAAGGTAAGAAACAAACAACCTTGGGGGATTTTTAATATGAAAAAAGAAATATTTCCAAAAAATAGAAAAATCTTTAAAGAATTAATTCCATTTGCTCAAGAGATTATTTCTCTCTGTCAAAAAAATAAAATATTCCCTATTATTTATGGTAGTTTCGCACATTTTTATTATACTAAAGATAAAGATATGAATGTAAATGATCTAGATCTCCTAATTCAAAAAAAAGATTTTACTAAAGCGAGGAGATTATTAGAAAAAAATAATATTAAATTTAAATATATCTCAGAATGGATGACAATTATAATTAAAAAAGAAAAATTAAAAGTAGAATTAGATGAAGTTTGGCCAGGATATAAAAAATTGAAAGATAGTTCTATGATTGAAACTTCTAAAAAAATTAACTTTTATGGGATTCAAACTAAAATAATTACTTTAAAACAGTTAGAAGAAATTTATCCTGAAGCATATAAACGTACAAAAGATAATAAAATTAAAATTATGAAAAAAATTAAACATTTAGAAAAATTTCTTGGGAAAAAATTAATATGAAAAAAAGAAGAGCAATATTTCAATTTATTCTTTTTGTAATTTTATTAATAGCATTAATAATTATTCTTTGGCAACCCCTGATGAATTTACTTTCTAATCCAGATAAAATTCGTAACTTTGTTTTAGATTTTGGAATCTTTTCTCCTTTAATATTTATTTTTATTGTGATATTACAAATTATATTTGCCCCTATTCCTGGACAAGTAGTAGGATTAGCAGGAGGATATATTTTTGGAACAACTCTAGGAACAATATATAGTATGACTGGATTAATTATTGGTTCATTTCTTACATTTTATTTAGCCAGAAAATTGGGAAGACCTTTTGTTGAAAAAATGGTTAATAAAAAAACTTTGAAAAAGTGGGATAAAATCATTTCAAACAAAGGAATTCTTATTTTATTTTGGATTTATTTGCTTCCCGCTCTTCCAGATGATGCAATAGGATATATTGCTGGTTTAACAAATATAAAAATAAAAAATCTTGTGCTTATTTCAGCAATAGGAAGATTCCCTGGAGTTATTGTTCTTAGTTTAATGGGGGCAGGAGTAGCTTCTCAAAATAATCTTCTTGTAACTATATTATTCATAACTATGATGATTGTATCTATTATTATATATTTAAAAAGACAAAAACTAGAAAAATCTATGGAGAAAATCGTTAAAAAATGGGCAAAGTAAATTATCAACCAAAACCTCTTTTTACAGAAAGAATGCAAGAACTTTTAGGAAAAGATTATGAAAGCTATGCAGAAATTTTGAAAAAATATCCTGTTAAATCTATAAGGTGTAATAAATTAAAAATGACTCCAGATCATTTGAAAAAAAGATTGGAAAACAAAGGATGGAAAATAAAACAACCTTTTGAAAATTATCCAGAAATAATGATTGTTGAAAGTCCATTACTTCCAGGAGAATTAGGAAAGGCTATTGAACATTTATTAGGATATTATTATATTCAAGAATTGGCAAGTATGTTACCTATTATTGCTTTAGATCCTAAAGAAAATGAAACTATTTTAGATTTATGTGCTGCACCTGGAAGTAAAACAACTCAATTAGCTTCTGAAATGAATAATACAGGAACAATTATTGCAAATGATGCTAGTTTAGGAAGAATAAGAATTTTAGCTTCTAATTTGGAAAGATGTGGAGTTGCAAATACAATCATAGTAAAAAGAGATGGGTTTATACTTGCTAGAAGATTGAAGAAATTTGATTTTTTATTTGATAAGATATTAATTGATGCCCCTTGTTCAGGAGAAGGAACTATAAGAAGCACCCCCAAAACATATCAAATGTGGAATATAAAAAATGTTTTTAATTTATCAAAAATTCAAAAAGGGCTTTTAGGAACTTGTTTTGATCTTTTGAAAGTGGGAGGAGAAATAGTCTATAGTACTTGCACTCATTCTCCTGAAGAAAATGAAGAAGTTATTGATTATTTCTTAAAAGAATTTAAAGACAGAGTTGAAATTCAAAAAATTAAATTACCTATAATTCCAAGGCCAGGAATCACAAAATGGAAAGACAAAGAATATTTAGAAGATGTGAAATATTCATGTAGAGTTTATCCCCAAGATAATAATACAGAAGGATTTTTCCTTGCTAAATTCAAAAAATTAAAATGAGAAGATTAAAAATATACAATAAAAACGAACATAAGGAAATCGAAAGAAAACTTAATCAAAAATATGGTATTTCAGAAATTAAAGGCCTTATTATGAGAAGAGGAGAAGAAAGATTATTTCTTTATACAGGTAGCTTAAAACCAAATGAAATAAAAATATTTGAAAAAATATCTCAAATAGAAAGAGCAGGATTTTATTTTGCAAGAGTTGTGAGAGATGAAATAAGATTAAGTATTGAAGGAACTCATTTCTTCAAAGATCAAATTTCAAAAAATATCTTTAAATTAGATGATGAATTATTAGGTCAATGGATGAAAGGTCAAGAACTTTATATTAAAACAGGGAAAAAAGAATTCTTAGTTATGAAGCATGGAGAAGATTTAATTGGATGTGGTAAAGCCTCTGCAGAAAAAATAAGTAATTTTGTTCCTAAAAGTAGAAGAATTAAAAACAGACAAAACTAAGTAAAAAGATGGATAAAGAAAAAATACTTCAAGCAGGAAAAATATCTGCAGAAGTTAAAAAATATGCTAGATCAATTATTAAGAAAGATGTTCCTTTAGTTAAAATTGCGAATAAGATTGAAAATAAGATAATTGAATTAGGAGCTAAAGTTGCTTTTCCTGTAAATTTAAGTATAAATGAAATAGCAGCACATTATACTCCTAGCCACAATGATGAAACACTTGCCTCTGGTTTAATAAAAGTAGATATTGGAGTTCATATAGAGGGTTGGGTAGCTGATTCAGCTTTTTCATTAGATTTAGAAAATAATGAAAAAAATAAACAAATAATCAAGGCTGCTGAAGATGCTCTAGAAGCAGCTTCTAAGACAATAAACTCAGGAGTAGAATTAAGGCAAATTGGAAAAGCTGTTCAAAAAGCTATTGAATCTCATGGTCTTAATCCAATTGTTAATTTATCTGGGCATTCTATAGAGCAATATGATTTGCATTCAGGAGTAACAATTCCCAATATGGATGATGGACAAACAGCAGAAATTAAACCAGGCCTATATGCTATAGAACCTTTTGCAACATCGGGGGGAGGAAAAGTATATGATGGGGCTCCTTCTGGAATTTATGTTTTAATAGATAATAAAAATGTAAGATCTCCAATTGCTAGAGAAGTTTTAGCATTTATTAAAAAAGAATATAATACTCTTCCATTTTCATCTAGAGCTATTGTAAATGTTTTAGGAACAAAATCTTTAATCGGATTAAGAGAGCTTGAAAAAAATAGAAATTTGCATTCTTTTGCTCAATTAATTGAATCTTCAAAAGCACCTGTTGCTCAAGCTGAAAATACTTTTTTAGTAGAAGAAGATAATGTAATAATTACTTCTAAAGAATAATTAGGCAGAAGGCATGTCATAATTTAAAATTTCTAAAATTTGATCATCTTTTTTAGCAAGCCCATGATAAGAATCATCTCCATTCATTATAAAATCAGTTCCATTTAAACTTGCAAATTTAACTACTCCTCTTCCCCCATGGTTTATTAAAAGACCTTTTTCAAATAATATTTTTGCATCAACTTCAGAAATATTTACCCCATAAACTCCACTATTCGCACCATAAGAAAAAATCTTTATCTTCGATCTTAATTCAGAAAGTTCTTCTTCATCAAAAGTAGATAATATATTTTTAGTCATTTTTATTTATCCTAAATAAGAACTTGGCATTGGAACTGCAGCTTTTGCTGTTTTTAAGAATTCATCTTCCATTTTTTGGTAAGCAATTAAACTTGTTTTAGTAACACTTGGTTTTATTTTCTTAATAGCTTCATTAAAATGTTTTTTATTAACTTCTGTTGAATTAATATTTTCTCTTAAAGCTAACATTGCCGCTTCTCTTGCAACACCTTCTATATCTGCACCAGTATAACCATCTAAACTTTTTGCAAATAATTTAATATCCACATCTTTTGCAAGAGGCATATTTTTAGTATGAACTTTTAAAATTGCTAATCTTCCTTTTTCTTCAGGAGCATTTACTAATAATATTCTGTCAAATCTTCCAGGTCTTAATAATGCTGTATCTAATAAATCAGGCCTATTTGTGGCAGCTACAACTAAAATATCTTTAAGATCCTCAAGACCATCCATTTCAGATAATATTTGATTAAGAACTCTTTCAGTAACTTTAGATCCGCCTGTTTCTCCTCCTCTTTTTCCTGCTAAAGAATCTATTTCATCAAAGAAAATAACACATGGAGCTACTTGTCTAGCTCTTTCAAATATTTTTCTAACTCCTTCTTCAGATTTACCTACCCACATACTCAATAATGAGGGGCCTTTAACTTGTATAAAATTTGCTTCAGATTCTTTTGCAACAGCTTTTGCTAATAAAGTTTTTCCTGTTCCAGGAGGACCATAAAGTAAAATACCTCTTGAAGGTCTAATTCCCATTCTTGTAAAACTTTCAGGATATTTCATTGGCCATTCAACAGCTTCTTTTAATTCTTCTTTAACTTTATTTAAACCACCAACATCTTTCCATCCAACAGTTGGAGTTTCAACAAGAACTTCCCTCATTGCAGAAGGTCTAACAATTTTTAAGGCATCTATAAAATCTTGATGTTTAATAGTCATTTTTTCTAAAATTTCAGGAGCAATTAATTCATCTTCATCCATTTTAATATCTGGTAAATGTTTTCTTAAAACACCCATTGCAGCTTCTTTAGCAAGAGATTCTAAATCAGCACCAACAAAACCGTGAGTCACACTTGCAAGTTCATCTAACTTAACATCTTTTACTAAAGGCATTCCTCTTGTATGAATTTGTAAGATTGCTAATCTCCCTTGTTTATCTGGAACATTAATTGGAATTTCCCTATCAAATCTTCCTGGTCTTCTTAATGCAGGATCAAGAGCATTAACTCTATTTGTTGCTCCAATCACAATAACTTTTCCTCTTCCTTTCAAACCATCCATCATTGTTAATATTTGAGAAACAACTCTTCTTTCAACTTCTCCCTGAACATCTTCTCTCTTAGGTGCAATTGCATCTATTTCATCTATAAAAATAATTGTTGGAGCAGATTTTTCAGCTTCTTCAAAAATATCTCTAATCTTTTTTTCAGATTCCCCATAAAACTTAGACATTATTTCAGGCCCATTTAATAATATAAAATTAGCTTCAGATTCATTTGCAACAGCTTTTGCTAATAAAGTTTTTCCTGTTCCAGGAGGACCATGTAATAAAACTCCTTTTGGAGGATCTATTCCTAATCTTTCAAAAATTTCTGGTTTCTTCATTGGAATCTCAACCATTTCCCTTATTTTTTTAATCTCTTCTGTTAAACCCCCAATATCTTCATAATTAATTTCAGGAATTTTATCATCACTCATTTCAACCGCTTTTGGATTTAAAGTTACTTGAGTATTTTCAGTTATAATTACAGGATAATTTGGAGTTGTGTTTACAACCATAAATTTAATTTGTGAAACTCCTCCACCTAAATTTCCCATACCCATATTTTCAAATGCTTCTCCAAATAAACCACTAAATTCTTCTCCAAGACCCATTTCTGAAAATAAATCTTTTCTTCTTTGAACACCACCAAGAACAACAATATCTCCCTTAACAAGAGTTCTTCCTAAAAGACCTCTCCTTAAACTTTCTGGATCTCCTTGAACTCTTATTCCTTTTTGAGCAGGAGCAATTGTAATTTTTTTAGCTTCTTTAACTTCAGCCTTAGAAATATTTACAATATCCCCAATACCTGTTTTAGCATTTTTTCTTAATATCCCATCTATTCTAATAATTCCTTCACCCACATCTGCAGGATAAGCTCTATCAGCTATTGCTACAGTACTTCTATTACCTTTAATTAAAATAACATCCCCTCTACGAACACCTAAATCTTTCATAGTCTCAGCATCTATTCTTGCTATTCCCTTATATGCATCATCTTGTAAAGATTCAACAACTTTCAATTCAATTTGTTTTTTATTTCCCATATTATTTTTCAATCTCCCTTGTTTTATGTTCTTGTCCAAAATTTAAACTTACTCTTCCAAAATCTTCGAAACATAATCTAACCATATCATCCATCATTCTACTATGTTGACTCATTTCTCTATCAATCTCATTCATAAATGAAACAATTTCCTTTGGAATTGAAACAGCATAACTATTTCCAACTAATCTCATCTTAACTTTAAATTCTTTGTTTTTAAGGTTTTTAAACTTATGATATTCTTGCTCATCTATAGGGTGAATTATTTTTTCACCACAATTATCACAAACTAATGCTCTAAGCATAAACCCCCCTTTTTCAAATCTTCTCTTCTGCATCAATTTATCACATTTAGAACATGAAATTTTTTGATCAAATATATCTATTACCATGTGTATACTTCTGTGTATACACTATTTAAAGATTTAGGTTGTATAAACACTTTTAAAAATAACTAACAATTAAACATCATATGAAAAAGAGGAATAAAACTAAGGACTTTTTGAAAAAGTTTTGGTTTTTATTATGGAAGGATGATAGTTTTAAGGGATGGTTGTTCTCTGTTATTTTCTTAATAGCATTTATTTTACTAATCTTCTTCCCTGGTTTAAGATTAGTTACAGGAACTGAATTACCTTTAGCAATTGTAGAATCTTGTAGCATGTATCATCAAGGAAATTTGTTTTCAAACACTGAAGCATGGTATGATAGACATGATTTGAAATATGCCCCATTTATAATTAATAATTTGGATTGGAATGATTTTATTTTTAAAAATGGTTTTAACAAAGGAGATATTCTTTTCATAATAGGAGTTAAACCTGAAAAAGTAAAACAAGGAGATGTTATTATCTTTAAAGTAAATAGGGCAAATCCAATTATTCATAGGGTTGTAGAAGTTAGGAACCTTAATGGAACATATCATTATTCAACAATTGGAGACAATAATAATGGCCAATTATCTTTTGAAAAAGATATTTCTGAAGATCAATTAGTAGGAAAAGCTGTTGTTAAGCTTGCTCCATATTTTGGATGGGGTAAATTAATCTTTTTTGAAGCTTCAAGACCTGAATCAGAAAGAGGATTCTGTTCAGAAAGATAAAAGATACATTTTTAAATAACAGTCATTTAAAATAAAAGATACATAGGTGTGTATATTTTTAATAAAAATGGAGTTTTGTCCCAAATGTGGTGCTGTTTTGATTGCAAAACGGAAAAATTATGGATGCCCTAGATGTAATTATTCTTCTAAAGGTAAAGTTAAATTAATGATTTCTGAAAAAATTGAAGGAAAAAAGAAAATAGCTGTGATTAATCAAAAAGATACAGAGACTCATCCTATTACTGCCGAAACTTGTAAAAAATGTAAAAATCCTAATTCTTTTTTCTGGACAATTCAAACACGTTCAGGAGACGAAGCAGAAACAAAATTCTTCAAATGTACTAAGTGCTCACATACTTGGAGAGAATATCGTTAATTAAGAAATATTTTTCTATAGGTTAGATTTAAAAAACTTGTGCAACATATAAAAGATATCATAATGGCTTCGTAGCTCAGTCTGGCAGAGCACTGGACTCTTAATCCAGGTGTCGGGGGTTCAAATCCCTCCGGGGCCATTTCTTATTTCTTCTTTTTAATATTTTTAAGATTTCTAGCTAAATTAGCTCTTTTCTTAAGAAACATTTTAACATGAATTCTTCTCTTACCAGTTTTTGTAGGGTTTCTTATTGTTTGTCCAGCCTTAGCAGAAATAATTTCATTTAAAAGACTCATTGGAATTTTTTTATCTAAAGAAATTCCTAGTTCTTTATGTAAAACACCTTTTTTCAAACGAAGCTTTTGTATCCATTTTATAACCATAGAATCACCAATAATGTTGTGAATTTAAAATTTTCTAAATTCATTTCTTCTCTGATATTTCTACCAGATTTTTTCCGAGGTTTGTTTGCTAGTATTTGGTCTACTTGATCAAATTCTGAATATTTTCTATTGCATCCGCAACCTCTTTTCCGCCCTTAGTTAATCTTATGAGCTTAATTCTTCCTTTCTTCTCAAACTCAACTAACTTAAGAACCTCTAACGTCTGCAAGATCTTAACTGCATGACTATATGTGCAGTCAACTTCTTTAGCCAAAATACTACCATACCTCATCCTTGTGTTCTTCTTCAAAGAAACCAACATTAAAGCAGGCTTTCTTCTAAAAAAGATATCAAAGTTATCTTTCATTTTGGATATGTGTAGTTTAAAGTATATATTGAGATGGTAGTTTCCTTTTAAATGTTTCTAAACATATATTTCATAATATTTATTAATCAACACCACCTTTAGAAAATATGGAAAAGAAAAAGAGAAAAAAATCAAAAGAAGAAAAAGTAGCTGAAAATTATTTTCCAGTAGATGAAACAGATTTAAAATATACTATTGAAAAAAAATATAAAAAACCAGATAGAAAGGATCTAGAAACAATTGAAAAACCAAAAAAGCCAAGAAAAGTTGCAAAAAAGAGAAAAACCACTAGAAAAAAACCAACAATAAAAACTAAAAAAAATTATTCCCCTCCAAAAGGTAAATTAAAATCAGAAGGATATGAATTAATAATTACTGAAAAACCTCAAGCAGCATTAAAAATTTCAGCTGCCTTAGGAAAATCTGTAAAAAAAGAAAATAAAAAAATACCTTATTATGAGGTAGATAGAGATGGGAAAAAACTTGTAGTAACATGCGCAGTAGGTCATTTGTTTACATTAAAACAAAAAGAAAAAGTTTCATCTGATAAACCTATTTTTAATTTAGAATGGTATCCAAATTATTTAGTTAGAAAAAGAGATTTTACAAAAAATTATTATGATGCTATTTTAAAACTGGTAAAAGGAGCAAAAAGTATTACAGTAGCTACAGATTATGATATTGAAGGAGAAGTTATTGGATTAAATATTGTTAGATTTATTTGTAATCAAAAAGATGCTTCTAGAATGAAATTCTCTACTTTAACAGATAAAGAATTAAATGAAGCTTATGATAATAAATCATCCACATTAGATTGGGGTCAAGCAATTGCAGGAGAAACAAGACATTATTTAGATTGGTTTTATGGAATAAATCTTTCTAGATCATTAATGAATGCTATAAAGACAACTGGTAAATTTAGAATAATGTCTGTTGGAAGAGTTCAAGGGCCTGCTTTAGATTTAATTGCAAAAAAAGAAAAAGAGATTCAAGAATTTGAACCAGAACCTTATTGGCAAATTTATGTTACAATAAAAAACTCGCACAAAATTGAATTAAAACATAATAAAGATATTTTTGAAAAACAGCAATTAAAAGATTTTGAAGGTTTTGTTGGGAAAAAAGTAGAAGCTAAATTAAAAAAAACAAAACAAATAGTTCCCCCTAATGTGCCCTTTAATTTAACCACATTACAAACTCAAGCTTATCATCTTCATGGAATAACACCTATTAAAACAATTCAAGCAGCTCAATCATTATATCTTGCAGGATTGATTTCATATCCTAGAACATCTAGTCAAAAACTTCCAGAATTAATTGATTATAAATCAATTTTAAAAAAAATTGCAAAAGAATATTCTGTTGAGCATTTAATAAAAAAGAAAAAACCAATTGAAGGTAAAAAAACAGACCCTGCTCACCCTTCTATTTATCCAACAGGAGAAAATAAATCCCTTAAAGGAGATGAAGAAAAAATCTATAATTTAATTGTTAAAAGATTTTTAGCCTTATTTTGTGAAGATGCAGAAGTTGAAAATAAAACAATTAGTATTGATATTGATAAGAAAAAATTCTCTACAAAAGGATCTTCTATTAAGAAGAAAGCTTGGATGGAAATATATCCTCATAAGTTAAAAGAAATAACAATTCCAGATATTGAAGGGCCTGTAAAAATAATTAATTCTAGAACAGAACAAAAAGAAACTAAACCCCCAAATAGATATTCTCCAGCATCAATATTATCTCAACTTGAAAAAAAGAATTTAGGAACAAAGGCAACAAGGGCAAGTATTTTAGAAACATTATATAATAGAAATTATATCAAGGAAAAAAGTATAGAAATTACTCCCTTAGGAATGTCTTTAATAAATACTTTAAAAAAATATTCTCCAATAATTATTAATGAAAAATTAACTAGAAATTTTGAAGCAGGAATGGAAGAAATAAGAACATCCAAAAATAACCTTCTTAAAAAAGAAGAAAAAGTTCTTAATGAAGCTAAAAAAACAATTACAGGAATAACTTCTGAATTTAGAGAAAATGAAATAAAAATAGGTAAACAACTTCTAAAGGCAAATTTAAAATTAAGAGAGCAACAAAAAGAAGAAAATAGATTAAATATTTGTCCAAAATGTAAAAAAGGTAGTTTGGGAATTACATATTCTAAAAAAACAAGAAGATATTTTGTAGCTTGTGATGCTTATCCTAATTGTAAAAACACCTTTACTTGTCCTCCAAATGGCCAGATAAAAAAAGCTGAAAAAATTTGTGAAGAATGTGGATTCCCTATGTTAACTAGATTAAGTAAGGGTAAAAGACCTTGGACATTTTGCTTCAATCCAGAATGTGCAGTAAATAAAGAACGTATAGAAGAATATAGAAAAAAGCAAGAAGAACTTCAAAATAATCCAGAGGCAAAGCCAGAAGAAAAAAATAAAGAAAAAGAATAATAAAAATAAAATAAATTAGTTCTAATTAGTTTGTCCGTCAGTTAATCCAGATGGAGCAGTTCCTCCACAACAACCTGTTGATAAACAAGTTCCATATGTTCCACATTGACCTGGAGAACTACATTCAATACAACTCCATCCTCCTGCGATCATATTTCCTTCAGAAGGATTATCAATACACATATATTGTAAACTAATTGTGCTTCCATTAACCCAATCATCATGTCGTTGAATTGTTTCTAAATCATATGTTGTTTGACAACCAATTAAAGAATGTCCTTCAGAACCAAAATAAGGTGTATTTGGAAAATTAATTACTAAATAACCAAATAAACAAGTTTTAGCTTCTCCACAATATTGATCTCCACCCATAGATTGTATTATTGATCCATTATTACTAGATAAACCCAATAAAAATTGACCAGTTGGCTCTGCATTATTTAACATGCTTAAAATCCCAACATAACTTAATTCGCCTTCTTCCTCTTCTTCATCATCGTCATTATCATGAGGGATAATTGCAGCACCAGGAGTAATCTCATGTCCAGAAGATTCGACCTTAATCATGACATAATTTCTTCTCCACCATGATTCAGAACTACCAATTAGGGTTAATTCAAACCCATTAATAACTTGGGAACTGCCCTCTGAAATTTCTTCTGAAACGCCATCAACATCTATAATTGAAGAACCATCATTAATACTAATCACAGTCAAAGTATATCCTTCTACTTCCCTAATTTCACCTTCAAACATTGAAATTTGTCCCTCGCCCAAATTTGCTGTATTTCTATTACCAGACTCAACAGCATTTCCATTAAACCATCCAGACCAAGGAGCAGCACTAACTAGGCTAACAGCTACTAAACTAATTACTATAAATAAAATTAAATTTTTTTTCATTTTTTACCCCCTTTCAGCTCTATGTGCCTAATAAGACTATTTTTTCTTTTTCTTTCTAGATTTAGCTTTAGGTTTTTCTTGAACCTTACAACTTGAACATCCTAAAGAATGGATGATCATCAAAACACCTATTGCTAAGAGAATCCATTGACTAGCTGCAGTTTGCCAAAAAGCAAATACTATAACTAGAATACCTAAAATAAAATGACTACTCATACAATTTTTACACATATTACACCTCCAATATAACATAGAAGAAACCCTTAATAAACTTAATTATTCAAAACCATCCACGTAAATTTTTTTGAGTTTTAGTTTGATTTAATAACAAACTTTTTTTAAAAATATTTGAAGGATCAAAACCATATTTAATATACCCAATTTTACTAGAAGTTTCAATTAATTTATCTAAACTTTCAAATTTTAAATTTTTATTCTTAAATGCTTTTCTAACACTTTCCCTAACAACCCAAACTCCTAATGCGGCCCAATAACTAGGAGTTTCAATCCTAACAGCTACGACAGTTGCTTGTTTTTTTATTTTATTTAAATGTTCTAAAATGGGTAATCTAGCAGCATAATACCCTCCAACAGTATTAGATGCATAATTTTTTCTACCAGAATAAGTTTCATAATCTGTTGAAGCTTTAATTTCTTTAGAAGGATTCCAAGAACTTCCAGGAAGATATAATTCAAATAATTCATAACTCCAAACACCAGGTATAAGTAAAATTAAATAACAATTTCCCATAAATTGCCCAAAAAATAATTCATAATTTTCAAGCCAAGGATAACTTTTTACCTGATTAATTAATCTTTTTCCTAAAATATCATCTGTGGCAGTTATGCTCCATCTTGTTGGCACTAATCTTTTATTTTTCTTTAAACCTAAAACCCCAACACTAAGAATTTTACTTAAAGCATATTCTGAAAATTTATTTTTATAAAGAGAAGACATTCCTTCTGCAGCCTTAATTTCATCATTCATAACTCGATCTAATTTAAAATCAACTTTAACATTACTTGTAATTTTAGCTCTCCTTAAACTCGCACGCATACCATGAGGAGTAAGAACCTTATCTTTATTTCTTCCAACATTAACATTATTTTTTAATTCAATTTCAACATCCACGGGTTTTCCAGCAATAGCAACTTCTTTTGCAATTTCCATAAATCTATTATTAGATCTGGGATCTGTAGCCTTTGCTTGAAAACGAGAATTCAATAAATTATCTCTTAATTTTATAACCTCTGAAATTTGAAAATTCTTCTTTGCCCAATAAGGAGCATCATCATATATCCAAGCATTTTTATCTTTTGCAAGAGGGGAAAGAATTCCAACATTCATCAAAGGATATTTTAACTTAGATCCAATAAATACACTCGGAGGAGAACTTCCTTCTACTTTTCCAATATTTTTAAATTCCTTAAATTTAAAATTAACATCAGCTATTTTCTTCATTACTTCAAATTTAATATCTTTTGCCATCTTCCTCTTTTTTTTTCTATAATATTAGTTTTGTCTAATCTTTTCTAAAAAGATTATATCCAACCCCTCTTAAAAATACCTTTATTTCGAATTTCAAAATTAAATTCTTTTTGAGGCAAGCTCCTATGTTTTAATAAGATTGCTTTCTTTTTCTGGTTTTCGTTTTTTAATTCAATTATACATTTACTCCAATATTTGAATAAATCTCCTCCAATAATATTCATTTCAGCTTTCAAACCCTTTTCTCTTTCTTCTCTAGTAAGATATTTTGAATAAACTTGATTTGTAATAATAACCGGTAAATCTTGTTTTCTAGAGATTTCTGCTAAAATTCTCATTTGGTTAGCTACTTCTCTATTGATATCTTTTGCTTTTTCGCCATCTCCAGATTTATTTGCATCTCCTAATTCTAACCTATAAAGCATAGCCATTCCATCAATAATAATAAAACTAGCATGGTGTTTTTTTAATTTCCCTGTTAAACTTAAAAAAAACTTTTTCTGTTCCTTGAAATTAGTTAATTCAACTAAAAATATATTTTGTAAAACCTCTTTATAATCTTCCCCTACAACTTGTTTCACTCTTTCAATTGAAAACCCTCCTTCTGTATCTACAAAAATAACCTTCTCTCCCTTCTTTGCCCTACTACATGCAGCTAATATGCAAAAATTAGTCTTTCCACTTCCAGGAGGTCCAGCCAACATAGTAATAACTCCTTTTTCATAACCCCCATAAAGCCACTTGTTTAAATCAAAACTTCCAGCAGAAATTTTTTGAACATCTTTGATAGGCATATATTAAAAATTATCTAAGAATTAATAAGGATTGTTATGCTACACTAAATTACTTTAATTTCTTAAAATCAGCTAAAATTTTATCAAGTTCCTTTGCAGCCATAGAAATTGCATCATTTACAGCTTTCTTAGCTGTTTTTCCCTTTGTTTGAACTAAAAGAATTGGATTTTCAGTTGGATGCTTTCTTTTCCAAGCAGCAAATGAAACACTAGAATCTTTATTTAAATATTTTCTAAGAACTTCTACAATAGTTAAATTTTCGATTTCTAATTCAATTTCTTCCTTTGAATTTTTAAGAATATTAATTTCCATAATAAGAATTCAGCAATTTTATTTATAAAGCTTTGGATTTAGAATTTAAGAGAAAGGATCTAATTTTTTTTCTTCCTGTGGAAAATTCTCATTATTAGAAGGGCCAATATATTCATTTTCTTTTTTCTCCCTCATTTTCTTTAAATCAGATATTTTTACTTGTTGTATTTTCATTGGATCAAATTTAAAATCAGGATCTTCCATATCTAAAGAAATATCTTTCTTAACTTCTTCTTGAGAAATAATTTCAACTCCTGTTTCTGTAGGTGTAATTTGTTTTTCCACAATAAAAGTTTCTAATGGTCTTTCTCCTTCCTTGAAAACCCTTATTTTCAAAAAAGATTCTATTTTTCTAATTAATTCTATCTTATTTTCAGGAACAATTCCCTTTTCAGTTATTTTGATAGCTGCTTCAGATTCATTTAATTCTTTTGCAAGTTGTTCTTGAGTTAATTTTTTTAATCTTCTAGCCCTCATAATAATCCAATGAAAGTTATCTACAAATTTATCAGAGGGAATTGGATTTAATTCTACAGCTTTTTCATAATTTCTATCTGCAATTTCTTTTAATTCTTTTTCTTGTTTTTCTAATTCTCTTGAGACAACCGGATTATGTTTCTTAGTATCGATTCCGGCAACCTTAGAAAGTCTCTCATATACGCTAGATTTATTCTCAGTTTCCTTAAGTTGGAATGTCTTTGGTTTTTTGACAATAGGCATATCACTTTCTTCTGCTAAACATTTTCTACATACTTTTTGCACACCCTTCAAAGAAATAACATCATAAAGCAAAGCCCTATTATCTGGAACACCACATTTAAAACATCTCATAGAAAAAAATAGTTAATATCGTTTTTTAATATTATGGTGATAAAATTCTAGTTTTACTTCAAATATTCTTTAATATCTTCAACACTATTCATTTCATCAAGAACAAATTCTTGGTTAATAATAACTGCAGGATATGAAGAAATATTAAATTCAGAAGCAATAGCATCAAGAGAGATTAATCCACTATCAATTGCAAGAGGAATTAAAATAATTTCTGATCCTTTTTCTTGTTTTAAATCAAAAAGTATTCTAGACCAAACATTTTGTTCTGCTTTTTTAATAAGATCTTCTATCTCATATTCATAAAGATAAATAACTAAAGAAAATTCGTCTTCACAATTTTCAAAAGCCCTAATACTATTTATCCATAAAAAAGTCCTAAGAGCATCATATTTCTTATGAGATAGCCAAAAATCATCTTTAAGTTTGCCAGATTGTTCTAATTCTTGAATTAAGAGTGCTTCACTATAAATCTTATCTGCAAAATTGATATTGGCTTCAACTAAAGTTTGACAACTGACTTCATCCATTGAAATTAAATTTTGTAATGCAATAGAATCCATTAAAGAAATTTCTGATTGGACATAATAAGAATCTATTATATCTACTTGCCTCTGTTCATAAGCCATTCCTAAAAGAAGACCTACAATAAAAATTATAATTGTGATTAGAAAAGCTTCCCATATTGCATTTTTTGGATTTCCCCAGTTTACTACCATTTTCCTGTTTTCCTTATGAATTTATACAATGACACTATCAATATAAAGGGATAGGCCAACAAGTAAAAAAACATATATAATATTATAGGGAAAAATCCATACTTTTTAAAATCTTGTTCTTTAATATAAAACAATGCAAATAATGTAAAGATTGTACTTAAAACTAAGGTCAATCCACCAAAAAATACCAAAATATTTGGAGTTAAACTAATTTCGCTTAATCTTAAAATAGCTGTCTCAGCTTGAAGAGAATAAAGAGTAGATAAATATTTTATAATAAAACCCCTAATTATCCTATATAGTAAAACTATTATTCCAAAAAGAGCAATAGACCAAGTAAATAAAAAGAAAGGAAGAATAAAACTTCCAAGCATTCCTTTTTTCATAAATTGATTCATATATTTGAACATTGTTTGAATACCCCCAATATTCCACCTTAATCTTTGTTTAAACCAATCTTTTAATTTTGTTGGAGCAACACTATAAACTTCAGATGTAAGAGACATTTCTGCCTTATATCCTGCAGCAACAATTGCCCAAGTTAATTCTATATCTTCTGTTAAATTTGATTCATCAAATCTTCCAACCTTATCAAAAATACTTTTTCTATAAATTGCTAAAGGGCCTGGAGTAACATAAATTGCTTCAATAATTCCCAGTAATTTTCGAGTAAATGCGATAATCTTATATTCTATTGCTTGAAGGAGTTCTAATAAATTATTCCTTCTTTTAACTAAAACAGATGCAGTTACAGCACCTACTTTTAAATCATCAAAAAATCCAACCATTTTTCTAACAGATTCCTTTTTTGGAAAAGAATCTGCATCTGTAAATCCTATTAAATCTGTTTTAACAAATTTTGCACCATAATTTTTAGCACCAGCGGCATTACCAGTGTTTTTAGGGGTTTGAACAACAATAACTTTTGCAAATTTCTTTGCAAATTTTTTCATAATCTCATAAGAACCATCTGTACTTTGATCATCAACCACAATTATTTTTTTTAAATATTTATAATCTAATTTTAAAAGAGTTTTAATTGTAGCTCCAATTGTTTCCTCCTCATTAAAACAGGGAACAACTATACTAAGAGAATAATTTTTTTTAGCTACAGGTGAAAAAATAAATTTTTTCCTATTAGGGACATAAATTAAAGTAAATCCAATCATAAAATAAAGAGAAATAAAAGTATAAACTAAAAATATTACTGTTAAAGTATCAAGCATTTTGTTCTCCTATTATTATGGTATTCATTTTATTTTTTCATTATTTTATCAGATTTAGATACATTGAAGTAATCATAAAATTCTTCACTTAAACTTAATTCATATGTATGCCCCATCTTTTTTCTTTTAATTAAATTTAAATCTACAAACTTTTTAATATCATCGTAAGCCTTATTTCCTCTAATTCTAATTATTACTGATTGCTTTATAGGGTGCTTATATGCAATAATAGCTAATGTTTCTTGTTCAGCTTTTGTAAATTCTGCATTTCCGGTAGCTATTTTATTTACCATTGAACTATGTTCTCCCCGAACATCCATTTTCCAAACATTGTTTTTTTCCACAATTTCAATTGCAGAATCCATTTTATCATATTTATTTTTTAATTTTTTTATTAAATCTTCAATAATTAGAGAACTAAATTCAGAAAGAGATATTAATTCTTGCATAGATAAAAATCTCCCTGAAATAAAAAATATAGCCTCAAGAGTTTTCAAATTTTCTTTTTCTTTAGATTCATCTATTTCATCTATTGTTTTACTAACTATAACCATTTAAATTTCAAACCTCAATATAGTTCCTATTCCACCCATATTGAAAAATTGATCTCCCTCTTCAGTTTCTGTAGAAATAATTTTAATTTCAGTACCCATGTTTTTAGCAATAGCCATAAGTTCCTTAGACAAAGTTCTAGAAATCTTAGTAGACAAAAATAATATATCTGCAGCTCCTGCTTCTAAAGCTCTTCTGCTATCTTTTTCACCTAGAAAAGTTTTTTTAGGATTTTTTCCCAAATTATTAAAATAATTTTCAACATCTTTTTTTTCTTGAATTATTTCTTGTTCTGCTAAAATACTTCCAGATTTTTCAACAAGTTCTTTTAATCCAGATTCAGAAGAATCTCCTAAATCAATTCTTGCTAAAACTTTTTTCTGTAATTGGTCTGTTAAATATCCCCCCTCTAAAAATTCATCCTTAGTTGGTATAGGCCCTCCAACTAAAATTCCCTTAAGTTTAGTATTTTGGAAGAAAACCTTTTTTATTTCTTCTGCAATTCTTTTATAAAAATCTCTTGTTAAACCTTCAGTAATTCTATGGAATCTTTGAGCAGATTGGCCTCCTGCCTTAACCTTGCTAGGAATACCAGAAGTCATTTTTTGAAATACTTCTATTCTTTTACCTTCAAGCATACCTATTGTTGCTTCCTTTCTATCCATAACAACTAAACCAAAAATCTCATCAACTTCTAACATCATTTGAAGATCTTCTAGAACAAATTCCTTATCACACCTATATAATCTACTTTTCAAAGGTAAGGGGGGTTCAATTTCCCATAATTGTAAATCTTGTCCACCCTCGGATTTAGAAACATTTCCTGCAAACACAGCCATCCCATTTTCAGGAGTTTTTTTGAATTCTTTTAAATGCCTTACAATTTTATCTAAAGCATCAATAACATTTTTTCTAGTAGCCGTAGATTTAATATTTTTAGCAGTAGATCTTTCAGCTTCTAATTGTTTTTGAACAGAATTCACATCATATCCTGCAGGAATATACACTGTAATTAATTCAGTATGTCTACCCCTATATCCTTCTAACTCTTCTAAAGTTTCTCCTAAATCTTGTTTTGTTAATGCAGTCATTTTTTATCTATAAATTCTACCTTGAATTTACCCTCTTTAATTTCTAAAGCTTTTGTAACTCCCTTAAAATCTTCCAACATTTCTTTTAAATCTTCATGGTTCATCTTACTAAGAGTAATAATGCACTCAGCATTCATTGCCTTTTTAGCTTTTGTTTTTTCAGTTCTAACTTTAGTTAATAAATCAATAAATAATGTTAATTCATTTGCATGAGATTTTACATTTTTATCATCCCACCCTTTTAATTTCTTATCGTATGTTGGCCAAGAAGAAAGATGTATACTTTTTTCTTTTTCAAATTTTTTAAAATGGTTTTGATAAATTTCTTCAACAACAAAGGGAATTATTGGTGCCATCATTTTTAAAATTGTTAATAAACTTTGATATAAAACATATTGAGCAGATTTTCTTTTTTCACCTGTTGAATTATAAACTCTTTCTTTAATAGTTTCTAAATAAAAATCACAAAAAAACTTCATAAAAAATTCTTCTATATTAAATTTAGCTCTTGAATATTCATAGCCTTTAAAACGATGAGTTGTAGTTGCTATAACCCTATTTAATTCAATTAAAAATTTTCTATCTAACTCTTCTAATTTCTTTGGCTTCTTTCCATCATAATCTTCTAAATTCATAAAAACAAAATTAGAAGCATTTACTAATTTATTTATTAATTTTTTACCTGCAATTAAATCTTGTTCTTGATAATCTAAATCATTTCCCAAATTACTTCCTGCAGCCCAAAATCTTAAGGCATCTGCCCCATAATTTTTCAAAACATCTTTAGGATCAATAACATTTCCTTTAGATTTAGACATTTTTTCTCCCTTAAGAGAAACATTTCCAGAAATTACAATATCTTCCCATGGAATCTTATTTTCATGTAAATATGATTTAACAATAGTATAAAATGCCCAGGTCCTAATTATATCATGAGCTTGTGGCCTCAATGAATAAGGAGTTGTAATTTTATTCTCAATTAAAGAAGAAGTTATTTGAGGAGATAATGAAGAGGTTGCCCAAGTATCTAAAACCATTTTTTCAGGAGCAGCTTCTTTCTTACATTTAGGACATTTCTTTTTAATATCAGAGGGATCTAAAGGAAGATCTTTTTCTTCAGGTAAAATAATTTCTCCACACTCACAAGTCCAAACAGGAATAGGAATTCCAAAATGCCTATTTCTAGAAATATTCCAATCCCAACTTAATCCATTTACCCAATTCTCATATCTTTTATACATATATTTTGGATACCAATTAATCTTTTTACCTTGACTAATTAACTTTTTCTTCTTATCTAAAACTTTAATGAACCATTGTTCTGTGGGTAAAAATTCAATTTCCGTTCCACATTTATCATGCACATTAACAGGATGTTGAATTTGTTTTTGATCGACAATTAACTCACTTTCATTTAATTCTTTTAAAATTCTTTTTCTAGCATCTTTAATCTTCATCCTCTCATACCCCTTAATTTTCATAGTCCCATCTTTATTGAATATAATTTTTTCATCTAATTTGTATTTTTGAACAGCATCAACATCAAACTTATCCCCATATGTGCAAACCATCATAATTCCTGTTCCTTTTCCTAATTCTGCAGATTCATCAGCAATAATTGGAACTTCTAAATTAAACAAAGGAACTTTTGCTTTTTTTCCGATAAATTTTTTATGTTCTTCATCTTTGGGATTAATAAAGATAGCAACACAAGCAGGTAAAAATTCAGGCCTTGTTGTTGCAATTAACAGATCTTCCTCCCCACATTTAAATTTAATAGTTGAAAATAAACTTCCAAGATCTTTATTTTCTAATTCTGCTTGAGCAATTGAAGTTTGACATTCTGAACACCAAATAGTTGGAAAATCTTTTCTATAAATATGGCCTGCCTTATACAAATCCATAAATGATTTTTGAGAAATCTTTTGAGTTTTTTTATCAATAGTAGAATAAATTATATTATAATCACATGAAATTCCTAAATTTTTCCAATCAGAAATAAAATTAGGAGTAATCTCTTTAAGTGTTTTTAAACATAGTTTAATAAAATCAGATCTAGACATTTCTTTACTTTTAACTTTATTTAATCGTTCCACTAATCTTTCTGTAGGTAAACCATTATCATCTGTCCCAAAAGGGTAAAAAACAGAACCATCAAACATCCTTCTAAATCTTACTATAAAATCTTGTTGAGAATATGAAAAAGCGTGACCTATATGCATCTCCCCCGAAACAGTAGGAGGAGGAGTATCTATTGAATATACCTTTTTCTTAGATTTAGCCTCAAATTTGTAAATTTTTTCCTTTTCCCATAATTTTCCGATCTTGTCTTCAACTTCATTAGGATCATACTTAGCCATAAATAATTCAAGAATAATAACTTTTAAAAACTATTCCTATCTAAAATAAACATGGCCGATAATCAAGTAAATATGCCTGGTGGATTTGGAGGATTAACCAGATTTAGTGATGAATATAAAAGTTATTTTAACTTAAAACCAACCCATGTAATTGGGTTTATATTATTAATAATTGCATTCCGAATATTATTAGGAATGTTTTACGCTTAAAAATGTTAGGAGGATTAAACCCAAAAAAAATGAATGCCATCATGAAACAGATGGGAATGTCTCAAGATGAAATCTCTGCAGAAAAAGTAATAATTGAAAAATCAGATGGAAGCAATATTATAATTGATAATCCCTCTGTAACAAAAATAAATATGCAAGGTCAACAAAGCTTTCAAATTGCGGGGCAAGTGAGAGAAGAAACAGCTGCACCTTCAATATCTGAAGAAGATATCAAATCTGTTGCTGAAAAAACAGGGAAATCAGAATCAGAAGCTAAAGAAGCTTTAGAAAAAACAGGAGATCTTGCAGAAGCTATCTTAGATTTAAGCCAATAAAAATACCTTTCTTAACACCAACAATTATATTAAATTCTTTAACATTTATTTATTATGGAAAAATTCCTTGAAAATCTTGAAAAAGCTAAAACAATCACCCAAACAGCAGATCATTTAGTGTATATTACATATCCTTTAATCAAAGATAAAAAACTTTTATTAAAAATACTCTTAGAAATCAAAAATGCTATTGTTTACTCTATTAGTTCAATTCTTCAATATGAATACCTCTACAAAAGAATTACCCTTCAAAAAGACCCTAAAACCAACTTTAGAACATTTAAAGAAAAATGCGCCCCAAAATATAATATCACAGAGTCTGAAATTGATCTTATTATTGAATTACTCGAAATCACTGAAAAACATAAAAAAGCACCAATGGAATTTATGAGAAAAGAAAAATTGATAATTTTATCTGAAAATTCAATTCAAACAGCAGTAAATATGGATAAAATAAAATCATTTATAAGCCTAGCAAAAAAGATCTTAATTAACATAGAAAACAAATTTTTAAGCAAAATATAAAAAGCCCTTATTCCTTATATCCCCTGCTTCTAGACATAGAAGATGCTATAGATGGAGAGAATAATACAAGAAAAGATAAGCGCTGATCATTTATTATATGTCAGCCTGAAATATACTAAAACGTGTGACGTAATGGTGAATCTCATAATAAGATGGAGAACAATGATTGAAACAGCCCTTGAAGAAATATTAATCCATGCTAAGAAAAAGAAAAAAATCAAAGCCCTTCCCACTAATCCTTTAGGTCAAATAGAGGCCATAAAAAAACTATTCAAAAAAAATGATGATTTTTTAGAAGTAATTAAAATGTTTGAGATGTTTAGAAAAATTGAAGATCTGAGAAAAGAAAGAATCGGTGAATTTAGAAAAAATGTAAATTTAAGAGTATTTTATATGGGTGAAGAAATAAATATTAATCTAGAACAACTAAAGATCTATGCAGAACTCTTAGAAAAATTTATAAGCTCAACAAAGCAATTTCTTCTATCATAATTAAACTTTTTTCGAAAGTTTAATTGAAAATATTAAAATGAAAACACTTATTGTGATTACCTCGGGTAAGGGTGGTGTTGGAAAAACAACAACTGCTATTAATCTAGGTGCAGCTATCAATCATTTTGGAAAAGATGTATTGGTTATAGATGCTAATTTAACAACACCTAATATTGGGATTCATTTAAATTCTCCTGAAGTTCCAGTAAGTTTAAATCATGTTTTGAGAAATAAGGCAGAAGTTTTCGAAGCTGTTTATGAACATAAATCTGGATTAAAAATTCTTCCTTCTTCAATTTCACTTAAAGAACTTAGAAAAATAAAATCAAAAAATATTGGAAAATTCAAAAAAGATTTTAAGAAAATTTCAGATATTGTTATTATTGATAGTGCAGCAGGCCTAGGGGATGAGGCAAGTGATATTGTTGCAATTGCAGACGAATTAATTGTAGTAACAAATCCAGAGATGCCTGCAATCACAGATGCATTAAAAGCTATAAAAGTAGCTTCTGAAAAAAATAAACCGATAAAAGGAATTATTATCACTAGAGTTAAAAAAAATAAATCAGAATTACAACCTGAAACAGTAAAAGAAATGTTAGAATGTCCAATTCTAGGTATGATTCCTGAAGATATTAGTATTCAAGAAGCTTTAAATGAAAGAGATGCAGTAGTTCATACACACCCTTCAAGTGGGGCTGCAAGAGCATATAAGGAAATAGCTGCAAATCTAATTGGAGAAGAATATGATTCTAAAAAAGATAGAGAGAAAATACTTCATAGGGTTTTGAAAAAATTAGGTTTAATGGCATAATGGAAAAAGTGGAGGGCATTGTACAATTCTCAGAATGGCAAAAATTAGATTTAAGAACAGCTAAAATTCTAAAGGCTGAAGAAATTGAAGGAGCTGATAAACTTTACAAATTAGAAATTAATTTAGGCTTTGAAAAAAGAATTTTAGTTGCAGGATTAAAACCCTATTATTCTATAGAAGAATTAGAAAATAAAAATATTATTGTCTTTACAAATTTAGAGCCAAGAACAATTAGAGGGGTAGAAAGTAAAGGAATGATATTAGCAGCTTCTACAAAAGATCATGATAAAGTTAGACTTCTACAACCTGATCAAGATATTGAATTAGGATCAAAAATTTCGTAAAAAAATTTATTTCTTATAATGTGCAAGTACTATGCATGGAAACTTCACAAATCCAATTATCAGAATTATCTGGACCACACTCATAACATATGCCCTCACCATTGTCAACTAATAATTTTGTAGTGTGATAAGGCAAGATCTCTTCAGAACCAACCCCTTGTGGATAAGTATAATAATTATAGATATAAGTATCGTAAGGTAATTCATTAACTTTTGAAAAATATCCTGAAAAATAATAATATCCATTCTCATGATATGAACATAAATCTTCTTGCCATTCAGAATTAGGTTGTGCGCCTACAACTTTATAGGATTTATGTCCTGCATAACTTGCATCACAAAAAGGACTTATTTGATGACCTTCTCCATATGTTACTCCCCCAGCATCCCATTCAAAAGGGTTTCCATTCCAATCAATTTTAACCTGGGTTTCAAAAGGAATCCAAAGGTTATTATCTACAATAGAACTTAAATTATCCCAATCACTAATAAAAGGGGCAGTAGCATAATCTGTACCAAGATAAAGTTCATGAGTTCTAATTTGTGAAGCTGTAAAAAAAGTTTCTGCAAAAAGATCCTCATCAGCATGAATTTCATTAGAAGTTAATCCAGAAGGAAAATTCAAAGGAAGATCTGTAATTTCAATTGTGTCTCTAACAAATAAATTTTGAACTTGTAAATTTTGAATTTCAGTACTCCAATCTATTTCATTAATACTATGGCCCATTTCAGAAGGACCAGCATAAACTATAAAACTTGATAAAACGAAGATTATTCCTACTAAAACAAGATATGTTGTTTTCCCATTTATTTTTATTTTATTTATCATTTTTATTTTTAAGCACAAGATGCAGATATGCACCCCCAATCATCTGTTCCATAAGTTATTCCACATTTCCAACAAGTATTTTCTTCATTTTTCATAATTATTTTATATTCATATACTTCTGGGTAAACATAATATCTACTAGCTTCAACAGGAAAAACATTAACAGTTTGAAAATCCCAACTAATAGCATCTGGATCAACTTCAATTCCAGAAAGATTGTTCCAATCCTGAATACAATCTGCAGAAGCATAATCTGAACCAAGACAAAATTCATGAGTTTTTACATTCCTAGATGAAGTATAATTTTCAGAGATCATTTCAGGTGCTTGAATATATAATGGAGTATAAACAAAATCTATATCTACATCTCCAGAAAATATGGCTTCCCCATTTACAGAAATATTCCATGTTTCAATATTAGATATTTCACTACTAAAATCTAATTCATCTAAAGAATGCCCCATCTCAGAAGGAGGGCCTAAATTAAAAGAATAAACAGTAATCGCAGTGGCTATAAATAAAATTATGACTAAGCTACTATAAATAGCCCTTCTAGAGATTTTTATTTTTATTTTTTTTGCCATTTTAATTTATTGGGCAAGATACTGGTTCACATACCCATACTCCTTCACCTTCAACACCACAAGCACTACAACTCATATCAGGACTTCTCATAACCATCTTAACAAAAGTGGTTCTATCTAAAGCCATATTTGAATTTATATCTGAATAATAATTAGTGTTAGGTTTATAGGCTGGCGCTTCTGGCTCTGGAGGATTTTCAATTGGATACCAACCAGCAGACCACTGATAAACAGGAGCATTATCATAATGGCAATAATTTTTAACCCAATGTAAATAATCGCCCTCATCTACCACCTTATATCTATACTGTCCGGCATAACCTGCATCACAAGTTGGGTTAGTATCCCAGTAATAAAAACTATAAATTATTTCTTCTGATTCCCATTCAAAATCAACCCCATTCCAATCTACCTTAACAGTTTCTGCACCTACTAAAGCCCAAGAATTTGACTCAATGCTTTCAGGAATAACTTCATTCCAATCAGAAATACATTCTGCATATGCAGTAGCATAATTTCCAACACAAAATTCATTGGACATAATTACTGGACTAGTTATGTAATTCCCAGTTAATTCGTCCAACCCCCTAACAATCCCATCAACTTCTATTCCCTCATGAGCATTTAACCAAATATTAACATCCAAAGAAGAACTAACAGTTAAATCTCTAACTATAAGTTGAGTAATTTCTTCGCTCCAATCTATTTCATCTGCAGCATGACCCAAAGTTGTTGAAGGACCTCCAGAATCATAAGCATAAACCACAGCACCAGCCATAATTATAATTAATACTGAAAGAACAGAATACAATTTGTTTGCAGATATTTCAAATTCAACCATCTTTTATAGATTATATTAGATTTTCTTATTTAAATATCTTATTAATTTATTTTAGTGAATAAAATTTTACCTTTCTTAATATTTTTAACTTTAAATTGTTTAGATATTTTTTCAGCAGACTCTGGAATAAAAGGAATTAATAATTCAGATATTTTTAATATAGATTCTTTTAATTCATAAAGAACTTTTTTATCCTTTGTTTCCCAAGGTTTTTTATGTTGTACATATTCATTACAGTTATCAATAAATGCAAAAATTTCACTTAAAGCTTTATCAAATTCATATTTTTCAAAATAAGAATCTATTTTTTTCTCATTTAATTTTTTTAATAGTTTAACTTCTGTTTTTTCAGTTCCATTTTTTTCAATTAAACCAGATACTCTAGAGACTAAATTTCCTAATTTATTTGCGAGTTCATTATTATGTCTTTCAATTAAAATTTCTTCTGAATAATCAGAATCATCAAAAACAGAACACTTCAATAAAGAATATCTAACACTATCTGAACCATATTTCTCAATAAGTTTAATTGGATCAATTACATTTCCAAGAGATTTAGACATTTTTTTTCCTTTAATATTTAAATAACCATGGACTAAAAGTGTTTTAGGTAATTTATAATCTGCAGACATTAACATTGCAGGCCAAATAACAGAATGAAACCAATTAATTCCTTTTCCAATAACATGAACATCTGCAGGCCAATTTCCATCTGCACCAGAAATATAATTAATAAGGGCATCAAACCAAACATATATCTTGAATTTTTTATCAATAGGAGAATCAATACCCCAATCTAAATTTGTTCTTGAAACACACAGGTCTCTTAATTTATCATTTTTTAATCTTGAAAGAATTTCATTTTTTTTAGACTTAGGAACAACATATTTTTCTACAAATTTAATTAATTTATCTTGATATTTACTTAACTTGAAAAAATAAGCTTCTTCTGAAAACCATTCAGGTTTCTTATTATGCTCAGGACATTTTCCATCCACAAGTTCTTTTTCAGTAATAAAAGATTCACATCCAAGACAATAATAGCCTTCATATTTTCCCTGGTAAATTTCTCCTTTATCATATACTTTTTGAAAAATTTCTTGAGCAACTTTAACATGTCTTTTTTCAGTTGTTCTAATGAAATCATCATTTGAAACATTTAACTTCTCACATAATTCAATAAATACTTTAGAATTTTTATCTACAAATTTTTGAGCATCTTCTCCTTTTTCTTTAGCAACTTGAGAATTTTTTTGAGCATTTTCATCAGTCCCTGTTAAATACCAAACTTTTTCTCCTTTTGATTTTTTCCAACGAGCTAAAGCATCTGCTAAAACTTTTTCAAATGCATGTCCAATATGAGGTCTTGCATTCACATAATCAATTGCAGTAGTAATATAAAATTTTTTAGTCATATTTTATTAAAAAGAATTAGATATAAAAAGTTAACTTATTCAGGGGTATAAAGATAATTAATATTTCTTCTTCCTCTATGAAACCAATTTTGAGTATATGGATTTAAGTTTGTTTTTCCACCTATTATTTCATCCATTTCTGTTTTATTTAATGATCTAACTTCCTTATCTCTAGTAATAATAAGTGATTTAATTCTAAGGTCATCTATAAAAGCCATCATTTCAGGAGTAGGTATTGGAAAAGGATTTATTGTAATTGTTTTATCTCTAGTTATAGATCTTAAAAAAGTTGAAGAATGATAAAATCCGGCAATAGTAGGTGCAGACCAAAAAATAGTTGGCTTAGCTCTTTTATCAAATTCAAGACCCCTATAACTTGAATCAGGATCATTAGAATTGTGAGCCATATTTATCCAACTTCCAAATCTAGAAGAAGAATTACTTGGAGTAACAGGTAATCTAGAAAGAGTAAATTCATAAGATCTATCTTCTTCTGTTCTAGATCTTACCTTAGCTCTTAAATTAGAACCATATGCTTTTTGATCTAATATTTCTCCAGAAAAATCTCCTGCTTTTCTCATTACCTCCATTTCAGCACCTGTTGTAGCCCTTAACCAAGTTGTAGCTCTTGCAGCTCCATCTGTGCCCATCCAATAAAATCCTAATGGAGCTCTTTTTTTATTATGAAATTCTAAAGCTTGTTCAACTAAAGTTTCAGGAAAAATTTTATGTTGTCGTGCAAATTCCTTTCCAAAATGAATTCCCCCTTTTAATTGCCCAGATAATTTTCTTAAAACAGGCCAAGAATCTATTTTCATTAAACCATCTAAAGATTTTATTCTTTTATTTGCATAATCTTCTCTTCTTTCAAATTCTCTGGGAAATAAAATAATCTTTGGTTTATTTGAATGATCTTGAACCGTTTTAATGGCTTCTGCAGAATCTGGCCCTGCAAAAACAATTTGCCCCTCTGCCAATAATTTTTTTAGATAAGTTTTAGTTACTCTCTTAGGAGTTTCAATTCCATTTAGGTTTAAAACTTCCTGCACACTTGGCCTTATAAATGTTCTTTCTCTCATAAAAAAAAGTGATAAATTATGTTTATAATCATTACTATAATCAAATATCCATTAATTTTATTAAGTAAAATTCCTATTAAATTATAAAAGATGGTGAGAAAGAAAAAAGAACTAAATGAAGAAGAATTAAAAAAAGGGGCTAGAAAACACAGTATTAAGGAAGGAATTTTTGCCACTGTTAGAAGCTCATTAGGGGACAATTATATTTCTCCATTTGCAATTGCAATTAATGCCAGTAATCCGATGGTTGCAATGTTTACAGCTATATCTGGTTTATTGGGGCCTTTAAGTCAAACATTTGGTTCAGGTTTATTAAAAAAACATTCTAGAAAAAGCATACTTTTGAAAACAGTATTTTTTGAATCTTTAATGTGGTTGCCACTTATAGCAATTGCAATTTTATTCTACAAGGGAATCTTAACAAATCTTTTACCTATTCTTATGATTACTTTTTTTGGATTATATGTAATTTTTGCAAATATGGGTCACCCTGCCTGGTTTTCTTGGATGGGAGATATAACTGATAAAAAACATAGGGGAAGATATTTTTCAAAAAGAAATGTGCTTATGACTTTTGTTACAGTTGTCTTAGCAATAATCGCTTCATTTTTCTTAGATTATTTTAAATCAAAAGAAATTGTAATGCTTGGATTTATTATTTTCTTTTCATTAGCATTTTTAGCAAGACTTATTTCATGGCACGCTTTTAAGACACAGTACGAACCAAAAGTAAAAATCAGAAAAGAATCTTATTTTTCATATTGGAGTTTTCTAAAACAAGCCCCAAAAAATAATTTTGGTAAATTTACTTTATTTAGAAGTACATTAGGTCTTGTTAATGGGATCTCAGGACCTTTAGTAGCTATTTATCTTTTAAGATATTTAGAATTTAGTTATTCAAAATATATGATCATAATATTATCTGCATCTGTTTTTGCAATTTTTGTTTTAGAATTATGGGGAAAGTTTGCAGATAGATTTGGAAATTATAGAACCCTTTTAATAACAGCAATATTTATTCCTTTAACCCCTATTTTATTGATTTTATCCCCTAATCCTTTTTATTTGATTTTTGTTCCTAGACTTGTTGCAGGAATTTCTTGGGCAGGATTTAATTTGGCAACAGGGAACTTCATATACGATAATGTAGGTAAACAAAAAAGAGGTTTGGCTGTTTCATATTTTAATTTAACATGGGGAATAGGGGTTTTCATAGGTGCAGGAATAAGTGCTTTACTTATCAAATATGTGCATACTACTTGGATAGAACCTTTATTTTTGATATTTATTGTTGGAACTTTTGCTAGAATGATTGTTGTTTTCTTTGGATTAAATAGCTTAAAAGAAGTTAGAAAAATAAAAAAATTCAAAGGAATAAAATCTATGGAGGATTTAGTTTTGAAAGAAGCTAAACCAACAATTACAGAGGAAATTCATCAAATTCTCCACATTGGAAAATATTTAAAAGCCTGATCTTTCTCTCTTTAATATGTTTAAAAAGAAATGTTCAAATTGCAAAGGAAAAATAAGTGCTAAGTATAATTTCTGTCCTTATTGTAGAATGCCTCTTCAAAAAAATCAAGATTTTGGAATGTTGGGAAGAAATGATTTTCAAGAAAAACAAAATAATATTCAAGATCCCTTTCTAAATGGATTAGGTGGAAATATGTTAGGAAAAATGTTGGGAAGTGCAATGAAAATGCTTGAAAAAGAAATAGGAAAAGAAATGTCTAAACCTAATCAACAACCAAAAACAAATATTAAACTTATGATTAATGGAAAAGAAATCAATATGAATAATCCAGAAAAACCAATGAAAAAAGAAAAAACAAAAATTACTGAAATTAAACTGCCTAATAAAAAATTAAATATTTCAAAATTACCTAAAAAAGAACCTGCAACAAATATTAGAAGATTATCTGATAAAGTAATATATGAAGTTAAAATGCCTGGAGTTAAATCAATTAAAGATATTTCTATGATTAAATTAGAAAACAGTATTGAAATAAAAGCTATTGCAAAAAATAAAGCCTATGTGAAACTTATTCAAATCAATTTACCTATCATCCATTATGAATTTGATAAGGGGACCCTCATTCTCGAATTAGAAGCTAAAAACTAATTCAAAATCTTTATAAATCTCTCAGATGTGATATTTTTATATGAGGCTGTAGCTCAGCCTGGTTAGAGCACTACTCTGATAAGGTAGGGGTCCACGGTTCAAATCCGTGCAGCCTCATTGCTTTTTTAAAAAAAGCGTTAGAAAATAAATTGAAATACTAACCTTTATAAGGAAAGTTAAGTATAGAAAAAATAGAATGACAAAGGGATTATATCATTATTTAAGAGAAGCCTGGAAAAAACCAGACAAAAAAGTTCTTAGAGAAAGAATGATTGAATGGAGAAAATCAGGGGTTTTTACAAAAGTTAAAAAACCATTAAGAATAGATAGAGCTAGAGCTTTAGGATATAAGGCTAAAAAAGGATTTGTAATCATTAGGATAAGAGTTAAAAGAGGAGGTCATAAAAGACCTAGGCCCAATAAAGGTAGAAGAAGTAAAAGATTACATACTAGAAAAAATCTTGGAATGAACTATAAATGGATTGCAGAACAAAGAGTTGGAAGAAAATATACTAATTTAGAAGTTCTTAATTCATACATGGTTGGAAAAGATGGTGTTCATTATTTTTATGAAGTTATTTGTGTAGATCCTACTAAACCAGAAATAAAATCTGATAAAGTTATTAATTGGATTGGTAAAAAAGCTAATACTAAAAGACCTATGAGAGGATTAACTTCTGCAGCAAAGAAATCTCGTGGTTTAAGAAAGAAAAGCCCTGAAATGAAAGTACGTCCTTCTATCAGAGCTAATAAAAGAAGAGGAAAATAATGGATAAAAAACATTTTACATCTGAACAAGCAAAAGAAGTTGGTGAAAAATTGGATATTTCTTGGGATAAATTTGATATTGAACAATTTAGAATGGGAATGGATGTTGAACTTGAACATGGAACAATCGATCCTAATACAAATGTTACAAATGATGATCCAATTATGACTGGTAAAATTACTTTAGCTCATTTAAATGAATTTGCTGATTATTATACTCGTCTACATAAGATGGAATCTGAAGCAGAAGAATTCTGGAAAACCAAAGAGTAATTTTAAAAAGTTATTTTCCCCTTATTCTTATATAAAAATGAGGTATCAAAAACTTGCAGAACTTTATAGAGATGCTTCTGCAACAACTAAACGTCTTAAAAAAATAGAAATTTTATCTAAATTTCTAAAATCACTTTCTGAAAAAGATAGGGGAGTTATGTATCTTTTATTAGGGGATATTTATCCTGAATATGATGAAAGGAGAATTGGAATTAGCACTCAAATTGCAATAAAGGCTATTTCAAAAGCTACAGGAACAGAAGTAAAAGGGGTTACAAAAAAATGGAAATCTTTAGGAGATATAGGATTAGTTGCAGAAGAATTAACTAAAAATAAAAAACAAGTAACTTTGGCTTCCCACATATTAACAATTGAAAAAGTTTTAAAAAATTTAAGAAAACTTCCTGAACTTGAAGGAAAAGGAACTGTTGGTAAAAAACTTTCTCTCATTACAGAATTATTAACTTCTGCTTCCCCCTTAGAAGCACTTTATCTTGTTAGAACTTTAATTGGAGATTTAAGAATTGGTATAAAAGAAAGTACAATTAAACATTCTCTAGCAAAAGCTTTTTTCAAAGATAATGAAGATGCAGCAATAAAAATTCAAGAAGCAATAGATAAATCAAATGATATCGCAGCTGTTTTTGATGTTTCTAAAACAAAGAAAATAAAAGAATTTAAAAAAATACACCTCCAAGTTGGAAAACCAATAAAAGCTATGCTTGCTCAAAAAGTAAAAACTTTTGAAGATGGATTTAAAGCATTAGGAAAACCATGTGCAGTAGAATACAAATATGATGGATTCAGAATGATCATCCACAAAAATAATAATAAAGTTACATTATTCACAAGAAGTTTGGAAAATGTAACAAAACAATTTCCAGAAGTTGAAGAATATATTAAAAAATATGTTAAAGGAGAATCTTTTATTCTTGATTCAGAAGCTGTAGGTTTCCATAAAAAAACTAAAAAATATACTGCTTTCCAAGATATTAGTCAAAGAATAAGAAGAAAATATAATATTAAAGAATTACAAAATAAACTCCCTGTAGAAGTTAATGTTTTTGATATATTATATTATAATGGAAAATCTCTACTTAATGAACCTTTCAAAAAAAGAACTAAAATAACAAAAAAAATAATTAAAGAACACCCATATAAAATAATTCATGCTAAACAAATAATTACGGGCGATGAGAAAAAGGCAAAAGAATTCTATAAACAAGCATTAAAAGATAATCAAGAAGGAATTATGATGAAAAATCTTGATGCTATTTATCAACCTGGAAGAAGAGTAGGTCACATGATGAAAATAAAACCAGAAGTAAAAGACCTTGACTTAGTTATTGTTGGGGGAGAATATGGAACCGGAAAAAGATCTGGATGGATTTCAAGTTATAATCTTGCATGCAGAAATAAAAAAGGAGAATATTTAGAAATAGGAAAAATGGGAACAGGAATGAAAGAAAAAGAAGATCAAGGAATGACTTTTGAACAATTAACAGAAATAGTAAAACCCTACATTTCAAAAGAAAAAGGAAAACTAGTTTCAATAAAACCAAAAATAGTTATTGCAATCACATATCAAGAAATTCAAAAATCTCCTAATTATCCTTCTGGTTTTGCATTAAGATTTCCAAGATTTGTGGCTCTTCGTCCAGATAGAACCCCAAAAAACATAACAACTTTAGAAGAAATCAAAGACGATTTTATGCATCAAAAAAGAAATTGGAAATATGGTTAAACCTTATTATATCTAAAACAATCTACAGTATGATCATTTACCATGCCCATTCCCTGCATAAAAGCATAAATTATTGTTGAACCCACAAATTTAAATCCCCTTTTTTTCAAATCTTTACTTATCTCATCAGATAATGGAGTATGTGCCCTAAGATCCTTCATATGTTTATTTTTATTTTTAATGGGTTTATTATTTACGAATTTCCAAATATATTTATTAAAACTTCCAAATTCTTTTTGGATTTTTATAAAATTCTGGGCATTTGTTATTGCAGATTGTATCTTTAATTTATTCCTAATAATCCCTGCATCTTTCATAAGGCGATTAAAATCTTTTTTACCATATTTTGCGATTTTTTTATAATCAAAATTATCAAAAGCTTTTCTAAAATTCTCTCTTTTCTTTATCATAGTTAACCAACTCAAACCTGCTTGAAAACTATCTAAAATAATATATTCAAATAATATTTTATCATTATGGCAAGGTTTTCCCCATTCTTTATCATGATATTTTATCATATCTGGATAATTTCCCACCCATTCACATCTTTTTACCATTATAATATATCGTCGAGACATTTAAAAACCTTTATAAAGGCCTTCCCTCTTTAAAAAGGATAAAATGGTAGTTAAAAAAAGCACATATAAGATTCAAAACATTGTTGCAACAACTTCATTAGAAAAACCTGTTCCTTTAACAAAATTAGCAAGAACTCAACCAAATACAGAATATAATCCAGAAACATTTCCAGGTTTAGTATTAAGAATTAAAGAACCTAAATCAGCTGTATTAGTTTTCTCATCTGGAAACCTTGTTTGTACAGGTACAAAATCTGTTGCTCAAGTAAAAAAAGTTATTGAAGCTGTAATAAAACAATTAAAAAAAATAAATGTTAATGTTACTACAAAACCAAAAATAACTGTTCAAAATATTGTTGCATCTGGATCTATTGATTTAAAGCTTAATCTTAATTTCTTAGCATTAGAAATGGAAAACACAGAATATGAACCAGAACAATTTCCAGGACTTGTTTACAAACTTATTGAACCAAATGCTACATTCTTACTTTTCTCAAATGGAAAACTTGTTTGTACAGGTACAAAAAACAGAAAACAACTTGAATTCAGCATGGTTCAAGTTTTAAAGAATGTTAAGCAAGCTTTGAAGAATTATAAGAAAAAATAAGGCTTTTACCACTTCTTTCTAACAACTATGTGTTATTATATTCAATTGTACACACAAATCTATAAAAAGAAGATACCTTAAAATCCTATATGGTTGAAGAAGATAAAAGGCCTAAAAATGAAGATTTGATAATTGAGGCAAAAAGCTTCTTTGAAGCTCATAAAAAGGAACTTGGAGAATCTTTAAGAGAAAAATCAAATGTTCTTTATTTAGATTTTTTAAAATTAACAGAGTTTTCAAATCAATTAGCAGATGAACTTTTAGCAAATCCAGAAGAAGTCTTAAGATTAATCGAAATAGCTATTGAAGAATCTGGTTTAGTTAGTAGTATTAGAGTTAGATTAAAAAATTTACCAAAAAGCCAGGAAATTCAAGTAAGAAATATTCGTTCTAAACATTTAAATGAAATGATTGTAGTTGAAGGAATTGTAAGGCAATCTTCAGATGTAAGGCCTCAAGTTGTAAATGCTAAATTTGAATGTCCTAGTTGTGGAACAACAATCTCAGTATTACAAATAGAAAAGAAATTTAGAGAGCCAAGTAGATGTTCATGTGGTAGAAGAGGAGGATTTAAATTATTAAGTAAAGAAATGGTTGATACTCAAAGATTAGTTACAGAAGAAGTCCCCGAATCATTAACAGGAGGAGAACAACCAAAAAGAATTAATATATTTCTAAAAGAAGATTTAGTAGAACCTAAAATGGAAGAAAAAACAACTCCTGGTAGCAGAGTAAAAGTTTTTGGAGTTTTAAAAGAAGTTCCAGTTCCACTATCTACAGGGGGATTATCTACAAGATTTGAATTAGCAATTGAAGCAAATAACATTATTCCTATGGAAGAAACATTTGAAGAATTAAACATTAGTGAAGCAGATGAAAAGGAAATTTTAGATTTATCAAAAGATCCACAAGTTTTTGAAAAATTGGCAAAATCTATTACTCCAAGTGTTTGGGGATATCAAGAAATTAAAAAATCTCTAGTATTACAATTATTCTCAGGAGTTAAAAAAGTTCATGCAGATGGTCAAAAAAGTAGAGGAGATATCCATATTTTATTAATTGGAGATCCAGGAGTTGCAAAATCTGTAACATTAGGATTTATGGCAGAAATATCTCCAAAAGGAAGATATGTTGTAGGAAAATCTGCATCTGGAGCAGGATTAACAGCAACTGTAGTACGTGATGAATATTTAAGAGGATGGAGTTTAGAAGCAGGAGCAATGGTCTTAGCAAATAAAGGATTAGTTTGTATAGATGAATTAGAAAAAATGGATCCTGGAGATAGATCTTCTATGCATGAAGCTATGGAACAGCAAACAATTACTATTTCTAAAGCTAATGTTCAAGCAACATTAAGAGCAGAAACATCTGTATTAGCAGCAGCAAATCCTAAATTTGGAAGATTTGATCCATACCAATCAATTGCCCAACAAATAGATTTACCTCCAACTTTAATTAATAGATTTGATGTTATTTTCACATTAAGAGATATTCCTGAAAGAGAAAGAGATGAAAAAATAGCAAGCCACGTTTTATTAGAACATAAAAGAGAAGGTGAAACAATGTTAATTTCAAGAGATTTATTGAGAAAATATGTTGCATATGCAAAACAAAGAATAAGTCCGGTGTTGAGTAATGAAGCTATTCAAGAAATTAAAACATTCTATGTTGATTTAAGAAATAAACCTGTTTCTTCTGAAAGTACTATGAGACCAATTCCTATTTCTGCAAGACAATTACAAGCTTTAGTAAGAATGGCTGAAGCTTCTGCAAAAGTAAGATTAAGTAAGGTAGTTTCAACAGAAGATGCAAGAATAGCTATTGATATTATGAAATATTATTTAATGCAAGTAGGATATGATTATGAATCTAAAACATTTGATATAGATAAAGTTACAAGCAGTGTTACAAGTTCTGAAAGAAATAAAATATTTACAGTTAGAGATGCAATTTCTAAATTAGAATCTAGATTAGGAAAAATGATTCCTGTTGAAGAAATTGAAAAGGAATTAGAAGGAGATATGACTGCTGAAGAAATTGAAGATGCGATTAATAAATTAAATTCACAAGGAGAAATCTTTAAACCTAGAAGAGGTTATGTGGGTAAGACTTAAAAACACACTTCTGTTTTCACAACAATGGCTGATCAAGATCAATTCAAAAGACATATTGCATTTAAATTAACAATCGGAGAAATCTTATCTGGAACTCCAACCTTAGATGGGGAAAGGTTCTCTTTTTTAGATTTAAATGGTAAAAGAGTAGTAAGAGTAAATGTTATTGGAAATGTTATTGAAAAATATGATAATGAAGGTGAAAAAACATATTCTTTTTTAACAATAGATGATGGATCTGGCCAATTAAAACTTAAATCTTTTGGAGAAGATGCAGATAAAGTAAAAGATTTAACCCAAGGACAAACAGTTTTAGTAATAGGGGTCTTAAGAAGTTTTAACAATGAATTATATGTTACTCCTGAAATTGTAAAGGAACAAGATCCAAAATATCTATTATTAAGAAAAAAAGAAACAGATAAAAATAAGCCAAAAGATATTGGAGTTCCTAGAGAACAAATAATAGCTGTAAAAGACAAAATTCTTGGAGTAATTAAAAATGCAGGAGATACTGGGATGGAAATGACTAAATTAAAAGAAGATCTTAAAGAAATCTCACCAAATATTGTTGATCAAGAAATACAAAAATTCTTAGAAGAAGGTATTCTCTTTGAACCAAGGCCAGGAATTATAAAATATTTAGGATAATTATTTTTTCCTTCTCTTCTTTTTAGGTTTTCTATTATTAAACCAATGAGCAAACCAAATTAATATGATTAATCCTAATAAAGATAATAAAAATTTAAGCCAATCTTGAGCAAATTCCCAAAATCCCCCAACACCATATAAAATTATTCCAACTCCTCCCCCCATTATTCCAGCACCAACAGCTTCTAATCCAAATGCAATAGCCCCTAAAATAATAACTAAGATTCCTAAAGGAACAGCAATCAAAAAGATGAATTTAGCACGCTTTTCACTTGCATCCATATACTCTTGTTCACAATAATAATTCAAATTACAATAACCATCTTTTTCAGTAACAGGCCTAGGTTCTGCAAAAGCATTCCATTTACCTTCAGCAGCATCACATTGCTCAGAATTATTTACTTCTATAAAAGATCTAAATTCATCACAATAATCAGAATAATCATTATCAGGATAAAAAGTACTAATACCATAAACAGCCACTGAAATAGTTAAAATAATAATTGCTATACCTATCACCACGTTTTTAATAGCCATATATAATCTAAGCATAAAACATTTATAAACTCTTTTCTCGCACTTAAAATATGGAAGATTATGAAAAATTATTGGATTCTGCATATAAAGAAGTAAAACAGGTTAAATCAAATGGAGATAGATTTGAAATTCCAAAAATAGAAGGTCATTTTGAAGGTAGAAAAACAATTTTAACAAATTTTCTTTCAATAGCATCACATCTAAGAAGAACCCCAGAACATTTTCAAAAATTTCTATTAAAAGAACTTGCAGCTTCTGGCCAAAAAGAAGGGGAAAGATTGATATTAAATATTAAAGTTCCAAGTGTAAAGATCAATTCTAAAATAGAACAGTATGTTAAAGAATTTGTTTTATGTAATGAATGCCAAAAGCCAGATACAGAATTAATAAAAGAAGATAGAATTACTTTTCTACATTGTCTTGCTTGTGGTGCTAAACATTCTGTTAGATCTAAAATATAAAGCTTTAAAAAACAAATTCGCTTATACTCTTTATTAAATTAAATGGAGGAAAAAAAATGGTTAAAGCATATTGCGTAAAATGTAAGAAGAAGGGTCAAGACATGAAAGATCCACAAATTGTGCAAACTGCAAGAGGAGGATACATGGGAAAAGGACAATGTAAAGATTGTGGATGTAACATGTGTGCTATGATGTCTAAAGACAATGCAGATATAGCAATAAAAGAAGGCGCTAAAAAAGCGTTCTAAATTTTTTTATTTTTAATTTTATTTTTAGTTTAAAAACCGTAGGTATCTCACAATGTTCGTTAAAATTCATAAATCCTACAGGGAAGTAATCGCTATTTGTGATTCTAATCTAATTGGAAAAACATTTGAAGAAGAAAAGTTTCAATTAGATGTTAAAGAAAGCTTTTTCAAAGGAAAAGAAGTTGATCAAGAAACATTAATAGAAATAATGAGGGCCAGAGCCATGGAAGATTCTACATTTAACATTATTGGTAAAGAATCTATTGAAACAGCCATTAAAGCAGGAATCATTACAAAAGAATCTGTTAAAAAAGTTCAAGATATTCCCTTCAGTTTACTACTTCTATAATTTTATAAATCAACTTTATTTTGAATAAATATGAAATCTTATAAAAAACAAAAGGAACAAGAAGGACCTCCAAAGGTAGTAAGAGTAAAACTTCCCAGAGGAAGAGAAGTTTTAGGTATTGTCGAACAAAGGGTTGGAGGAAATAAAATGTTCGTAGCTTGTTTAGATGGAAAAACAAGAAATTGTAGAGTTCCAGGAAGATTAAGGAGAAAATTATGGTTAAGGCCAGGAGATGTAGTCATAATAGAACCCTGGGAATTAGATTCTGAAACAAAAGGAGATGTAATCTTCAAATATAGACCCACTCAAGTAAGTTGGTTAAAAAATAAAGGATATCTAAAATCTGAAAAGCTTGAATTTTAAAATGAAAACAATTCTTTCTGAAAAAGTTGGCAGAATTCTTCAAGGAAAAAGAAAACTTGAAAAAGTACTAAATGTAAAAATAACTAATAGAGGAAAAGAAGTCTCAATATCTGGAACTCCTGAAAATGAATATACTGCTGAAAAAGTTATTGATGCTTTAAATTTTGGATTTCCATTTTCAACAGCCCTAGAAATAAAAGAAGAAGAATTTCTTTTTGAAATAATAAATATTAAGGACCATACTAAAAGATCTGATTTAGGAAGAGTCAGAGCAAGGATTATTGGTACAGGGGGAAAAACTCTCTCAACATTATCTACATTAACATTATGTAGTTTTGAATTAAAAGATAATTACATTGGGATTATAGGAGATCCAGAACATATTGAAAATGCCCAAAATGCACTTATTTCTATAATAAAAGGGGCTAAACAAACAAATGTTTATTCTTTTTTAGAAAAACATCAAGTCAAACCTGTTGAGGATTTAGGCCTCAAAGAATAACTTTAAATACAGTTTTATTTTCTTAAAAATATGTTCCCGTAGCTCAGTTGGTTTAGAGCGCATGGCTGTTAACCGTGAAGTCGTAGGTTCGAGTCCTACCGGGAACGTTTTCTAAAATGAAACCAAAAACTAAAGTACTTGTTGCAATGTCCGGAGGAGTTGATTCTAGTGTAGCGGCATTATTAATGAAAAAGAAAGGTTATGATGTTGTAGGAGGATTTATGAAAAATTGGTCTAGAACAAAGGAGGATTTTGGAGAATGCACTTGGAAAGGTGAATGGAAAATAGCTCAAAAAATAGCAAATAAATTAGATATTCCAATTATGATTTTTGATTTTGAAAAACAATACAGAAAAGAAGTTGTTGATGAAATGTTTAAACTATACAAACAAGGCATAACCCCTAATCCTGATGTTGATTGTAATCAAAAAATTAAATTTCCCTTAATGATTAAGGAAGCTAAAAAAATAGGAGCCAAATACTTGGTAACAGGACATTTTGCAAGAACAAAAAAAGGAAAAATGTTCAGAGCAAAAGATGAATCAAAGGATCAATCTTATTTTCTATATAGATTAAGTCCAGAAGAACTTAAGCACACATTATTCCCCATGGGAAAATATACTAAAAAACAAATTAGAGATATTGCCAAAAAACATAAATTTCCAAACCATGATAAAAAATCTACAGTAGGTATTTGTTTTATTGGAAAAATAAACGTAAAAGATTTTTTAAAAAAGAGAATTAAACCAAAAAAAGGAAATATTCTAAATCCAATAGGAGAAATAATTGGTCAACACGATGGAATATATTATTATACTATTGGCCAAAGATTAGGTCCAAGATATGGTTTTGAAGTTGAAAGAGGAAAAGGAGGAAAATTAAAAAGATGGTATGTTGCTAGAAAAAGTTTAGAAAAAAATACTATTATTGCTGCTCCAGAAGGCCATCCATTAAATTATAGAAAAATAATTTATGTAAATAATGTTCATTGGATAAATAAAACTCCTAGATCAGGGAGAGTCTATTCTAGAATTAGACAAGTGGGGGAATTACTTCCAAGTAAACTTACTAAGCAAGGAAAAAGATATAAAATAATCCTGAAAAAACCAATAACAGGAGTTTCCCAAGGTCAAGCAATTGTACTTTATAGAGGGAAAAAAGTTCTTGGCGGAGGGGTTATTGATTTTAGATAGTATTTTTCTTCACCACAATCTTTAATAAGGTTTTTTCAAATTGATATTAATGGCCTTAACAGAAATAATTAGTTTTGATGGATTTCCAAAACTTACATTAAATGATTTATCTCTTAATAGGGGAGATCCTGTTTTATTAGTAAATAATCACCCCGCAAGTAGATTTCATCCCTCTCTTTTATTATTTAACTATCAAGAAACGCAAGATTTTAATGAAGCATATAAATTTATGGGACAATTAAAATCAAATGGTCAAGATATTGTGGTTGCTAAAAGAAATAATGGAGATTCTAAAACATTTATTGGAGACCACATAAAAGGAATTTTAATTCCTGAAAAAAGATTTGGAGTTCAAATTCCAATTTTAAAATCTTTAAGACCAAAAGAATTTGCTACATTTTTTGTTGATCAGGTTTATACTGGAGAACAAAAAATAACCCATGCCCTAAATTCTAAAGATAGTTTACAATTCTATGCTCAAATTTGGCCAAACATATTAGGCATTACAGATACTCAATTTAAGTTAATTCCTGAAAATAGCTAAATTTTTATAGCATTATTTCTTATATTATTTATGCAATTAAACAAAGCTATACAAAATAGAAAAAGTGTTAGAAAATATAGTCCTAAAAAACCTGATTGGAGAAAAATAATTGAAGCTATTGATGCGGCAAGATATGCTCCAATGGCTGGAAATAATTTTTCATTAAAATTTATTCTAGTAGATGATCAAGAAAAAATACAAAAGATAACAAAAGCTTGTCAACAAGATTTTATGGAAAAAGCCCAATATTTAGTTGTTGCTTGTTCAAATAATTCCAGATTAGTAAATGCATATGGGAAAAGAGGAGAAAGATATTCTAGACAACAAGCAGGAGCAGCTATTCAAAACTTTTTATTAAAAATAGAAGAGGCAAAATTATCAACATGCTGGATAGGTCATTTTGTAGACAGTCAAATTAAAAAAGTTTTAGATATTTCAAAAGAAACAGATATAGAAGCCATTTTTCCTATAGGTCACGAATATGAAAAGGCAAAAACAAGGAAAAGAAAGGCAGATCTTGATAATTTTCTCTACTTTAACGAGTATGGAAATAAACAAATGAAATCCCCCAGGGTTGTAAATGAAAACGCCTAATAAATTAGTTTTTTGGATTTTTATATTAATAATTTTAATTATATTATTAATATTATTTTTAACAAATGTAATTGCAATTACAAAATATACTCCTTTTACAATGAATTCTGAGGGGGAAATAAATTCTTGTAAAACTTGTTCTTGCATTGGCCAATTAATTATAATGGAAAGTTATCCAGAACAATATAATTGTGAAGGGTATGAAACTTGCCAAAATAGAAGTTCCACTGAATGTCAATAAAAAAAGAAAAAAATAAAAGAAAAAAATAAAAGAAAAACAATAAGTTTACTTCCAGACTTCGATACCTAAATCAGAAACTTCTTTTGCTACAGGTAAACTACTTTCTTCATTATCATGCCCAAGTACGTATGGAGATTTAACTCCTGTCATAATTGTAATAACTCTAACTTTTCCAACAAATTCTTTAGAAATTCTAGCTCCAATTATAACTTGTGCTTCAGAACCAAGATTCTCAGAAACAGCTCTTCCGATTGTATCAAATTCTTCTAACTTAAGATCAGGTCCACATGTAACGTGTATTAAAGCTCCGCTAGCACCTCTATAATCCACATCAAGTAGAGGATGAGTAAGGGCTTGCTTGACAGCTTCTCCAACACGGTCTTGTGTATCTGCTTCTCCAATACCAATAACAGCAACTCCACCATCTTTCATAATAGCAGAAACATCTGCATAATCTAAATTAATTAAACTTGGAAGAGTAATTGTTTCTACAATTCCCTTAACCATTGTACTAACTAATTCATTTGCAACAGCAAAAGCTTGTTCAATAGGTAATTGGCCTGCAATATCTACAAGTCTGTTGTTATCTAGAACAATACAAGTATCTGTTACTTCTCTTAATTCTTGTAATCCAAATTCAGCTTTATCGATTCTAGCTCTTTCAGATTCAAAAGGCATTGTAACAACACTGATTACTACTGCTCCAGTTTCTTTAGCAAGTTGAGCAATCACAGGGGCTGCACCAGTTCCAGTACCTCCTCCCATTCCAGCAAGAACAAACACCATATCAGCATTTGAGACAGATTTTTTAAGTTCTGCTAATGATTCTTTAGCAGCTTCTCTTCCAATCTTTGCCTTTCCTCCTGCACCAAGTCCACGAGTTAATTCTTTCCCTATTAAAATTTTCTCATCAGCCTTAGTAACACTTAAGTGAAGTGCGTCAGTATTTACACCATAAACAGTAGCTCCATTAATACCTTTATTAAAAAGCCATGTTACAGCATTACCTCCACAACCACCAACACCAAAAACCTTAATATTTGCTTTACCAGCTCTTAATTCATCAAAGTTAATGCTATGAGTTCCTGTATTTTCTATTGCTTCTTTTGCAAAATCTAACACCATATTTTTTATATATAACCTCCTTACATCTCTATGGTTGAAATCTTTGGCGAAACATTTAAGTATTCGCAGAGCTTCCAACTAGCATAAAAGAATTCACCCCGTACATGTTAACTTATTCAATTGGCAGATTGAATAAATTATAATAAAATATTATAGCTCTTTCTCTTTAAAAATATTGTTATGATTTTATGAAACAATTAAAATTAAACTTTTTCAAGAATTTTTGCTTCAATTCCATATTCTTTGCATAATTGAACAAATTCTTCAGCATCTTTTTCTGTTCCAGACAAACAACCGTAATGCATAGGTATTGCTAAACTAGGTTTTATCAATTTTGCAGCTTCTGCAGCTTCTTCAGCTGTCATTACAAATCTTCCACCCACTGGAAGAAGGGCTACAAACTTTTTACCAGACCCACTATACCCTGTTAACTTTTGCATTTCAGGAATTAAATCTGTATCTCCCGCATAATAAATTAAAACATCATTTGTTTTAATCAGATAGCCCACCCAGGCTTCTTCTTTAGAATGAAAAGGTTTATCGACATTATATGCAGGCATAGTTGAGATAGCAAATCCTCCAAATTCTAATTCTTGACCTGCTTCAATGATAATCATCTTTATTGGAACATCAAATCTAGTAATTTTACTCTGACAATCTGCAGTCATAATAATTTTAGTATCTTCTTTAACAATTTTTTGCATATCTGCAACACTACAATGATCATAATGACTATGTGTAAGCAAAATTATATCTGCTTTTTTAGAATCTTCTTTTATTTGATATGGATCAATGTAAATTGTTTTAGAATTTTCAATTAAAAACCCTGAATGCCCTAACCACTTAATTTCAATGTCCCCTATTTTCATAATCTAGAAGAAATGATCTTTGTTTTTAAACATTATTGAATTATTTAATAAACTTAACATTAATTTTCCCTTTTTCATCTAAATTAATTATAGCGCATTTCCCTTTTTCAGCATTACCTGGATTTATTACTGGAACACCATATAATTTCTTTATTCCTTGATATTCGTCCATATGTCCACATAAAACTAATTTAGGCTTATATTTTTTAATAGCTTCTGAATAAAATTTAACACCTGCACTTTTTCCATCCATTGGATTTTCCTTATCTTTAATAATATCAAAAACTCCAAAAGGAGGATAATGAAAAAGAAATATTTTTTCTCCTTTCTGATCCTTATTTTTCTTTAAAAAATTAAAAAACTTTTTCTTAACTTTATTATGTCCTTCTATTCTAGCTTCAACTTCTTCTTTTTCAGCATTAAAAGTACTTTTTTTAAAATAAGCTTCTATATCCATATACCCTCCAAAACCAATAAAATTAATTCCAAATAATTTCTTTTTTCCATATGTTATATCTTTAAAATTTTTCAATTTCTTTATATGTTCTTTAGCTTTTTTATCAACCCTTTGAGAATGAGGATCTCCAATATATGTATACCATTCAGGGTCGGTATTTCCAAAAACAGAAATAATTGGTTTTTTTAAATTATTTAAATCAGATAAAACTTTTTTTGTAGCATTAAAGTCTTTTTTCTCAAAAATCTCAACTTGTTTTTCTCCAAAAAATTCATCAGGAGAAATTCTTTCATCTCCTTTTTTTAATCTTTTAAATAAATCTCTTATATAAGGGTACCATTCTTTTATTCCACCATAATCCCCTAATCCAAGAATTAAATCAAATTCTTCTTTCTTCAATTTTTGTTTAAGTTTTTCAGGAAAAACCCCCTGAAAATCTCCAATTGCCAATATTTTCATTTTAAGGATTAAACCTAGTAGGTGTTCTAGGAAAAGGAATAGAATCTTTTATAGTATCAAAACCACAAATCCAGGCTGCAAATCTTTCAACACCCAAACCAAAACCAGCATGAGGCACTGTACCATATCTTCTAGAATCTAAATACCAATTTGAAGTTCCTAAATCAACCTTAGCTTTCTTTAATCTTTTAATTATTTTATCTAAATTAGGTTCTCTTTGTGAACCATCAACCATTTCACCCACTCCTGGAGCTAATAAATTAAAATTTGTTCCTGTTCCTGGTTTTTTCAAATCTTCACCATGATAAAATTTCAAAAGTTCTAAAGGATAATTTGTTACAAAAACAAAATTATCTCCATAATATTTTGCTAAACTTCTTTCTTCTCCTGATTTAAAATCATCTCCTGGTTTAATCTTATGTCCTTTTTGTTGTAATTTCCTAATTGCTTCTTTATATGTAATTCTCTTGAATGGTGCTTTAACATTTTTTAACATAGGAATATCTGCCTCTACAATTTCTAATTCTTTTTTACATTCTTTCAAAACTTTTTGAATGACATAAACTAAACATTTTTCAGCGATATCTATATCATCTTTCAAATCCATCCAAGCACCTTCTAATTCAAAATGCCAAAACTCTGTAACATGCCAAGGTGTTTTAGATTTTTCAGCCCTAAAACTAGGAGCAATTGCATATGCTTTTTCTACAGCACTTATAAAATTCTCAGCATAAAATTGCCAGGATTGAGTCATATAAGCTTTCTTTCCAAAATAACCTACTTCAAAAACTTCAGAACCTCCTTCACTTGCAGCCCCACTCATAGATGGAGCATGAATTTCTGTAAAATCTAATTTATGCATATATTCATGTAATGCGAATAAAACAGTAGATCTAATTTTCATACTAGCAGTCATCTTTCTAGATCTTAACCATAAATGTCTTCTATCCCCTAAAAGTTCTTCATTCACATCTTTATTAATTGGAAAATCTTCTGCAAAGCCAACAATATTTATTTTATTAGCTTCGATTTCATATCCTGTTGGAGCTCGCTTATCTTTCTTAATAGTTCCTTCAATTTCAACAGAAGATTCAATAAGAAGTTTATCTATATCTTTCCATTGTTTTGCAAATTTATCATGTTTTAAAACACATTGAATAATCTCGCCTGAATCACGAAGAACAATGAACTTGAATTTATTACTTCCTCTTTCTCTATACACCCATCCACGAACAGCAACTTTACCACTTCCTTTTTTCATAGCATCTGATATGCTCAGAAACTTCATGGAGTTAACCTCTTCCTATCTCTTGGAAAAATAGTACATTCTCTAATATTTTCTAATTCGCAAATAGCATATGTTAATCTTTCAAGACCAATACTCCAACCAGAATGCATAGGTGCTCCAAATCTAAAAGCATCTATATACCATTCAAAATCTTTTGGTTTCAAACCTTTATCTTTTAATTGTTGAATTAAAACTTCAGGTATATGGACTCTTTGACCTCCAGAACTAATCTCAACACCCCCGTAAATAGCATCAAATCCTCCAGAGATATTTTTCTTCTTATCTTTAGGCCAAATATAAAATGGTTTAATATCAATAGGCCACTCATACGTAAATACAATTGTATCTGGATAAAGTGCACAAAGTTTTCTTTCTGCCTCAGGTTCAAAATCATCACCAATTTTTAATTTAAATCCATGTTTATTCAAAACTTCAATAGCTTCTGCATATGTCAAATATTTTGCTTTTGGAACTTTTAATTTTAAACCTAATAATTCTACTTCTTCTTTACATTCTGTCAAAACTTTATTTACAATATATTGTACAGAAGTTTCAATATATTTCATAATTTCAATATCATCTGCAAAAGCAACTTCAATATCCATCTGTCTTATTTCATTTATATGTTTAGAAGTATCATGTTTTTCAGCCCTCCAAATAGTGCTTGTTGAAAATACTTTCTCAAGAGAAATTGCCATTAATTGTTTATAAAGTTGAGGAGATTGTGCTAAGTATGCTTTTCTATCAAAATATTTTAATTCGAATAAATCTGTTCCACCCTCTGTAGAGGTTCCAATTATTGCTGGGGGTTGAAATTCCATGAATCCAGCCTTATAAAAATATTTTCTAAAACCATTACTTATTGTGGATTGAATCTTGAATATAGCTTTAACTTTTGGTTTTCTAACATCAAGAGAACGATTGTCTAATCTCTTTGATATTTCAGCAGGTTCTGTAGCTTTTTCATTAACATGTATTGGTAATTTTTCAGCACGATTTAAAATAATTAATTTTTCAATTTCTATTTCAATATCTGGTCTAGCAAATTCAGCCTTAACATTTGCTTTTTTAACAATACCTTCAATTTCAATAACAGATTCTAATGTTAAACTTGAAATTGTTTTCATTATCTCTGATTCTTTTGTAATGCATTGAACCATTCCAGATGAATCTCTTAAAACTAAAAATGCAAGTTTTGCCAAAGAACGCATTTCAAAGGCCCACCCTTTTAACAAAACCTTCTTACCTACTTTTAAATCATTTATATAAGATCTTTCCATAATTTAATCTAAGAAACAGGATTTATTAAGGTTATTATTTCTTTTTTCTTCTTTTCTTCTTACCCTTCAATCCTTCTTTTATCTCTTCTTTAATATCTTCTTTTATTTCTTCTTGTTCTTTTGTTTCTTCTTTTATTTCAGAAACTTCTCTACTTAAATGCTCCTTGAATAATCTTGTTCCCATCATTGAAAAAACATAAAAAGCAAAAGCTATTCCAAAAAAAGAAAAGAAAATTGTGAAAAGTTTTCCTAAACTAGTAAGAGGAATTAAATCTCCATAACCAATAGTTGTTAAGGTTATAACTACAAAATAAATAGAATCTAGCATTGACCATCCCTCAAGATAGGTATAAGCACAAGAACCGAGAATTACTATTATAATAAATATTAATACAGATTTCCAAAGATACTTATGCCACCTCATGAATATATCTATTTAACATACTTTAAAATTATTTCCATTGCCTCTTTTCCAGAAACTTTGCCTTTAAACTCTTTCATTACAAGGCCCATATACGCATTTGGGGCAAAGCCTGGTTTTTCCTTAATAATTTTTCTAATTTTTTCTTCAACAATATTTGAATCCATTTTTTCAAATTCAGCTTCTTCTCCCTTCACAACTTTTTCAAGAACATGTTTAATTTGACCTTCTGGAATTTTCTTTTTCTTAACCTTATGCAAAATATCTTTTAATTCTTCTAAAATCTTTTTTTCAACTTTAATTAAATCTAATTTCAAATGTTTTGCAATTTCTTTAGGATATAATAATAAAACTTTTGCAATTAATTTAGGTTTATTGATTATATTTAGATGTTCCTTAAATTCTTCAAGTTTATTTTGTTTAAATAATAATTTTATTTCATGTTTATCTAAACCTGTTTTTTCTAATTCTTTTTCAATTTCTGAATTTAATTTAGGAAGTGTTTTTTTAGCCTTGTTAATAAAATCTCTTGAAATTTTCAATAAAGGCAAATCTGTTTCAGGATACATTCTTGCAGAACCAGGTAAAGGCCTCATAAATTTTGAAGAACCATCTTTTTGAGCATTTCTAACTTCCATTTCAGTAAACTTTTTTTTATCAGATAATTTTTTCTGTCTTTCAACTTCATTTTCAATAACTTTTAGAAAAATATTCATATCTTGCATTCCCTTAAGTTCTACTCTATTTTCCCCCCTTATAGAAATATTAACATCTTGTCTTATTGTTCCAATACCTCTTCTAACTTTACAACTTCTTAAAATTCCTCCTATCTGTAAAGCTATATCTTTAGCTTGTTCAGGATTTTTAATATCTGGAGCAGTAACAATTTCTACCAGGGGAATTCCAAGCCGATCTAATCGATAAATTTCTTTTTTATCAGATCTTTCAACAATCCTAGCAGCATCTTCTTCAAGTAAAACAGCATCAATTCCCACCTTCCCATATTCTGTTTCAAGATAACCTTCTTTTGCAATTAAAACAGTTCTCTGAAAACCAGAAGTATTTGAACCATCAATAACTGTCTTCCTCATTATTTGGGTAATGGGTATTATTTTACAATTAAGTAATAAGGCAATATGTACTGCTGTTTGTAAGGCATCTTGATTGATTTCATGGGGGGGTTCCTCATCTAATTCAACTAAACATGTAGAATCATATCCTTGATATTCAAATTCTTTATTCAAGGATTTTTGATGAAGAGCAGCTACATCTATTTTTCCACTTTCTCCAGCAACTGCATGAAGTTTTCTTTTCACAATAAAATCAGGTTCATCTTTTCTAAGTAAGGATGGGCAATTGCAAAAAAGTTTACTAGAATCTAATTGTTGATGAATTTCTAAACCAGACTTAAATTTCACCTTTTTATAATCAATATCCATATATAACAAAAAGAATTAGGATTTATTAAATTGTTGTTATCTTTTATCTTTCACAGTCTTAATTTTTGTCTCGCTTAATGATCTAGTAACACTTTCAAAAACATCTTCTGGAAGTTTTGTAAGATGTAATAAAGTCTTTCTTTTAACATCAAACCTTTTTTTTAATTCACCCAATAATTTAGAGATGTCTTCATAACGTCCAAGATCAATCCTAGTATTTTCAGATTTATTTCGAGAATTATAAATAATATATCCTTCTGTAATAGAATTATAAATTAAGTGTGCTTCTTTCATTTTAAAGTAAATTCAGTTAAAAAACTATTTAATTTTTGTTCTTCTGCAAAGGTCATTTTCATATGTGCATCAGGATCATATTTTAATCCCTCTATCTTTGGATTTTCACTATCATTAACAATAGCATATCTTGCAAAATTATCATTTGAAGCCCCAATATAAAATCCAGCATTAATATCTCTAGCTAAAATTGCTTCTAAAAAAGTATCTCTATCTATTGGTTGTTTTCCATGATCACTACAAATTTCAATTGCTATTTTTTTCCCTTGATGAATAATTTTGTTTTGATCGTAATCTCCCCTTTGCCATTGTAATTCATTTTGTTTAGCTATATCTGAATTTTCTACATTTGTTTGTTTTCTAAAATTAGCAATTTGAGCTCCATCTCTATATATTGGTGCCGCATGCCCCATTTCAGAATCCCCTAATAAAATTGGCCAAGTACCAGGAATAATTAATGTTTCAGGAGATTCTACACTTAATCTTTCTAATTGAGCTTGAGCTTGATCTTGAGATTCAAAATCCACTGTTCCATCTGAATTAAAAGAAGTAATTCCATAATCAGGGCCCATAATTACATCTGGCCTTAATTTTATAGCTTCAGCTAATTTTCCAAAATATTCTGTAGAATCCTCATTTCCAGTTATTTTATGTTCAATAGCTATTACTTTCATGCAAATTAAAGCACTTTTTACTATATAAAGCTTACTATCTGTAACCCCTTAAGAGTTACAATTATAATATGAATTTATCAATAAACTTTATAATAAGCTATGAATATTTAATAATATGAAAAAAAAGGTGAGAAAAAAAGTAAATCACGCCCCCAAACCAGGATTTTTACAAATTATTCATCCAATCACAAGTTTACCTAGAACCTTTGGACAAAAAGCTGCAGATTGGATTACAAAATGGGCAGGTAGTTGGGTTTTCATAATATTATTCCTCTTACTTTTAGCAGCATGGATGGCTTTAAATGTTCAATATATGGTTCAATATAATTTAGGCCAACCTTGGGACCCTTATCCATTTATTTTATTAAACTTAGTATTATCTTGCATAGCAGCTCTTCAAGCACCTATAATCTTAATGAGTCAAAATAGGGGCGCTCAAAAAGATAGGTTAAGATCACAATATGATTATGCTATTAACAGAAAATCAGAAAGAGAAATTCAAGAGATCAAAAAACAATTGAATAGAATTGAAAAAGTTATGATGAAAAGAAGAAAATAATTATTCTAACCTATCATTAAATTCTTTAGCAAAATTATCTAACATTAATTTTTTTACTTTACCCTTATCATTAGTCTTACCTAAAACCCACCCCAATTTTACAAAAGCTGTTTCAGCTAACATATCTTTTAAATAAATTATTCCTATTTTTTTGAGTTCACGGCCATTAGAATAAACAAGTGGATCAAGTCTTCCATATATTGTTTGGGCAGCAGCACAAACAATCATTCCCTTTTCTTGAACTTCTTTTAATTTTTTCGACCAATTCAATCTTGCCTTACGTGAAGAAACATGCCCTAAACCAGTCATTTCAATTATAATTCCTTTATACTTTTTCTTTAAATAATAATTTAAAATATCTGGATCTTGACCAGGAAAAAATTTAATCAAAGCAATTTTATCTTCAAATTTTAAATCTAATTTTACTTTATTTTTATTTCTTAATTTATGTTCAGACATAATTTCTATTTTATCAGGATAAATTTTTGCAAAAGGTTTTGAATTAACAACTTTAAATGCATCTCTTTTAGAAGAATGCAATTTTTTTACTTTTGTTCCAGGCATAGCATAACAAAAATTATCATCACTATTTGCATGACCTACAATCATAACCTCTGCGATATCAGACATAACTGCTAAAGCAGAACATTGTAAATTTAAATTTGCATCACTTGAAGCACGATCTATACTTCTCTGAGAATATGTTAATACCACTGGTTTATTCAAATCTTTCAAAAAGAAACTCAAAGCTGCAGAAGTATAATGAAGTGTGTCTGTTCCATGAGTAATTATCACACCATTAATATTTGGATCATTTAAAGATTTCTCAGCAACACGCGCAATTTTTTGCCAATCTTTAAAATCCATATCTTCACTAGTTTTCATAAAAGGAATTTCAACTTTTGAAACATTAACTTTTTCAAAAAGTTCTGGATAAATTTTAAATAAACTTTCAGGAGATTCTAAGGGATCAACTCCACCTGTTTTAGGATCATATTTAGAGGCAATTGTTCCTCCAGTGATAATCATAGCTATATTTGGTTTTTTGTTAGATTTCTTAACTTCAAATTCATCTTTAATTTCTTTAGATTTCTTTAATAATTTAATTTCAAGTACATCTTTTTGAATAAATCCAATATTATACCCTGAACCCAATTTAAGTAAAACAATTCCTTTTTCATCTTCAGGAGTCTCTAATAAAATACCTTCATAGATTTTTCTCATTAAATGAATTTCAACAAAATCTCCGGGTTTAGTATTTGTCTTTTTCATATTATTTTAAAATAAGAATTGTATAAAAAGTTATCCAAAGATCCCTAAATCAAGAATAATTCCCACAATCAAAGCTAATATAGATAGAAGAAAAATAAATAGAGAATTCCATTTAGCCTTTGAAGTGCTTATTGTTTTAACAACATAAAGAAGAGCTTCCTTTTTCTTCCCTTTTATTCCATTATTTTTTTCAATTTCTCTAATTAAATTATAATTTTGAGAAAGCTTAGATGTTCTCCTTTGAATTTCAAAACGATGACCAAAATATAAAATAAATCCTACTGTTCCAATATACCATGAAACCTTCACCCAATAAGGATCATAGAAATTTAAAACAATTATAATTCTATATGCAAGAGTAGCAATTATTCCTGCTAAAAAGAAAAAAATCTTAATTGATTTTAAATTTGACTTTCCCAACTCTTTCATGAAAACAAAAGATAAAACTTGTATAAAAAGTTATCTAAATAGCAGATAAAACTTCTGCAATAACTCCTAAAATAAATATTAAAGCTAAAAATCCAATCACAAACCAATTGATAGGAAATGAATATTCTGGTTTTCTGTTACCTTTCTTCTTTGCTTTTCCAATCATAAGTAAAATTAATATTGCAGTTAAACCTCCAGAAATAACTCCTCCAATAGATAAAACCTTAGTAAAAGAAAAATAATCAAAAAATCTTACAATTAAAAATAAAAATATTGGCAAAATAGAAACTAAAAACCAAGATTTCTCCTTACTATATTTTTCATCATATTTTAGATTATCTTCTAAAGCTGTTCCTAACGCTAAATAAGAAGTAAACATTGTAAAAATTCCAAGAATAATAAACAAAGGCCCTAAAGCTAATGTTGCTATTTCAGGTGTAGCACCACCTTTAAATCCTACAACAACTAATGAAAATAAAATATAAAAGACAACAGGAACAATTGCTCCTGCAATTAAAGCTTTCTTCATCAAATGACTATGTTTTTTCAAAACCATACTAACCTCAGGCACAGCTGAAAAAGAAAGTAATGCAAATAAAACAACCCCAAATGGAACAAAAATATTTGTAACATTAAAAGTTAATAAATTTTCAATATTAACTCTTTTAATAAAAACTAAAACAATAATCGCTAATAAGAATAAAATCATAGAAACCCCAATTTCTTCAAACTTCTTCAAGGAATTCAACCCCCTCCATAATAAAAGAGACATAAAAAATCCAAATACAACCCCTAAAAAAGCTGTATGCCCAGAATGATTAAAAATTAAAACACTTAAACTTTCGCCAACACCAAACAAATAAGCTATAATAGCAGAATAAATTCCAAAAAATAATGCAAATTGGGCAAAGAATTTTCCTTTTTTACCAAGATATTTTTCGGCATAACCTGCTATATGATGATTTCCTTTTGTTCTTAATGTAATTTCTCCCATATACAAATTAACAGTAAGCAAAACCATCGCTAATAAAATAATATAGGCTAAAGCAACAAGAAAACCAGCTTTAGCAGCAACATAGGGTATTCCTAAAACCCCTGCACCAATACAGGTTCCAACAAGAATTGAAGTTGCCACAAAAAAACTTTTTCTATCTCCTTTATTCATTTTATCTTTTTATCCTTTCTAGAATTCTATATTCTGGAATTTTATTCTTAGTTTTAGCATCAAAGTAAATCACTTTAGTAGTAATATTGCCTTGTAATTGAGGATAAGAAGATTCTACACTTATTTCTGTAGCACATTGACATCTAACAAAATTATATTCAGAATTATTATTTGAATTTACAAGCCCATGTTCTGCACAAATTTCTCCGCAAAAATTACTAGCTTCATTCCCTTCAAATAATTCTTCAGGTATATTAGTTTTTATTGCTAAAAAAATCATAAATAAAAAAAAACAAATTACTATCAGAGAGATAATAATTGCATTTAGTCTTCCTCTTATTTTTTCTGTTTTCATGTTAAAAAACAGGCCTGGAGGGATTCGAACCCCCATTCTTCGGGCCGAAACCGAAAGGTCTATCCATTGACCTACAGGCCTATTAATTTTAAAGTAAAGTTAGGTTTTTATAGTTTAAGATTTTAAAAATATTAATTAAGAGGTAAAGATGGCACTTAAAAAACACCATAAATGGATGATTGGAAGTTTTAGTTCTGTAGTAATACTTTTTATGATAATTTCCAGCATATTACTTTCTTCTTTATTTGTAAACCAGGAATATAATTTTAACAGACTTAATGATAAAATTTCAGAAGTTGAAATAGATACTCAAACAAAATTAAATATCTTAACAGATAACATAATGCAAACAGGGGTAACTTTAAATCAAACACAACAAACATTACAACAAACTCAATTAAGCCTACAAGAAAATCAAGAAGAACTTGATTTATTAAAAGCATCTGCAGGAGAAGATTTTTCAGGAATAATTGAAGATGCCATAAAAGGAGTTGTTACAATTAGAACAAATTCTGCCCAAGGAACAGGATTTATAATTTCTTCAGAAGGATATATTGTTACAAATGCCCATGTTTTAGCAGATGATCAAGGAAATTTGGCAAGTGGTTTAAGAGCAATAACATATGAACAAGTTTCGATAGATGCGGAATTCATAGGATATAATGGAATATTAGATGTGGCCTTATTAAAAATAAATGGAAATTATCAGGAATTGGAATTAGGGAATTCAGACGATGTTCAAATAGGTGAAAAAGTAATTGCAATAGGAAACCCATTAGGATTACAATTTTCAGTAACAGAAGGAATTATTTCTGCAAGGGATAGAGAAGGAGCAAATGAAATTTTTGCTTATTTCCAAACAGATGCTGCCTTAAATCCAGGTAATTCAGGAGGTCCTTTAATTAGTAAGCAAGGTCAAATAATTGGAATAAATAATTTCAAAATTGGAACAGGTGAAAATCTTGGCTTTGCATTAGAATCAAATTATCTTGGAAATATAATAAATGAGATTTCTCAAGAACAATTAAACCAAACATTGATAAATTAATTTAACTATTCTTAAACATGAGTAAGAAAAACAAAGAAGGCTTAACAGTAAAAAAAGAAAATTTTAGTGAATGGTTTTCTCAAATAATTGAAAAAGCTGAAATAGTAGATATCAGAGGAACAGCCAAAGGATTTATGGTCATAAGGCCCTGGGGAGCAGAAATAATTGAAAACATGTACAAACTTTATGAAAAAGAATTGCATAAAACAAATCATAAGCCAACATTTATGCCAACAATAATTCCTGAAGAAAATTTGAAAAAAGAATCAAGCCATGTTGAGGGATTTACTCCAGAAGTATTTTGGTTAAAAGAAGTTAATAAAGAAAAATTAGCCCTAAGGCCAACAAGTGAAACACTTTATACCCCTATGTTTAAATTATGGATTAGAAGCCATAGAGATCTTCCTATGAAACTTTATCAAAGAGGGTCTGTATTTAGATTAGATACTAAATCTACAAGACCTTTAATTAGAACGAGAGAAATTTTATGGATTGAAGCTCATGATGCTTTTGCAACTAAAAAAGAAGCAGAATCTCAAGTTCAGCAAGATATCCAAATGACAGAAAATGTAATGCATCAACAATTTGGAATTCCATTCTTACCTATGAAAAGACCAACCTGGGATAGATTTGCAGGTGCAGAATATACTATTGGTTCAGATGTTCTAATGCCGGACGGAAAATTAATCCAACAACCTTCAACTCATTTAATGGGGCAAAAATTTTCAAAAGCATTTGATGCTAAATTCAAAGATGAAAAAGGTAAAGAAGATTATCTTTGGACAACAGCCTATGGGCCTGCAATGTCAAGAATATTAGTTTCAATTATTTCCATGCATGGAGATGATAACGGGCTTATTCTCCCATTTATCTTAGCACCTTATCAAATAGTTTTAGTTCCAATCTATAATGCACAAAATAAAGAAAAAGTTTTGAAATATACTAAAGATATAAAATCTAAATTAAAAAATCATAGAGTCTATTTAGATGATAGAGAAGGATATAGCCCAGGATGGAAATTTAATGAGTGGGAATTAAAAGGAATACCCTTTAGAATTGAAATTGGTGAAAAAGAAGTTAAAGAAAAGAAAATTACTTTATTTTCAAGATATAATAATAAAAAAGAACTTCTACCTCTAAAAGATATTTCTAAAATAAGTGTTTTAGGAAAAGAATTTGATCAAAATTTAATAAAGAAGGCTGATAAATTTATGAAGGGAAAAATAATTAATTGCAAAACAAAAGAAGATTTAAAAAAATCAATCAAAGAAGGAAAAATTGCAAGAGTTAATTTCTGTTCTACAGAACCTGAAGGGGAAAAATGTGCCACATATGTTGAAAAACAATTAATTGCAGAAGTTAGAGGAACATATGCAAATAAAAATGAATCTTCAAAAGGAAAGTGTATTATTTGTGGAAAATCAGCAAAAGACATAGTTTATATTGGTAAAAGCTACTAAAAAATTTTAATTAAAGATTACTTTTCTCTAGCAGCACTTAATGCTTTTTCAAGATCTTCTTCTAACTTATCTGTAGTTTTGAGCAACAAAGTTAGCTCTAACTCAATAAGAGTCTTTTCATTTGTTTTCATTGTCTGACTTTCCATTTTTTAAAAAGTCTCAATAAAATTTAACTTCTCTTTAATTTTAATGTAATTAAGAATTATATGTGCCCACAATTCAATTCAAAACCAAAGAAAAAAGTTAAATTAAATTGAGGAAATATAGTTTTTTTTAATAGTTATAGCAAAGACTAAGCTAGGAAAAATCATACAGAGTTCATTTCTTAATCTTGCTTCCATTTTACTATATTACATGGTTTTCATGTTTTTATATGTTTTGTCAACGAGTAATTATTACTTAGTGAAGAACTTTTCAATACCTTTCCTAAATTTTTCAAGATCCCCTATTCTAACAGTAGCCCCCACAGCATTTCTATGGCCACCCCCAGTAGCATTTTCAAGTTCACTAATTACTTCTAAAACAGCCTTTCTAACATTATCTCCTCTTAAAGAAAGATTTGCTTTTACTTCTCCAGTGTAAGCCACAATAATTATTTTTTTGGGAAACATAAAACTTAATTCATTTGATAAATCACTTGCAATACTCATATCTCCCCCAAATTTAAAAAATAAAATCTTTCCAGATTTTTTTCCAACAGCAACAGCCCGATCTCTAAATTTTTGATATTTAGAGTTAATTTCCTTAAATCGATTATGCATTATCTTATTATCTTTTGTTTCTTCTAATACCTGGTAGGGATATTTTACTTTTTTCAAAAACTTCATCATTCTTATTACATTAGTAATTCTATCTTTTATTGCAAAACTAAATATTCTGGCAATTTTTCCAATTTCAGATTTATAAAATATTTCAAAAGCATCTTTAGATTTAATTGATAATTCAGGATATTCTTTTTCAAACTTATTATAAAATTTTGGATAATATTTGTCTGCAACACAACCAACAACAGCTAACCATAAATCTTGTTTTTTCTGAGAAACTTGATAACATAGGTAAGTTGTGGGTTCTGCAAAAATATTTTTATTAAATAATTTCTTTTTCTTTATATTTGTAAAAGAATTATAATAACTTACAAATTTAGGAACAACAATATCTTCATCATCATGGTGATCTATCCAAACAACAGGAATATTAAATTTTCTAGCTTCTTCAAAAAACTCTGAAGAAACAACTGGTTTATCTAAAATAAAAATATAATCACAATCTAATTCATGAACTTTCCTAAAATAATCTAAAGTTAATTCTGGATATGATTTTATAGAGAAACCTTTTCCTTTCCCAGAATATCTTTGTAATAAAAGAAAACTGCAAAGACCATCTACATCATTATCAAAAAGAAATAAGGGGTTTTGAGCTTTATCTAAATGATCTCTAATCTCTTTTATTTGTTTTTTTGTTAACATCTAATTTATAACCTGTGTACTCAACTTTTTATAACCAAAAAAGTCTGTAGTATAATTATAAGCACCTGCATTTAAAAATCTAATTTTATCTCCCACTAATGGATTTTTTAATTTGACCTTATATCTAAAAATATCGTCTCTTGTAGGACTATTTCCTTTAATAAGATAATATTCTCCTTCATCTTCTTTTTCTAACTCCCCTTCAACAAGCATTTTATGTTGGCCTATTAAAGTATCTAAAGCACAATTGTAAAGGGTGGTATTAACAATAATATTTTGATCTTGAATTTGAATTATTTCTGTTTCAAGTTTTACAGCAGGAGCTGCAATAAATCTACCTGGTTCAATAATTGTTTGAATATTATATTTATTTAAAAAATCTTTAGCATCTTTTAATTTTTGAAAAATATAAGGTATAACTTTAGAAGTATAACTCCTATATTCAGAGGGTAAACCTCCACCTAAATTTACAAATTCTATTTTTTCTAATATTTGATCAGATAACGAATCTTTTAATTCCTCTACAATTTCCCATTCACTTGTATTTTGACTCTTACGATGAATATGGACTCCAATTTGATTAATATATTCATTATTCTTAATAGTCTCAATAATTTCATTAACTTTTTTACTAGAAATTCCATATGCAAAATATTTTCCAGAACCAATTCTATGTTCTTGAAATTTCATTCTAAAACTAATATTTATTTTAATTTTATTTTCTGAAATAACTTTTAAAATTCTTTTAAGATCAATTTCATTATCAATCACAAAATTTTTAATTTGTTTTTGCAAAATTTCTTTTAATTCTTCTTCAGATTCTGCTTGAGTAAAAAACCAAATTTTTGACTTGCCTTTAATCATTTCCAATTCTTCCTCTGCATGAATTGAAAAATCAACTTCAGATAAAGATTCCTGCAAAATATTTCCAACCTCTCTATTTGTTTTATAAGAATATGAAACCTTTAATCCTAAATCTATTAATTTTTTGGTTTGTTCCAATACTCTTTCTTTAGAAAGAATAAATTTAGCAGCACTCATTCTAACAATTCCTGTTTTTTCATTTTATCTAAAACACTTGTCATTAAAAGAGGGAAAGTAATTGAAACATCTCCATTTACTGTCGCTGCTTCTGCATCATCTTTTAATTTTCCCCAAGATTTAGCCTCCTGAGTAGTTGCTCCACTCATAGACCCAGAAGAAGCATGACTAGTAGTCATATAAACAGCATAATCAAAACCCCCAGAAAGAAGAGCTGCAAAAACAGCATAATGTTTAGAAGTACTTCCCCCTAAACTGATAAGTCCTTTTTTCTCATCAAAAGATAAATCTGTTACAATTCTATTCATATCTTGTAATGTATCCACCATAAAATCATTATGTTTTTGTTGAAACATGAATAAATGAAATCCGAAAGAAGAATCAGCAATACCTGGACAATAAATAGGGATATTGTTTTTTGCAGCCTGATATAAAATAGATTTTTTATCATCTAACATTAATCCAATTTCATGTAAAAGTTCTGAAACAGAAATTCTTTTCTTCTTTTCATAAATCTTTTCTAAATATTTACTCATTTGATCTTCAAATTTCATATAACTTTCATTTCTAATAACCAAGTTTCCAATTCTATTTTCTCCTCTTTCATGAAGTTGAGTATCATCTGCATAAAAATTAGAAATTTCAAATTCTTCTCCAATAGCCTTCATTAAATCTTCCTCAATAGCCCCAGAAGTTGTAACTAAAATATTTGGAACATTCATATTACATAATTGAGCAAAAAATCCTCTTAAACCAGAAGTCACCATATTAGAAGTAAAAGTAAGAAAAATTTTAGATTTGGACCTCTTCATTTTTAAAATCACATCTACAGCTTGATTTAGTTCCACAGCCTGAAAACCAAGAGACCCATAGCTATCTAATAAATCTTCAACAGACATGCCGGGCTTATATGTAAAATCTTTAACTTTTTTCATTTTAAAAATCAGGTAGAAGTATGACTAGAATTGAAATTCAGGAATTGCTAATGAACCATTTATCATTTCCAAAGTCATAATTTTTCAAGTAAAAACCCACTTTTAAAGATTTCTCTTAAACCAGATCATAATAATATTTTTAAAGCAATATTATCTAATAAAAATACAATGAATAAATGGTTAGAAATCTTATTTGGGTTAATTATCTTTATAGGAACAATCTTAATATCCTGGGCTTCTTCAGCTTATTCCTGGACAATATTAGGTAGAAATTTGAATTTCCTACATGCAGGATGGATTTTATTACAAGGAGCTATTTTTTGGATAGCACTTCTAATAGGATTATTTCTAATAATATTAGGCATCACTAATTTAAAAGAATAAAAAAATTTCTAAGAAAGAAATCTCTTTCCTAGTTCTAAGAATTTAAAAAATAAAAATAAAAATAAAAAAGTTACTTTATTTTAATAATAAAGCTACAACAGCTGTTACAACTCCACCGATAAGTGGTAAGTAGTATGCTGCACCCCAGAATTGACCTACTATTGCCACTAAACCAGCAATAAATATCAACCATTTCATCCAAGCGTCCATGTATAAACCTCCTTTAGCATTTAATTAGTAATAATATTAATGAAAACTGGTATATAAAATTAATGTTTAAACTCCAAAGGTAATAAAATAACTTTCAATGAGGGCTGCAACAATCAATAATGGTAATATCACTAATAAAAAAACTCTTAAAGAATTCCAAAAATATTTGTTAAATGCCCTGGTAACATCTTTTTGAAAAAGAAATGTTCCAAATTTCAACCCTAAACCCATTGAAAGAAAAATTGCAGGCAGTTCAAAAATGCCATGAGGAACCAATCTAAGTAAAATAGAAAATCCTTCTGCTTGAACACCCATAAAAGAAACAAATCCTAAAAGATAACCATTAGCAATTGCACCTATTATTGGTAAAATTCCAAAGATAACTCCTAAAAGAAGACTTATTAAAACACTCTTAAAATTATTAACAAATATAAATTCTAAAATTCCTGCAAATCCCAATCCTTCTGTTTGTTGGATTAAAATTTCGATATATTGCATAATTTTTTCAGCAATGCTTTCCGGGGCAGGAATAAAATATCCTATTAAAGTAAAAAGAATAAAAATTCCAATTATAGAATATATAAAATTTTTAGATTCTTTAATATAATTCCAACTTTCCTTATATTCTTGGATTAAATTAAATTCTTGTTTTTGTTTCCTCTTTTTTTTCACCATCTTATCAACTAAAATGCCTACTAATAGCACGAACCTTGTTTTTATATGCTTTTCTTAAATAAAATCCATAACCTAGTCCTGCAATTAATCCGCCTAAATGAGCTGTATTCCCAATAGGAACATTTCCAGCAATAGAGATTAACCAAAGAATAATTAACATTCCTGGAGCAGCATATTTCATTTTTATTGGTATAGGAATAAACATTGCATACACTGGTAAGTTAGGGGTAACTAACATTAAGAATCCGATTAATCCGAAAAGAGCCCCAGAAGCTCCTACAGCGTAAGTATTAACATCTACAGTAAATATTAGACTTAATAAAACAAATACTAGGCCAGCAAATAACCCTGCTAATAAATAAAACCAGAAGTATCTTTTTTTACCTAAAATCCTTTCAACAAGTGAACCCACAAACATCAAAGAAATCATATTCACAAAAAGATGGAATATTCCTCCATGCATAAACATGCTTGTTAAAAAAGTCCAGATATAATTTCCTTGTAAAATATTACTAGGTTTAATTGCAATATAGTCCCATCCAAATTTACTTGCTATAATTAAAAAAATCAAAAAACAAATTATATTCAATGAAATCAAAATTGTATTTATACTTAAATCTGAAAAAACATTCTTTCTTTTCTTAGGATAGACTCGATAAACTCCAGACATTTTTAAAAATTATTTCTTTTTTTTAGAAGGTTTCTTTTTTATTGCCTTCTTAACCAATTTCTTAACATTTTTTACTAATTTCTTTTTTGTTGGTTTCTTCTTTAATATTTTTTTGCTAGGTTTTTTCTTTGCAGCTTTTTTCTTTATTGGTTTCTTAGTGATTTTTTTCTTGGCTAGCTTTTTCTTTATAACTTTCTTCTTTACAGGTTTTTTCTTTGCAGCTTTTTTCTTTAATATTTTTTTCTTCTTTACAGGTTTGTTTTTACCTTCTTTCTTTGCTAATTTCTTTCTAAGAGCAGCCCTTTCAGCCATAGTCTTTTTTCTTTTATCTGATTTTTCCTTAGCAAGTTTCTTATGCTCCCTTTCCCTCTTTTTATTTATTTTATTTTCTTCTTTAGCAATTTCCTCACCCACAAAAGAAAGATCTCTTCCTAATTTTTCTAATTCTTTTTTCAAATCTTTCAAATCTTTAGTATTATCTTTTAGAGAAAAAATCCCCCCACATTCATTACAAAGAAAATCATGAAGTAATGCATTTTCTTCATTAAATTCTCTATTACATCTTTCACACATGTAAAATTGTTTTGTACTTCTACTTGTTACCTGGCTTTGAAGTTGGTTCATTTTACTTGTTAAAACAGATTTTAAAAATTCTAATGATTTTAAAATTTCTAATTTCCAAAAATAAGTATACCATCCTTTTCTCTTATCTTTTTTTCTTATAGAAGAGACTAAGCCTTGATCTGCAATTTTATATAGAATATTTCTTGTTTGATTAATTGTTAAATCTAACTTTTTAGCAATTAAAAATTCATTAACATGTTTGTTACTATGGATCAAACCAGCAATCTCTTCTGATTGTTTTCCAGCAACAATAGTTACAATTTCCCTTAAAAATTTATCTAACATTTTAAATATTACAAACGCCTCACATAAATACCTTTCGGTTTATTCTATATAAAAAATAAAAGTTTTTAAACCTATATTCTCTTTTATATATATCAAAATAACTATGTTGCATTATAACTAATAAGATGGCTATATTCAAAAAAAAGGTGAAAGAAGTTCCGAAAGAAGAAATTCCTTCTAAGTTACCAGATCTCCCAAGACTTCCTGAACTTCCAAAAATAAATCAAGAACCTATTAATAATCTACCTAGTTTTCCAACTAGTGATCTCGGAAGAAGAATTTCTCAAGATACTATTAAGGAAGCTGTAACTGGGGAAGAAGAGGGTGATGAGGCTTTTAATGAAGAGGAGTTTGAAGAAGATATGAGAGCTCCTCCAATGCCTCTTGCAAAACCAATGAGTCAAGAATATGCCCCACATCCAATCCATAAATCAGGAAAAGAACCTGTTTTTGTTAGATTAGATAAATTTCAAGAAAGCATACATATATTTGAAAATGCAAAACATCAAATTTCTGAAATGGAACATATGTTAATAGATATTAGAAGAAAAAAAGAAAGTGAAATGAAAGAATTAGAATCATGGGAAAAAGATATTCAAGATATTAAAAAACAAATTGAAAGAGTTGACAATGAAGTTTTTTCTAAAGTAGAATGAGTGATCAAAACATCTTACATGTAAAATTTGAAAATGACGAGCTTATAAGATCTAAAAGAGATTTGCTCTCTACAGAAATGGGATTATTAAAAATTGCAAAAGCAATAAAAAATTATAGATTTTTTAGAGAAGAAGAATTAAAAATTAAAATAGCTCTTTTAAGAAAATCTAAATCTTTAAAATTAAGTTTGAAAAAATTACAAACAACACTTCCTAAAGTTAAAGGGACAGGTCATTTTATCAAAGAAAAACCTACCTCAATAATTCCTGCACCTAAAGGAAAAAAACCAATTGAAGCTCAAGCTCCAGAAGATATGGATTTAGAAGCTCAATTAAGAGATATTCAAGATAAACTTGGTTCATTATCTGCTTAATCTCAATTGAATAATTTTTTAAAGATTCCTTCTTATCCCACATTATAATGGATCGAAAAGAACTAATCAAAACATATATTGAATTTTTCAAAAAGAATGGGCATAAGGAAATCCCGAATGCTTCTCTTATACCTGAAAATGACCCCACAGTATTATTTACAACAGCAGGAATGCACCCACTAGTACCTTATTTAACAGGCCAAAAACATCCTTTAGGAAGAAGACTTGTAAGTGTTCAAAGATGTATTAGAACAGGAGATATAGAAGAGGTAGGAGATGATACTCATTTGACTTTTTTTGAAATGTTGGGTAATTGGAGCCTTGGAGATTATTGGAAAAAAGAAGCCATTGAATATAGTTATAAATTTTTAACAAAAGAATTAAAATTAGATCCAAAAGAATTATCTGTTACATGTTTTAAAGGAGAAAATAATATTCCTAAAGATGAAGAAGCTGCAAAAGTATGGAAATACTTAGGAATAACAAATATAAAATTTCTAGGAAGAAAAGATAATTGGTGGGGCCCAGCAGGAAAAACAGGACCTTGTGGACCTGATTCTGAAATGTTTATCAACGGAATTGAAATTTGGAATGATGTTTTTATGCAATATAATAAAACAGAAAAAGGAATTTATGAATCACTTAAACAAAAAAACGTAGATACAGGAATGGGTGTTGAAAGAACTCTTGCAATAATAAATGGAAAAAAAGATGTTTATGAAACAGAAATATTTTTACCCATTATAAAAAAAATAGAACATCTTTCTTCAAAAAAATATAAAGATTATAAAAAAGAAATGAGAATAATTGCAGATCACATAAAGGCATCTGTATTTATTTTAGCAGAAGGAATTGTTCCTGGAAACTCTGAACAAGGTTATGTTTTAAGAAGACTTATTAGAAGAGCCATAATTCATTTAAGAAAATTAGGATTTGTAGAGACAGATTTAATTAACCCCATAGCAGAAGAAGTTTTCAAAATATATCCTGATTATAAATTAAATAAAAAACAAATATGCGCGGAAATTGATAAAGAAGAAAATCAATTTGAAAAAACACTTGAAAAAGGTATGAATATTTTCAACAAAATAGCTAAAGAAAAAAAGGATTTATCTGGTAAAGAAGCTTTTCTTTTATACCAATCATATGGATTCCCAATTGAATTAACTCAAGAACTAGCAAATGAAAAAAATATTAAATTAGATATAAAAGATTTTAAGCAAGAACAAACAAAACATCAAAAACTTTCACAAACAGCCTCTAAAGGTAAATTTAAATCAGGCCTAGCAGATAATTCAGAACAAACAACAAAACTACACACAGCAGCCCACCTTCTTTTAGCAGCCTTAAGAAAAGTTTTAGGTGAAGAGATTGGACAAAAAGGAAGTAACATAAATCCAGACAGATTAAGAATGGATTTTTCATTTTCAAGAAAATTAACAGATGAAGAAAAGAAAAAAATAGAAGATCTAGTAAATGAACAAATCTCAAAAGCAATAGAAATTACAAAAGAAGAAATGTCTTTAGATCAAGCAAAAAAAGCAGGAGCCCTGGGGGCCTTTGAACATAAATATGGAAATGTTGTTTCTGTTTATACTGTAAATGGTTTTTCAAAAGAAATATGTACAGGGCCACATGTAAAAAATACAAAAGAAATAGGTAAGTTCAAAATCAAAAAAGAAACTTCAAGTTCTTCAGGTGTTCGTAGAATAAAAGCTATTATTGAATAATTATTCTAAATTATATTCTTCTATTAAACCATATCTCTGTTGAAGATTTTCTAATTTCTTATCTTTAAATAAAACAAATTCTCCTTTTCTTAATTTAGTCATAAGTTTTGCATCCTTATACTCTTTTAATCCTAAAGGAAGAGAAATACCTTCTGAAATTTTATAAACTTCAGGACTAGATTCAAGTTTAACTCCTCCAACATATTCAATAGAATCATCTGAAATTATTGAAGGTCCTGTTGTTTCAATAAAACAATAACCACTATCTCCAATACTAAATTCTTTAGAACATTTTACTCCCACCGATTCATGATTTTCATCAACATAATAAAAGAAAGCAACATCATATCCTAATTCCTTTAATAGGAATAAAAGTAATTCTGTTTTCTCACCACATATGCCTTCTTGTTCATAAACAACATCATAAGCATATCTTGAATAATTTATTTCTTGATTTCCAAAAGAAGTTGTTTTATTAGTATAACCATAATCAATGTGTTGTACAATACTAGTAGCCATTCTTAATTGATCTATTTTACTTTCTACAGAATTTTGTATTTTAATTACTAATGGTAACAATAATTGTCTTTGTTCTTCTTCATTAATATTTCTTATTTTAAAATCAGCCCTAGAGGGAGTTTCATTTTCTTCATAATTTATTGACATAGGGAGATCCAAAAGATAATTTGTAAGATTTTCATATACTGTAAAATTAATTGAAAATTCTTGACCCTCTTGGATATAATTCAATTGAACTTGATGGGCATTTTCCTGATATTGGGAAATGCAAGAATCTCCATTTTGTTCTAAAACTTCTGGACACCCGCATTCTGTTGCTTTTTCAATAAGTTGACCATTTTCACAAAAATAAGGGGAATTTAAAGAACATTGACCATAAGAGGTCGAATCTCCACAAGTTATTTCCCTTTCATCACCCATATAGGTTTTATCTAAAAAAATATCTCCAACAACAATTACAAACAAGAAAACTAATAATAAAATTAAAATTACCCAATGATGTTTTTTCATAAAAACTTTCTTTAATTTCCCATCTTTTTCCTTTGGAAAAAGCTCTCCTTTTTTTTCTTCAATCATTCTAAATAAATTCCTGGCCTACCTGGTTTAACTTTCTTAGATTTATTCTCAGGATCGTATTTTTTCTTATCATTAACAGCAAATATCTTTATTCCTTCAATTTTTTTATAAAGATCAAGTTCATTTGGTAAAACATAAACATAGACTTTTGCATCTTCCTTATTTATCATATTTTTAATATTAAAAATGTCTGATTTTAATTTGGACACCATTTCATCTTCTTTTTCAAATTTTTCATTTATTTTCTTTTCATTAACTTTTGGCCATGAATCTAAAATAATAAATTTCTTATTTCCAAGTTTCTCCCAAATTTCTTCAGAAATATGTGGGCAAAAAGGAGACAAGATTTTCAAAAAACTTTCAGCATCTTTTCTAGAAATTTCATTTTCTTCTACAATAAAATCAAGTAAAGATCTTAATTTAATAATGGCCAGATTATATTTGAAACTTTCGATATTGGAAGTAACTTCTTTAATAGATTTATTTATTTTACTTTCTAATTTTAGACTTGATTTTTCTAATTTAATTTTTTCAAAACATTTGACTAATTTATTTACAAACTTATAACTTCCAAGTATTCCCTTATCGCTCCAATTAAAATTACTTTCAGGACTTGCAACACTTACCAAAAACATTCTCAAAGAATCTGCTCCATTTTTCTTAATAACATCTAAGGGGTCAACAACATTTCCTAAAGATTTTGACATTTTATTTCCATCTTCACCATGAATCATACCTTGAACAAATAATTTCACCGCAGGTTCATCTGTTTTAAGCATCCCTAAATCTCTTAAAAACTTATGATAAAATCTAATATAAATATCATGCATACAAGCATGTTCTTTACCTCCAATATAAAGATCAATAGGAGACCAATAATTTGCTTTTTTAGGATCAAATATTTTCTTAGAATTTTTAGGATCTGCAAATCTTAAATGATACCAGGAGGAATTCACAAAAGTATCCATTGTATCTGTTTCTCTTCTTCCCAAACCATTACATTTTGGACATTTTACTTTTATCCAAGAATCAGCTGATTCAAGCGGATTTCCTTTTCCAAATTTAACTTTTTCAGGTAATTTAACAGGTAAATCTTTTTCAGGAACAGGAACAGCACCACATTTATCACAATTAATAATTGGAATTGGAGTTCCCCAATATCTTTGTCTAGAAATTAGCCAATCTCTTAATCTATAATTAATAGTTTTCTTACCCAACTTTTTATCTTCAAGCCATTTTGTAATATGCCCTATTGCTTCTCTGTTATTTAGATCGTTAAATGCTTCTGAACTAATTAACTTTCCTTGACCAACATAAGCTTTTTCTTCTATTGATTCTCCTTCTATAACTTGTTTTATTTCAATATCATATTTCTTTGCAAATTCGAAATCTCTCTGATCATGTGCAGGAACAGCCATAACCATCCCACTTCCATAATCTGCAACAACAAAATTACCTGCATAAACAGGAACTTTTTCATTATTTATTGGATTTATAGCATAAGCTCCTGTGAAAACTCCTTCCTTGTCTAGCTTATCTATATCTTCTTGACTTACAGAACTTAACTTTTTAACAAATTTTTCAACATCTTTTTTCTGATCTTCTGTAACTAAATTAAAAAGCTTAGGATGTTGAGCACTTATGACCATAAATGTAACTCCAAAAATAGTATCTGGTCTTGTTGTAAATACTGGCCATTTTTCTTTGTTAATTTCAAATAAAATTTCTGTTCCAAAACTTTTACCAATCCAATTTTTCTGAAGTTTTTTAACTAAATCAGGCCATTCTTGAGCTTTACTAAAATCAGCTAATTCTTCTGCATAATCTGTAATTTTCAAATACCATTGATTAAGATGTTTTACATCTACATCTGTATCTTCATGCCTCCAACATTTCCCATTGTGAACTTGTTCATTAGCTAATACTGTTTTACATTTATCACACCAATTTACAGCAGAATCCTTCTTATACGCAAGGCCTTTTTCAAACATTTTTAAAAAAATCCATTGATCCCATTTATAATAATCTGGATCATGGGTCCAAAACACTCTAGACCAATCATATGACAATCCTAATGCTTTTTGTTGTTTCATGAAATTCTTAACAGAAGCATCTGTGTATTTTTTTGGATGAATTTTTTCTTTAATAGCTGCATTTTCAGCAGGAAGACCTAAACTATCATAGCCCATTGGATGTAATAAATTATATCCCTGTAATCTCTTAAATCTAGAATAAATATCTCCAATAGCATATACAAATGAATGCCCCACATGTAAACCACTTCCAGAAGGATATGGAAATTGTTCTAAAACATAGAATTTCTTTTTTTTAGAATTTTCTTTAACTTCAAAAACTTTCTTTTCTGCCCATTTTTTTTGCCATTTTTTCTCTATTTTATTAAAATTATAAGTCATGAATAAACAACCACTCAGCAACTTTTAAATATTATCTTTATCTTTGAAACACATGAAAAAAATACAAGCATATATTTTAGGACAAGTAATCTCTAGTAATTCATCAGAAGCAATTTCATTACATAAAAAATCTAGTTTTGGAGAACCTGTAGGAGAAAAAATCCAATATTCTTTATCAGAAACTCTTTTTTTATCTGAAAAGGGAAAATTAGATCTTTGGTCTAAGAAAAAGAAAATTCCCAAAAAAGATTTATTACCTTTACTTAAAAGAATTGATAAAAAAATTCATTTAAAATATCCTGCATTCAAAGATTTGAGGAAAAGAGGATATGTTTTGAAAACAGCCTTAAAATTTGGGGCAGATTTTAGAGTTTATGACAAAGGTCAAAAACCAGGTAAAAACCATGCTAAATGGGTTTTATTTGTAGAACATGAGTCTAACAAATTAGCTATGCATGAATTTTCAGCAAAAAATAGGGTTGCCCATTCTACAAAAAAGAATTTACTTCTTGCAATTATAGATGAAGAAGGTAAAATAACTTATTATGAAGTTAAATGGACTAGACCATAAAAATCTTTATAACCTATTCACACTTTCTCTGAATATGCCTACCCAAGATACTTCTCAATTAAAAGAGAAAATATTATCCATATTAAGACAAAGAGGACCTAGTTTACCTGTCCACATAGCCTCTGGGACTGGGTTAAGCATGTTATTTGCATCTGCATTTCTTGCAGAATTACTTTCTGAGAAAAAAATAATAATCAGTTATCTAAAAGTAGGTAATTCACCTCTTTACTTATTAGAAGGACATGAGTACAAATTAGAAAATTTTGCAGAGCACTTAAAGAGTAAAGAAAAAGATGCTTTTAGGCTCCTACAAAAAAGTAGATTTCTAAAAGATATTGATCAACACCCTGCAATTAGAGTTGCCTTAAGAGCAATAAGGGATTTTGCAATTCCATTTAAACAAAATGAGGAAATTTACTGGAGGTATTTTATTGCTTCTCCCTCTGAATTTGAAGTTCCAAAAGTTCAACCTAAAAAACAAGAGATTTTTCAAGAACCAGAAAGAAAGAACTCTGAAGAATTAAATATTTTTGAAAAAGAAAATGAAGAAAAAATTAAAGAAGAACCAAAAAAAGTTATTAAAAAAGTTATAAAGAAAAAGAAAGTTTCTAAGAAAAAAGATGATATTTTCTTTAACAAGGTGAAAGAATTTCTCTCTAAAAAATCAATTATTATAGTTGAAGTAGAAAGTTTATCTAAAAACCAACTAATTTTAAAGGTAAAATCCCATAATAAAGAAACTCTTTTATTTGCATATAATAAAATGAGAATAACTGAATTAGAAATAATTAAGGCAAGTAAAAAAGCTAATGAATTAAGTCTTCCATATACCCTATTAAGTAAAGGGGGCCCTCTGAAAAAGACTGAAAATTTCATTGAAGCCCTTAAGAATTTAGACTCAATAGAAACTCTTAAATAGGGTATTAGAAAAGATATAACATGGGAAAAATAAAATCTAAGATGATAAAAAGATCTGCAGAGATCTTTATGAGAAAAGGTGTTGAATTTAGTGAAGACTTTGAGAAAAATAAAAAAATACTTGGAAATAATATGCCTAGCAAAAAAATAAGAAATCAAATGGCAGGACTTCTATCCCGAATCAAAAAAAGAAATAATTTATAATTAAGATGGTTCAAAAAAATTCACAAGGTGAAGAAAACATTGTATTTATTGGAATGAAACCTTTTATGAATTATATTAAAAGTGTTAATAAGCAATTATCAGATGAAAATACTAAAGAAATTATTCTTAAAGCAAGAGGAAAAACAATCACAAGGGCAGTAGATGTTGCCGAGGTTGTTAAAAAAACATTTAAGGAAGATAAAGAAATTTATGTAAAAGAAATCAAAATTGATAGTGAAGAATGTGAAAATAAGGAAGGAAAAAAAGTTAATGTTTCCACAATTGAAATAATTCTAAAAAAGAAATAAATTTATTTAATTTTTAATTTCTTTTTAATCTTTTTAACATCTATTTCTATTTGTTTAAGAATATTAAGTTCTCTTTTCATTAAAACCATCTTAACAATGATCAAAATAATATAAATTACAAATAATCCCCCTATTGCCTGAATAATCCACCCAATGCTTGAAAAAAGTTCTTGAGACAATAAACTAATTGCTTGAACAGTTTCATTAGCTAATGCCATGCTTTAATCAAGAAAAAAACCTTTTTAAATAGTGCTCATCTCATAATTTCGTCTCTGTAGCTCAGGGTTTAGAGCGCCGCTCTCATGAGGCGGAGGTCGTGGGTTAAAATCCCATCAGAGACATTTTTATGTTATTTTCTTTGCAGGAGTTTTATCTCCTTTCTTTCTAGGAATAATATGAAAATGTGTATGTTTGACCGCTTGTCCTGCAGCCTCAAAATTATTATTAATAATATTAAAACCTTCTGCATCATATTTATCTATTAATGCTGATGCTGTCCTCTTTATACAATCTATAAGTTCTGGGCCCAATGTAGAAGGCATATCTAAAATAGTTTCAAAATGTTTTTTAGAAATAACTAAACTATGTCCTTTAACAACTTGGTTTATATCTGGTACAGAAAAGAAATTATCATTTTCATAAATTTCCTTTCTAGGAATTTCTCCTTTTGCTATTTTACAAAATACACAATCTTTCATTTAAAATTAAGATTTTATAGACTTAAAAATATGTTTAAAAATAAAAAAATTCATTAAAAATAAAAAGTTATCGTCTCTTTTTTCTTACAACTTTTTTCTTCTTTGCTGGTTTTCTTTTTACTGGTTTCTTTTTAGCTGCTTTTCTCTTTGCAGGTTTTCTCTTAACTGCTTTTCTTTTTACTGGTTTCTTTTTAACAGCTTTTCTTTTTACCGGCTTTCTCTTTACAACCTTTTTCTTCTTTGCTGGTTTTCTCTTAACTGGTTTCTTTTTAACAGCTTTCTTTTTTGCAGGTTTTCTTTTTACAGGTTTTTTCTTTGCAGGTTTTCTTTTTAAAATTGCCATAGGTATATCATCCTCTTTTTAATTGAATATATTAAGAATTAATTATTTATAAATTTATTTAATTAGTTTTCCTGCCTTTTCAAAATTAATTTTACCGTCGACTAAATTCATTAAAACATTTTTAACATCCACAACTTTTACTCTAATTTGTTTTGTCGTGTCTCTATCTCTAATTGTTACATCTTTATTTTTAACACTATCTCCATCGATAGTAATGCAATAGGGAGTTCCAATCTCATCATTTCGTGCATATCTTCTACCAATACTTCCTGATTTGTCGTATATAACATTGTAATTTTGGCTTAAATCTTCAAAAACATTTCTTGCTAACTTTTCAAATTCTGGTTTTTTAATAATTGGAAAAATTGCTGCTTTAATTGGTGCTAACTTTGCAGGAAGTTTTAAAATAATATTTTTTCTTTGTTCATCATAACAATAAGCTTTTGTTAAAATAGCTAAAAAGATTCTTTCAACACCAAAAGTAGGTTCAATTACCCTCGGTAAAACTTTATTTGAAGTCTTTTCATCAAAAAGTTCCATGCTAGATTTACTGTGTTTTTGATGTTGAGTTAAATCAAATTGACCTCTATTTGCATTACCTCCAAGTTCTTGACTACCAAAAGGATATTCATAATCTACATCAAAAGTTGCAGAAGAGTAATGACTTAATTCATCTTTAACATGTTCTCTTATTTTTATTTCTTCTAAACCAATATTTTTACACCACATAATTTGTTCAGCTAACCAATAAGCATGCCATAAATCTAATTTTTTCTTTTTTACTAAATTTTCTATATTTGTTTTTTTCAAGATATCTTCTCCCTTCTTTTGAGTTTCAGAATCTAAAAAATTAAAACTAACATTCAAATGTTTTTTATCTAATAAATTGCATTCCTTTTCATTAGGATTAATAAAAAATTCAAACTCAGCTATATGAAATTCTCTACATCTAAATAAAAAATCCCGAGGAGCAATTTCATTTCTAAAACATTTTCCAATTTGAGCAATTCCAAAAGGAAGTTGTCTTCTAGAAGTTTGTTGGGCTAATTTAAAATTCATAAACATTCCCTGAGCAGTTTCCCCCCTTAAATATGCTTTTTCAGGATTAACAGCTCCAATATTTGTTTCAAACATTAAATTGAATTTTCCCTTACTTTCATATTCTCCGCCACAACTAACACATTTAACTTTTCCGAATTCTGCTTCATCCAATTTATTTGTTTTTCCACAAGCTTTACATTTAACAAAAAGATCATTAAAATTTTCTACATGACCTGAAGTAATCCATGTTTTAGGATGGCTAATAATGCTTGCCTCAATTCCAACCATATTTTCTTTTTGGTGAACAAAATAATTCCACCAATTATTTTTTATGTTATTAAACAATTCAATTCCTAGAGGCCCAAAATCCCAAAAACCAGCAAAACCCCCATAAATATCTGAACTTCTAAAAATAAATCCCTTACTTTTGCAAAAAGTTGCTAATTCTTCTATAGATATTTTCTTTCTTTTAGGTTTTGATAAAATTGTTTTAGAAGATTTTTCTACAACTTCACTTTTTCTAGATTTTTCTTCTTCCATTTTTTTAATTATATTTTTTGCTTTTTCTTCAGCTTCTTTTTTTGTTTTGCCTAAATAAGCAAGTGTCTTTGTTTTAACTTTTCCATCAACTCTTTTATTTTCATTAAGATAATAATATTCATTATCATGGATTGTTTTCTTAATAATAAATGCCATAATTTACCCACTACAAATTAATATTTAAATGTTGCTATAGGCACTACAAAATTGATTTAAAGCGGAGGGTGGGATTCGAACCCACGAAAAGCCGGGTTGCAGCCGACCGCAGTAACCACTGTGCCACCTCCGCATAAGAGGTTAAAACGCCCTCGACAGGATTCGAACCTGCGACCTACTGCTTAGAAGGCAGTCGCTCTATCCAGACTGAGCTACAAGGGCCTATAACACAATAAAACAAGAAATAATTGTATTTAAAATCTTTCTATTTTATAGAAATAACATCTAAATCTTTTACAAGTTGAGAATTTTTGAATACTTTTTTAGCTTCATCAAGAAGTTTTTTCTTATTTTGATTATATCTTTGACTTATATGTGTTAAAATTAATTTTTTAGATTTAGCTTTTTTAGCAATTTGAGCTGCTTGATCAGAAGTTAAATGTTTGAACTCTTTTGCCCTATCTTTTAGATCAGCTTCAAAACTAGCTTCACAAATTAATAAATCAGAATTTTTGGCAAGAGAAATTGCATTGTTGTTTAAAGCAGTATCTAAAATTACAGTAATTTTTTTATCTTCTTCTTTATATGTTAAATTTTTAGCCAAATATTTTTTTCCTTTATGAGAAATATTTTTACCTAATTTTAATTTTTGCATTAAAGGGCCAATAGGTAATTTTGTTTTTGCTAATTTTTTCTTATCTATTCTAATCAAACCTTTTTTAACAAAACTATATGCATTACATATTGTTCCATGAACCATTTTTTTAGATTCAAGATAAAATTCTTTTTCATCTAAAAATTTCCCATTAACTTCTTTAACTTCAATCTTAAATTTGGGATTAATTGCAAATAATTTTAATAAAGAATTCAAAAGAGATTTTGTTCCTTTTGGACCATAAATAAAAAGAGTTTTATTATATCCACTTAAATTCATTGTTTGTAATAATCCAGGCAATCCCAATACATGGTCACTATGCCAATGAGTTATCAAAATTCTTGTTATCTTCATAGGATTTAATCTAGCTTTTCTAAATTGTCTTTGAGTACCTTCTCCACAATCTATTAAAATATTTTCTCCATAATATGTTAAAAGTATTGCAGAATGATTTCTTGCTGCACTAGGAATAGAATCTGCAGTACCTAAAAAAGTTACATTTATCATATTAAAAAAAGTTAAAAATCATTTATATAAGTTATGAAAAGCTTCGCTAACTTTAAGCAATATGGGCCGTGCGAAAATCAACCGGTAACGCTTATTCTTTCTTCAAAGCAGTAGATGCTGGAGAAATAAAAATTATTGTGTCTCCCCTTAAAAAAGTCAATCCTAGGTTTCTCTTAACTTCATTGTCCTGCATTTCTTTTATGTTATCTAAGACCAAATTTATATGGATATCAAAAGCTAATAAAGTTCCTACAACTTGTTTGTCTCCTTTAAGATGTACAAGAACCTCTTTTCCTTTTGAGTTATTCAATAAATCCAGTGGTCTTTCAATTCCATTAACCATAATCTGTGTTATTGATATTGCTTTATAAATATTTCGTCGATAGAAATTGAAAATTCATAAAACAAAAGGTATTTAAATCTAAAACTAACTTTTCTAGTATGAAAAAAGGAAGAAAAGTATCTGGAGGAAAATATATTGCAGATAGAAAGAAAAAATCTTTTGAAATAGCTGGGCAAAGAAGAATCATCAAATTAGGCGAAGAAAAAAGAAAATCCCAAAGAGTAAGAGGTGGAAAGAGTAAAACATTTTTACTTAAAGGAAAAATAATCAATGTTAAAAATAAAAACAAGATACAAAAAGCTGAAATCAAAAATGTTCTAGAAACACCTTCAAATAGATTCTTGGCAAGACAAAATATTCTTACAAAAGGTACAATTGTAGAAACAACAATTGGAAAAGCCAAAATAACAAATAGGCCAACTCAAGAAGGCAATATTAATGGTATTCTAATAATTGAATAATTCTTAATTAGTTTTTTACTACTATAAAACACTGCAAAAAACAAAAGCTTTATAAAAGGATTCTGTTTATAAAGTTTACGTTAGCTTTATAAAACATCTAAAATGGCCTCTATTAAAAAATGTACAGATTGTGGAAGTGTAAATTTAATTTATGATCCACATTTAGGTGAAGTTATATGTAAAGATTGTGGACTTGTTCTAGAAGAAAAAATGGTTGATAGTGGTATTGATTTACAAGGCCAATTCAACAAAGGAGAGAAAAAAGGAAGAGGGGGAGCTCCTATAAGCATGCAGAAATTTGATAAAGGTTTAACCACAAATGTAGGAGAAATCTCAGATATCTATAAATTAGAACCAGGTCAAACAAGAAAATTCTTAAGATTAAAAAAATGGCAAGAAAGAGTTTCAACATCTATTGAAAGAAATTTGAGACTTGCTATGGCTGAATTAAGAGTTATTGCTTCTTATCTAAATTTACCTAATGTTGTAAGAGATGAAGCTTCTAGAATCTATAATTATGTTCTTCAAAGAGGATTAGTAAGAGGAAGATCAATGGAATCTGTAATAGCTGCTTGTTTATATGCTGCTTGTAGATCATATAACATTCCTAGGACCTTAGATGAAATGGCAACAGCTTCAGATGTTGAAAGAAAAGAAATAGGAAGAACATATAGATTTATCATAAGAAAATTAGGAATTAAAGTTAAACAAAGTTCTCCAAAAGATTATATCTCAAGATTTTCATCTGTTTTGAAATTATCTCCTAGAACTCAAAATGATGCCCTAAGAGTATTAAAGAAAGCAGAAAGTGTTGAGTTAACCTCTGGAAGAGGCCCTGCAGGCATTGCAGCAGCAGCCTTATATGTTGCAGCTTTAATGAATGATGAAAAAAAGACTCAAAGAGAAGTAGCAGATATTGCAGGAATAACAGAAGTTACAATAAGAAATAGATATAAGGAACTTATTGATAAACTTAAATTAGAAGATAAGATCAAACAAAAAGAAACAGATGCTAAGAAAAAGAAGAAATAATTCTAAGTTATAATAAAATTAATGCGGAGAGAAGGATTTGAACCCTCGTAGGCACTAAGCCACTGGAGCCTAAATCCAGCCCGTTTGACCACTCCGGCATCTCCGCATAAAATTATCATCAATAATCAGTATAAAAAGCTTTAGAATTATATTTAACTAAATCCTAAACTTCTATATGTATTTGGATTTGCATCTCTAAAACTAATTAAAGACCTACAATCACTTCCATAAGCTTCCTTATATTTATCTAAAATATTTTCAATAACAGAGATCATTAATTTATTAGGGCATACTTTTGCTCGAGTACATTGACCCATCATAAAGCACATTGAACCAGAGGTATATTTTTCAACAGATAAGGCATTAGAAATTCCTGTACCAGTATAATCTAATCTAGGGACCAAAGCATAAGGTGGCTCTTTATTAAAATGGGAATTATATTTAATTTGAATATCTTTGTAAAATGTTTTTTGTTCTAATGCTTTTGAACCTGAACCTGAAAGAAGTTTATTCCCCTGATTTAATTTAAGGCTATCATATGTTCCAGCCCCAACAATAGCTTCAATAGCTTTAACACTTGCAGGACCTAACTTTCCATCTGCATCCATAAGCACATTTGTATTACCTAATTTTTTATTAATTTCATTAATTTGGAATTGGAAGGCAGCATTTCTAGAAGAAGCAATTCCAGAATTATAATCTGAAAAAATGAAGGCCAAATTATCTTCTAAAGTTCCTTGTTCAGAACCATAAAAATCAATTATTGATTTTAAATACCTAACCCCAAATTCAACCCCTCCTTGTTGAGTAATTAATATACTATGAATATTATCTTCTGTAATTTCTTCTTTTTCATCATCTCTTAATAATCCTAAAGCTGTTTCATAATGAACTTGCATAGAACCTACAGATCCTAGAGTTTTCCAATTATTTAGTTTACCCATTAAACCATCTTCCATTTCAAGATATTCTCTTTCATCAACAACACCATCATCCTCAAGAGCTTTTTCTATCTCATCGCTAAACTTATAACACCCTGTTTTAATTTTTAAGGTTGTTGCATCTTCACAAGCTTGTTTAAGTTTTGAATCCGGGGCAACCTTAATACTTGATTCTCTTTCCATTAAGGTCAAAACAAGTAAATAATTTTCAACAGATTTTTCCATTTTATTTGATCCTAAAGAAATGTTTATTGCATTTGCCCAAGAATTCGCATCTGCAGTACTTCTTCCATAACTTTTTAAGACCCTAACAACAGCTGCATATCCTTCATCTTTTTTAACAGGTGCGGGAGGGGGAGAATCAACAGTTATATCTTCATCTTCAACAATAACAGGAGGCTCTACAGTATAACTTTCTTCATCATCATCTTCAAATTCATCTTCAAATCCTCCATCATCTTCAAAAAGATATTTTTGAATTTCTTCATCTGTAAAAAGTACAGATTCTTCTTGTGAAGGAATAAAGAAATTTAACTTCTGACCAGATTCAACAGAATCTGTTTCTAAATTATTATTTTCTCTTATTAACCACATAACAACATATCTTTCTCTAAGATCATTTGTGCTTGGAACAAAAAGTTCTGCAACTTCTGCAACTGTTTTTTCATCTCTTACAGTATAATTTACTTCATCAAAATTATTTTTATTTACATATTCTTGAATAGAAATATGAAGATTTTCAGAGTTAGGTCTTGAAACATGTACGATTTTCCATTCTTCTTTAATATCTAAATTATCTCCAGGAAGAATTTTATTTAAATTATCAATAATAAAATCATCTCCACCATTATATTGTAAAAGTCTATCCATTGTAGCTAATTCTATTGTCTGACCTCTTTTATTTGCTACAACATGTTTATCATTAAATTCTCCTAAATAAAGTCCCACATGTGTACAATCTTCATCTTCAAATTCACTATTATCTATGAATCTACGTTTAGTACAAATCACATCTCCTTCTACAAGGTTACTATAATCTGATTTAGGATTTATTTCTTCTCCTCCTAATTCTATTACGAAATCATTGATTCCCCAGGCATCTCCTCTAACACCTAATAAATAACTCCTCCCATATCCAAACCAGAAATCAAAAGCTTGTGTAACATATCTTCCGCAATAAGCATCTCCAGGTTGCTCAGAGGCAGTATTACAATATTCTATAAAATTTTGTTCTTTTAGTTCTAAAAGTTTTAATTCAGAGGTTGTATATTTTCTTGTAAATTCACGATCTAAATTTGCTTCTATAGATTCTCCACTTGCTATAAATAAAAGTTCTCCATCTTCTCCAAAAATTTCAAAATCTTCTGGTGTTTCTTCAACAGATTCTCCAAGTTCAGAAGGTCTTTCTTCAGCAGGCTTTATTGCTTTATACAATAATTTGGATAGGTCTCCATAAGCTTCTCCCCTAAGTAAATACAAATAAGCTTTTTGATTATTGAAATGAACTTTTTCAAAAAGGCCACTAATTAAATTTACCTTGTCAATTGAAACATTTTTATTTTCATTTTTAATCTTATTTATTTGATCATCAAAATCTTGTCTTACTTGGCTTTCATTCTGAAGAATTTTTTGTTGATCTTCATTTAATTCATCTAAGACTTTATCTTCAAGATTTGTTGCCTCAATTATATCTCTAACACTTTCCTTATCTAACCAACAACCCATTTGAACATCATCACAATAACCTACTTTTTTCCATCTAGCTTCTTGAGTATTATAAGCACTATTAGCTTTTCCAGGATCACTTGTTGAACAAACCCTTATAATTCCTTGATTATAAATTTCAGGACTTATTAATTCATCAATACCTGCTTCTATATTTGGGTTTAACAAATTAAATGCACTTGCACTTCCAGAAATACATTCTTTAGTTGTTTTTATTTCCTGTTCAGAACTTTGTTCAGCTAAATAATAATCTTCGATATACTCTGTGCTAAATGAAGTTGATACTTGTTTAAACCCACATTCTTCAATTCCATTTACACTAATACACATTGTTTGATATCCTGAAGGTTTAATGAAATCTTTTGTTTCAATTATAGAATCTCCTGCAACAATATAACCTGAATCAACTATATGTGTTCCTAACTGATCATTATAGAAAGAACTTTCACTTCCTTCTTTTAAATAAACTCTATAATAAGCTGATTGATCATCTCCTGCATAAATATGATAAAATACCTTATAATGAGAAGTTGGAGGGTTTGTAATAGTATTCATAACAGTTTCATCAAAATGCCCTGAAAATTGATTAGGGGAATCAGGAGCAACAATTGCTTCTATAATATTCATATCTCCTGGGAAAGATAAATATCTAAATGATTTACAGAAAGAACTTCCTACATCTGTTGTTGTTCTTGCTTTAAATGCCCTGTAAGAATCTTCAGCATAATATTGAGTAAAGAAATTTGCAGATTGTTGAGCAGTATCATATAAATTTAAGAAATTCAAATATTCTCCTCCACCATAATGAGATTTTTCAGTTAACTTAGTTCCTGTTAATTGTAAAAGAGGTGTTGCTTGTCTCCATAAAAATTCACACATATATACACTATGAACTTCATCGCAAAGACCAACAGTTTCCCCACTATCTAAATGGGTTTGTAAACATTCTTGATATCCTTCTCCTACAGAAATTAAAGAATCTAAACCTGTTTTAACACCTGATAAACAAACAGGAGCATAAATCTTTTCATTCCAATTAGGTAAACATAAAGCCACACTTCCAACAATACCTGATTGAATAACATTTTCAACAGGATATCTTCCACCAAGATCACACCTACTTGAAGGACAAACAACAGGGTCACAAACATTGAATAAAATATTGCATTCTTTTGCAGACATGAAATCTTGACATTTTATTTCAGGTATATCTGCTGCAGGAGGTCCACTTTCAATTTCAACACCTTCGATTCTAATTATTTGATTACCATATTGGTCTTGGGCTTCTTTAACAGCCTTTATAGCCCTCTCAACTAAATTTCCAACAGTATTCGAACTTAATCCAGGGAAATAATCATCAGGATAATTAGGTTCTCCAGGAATAAATAATTTACAGATATCATCCCCAATTCCTGAAAAGAACTCTTCTAAATTATCTTCTCCAACATTACATAAATAATAACTATGAACTCTTCCAGATTCATCATAAGATCTAATATTCCCTAATGCTGGAAGTGTTGATTTCATTGCCACATACCACCCTTTTTCTAAATCAAAAGGAACAAGTGCAGGATTTCTTGCATAAGGTCCTGATTCAAAATATCTTACCTTAACATTACTATATGGATTTTGATATGTTAAAGAATCATATTTCATAAAATAAATATTTTCTAATTCAGGAGGATATTGTGATTTATTAACTAAAAGTCTTGGAGGCTCAGCATCAGTATCTGGATCTGGATCAGAATCATATATAATTATTGTAGCTTCCCAAGCATAGGGAGTATAATGATCTGCCTTAGATACTTTTCTTATAGATAATTTATTTGAAAAGTCAAATTCTTCTAATACTAATGTAAGTTTTGATCCTTTTTCTGTAGTAAGATGTTGTATTGGTATATCATCTGGCCATCCAGGTAAATAACCATTATTTCTTATTCCTGAATAAGGTAATATTTTTGCCTTTTCATCAATTTCTATAAATAATATATTTGAGGGGTTTACATTTAGAGAAGAAGCCCAATTAGATTTTTCTACAAATTCTCCTGAATTTATTTCTATATTTTTAAGAGCCCTATACAATCTAGCATTTGAAAGATTAGCAAGTGCCCCCTCTTGAGTATTATCTAAGACCCTAGAATAAAGATCTATTTCTTTTAATTCTTCAAATTCAACCTTATTTGCTCTCCAAGCTTCGAATGAAAGAAGAAGTTGCATATCTGAAATAGAAATTTCTTTTTCATCTGTAGCAATTTTATAATTTGGATTTGGGATAGAAGTTATTCCTTTTTGACTTAAATTTTCTAATTGAATTCTCACTTCAGAAGTATAACTTTGCATAAATGCCGTTTCATTAACAACACTTGAAAAAAGAACTTTCTTGATATTTGCTTGACCCTGTAATTCCCTTAAATTTTCATCTCTTTCTTGAATAATTTCTGTTAAATTATTTACCTGGTCCTCAATAATTTCTGATTTATCTAATAAACAAGATTCTTCAGAATAATATTCTCCATTATTTGCTAAATTAACACATGTTTGATACCACCCTTTATCTCCTCTCATAACAGTTTGTCGAGCTATTCCTTTTCCTTTTGAATTTTCCCAAGCATTTTTAGCTGTTAAAACAGTATTTGTTGCAAGACAAGCTGTTTTCAAACCTTCAACAGATTTTCCCAAACCATCTGAAATACTATTAAGATTTTCAACTAAATTATCCATTTGTTCAATTCTTTCTTTTGTTTTTTCAGGAGAAAGTTGAATACTTCTTTTTTCAATTCCAATCTTAAACTTAAAATCAGCTTCTGTTTCAGAATAATCTATATCTGGCAAAATTGAAACTCTTGCAAACTTTTCTAAATTAATTTTATTGACATTAACAAGATAAGTTGTATCATCCCCCTTGATAATTTCTTGCTCATTTAATTTAATTGTTTTATAATTTGTAGTGAAGAAACTTCCTGCTGTTTGTAAACTAGATTTTTTAACATCATATTTAAGTTCCACATATTCTTCAGTAATTTTTTCTACTTCGAAAAAGTCTGTTTCAGAACCTGGAAGAGGATATCTAATTCCTTTTTGGATTTGACGATCTTGACCATTTATAGAAACAACAGCGCCATATTCCTTAAAACCAGGCTCATAAATTCCCTCAAAAGAAATTCTTCTTATTTTACCATTAATAAGAACATCTCTAGAAGAAGACTTTGAACTAGAAAGTTTATATTCATTATTACAAATTTCTAATGCTGGATCAATAAGTTCATTTCCAATATTAGTGCTAGAATATTTTTCTTTAAATTTCTCACAGATTGGAACAAGATCTGCTTTTTGATCTAAATCATTCAAAAGAACAATTATACTTACTACAGATTTTTCACTTAAAGTTAAATTATCTTCCAAAGGATATGATGAATTTGAAAAATCATCTGCAATAACATTATAATCATCTAAAGCTTTTTGATAATATTCTCTTAATAATTCTGTTTTTTCTTCACCATCTGTCCCCTCAATTAATAATTCTTTATTTTCTGGAGTTCCAAGGCCCATGAATTTTAAATTATTTAAAAAAACATCATTATACTGAGATACTAAAAATTTTAAACCCTCCAAAAATAATTTTTTCATAGCATATTCTCCCAAAGCAATAATTCCCACATCTTTTTCAAGATCAGCCATTTCAATTTCAGAAACTAATTTAGAAGTAGTGTCAGAACCTTCTTCATAGATCAACCCTAAAGGCCCATTTCCTTTGCCTATATAATCCCAAGCAGCAGTTAAAGTTCCAAATCCTGTACTAAGGCCATTTACAATAAAATCTCCAATAATATTTCCAGAATCAAAATTCATTCCCTTTACCATTTTTGGAAGTTGATTATAAATAAAAGTTTGTTTAAATTCTTCAGAATTTCTAGCGGGACTTACAACAGGTATTATGAATTTATTTCCTTCAGAATCTTGTCCTAAATAGCCTACAAAAACTCTTTTTTCAGTTGAAGCGTTTCCATAAATTATTTCACCGACAGAAGTATTTACTATCTGTTTATCTGAACCAACCATTAAAGAAATCTCAGGAGAAATAATTAATTCAAATTCATTTTCTTTTTCATCTTCATCACATTCTATTCTAACACTTTGTATAAGTCCCTCAGGTTTAATATCTAAAATTTTACATTTACCATCTAAAAACTTTCCAGAATTTTGTAAAAGTCCTGATTCTCCAATTTCAATATAATCTTCATTTATCTTTAATTTAGCTCTAGTTCCAGGGTCTTCTAAACCATTTAATTTAATTTTAAAACTAGCTAAACAATATCCTAATTCAGGAATATAAAGTTCTCCAGAAGTTTCTCCTTCATCTAACCTAACACTATGTAACTTTCTATTATCTCTAGAATAAATTTCAATAGTAGCTTCTTCATTTCCAATTAAATCTGCCCTAACATATGCTCTTCCTTGCCAAAAACCATATTGGCTAGATCTTTTATCCCATTCACGATCTGTTAAATCTTGTAAATAAAATTCTGCAGCTCCAACTCCAAATGCATTTGTAATATCATATCTTATTCTTGCAGTTAAATTTCCTTCAACCCAACAAACTTCTCCACCAAAAATAGGATCTTTTTCACAATTCTTTAAATCAGATTCCTTAGGTTGTCTTTTTAATAAAACAGTAGCATATCCAATATTATCTAACAAAGGAGAATTAATTTCTTCTTGCCTATTTCCTAATGCAGACCTAGAAGGAAAAAATCCCACATCTGCAACTTCAGCAGGATATTGGCCTGTAATTTGCATTGCTTTAATTGCTTCAACTTTTATTAATGGATTAAGTTTTGTTAATACTAAAGGGCAATAAACAGGATATTCTTGTTCTTCTAATAAATCTGTTCTTACTGCATATGGTTGACATCCTTCAGGAGCTATTTGCACTATGAAATCTTGACCAACTTCTCCACACATTTCCCTATCAAACATAGCACTATATCCTCCACTTGAAGGTGAGAAACTAGAACCAGGATAAACATATTGTGGGCTTGATCTTTGATAAACAGCACTAGTAAATGTTCCAATTAAAATAATTGCTAATATCAAAAAGATTCCTAATGTAAATTTTTTATTTATTTTCATCTTATTCTTAATTCTATTTCAGAGTTTTCTAATAATATATAATTATTTTGAAGTTCTTCTAAACTAGTTGGTATTTTTAATTTTGGAACATTAAGATAAACATGGTTAGCATTTTTTAATGTTATTTCATATACAAGCATAGAGGTTTCTCCTCCTCCTGAAAGTACTTTTGTGATTGTTTGCTCAGGGACAGGTATTTCAAAACATTCTGTTTTTGTTAAACCAAGAAGACTTCCTAACCCAGTACTTGGAACTTCAAAACATTGTTCTTGAACAGTTGACTCTAAATATAAAGAAGAATCTTCATATACTTGAACTGTAATTTCATAATCTCCAGCAGCTAATTCTATATTTTGTTCCTGAGGATAAATAACTGTTTTTGAAAAATCATCTGAAATAAAATGTATTAATGCATTTCCATTATAATTTTCTCCATCTAAATCTAATTCAATAGGTAAAGTGTAAATCTTTTCCATCATAATATCCAAACTTGTATTTTCAACAGTTGATTGCATTATTTTAGCAGGTTTGTATCCTTCTGCTTTTGCTAAAACATATCCATTAATACATTGAGGAAAATTTTCATGAAGAGGAGAGTTTCCAATTTCACAAATTTCACCTAAACAATTATAAGAGATATCTGCAGGTACAACATTCCCATTATCATTGAAAGTATTTATTTCCATTAAGGTATTCTTATAAGGGCAAATTTGGGGTTCATTTACTAAAACAGATTCTGTATCATAAATTTCTCTTGGATTATTATTTTGAAGAACAACTGCTACAGGGAATTGGAATATTTCATCTCCCTCATAAACTTGAATTAATACTGGATATCTTACATTGTAAACAAAATGATAGGGGACATAACAAAATCCTAAAATTCCTAATCCTGCTTGATTTCCAACAGGACTTGCTAATAATAATGCTTCTTCAGAAGGATTTACTTCAAACCCATGGGCCCAATTTCGAGAATTAATGAATCTCACATTTTCCTCTACAGGAAGATCTATTACAAAATATTCATCTTCAGAATCTGTTAAAACATAATCTCCCCCTTTATTTTTTAAAGCTAAAGTATTTCCTTCTATTGCATTTTCTAATTCATTGAATACTTCATCAGCACTCCAAGTTAAAGGGGAACAACTAATCTCATAACCATCTACGGGGGCATACAAACTTAGAGTATCTACAGCATATTTTTCCAAAAATAATGTATCTTGTTCATATTCATAAATCTCTTTTGCAGATTGGTATAATTTTCCTAAATTAGAATTAACAGAAAGTTCATGGCTATCAATCCTAACATTGTCTTCTCCCTTAGAAATGCTTAGAGGCATATCTAAACTTAAATCAATTTTATTTTCTTTAATATTTATATTTGCTTCTTGACCCATATAATCAATATAATATCCTTGATCATAAAATTCATCAAAAAGACAATTATCTATTTGTTCTTCAACAAAATCTTCCAATTGTTCTTCCATTTCTTTCTCAGAAGGAATTTGTTCTTTCTGTATATTATTCCCAGAAACATAATACCAATAGGGCACAGGGGCAGATGCAAAATCTAATTGAGATGAAAAAGGCATATATCTTGAACCTGCTTCAAATTCTGGAACATCAATATATCCGGCTTGACTTCCTAAAATATTTACTCCAACCAAAATATTTTCTTCAATACAAGTTAAAAGAGCGTTATATGCAGGTTGAATATTTGGAGGTAATTCAACAGAAGAACTAGGATTATATGCTAAAAAATAAATTCCTATCATTGCAACTATTATAATTGCAAATATTACAAAAATAGTAATTTGTCCTTTTTTATTTCGCATTTTTTTTCTCCATTTTTGATTTTTTCTTTATTAAATTTATAATTTCAGTGTTAATATCTTTTTCAATAACATGTTTAAATTTCTCCCAAAGCTTTTCATCTTCAATTAGAAGTAAATATTTTTTCATCTTTACAAATTATAATAAAAAAATATTATATATAAATGTTTCTTAATAAGTTAATTACTAACTTAGTTACTAAGAAGAATGTTATATACTAATTTAACCTTTTAAAAAAACTCAAAAAAAGGTCCTGTAGTCCAATGGTTAAGACGTTTCCTCGACATGGAAATAATCGCAGTTCGATCCTGCGCAGGACCATATTTTCTACCACAATTATTTTTAAATATTCTTAATTCCTTATAATTTAATGACAAGTGGAAAACAAATATCTACTCTTTTTTTAATGTTATTAACTGCATTAAATCCAAATCCAGATTCTAATGTTTCAACCCATTCTACATTATTTGCTCAACAAGAAGGAACCCCCTTAAGACATGGAAGAATGAGTCGAGAAGAAGCTCAAGGAAAAATTGAAATAATTAAATTAGAAATAAACAAGGGAACCTATGTGGATGAGTATCGTGCTTACAAAAGAGGAACAATTTCTTCCTTAAATGATATTTTAGAAAGATGTGATGATAGAGAAATGTTATATCGTGCAAATTATCTAAGTGCAAAAAATTCTAAATTATATAATTATGAATATGGCCCATTTAGCTATTTAGAAAAATGTCTTTTTCAATATTCTGAACAAGAAAGAAAATTTGGACTTGTTTCAAAAGCTGCTACAAAAATAATAAAAGAATTAGCAGAAAGAAGATATCCTCAATTTACTCTTGTTTCAAAAGCTCAAGAATTATATGATAAATCTCCTTATTATAAAAAAGACATTATTGAAGAAATAATTACTAGAGGATATTTAAATGGGATTCTTAATCAGAACATAGGGGGCCTACCTTTAGGGAAAGCTGCTGAAAAAATATTTGAAAATGATAAACTTTTTTTTAAGATGGAGGGAATTGATCAGATGGGAGAATTGATTTTTTATGCAACAAATCCCCCAGAAAATACTATTAATCTTTCTGAAAATGCAAGTCATTATTATACTCTCCCATATTATGGAACAGTAGGATTAAGAGTAAGAAATACAAGTAAACCATTTCCAAAAAAAATAGAAATTCCAAATACTCCTGCTAACTTTGATGCGAAAAAAGCTTATGCAAATGTCAATTCATTTGTAAGAGAACAATTAAAAAAATCTTCTATAGAAGATATTCAAACAGAGTTAAAAAGAAGAGGGTTTAAAGTTCATAAATCAGAAATTGTGGCTCTTGAACATGGTAATTTTGCAATAGAATATCAGGAGGTAAGGGAATTATACACTAAACCAGGCATGACCATTAAAGATTTCCTCATTTTAGGAGGAGTAGACCCTTATGACTGGGTATATCCCTCTAATGAAGAATTAATAGATTGGTGACCTCAACCCTTAGATTTAAAAACTCATTTTTTCTCTTCAAAATATGAAAATACCAAAGAAAACAAACAGATATTGCCCTTATTGTAAAAAGAAAACATCTCAGAAAATAAAATCTATTTCAACAGGTGGAAAAAGAGGAACTCTTACAAGGGGAAGTATTACTAGAGCTAAAGCAAGAGGCTTAGGAAGAGGTATAGGTAACAAGGGAAAATGGGGTTCTAAACCAGCTGTTACTAAATTTAAAAGAAAATCCAAAACAACTAAAAAGACAAACATAATGTATACCTGTGAGGAATGTAAAAAGTCAAAATACCAGAAAAAAGGTACAAGAACAGGTAAACTAATACAAGAATAATATGGCAATTGCAAAAAGAAAAAAAAGATTTTTTGATGTTGAGATCCCAACTCTGGGCAAAACAACTCAACTTCAAGCATATGAAATAAAAGAACTAGATGGAAGAATCTTCAAATATGATTTAACTAGAATTTTAAGAGGAAAAAACATGCTTCTTCAATTACAAGTTAAAGTATCAGAAGATAAAGCAACATCATATCCAATACAAGCAAAATTATTACCTTCTTATCTAAAAAGAGTTGTTAGAAAAGGGACAAATTATGTTGAAAACTCATTTTCTACAGAATGTAAAAATGGAACAGTTCTGATTAAACCTTTACTTGTTTCTAGAAGAAAAATCTCAAGAGCTGTTAGAAAAGCTTTAAGAGATAAGGTTAAAGAAGAATTAGAATTATATGTAAAAGATAAGAATTTTGAAATATTATTTGATGAACTTTTGAAAAATCAAATTCAAAAACCTCTTAGTTTAAAATTGAAGAAAATTTACCCTTTATCTCTTTGTGAAATTAGAATTCTTAAGGTTACCTCTCAAAAATAAAAGTATATTTTATATTTCAATAATTCTCATTTCTCTAAAAAACTTCCCTAAATTAGCAAAAAGATAATCTTTTAAATCCCCTATCTTTCTTAAAAATAGTTGCCTGTGTAGCTCAGTGGATTTAGAGCGGCTGCCTTGTAAGCAGTAGGTCGGGGGTTCGACTCCCTCCACAGGCTTTTCTTATTTTATTAAACCTTTACAGCTGTTCCATAGGCTAGCATTTCAGAAGCGCCTGCCATTACCATGGAAGTTGTAAATCTAACCCCAATAATTGCATTTGCCCCAAGATCAATAGCTGCATTAATCATTCTATTATAAGCTTCTTCTCTTGCATCCTTAGTCATCTCAGTATAAGTCTTAACTTCTCCACCAATAATACTTTTAAAACCAGCACCAATATCTCTCCCAATATTTCTAGCCCTAACAGTACTTCCCTTAACAAGACCTAAAACTTTCATAGATTTTTTACCTGGAACTTCATTCCCTGTAGTGATAATCATATCTTTCATTTTTTACCTCCTTTCCTCTTTTTTATTTGTTCGATTTTATCTTCTTTTGAATTAAAAAGGATTACAACTCCGATAATTAATATAGGAATACCATAAAATAAAAGAACAAATAATATTTCTCCTGTTTGAAAAAAAGAAAAAAGAATCATGATTAATCCACCCAACAATAAAATCATTCCTGTAATCAATTGACTAATCTTCATATTAAAAATAATATAAACTCATTAATAAATTTATTTATTCTACTACTTCTGCTTTATTATCATTAACTAAAACTAAAGCTATTTCACTAAGAAGTTCAATTTCTTCCCCTTCTTTAAAACCACCCAACTTATTTCCATCTAAATCTAAAAATTCTCCAACATCTTCTTTAAATTTAACTTTTGAAGTCTTTTTTCCATTTTTAGGTCTTACTTCTAAAACATTATTTAATTCAGAATCAGATTTTTCAATAGATTTCATTAAATCTTCAAAAAGAGCTTTTTCAAAATCAAGCATATTTTCAAAATCTTGACTTGAAATACCTGTTTCAGCAGCAATTAAAACCAAACTCAATATTTTCTTTCTCCTTCTAACCATCAATTCTTTAAAAAGAGTTACTGCATTTTCAAGTTGCTTTTTTGTTTTAATAATAACTTCTGAAAAAGAATCATTTTCTTTAGAAGCTATTTCACCTTTTTCTTTTAAATAATTTTTAACATCCCCTATAAATCCTTCTTCTATTTCTTGTAAAGGTTCAGAATACCTTTCCTTTCTAGCAGCTTCATAAATATCACTGTAAGTTATCATTGTTTCAGAAACAAATGTTTATTTTTAATGATTGTTATTGTGTAAAATCACAATTATTTTGAAAAACCCACTTTAGTCAGCAATTCTCCTGCAACCATTCTTCCCAATACTCCTTTTCTAGCTTCTTTTTCACAAAATTTCTTCTCCCTAGGTATAGAATCATTGTAAAACAACACGGGCACAGGATCTGCAGAATGGTTACTTAACTTGCAAGGTGTTGAATGATCTGCTGTTACTACAATTTTAATCTTTTTAGGTGGAGCAAATTTCTTTAAAAATTTGAAAAGTGTTTTATCTATATATTCCAACATTTCTTTTTTCTCAAAAGGTTTATTATCATGACCAGGAAGATCTGTTTCTTTTAAATGAATATAAATATAATCAAATGTCTTATGATATTTTTTAATTGTTTTAACTGCAAATTTACAAGCTTTGTGGAGCCCTTCATGTAAATTTTCATATGCATCTAATTTTTTTAATTTAGGATAATCAAAAGAAACTGTTTTCATACCTGAAAGTTTAGAAAATCCAATCTCCAGAGGCATATATGATGGAGAAACCCATTTTTTATAAAGTTTTAATTTAGGTATTTCACTTCCTGCGCCTCTAAAAACTAAAAAATTAGCAGGCATTAATCCTTTTTTTCTTCTTTCTTCATTAATAGGGTGCTTATCTAAAACATCAAATACTTTTTCCATAAATTCATTTAAAACATTTGCAGCATATTGAGAATCGTCTTCATCATCTAAAGCTTTACACAATCTAAATTTACCATTATATGGGTGAGGGTCATTACCAATTATATTATCTGAAAAACCACCCCTAAAAACTAAAACCCCCCTATGTTGGATGGTTGATTTAAATTCAAATCTAAAGGGCATTTTTATTTTATTAACTGATTTTGATAAAATATCTGCTTCAGCAGTTGTTAATGTTCTTCCAACCCTTCGATCTAAAAGATTCCCTTTTTTAAAAGAGCCAATTGTTGCGAAATTAGCTCTTAATGCTAAATCTCCTCTTGTAACCTTTAAACCTGCCCCTGCTAATTCTAATTGTCCTCTTGTACTAGAAATAAGCTTATTTCCAAAGATAGATACAATTGCCTCATCAGAACCAGGAGTATAACCTGGTTTAACAGTATAACAATATCCTAGCTCACCCCTTGTAGCAAAAAAATCTAAATTAGGTATATGGGCAACTTCTAAGGGGGTTTTATCTCCCAATAATCTATGTGGAAGATCTCCTACACCATCAAGAATTACGAATATTCCCTTCATAAAAGTAAATAGATTGCCTTCTTTAAAAGAATTTGTATTCCCCAACAAATAAACTATAATATACTATATTTTTAAATTTTAATTTCATATTTAAAATAATTATCATATGGAATAAACCATTTTAAAGAATCTTTTCTTGATCTTTTTTCCATGATTTTCCGAAATAATCTAATTGAATTTCCATGGGCAGAAATTGCTACGTCAACCTTATTTTTTTTAATGTAATTTTCTAACCATTTAATAAATTTTTTAACTCTTTTTTCAACATCTAAAAAACTTTCTCCATTAGGGGCTGCTACAACATATCCCCTATGAATTGCATCATATTCTTTTATCCCTAAAAAACTTTCTACTTTTTTTCTCAAGTTGGGTTTTAAATTTTCAATAGCATCACCTTCAACCCTTAGATCATAACTTCTTAAACCTATTTTTTTAATAAATTGTTTATGGGTTGTCCCTTCTAAATCACCATAACTTCTTTCAATCATCCGATCATCAACAATAATTTTTTTACATTCTGGATGATAATATAAAACATATTTTAAGGTTTCTTTAGATCTGGGTAAACTAGTATGAATTGCTATTTGAAATTTTACATTTTTTAATTTTTTTGCAACCCTTTTTGCATCTTTTCTTCCCCTCCAAACTAATTTTGTTTTGTGACGCCCTGTAAAAAGGCCCTTTACATTAAATTCAGTTCTTCCATGCCTAAAAACATATATTTTATATTTCTTTTTTTCCATATAACAAAGATACATATTTTATATTTATAAATATTAATTAGGATAAAAAATCAATAACTTTTCCTGTTATTCCCTTAAAAATTCTTGATAAAAAACCATTTTCTTCAGCAGTCTCGTTTGATGGAACACCTTTAGCAACTATCCACCCATCATCTTCAGAAGGCCCTGTGCCATCATCTCCACACAAATTATCTAATAAACTATTTCCCTCAAAATCATTTGAATCGATAACATCACAAAGTTCAAGCCCACCATCCATAAAAGATGCATAAAGATTATATGCAGAAGTAATTAAAAGAAAATTTGAAGCAGGATAAATTATTAATAATGTTTCTTCATGAACAAGAACAACCAATCCTTCTTCTATAAAACTCATATTAAATTCTTCTAAAGCAATATGATTAATCTCTAAATTAGAGTTATCATTTAATATACTCTCTACCCACAAACCATAACCAATCTCATCTGAAATAATATATGCAGGAAAAATTTCTGGAAGAGTTTGATTGGTTCTTTCTCTACAACAAACTAATTGACTTCCATGAATCCGTCTCTGACTATGTTGTGGAATACCATTCATAATAGAAAGAGGGCTTTGACATTCATTTGTAAAAAGAGGTTCATTATCACAGGGAAGAATACCGGAAGAATATTCATAACGAGTTTCTTCTCCCTGACAATCTAAACCATCATAACTTCTTTCATGATTATAAGTATTTATAAAACAAAGTTGATCATATTCTTGGGCTAAACAATTTTCATATCCTGTTAAATCCTGATCTATAATTCCTCCCCCAAAAACAGAACATTCTTGTTCAAATCCTTCAGGAACAAAAGCAGATGTTAAACTTAATAAGAAAATAAAACCAAGTAAAAAAACAATTATCCTCTCCCTCATTTTTAATAATAATATTAAGAGAAATCTATTTATATAGTTTATTACTATTGACACCATATTAAAATGTTTAATAAATTAAAAGATAAACTAAAATCTTGGACAAAAAAAGTCTCGGAAAACACTGAACAAAAAGAAATCAAAGAACTAGAAGTTCCTCAAAAATTTGATGTTGCAAAACAAAAATATGAGCCAGATACCAAAAAAATAAAAGAGAAAGCTAAAGAAATTAAAATAAAAGAGAAAAAAGATCCAAAACCTGGTGAAAAAGGATTTTTCAAAAAAATTACTTCTAAGATAACAAAAGTTCAAATTTCTCAACAAGAATTTGATACATATGCAGAAGAATTGAGAATGTTATTATTGGAAAATAATGTTGCTTTTGAAGTTGCAGAAAAAATGATTCAAGATCTTGAAGAAAAAATAGTTGGCAAGGAACTATTGAAAAAAGAAATAGAATCAACCATTAAAGAAGATTTCAAAGATATTATTTATGAAATTTTAGTAGATGGATTTAAAGTAGAAGATGAAATTGAGAAAAACCTTGAAAAACCATATGTAATTTTATTTTGTGGTATAAATGGAACAGGTAAAACAACAACTGTTGCAAAAGTTGCAAATTCTTTAAAGGAAAAGAATATTTCCTGCGTATTAGCAGCAGGAGATACATTTAGAGCAGCATCTATTGAACAAATTAAAAGCCATGGAGAAAAATTAGACATTAATGTAATTGCTCAAGATTATAATACAGATCCTGCAGCAGTAGGTTTTGATGCCATAAAATATGCAAAGAAAAATAATATTGATTGTGTTTTAATTGATACAGCTGGAAGGATGCACACATCTAAAAATTTATTAAGTGAAATTGGAAAAATATCTAGGGTCACAAAACCAGATTTAAAAATATTTGTTGGAGAAAGCATTACTGGAAATGATGCAATCGAACAAGTAAAAACATTTGATTCTGAAATAGGAATAGATGGGATTATATTAACAAAGGCAGATATAGATGAAAAAGGTGGAACAGCTCTTAGTGTGGGGTATGTTACTAAAAAACCAATACTTTACCTTGGAATTGGCCAAAATTATGAAGATATTGAATCCTTTGATAAAAACAAATTTATTGAAAAATTAGGCTTATAATATTATAACACCAAAACTTTAATAACTAATATTTCACTTCTTTTTCTATGTTAGAGAAACTTGGAGATGTGTTAAAGAAAACTACGAATAAGATAGCAAATGCTATATTTTTAGATAAAAATCTTGTTGATTCCATTATAAGGGACCTTCAAAGGGCATTAATAGAAGCAGATGTAAATATTCAACTTGTAAAGGAATTAAGTGATAAAATAAGAAAAGTTGCTTTAGATGAAAGAATCAAAGGACTTGAGAAAAAAGAACATATGATTAAACTTCTTCATGAGGAATTAGTTAAAATTTTAGGAGAATATAATCAACTTAAATTAAAAAAAGGAAAAAACAGAATAATGCTTCTTGGACTGTATGGGGCAGGTAAAACAACAACTATTGCTAAATTAGGTAATTATTTTGCAAAAAGAGGAAATAAGGTTGCTTTAGTTGGATTAGATGTCCATAGGCCTGCAGCACCTGAACAACTTAAACAATTAGCAGATAAAAACAAATTAACAGCTTTTGTTGATCTAAAAGAAAAAAATGCCTTAAAGATTTGGAAAAAATATGAAAAAGATTTGGAAAAATATGATCTAGTTTTAATTGATACAGCAGGAAGACATACTTTAGATAAAGAATTAATAAAAGAAATAAAAGATCTTGGTAAAAAAATAAATCCGACAGAAACAATATTGATTATGCCTGCAGATATTGGCCAGGCAGCTAAAAAACAAGCTCAAGAATTTCAAGATACATTAAATGTTTCAGGAGTTATAATTACCAGAATGGATTCCACAGCTAAAGGGGGTGGAGCTTTAACAGCTTGTGCAGAAACAAAGGCAGGAGTTTATTTTATTGCTACAGGAGAAAAAATAAATGATCTTGAAGAATTTAAACCAGAAGCATTTTTATCAAGATTACTAGGAATGGGAGATTTGCAAACCCTTTTAGAAAAAATAAAATCAGTAACAGATGAAGGCAAACAAAAACAAATTCAAAAAAACTTAGAATCAGGAAAATTAACATTAGATGATGTTATTGATCAAGTAAAGTCAATGGGCTCCTTAGGTGGACTTGATAAAATAAAATCAATGATTCCTGGATTAGGAAATGCGAAAATACCTGAAGGAATGTTAGAAAATCAGGAAGCTAAAGTAGCTAAATGGGAACATATAATCAAATCCATGACTTCTGAAGAAAAAGAAAATCCAGAAATATTGCAAAAACAAACATCTAGAATTGGAAGAATTGCAAAAGGAGCAGGAGTAAATAACAGTGAAGTGAGGGCACTCTTAAAACAATATGATATGTTAAACGAAATGCTTAAAACTGGTGATAATTTAGATATGTCAAAAGGGATGAGTCAAAAACAAATGCAAAAGATGATGAAAAAGTTTGGCAAAAAAATGAGGTTATAGAAAATGACTGGAACAATCAAATATAAAATTTTAATGATATTATTTGTACTTGCATTAGTAAGTTCTGCCTTATTAGCATTTAACGGATTTAATGGCACAGGTGTTTGTGATCCAAATGTCGAAGGATGTTCAACAGTTAGCCTATCAGAATATAGCACTACCTTTGGAATAGAAAATAGTTATTATGGAGTTATCATATTTTTATTTTTAATTTTTGTTACCTATTCACATATAAAAAAGCAAAGTAAATTTAAATCAAGCATTATAAAAATGGGTGTTATTGTGGGCACAATTATTGCTATTTACTTTATCTATCTTCAACAATTTGTTATTGGTGCCTGGTGCAAATATTGTTTAATTACGGATTTTGCAATGATTATCGCATTTGGAATTGTATTTTTCTCATGGAGGAGAAAAAGAAAATGGAATCTAGAATAATTCAACAAGGTGCTGAAGCTATAATTCTCAAAGATAAAAATAACATAATTAAAAAACGTATTAAAAAATCATATCGGATTCAAGAATTAGATGAAAAAATTAGAAAATTAAGAACAAGATCTGAAACAAAATTATTAAAGAAAGCATCTGAAATTGTTTCTGTTCCAAATATTTCTGAATCAGATGAAAAAACAAAAGAAATTATTATGGATTTTATTGAAGGGAAAAAACTTTCAGATAATTTAGATAAGTTTTCAAAAAAAGAACAATTAAAAATTTGTAAAAACTTGGGAAAAGAGGTTTCAAAATTACATTCTAAAGACATTATTCATGGAGATTTAACAACTTCTAATATGATTTTAAAATCAGATGAAATATTCTTCATTGATTTTGGTCTAGGTTTCATAAGCCACAAATATGAAGACAAAGCTGTAGATCTTCATTTACTTAGACAAGCCCTCGAAGCAAAACATTTCAAATATTGGCAAGACTTATTTAAAAAAGTGATAAAAGGTTATAGTAACTATAAAGAATCAAAAATAGTATTAGAAAGATTAAAAGCCGTTGAAAAACGTGGTAGATATAAACATTAGTTTTAAAAATCAGTAAAATTTTGACATATTAAAGCCCCATAGTTCAGTGGTCAAGAATACGGCCCTTTGAAGGCCGTGACCCAGGTTCGAATCCTGGTGGGGCTATTTATTTGAAAACTTGTTTATAAAAAACTTCCCTATTAATTTCTTGCCTATTGGGAGTAATAAAATATTTACTAGCTTTTCTTGGTTTATATTTTTCTCCAACTAAAACTCCTGCTAATTTTTTATATTCTTTTGCACCCTTAGATCTAGGTTTAGAACTTATATATGACTTAAATTGGGAAAGGGCTTTTACAAATTTAACATCATGAGGGATAACAGCTAATACCGGGACATCTGTTGTTTTTTCAACATCTTTTATTGATAATTCAAATTTCTTCTTATATACTTTATTCAAAATAAGTCCATTAATTCTTGTTCCTCTTTGATTTGCTCTCTTTATAGCTTTTAAAGAAGAAGCTAAAGAGAGATGATCTGGAGTAACAACAACCAAAAGTTCATCAGCTGCAAGAACTACAGATAAAGATTCTTCATCTAAGGATGGAGCAGAATCAATTAAAATATAATCATATTTCTTTTTCAAATATCTTACTTTTTCTTTTAATTTTAAGGGGCTAACATTTTTCCTTGAAAAGAGAGCTGCAGGAATAATATCAAATTTATCTAATTTAATAACAGCGTCTTTGATATTTGCAGATCGATCTAATAATTCATGTAATGTTGAATCAGGATTAAGAATATTAAAATGAAGTCCTAAATTTGGGGCAGTAAGATTTCCATCTATTAACAATACTTTTTTTCCAAACCCAGCAATTGCATCTCCAAGAGCAACAACAACAGAAGTTTTTCCAACCCCCCCTTTTAAGCTGAGAACACCAATAGCTCTTCCCATATAATCTAAAATCTACTTTTGTTTAAAAATCTTGCTAGAATCCATAACAGCAAGATTTAAAAAACAATTTTACAATTTAATGCCATGCCAAAAAAGATAACAGCTAAAAAAGAAGAAAAAGTTAAGAAATTGACTCAAGCAGAATATGAGAAAAAAGTAATAGAACTAGCTGGGAAAAATTTAACTTCTGAAAAAATAGGAGAAGAATTAAAACAACAAGGAATTCATCCTAAAGAATATAATTCTAAAATTTCTAAAATTTTAAAGGAAAAAGGAGTATATGAGGATCCTGATCTTAAAAATGTAGAAGTTAAATTAGAAAGGATAAAAACACATTATGCAAAAAATAAACAAGATAAAAGAGCTATGAGAGAAAAAGACAGAATTTTTGCACAATTAAGAAAGCTAAAAAAGTACTTCAAAAAGCTTTAAAACCATACTAATTCTTGATAAATTATGAATTCGCAATTAGAAGTAGGAGACATTGTATTATGTACTGTTGAAAAAATAGCTGGAACAATGGTATTTGTAAAAATAGATAATTATGGCCAAGGAAGCATAATTCTAAGTGAAATAGCTCCCGGAAGAATAAGAAATATTAGAAATTATGTTGTGCCTAAGAAAAAAATTATATGTAAAATATTAAGAATATCTCCTAATGGGCATATTGATCTTTCTTTAAGAAGGGTTACACCTAAAGAACAAAAAGAAATAAAGGAAAAATTCAAACAAGAAAAAAGTTATAAAAGCATATTAAAAACAGTTTTGAAAGATAAAATTGAGGAAGTTATTGAAAAAATTACTAAAGAAGATAATTTATATGATTTTATAGAAGAAACTAAACAAGATTCCACATTATTAGAAAAAATTATTGGAAAAGAAGATACTAAGAAAATTTTAGATATTTTAAATGCCCAAAAATCAAAAATAGCCATTGTAAAAAAAGAATTATCACTAAATACCTCAAAATCAGATGGATTAAACAGAATAAAAGATTTATTTAAAAAAATTTCTCCTGCAAAAGCTAAATATTTGTCAGCAGGAAAATATTCAATAGAACTTGAATCAGATAATCTAAAAGCTGCAGATCAAGAACTTAAAAAAATACTTGTAGAACTTGAAAAAACAGCTAAAAAACAAGGTCTAGAATTTAGTATTAAAGAGAAGTAAATATTTTTTCTAAACCTATTTCTTAAAAAAATTTTACTATCACAAAGCTTAAATATGGATAAAAATCCCTAATATTATAGAAAATGGAACAAAACAATCCCAAATTCTCAGTAGCAATAATAGGTATTATTTTTAATCCAAGCACTAAAAAGATTTTAATTGGAAGACGAGAAAATGACCCATTATTACCTAAATTAACCTGGTGTTTTCCAAGTGGACATGCAATAATCGGAGAAGATGTTGATAAAACCCTTAAAGATGGTGTTAAAGAGAAAACAGGATTAATTATCAAAAATTTAGGTGCTATTTTTTCTAAAACTTATCCTGAAAAAGAAGATTTACTTGGAGTATACTTTTTATGTGAAAGCTTTGAAGGTGAAGAAAAAGTAGGAGGTAGTTTTAAAGAATTAAAATGGGTAGATCCGGAAGAATTGGAAAACTATTTTACAACCTCCTTCCATAAAAAATTGAAAGAATTCTTACTTGAATTAAAGTAAAATGAAATTAAAAAAGTGCGATCCCTGTAAAAAATATACTTTAAAAGAAAAATGCCCAAAATGCAAATCTAAAACCTCTGATGCCCATTATAAATTTTTAAATTTGGGAAAAGGAAATTAATGCCTAATTATTTTAACAGCTTTAATCCCTTGAGAAGTAACTTTACTAATTTCTATTGTTACCTTGTTTAATATTATTTGTTCTCCTTTTTTAGGAATTCTTTCTAATTTATGTTCTATAAATCCTGCAATTGTTTCAAAATGTTCTCCTTTTAATCCTAAATGAAGAATTTTATTTATTTCTTCTATAGAAGCTTTTGCATCTACTCGAACTAATTTTTCATTAACTTGTTTGATATATATGCTTTCCTTATTACTCTTGTCGAATATATCCCCTACAATTTCTTCTAAAATATCTTCTACAGTAACTATTCCTGAAACAGCCCCATATTCATTAACTACAACAGCTATAGGAATTTTCTTTTTTTCAAATTCAGCAAGTAAATCATCTATATCTTTTGTTTCTGGAACAAAAAAAGCTGGCCTAATAATTCTTCTGACAGGAAGATCTAATTTTTTAGATTTTACATATTTCAAAACATCATCTATATCTAAAATACCTAAAATTTTGTCTCTATTACTTAAATAAACAGGATATCTTGAAAAAGGAGTTTTTACGACAAAATCAATTATGTCCTTAAGCTTCTTTTTTCCATCAAGCATTTCTACACTTAATTTAGAGGTCATTACTTGTGTTACTTTTGTGTTTTTAAATTTCATAATATTATGCATCATTTTTGCAGCTTCCCTATTTAAGATTCCTTCTTCAGCACCCATTGTAACAATTGCTTTTAATTCTTCTTCAGAAATTTCAGATTCTCCTTTTGATCCTAATAGTTTTGTCATAAATCTAGATATCTTTTCAAAGAACCATACAAAAGGAGTTAAGAGTTTGGAAAGAAGTTCTATAGGTCTAGCAACTAAAAGAGAAACCTTTTCTGCATTTTGAGTTGCAAAAGTCTTAGGAGTAATTTCTCCAAAAACTAAAATAAGAAAAGTCATTACACCTGTAGCAACTCCTACTCCACTAGACCCCATTAATTCTGTAAAAACAATAGTTGCTAATGAAGCAGCACCAATATTAACTAAATTATTTCCAATTAAAATAGTAATAATTAATTTATGGGGGTTTTGTTTTATTCTATGTAGTGTTTCTGAACCTCTTTTCCCTTGTTTTAATAAGGCATTAACTTTAATTTTATTAAGAGACATTAATGCTGTTTCTATTCCTGAAAAAAGTGCAGAAAAGATAATTAAAATAACTAAGGTTATAAGTTGTACTTTTACCATTTTTTCCTCTTTATTATAAATTAATTAACATATTATTTAAAACTAACTAAATAAGTGTTAATTATTCTTCTAATCTAGCTTTACCATAAACCCCATCATATCCAGGTTTAACTTTAATTTTTCCTTTTCTATTTTTTAAAATTAAATCTATAAGAAGTTTATCCACATTTTTTTTAATTAATTCTTTTTTAGAAACATGTAATAAAATATTAAATTCATCTTTAAAATTTTCAATTAAATTATTATAAATTCCCCAAACTTTTGCACTAGGCATTCCCATTTTAACATGTAATGAAATTAATTCATGTAAAGGTAATAATGTAAAATAAGGTTTAGCATTTTTAGGTTTATAACCTTCATCTTCTTTTGAAATATCTTCTACCCTATAATCAACACCCAATGTTAAAGCTCTACCACATTTGGGGCATTTTCCATCAAGTTCTTTTGTTTTTTTAGGCCCACATGAAAAATCACATTTTCTATGGCCATCCCAATGATAAATTCCATATTGAGGAGGAGTTTCAATTGTGGCTTTAATTCCTTTTCCAGTTCTAATAGCGCCAATAATATTATCATAACTTAATTTCTTTATTTCTAATATGGTTGCTTCCCTTCCAATTCTCCAAGGCCAAAAACTATGACAATCTGAAAAACTAACAATATTTACTTTTTCTTTAAATCTCCAAAGCATTATGGGGTCAGCACTCATTCCAGATTCAATAGCATATATGTGTTTTGTTTGTTCTTCAAAACATTCTTCTAAACTATCAAAACCTTTTTTACTTCCAAATAATCCAAACCAAGGAGTCATACAATGAGCAGGAATTATTTCTATTTTATCATCGATAGCTTTCATATCTTTTACAAAATCCTTACAAGCTATTCCAAAAATAGGCCTTCCATCATAATCAATTCTTCCTTTACTTAACAAATATTTTGTGATTTTATCAGCTGTTTTTTTATTGGGGCATAACATAACTAAATGAACAGCCCTCCCTTTTCCATTTTGAGTAAACATAAAACTAATCTCTGTTTGTAAAATAAAAGGATAACCATTTTTTGTTCTTAATATTCCATCTTTACCTTCTATTAATTTTTCATCAATTTCTTTTCTATATTCTGGATGTTGAAAATCGCCTGTTCCAAGTAAACCAATTCCCTTCATTTTGCCATATTTTTCTAAATTTTCTATGCTTAAGTTTTTAGAAGTAGCTCTTGAATGTCTTGAATGAATATGTAAATCAGCTATAATTTCCATAATAAAAAAATACCTTTCTATTTTAAAAAACTTTATAAATCAGATTAAATGATATCTATTTATGAAAGAAAGAACTTTAGTTTTAATCAAACCAGACGCTATGTCTAAGTGTTTAGCAGGACACATCATCACAGATTTTTATACTCTTGACCTTAAAATGATTGGATTAAAATTAGTAAATGTTAAAAAAGAGTTAGCAGAACAACATTATGAAAATAAAAAAGATCACCCTGCTTTTGAACAAATAATACAACATATTACAGGAGAATTACATAATAATGAAAATGTTGTTGCAATTGTTTATGAGGGTGAAGATGCAATAAATAAGGTTAGAAAATTATCAGGTGCGACTCATCCAGATGAAGCAGATACAAAAAGTATGAGGGGAAAATATGGGAAAATTCATACAAAAACAGATTGTTTTGAATCTGTTGTTCACTCTTCTGATTCTAAAGAAAGTTCTGAAAAAGAAATTAATCTTTGGTTTGATGAAAAAGAATTAATTAATTAAACTAATTAAAAGTATATTCTCTAAAGTATATATTATAACATATATTATCTAACATATATCTTACACTATAAGGATTAATTATATCTCGTCTACAATACCTGCTTCTGAAACATAATATATTGTTTCATTGTCTGGCAAATTAGGACTATCTATTAATTTTGCAACTCTTGAACCTTTTTTACCTCTTCTTAAATAAACACGATAAGTAGAAGCATGTCCAACAATATGCCCTCCAATAGCTGTTGTAGGATCTCCAAACATCTGAGCAGGATTAGCCATAACTTGATTTGTTACATAAACAGCAATATTATTTGTCTCTGCTAATTTCATTAAATCATGCATATATCTGTTTAACTTTTGTTGCCTATCTGCTAATTGCCCTCTTCCTGCAAATTCTGCTCTAAAATGAGCTGTTAAAGAATCTATAATCATTAATTTAATAGGCTCTCCATCTTTTATCATTTCTCCAACTTTTTCTAATAAAAGCATTTGATGGTCTGAGTTAAAAGCTCTTGCAACCATTATATTTTTTAAAACCTTTTCAGGATTTGCACCTAATTTTTCAGCTATTTGCTTTACTCTTGCAGGTCTAAAAGTACCTTCTGTATCAATAAATACACATTTACCATTTGCTCCTCCTTTTTCAAGCGGCAATTGGACGTTTACAGCTAATGTTAATCCTACCTGGGTCTTTCCAGATCCAAATGCTCCAAACGCCTCTGTTATTGCTCTACTTTCCAATCCTCTTCCTCCCAGAAGGTCATCAAAGGCTTTACTGCCTGTAGTAATATAATGTATATTTTCTCTTCTTTCAGCATATTCCATTCCATCTACAAATCCTAAATTAAGCATCTCTCTAGATGCCTGAATAGCTTTTCTTGCAACAGCAGCACTTACACCTGCTGCATCACCTAAATCTGAAGGAGTCATAACAGCCAAAGTCATAAGATCATAAATTCCCGCAGATTCTAATTTTGCAGAAACAGCTGGTCCAATACCTGGCAAATCTGTTAATTGTGGTTCTTTTGGTTCTTTCGCCTCTTTTTCTTTCTTTGTTACCATAAAAAATAAATGATCTTTCTCTTTATAAGGATTTATAGCTTTTGATATAGTAATTAATTAAAAACACTTATATTCATAAAAAATAAGAAAATATCTAAAGTTAAAAAAGTTAAAAAAATACTTGTTTCTGTTTTACTTCCTGTTCTCAACTTTCCATATGCTAATGATTTCAAAGGATAAAATGGCCTTATACCCCTCATTGTAAAACTATCTGCAATTAAATGACTACCATATCCTAAAAAGAAAGGTAAAGCAATTACCGGAAGAAAAAATACAAATAAAGCTGTTAATAAAAATAAAAATATGAAGCTGTGAAAAACAGTTCTATGTCTTATAAAAAATTGCAAGATTCGAAATACTTTCTTTTTTCCCAAAGTAGAATATTGTGAATCTATATCTGCAAGAAATGTTGCTAAAATAGCTACAACAACAAATAAAATTTTATTCTCAACACTTGAAATTAAAATTAAAATTAAAAATAATGTTATAGATAAATGTGTTTTAATTAACATCCTTAAATGTCTTCACTAAAATTAGTCACACTAGTTTCATTAGAAACTTTCTCAAAAAAGAATTCTTTAAACCAATTTATAAAAATCTTCATAAATTTATATTTATTACATAAACCATCTGCACAGCTATTACTTTCACATTCATATCTCTCCACGCATGTTGAATTAAGAACACTTTGATTTTGCCATAACCCTGTTTCTAAACAATATTGGCCATTTTTTCTTTTATTAAAATCATAACACCGATCATCTGATAAACAACCAGTACAATTTGTTTCTTGAAAAAGAATTGATTGACCAGTAATACCTGAAAGTTCTCCATCTCCTTCTTCTTCAGAAGAACCTTGTTCACTTATTTCTTGACCTTCTGCTTCCCTTTGTCTTGCAGCTTCTGCTTCTTCAATAGCTTTTTGCATCGCTGCTTCTAAATCAGTAATTTCTTTTATAACCGGGGGATCTACTACCTTTTTTTCTTCAGGATCTTTAACTACAGGATCATCATCAGAACCCACATCAGAATTATCTTCAACTTCTACAACACAGGATTGGGATTCTTCTGGTTTATCAATTTCAGTATCACAAGTATTTTCATCATTACAAGTTCTTGTTTGAGATTCATCACTACATTCTGTCCAAGAATCACAAGACCAACTTTCAACACAAGTTTCATTTGTTTCAACAGTTTCGTTTGTAACTGTTTCATTTGTTTCAACATTTTCAGTTGTTTCATTTGTTTCAACAGTTTCGTTTGTAACTGTTTCTTCTTCAACTTCTACAACACAGGATTGGGATTCTTCTGGTTTATCAATTTCAGTATCACAAGTATTTTCATCATTACAAGTTCTTGTTTGAGATTCATCACTACATTCTGTCCAAGAATCACAAGACCAATCTTCTGTACAAGTTTCAACAGTTTCATTAGAAGTAACATTATCTCCCACTACAAAACCTGTAAAATTAGGAAAATCACTTGTATTTGAAATACCAACCACAGCAAACATCATAATAACAATAAGTATTGCGAAAGTAATCTCTCTTTTCATATTTTCTAGAACAAATTAGTTTTTATAAATATTTATATTTTATTCATCAAGGCTAGATATAATGTTATCTAAATTAATTTCCTGAACCCTATCAACAATAAATTCAGGACGATTAAAATAACTATTATTTCTTACAGTACCTGAAAAAACAAGTTCTTTCCCAATTAGATCTTTTCTTTGTTCAATTAATTTTTCAGGATCTTCTAAACTTGTTAATCCTAATCCAGATAACCCATCATGAAAAACAACAGACCTGATTGTTTCTGTTCCATCATCTAAAACAAAATTTATTAATGCCCTTCTTTCAGGAACAATTTTTCCATGTTCATTACAAGAAAAACCTTCTCCTTCTGTAACAGGTTTTTTCTTACATTCAGGGCATACTTCAAAGAATTTAGGTTCAAAAGCTTGAACAATAAAGGCTCTAGTACTCACATTATTAGCAATTCTAAAATCAGAAATATTTTTTTCCTTTACAATCTTTTCTGTTTTAACATCTTCTAGAACTTCATTACTTAATTTTAATTCTGAAAAACCACCTAAATGTAATTCGTCATCCCTCATTGCAGCATTTATAATTTCTACAGCCTTTTCAACAGCAACATCTCCTTTTTCAATTAAATTAATGTGGTGTAAATCCCATAAGACAACTTTAATGTTAGAAGTATCATCTGCAATTGTTAGATTAACTACTTTTCCTTCCTTTCCATTCCTCATAAAAGTTCTTACAGGTGAAATAAAAATCACCTTCCCAACAATATTAACTCTTTTCATTCCAGGAGAAAGTTCATCTATTTTCAGTTTCTCTTCTTCAAAAGAAATCCCTAATTCAGCAGCAATAACTTGTGCAGCACCCTCTTTACTAATTAAACCAGCAAGTTTAGACCTTTTAGCCTCTACTTTTTGTTCAATTTCAGCTTCACTTAAGCCAGAAGACTTAGAGATTACCTTTAATATCCTCTCATAATTTCCCTGAATCATGCTACAAGCAAAATTTTCTCAATATTTAAGTATTGTGTTAATGCAAAATCCAATAACCTTATAAACTATTTTCATTAAAATAAGTCATGGGAATGGCAGTAGTTAAAATAAAAGTAATGCCTACTTCTCCAGAAGTAGATTTAGAACAATTACAATCAAAGATCAATAAAATTCTTGAAACAGCAGATGCAAAAGGGTGTAAAATAGAAATAGAACCTATAGCCTTTGGATTAAATGCTTTAATAGTTTTATTTGGATGGGATGAAGCAAAAGAAATTGATTCATTAGAAAATTCTCTAAAAGAAATTGAAGAAGTTAATTCAGCAGAAATTATTGATATGAGAAGAGCCATTGGTTAAAAATGATATCTAAAGAACAAGCAGATAAATTAAAAGAACAAATTCTTAATCAAATTGATTCTACATTTCCTGAAGACAGTAAAAATGATGCAAAACAAAAAGTTTCTTCTATGACTAATGAAGAATTAGAAGGATTTATTGCTCAAAATCAGGCAGCTGCCAAAGATCAGGGACAATGTATTTTTTGTTCTATTATTGAAGGAAAAGTATCTACACATAAAATAGATGAAAATGAAGAAGCTATTGCTGTTTTAGAATTAAATCCGATTTCAATGGGACATACCTTAATAATTCCTAAACAACATTTTTCAAAATCAGAGGATATTTCTCAAAATATATTGCAATTTGCTCAAAAACTTTCTGAAAAGATAAAAAACAGTTTATCTCCTAAAGAAGTTAAAGTAAATAATTCAAATTTATTTGGCCATGAGATCATAAATATTCTTCCAATCTATGATAATGAAAATTTTGACTCTGAAAGAAAACAAGCTAATAAGGAAGAATTAGAATCTCTTCAAAAAGAATTAACAAAAAAAGTAGAAGAAAAACCAAAAAAAGAAATCAAAGAAGAAAAGAAAAAACCAATTACCAATATGAAATTGCCAAAAAGAATTCCATAATAAATAAAATCAAATAACTAATTAAAAAAACAGGGGTAAACGCAATACCTGTTCTAATCTTAATAAATCTCTTTTTCTTCTTAATCAATTGTATTTGTTTTTTTGTTAAACCATCCCAAGTAGCTTTAATCACATGTTTTCCAATTTTTAAATTTGAATATAACCAATCTCCCTCTAGAAGTTTTTTAGTGCTTATGTTCTTAATCATACAAGCCTCATCTACAGCTTTAGCATATATGTAAAAATAAGGTAAAATAAATATAAAAACCCCCAAATAAAATAATAAGTCTAAATAAAAACCAGCAATCATAATTAATAGGCCCAAAGTACTTAAAACATAAATTAATTTCTTGTTTTTAGAATATAATTTTTTAAATTGTTTTTTAAATTCTTTAGAATTTCTAAGGCTCAACCACAAACTAAATCCAATACTATATAGTCCACCAATTAATAAAAATAATAATAAAAATTTAAGATAAAAGAAAATATTCTCATTAAAAACAGAAGAAATTGCCAAGATAGGCCCTAAAGCAAACATCAATTTTGCATCGCCACCTGCAAAAAATTTAGCATAATAAAGTAAATTCCCAAAAATAAAAAATATTCCTAACCCAATTAATCCCTGATAAAAGAAACTAAATCCATCATTCATAAAAAGAGAATAAAAAAATCTAAACCCAAGAGCAAATATAATCAAAGAAAAATTAAGCCAATTTGCAATTTCTTTTGTTTTCCCATCCTGAATAGTTGCAAATATAATCCAAATTAAACCCAACATAAAAAGAAAAATCAATTCAATCATTTTGTAATAGTTCTCCTTTTACCACCTGTTTTGTAAGGGTGTTTTTTCTTATCTTTCTTCTTCCCTTTTCTTTTATTTCTCTTTTCAGAAAATCCATAATCACTTGACATGTCAAACTAAAGAAAAATCAATTTAAATAAATTTTGAAGAAAATTATTCTGTTGAATTAGTGTCATTACCTGTTGGAGTTGCACAAGTTATTGTTGCACAACTTGAAATTCCATAGACTTCATACATTGGATCTGTTGCAAATAAATTACAATTCCCACTAACATCATCATCTAAATCTTCTGCCTTTAATGTTTTAGCAGCAGTACAATATCCATACTCACTATCTGTAGCACAAGCAGCTTCACATTGTTGGGAAACTTCATCAACATTGTTTTGAGATAACCAAGGTGCAAATTTTGACCAACCAAGAGTAAATCCTAGAACAAGTACAACAAGAACTACTACTGCCAGAATAATTAAAACAATAGCATTAGTACTTAGCCCTTGACCTCTTTTATTTTTCATATTAATTTTAAGCTTATTTTCTTTAAAAATGTTTTTATTAAATTCCTAATCTATGCTTCCCCTATATTCAACTGAAATGCCACTATAATTTTTAATAATGGTTAATTGATTTTCATCTATTGAGGCCCCTATTTCATTTGCAGCTTGTTGTTTAGTCATTCCCACATTTATATAAAAATTAAATTTTTCAACATTAGTATTAATTTCTTGTAATGCAGTTAAATCAATCGCATCTTTTGTAAAAGATTTTGACATTGCAAAACTAAGAATTGCAAGACCACAAATGACTAAAACACCCACAGTCAAAATAGTTATAGGTAAATCACCTTTTTTATTTTTCATCTATATTCCTCCACTAAAATTATTTCTAAATATTTATTTTCTTTTAAAAGAATTTTATCTGAAATATGTTGAGCAACTTTTCCAGGTCCAGGTCCAGAACCACTTACAGTAACCATACTTGGAGGCCCCACAAAATAACTATTCCCTTTTCTTTGTTCAACAAGAGAATCACCATCAAAAATCCCTAACCAAATAGCAGCAGGATAATTTTTTCTATAAATATTTTCAAAAATATTAATAGCAAGATTTCCATTTAAATCATTTAAATTATCTTCATTTTGTAATTGATTATATACAAGCCCTTCTTCAGTTCCAGTTAACAAATAAGCTGTTAAAGATTTTATAGCTACAACATCATGAGTTTTAACAAAAGAAGTTTCCCCTCCTTTAATTACAAATTGAGTTACAGAAATTGCAATTCCCAAAATTACAATTATAATGATTGTTGCAATAAACCAAGTCAAGGTTTCTCCTGTTTGAGCTTTTTTATTAAACATTTTTTTCAAATTTATTTACTACTGAAATTATTTTAATTATATATTGATTATTTTCCTTATCTAAAACATACAAATCTTTTTCTAAACAAACAGGAAAATTCTTTTCATTTAAATCGAAATTACAAAATTCTTTCAATTCTGCATTTCCATCAGAAATAGATTCAATATATGAAGCCCCCTCATTATATGTTGAAAAATTATAAATATCTAATTCTAAATAATATTGCCCCCTTAAATTCCATTCATAAGAATCTTCTGTCTTAAAACTAACTCCACAAAGCTCTAAAAAATTATTTTGAAAATTTTCATTAAAAATGTCCTGATCTAAATATCCTCCATTAACTAAGCAATCTGCAACTTTATCAGATAATAAAGTAGTTTCTAATTCCCTTATATCATAGGGAGCACCATAAAAAATAGCAGCCATATATACTACTGCTGCTGCAATTATAAATAAAATTGCAAACCAATATACTGCAATAACTTTTTCTCCACCTTTTTTATTCATTTTCACCCACTGTTAAAACATAATATCCTTCCCTATTAGAATCTGGATAAGCAGTAACCTTTAGATCATTAAAAAAAGAATATGTATATCCCGAACCATCTCTTAATTTTACTGTAACAAAATTATTTTCATTATTAATACTCACAGACTTTCCAAAATCAAATCCTTTTAACTTACTATATCCCTTAGTCATATCCAAGTAAATAAACATTATTGGTTTAGCTGCATCAATACTCATTGCAATTTGTTTTGCATATCTTTCCTCTAATACAGAAGTATCTTGCATTTTTGAAAATAAAAATAAAAGAATTATTACAATAAATACTAAGTTTAAAATAATAAATATTAAATTTTCAGTGAGAATGTTGCCTCTTTTATTCATAAAAAACAAACACAAAAATACTTAATAAATTTAACTAAGGATATGTTAAATCAAAATTATCACAAGATGTTTTTGAAGAAACTTCTTCAGAATTTACAAAAACAGGATAAACATAATCATCTGCTTCTTCTTCACCTAATTCAGGATCAACACCCATCAAAATCCAAAATTTATTTTCAGTTTTAGCTCCACCACCAAATAAAGCTAAACTTTCATTCCTAATTATTAATTTAGCTTCTTCTAATATGAAATGCCCATACAAATATTTTAGATATGTCTCACCCCCATCTTTTTTAGTATTTGCAAGATAATTATAAAATCGATCATAATCTATAATAGATAATTTCTCTTGAACTTCTGAATCAAATTTCATAACACTACAAATTGCACAATGATCTCCTAATCCTCCTTCAGAATAAGATAAATATTCTTTAAAATTTGCTTCACCTTCACCAAACATCCACCAACAACTAGCCATTTCATCTGCAATTATTTTGAATGTTTCATTTTCATCAGATGCATTAATCTCCATTGTAGTGTCTGGAACAAAATTTTCACAATCTTCACCTCCAGAAACACAAACATAACTTGATTTACAATTTAATGTTGAACCTAATGTTGATTTTGAATTAAGAACAACAGAATTATGGCATATTTCTTTATTAGAAATTTGTCCTAAATTTAATCTAAATAAAAAAATTAAAACAATTGCAAAACCAACTATTAAAATTACTAAAGTTACTATTTGGCTTGTTGTTAATTCTCCTTTTTTATTCATTTTACATAATTCCTATTTTTTTAAGTAATAAATATACTCCTGCTAAAGCTATTGCAAAAAATACAACCCAGGTTAAATATTTTATTAATAAATCTTGATTCATTTTATTTGTTTATTTTCATAATCTATTTCAAAAGATAATGGAACAGGTTTAATCTTTATAACATCTTTAGCACCCAATATGAATTTTTGTTTATTTTCAAAACAAATTCCTTCTTTATCACAAGATTCAGGAGATTCTCCATTACAAAGACATATGCAGCTCTCCCAATCCATATTATTACAAGAAATAGGAGCACCATAAAGAATTTCTCTAGAAGGAATTCTAAATAAAGGCCCAATATATTCATGTGGCCAAACATGTAAATACCAATTTATTGGACCCACAATTTCAATCAAATCTATTTCAGAATCTATTTGTAATTTTAAATTATCTATAGATCCTTTAGCAAGAATTAAATCTTGGCTTTCATCTCCAGACATATAAAGAGTGTATAAAAGAAAAACAAGGAAAGTTATACCTATTAGAGCAAGAATAATTTTCAAAGTTTCTTCTGCTAAAAGAAGCCCCCTTTTATTTTTTTTATTTAACATTTTTTATTGAATCATATACAAAACCAGGTCTAAAGGGGTATTATTTGCATATCCTCCAAAAACACCTGACACATAATCTTTAAAAAAATAATAGAAGGCAAACACTACAATAACAACTACAAATATTCCTATTATTAATTTTATAAGTGAGTTTATTGTTAATTCCATTTAATTTCCAAATAAATTTTTAATTTGATCTATAAGAGATAGGCCAGAACTTTTCATTTCTAAAAAACCAAACATAATAACTGCAAGTACTGCTAAAGCAATTAATAACCATGGAAGATAATCTGTAATAACCCCTTTTTTTATCATATTAAGAAAAAAGAAATAACATTAATAAATCTAACCCCCAATAGCTCCACCGAGAACTACAGAGGTTAAAACAAATAATCCAACAATAGCAAATAACGCCACAATAAAATAAAGGAAAACACCTTTTCTAAGATTGATTCCAATTTTATTTGTTTTCTGAAGTTTATCTTCACCTGAATTAATAGTAACCAATGTAGAAGTCAAGATAAATACAATTTGAATTAAATAAATTCCAATAGCAAGTTGAAGATAATAGGGAGGAATCATAGCAGCTTTATCAAAAATATCCATTATAGCTCCAAAGTTTCCTAATGCTGCACTACTAGCTTCACCGCCAATACCTAGCTTAGTTAATATAGAAGTTATCATGGCAGATAAACCAACCACAATACCAGATAATAAGGGAGCTAAGAAAGTCATATTACTTTTCATATCTGAAATAATCTCTGCTAACATATCTTGTAATCTTGTAGATATTTTCTTTATATTTTTAACATATTCTGAAATACTCATCAAACTTACAGCAGCTATTTTCAAACCTTTCTTAGAAGATTCTATTAAAATTCTCATACTTGTTGCAATTAAATCAGAAGGGTAATAGCTAATAGCCCCTCTTCGAGGATCAAAAATAGCTTTTTTAATCCCCATACCCATTTGTCTTATGTTATAATTAACTCTCCTAAAGAAATCTTCTGTCATTAATCCTCTTGAAGAATCAGCTACTTTTCCGAATGCAAGTTCGGGGGGAACACCATTTCCTAACCTATTTCCTAATTGAAATAAAGAATTATTAAATTCAGATTCTAATTGTTTTGTTTTATCTCTTTCTTTGATTAAATCTTTTGTTTTTGCTTTAAATACTATTGAAAAAAACAACGCAGCCCCAAATGGAATAAATAAACTTAATATAAGAGCCCCCATTCCAAAAGGACCAACAACTTTTCCTGATTCTAAAGTATCAAATCCAAAAAACATTTCATCTCCAAACATGCCTAAACCCAATTCTGCAAAAGAATAATCTGTTTGAAGGCCAATTAATCCAGGTAAAGGTGTAAATTGAAAAATAAGAGGTAATAGCCCTAAAATTAAAAATGGAAAACAAATTAAAAAAGCACTATAATAAGAAGAATTGCTTTTATATTTGCTATAAAGAGGATTTCTTTCTAATAAACCTGGTTCACCATATCCTCCGGGCCTTAATAATAAAACTTGGTCTGTTAAATAAAATACTAAAAAAGGCACAATTAAATTAAATAAAATTGCGACATGATACCATTGTAACATTCCCCCCAGCATTGCAGATGCAAGAGGTAAAAGAGCTAACCCCAAGGTAGGTAAAACAACTCCTAACATATACACATTTGTAATGGGGCTTCGAACATTATGTGTAAATTTAAGCATCCTATCATAAACACCATCAAGAACAACTTGTAAAGATTTTTCTAAAGTAGTTATTCTTCTTCCAGCATCTGGTTCAAATAAAGAATTTTCAATTAAATGAAATGCTTCTATAAATTCAATAGAATAATCTCTCCAGGAATCTAAATATTCATCTAAACTTTCTTTAATTGTTGAGAATTTCCCAACTTCAACATTATAAAATACTTTTTTAAAATCAAGTGAAAGAGGGGCCTGTAAATGAGCTGCTGCAAATGCCACAGCTTTTTCCAAATTAGGGGTATGCCTCATATAAACAACAATATACAAAATAGCAGGAACCATTTGTGAAGAAGCTTTAAGTCTCCATTTATTTGCTAGACGTGAAGGATATCCATTAACAAAATAAAATAAAAATAAAGATAAGGTCAACATTAAAAAGAAAAATAAATAGGGAAAAGCACCAAGATCTCCTTGAATTAAAACAACAGCTAAAGAACCAAATAAACCAATTAAAAAAGCAGTTACAAAAGCCATAACAGCTAAAGTTAAGGCTTGCCAAGGTTCTACTTCTAAATGAGCTATATCTAATTGCTTTCTTATTTTTTCTTCATCTTTTTTAGCAACACTAAGTTTAATCAAACTTCCTAAACTATGACACCATCGCTCATACCTTGTTAAATCAGGAGCCATTTCTTGTTTAAATTTAACATATTGATTACTATAATCACTACTTCCCACTTCAGAAGTTTTTACTTGACTCTCTATTTTTCCAGAATATTTTTGTAAAACTTCATCTACAGTTGGTCTTCTATCTTTTGGCATTCTTCCTCTTTTTTTATGATAAATTTACCTAATAGAAGTAATAAAAATTAATTAATAAATGTTAGGGAATTAGTTTTGTAATCCTCTTTTCCTAATTTCTTCTTCTAACCATTTTACCCAAATCGGAAATACGTATTTAGAAAGAGGTAACCCATATTCTTGGATAACTTCTTCTGAAATTCTATGAAAAGCATGATTAGAAAGTTGATTAAATTCAGATTCTAAAATTTCATCATTTTCAATTCTTTTTGAAACATCTACGATTTCTTTTTTTATTTGGGCTCTTAATAAAATATTATCATAAACAGCATCCCAGTTACCTGACCACCCTTTAATATTTGAAGCAATCTCTTTAATAATTTCACTATCCCCATTAATTAGATCTGCAGTAGGTTCCAATTCATCTTTTTCAACATTATATTTCATTAAATCTACAAATCCTTGTTCTAATAATGGATCATTTTTCCAATGCTTCCTAACTTCTGTGATTCTTACCACCCTCCTCATAGAATGCAATCCATCTGGAGATTTTATTGGATTACAAACAACAATAATATCTGTTGCTTTAAAACTGGTTGTTGGAACCCCTAAATCATTTACAACCCTATCAAAAACACCATATGGAGAAGCACCGTGAATTGTTCCTGCAACAACATTTGCAAGAGCTCCAACCCTCATAGCTTCATAAAGTGCTTTAGCTTCAGCACTTCTAACTTCACCAACAATCAAACAACTATCTCCTAATCTTAAACTTGTTCTAATTCCATCTTCTGCAGAAACCTCTGCTGTTGATTTTAACATTGCAGATCTAACTTTCATTCTAATAATATCATAATTTAATTTTCTTAAAGATTCAACAGGAAGTTCTAAAGTATCTTCAATAACAATAATTCTAAATTTAGGAATGATCTCTAATAATAAACTTCCCAACAAAGAAGTTTTACCTGAACTTCTTGTTCCTGCAACTAACAATGTTCTAGACCCATCAATTATAAAACTCAATAATCCTGCAGCAAGAGGATTAAGCATTTTAATTTTTACAAAAAGGGGTAATGTCCAAGGGCTTTCCCTATGTCTTCTAATTGAATAAGATAAACCATCTGGAGAAAGAGGATTTTGTATAATTGCTATTCTTGCTCTCAAATGCCCAATTTCTAATTGGGTATCTAAAATAGGGTTTGATTCATCTAAGGGTCTTCCAGAAACCATTCTAAATTTAGCTGCCCAAGAATCAACATCTTCTTGACTTGGAAGAATGTTTGACATGCATTCATCATAATCTTGATGCCTTACAAAAATAGGCACCTTAGGAATAGGTGCATTTAAAGAAATATCTTGTAAATGGGTATCTTGCAATAAAACTTCAATTAATCCAAAACCAATAGTATGTCTAACAAGAATTGTAGCTAATTTATTGAGATCATTATAACTTAATGCCATTGATTTGCTATCTGCTAAATCCTGTAGTAAATCTTTGGCAATATTAAAGAAAACATGTCTTGTTCTTTCAGTATCTGTAAATTCTTCTGCCTTTGGTTGGTGTTCAATTAAAACACCTCTTGCTAAATTTAAAAGAGAATTATAATTTTCAGTAAGAGTATGTTCAGGAGGCACTAGATGATATATCATTTTAGATTCATCTTGTCTTCTCAAAATAGTTACTTGAGATTTATCATATTCTCCTCCAGAAATTTCATATTGATTAATTATTTCAGCATCTTCAGGCAAATCAGAAACAAGCCGTGTAAAAGTAAAATTAGGTATAACATCTGCAGTAAAAATCTTATGATAAATTTCTCTACTTCCTCTTTGATAATCTCCTAAATAATGTTTAGCATTCTCAATAATTTTTGATTTTCCCATTAAGGCCATAAGTTTTTCTAAAAAAGAAATATATGATTTTTGATCAACCTTATATTGGGGGCTTATTTTTTCTAAGAAAACTTTTGATTCAATATGAATTCTTTTTAATTCGACATATGCTCCAATAGGGTCTTTTTTTAAGAGATATAAAAAAGAAAAAACATCGTTATATCTTTTAGGGAAAAATTCTTGATGACTAGGAGATAATTTTGCTTGAGAAAGTGCTTTTTCTTGTTTAACGAAATAAACATACAATTGAGCTATTTCCAATAACATGGCAGTTTCCTTAAAATCATAATTATAATTTTTCTGTTGAGCCAAGACAACTCTTGACACATTTGGATTTTCTATTAAAACATCCACAGTTCTTTCCATAACTTCTGAAGAATCAGATAAACTAGGAACATAGGGGGCACCTAAATAATTAACATAAAGTATATCTTCTCCACCTTCTCTTTGAACCTCATAAGAATAAAGCTCAGCACCTTCTTTAAACTGCATATTTAAAAAAAGGATAACCAGTTTAAAATATTTTGTATGCTAAATTAAAGGAAACAAATTTAAACCGCATTAGCTTTTATTTTTTAATGGAAGAAGAGTACAGCGGGTATGAAGAGGGATATCAGGATGATTCTACTATAAGGGTAAGAGACTTAGAAGAGAAACAAAGAATCCTAAAAGATAGAGTTTTATTAATTGGTCAAAATTTAATAGAAATGAGAGAGAAACATCAACATACAACTATTGAAATTAAAAAAGATTTAGAAATGATAAAACAGAACATGGAAAGAATGGTTTCTTTTTTAGAAACAGCTTCTAGTGAATTTTCAAAATTTGCAAGAAAAGAAGATTTAATTCTTTTAACAAAACAGGCTAAAATGTTTCAACCTTTAAACTTTGTATTAAAAAGTGATTTTAGAAAGATTAAAAAATAAAAAAAGATATAATATAATATGGGAACATTAGAAGACATTACTCAAATGAGGGGCCAAGGAATGGCAGAAAATGAAATTATTTCTAGTTTGCAAGAAAAAGGAGTAGACCCTAAATCGATAAATGATGCACTTAGCCAATCCCAAATAAAATCAGCAGTGACTGGCGAAGAAGGATTAGAAGAAATACCTGCTGCACAAAATACTCCAGCCCCTGAACAAACTCAAGAACCTGCAAATTATAGTCCAAGAACCCAAGAAATCTCAGAAAATGCTTATGCTCCAAATACTGCTCCTCAAGAAAGTTATGCTCAAGATCAATATAATGAAGGTGGAGAATATAGTGGAGGTTATGATCAAGGTTATGGAGGCGGAATGGGTGCAGATAGTTTTGTAGAAATAGCTGAACAAGTATTTACTGAAAAAAATAAACACCTCCAAAAACAACTTGATGAAATTTCCGAATTTAAAGCTCTTGCAGAAGTAAAACTAAATCAGGCCACAGATAGAATAAAAAGAATTGAAAAAGTAATGGATAAATTACAAATGGCTATTCTTGAAAAAGTAGGTGCATATGGAAATAGCTTAGAAGGAATAAAAAGGGAAATGTCTATGATGCAAGATTCTTTTGGAAAAATGGTTCCAGGTTTAGCACAAAAAACAAATCATACTACTACTAAAAAACATATTGTTAAAAGAAAATAATTCTTAATTTTAACTAGAGGCAGGAATAAGTCTTAACCCTTCTGAATATGGTGATTTACTTGGTTTACCTGCAGGTTTTGAAAATCCTCCTGCAATCATCCACACAAAGAAACCTATTACTACTGCAGTAAGAACAACTCCACCCCAATTAGCGCTTAACCAATATCCAAATACAGACCACCCTTGACCACCTGTTGTCTGCGCTAAAATTATTATTACAATTATGATTCCAACAACCCACATAAACCACATATGGAAAGTATTTTCAGGATCTGTGAATAACCCTGTTAAAATTAAAATTAATAAAATTACTACTAACCCCATTCCCAATAAAGGAAATATTTCTGAGAAAAATCTTTGAATAATTCCAAATTGTAATGACATCAATGAAACAGCAAAAGCAATGATTGTATTGATAGCTCTATTGTCTGGGAAAAGTGAAACTCTAATTAAAACACCAAATATTAAAGCAAAAATTAATAGAAAAGGTAAAACAAAATCAAAAAAACCAGCAGCTGCCCAAGAGTTTAAAGCATTTCCAATTCCACCCCCTCCAAAATAAGCATATGTTTCAGAAAATAATAAATTACTAATCATAGTATTTATTATTAAATATTATTTAAATATGTTTCGAATAGAAATTATTTGGATTTACCACCCATTAAAGCTAAAGCAATTCCAGCTGCAATAACTGCAATGAATAATACATTTGTCCAAAAGGTTTTGCTCCAAGATTGGCTAAACAAGGTATCCCATATAAGTTGATGCACATCTAAGATTACAAGTAATGCAACAATAACTGCAATAACAATAACAACACCTAGAGCTATTTTTACATAAGAGTTAGTTACCTTCGCTTCTCCACCGGTGACAAAACCCCATAATAAAAGTCCAACAAACAAAACTATTATTGATACTGTTAAAAATAATATAAAATTTGCAACAACAAGTTTAGGTGAAACAGCTGTAACGAAAATTAATCCAATAATAAATGCCATTAATGCATTTAGTTGTTGTTTTCCATCCCCCAGAACTTTTGTTTTTTCAAGTAAAGCAAAAACTATAACAAAAATTAATAGAAAGGGGAATGCAAAATCAGTAAATATCCAATGTTGGAGTATTGTTTCTTGAACCATTTTATATTAAATCTTCTGGAATTTCCTCAATACTTGAATCAGGACTAGGTAAGGCTGCCTTATTTATAATAAAAATATCACTAATAGCCCTTACAAACTGATGAGGGATTATCACTCCTCTGGCACCACCAATTAAAGAAGTTATGCTTCCTCCAACCTTTATTCTCCAACCATCTACTTTATTTTCATGTAGATTTGCTTCTTCAACTTCTCCAAAATAATCTCCAGAATCTGTATAAACTTTAAGTCCAATAACTTCAGTTATCTTTTTAATCCTCATGGAAAATTTAATCAATTTCAATTTAAATACTTTTCCGTTATTTAACCCATATTTTAGCCTATATCTTAAAAAAAATTATTATAATAATATTTATAAAAAATCAAATTTTAGTTTAGCCATGTTTAAATCAAAAGAACTCTTTCCAATTGCAATAATCACCCTAATCTTAGCTGTTATTATTAGTCTTTTACAAACATGGAATTATTTCTTTTACATTTTAATTGCAATATTTATAATCATAATTGCCAATATTTTAGCAAAGAAAATTGCAAGTTATTACCTTGACTCTGAAATAGAAATAAAATTATGGGATATTAAGAGGTTTGGTTTTAGACCAGAAAATAGATTAAAAAATGCTTTTCCTGCAGGAGCTTTCTTTCCAATTATTTTAAGTGCTTTTTCAGCAGGTATTTTAAACTGGATGGCTTGTCTTACTTTTGAAGTTAAACCCAAAATATATCGTGCCGCAAAAAGGCATGGCCTATATTCTTTTTCAGAAATGACTGAATATCATTTAGGATTAATTGCTGCAGCAGGAATCTTAATTAACTTATTTTTAGCTATAGTAGGGTATTTCTTAGGTTTCCCTTTATTTGCTAAATTAAATGTTTATTATGCTTTATTTAATATGATCCCTATTTCAGATTTAGATGGAAATAAAATATTTTTTGGAAGTTTAATTTTATGGACTTTCTTAGCAACTATAACATTAATAGGTCTAGCTTATGTATTTTTATTAATATAAAAATGGAAAAAGAAAATTGGTTTAATCAAAAAAAAGTAACAGGGTCTTTTGCAGTTATAGCTGTTATGACTGGATTTATGTTTTTGAATAAAAGTATTACTGGAAATGTTGTTCTTACAGAACAATCTCCAATTAACCTTATATCTGTAGTTGGGCTATTACTAATTGCTTGCTCAATTATTTTAGGTGCTTATTCCATAAAAAGAAGATAAGATAATCAAGATGAAATTTCTAGAAGGTATTACTCCAAGAGAATATCAGCAAAAGATATTTGAAACATGTTCTGAAAAAAATTGTTTAGTTGTACTTCCAACAGGATTGGGAAAAACATTGATAGGATTAATGTTAGCTATTAATAGAATGGAAAAACATCCTGAGGAAAAAATTGTTTTTCTAGCGCCAACAAGGCCCTTAGCAGAACAACATTTGTCTAGTTTTAAAAAACATCTTCCAGATTTATTTGCAGATATGCAATTATTTACAGGAAAAATACCTGCAAAACAAAGAAAAAATATTTGGAAAACAGCAGACATAATTTTCTCAACACCACAATGTGTTTCGAATGATGTGAAAAATGGCCTTTATGATTTAAAAGAAGTTAGTTTACTTATTGAAGATGAAGCTCATAGATGCATAAAAAATTATGCTTATAATTATGTTGCTAAAAAATATAAAGAACAAGCTAAAAATCAAAGAATTGTTGGTTTAACAGCTTCACCTGGAAGCGAAGCAAAAAAAATCAAAGAAATTTGTAAAAACTTGAATATAGAAGAAGTTGAATTAAGAACTAGAGAAAGTTTAGATGTTAAAGAATACCTTCAAGAATTAGAATTTGTAAAAATAATAGTTGATTTTCCACCAGAGTTCGAAGAAATAAGAAAAGTTTTGAAAAAAATATTTGATGGCTATGTTACTGAATTAAAAAGGAGAAGGTTACTATGGGAATTTCCTTCAAAAACAAAATTAATAGGCCTTCAAAAAAAATTAATGTCTGGTTTAGCAAGAAGTAGTAAAAATTTTAATGTTATGTTAGGGGTGAGTGCTTGTGCCCAAGCAATAAAGGTTCAGCATGCTTTAGAATTATTAGAAACTCAAACTTTAGAAATTTTTAATAATTATTTAAAAGATTTAATGAAACAAGCAGCAGATAAGAAGAGTAAAGGAGTAATAAAATTAGTAAAAATGCCTGAATTTAATTTCATATTTCTTCAAACAAGTGAACTTTTAAAAAAAGGAAAAGAACACCCAAAAGTTAACCTATTGAAAGGTTTAGTCCAAAATGAAAAATTAAAAGATAAAAATACAAAAATCATTGTATTTACTCAATTTAGAGGAACAGCATTAAAAATTTCTGAAAATGTTAACAAACTTCCAGGAGTAATATCAAAAGTATTTGTAGGGCAAGCAAAAAAGGCTGGATCAGGTTTAAGTCAAAAAGAACAAAAAAGAATTATTAATGAATTTTCTTCAGGAGAAATAAATGTACTTTGTGCAACGAGTATTGCTGAAGAAGGTTTAGACATACCTGAAGTTAATGCTGTAATCTTCTATGAACCAATACCTTCTGCAATTAGGGCAATTCAAAGAGCAGGTAGAACTGCAAGATTAATGAAAGGAAAATTAATAATTTTAATAACAAAAAACACAAGAGATGAGGCTCATTATTATATTTCTAGATCAAGAGAGAAAAAAATGCATTCAGCTATTGGGAAGGTAAGAAAAGATCTTGCGAGCGGAAATTTAAAAGAAACTCAAAAAAAGTTAGTATAGCACCATAAAATATATATACCAAATTCAGCTTTGATCTTAAAGTATGGCAAGAATTATTGGTAAAGGCTATTCTTATAATGATGTTCTAATTGTTCCCAAATATAATAAAGTCCGTTCTAGAACCCAAGTTAATTTTAAAACAAGAGTAACTAGAAATTATGAAATTAATATTCCAGTTATTGCTGCAAATATGGATACTGTTTGTGAATCTAAAATGGCAATTGCTCTAGGTAAATTAGGTGGCCTGGGCATTATTCATCAATTTATGTCTATTCAAGAAGAAGCTGAAGAAGTTAGAAAAGTTAAATTAGAAGGATTAATTGCTGCAGCAGCTATTGGTATAAAAGATGTTCAAGAAAGATCAAAAGCTCTTGTAGAAGCAGGAGTAAATATTTTAGTTATAGATTTAGCTCATGGGCATTCAAAATATGCAGGTAAAACATTAGATTATCTAAAGGAAACTTATCCTCATGTAGATGTTATAGCTGGAAATGTTGCAACAAAAGATGCTGCAGAATATTTCTTAAGTAAAGGGGCTGATGGAATAAAGGTTGGTGTAGGGCCAGGAGCAATGTGTACCACCCGGATCATGACTGGGGCAGGAGTGCCTCAATTAACAGCTATAATGGATGTTTATGAGGCTGTAAAGGGAGAAATACCTATTTGTGCAGATGGAGGAATTAAAAAACCAGGAGAAATTACAAAAGCCCTGGGTGCAGGAGCAAGCACTGTTATGTTAGGATATTTACTTGCAGGGACAGAAGAATCTCCTGGAGAAGTAATTGAAAAAGAAAATACAAAATTTAAATTATATCGGGGGTCTGCAAGTTTTGAAGCTTCTGTTAAAAAAGCAAGATTGCATGGAGAAGAAGATAAAAAAATAATTAGTGTAGAAGGAGAACAAACATTAGTACCATACAAGGGACCAATAAGAGTCATTGTTGATTCTTTCTTAGGGGGCTTAGCTTCAGGTATGACTTATATGGGGGCAGACAATATGAATAAATTAATTGGGAAAGCAGATTTTGTTGAAATTTCTAATGCAGGTTTTGAAGAAAGTAAAGCCAATGGTGTTAATAAAACCCAATAATTCTTTTAAATGAATAAAACTAAATTAAATTATAACAATGATAATTACAATTTCTGGAAGACAGGGAGCAGGTAAAACAACCGCTGCAAAAGAACTTGCAAAAAGACTAAATTATGAATTTATTTCTGTAGGAGATTTGCAAGGAGAACTTGCTTTAGAAAAAGATATGACAATAACTGAATTAATGACTTTAGAAAAAACAAAACCAGAAATACACCAAGAAATAGATGCAAAAATAAGAAAATTGGGAGAAAGCAAAGATAATTTTGTTGTAGAAGGTTGGATTTCATATCATTTTATACCACATTCATACAAACTTTTTCTAACAGTTGATGAAAAAGTTGGTTGTGAAAGAATTTTTAATTCATATAGGCCAGATGAACCAAAAAAAGATAATTTAGAAGAGGCATTAAAAAACCAAAGACATAGATTAATAGAAACTCAAAAAGGATTTAAAAAAGCACATGGAATTGATTTTCTTGATCAATCACAATATGATCTTATTATGGACACAACATATTTAACCGCCGAAGAAGTTATTAACAAACTAGAAAGAGAGGTTAGACATGCAAAAAGGAATATTTAGTATTTTTCCAAAAAAGAAAAAGAAAATTAAAAAAGAGAAACCAATTAAAATAATTGTAGACCATAGAGAAAGAAATTCTCTTGTCCCATCTGAATTAAAAAAAGCTGGTTTTAAACTTGAAATTAAAGAATTAAAGGTTGCTGATTTTATTGTGAGAAATGTTGCTATTGAAAGAAAAACAGTTAATGATTTTATTTCTTCTATGAAAAGTAGAAGATTGATTAAACAATTAGAAGAAATTCAACAATATAAAAATCGCCTTTTAATTATAGAAGGAATTGATGAACAAGAACTTTATACTGATTCAAATGAAATAATTGGCATGCATCCAAATGCAATTAGGGGATTTTTATTATCTATTCTTCTTAAATATAAGGTCCCAATAATTTTTTCAAAAAATGCTGAAGATACTGCTAAATTTATTACTTTAATTGGGAAAAAGAAAACAAATGCAGAACTTTCATTAAATGTTAATAAAAAATCCTTAAATCAAAAAGAAAGAATGGAATTTATAATAGAAGGTTTTCCAGGAATAGGCCCTAAAACAGCTAAAAAACTTTTGAAGAAATTCAAAACATTAAAAGAATTAGTAAATGCTTCTGAAGAAGAATTAAAAGAACTTATAGGTAAAAAAGCAGAACTTATTTTTAAAATTATTAATAAAAAATATTAATTTAAAGGAAATCTTTCTAAAACCTTATATCTTGGGCCTTTCTTTGTCATTTCTGATTTTATTAATAAAAATTCATTAACTTCAAAATCTAATTTTCTAAAATTCATCTTATTAACTTCTTTTATTAATTCTTGTTTATTAAGGACATCCATTACTTTTGCCATAGTGATATAAGAATCAAATTTAGAGTTATTATCTTCCCTAAATGAATTTATTTCTTTATTTATTTCTTTTTGTAATAATTCAATTTTATCTGCTAAAAGTTCTACCCAAATAACTTTGATATTATCTTCGTTATCAAAAAATCCTGTTTTTCCAACAGTTCCTTCAAATTTAGAAAATTTTACTTTTTTTAATCTAGTTTTAATATCTTGGATTTTATTTTCAGAAAGATTTCCTAAAAATTTCAAAGTTAAATGTAAATCATCTTTTGAAATAATTCTTCCTCTAAAGAGTCTCTTACTTTTTAAGATTTCAAATTTATGAAAAACTCTAGATTGGGCATGCTTGGGTAAATCAATTGCAATAAAACATCTCATTTTAAATGAATTCGCTTAAAATTTTAGCTCCAAGTTTAATTGTTGTACCATTTTTATCTTTTTCAGGATTTATTTCTACAATATCTATGGCTTTTAGATTTTTAACTTTATTTATCCTAGAAACTAAGTATAAAAATTGCCTAGAAGTTAATCCTCCAGATTCACAATATCCTGTTCCGGGGGCAAATGCAGGATCTATAACATCTATATCTATAGAAACATACAATTCACTTCCATTTGAAAATTCCATAATTGTATCACAAGTATCATCCAAATCATGAGTTAATTGATTCATAGTAATTGTTCTTACACCTTTTTCTTTTAAAAAAGTTATTTCGCTTTTTTCTATATTTCTTGCACCCACTAAAAGTATATTTTTTGGAGGGAATCCCTTTTCTATTAAGGCTCTTAACCATTCTTCATGAGTTGGTTCTTTCATTGGCTTCATACAATCTGCATGAGCATCAAAAATAATTAGACAAGGTGATTTAGATTTATTTTTACAAGCTTTAAGAAAAGCCCTAATTGTAGGATAACTAATAGAATGATCTCCTCCAAGAAATATTGTTTTTGGTTTTGTTTCAAATATTTCTAAGGAATTTTTATATATTAAATCATGACTTAATTCTAAATTTGAATTATCTAAATGAATTTCTTCTATATCAAAAAGAGCTGTATTAATGGGAATATTTTTCTCATTAGAATGAATTTCTTTAACAGCCTTTAAAATCTCGTTTCCGGCTTTCTCACAACCTTTAGTCTTACCCAAACCATTAATTCCAGGTATTTTTACAATAAACATAAAATTGACTAAGAAAACACGTTTTTAAGATTATCTCTATTTTTTAGGGGGTATCCCTTGCCTTGGTTGTTTTATAGGCATTCTAGCTGGTTTTTGAGGCATTGGTCTTCTAGGAATAGGTTGAGGGGGCCTAGTTCTTTGAGGAGGAATATTTGTTGGCTTTGGCCTTGGAGATATTGGTCTAATAGGTTGTTTAGGCATAAGTTTAGGAGGTATCGGCTTTCCAGTTATTGGCCTTGCTAAAGAAGGTTTAGGAGGTATAGGTCTTCTAGGAGGCATTGGAAGAGTTGGTGCTGGACCCACTATTCCTTGTTTTGGATTTTTTTTCTTTTTAACTAAAACAATAATTACCCCCAAAACTAAAAGAACAATTATTCCAATTAAAATATACAAATAAAGTGGTTTTGATTCTTCTGTTGGAGGTGCATTTTGATTTGTTCCTTCATCTTCATTATTTCCTTCAGAAGATCCAGAATTATATTGAGATCCTGTTCCTGAAACTTCATTATATTGACAAGCACCCCAAGCCCCATTTGCACAAAATTCTGTTCCTGTTTGAAGCCCATTTGAACAAGATCTTGTTTCTCCAAGACTACAGATTTCAAATTCTTGTAAAGTTCCCAAATCGATGTCTACATTTCCACCATCTATACTTACAAGAGTAATATTAATATCATTTATTCCGTCACCATCTAAATCAACTTCCTGACTAATTCCTTCTTCTAAAGTAACATTAAAGGGGGTTGAAGAAAGGGTTACAATTACTTCTGGATCTAAAACTTCTGCTAATTCTAAATGATGTTCATTTGCTCCATCTAAGGTAAAAGTTTTAACTTCTCCTAAAGAAGTTGTAATTCTTTTATTAGTAAGATTTCTAAAATCAATATCTGCATCTAAGAAAAGAGTTGCAATAGGGATTATGTTTAAATCAAATCTTTGTAAACTACAGGCTCCAATTTCGTTACTAGGATTATAAACCTTCAAATACATCCTAAATTTATCTTGGGCTCCTGCTTCTGGTAAGTTCAAAGAAAAATTAAAAGTTTCTGTTGTTGAAACAGGGCTTGGCTGAGAAATACTAAATATTTCTTCCTTATTATTTAGATTATAAATTGAAACTTCATGAACTAAATTTAAAACATTTGCTTCAAGAGAATTTGTAACATCAAAGTTAAAATCAATAATACCTCCAGAACTATATTCTGCACCCTCTATACTTACTGAATCTGCATTTAAAATTAAAGGACCTGCTTCTGAATTAGCTATACAAGACACAGGGCTAACAACATCAATAAAACTAGTTTCTGAAGAAGCATTTATTCCTGGAGAACAAACACTAGAATTTATAGCACATAAAATTTCTTTACTATTTCCAACATCACCAACATTACAACTAAAAGTTTTGTAAACACCATCTACAGCAATATTTGTGGAAACAACATTACAATCTGAAGAACTTCCCTCTAAAACAATTTGTATACAATTTTCAGGGATTAAATCAGCTAAATTAGGAGTTTCAACATTATAATCTCCTTCAAGATTTACACTACATACAACGGGCATATCTGAATTTTCATAAGCATTTTCAGAATATAAATAATTAGCAGATTGAATAGAATAATCTGTGCAAAACTCATCTGTTAGGCCATTACAATTTTCATCTATATTATTACTACAAACTTCTGTTTCTCCAGGATTAGCAGTTCGCTCATTATCATTACAATCTAATTGAGGATAGATACAATCTTCTAACCCTTCAATTCCATAACCATCTCCATCAATATCAATACAATTTGTTGCACAATCTAAATCAGCACCATTACAATCCTCATCAATACCATTTCCACAAATTTCTGTAGACCCTAAATAAATAGATCCCACATTATCATTACAATCAACAGCTCCACAACCATAACCCTCAGGAGAATAATCATCTCCATCAATATCTGTACAATCCAAATATGTCCAAACACAATCTCCGGCAGTACAAGAAGCATAATTATTATGATTTGATTCACAAGAACTTCCACCAATGCAACTTCCAGTTTCTAAATCGCAACTTGAAGAACAACCATCTTCATTATTTTGATTGTCATCATCACATTCTTCGAATCCTTCAATAATTCCGTCACCACAAACAGAAATAGGTTCAATAGTTATATCTTCATCCCAAGAACATCCCTCTTGAGCCCCACAACTTGAAGACCCAGTAAATATAGTACATGCTGTGGCTGTCCCAGTACAAGAACCCCCAGATACAATTTTTCCAGTTATCCTTAATATAAAATTGGGAAAATAACTTCCACCTTCATCCCAAGAACATCCTCCTTGAGAACTACAAGCAATTTCAGAAAATTCTGAACAAGCAGTAGCTGTCCCAGTGCAATTTCCTTCTTCCCCTATTGGATCAGAAGGAGTACTACCCGCATAACCAGTAATCGGCGCATCTCCAGATATTTTAGTCCAAAAATCAGAGAGCCAACCTGCAGAAGCAAAAGGCATACCAATAATTAATATTAAACTAATGCATACAAATAATATTTTTACCTCTTTTCTCATAAGAATCCTAATAGAATTTATTTTATAAATATTTATCTTCTTGAAACTCTCATCCTAGAAGAAGGGTTTGGCATTCCTGGAGAAAAAGGCCTTCCAGATTTAGGAGGGTAATTAGAATTATTTCCAGGTTTTACATTTGGATCTTCAAAAGAAGAAAGCCTTTTCTTTAAAATCATTATAATAACAAAAATAAATAATAGCAATACAATTATCCCAATAATAATATACCAATAAAATTCTAATGAGAAAATATCTTTAAATGTTGGGCCATCAGAATTATCTTCTCCATCTCCTCCACCAGGAGTTGGTTGTTCATCTTCTGAAATTTCTTCTGCATCACATTCTGTCCACACATCATTAATACAAAGTTGTACCCCATTTCCACTAATACCACAAGCCCTAATATCTCCTGTTGAACAAGATAAAATAGATTCCAACATAACTAATTCAACTTCTGCTAAATTATCTTGAACCCCAATTACATTTAAACTGATATCATTTACACCATCTCCATCTAAATCAATTTCATTAACATCCCCAATATTTAATGAAATATTTTGGGGTTCTGAACTAAAAATAAAGGTGTTACTTTCAGAAAGTTCACTAACTTCTATTAAGTGACCTTCTAAACCATCTAAAGTGAATGTTTTTGTTTCTCCTAAGGCTATAGAAAATCTTTGAACTCTTGAATTTCTAAAATCAAAATCAAAAGAATCAGGATTAATATTAATAGAATTTATAGATAAATCATATTTTTCTAAAATACATGTTCCGACTTCATCAAGAGGATTATACACTTTAAAATAAATTCTAAATTTATCATATTCTGTTGAGGAAGGTAAAATCAATGAAGAAGTAAATTCTTGTGTATTTAAAATAGAAACTGTTTGAGAAATATTAAATATTTGTGTTTGGGTATTTAAATTATAAAGAATAGTTTCATAAATTACTTCTATATCTTGGCCAGCTAAAATATTACTTATTTCAAAATCTAAATTTAAAGCTTCTCCAGAATTATAAATAGTATTTTCAATATCTGTATTAACGTTTACAGTTATAGGTCCAGAAGTTGCATTTGAAGGACAATAAATAGGTGAAACAACATTTATGAATTTAGTTTCAGAAGAAGCATTTAATCCAGCCCCACAATAAGAGGTGTTAACCTGGCAAAGAACAGGTTTATTTACACCGGCATCACCCACATCACAAGCAAAAGTCCTATAAAGTGTTTCATTTCCTAAGGTTGTAGCTATAGAATTACAAGATTCAGTATTTCCATCAATTGAGACTTGGATACAATCTTCCGAAATAAAATCTTCAATACCTGGGGTATCTATTGTTAAATCTCCTGTTACAGAAAAAATACATGCAGAAGAAATTTCAGCATTTTCATAAAATTCTCCTTCTTCAAGAAAGAACTCATTTACAGAATAATATGAACAAAATTCATCAACCTGATAATTACAATTATCATCTATTTGATTTCCACAAATTTCATTAGCTCCAGGATAAATAGACCCAACACCATCATTACAATCTCTTCCTACATTTGGACAATCTTCAGCACCTAAAGAACCATAACCATCCCCATCACTATCGTCACAAGGGCAAGCTTCAATAATTCCATCACAATTTTCATCAATATTATTTCCACAAATTTCTGTTTCTCCAGGATTAATATTTTCTGGAAGAATCAAAGGGTTAGAAGTAATATGTCCTGTTATGATATTTGAAGGTTTTCTTGAAAATAAACTTAAAATAAAATTAGCCATTCCGCCACCACCTTCTTCTACAACTATAGAAGTGCCATCTGAACAATCTACAGGTCCACATATTCCCCCTTCAATAGAATAACCATCATGATCATTATCTGTACATACTAAATAATTCCATTCACAATATCCACCCATAACACATAAAGGTTGATTATTATGACTGATTTCACAACCAGGAGGGGGCCTACTTCCAGTACATTCCCCTATTTCTAATTGACAAGATTGAGAACAGCCATCTTCATTCACCAAATTTCCATCATCACATTCTTCCCCAACATTTGTTTGAAGAACTCCATTTCCACAATCAGGAACACAAATACTTGGTTCATTAACACAAGAATAACTAGATTCTATTTGGCAATTTTCAGAACAACCATCACCAGAAGCTTCATTATCATCATCACAAGCTTCAGCACCATCAATATTACCATCACCACAAACAGCATCACAATCACTAGGTTCACTAGAATCACATTCCCAGCCTAATTCTATTTGGCAATTTTCAGAACATCCGTCTCCAGATTCCTCATCCCCATCATCACATTGTTCAGTCCCTCCAAGATATCCATCTCCACATTCAACAATTTCGCTACAAACAGTTGGTTCATTAAAATCACAATTCCACCCAGATTCTATTTGACAAGATGAAGAACAACCATCACCAGAAGCTTCATTATCATCATCACAAGCTTCAGCACCATCAATATTACCATCACCGCAACTAATACTATAACAATTACTTGGTTGATTATTATCACAGGCATATCCATCTTCTATTTGACAATTTGCTGAAGCCCAAGTATAATCTTCCACCCCATGGCAACCATCCCCATGATTGGGATTTCCATCATCACAGGTTTCTCCAGAATTAACATACCCATTTCCACAAAGGGGGGTTAAAACACCCTCAGAACAAGAATATGGGTCTAAATTAGTATATTCATTTGAAATATAGCAGGTCCCATAAAATTCGTTTGCTTCTCCTCCGGCAAAATTACAACTATAATCTTTAAGAGAAGATCCTGAACAATAATCTGTGTACACAGTGCCATATTCATTATTACAAACTCCTCTAGAAAAGGGTGTTGATGGAAATTCATCATCTGTACATACTCCTTCTCCTTCTGCAGGACAATAAAACTTTACTTCATAATCAAAACAACCTTCTTCACCATTATCTGCATTAACACAGAAAGAACCAGTGGCTGGGTTACAGGTCATAACTTGTCCAGTATGAGGAAATTCGTCATCAGTAAATCTTTTTCTACATCTGATATCTGTTGGAACATCACAAGGAATATATTGGGAATAATAATCATCTGCCTTTAATTCAGCTAAAGATTCATAATCTCCAGAACCACCCTCACTATCATGATCTATCCAAACAGAAGACCAAGTTCCAGCAGAAACATTTGGCATAGAAATAATTAACATTAAACTTACACAAACGAATAATAGAACTACCTCTTTTCTCATAATAACTTCAGTAAAAATTATTTTATAAATATTCTTATGATTGAGGAATTAAAGCAAAAAAACTATAATCATTCAATTTTGCTAAATCTTTAACATCTTTTAATTTAACATCCAAAATATTCTTTTCAAAATCATAAAATTCTTCTGCATTTCCATCTAACTCATTAGATAAAAGACCAATCATTTGAGAATAAGAATCTTCTCTAGATATTTGATGATTTCCTATTAATTGTTCTTTAATTTCTTTAAGTTCTTTTTCAGATAATTCTTTTGCAACTTTTTCAAATTCTTTTAAAATTAATTTCTTAACTTTTTCAACATTATCTTTAGTAGTTCCAACATAAATTAAATTATATGCATAATCTTTGTTTATATCTGATTCACCTTTAATTGCATAGGCTAAATTTCTTTTTTCTCTTATTTCACTAAATAATCTAGAAGACATTCCTCCAGCAAGAATAGCATTTAAAACATATGCTGCATGGGATTTTTTATCTTTAGATATTGGAACATGATATGCTAAAATTAAATTTGCCTGATTTATGCCTTTTCTTTTTTCTATTTTAGATTTATTATTTAATTCTATTTTTGGTTTAAATTTTTCTGATTTTGTTGGTTTAAATGTTTTCTCTGCAAATTTTACAATATCTTCAAATTCGGCATCGCCAACAACACATAAAATAAGATTATCTGTAGCATAAGATTGTTTAAATCTTTTAACAAGTTTTGATCTATCTAAACCGTTCATTGTTTTCTCATTCCCAATTAACTTTAAACTAAAATCTCCAGAATATAAACAACTTTGAATTTCATCAAATACATAAATTGGAGGATTATCTTCTCTCATTTTAATTTCTTCAAAAATAACTTTTCTTTCTTTTTCAATTTCTTTCTTATCAAATAACGGATTCATAACCATGTCACTTAGGACATCTAAGGCCATGTTTAGATGTTTGCTGGGCATTTTACACCAATAAGCTGTTACTGTTTCATCTGTAAAACCATTTAATCTTCCACCATTTTTTTCTATATCTTCTGCAATTTGTTTAACATTTCTTTTTTTAGTTCCTTTGTAAAGCATATGTTCAATAAAATGTGAAATTCCTTTTTCAGAAGCAGATTCATTAATGCCCCCATTTCTTGCAGCAATTGCTACAGTAACCACAGGCAAATTTCTTTTTTCAAAAACAACTGTGATTCCATTTTTCAAAACTTTTCTATAAAAATTCTTTTTCATCTTTAAGAAATATTAATTCCTCTTTTAAAAAAGATATCCAATCCCAAATCCAACAGCAAGAGAAACAATAATAACTATTAACCATAACCACCACTTAGAACCCTTTTTTTCTCCAGGCTGTACAGGTGCTACCCCTGGTTGTGCTACAGGTTGTGCTACAGGTTTCTGTTCTACTTTTTTAACAGGCTGTTGTACTACTTGTTGTACCATAAACAATTTAGAAAAAGAGTTTTTATAAATATATTCTTATTTTGAAAAAATAATATATCTCTCTCCAGATAATTCGAAATCATCTAATACATTAAAATTTTCTTTAATAAATGATATTAGCCATGTTCTTTTTGCAGCAAATCTCTGTCTTTTTCCAATACTTTTAGTTGCAAAACTAACAACTACCTTATTTACTAATGGTGCAAGTTCTAAAAGAAGTTTTTTAGAATAATTTCTTTCAAGCATCTCAAGTGAATCTATTACCTTAAATAAAAAAATGACTTTTGATTGTTTCTCTTTCAAAATTAGTTTTTTTGTTTTTTCTAATTCAAATAAACTAATATGGTTAGCAACACCATTGATTTTATTTTTTTTAAAATAAGAATTCATCAGGTCAACTAATTGGCCAACAGCCTCAGTAGCAATATACTTAATTTTTTTTCCAAAATAATTATAACTAAATCCATTAACCCCTGCACCAAGATCAATCACAACCTTCTCATTAGAAAGAATTTTATTATAAACTTCTTCATAACATTCAAATCTTTCCTTAGTAGATTTATGTTTTTTCAAAACCCAACCTACATTTTTATCTTTTAAATTTAATAATTTAATACTTGAAAAAGAAGCATAAATTTTTCTAAGTAAATTCCTTGTTAATTTGATCTTTTCCTCATCAACATATTGATCTTTATCAAATTGAGAAAATGCTATTTCAACATCTTTTTTAGGTAACTTAGAAAATTCCTTCTTTGTAGTTATCTTCTCAATAAGTTCTTTTCTTTCCATAGATTTTTAAAATTTCTAAAACTTAAAAGATTATGCCAATCAATGCACATCCAGATTATATTGCAGCTGAAGGGAAATATCACCAAGCTCAAACATTGGAAGAAAAAATAAAGGCCCTAAAGAAAATGATTTCTGTAGCTCCCAGCCATAAGGGTGCTGAAAATTTAAGGGCCCAATTAAAAACAAGATTAAAAAAATTCAATGAGCAACTTGTCAAGGCTAAAAAATCTGGAAAATCATCAAGAATAGGAATAAAAAAAGACGATATGTCTGCAGTAATAGTTGGGTTTACAAATTCTGGAAAATCTTCTTTAATCAACCTCTTAACAAATGCTAAACCAAAAATTAGTCAATTTGATTTTACAACTCAAGAACCAATAATTGGAATGATGGGATATGAGGGAACAAGTATCCAATTAATAGAAATTCCTGCTATAAAATCAGAATATTATGATCGTGGGACGTCTAATATGGCAGATACTACTTTAATTTTAATCACAGATATCAAGGAAATACCTAAAATAAAAAAAGAATTGGAGAAAGCCAGGGGAAAACAAATAATTGTATTTAATAAAATAGATAATTTAAATCAAAATGAAAAAAGAAAATTATCTGCAACACTCGCTTCCAAAAAATACAATTTTGTTTTAATATCTACAAAAACCAAAGAAGGTATTGAAGATTTAAAAAATAAAATATTTCAAAGTTTTGATAATATCCGTGTCTTTACAAAAGAACCTGGAAAAGAAAGGACAAAAAGACCAATGATTTTAAAACCAAATTCAACAGTAAAGGACATTGCTGAAAAAATATTAAAAGGATTTTCTAAAAGAATCAAAGAAACAAAAATATGGGGACCTTCATCTAAATTTTCAGGTCAAAAAGTTGGCTTAACCCATAAATTGAAAGATCTTGATGTTGTAGAATTTAAAACAAAATAATTATTTGTAATTTTTTCTTATTTCTTCACAAATTTTATTTAAATATCCTGCACAACTATTTTTTAAATCAAGGGGATGAATTTTCTTTTTCTCATATGCTTTTTCCAAATCAGAATAATTCTTAAAATCTAAATTTCCACCAAATTTTTCTGGTCTTTTAATTAAAAACTTTTTATTTCTCGGAAAAATAACCAATTTAATAATTCCCAAAATAGGATTATCTTTTATTTCTCCTTCATTGCAATAAGCTTTATTTATTTTAGATTTAATTTCTTTGTCAGAATCAATTATTGAGATCATTCCAGATTTATCACTTGAAGACATTTTTCCTTTAGCTGGCCCTTTCAAGCTGGGAATTAATTCATGATGTATTAAAAAAGGAGTTTGATAATTTATATCTTTTAAAGATTCAAGTGCTAACATGTGAATTTTTCTTTGTTCTATCCCACCTAAAGCACCACCAACTTTCAGATATTTGAAATCAGTGATTTGCATTAACGGATAAATCACTTGTGAAATTTTTGCATTATCTATATCTCTTGCCACAGTTTGCATGCTTCTTAATCCCCTTTTAAGGGTATTTTTTGTAGCTAAAGTAAAAACATCATCGATATAATTTGTATTTCTTTGAATCTTACTTCCTAAAATAAACTCTACTTTTTTTAATCCAGAAGCTTCGAAACCCTTTTTCCATTGTTTAATTTGTTTTTTAATAAAATCCCAATCTCCCTTTTGATTCAAATAAGTGTGCCAATCAGCAAAAAGAATTTTTATTTTAAATCCTGCTTTTTGTAAATCTAAAAGCTTGGTCATACTTACTAGGTGGCCTAAATGAATATCTCCAGAAGTTTCATATCCACAATATATTGTTGGTTTTTTTCCCTTTTTCAGTAAATCAAAAATAATATCTTCATTGATTATTTCAACAGTATTTCTTGTTATCAGCTCTTTTTTATTCATACTTTTCAAAACACATATTAATTATTAAATGTTTCTTATTATATGCTAATTGAGATAATTGGCTTTCTATTATTAGGCATCTTAATTGGAATTATTACTGGACTTATTCCAGGGATTCATATTAATTTAATAGGAATAGTTTTAATTTCATTATCTGCTACCCTTTTTATTAATCTTAATCCGTTATTTTTAGTTGTATTTATTGCTTCTATGGCGATAACCCACACTTTTCTGGATTTTATACCATCAATATTTTTAGGTTGTCCAGATACAGATACAGAACTTTCTGTATTGCCCGGACATGACCTATTAAAAAAAGGACGAGCTTACGAAGCTATTTTATTAACAACATATGGAAGTTTAGCAGCAATTATTATTTTGATTTTAATTTCATATCCTTCAGTTTTAATTCTTTCAAAAATTTATAGTTATTTACTTCTAGTACTACCTTATTTATTAATAGCAATTTTAATTTTATTAATTTCTCTTGAAAAAAGGAAAATGATTGCTTCTTTTGTATTCTTACTTACGGGGCTTTTGGGTTGGAGTGTTTTAAATTTGGAATCTCTTAAGGAACCTCTTCTTCCATTACTTACTGGGCTTTTTGGAGCATCCATGTTAATTATGAGTATAAAAAATAAAACCAAAGTTCCAAAACAAGAAATATCTAAACCAAAAATAAAAATGCTTAGACCCTTAACAGGAGCTTTAATAGCTTCTCCAATCTGTAGTCTTCTTCCAGGCCTGGGCAGTGGACAAGCAGCAATAATTGGAAACACAATTTCAAAATCAGGTAGAGAAGGATTTCTGGTTTTATTAGGTGCCACAAATACTTTGGTTATGGGTTTTTCATTTATTTCTTTATTTATAATTTCAAAAACAAGAACAGGAGCAGCTGTAGCAATTCAACAAATAATTGGTCAACTTTCACCAAAGCTTTTAATTTTAATATTAATAACAGTATTTATCTCAGGAATAATTTCTTTTTTCTTAACATTAAAGCTAGCTAAAATATTTTCTAAAAAAATAAACAATGTAAATTATACTTTACTCTCTGCAGGAACACTTTTAATTTTAATTTTGCTCATTGGATTAGTTTCAGGTTTTTTAGGGCTTTTAATATTATTAATATCCACATTAACTGGAATCTATTGTATTTCATTAAAAGTTAAAAGAACTAACATGATGGGTTGTTTATTAATTCCAACGATTATTTTTTATCTTTTCTAAAACCATTCACCTAACTTTTCTTGTTTTTCAAGTTCTTTTCCAAAAACACTATCAATATATCTTTTTGTCAATTCAATATGTTGTTTAAGATAATTTGAAAGATTGTATTTATCTGCTAATTCTAATGCAGGTTCTAAATATTTTTTGATTCCACCCTCATGAATTGTAAAAATTATTTTACCTTTACACTTTGGACAATTTCCTGCTAAAGGTGGTCTTCTTAATATTTCATTACAAGCAACACATCTAAAATTCTGAGATGCAAATCCTCTTAAATTACCCCTCATATCTCTAATAAAATGTTTTTCTAAAATTAAACGAGCAGTATCTGCAGTGTCAACAGCCCTAATCTTTTCAACAAGTTCCATCTGGTGTCTAACTTTATCTTTCATTGTTGGAAGGGTTTTATATGTTGAACATGAAACCCCATTGTTAAAGTCAGTAGTATCATGTGTAAACCCAATATTTACAAAAGGATCTTTTCCTTCTTTCATAATACTTGAAACAATAGGCATCTTAATTGTTGAAGAATGCTTTCTCTGTTCAGCAGCCCTATAAAGTTCTAAAGGATATTCCATAACCATTTCGAAATCTAAGATTTGATCATCAACTTCTCCTGCATCTAATTTTGCATTTAAAACAAGGGGGGCATCCTGAGTTCCACCCCTATGGCTTGGTAAAAAAGTTCTTGAAAAATTTAATAGAACATCTCCTAAAAGCATTAAAGCAGCTTCATCCCCATCACAATCTCTTCTAACACCTGCATGCATATATGGTGAAGCAAATATTCCTAAAGTGTTTGAAAATCCGATAAACCTACATACAACCCCTGCACAATTATGAGGGGCCATGAAAACACCTAACTGGCCAATTAAATCTTCTCTTGTCTTAACATTATAGAATGGTTTTTGTTTATAGAATTTAATTAATAATTCATCTATGAAATTGCAAGCCTTTACAAAAGTATAATCAGCTCTTTCATCAGGAGACTCTATAGCACTAGGCAATAAAATATCATGGGGTTTTAATTCTAAAACTTGATCATTACTAACAACATCTTTTCCATAAACATCCTTGTCATATCCAAATGTTTTCAATTTCTCAAATCCAACACCTATTTCTTTTGGTTTAAATGCAACAATTGGTGTTTCAGTACCATCAAATCTAATTGTTCCATCCTTATTTACTTGTAAATCATATTTTGCACGAATAATTCCCTTGGCAAGGTTTTCCATCTGCTTTCCTTCAGAAGTTAATGCTCTAACACCCTTAATTAAAGGAGGCATATCATCTGAAATATATCCTATTCTTTCTTTAGCTTTCTTCAAATAATGATTTATATCTAATTTTTGAAATGCAAAAGGTACAACTTTTTCATCACCATCAAAAGAAAATCCCTTTTCTTTTTTATCATATGAATAAAACATTTTCTTACATTCAGCACCACAAGTTTCACAAGTAGCATATATTGTTTCTTTCCTACAATCATTACAATAAAAAATAGGGAATGAACTTGCAACAAACCCCTGATTACATGCTTCTTGAACACTTCTTAATCTTCCCCCTTCTTTCCCAATAGGAAATAAAACATTTGGACTTCCAACCAATTTTCTTAATTTAGCTTTTTCAGGACGCCCCATTCTAGCACCAATAAAATCTCCAGCCTTATCTTTAATTTTAAGTTTAGTATAAGAATTTATAATTTCTAAAACAGACTTATCTAATTCAAATTTAGCTTTATCAACATATTGTTTTAATTCTTTTTCTTGACCATCTAAAATAAAATTATCCATTCCCAAATTAACTAATAATGCAGAACTAGTTCTTTTGTTTAAAACAACATTTTCAATAGTAACTTCATGCTCAACACCTAATAATTCTAAAGCTCTTTTTCCAACTTCAAATTTAATCTGTTCTTCTTTATTATAAGGCAAAATAATTTTATCATTTGCTCTTGATTCTTTCAACCAATCAATAAGTCCAATTAAATGTTCTTTAGAAATTTCTGTCCAATAAAAAATATCTTTTGGATATAATGGCAAACCATATTTTCTGCTAATTTCTAATGCCTTTTCAAAACTAAGATCAAAATAATTTATTTCCTTAGCATATTCTTTGTCTTTTTCTTTTAATTCTAAATGCCACCATTCTTCAACATACCCTGCTTTCATTAATTGATGATTTCTATTTAATGTATCACTAAATGGAACTAAAAAATCTCCTAAGTAAATTATTTCTTCAACATCTGGATATAATTTTTTTGCTTCATTAAAATTATCTAATTTTCTAACACTCCCATTTAATAATTTTACAATTGGGCCATCAATAGTATCGCAAGAAGTTACAACACAACCCTTTGTTGGTTTTTCAGTTTTCAATTGAGTCCCTGTAGCTAAAAATCCATCACTAATTGCCATGGTTGCAGGATGAATAGAATTTGCACTAAATCCAGAAACCCTACTTCTACCATATCTTGTCCTAAAACTACCTGATCTAGAAGGATGTCCAAAAATAGGTCTGCCTGCAACTAAATCATTTATATATGTTGGAGAATCATCTTTTGCACCCAAATCTCTTTGTTCATGAAGTTTGACATAATCTTCTAAAAAATTCCAACCAGATGATTTGAACCCCTTTTCTTTAACCCCATTTAATAATCTTAAACCTTTTTTTGCTTTTTGAGCAAGACCCTCTGAAAAAATCAATGCCATCCCTCCACGAAGAAAATTTGTTTCTACTCTTTCTAAATTTTTATAATTTGAAACTTCTTTTTTTTCTGTAGGGTCTCCCGCAATTTGGATTGGAAGATTTTTAGCTAAAAATATAGCTTCTTCTTCAGTAGGCATATATTGTAGATTAGTGACCCTTGAATGATAATCAAAATTTTCAATATAATATCTTTTAATTTCTTCTTCAGTTGGATCATATTTTGCATATCCAAAAGTTTCCCTTAAATAATCAATAAGCATTAGCACAACACATGATGCTGTTGTTCCTGCACTTCTAATAGGTCCTGAAAAGAAAGCCTTGAAATAATCTTTTCCATCCTTAGTTTTACCTAATTCTAATTTAGTATACCCTTCAATAGGGCTTGAAACAACCCCCAGGGTAATATATGAAAAACCAACCCTTATTCCGGCATCAATAGCTTCTAATAAAGATCCAAATTTACAAAATTTCTGTTTAGCTATTTCTTCTGCAATTTTGAATGCAATTGCTGAATTTAATTTTCCCCATTCTTCTTCTAATTCAGTCATTCTTTTTTCGATCCCACAATCCATTAATTGTGGATAAATAGTTGCAATCAAACCAACAACTTTTTCAGCTAAACTTCTTGCTAAAGGAATTTCAACTTCTTTTTTAGGATCAAGACCTTTTGCCCTTGCTTCATTTGCAATAGCATACACTTTTCTAACTTCTGATTCAAATTGTTGAAAATATTCTTGAGTGTTCATTCTACTACCTCTAACTTTTCTTGTTCAGCTTTTTCTTCAGGAAGATCTTCAAAATCTAAGATTTTCATTTCCCTTGTTTTTAGATTGAACATTGGAACCTTGCAAAAATCAGGTTTATTTCCCATCCTTTCTTGGAACTTATTTATTTCTTCCCATGTTGCAGCAGATAAAACTAAAATATTATTATAATAAGATAAATCCATCTTATGTGTATGTCCTGAAACAAAAATATCCGGTACTGTTTTTATTAATAATGCATCTTCTTCTAAAGGAATTTGTTGAGAAGATTTATGTGTTGGTGCTAAATGCCTATGCTTCAAAAGATATTCCATAATCATTGTTGGTTTATTCATTGCATCTCCATGATCTATAAACTTTGGTACACCATCTGCATAAAAAGGATATGAAAATCCGTGATAAAGTAAAACATCAAAACCCCCAAAACCAGTTTTAGCCCCAATATTAACTAATGCGGGATTACTAGTTACAATTACATTTTTTAAATTATAAATTGGCCAAGCATATTTTTCATCCAGAAGAGGTTGAGGTTCTGCTAATCTAACACCATCATGATTTCCTGAAGAAATAATAATTGTGATATCATCTCTTATTCTTCCTAATAATTCTGCCAATCTTGAAAACTGACCTTCGAGATCCCTTATAGTTAATTCTTTTTCTTGTTTGGGGAATATTCCTACACCTTCAACAACATCACCTACTAAAAATAAATATTTGATTTTTTCTATTTCAGGCACATTTGCAATGTCTCCATTAAGATAATCTATAAATTTGATAAAATTTTTCTCCATACATATTTTACTCCCACATTGTATATCTGATAAAAATAAAGCATATTCTTCAACAGGAGAATGTTTTCTTGTTGGAAGTGAAGAATCTGGGAAAACGACATTATTTGCAAATAAAATTTCCCTATTTCCAACAGCCCTAAAACCAACGACAGAATCCAAAGCAATATCTTGAGCTTTTTCATATAATTCTTGTTTATTCTGATTAATTAAAACTCGAACCTTTCCTGTTAAATCTTCAACTTCTAATAAAATGTTATTATTTTTAGTAACTCTTTTATCAGATACAAGCCCAATAATAGAAATACCTTGACTTTGATTAGTTATCTTACTTATTGAAATTAAATTTTTTAATTCAGGTCTTTCTTGCAAAATATTCCTTAAACTAATTAATCTATTTTTAAAATATTGGACAAAATCCTTAACAACATATTTTTTTCCTAAGGGAGGTGTTTTTGAAAGAACCTTTACACCTAAATGATTTCTAGATTCAGGGTCTTCTTGAATAACATCTTCATTTGGATTTTTTTTATGAGAAACTTCTTTTGAAATTTCAATACTTAATCCTAATTTAATTTTTAACTTTTCTTGATTTGCATGAGGTAAATTTGAAATAACTTTTTCAATCTCAGATTTATTTTCTTCAAATAATGTTTTAGTGATTATTTTTCGTCTAGATTTCCCTCTTATCTGCGTAATAATTAATTTTGCAGATTCTAAATCACTTGCTTCACTAACTAAATTAAGAACTTCTCGATCTAACAATAGACCGTTTTCTAAGCAAAATTTTAAAATCTCTTTTCTGTCCATAAAAATCCCCCATTAATGATAATCTAAAACGTTTGAAATTATTTCTTTAGCTTGTTGAATAATATTATCTCCAATAGCTAATTTAATTTCTCTCATTCTTCCCCCTCTTCCTTTTGAAATAACCCTCACGTTAATTATACCTAACATATCAAATTCCTGAATAATATCACTAACCCTTCTTTGAGTTAATACTTCAGATTTATTTTTCTTACAAACTTCCTGATAATAATTATAAACATCTCCTGTAAAAATGGCCTTATCCTTATTTGTCTCTGTTAATTCTATAATAGAATGTAAAACATATTGAAATTGTTTAGGTTCTGATTTTATAACATCTAAAATTTTATCTTTCTCAATCTTATCATTAGCATTATCTATATGTTTCATTAAAACTTTCTTAGACATATCTCTTTCAGCTAATTCGCCTGCAACTCTTAACAAATCTAAAGCTCTTCTAGCATCTCCATGTTCTCTAGCTGCAAAAGCTGCACATTTAGAAATAACACCTTCAGTCAACACCTTATCTTTAAATGCATCTAGAGACCTTCTTGTTAAGATTTCTTGTAATTGTAAGGCATTATATGGTGGAAAGACAATTTCTTCTTCAGATAAAGAACTTCTAACTCTTGGATCTAATTCTTCTAAAAAAGTTAAATTATTACTTATACCTACAATACATACCTGTGTTTGAGATAGCTCTGCATTAAGTCTTGTTAAATTATATAAAAAATCATTAGAAATCTTTTTTACTGTTTGATCAATTTCATCTAAAATTAATACTATTAATTGTTTCTCAGAATCCACTAAATCTATGAATTGATTATAAACAGCCTGTGTAGGAAGTCCTGTTGAAGGTACTGTTCCACCTAATTTATTTATTAATTCAGCTAAAATTCTATATTCTGTATCAGATACTTTTTTTAATTTACAATTTAAATATTTTATTTGTAGTTTAAAACCTAATTCTTTTTCAGCTCTTCTCATCAATTCATCTCTTACATATTGTATAGATAATGTTTTACCTGTTCCTGTTTTACCATATAAGAATAAATTACTTGTTCTTTCACCCCTAAGAACAGGAGCCAATATAGATGCTATTTGGTTTATCTGTTCAGATCTATGAGGTATATCTTCTGGTTGATGATTTAATTGTAAAACAGCTTTATCTTTGAAAATATTATTTTTATCAAAAGAATCAAATATTTTTTCAACATCACTTACCATTTCTTTTTAATCTCCTTATTTTTATTTAAGTGTTTATGTTTTGCAAAACATATAATACACCCACACTTACGTTTCCTTTGGAAACTCTTTGTAAGCAAAACATCACAACGGAAAAAACTAAATTTATTTTATAAAAGGTTATCACTACTTCAAAAGTAATACACCAACATTTCCTTTGGAAATAGATTATATTAATTTTAGAATTATTATTTAGATTATGATTATTATATACTTTATTATCTATATTACAATATATATCTTATATAATATATATTATACTATATAATACACTATACTACTACTACTACTACTACTACTACTACTACTACTACTACTATATACTATAATATATATATAATTATAAATAAAAAATATAAATAAAAAATCAATTTTTCTTTTTTAAATACTTCTATAAGAAATGAAGGGGTGAGGGGGTTTATTGTATTATTTATAAGTCAGGTTAGACCATAGAAATGTTTATAAATTATTTACTTTTAATTCAGTTATGTTACAAGAAAAAAATCCATTCAGAGCTCTTCTAGGCAAGATGATTGTTACAAGAGAAGGTAAACGTTTAGGGTTTGTTAAGGATATTACTTTTGAGACAAGATCTGGAGAATTAATCAATGTAGTAGTAAAAGATGCTACACCTTACACAAAAAATCTTAATTTAGAAAGAACAAAATCAAACAATCTCTTAATTCCCCATAGCTCTATAATTGCTATTGGTGATTTCTTAATTGTTTCTGAAGAAGATTTAATATAATATCATTCTAAAAGAGAAATGTTTAAAAGTGCCTTTTTAATTACATAAATTAAGATGAAAATAGTAGGATTTAATTTTACCAAAATAAGTGCAGAAAAGCTTTCAGATAAACCTGAAAAGCTAGAAATAAAGACAAATATAGATATTAAGGAAATTGCACCTATAAAATCAAATATATTCAAGTCTAAAGAAGAACTTTTAGGAATAAAATTTGCATATACTATCCTTTATGAAAAAGATTATGCTAAAATAGATTTTGAAGGAGCAGTAATATTATCTGTAGATTCTAAACAATCAAAATCAATAACAAAAGATTGGAAAAATAAGGATTTAAAAGATGATTTCAAATATCCTTTATTTAATATTATTTTAACAAAATCCAATGTAAAAGCACTTCAATTAGAAGAAGAATTCAATTTACCTTTACATATTCCATTACCAACTCTTGGCCCTGGAAAAAAACAATAATTCTACAAAGTTATATAAACTTTAAACCGAATAACTTTTTATGAGAATTTCTAAAGAGAAAAGAGAAAAAATTTCAGAACAAATCTTATCTTATCTTTATTCAATGTCTCCTCAATCATTATTCACATCTCATATTGCTCGAGAGATTGCTCGAGATGAAGAGTTCACAAAGGTTTTACTTAAGGAACTTAAAGCAAAGAAACTATTGACAGAAGTCAACAAGAATCCTCAAGGGGTGCCTTACAAGAGAAGATCTCGATGGAATCTAAGTGATGCAGCTTATTCTGCATATAGAAACTCCATATAATTAATTAGTATATATTGGATTATGTTAAAACTTTTATACTAGAACCCTATTTATTTTTTAATGGATGAAGAACAAATTAGAAAAGCTTTTTCAAATGTTAGACAAGATGTAGATAATATGAGGAATGAGCTTAAAGATACAAGAGAGTTAATGATAGAAATCTGTGAGATTATTAAGAAATTAGAGCAAAAACAGCCTGATTTCACTTCGACACATGTGTCTAAAGAACCAACACAAAACTTCGACACTTCGACACATGACCCCCAATTTAAAGCCCTAAAACCCCAAGATTTGCCTATTTCCACTGGAAACCAAGGGGTTCCAACAGACAGACAGACAGACAGACAGACACACAAACAGACACAAAATCCAGCTTTTCCATCCAAAAATGACTTTGAAAATGCCACAGAACTTTTAGATTCTTTAGACAGTATTAAGAAAGAAATTAGACTTAAGTTCAAGAGATTAACAGATCAAGAATTGCTTGTGTTTTCAACCCTATACCAATTAGAAGAAGAAAAGGGGTTTACTGACTATAAAACCATTTCAGAGAGGCTAAACCTAACAGAAAGCTCTATTAGGGATTATGTGGGAAGATTGATTAAAAAAGGAATTCCCGTCGATAAGGTTAAAGTAAATAATAAAAACATACAGCTTACTATTTCCAATAACTTGAAGAAATTGGCCTCACTTTCAACAATACTTAAATTAAGAGATATATAAAATAATTATTCTTTAAGCCGAATAACTATGTCTCACTATTATTTTCTATTTTTCATATAATAGATTTACTCTCTCTTTTCCCTATTTGTTCTAGTTATTATCCTCGTTCTTTTACTAAACTTAAGGTTTAGAGCAGATTAACCCTTTATTTTCTCTTTTCAAAACCTTTTGTTTAATTTATTAATATATCTCAACTCTCACTTTCTGCTTTTTGAAACCATCTTTTTCTCTTTTTTCACTGCTTTTTTAGCATTTTTACCTGTATTAACCCTCACTTTCTGCTTTTTTAGCAGTATTTCTTTCATATTTTCAGGTATAAACACTCTTTTCTTACCATTTTTCTCTATAACCTCACTAACTAGACCCTCACTTTTCTGTTTTATGGTATTTAATTGACCTCTTATAGTGGATCTCTCTTTACCTAAAACAGCAGCAATATCATCATAACTAAGCTTTAAATCTGTATTTAACAAGACCCATAAAATTGCTCTTTCAGTCATTGAAAATGACTCTAATTTTGGTGTTTGAACACCTGTTTGAACACCTGTTTGAACAGCATAAACAGCTGTTTGCTGTTTGAACACCTGTTTGTTTTTCGCAAATTTTCCCCTAGGATCAACTTCAGTCATGATTGAAACAATATTTTTGAGACCTTCTAGTTCTTCATGTATCGACGATAAAACATCTTTTATCTCTTTTATCTCTTCATGTTGAAAATCTTTCTCAGAATCTAGGTGTTTAATCCACTTTCCAACAGCATTTATGTCGTTTTTCACTGAATCAAAACCCTTCTTAGTATCCTCTTTTATCTCTTCAACCTCTTTTTTTCTAAAAATCCAACCAAACATAACTATTTTTATTGAAATAAGTTTAAAAACCTTTTGCCTTCCGTCGGTAAACAACTAAAAAAGCCGTCGATAAACCAATAAAAAATAAACAAAAATTTTAACAAATTTTTCACAAAAACACCTGTTTAAACAGCAAAACAACAAAAAAACACCCTTAAACAGCTGTTTAAAACACCCTTAAACACCCTTAAACCAAGCTAACCTTAGTGCACAACCCCCCAAAAGAACAAAAAATTGATATTGATTTTCCGTCGATAAACCAATAATGCTAAAATAATTATGTGTCGAAGTTTAGACAAACAGCTGTTCAAACAGCCCAAAATGCCGTTAAAATACAATAATCCTTATAAACCTAGCAAAATTATATTTTTTATGAAAAATATACTAAGAATTTCTGAGCAAACATCAACAGATCAAACTACTTTTTTAAGATATGGCCTTTCTGGAAGAAGACATTCTGGATCATATGAAATAGCAGAAAGTCCAAAAAAAGGAACATATCTAATAATTGTAAGAAAGAACACACCTCTAGTAGTTTGGTACAAATCTTCTAAAGAAAAGGCAAAAAAAATAGCCCATAGGCTTGCAAAAGAAGAAGCTGAAAAATTATTAACTGAATCAGATTATTACTCTGAGATCATTGATGATACTAAATATGGAAAATTAGAAAAAGAGTCAACAAATATTCCTGAAAAAGAAGACCCAATTAGGGGTCTTTTTTTAAATTTAGGCAACCCTGTTCCCAGACTATAATAAAGCTAACCTAAGTGAACAACATTGCCACAGAATACCCTATTAAATGATAATAATTCTTAAAAAGATCTAATATATCTTATATTATGGACGTTAAAGTAAAAGATTATGCTCCTTTTGCCCTTACAGGAAGAACATTTAGTGATGGAATCGATAATTATCTCATCCAAAATGTTAAGGGAAGAGAAGAGGGAATGATCGTTTCTGGAACAAAAACAAGGGAAAATGCAAAACCAGGGCCATTTGAATTAATACTTTCTCAAGAAAATAATTGGTTTAAAGAGTTAAAATAAGTAATATAATTTACCAATCTAATCACAATAATCCTTATAAATAAATATTTTGTTTGTTTGATATGTCAGAAGATTTTATAGAAGGAGACCCTTATACTCATAATGTGGGTTGGAAAAAAACACCTGTAAAATTGTTACAAAGATCATCTAAAATGGATTATAGGGTGGATATACTAGAAGATCAAATAATCTATAGGGGAAGAAGGTTCACATACCAAGTAATGGAATCTATCCCAGAAGAAGGCATACAAAGTATTAATATTTTAGTTGATGGAAGCTCACACACTTTTAACATGTTAGGAAAGGATTTTCCATATAATTTTATGAATTTTGCAAGCAAATTTCCTGCAAGAGGTAGAATTTCCCAATTAGAAGAAGAACAAACAGCAGAATTAGCAATGGCATAAAGCTTACCTAAGTGAACACAATAATTCTTAACTAGGAAGTGATAACACTAGAAAGATTTATAAATGAGTAAAAGGTTAGTTTTTTATGACAAAAAAATTAATAGACCTTATGTCAGAATCTCTTAATGGGGTTCAATTTGTAGCTAGTCAAGATAATAATAGCCATAAAGGACAAACATACAAAATTCTTAGCTTTATTGGGGGAGATCCTTTTGATGTATGTATAAAATATTCTGATGAGCAGGTATTTACTTATGATCTAAATTATTTGGTGAATGATCCAGTTGCAGCAGAACAAATTCCAAAAAATAATTAATTTAAGATAAAATAAGGAAAAATCAATATGGCCATAACATTAGCAGAACAATTAACTGAAGCAGTAAAAGGAAATTGGTATGAGCGTAGAAATAGAAACGAGATCTATAACAGAATACCTTACACTATCACTAAAATTGGAATTGGTACAATACCTAATACTCCTCCTGTAGTCCATATGCTATTTGAAGATGGAAAAGAATTAACAGAACAACTTGCCACCACAAAAAATGACAGATATTTACCTGATTATAAACCAAAAACCTCTCAAAATAGCTAATTCAGCGTATTCTAGATTTCCTTGTATAAATGCTTCGCACAATATACGTTGTCGGTATTTCGCTTTTTTTATATATGCGAACTTACTTTAAAGTGTACACATTTTTTTATATATACGAACGAATTTGAGATATCATGGAAAAACATTGTGTCCAGTGTGGAAAATTAAAAGAGCACCACGGAAAAGGATATTGCAGAAGGTGTTACATCAAATATTCTTGGAAACCAAAAAAAGTAATTTGTAAAAGATGTAAAAAAGAAAGGCCAATGCATGCAAAAGGACTTTGCACAGGATGTTATCAATTTGTTTTTCAAACAGAAAAAATAAAAGAAGCAAATTATCAAAGAAGATTAAATATTGATTCCAAGACATACAAAAAAGTAACAGCAAAGTGTGTAATCTGTGGGTTTGATAAAGTTGTAGATTTACACCATATAGATCATAACACAAAAAATAATTCAGAAAACAATTTAGTGGGGCTGTGCCCAAATCACCATAAAATGATCCACAGATTTGAATATAGAAAAGAAATTTTAGAAAAACTAAAAGAAAAAGGGTTTAATACACCTAAAGACGCAAAATTAGATTTTTATTTGGAAAATTAAGAATTATTGTACTAGAATTAAAGGTTATGGGGTCTATCAAAAATTTTCAAAAGAAATAGTTTCAAAATAGTTCGTACAATCAGGATTATCTGAAGCATAATAATAATTTTTAAATAGTTTAATTCATATTTCTTTTTATGTCTAAAGAAAGTAAAATAAAAGAAGCTAGAAAATTAAAAAAATCAGGGCTTATTGGTTTAGTTATGGGGGTTGCAATGATTGCTCCAAAAATAATTGAACTAACCACCGGATATATTTTTCAACCAAATTTAGATCCACAATATGCTTCATGGGCAACAATTGCTTCTTATTTTTCTATGGGGCCTTTTCTAATAGGTTCACTTTTATATAATGGGGCCAGAAACGATTTAAAGGAATTACAATAATATTATATAGTTTAAAATAAATAATTTATTCTAATGGCAAAGAAAAATAAAAAAAAGAAACAAGAACAAGGTGTTGCTTCAGGACTTGCAATACCTGCAGGTATTTTTATTGGTATGGGCTTTGGGTTTTTATTTAATCAATTAATAGCAGGTTTATTTCTTGGTATGGGTTGTGGATTCCTTTTAGCCTCCCTATTTGAATTAGTAAAAAAGAAATAATTGAATCACAATAATTCTTAAAAAGTAAATATTACTAAAAATAATATGGCAACAAATATACCCTCAATCCAATTGACTGAAAGCGAAGATAGGCTTTCAATAGATGGAAAGGGAGTAACAGCTCTTGTACATACAATCTATAGATTTAATGAAGTAGAAAATTATGATAACATTTTAGATTCTAGATATACTCTTCAAAGACGTATTAATCTTGGACCAGGTGTATTATTAGGAGTTAGTTCTAAAAAAGATACAATAAGAGATCAAGCCTATGATTTAGCCATAATAGATATTAAAAAAGCCCTTAAAGCTAACCCAGACGTTAAAATTGAAGTAACTGAAGATCTAAGGCCTGAAAGAACATCTAAATTAAAAAAAGTTTTAGAAAATTGGGAAACTGCCAGATTAATGGCAAATACAGGTACAGGAGATGAACATCCTGCTTGTTTAAATCATTAAATCTTTTTAACTAACTGGGATATTCTTTTTCCTCTTAAATTTTCAACAATTTGAGTTCCAGGTGATCTTCTCAATAATTTCTTAACATCTAAAACAAGAGTATCATAAAGAAAATTCATAACTTCAATCTTACTTTCTCCAATACCCCTTAAATGGGTATTACCACCTTGACTTTGGTGACCTACAAAATGAGGTTTTTTATCTCCAATTTTTGGGCAACTTTCTACAGTATATTTTGTTACACCCAAATATTCTGGGTTATTTCCTCTAACAAGACCTGTAAGTTCAAAGTAATCTTTATTTTCATCTATCTTAATTGGCATAAAACTCTCACAAATTCACCCTTTTTAACGCTTTCCCGTAAGTCTTAAAAAGGAAAAAATGCCTCAAGATTGGCATGAAAAAGTCAATAATATACAAGATATTTAGCATACCAATGAATATGGGAGACCTAGTTCATCGAGCTAAAACAACTGGTGAAATTCCTAAAATTCACGCTACAAGAAGAGAAGTACTTACTTTTGTTCCTAATGCTAAAAGATTCAGATATAAGATTAATGTTAAACTTAATAGGTGGCAAACATACACAGAATCTTGGGAAAAATATTTTTTAGATTTTGAAGAAAATCAACATAAGGGATCTCCATTTGATATGGAAAATAATTATGCTAGTAGAAAAGCAGGTTTACTTTCAAATGATTTTTCTAGATTAGGGGTACATACTTCTTGTAATGCAGGAGTTTACACTCCTTCAAAAAAAGAAAGAATCCATTAAAATTAGAGTGCAACAATTCTTATAAATCCAAAATTAATTAATTTTCTATGAAAACAGTTGAAAACGCAACTGAATTAGAAGGAAAAGATATTGGTATCATGAGTGTACCTATTTCTTATGATTTTCCTGGAAGACTTAAATCCTTTTTAGGATTTGTAGCAGCTGTTGGCGGAGGAGCTATGCTTTATTTTGGTTCAGGTCCTACAGAAATTTTAGGATATTTTACTTTAGTGGCAGGTTTAGCAACACATGTTAGAGGTCAAGAGATAATCGAAGAAAATTTTAGAGAAAGTCAAGAAGAACCATTAAATCTAGGATATTTTCATCAAAATAGTTGGTAATAATGGTAAAGAAGAAAGGTTGGTGGGTGAATATTAACGACAAAATCGAAATTTCTAAAACAAGATATTGCCCACCACATTATTTACCCCATAAATTTCCTATTGGAGAAAAAATAACTGATGAAACTTGCCACATTCATGAATCTGGATTGAGAATGGCCCATCACGTTTATTTTTGTAACGCATTAAATTGTTCTAATTATGCATTTATGATTCAAGAAAAATTAAAACATGCAAAGAGAGACAAAACTAAAAATTTAGAAAAGAACATTTCATGATTATAATTTATTCTACTTTTTCTTTTAGTTTTTCAACAAGAGATTTAGCAATAATATCAAAATGGCTTTTTGGATCTATTTCCAATCGTGACATATTAAAAACAGGGTCTCCAAAGATCTTAATGTTCCATTTACTAGCTTGGATTCTTGGGCCACTTCTAGCATGTCCTTCCAACCCCCAATATATCCACACTTTACCTAATTCATCAATTTTTTCAACAACTGCATCTATAAAATCGCTATTTTGATCAGATCTTTGATAATCCTTCCAAAGATAATTATCTATTTCTCTTTTTCCTGTGGTGGCATTAAATAATTTATAACTTTCAACCCTAAATTCTCCATCTTTCAATGCTTTTGACATATTAAATTCAGCAAAATTTTCTTTTTAAGAATTATTGCATTAGAACTATTCTTTTAGGATAATTTTTAATCAGAATGAATATTTCTAACATATTCCTCATCATATGGAACAACCACACTAAATTCATTAGTTCTACTCATACTCATTTTACGAACTTTAACTGGCATAGGAACGCCTTCAAATATTACATTATAATGGCTAGGTGAACTATGTTCCCTAACAATGCCTTTTTCTCCCGCATTTAAATGATAAACTTTTTCAGCACTATGTCTATGAGTAATATTTCTAGTTAAGAATCTAATTTTTTCAGCTTCTTCAGCCTTTTTATCTATATTTGTCATAAAAAAATTAGAACTATTCTCCTTTTAAGGTTTATTGTGGTTAAAATAAAAAAATTATCTCAAAAGTTTTTCAAAGCTAATGATATTACTTACTCTATACCCAAGATTTTGTTTTGCCTTATCTAATCCTCTAGCTATAGACCTAGACTCATTAGCAGTTGTAGGAACATAATCTAAAAGTAAACTTAAATCACTTGTACACATAGTTGTGGTACTCTCAACAAGGGAATAATTCTGAAGAAATAAATTCCCTGAATCAGATTGTTGAACAAATAAAATTTCTTCTGAAGGAAGTTTTTTAGCTCTATCTTCTGAATGAATATATGCTCCCATTTTAATTGGATTTCCTTCTGCATCAACATTTATCACTTTTTTTCTTACCATGGATAACCTCTACTCCAAGACCTAGTTTGCCTAGGATTTTGATCGCCCAGAACCCCGTCTAAAAAATATTTTAAATCAATCAAATTTCCACTCACCAAATCAACAATTGCAGAATCTCTTTTTGAAGATACTTTAATTGAATCATCTCTCAAAATTTCATAAGAAAATTTACTATTTTGATAAATAATGCTTGAACCAGAAAGTTTCATATTATAAAGAGAAAGTCTATCTCCAAGATGAGAAATTAAATCACCTTTATGTGAGTTATACTTTTCTTCTTGTTTTTTATCCCATCTATCATTTTTCTTTAGTTGGGTTTGTTTTGCGTTTTTAGCTGCCTGCCTTTCAGCTTGTTTCTTTTTCCGAGCATTTCTTTTTCCTTTTGACATTAGAAAATATCACATTAGCCATTTTTAAAGAAAACGGTAGTAGAAAACATATAATCTAGTTTTTAATGATCAAAGGTCCAGGTTTCATTAAGGTAAAACCCAACAATCCCATTAAACATAATGGCAATTAATTGAGAAATAATATAATATATTCCAATAAAATCAGTAAGAATATATAAAACAATAATATTCATTATAATTGTTAATAAACCAACTAACATGAATTTAACAAATTCCTTCCAACAATGCCTCTTTAACTTCTCTTTAAATGTCCAACTCTTATTCATAAAAAACTTAAGTGCATTAACTAAGAAAAGAGAAATAATCGCAGAATAAATATAATAAATTCCTCCAAATTCAGTAAGATAATACAAAAGAGCTATATTCAAAATACCAGCAATTAATCCAATGAAATTATACATCACAAATTGGAATTGCATCTTACTAAGTTTCATAAAAAGAATATGTAGAAGAGGTATAAAAAGATGTATGAAAGATTAACTAGGTTTATTTAAGGCATGATGGAATTTTTTTATGCTCATTAAGAAAAATATAATTAAAAATAGATTTAAGAATGGATTTGTTAACCACAATGAACTTTCATAAGATAATTTGATAAACACGAAATACCAATCTACAAATGCTTTTATTATAAGGAGTGTTAATCCAAATGCAAAATATAAAAGAGATTATTTAAATTTGTCTTCAATTTTAATAAATGCTCTAATTGCATAAATAACGCCATAAATAAGAACAAAAAATCCCACTATCCAAACATACAAGCCATAGTCTATAAGATGAACCATAAAGAAATATTCAAATTAAAGTATATAAATTCTTTCTAATTTTTGGATTCTAATTTGGATTGACTTAATTCTCTAAATGTACCATGTAAAAAATTTTTGGTGCGTGTTTCAACAAAAATATATCTGGTTCCTATCTCTGAAACTGCTACTTTTCTAAAAATATAACTATCGCTTCCATGATTTTTATCATAAATTAAAATACGGGCAGCATCCTCCTCATGCATATTAGATATAAATGCAATTTCTTCTTTTCTAGATAAACAGAATAAAAAGGGAAATGGGTTATGAAATGCCCTCTCTTGAGGTTGTTGATAACCTTTTTCAATTTTCATAAAAGAATAAGAAAATTCTTCATTATAAAGATTATTATGGTTAAAAATAGAAATAAAATAAAAAATAAAAAATGTGTTGAAATTAAAACCTAATTATCTTTTGGTGTTTCAATTTCTTCTGGGTTAGCTTCTGCACTAGCAGAAGGTTGATCGTCTCTAGATCCTCTATCTGCAGGGGCATCTTCTCTAGGTCTTGCTTCGTTAACTTTTAAAGGTCTTCCTTCAATTTCTTTATCATTCATTTCTGCAACAGCTTTATCAGCATCTGCATCATTGATGAAAGTTACGAATCCAAATCCCTTAGATCTTCCAGAGTATTTGTCTGAGATAACTGTAGCTTCTTCGATTTCACCGTATGAACTAAAAAGTTCTTTTAGTTTTCCGTGATCAACGCTCCAAGGTAAGTTACCAACGTAAATTTTTTTACTCATGTTTTTTTCCTCCGATTAATTTACTTAATATACAAGAACAAGTTGAATCCAAATCTCCTTACCCTTAGTACAAAATTTCAGATCAAAAAGAGTATATAAAAGTATGTTTTAAGCTCATTTTTCAGAGAAAATCATAACTCTTAAAAGTATTAATTTCTTTATTCAAAGTATTAAAAGGAGGTAAATTAAATAATGGTTTTAGGTAATCTCGAGATAATAGTATTGATTTTTGTAGTTTTAGGACTTCTAAAGTTGATATTTGTCTTATTTAGCCCAAAATCCTGGTTTGGTTTTGCTAAGGGTCTTTACAAATCTCCAGCAATTTTAATAATTGTTGAGATAATTTTAGCACTAATTGTCTTTTATTACTTGCTTCAAACAATGACAATTGTCCAAATTATGGGTGGTGTAGTATTAGGGGCATTACTAACAGGTTTAAGCTTTGCATTTTTTGCTAAAGATACAATGGCTTGGGCAGGAAAGCTTTTCAAAACAAAAGGTTTCTTCAAGAAAATATGGTTAGTGATCTTAATATGGCTAGCTTTATTCATCTGGACATTAATCGCAATGTTCTAATTGAACCTTTTTTTATTTTTTTTTATTTTTTCTTCTTTCTGAAACTTATATAAAATCTTTTTTCCTATAGTTTTCATGGCACTTACAAAATCCTGGACATTAATTTTTATTTTCTTTATATTATTAGGATATTTTTTTCTATTTATGGAAATAAGAGAAGATCAAATAATTGGGGGTGAAAGAGATGAACATGATTGTTTACTTTCTGCAGGATATTCTTGGAATCAAACAGATAATGCTTGTGTAAGAGAATGGCTAAAACCAGAAGGAGACTATAAACAACCTTTTCAATGTTCTTCAGAAAGTAGGGGTGCTGAAGCATGTATTTCATTATATGAACCTGTGTGTAGTTATGATGGCCAATCCCAATTTAGTAATTCTTGTTTTGCATGTATAAACTCAAGTATAGAATTTTATACGCAAGGAGAATGTTAAAAATGAAGAATCCAAAAGTGTTTTATTTATCTCTAGTTGCTTTAGCCTGTATTGTATTAACCTTCATTGTTGATTGGCTATTTATTATCCCTGCAGTAATTATTATGTTAAAGAATCAAAAGGAATTAAAAAAGAAATAAAATTTAGATTAATTCAATTTCTTTCAAACTTCTTTCAGCTAATTTATCAATTTCCATCTTATCTGTTAACCTCTTAAAATATTCTAATCTTGTTTTAGTAGAAGCTCTTTTTGCAATAATGCTACAACAATCTTTGTATTTTTCAATACTCATTTCATATCCTCCAATACCTTTTAAGAAATCAACAATTTCTTGTTTATCATATGTAAGTAAGGGTCTGAAGATAGGAACAGAAATACCAAAACTAGTAGCTTTTAGATTTTCCATGGTTTGGCTAGCAACTTGAGCAAGATTATCTCCTGTAACAATTGCATCATATTCATTTTCTAAAGCAAATTTCTCAGCAACCTTCAAAAGATAATGTTTAAACAAAACAACATCATATTTATCATCAAACTTTCCAGAAGTTGTTAATTGATATGTTGAATATGGCACAACATATAATTTAGATTTAAGTTGAGGTTTGTTAAGTAAATTTGCAATTTTAATTATTTTAGAATTTTTCACCTTATCATTTTTATTAAAGGCATGAAAATGTAAAAAATCAACTTGACAACCTCTTTTCATCATTAACCAAGAAGCTGCAACACTATCTATTCCTCCTGAAAGTAAACATAAAACTTTTCCACTAGTGCCAATAGGTAAACCCCCATAAGCTTCAACTTTTTCAGTATAGAAATAAACCCCTCTAGAAACAATTTCACTAAAGATTGTAAATTTAGAATTTGAATAATCAACTTTAATTCCTAACTTATTTGCAATTTCTCCATATTTTTTATGAACTTCTAACGAATTTAATTTAAAACCCTTATCAGATCTTTTCGTTTTAAACGCAATTGTTTTAGGTTTTTCTTTTTTCAAAACTTTTTGAACATATTTTTCCATTTCTTTAATATCTTTTTTAATTTCATCAACAAATACAAAATATTTTATTCCAAAAACCAATTTTAAAGCAGAAGTCAATTTCTCTTTATCACAATCAAATTCACAAAAGATTCTCCTTTCTTGTCTGAGAATTTTTTTCAAACTCAATTTTTCCTTCTTAGCAACAATTTTTATGTTTTCAACTAATTTTTTTTCAAAATATTTGAAATTACCTTTCTTCAAGGCAATCTCTGCATAATGAATTAATACTTTTTCCATGTTTTTCAAACAGAAATTCATTATAAAAACATAACCTATTTAAATGAGTTCGCACAATCTAGTAGTATGGTTGATAAAAAAGAGGGTATTAAGGCTATTATTTTTGATATTGGGGGTGTTTTAATTAGTGGGGGTTTATTAAAAAAACTTAAAAGAGGTCATGAATCTGGAGTTCATGAGTATATGGCTAAAAAACTTAAGGTAACTATAGACCAATATTTTGATGCTATTGATACAGCATATGCCCTTTCAATTGAAAATAAGGCTCCAAAAAAGAAAATACTTTCCATAATGGCAAAGAATTTGAAAACAACATCTTCAAAATTAGAAAAACTTTATTTCAAGGCATATAAAAGACATTTTAAAAAAAATAAAAAATTATTCAAATTAGCATTCAAATTAAAAAAACAAGGATACAAAATAGCTATTTTATCAGACCAATGGCAGGTATCACAAGAGCTTTTTGTTTCAAATAAAATGAGAAAAAAATTTGATGTAGTAATCATTTCTTCTGAAGTTGGAATGAGAAAACCAGATCCAAAAATATACAAACTAACCTTAAAGAAACTTAAGCTTCCTGCAAAACAAACAGTCTTTGTTGATAACCAAAAGTGGAATATTGTGCCCGCTAAAAAATTAGGGATGAAAACGATTCTTTACAAAGATGTTGAACAAACCAAAAAAGCCTTAGAAAAATTAGGAATAAAATGAATAATAAAGAATTTATTAAAAAATTAGAAGTTGAATTAAAAATTTCTAAAAATTCTAAATATACCTTAAGGAATTATATCAAATCAAATAAAAAGTTACTTAGTTATTCTGAAAAAGAGCCTGAACAAATGAATGAAGATGATGTGAAATTATATATCTCAGATAATTTAAGTGACAAGGCATCAACATCAATTATATTATTTTTAGCAGCAATAAAATATGCCTATTCTGGAATTTTAAAAGAAGATATAACAAGAGGCATTAAACGACCTAAAAGAGAAATAAGAACTCCAACTGTTTTGACAAAAGAAGAAGTAAAAAGATTAATAGAAACCATAGACACCAAAAAATCAAAATTAATGGTTTCATTAATGTATGCTTGTGGTATGCGTGTTTCAGAAATAGTAAATCTAAAAATTAAAGATTTAGATTTTGAAGATAAGGTTGGCCATATAAGGCAGGCAAAAGGAAAAAAAGATAGGATTTTTAACATTCCCAAATTCTTATCATTTAGATTAAAAAAACAATCAGAAAAACAAAGGTTAGAAAAACAAGAATATTTATTTACAGGGCCTAAAGGAAGATTATCCTCGAGAAATTTACAAAAAATAGTAAAATCGGCTGCAAAAAAAGCTGAGATAAAAAAAGATGTTCATTGTCATACTCTTAGACATAGTTTTGCAACACACCTTTTAGAAAATGAAGTAGATATAAGGAAGATCCAAGAATTATTAGGTCATGCAGATTTATCCACGACTCAAATATATACTCACATCTCTACAGAGGAACTAAAAAAAATTAAATCTCCCTTAGATGTTTTAATGAAATGAGCGAATTAGAAGAATTAAAAAAAGAAAATGAGCATTTGAAGAAGGAACTTCAAAGATTAAAAGAAAGAGGAGAAACTCAAAAGCAAGGCATGATTAAAAAAGCAATCAAGGGGGGAGTAATGTCTAGGGCTCCATTCGGATATAAAATTGAAAATAAGAAATTAATTCTTGCAGAGAATTATTTGGAAGTCGAAGAAATTTTTGAAGAATTCTTAACAACTAATATTAGTTTAAGAAAATTATCTCAAAAACATAGTTTTTCGGTTAATGGACTAAAAAAAGTTTTAACAAATTTTACATATATCGGAAAAATCAAATTTAATAATCAAATTTATGAAGGAGATCACAAACCAATAATTTCTTCAACATTATTTAATCATGTTCAAAACAAACTAGAAAAATTAGGAATTACTTCTTAAACTTACTAATACTTTTTGTTAACGGATTAAATGGGAATGGCCTATCATTTGTAACAAAAGTCATATATCTTAAGAAAATATAAGATTGAGTATTCCATATTTCACATAAAGTTGCTAATTCTTTCATCCGTTTACCAGTAAAGATAGCGTATATAAAATTAATAACAGCTAAAACTTGAATAAACATTTTCCAAACACTAAGAACAATTCCAGATATAATACAGATAATGATTCTCATCCATGCTTCTTTTCTTTCGCTAGGCTTTTTTTTACTCATTCTTTTTTTAGCCATTTTATCTTTAAAAAATTATCTCTTAGAACTTTGTCTCTTAGATCTAGCTTTAGAATCTCCTGGCTTGTAAGCTTCCTTTCTTCTTACATCTGCAACAAGAAGATTTCTATCATAAGCTGTCAAAGTTTCTGTAAGTTGTTTTGAATTTGAAAATTTTGAAATTGCTCTTGCTAATGCTAATCTAGAAGCTTCAAGTTGTCCCTTTTCTCCTCCACCTTTTGAAGTTATTTCAACATCAAAATTTAGCTTCCCAAGAACCTCTTGAGCAATTCTTAATGGTTCTTCAATTTTTAATTTATCCAACATATGAAGTGATTTGTGGTCTTGTTTGTTAAGAGTTATTTTTCCAGTACCTTCTACGATAATTGCTTTTGCAACAGCCCTTTTTCTTTTTCCAGATGTAATTATTTTATTCATTTTAAATCTTTTACAGTCACAAATTTACCTTTTTTAGCTTTTCCGATTGTAACTAATTTTATTTCTTCAAATTCTTTTGGAAGTTTATTATAACATTTTATTTTTTTAAATGCAATTCTTCCTCTTCCAAATCTATGGTTAGGTAACATTCCTCTAATAGTTCTTTTTACTATTTTTTCACTTGACCTATGGATCTTGGGTCCTTTTTGGCTACTTCCAACCCTACTTCTTTTTTCTTTAAATGTTTCTTCAATATTTTTTCTAGTACCCGTAATAATAATATCATTACAATTAACAACGGCAATTTCTTCACCCTTTAATGCTTGTTTAGCAACATAGCTAGAAAGTCTTCCTAGAGTTGCATTTTTACCTTCAATAACTTTCATTTTAAGATTTTAACTCCTTTTCCGCTAGGATTTGTTTTGATTTCTTCTAAAATAGTTTTAAAATCAATTTTAGATTTAGCCAATTTTTCCTCAGCCTTTTCTGAAAAATTAAGTGCTGCAAGCTTTATCTTCTTATCTATTGATCCTAAAGAAAGAATTTTTCCTGGAACAATAATTGTATCTCCATCTTTAGATTTTTCATTTATTTCATTTAAATTAAAAATTATTTTTATTCTTCTAGAGCCAGATAAAATGTGTGCAATTTCTAACCAAGATTTTTGCTTTTTAGCAGCAATAATGGTTTGCACTAATTCTGGATTTTTCTTCTTTTGAATTTGTTTTTCAATCTTTGTTTTTGATTTCATCTTAAATTGACAGAAGTAAATATTTACTCCTGCTAACGCGATAGACTCGCAGGTAAAAATTTGAACTTATTTTACTTTATAAGTTTTCTGGTTCTATGATTTTAAAGCTAATCCAACTAATTTAACAATAGCTTTTTTAGATTTAGCAAAAATAACAAACCGTTTACTATGGCAAAATTCAGCACCTTTTACCTTGGATTTAAGTTCGAATTGTTCTTTTTTAAGCCCGGCCCATTGTTTTGGAAATAGTTTTCTGTATTCAAATATAGCTCCTTTTTTAGCAATAGCTTTTGAGGCCCATAAGTCTTTTGAATAAGGATAAATAACAAATTTTAATTCAGGAGAATTATCTACTGCCATTTGCCAAGCATATTGTTTTGGTAAAATAAGACATTCTTTGTTCTTTGATTTTTTGATTAATTTTTCAACAATTTTCTTTTCTTTAGTAGCATTGGCCAAATAAGAAATTTCTCTTTCTAATAATTCTTTTGCAAAATTAACAGCCTTATTAAAAGAATCTTCAAATTTTTTATTTTTAACAGAAAGCCTAAATGTAGCAATAACAGCGTTGATAGTATAAGGTGTAAAATTACCTATGTGGCATTTTATTTGAACCCCATTATCTTCAACATCTATAGATTGAATCATTCTTTTATCTATTCTTTCAAAGATCTCTTTATCCTTAGTTATCTTAAGTCCAAAATGTTTCCAAACTAATCCTGCAGAGGAATATGGAACTTGATTTTTTCTTTTTCCAGCACCTTCTTTTTGATGGTGGTCAAAATAACCTTTTTTAGGATTATATTTTAATCCAATATCTACAAGATAATTTGCTTTAGAATATTCTTTAGGGTCTCTGGTTCTAATAACTTTTATTTTTGGATAAACCATTTTCAAGATAGCTATTGCAAAGATTTCATCTGCGTGAAAGCTTCCATCGTGTGTTGCTACAATTTTCATTTTATTAAATGCAGGTAAAAGGATTCGAACCTTTGTAGGCACTAAGCCAACAGATTTTGAGTCTGCCCCGTTTGGCCACTCCGGCATACCTGCTTAAAATTATTAGAAATATTATCTATAAAAAGCTTTAGAAATAGGAAAAGGCAGCTCAAGCCAGCGAGGAGAGAATTTCCTGAATAAACGATCAATTCTGTCGCTGATTACTCCTGCCCATCCTAAAAAAACAAACTCTCAAAAGTATATAAGGATTTTTTTTCACCTACAAGACATTACAAAAATAAGAGAATAACTACAATATGTGGTATGTTAAAAAAACAACAATCACATTACAAAACCTTTAAAAAGCATAACCAGCATACAATATTGAAGACGGCCATAGTAGGTTGGAAACACCTGTTCCCTTTCCGAACACAGAAGTTAAGCCTCCTACGTTGATGGCAGTAGTGTCCGAACAGACGCCAAACCTTCAAGCTGTCTTCTTCTATATTTTTATAAATTATCAATACTTATTTTTATTATGAAATCTAAAATATCAAAGAAAGAAGCTGAAAAGAAAATTCAAGATTTTTTTAAAGAGATTACTAGTAAAGACCCGAAGGAAATTAAAAAGATAAGAAAATTAGCAATGAATAAAAAAATACCTTTAAAGGAATTAAGAAAAACATTTTGCAAACATTGTCATAATCCTCATGTTGAACCAAGTATTAGAATAAGAAATGATAAAATAAGAATAACTTGTGAAAATTGTGATAAAAAATCTAGGTGGAAGGTTAAATAATTAAGATTTCTTGAACTTACCTGTTAATTCTATTAGGTCTGTTTGCCCTAAAAACATAGCTCTGCAGCAATATCTGTCTAAACCTAACTCATCTAGCACTTTTTTAGAATCTTCTCCTTCATCTGTTCTTTTCTTAAAGTCTTCCCAAAGTTGACCAATAGGTTTACCACAAGAAAAGCATCTAACTGGGATTATCATATAGATATCTCTTTCTTTTAGTTTTTAAAACTTACTATATTCAGAATTTGTTACTAAAAATGGTAGACAAAAATTTAAAAACTAATTCCTATTTATTAGATCTTAAAGGTGAAAAAAGAGGAAAATGACAAAGAAATGTATATATTGTAAAGGAGAAGTGGCTTCTGAAAGTGTGATAGACTTTTGTGAAAGATGTGGAAAAGGGGTTTGGGGAGAAAAAATGTTTAGAGCAATTGTAGATAATATGGAATCAGCGAGGGAAAAAGGAGATTTATGCCATACACCTGCCCCTGCAGAAAAAATAGAGCCCCAACCTGAAAATCCTTCTTTAGAAGGGCATCAGTTCTATTAAAAGATAGTTTTTTAAAGAGATTATTTCTGAGTAAATTATGGTTAAGAGAAAAAAGGTTAGGACACGTGGAAAGCTTCAACTTAGCAGATATTTCCAAAAATTCAAGGAAGGAGATGCTGTAGCAGTTGTAAAAGAACCAGCACTACAACCAAGTTTCCCAAAGACATTACAAGGCAGAACAGGTTTTGTAAAAGGAAAAATAGGAAAATCATATTTAATAATGATCAAAGATCAGAACAAAGAAAAGTCTTATTCAATAGCCCCAATACATTTAAAAAAAATAAAGCAGATATAATAAAATGATAAAAAATACAGAACCCCTAAGTATGGCAGAAGCAGCAGAATTCACTAAAAAGACAGAAGAATTAGATATGCCTGGCTTCATTAAAAAATTCACAAAATTAAATCCAAAGCAAGCAAAGGAATTAAGAAAAGAAATTGAAAGTCTAGATTTGATGAAGGTGAATGGAAAACACACAAGTAAGATCATAGATCTATTACCCGAAGATGAAGAAACATTAAATAAAATATTCACAGATGTTAGTTTAGATGAAGAAGAGACAAGGAAATTATTAGATGCAATTAAAAAACACATATAATCAAAATGAGCAAAGAAGAAGATGCAATAGTGCTAGAATATTTACCAAACGGTTATCCGTTAGAAAAGAAAATGATGCCCATAGCTCAAGCTATAGGGATAACAAACCTAACTCTATTAGAATTAGTTCCCAGAAGAGGGATTAATTTAGAAGTGGGAGAAAAAGTTTATATTGGAGAAGGAAAACGAGAAAAAATATACTATATTCTTGGTCGACTTCAAAAGGAAAAATTAACAGAACCTTCAAAGGAACATTTAAAAGAGTTCATAAATAAAATAGTTCAGGAAAGAGAAAAGGAATTTGTTGATTTTTTCAACAAGGCAGAAGCAATAAACAAAAGAATACACCAAGTAGAATTATTACCTGGTTTAGGAAAAAAACATATGCAAGAAATAATAAAACAAAGAAAAGAAAAGGAATTTGAAAACTTTGAAGACATGAAAGAAAGAATTCAAAATCTTCCAGATCCAGCAACAGCAGTAGAAAAAAGAATATTAAATGAAATTATAAATTTAGAAAGATATAACCTATTTGTAAAATAAATGGAAGCAGAACAAAAACAACAAAAACAAGAAAAGCAAGAAGAAAGAGTAGTTAGACTTTTATCAGAAGATATTGAAGGAAAAACACAATTATATCCCGGCTTAACAAGAATAAAAGGTGTTTCTTGGAGTTTATCAAATGCTATTTGTAAAATTCTTAAAATTAATAAAACTAAAAAAATAGGGGCTTTAACAGATGAAGAATTGAAGGAAATAACAGACTTCATAAAAAATCCTAAAGTGCCTGCTCATTTAGTAAATAGAAGGGCTGATTTTGAAGTTGGAGAAGATAAACACTTAGTAGGAAGTGATTTAGATTTAAGAAAAGAATTCGATATTAAGAGGTTGAAAAAAATAAAAAGTTATAGAGGGTATAGACATATGAGTGGGCTTCCATTAAGGGGTCAAAGAACAAGAAGTAACTTTAGAAAGAATAGAAGTAAAGGAGTAGGAATTAAGAAGAAAACCTCAAAATAAGATGAAAAGAAAACATAAAACATATTCAAGACCAAAAAGACCTTTTGATAAAGAAAGGATTGATGCTGAAGCAAAAATCAAAAAGGAATTCGGATTAAAAAATAAAAAAGAAATTTGGAAAGCTGACGCAAAGATTAATTCTATAAGAGAAAAAGCTAAAAAATTAATTCCAGCACCAATAGAAGAACAAAAAGAATTTTTAGCAAGATTAAATAAAAAAGGATTAAAAGTAGAATCTATTGCAGATGTTTTATCTTTAGATAAAAAAGATTTTCTTCAAAGAAGATTACAAACCCTAGCTGTTAAGAATAAGTTAGCAAAAACTTCAAGACATGCAAGGCAATTAATTACTCATAGAAAAGTATTGGTTGACGGAAAAATAGTAAATCGTCCTTCATATTCTGTTTCAATAGATTTAGAAAATAAACTTTCATTAAAAAAATCAAAAGCAAAGAAAGTTAAAAAAGAAGAAAAAGTAGAAACTCCTGTTCCAGAAGAACCTAAACAAGAGGAAAACAAAGAATGAAAAAAGAAGAAAAAATTAAAGAAGAAACTCCTGAAGAAGTAAAGAAAGAAACTCCAAAAGAAGAAACTTCTAAAGAACTTAAGGAAAAAAAGAAAGAGAAAAAGAAAAAAGAAGTTGAAGCAGTAATTCATATTTACACTTCTTTCAATAATACTATTGCACATGTTACAGATATGTCTGGAAGAACCTTATCTAAGGTTACAGGAGGAATGGTAACAAAACACAGTAGACTTAAAGCAAACCCTACAATAGCCATGTTTATTGCAAAAAGAATTTCTGAAGAAATTAAAGATCTTGGGGTAAAATCATTATATGTAAGAATAAGAGCTAAAACTAGAAATCCAGCTCCAGGACCAGGAGCTCAAGCAATTGTAAAGAGTTTATCAAGAAGCGGTTTCAAAATCTTAAATATTTTAGATACAACAAGAATTCCTCGTGGAGGACCTAAAAAGAAAGGTGGAAGAAGGGGAAGAAGAGTTTAAATACCTAAATTATGATATTTTACCATGAAAATAATAGAAAAAAAAGACCACTCATTGACTTTTAAAGCAGAAATGCCTGAATTTTTAGCAAATGCTATTAGAAGACAAATAAGTCAAATACCTATTTTAGCAATAGATGAAGTAGAAATTGCAAAAAACGATTCTCCATTATTTGATGAAACAGTTGCACATAGATTAGGTTTAGTCCCCTTAAAGATGCACAGTACATTTAATTCAAAATCTGAAATTAAATTTAAATTAAAAATAAAAAAAGAAGGTTATGTTAACTCTGAAGAATTAAAAGGTGGAAAAGGAGTTGTATTTGATAAAATCCCAATTACTTTATTAAATAAAGGTCAGGAAATGGATTTAGTTGCTATAGCAAAAGTATCCACTGGAGATGTTCATTCTAAATTTACACCTGGAGCAATATTTTATAGAAACATAGCAGATATTAAATTAGATAAATCTGTTTCAAAAGAAATCATTTCTTCTTGTCCAAAAGGAATTTTTAAAGAAGAAAATGGAAAAGTTGTAGCAGATAATATTGATCAATGTAATTTATGTGATGCTTGTATTGATTGGTCAAAAAAATCAGGAAAAGAAGATTTAGTTAAAGTAGAACCTTCAAATGAATTATTAATAACTTTAGAATCATTTGGACAATTACCTGCCGAAGAATTAGTTAAGAGATCTATCGATTCTCTAAAAAAAGATTTAGCTCTTGTTTCAAAAAAATTAAAGTAAGTTTTAATTTTTCTTAGATATATTTTTAAAATTTGATTAAGTATTATTTTTATATGCGGAAGTGCCGGAGTGGTCAAACGGGCTGGATTAAGGCTTCAGTAGCTTAGTGCTTGCGAGGGTTCGAATCCTTTCTTCCGCATTATGCCCCTGTAGCTCAGTCTGGATTAGAGCGCTTCCCTCCTAAGGAAGAAGTCGTAGGTTCGAATCCTATCGGGGGCGTTTCCAATAAAGTTATATATCAAATTTACTATATATTAAAATGAAAAGGGGAGATATTAGTGTTGTAACAGGTGCTTCTTCAGGTCTTGGAAGAGATATCGCAAAATTACTTTGTGAAAAAGGATCAATTGTTTATGTTATTGCAAGAAGTAAAGACAAACTATTAGAATTACAAAAAGAATGTTCTAAAAAAGAAGGAAATATAAAAGTAATTTCTGGAGATCTTACAGATAAAAATTTTAGAAAAAAACTTTCTGAAAAGATTATTAAGGAATCTAAGAAAGTTGATTATTTAATTAATAATGCAGGTTATGGAAAGCTTTCCCAATTTGAATCAGAAACTATTGAAGATATAGAAGGAATGTACCAATTAAATTCTATTGCTACAGAACATTTAGTACAACTTTTTTTACCATTTATGAAGAAAAGAAGAAAAGGAAAGATAATCAATGTAGCCTCTGTAGTTGCCTTATCTCCCCCAGTATATTTTACAACATATAATGCCACAAAATATGCTGTTTATGGGTTTTCTAAAACACTTAGGTATGAATTAAAAAATACCGGTGTTTCAATTTCAGTTGCTTTTCCTTCAAGAATGAAAACTCCATTTTGGGAAGGGGCATTTAAATGTAAAAATCTATCTGGTAAAAATCAAGGAGAATGTAAAGAAAAATGGATCAAAGGAACAGATGGGCCATTAAAGGTGGCAAGGTATATTGTAAAAAATTTAGACAAAAATAAATTTTATTTTCTTCCAGATACATTATCTAAAATTTCTTATCATTTTTTAAGGCATTTCTATTTTATTGGGAATTTTTACATGAGAAATATTATGCTTAAAAGCACAAAAAAGATGCTTAAAAAAAGTAAATAATTCAGAAGAGTAAACTTTATTAAACGATTTTTTAGTAGTTATATTGTTGAGCGTGGGTAGTATAGTGGCAGTATAATTGGTTTCCACCCAATTGACCCGGGTTCGAATCCCGGCCCGCGCATAGAAAACATAAAAATGAAAGAAAAATTTCAAAAAAAAATCGGAAGCTTCCATGATAAGCATTATAAGAAGATATTATTAATTCCATTACTTATTTTAATTGCTTCTATAGTGTTCATAGCATTTTTTTATTCGGCAAATGGAGATTTTATTTACAAGGATGTTTCATTAACAGGAGGAACTTCTGTAACTATTTACGATAAACTAGATATATCTACTTTAGAAGCTGATCTTTCAAGCCAATTAGAAGATGTAAATGTAAGACAGAGTTATGATATTATTACCCAAGAACAATTAGATATTATTATAGAAACTAAAACAGGTAGTGAAGAAACAAAAGAAGTTCTTGAAGCCTATCTTGGATATGAATTAGTTGATGGAGTAAATAGTGGGTTTGAATTTACCGGAGCTACATTAAGTCAAAGTTTCTTTAATCAATTGTTAAAGGCACTTGTTCTAGCTTTATTTTTTATGTCATTAGTTGTATTTTTAATTTTTGGGGAATCTAAAAAAACAAAATCTTTTGCAGCAGCTTTAACATTATTAGGTGCAAAACTTACCTTCCCTCACATAGGATTTTTAACAGCCTTAATTATTATTTTATTAATTGCTTCTTTTGTTCTTATGTTAATGTATGCAAAATCTAAAAAAGATTATTTAATGGTTTTAGCACTTCTTATTGGATCTATTGTTATTTTTATCTATCCCTCATATTTATTTATTATTTTAATAGCTCTAATTTTAATTCCAATTTATATTCTTACAAGTGTGCCTAGTTTTGCAGTAATTTCTTCTGTAATTGCAGATATAATTATGACTTTAGCATTTTTTGATATTATTGGATTAAGAATGTCTACTGCTGGAATTGTTGCATTTCTAATGCTGATAGGGTATTCTGTTGATACAGATATTTTATTGACAACTAGAATAATGAGAAGACAAGAAGGTACCTTAAACAGTAGAATTGCTCAAGCATTCAATACTGGAATAACTATGACATTAACATCCCTATTAGCTATACTTATTGCTCTTTTTGTAGTAAAGTCTTTCTCAGCTGTTTTAGCTCAGATATTTACAGTATTAGCAATAGGATTAGCATTTGATATATTAAATACCTGGATCACAAATGTTTCGATGTTGAAGTGGTATGTGGAGAGGAAAAAATGAAGGAAAAATTAGGGTGGAAAATTTGGTTATTAATTGCTTTTTTAATAATGTCATTTATACTTATTTTAGGCTTACCCCCAACATTATTCCAAAAAGGAGTTTTAATTACAAGTGTGGACACAAATTCAACAGCATTTAATTCAGGCTTGAGGCAGGACCAAATAATAATTGCAATAGATGGAATTGAGGTAATGAATTTAACTGATTTTTCAGAAGTGTTTATGGAAAAATATCTTGGAAATCAAAGTGAAAAAACAATAATTCAAACAAAAGATTTAGAAATAATTTATTTTGCAAGCCATATGCCAGAAATAACTGTTTCAGAAATTCCTAAGACTAATTTACAATATGGTTTAGATTTAGTTGGAGGTTCAAGAGCATTAGTACAAGCAAAAGATCAAGATCTTTCCCAAAGTGAAATTAATGATTTAGTAGATGTTACAAGTAATAGGATTAATGTTTATGGTATTTCAGATGTTAAAGTAGTTCCTGTATCTGATTTAAATGGAAATAATTTTATGTTAGTGGAAGTTGCTGGAGCAACACCAAAAGATCTTAGAGAACTAGTAGAACAACAAGGAAAGTTCGAAGCAAAAATAGCAGATGAAATAGCATTTATAGGTGGAGAAAGAGATGTAACTTCTGTTTGTAGAAACGATGCTACATGTGCTTATATTGAAACTTGTGAACCTACAGAAGGATCTTATTTCTGTAATTTTAGATTTTCAATTTATTTAAGTGAAGAAGCTGCAAATAGGCACGCAGATATTACTGGGAATTTATCTATTAATACTACAGCTCAAGGAAATTTCCTAAGTGAAAAATTAGATTTATATTTAGATGATATGCTTGTTGATACCCTTTTAATTGGAGAAAGTTTAAGGGGACAAGTCACAACTCAAATTTCTATCTCTGGTTCAGGATCTGGAGAAACAAGAGATGATGCCTATACTGCTGCTGAAGATTCTATGAATAATCTTCAAACAATTTTAATTACAGGAAGTTTACCCTATAAATTAGAAATAGTGAAGTTAGATACTATCTCTCCAATCTTAGGTGGAGAATTTCTTAAATCAATTGTATTAGCAGGAATTGCAGCATTATTAATGGTGGCCCTAATAATTTTAATTAGATATAGAAAAATAAAATCTTCTTTAGCATTATTAATTACAAGTTTATCAGAAATTATAATTATCCTGGGGATTGCTTCTCTAATTAAATGGAATTTAGATTTACCAAGTATAGCTGGAATTTTAGCAACAATTGGTACTGGAATAGATCAGCAAATAATTATCCTTGATGAAGCAAGACAAAACATGAGCCTAAGTTTAAAACGGAGATTAAAAAGAGCTTTTGCAATTATTTTAGGGGCTTATTTCACAGCATTTGTAGCATTACTTCCATTATGGTGGGCAGGAGCAGGTTTATTGAAAGGATTTGCATTTACAACAATAATTGGAATAACAATTGGAGTTTTAATAACAAGGCCAGCATTTACAGAGATGGTTAGAAGAATTGAAAAATAATTCTAAAAATATTAGATTTCTATTTCACAAGAATTAAAAACCCTTTTCAAGTTTAAAGATAATGAAAGTATTAGTTACAGGGGGGGCCGGATTTTTAGGAAGTCATTTATGTAAATTTCTTTTAGGACAAAAGGGATATGAGGTAATTTGTTTAGATAATTTTTTCACAGGAAATAAAAAAAATATAAGCGAATTAATGAAAAATCCTTCTTTTAAATTAATTACTCACGATATTTTAGAACCCTTAGATCCAAATTTAATTGGAAAAGTAGACCAAATATTTAATCTTGCTTGTCCTGCTTCACCAATACATTATCAATTTGACCCTATAGAAACTATAAAAGCAAATACTCAGGGAGTTATCAATGTTTTAGAATTTGCAAAATCAAATAACGCAAGAGTATTACAATTTTCAACTTCAGAGGTTTATGGGGATCCTTTAGAACATCCCCAAAAAGAAACTTACAAGGGAAATGTAAGCACTCTTGGTCCAAGAGCTTGTTATGATGAGGGAAAAAGAGTAGCAGAAACTCTTTTTATGGATTATCATCGAAAATATGGCCTGGAAATAAGAATCGCAAGATTATTCAACACTTATGGCCCTAATATGGATAAGGATGATGGGAGGGTTGTATCTAATTTTATTATGCAATCATTAAGCAACAAACCAATTACCATCTTTGGAAAAGGAGATCAAACAAGAAGTTTTTGTTATGTTGATGATTTAATTGAGGCAATATGGGGATTAATGAATTCAGATTACTCCTTACCTGTAAACTTAGGAAATCCAGGAGAATTCACAATTTTAGAATTAGCTGAAAAGGTAATTTCATTAACAAATTCAAAATCAGAGATTATTCATAAAGAATTACCACAAGATGATCCTGTAAGAAGGAAGCCAGATATTTCTCTTGCAAAGAAAATTCTAAATTGGGAACCAAAAATCCCTCTAGAAGAAGGACTTAAAAAAACAATTAATTATTTTAAACTTTTAATAAATAATTCTATAAAAGAATGAACTTTAAAAATTTGTTTTTAAAAATTAAAAAAAGAGATTTTTCAGGAAATGAAGGAGAGGCAATGAAAAATTCTGGATTTCAATTAACTCAAAATTTAATTTTTAAAATTGGGAGTTTAGCATTTACTATTGTTATTGCCCGTATGCTTTTACCAGAATTAATGGGGCTCTATAGTCTTGCATTATCCACAATTATTTTATTTGCCTCTTTCAGTGATTTTGGACTTAGTACAGCATTGTTTACTTTTGTTGCTAAGTTTACAGGTATAGGAAAAGGGGAAAAAGCAAAAGGATATTTAAAGAAATTATTAAAGTGGAAAATATATCTTTTAGCAATAACTTCAATAGTATTATTGTTGTCTAGTTTTTTTATTGCAGAATTTTATTATAATAAACCTATTTTTTATGCTCTTTTAGTTGGAGCACTTTATATACCAATTGTAGGTCTTCTTGGATTTTTAGAAACAATTTTTAAGGCGACAGGTAATTTTAAACATCCCTTATTTAAGGAAATTATTTTTCAGGTTTTAAGATTTACTATAATTCCTATCGGAATTCTTTTATTATTAAAAACTAATTTATCTAATAAAAGCATTATTGCAATTATTTTATTAATGTTAGCTCTTTGCCACGTCTTTGTTATAATAACTTTAAAGCTTATGTTGAAAAAAAATGTCAAGTTTTTAAAAGAAAAAACTAAAAATTTAAATCAAAAAGAAAAAAAAGATTTGAAAAAATTTATTATTCCTTTAACCATGACTGCTCTTTCAGGTGCATTTTTTGGATATATAGATACTATTATGTTAGGTCATTTTGTTCAAGAACAATTTATAGCTTTTTATGGGGTGGCCTTCGCACTTATTAGTTCTGCAGCAGGAATTATAGGATTTACCTCTCTGGTATTACTACCTATATTTTCTAGATTAAAAGGGGCCTCTCTTGAGAATATATTTGTTAAAACAAGAAATTTTGTCACACTAATGGCTCTTTCAGCAGGGATTTTTACCTATTTTACTGCATATTATATTATAAAATTTGCTTATGGTTCTGAGTATCTAACTGCAGTGCCTTTACTTAAATGGTTTGCAATTCTGATTGTTTTTCTTCCAATTACCAGTTTGTATGATAATTATTTTTTATCTCAGGGGAGAACAGCTATTCTTGCTAAATTGGTTATTTTTACCACTATTATTAATGTGGGTTTAAATATAGCATTTATTATTTATGGTTTACAATTTGGAATGTTTGAAGCGGTCTTAGGAGCTTGTTTTGCAACTATTTTGAGTAGATTAATTTATTTTGTAGGGGTAATTTGGTTCAGAAAAAGATAAAAATTTAATTTAAAGTTAAATAATAATCATAAGTTTTTTTAATTCCTTCTCTTAATTTGGTTTTTTCTTCAAATCCTAATTTTTTTATTTTAGAAGAATCTAAAATTTTTCTTTCCATTCCTTCTGGTTTAGAGGGATCAAATAAGATTTCACCTTCAAATCCAACTACTTCTTTAATCAAAATAGCCAAATTTTTTATAGAAATTTCTTCTCCAGAACCCATATTTAGAAAACATTTTTCAAATAAATCTTCAGGATTAATTTTTTCCATAGCTAGAATTAAACCTAAAACACAATCTCCAACATACAAAAATTCCCTTAGAACATTACCTGTTCCCCATATTGGAACACTAAGATCTTTTCTTATTTTTGCATCATGAAACTTTTTGATTAGTGCAGCAAGTACATGTGAATGATCTAAATCAAATTTTTCATTAATACCATACATATTAGGAGGAATTAAAGAAATAAAATTAGAACTATATTCTTTATTATAATATTCACAAAGTTTAATTGAGGTTATCTTTGACAAGGCATATCCTTCATTAGTGGGTTCAAATTTTCCAGTTAATAAAGATTCTTCAGTCATAGGTTGTTTTACAAATTTAGGATAAATGCAAGAACTACCAAGATTTACTAATTTTTTAATTTTAAATTGAAAACAGGCATCAATAACATTTACATTCATTAGTAAATTATCTCTAAGAAATTCTACGGGGGATTCTATGTTTGCCTTTATTCCCCCTACTAGGGCAGCAATATGAAAAACATATTTTGGTTTTTCTTTATCAAAAAAATCAAAAACTTCTTTTCTCTCTTTAAGATCTAATTCTTTTGAAGTAGGGCAAAGAAGATTATGAAATCCTTTTTCTTTTAAGGCTATTACTAGATTTGTACCTACAAGGCCCTTTGATCCGGTAATTAAAATTTTATCTTCAGTTCTCATTTTTCTTTTTAATACATTCCCTTATTTTTTTTTTCAAATATGGGTGGATTGTTTCATCTTCTACATCAAACCATTTACTTTCTGAATGTTGAGAATCTAAAATTAAATTGGAATCTTCTTCTAAAATTAAGGAAAAATAAATAACTATAAAATGTTCTTTTTGTTCTTTTTCCAAAAAAAGTTCAGAAATTACTCCTACTTTAATTAACAAATCTTTATTTATTATTAATCCTATTTCCTCTTTTATTTTTCTTGATGCACATTCTAAAAATGATTCACTAAGATGCAATCTTCCACCCAAAGAATAATAATTATTTTTTAAAGGACTATTATTTCTTTTAAATAAAAGAGTTTTTGAAAAATCTTTATTAAAAAGAATTACATCCACAGCAGGCCTAGGCATCAATTTTCTTATTTTATTATATAAGTCTTCTTCAATAAAATTCTTTGAATTCATTTTTTTAATAACTCACAAATAAAATTTATTTCTTCTTCAGTCATTTCAGGATTATTTCCACAATAAAATCCATTTTGGTGGATAAATTCAGCATTCTTACAAGGAGGAGTTTCTTCTTTTATATATTTTTTAAAAAAAGGCTGATGTGCAATATTTCCTGAAATTATGGGCCTTATTTCAACACCATTTTCTTCAAATTTTGTTCTATACTTTTCAAACAGATAAGTTTCTTTCATTATTATTGGAACTCCAAAATTAGAAATTTTTGTTAAATTATTTACATCTAATGTAATTATTTCATCATTATTCTTAATTATTTCATGGATTTTCTTAAAATTATTTTCCCTTTTATTTATTATTTCTTCAATATATTTTATTTGAGTATTTCCTAAAAAACCACTTATTTCTGTAGGTCTAACATTATATGCTAAATCATAAAAAGAATATTGATTATAAAAATTTGTTAACCCATGATTTTTTTTCAATTCTTCTTGTTTCTTTTTAGATAAATTTCTTCCCCACCCATGAATTCTTGAAATTAATAAACTTTCATACAATTCTTCATCATCGGTACAAATCATTCCCCCCTCTATTGTTGAGAGGTGGTGTCCAACAAAAAAAGAAAAAGTTGAGGCTAATCCAAAATTCCCCAATAATTTTCCATTATATTCTGAACCTAAAGATTCACAAGTATCTTCAATAAAAAGTATATTTTTTTCTTTACAATAAGCTTCTATTTCTTCTAAATTTGAACAAATTCCAAGAGCATTAGTTAAAAATAAAGCATCAATATTTGTTTCTTTTATCTCTTTTAATGAAATATTAATAGTATTAAGTTTGCAATCAATTAAAATTGGGTTTAAGCCTAATTGTATTAAAGGCATTATATTTGTAGACCAAGTTAAGGCAGATACTCCTACATTATCTCCCCTCTTCAATCTCCCTAAATTTAATAGAGATTGTATTAGTAACAAATTTGCAGAACTACCACTTGTAACAAAAATAGAGTATTTCCTTTTTTGAAATTTAGAAAAATTTTCTTCAAACTTTTTACATTCAGAATTCATACTTAAAATATCTGCATTTTTTATAAATGAACATAATTTTTCTTTGGTATTCTTTTCATCATAGAAACTAGATTTAATCAATTTTATTTTCATTTTAATAAAGAATTTTTTGCCCCGATTTTAACAAAGCATAATCTTCTTTTACCATTAATTTTGCTAAATCTTCAAATTTTGTTTTTGCTACCCATCCCAATTCCTTTTTTGCTTTAGAAGAATCCCCTAATAATAATTCCACTTCTACAGGTCTAAAAAATCTAGGGTTTATTTTAATTATAGTCTTACCCGTTTTTTTATCAATTCCAATTTCGTCAACCCCTTCTCCTTTCCATGAAAGGTCCATACCTAATTCATTACAACAAGTTTCCACAAATTCTCTAATAGTATGGGTTTCGCCGGTTGAAATAACATAATCTTTTGGTTTTTCTTGTTGAAGCATTAACCACATGGCTTCTACATATTCTTTAGCATATCCCCAATCTCTTTTAGCATTTAAATTTCCTAATTCTATATGCTCTTGCATACCTAATTTTATTTTTGAAAGTCCAATTGTTATTTTTCTTGTTACAAAATTAAACCCCCTTCTTTCTCCTTCATGGTTAAATAAAATTCCATTACATGCAAATAGATTATAAGATTCCCTATAATTTTTAACAATCCAAAAACTATAAAGTTTTGCAACCCCATATGGGCTTCTTGGATAGAAGGGGGTTGTTTCTTTTTGAGGCGTTTCTTGAACTTTCCCAAATAATTCTGAAGTAGATGCCTGATAAATTTTGGTTTTTTTAATTAAATCTAAGCTTCTAACAGCCTCTAAAATTTTCAGCATCCCTAAAGCATCAATATTCGCAGTAATTTCTGGAATTTCAAAAGAAACTCTCACATGGGATTGTGCTGCTAAATTATATATCTCATCTGGCTGAATTTTTTTAATTAAATTTATTATTGAAACAGTATCTGTTACATCTCCATAATGTAAAAATAAACTTTTTCTAAAAATATTGGGGTCATTAAAAAGATGATCTATCCTCCAAGTATTAATTGAACTAGCCCTTCTTATTATTCCATGAACTTCATAACCTTTTTCCAATAAAAACTCTGTAAGATGGGACCCATCTTGGCCAGTTATACCTGTAATTAAAGCCTTTTTCATAATTTCCTTTAGGAGTCAGTTTTTTTAAACTTTATGCTACAAAAGTTCTTTTTTAATGAAGAAAAAACAACCTGTAATATAAAAAAATTCCCCCTAATAATTTCAAGAAAAAGAGAAGGAAGGAAAAGAGTTCTAAAAAGTTTTTTTTGATATTTTAAAGAATATATCTTTTGCGGGAAATAAAATCTACAAGCTTTTTTCAATATAGAATATCTTTTTAATTTAAGATTTTTTAATTTAAGTAAGGGAAATGATATAAAAACAGTGTTTTTTTCTGTAATAAGGTTCTTATTTAAGCCCCTTTTAGAATTAAATTTTAATAAATTTTTTAAAAAGAAATTTTTAGCGATCATTAATTGACTTTTCTTTAGAAATTTATTAAATTCATTATAATTTAAATCATAAAATCCCTTTTTTGAATCAAATCTTATAAAATCCCCTAGATTTTTTTTATATACAATATAATCACAGCAGCTAATCTCTTTTTTGCTTTTTTCAAGAGAATATATTTGGAGAAGATCTTTATGTTTCGAATTAATTACTCCTTCTTCTTTAAATGAAACATAATCATACTTTTCTAATTTGTTTTTAATTTCTTCATAATTTTTTTCCAAATCTGTTTTAGATAGGTAAATAACATGTTTTTTGATATTTGGAAGGCTCCATTTTTCAAACCTATTTATAGAAGTAGATTTTTTTATTTTTTCAACTTCATTCTTTGAACCATAATTTTTAGAAATTTTATCAAAAAGTTTTTTTGAAATTCTATTTCTTTCTTTAGGGCGGTCTAAAAAATATTTTATTTTATTTAATAACTCTTTTTTGTTTGTGAAGGTTTCTAAATCTTTTTTAGAAAATAAATCCAAATAATTCTCATATTTTTCTACAAGAGTAAATGAATTACAGGCCCCACATTCAAATGTTCTTGCCTTTAAATGGAGTCCCCCATAAACATTTTTTGAAAAGCTTAAGCTAATTTTACTTTGATTAATAATTTTAACCATTTCATGGCAATCTACTGTTCCCCCATAGATTTCTTTAAATTGAGAATATTTTTCCCACCCCTTACCAAAGATTTTCAGATTAACTTTATTCTTCATTAAAAATTCTAAATATTCTACTCTTCCAGATTTATTTGAAAGAGGCCCCCCTATAAAAGTTACATCATATTTTTTCTTTAAATTTAATTGTTTAAAAAATTCAGTATTTACTCCTGTAAAATAAAAAATATTTTTTAAACCCCCTTCTTGATATTTTTTTATGAATTTTTTTTGTGAAACTAAGCATACATCTACAAATAAGGCCACATATTTCGATAAATTATCAAAAAATTGATCATCATCTCCAAAATATGTAAAAAGAATAATTTTTGGAAAGAGATTTTTTGTTTTTTCCAATGTTTCTAAATGTAATTCATCTGTTCCCCCTAATAAAAAGACTCTTTTAGGAAGATGATTTTTAATAATTTTTAAAAACTTTTTATTCATAGAATCTTTTCCAAATTTTTTAGATTCTCCCGCAGCATCAAAGATAATTAGGGTTTCACAATTTTTCTCTAAAAAAAGTTTCCAATTTTGATGAGAATAAGAAAATGGATCATCTTTAATAAGAAGAAGTGTTTTTCCGGGATAAAGCATCTGTTTTTTATTAATTTTTTCCAACATTTTCTTCTGAACCTCTAAGTAACTTCATCGCTTCTACATATTTTTCTGGTTCATAAAAGAAATTAAAACCATGTAAATGACTTTCTTCTAAAAAATAAAGCCCCTTGCCTTTAATAGTGTTTAAAATGATTGCGTTTAATCCAGGAGTTATTTTCTTTATTTTCTTTAAATCCTCTTCATCATGCCCATTTAAAATAATTGCTTTAAAATCAAAAGCTTCTAATTTTAATTTTAAAGATTTTTCATCAAAATTAACCATTTCTTTTGTAGAATAACAAGCACCATATTTATTTGAATCTACAAGTAGGATAAGGTTGTCTAATTTTAATTTTTTTGCTATAAGTAATGCCTCCCATATACTCCCTTCAGCCATTTCTCCATCTCCTGTTAAAACAAAAACTCTACCTCCATCTTTTTTTATTTTTTTCCCAAAGGCTCTTCCCACTGCAATCGGAAGTCCATGACCTAGGCTACCAGTAGTAGCCTAAATCCCTTTTTTTTCATTTAATTCTGGGTGCATAGTCCAAATAGATTTTTCTCCTTTTTTTTCTAAAACTGCATTCAAGGCCATAGAACCATGACCTTTTGAAAGAATAAAAATATCCTTTTCATTTAAAATATTTTCATATAAATAATTTATTACATCTATGCAAGATAATGCAGAACCACAATGTCCTAACTTGTGAATTTTAGAATTTTCAACTATTTTTCTTCTTAAATCTTTATTTATCATTTTTTGTCATATAAAAAAAATATGGTTCTTTTGAAGCATAAGCCTTTAAAATTCCCTCTTTAGTTTCTTTTGAATTTTTTGGTTTTATTAATTTTATTCCTAAAATTTCACATTCTTTTTCTACATCTAATGCCTTATGTGTGGGCCCGGCAGTAGGATACCCCCAATAACTCATTATTTTGACATTTGCCTTTTGTTGCACAACATCTAATTTTATTTGTTCAAAAGGCCTTTCTATAAGAAAGGGGGTAATACCAAATACATATGGTTTTAAGCCTTCAAGAGCCATCCCAGAGGCCACACCCATAGCTGCTTGTTCAGTAACACCTAATTTCAAAAGATTTTCAGGGCTATCTCTTAAAATATTTTTAAAAATATTCCCAAAGTCTAGGTCTAAAATATAAATACTTTTATCCATTTTTATCAGTTCCCCCATAACCTTCCCAAATCCAATTCTCATATAACTTATTAGTCAAAATAATTTATAAATTTATTTGTTCTCATTTTTTGATAAATATTTAAAAATATACATTTCTATGTAATATTATGATTTCAAATATAATTAAAGAAGAGATTAAAGAATTATATCTTAAATTTGAAAATTCCTTAAAGAATCTAGAAGGAAAGGTTTTTTTAATAACAGGAGGAAATGGATTAATTGCAAGTTATCTGGTAGACCTATTAGTTTATACAAATACCTTTTTAGAAAAACCAGTACAAATAAAAATTATAAATAAAAATAAAATCAAAGAAGATTCTCGTCTTTCCCATTTAAGAGAAGATCCTAATATAGAATTTATTGAAGCAGATGTAGGAAAGCCTTTCAAAATTCCTTCAAAAATAGATATAATTATTCATGCGGCTTCAAGAGCAAATCCTAAATCTTTTTTAGAAGATCCTATAGATACAATTGATGCCAATATAAATGGCCTCAGAACTCTTTTAGAATATGCTAAGAATAATCCTGTCGAAAACTTTTTATTTTTTAGTAGTGGAGAAATTTATGGCAATCCTGTTAAAGAATTCATTCCAACCCCTGAAACTTACCCTGGAAATGTAGATTGTACACACCCTATGGCCTGTTATATTGAATCAAAAAGATTATGTGAAACCCTCTCAACTACTTTTTTCAGGAAGTATAACATACCCATTAAAAATTTAAGGATATTACTTGCTTATGGCCCTGGGATGAGAAATGATGGAAAAGTAGTTTCTGATTTTTATGAAGATGCTAAAAAGAATAAAGAAATCAAAATTAGAGATAAGGGAGAAGATACAAGATCTTTTTGTTATATTCAAGATGTTATAAGTGGAATATTTGAAATTATGTTCAAAGGAAAATCTGGAGAATCATATAATCTTGGAAATGATTTAGAAAATGTATCTATTAAAGAATTAGCAGATAAAATTTCAAAAATTATGGAAAACCAAACAATAGTAAAACCAAATTTAGATGCCCCCCCTAAAGAAATTTATGGTATCTCAACAAGAAATTTAGATATTACTAAATTAAGAAATTTGGGTTTTTTCCCAAAAATAAATTTGGAAGAAGGGTTAAAAAGGTTAAAATTACATGTAGATGAATTTGGATGGGGAAAATAAGCTCATTCAATTTTTAAATATTAGAAGAAAGAATTCTTTTATACAAGGGAGTAATCAGATTATAAATTTTTCTTTTCAAAAAGGGAATAATTTTTATTTGTTTTTTCTTTAATGTATTTTTTTTATCTTCTTCATTTGCTAAAATTTCTATTTTTGCCTTACATCCCCCTAACCACCAAGCCATTTCTGTAAAACTACTTAAATAACTTCCAATGATATGTTTTGTTTTAGAAAGGAGAAATAATTCAATTAAACCTTCTTTAAGAAATCCCTTTTCTAATCTATCAAAATTTGTTTTAGGATAAATTATTATTTTCTCTCCAAATTTAGCCCTAATTATTTTTTCAGATTCTTTGGAATCTGTACAAAGAAAAAATCTTGTCTTTGGGCTTATTTTTAAAAGTTCCTCAATTTTTTTCAAAAACTTTTCATCAGAAGAAACTTCTTGGGATTCTTTAAAATCCCCCCTTCTCATATGAATTCCTATTGTCTGTGAAAGATTTTCCTTCTTTTCAAATTTATTTATTTTTGACATTAAAGAGGGAATTGGTTTAAATTTTTGAAAAACTAAATTTAAATCTTTTCTTAAATTTAAGGGAATATTAAAAAATTCATAATCTAGGTTCTTTTTTCCCTTAAAAAGAATATCTTTACTTTTAGGAACTGGCTCATTAATTCTAAATATAAATCTCCATCCAGAAAAAATTATTTTCTTTTTTTCAGGAAAATCAAAAAAGTTTAATTCATCTTCATAATATTTTTTATTTTTAGATTTTAAAACTTTTTTAGCTTCTTTTTTATTAATTTCTTTATTTATTGGTTGAAATAAGTCTTTAAAGGCAATATTACAAAGTTTATTTTTTGGCCAATAAAAAAAGAAATTTGATTTTGTTTTTTCTGCTAACCTTATCAAAGAAGACATAATTTTAAGCCTATTAGAAATACCTCCAGTACTCATAGAATAAAAATCATAATTCATTTTATAATCCACCAATCTCTCCTATCTCCAAAATGAATTTGAACTTTGTTTTTTTCAGAAAATTCTAATAATGCTTTAGATACCCCCAAATATTGGATATCATGCCCAGAGAGAATCCCCCCTTTATTCAATTTTTTCCAATATATAGATAAATCTTTTTTAACATAATTATATTCATGATTGCCATCTACATAAACCAAATCCACTTTTTCAGAAATTTTTGCAATAGCTTTTTCAGAAAAAGCTTTGATCCAAACAATTTTTTTATGAAATCTTTGCAATCTTTTCTTTGCAGCTTTTTCCATAAAATTTATATTGGAATAATTAGCATCTTTTTTGTAATCCCCATATTTGAGATAAGGGTCTATAAGATAAATTTTTTTAATATTTAAATTTTTTAAGAGATCTTCCGAATTTTGACCTTTATGTACCCCAATTTCTATAGCTATTATAGCTTTATTTTTAAAATAATTTTTAGCATATTGTATTGCTTCTTTAGGTCTTGACCTAATTATTTCAATTCCCAAAAATTTATCCAAATAAAAATTTATTGATTTGGCCATAAATTTCTTAATCCTAACTTATTTAAAACTGTTTGTATTTTAAATATCATGATTTCAATAATAGTACTTAATTGGAATGGAAAACCTGTTTTAAGAGAATGCTTAGATTCTATAGAAGCTCAAAAATTTAAAAATTATGAAACTTTAGTAGTAGATAATGCTTCAACAGATAATTCTCAGGATATTGTGAAAAAAGATTTTCCAAAAATGAGGCTAATACAGAACAAGAAAAATAAAGGTTATGCAGGAGGTAATAATGAAGGAGTAAAAAAAGCTAAGGGAAGGTGGATACTTATATTAAATAATGATGTGGTTTTAGATAAAAATTTCTTAAAAGAATTATGGGCTAATAAAAATAAGGCAGATATTTTAGGAGTAAAAAATTATTATTTCGATAAAAAAAAGATTCTTTGGGCTATTGGATCAAAAGTCAATAAAATAACTATGAGGGCCAGCCTAATCGGAAATAAAGAAGAAGATTTTGGACAGTATGATCAGACCAATATAGAACATGCTATAGGTTCTGCAATGCTAATCAATAAAAAAGTAATAAATAAAATTGGATTTTTAGATGAATCTTTTTTTGCATATTATGAAGAAACAGAATGGCAAACCCATGCAAAGAAACACGGATTTACTGTCTCTTGGGTCCCTAGTGCTAAACTTTGGCATAGGGTGGCATATTCTACTGGTGGAGGAAGATCTCCCCTCTCTGCATATTATTTAGTTAGAAATAGGGGATATTATATAAGAAAATGGTCCCCCCATAAATTTATTGCTTATCTTTTTTGGATTTTTGAAATTATTGCTAGATTTATTTATGGTTTAATAAAAGATAGAAAATACTCTCAATTTAGTTTTAGGGGAATGATGGATTTTTTTAGGGGGGTAAAAGGGAAATTAAATTAAATTTTTCCTGTCAATTTTTCCTTTTATGGCATATAACCTCATTAAAAATCCTCCCCAAATCAAATCAAAAAATAGGCTTTTAAAAGCTCCTTTTTTAAGAAGATAAATAATCAAATCTATTTTATTATAATTTAAAATAAAAACATTTTTGTTCCATTCATCAAATTTATGCTTATTTAATTCTAGTTCATATGCTCCCTTTAGCCTTATTTTTAGAAGGTACTTATGTGAATGATAAACTATAGATTTTGGTTCATAAATTATTTTATATCCTTTTTTTTTAGCTTTTGTAGCCCAAATTTGATCTTCCCCTCCAATATATTGAAATGGCACAGATTCATTATATCTTAATTTTTTCCAAACTGATTTTCTTATTACCCCACTTGCATTAGAAAATCTAGCTACAGATTTTTCATTATCTGGAAAAAATTTCTTTATTTTGAACTCTTCAATAGGATTAAGGCCCCTTATTGGTTCTTGTTTTCCAAAAACTCCTCCCACTTTTTTATTTTTAAAATGTTTTAATAAGTGAAAAAGCCAAAAATCATTTTTAGGGATAATATCTACTGAAGCATAGACAATCAATTCATTTTTTGATTTTTCTGCACCCAAATTAAAGGTGTGTGCATGAGTAAAATTTAATGAATTTATTTGAAAAATTTTACATCCTTTTTTAATGGCCAATTCTTGTGTTCCATCTGTTGAAGAAGAATCAATAATCACTATTTCTGGTTTCAGAACTTTTTTCTGTTTTTTTATTTTTTTCAATAATTCTCCCAATAATTCCTTATGGTTATGGGTTCTAATTACTATAGAATATTTCAGATTATTTTTCATTTATTGCAATTACCTTTTGTTTTTTATTTAATAAGATTAAGTCTAAAAGAAAAGCAATAGGATAAAAAAGGACAAAAAAAGTCATTATAAATTTATGATACTTATTTTGAGCCATATCTCTATGGTAAAACATTTCTTGTGAAAGAGCTAAACTACCTACTCTTACAAATTTTGGAGGTCTTTTATCTAATTCCCCCAATTGATTTATAATTTTTCCCCCTTTTTTAAAAATATTTTGCCAAAATAAATGTTCAATAGAATTAAAAGATTTATAAGATTTTATTATAAAATTATTGTTTTTTAAAGTATTTTCAATTTTTTTTCTAGAAAAAAATCTTTTATGTCCCACTTGTTTGGGATAATCTTTATTATATTTTATTAAAATCTTTTCACTTTCTTTTAAAGGCACAGTTAGAATAAATTTTCCCCTTTTTTTAAGAATCCTTTTAACTTCAGATAAAACTTTTTGAAGATTTTCTACATGTTCTAAAACCTCATAACAGTAAACTTCATCAAAAAAATTATTTTCAAAGGGTAAATGTTCAGCATCTCCCACCATAAATTTTTGGTTTTTAGAACGTTTTTTTCTTTCTGCTCTTTGAATATTTTCTTTTGAAACATCCACCCCCCAAAAAAGAGCAGTTTTATTCTTTTTTAAAAGATAATTTATCAAATCTCCAGTACCACATCCTAAGTCCAATATTTTTTTCATTTTTTACCTTTTAATTTTTTTGCCTGGATTGCCATCATTCCTTCAGGATTGATTCTATAAGCCACTAATTTTTTTCTTAAATTTTTCAATTTTTTACCTCTCAAAATAGCTTCTATAAAAAAGAAATGTTCTGCATATGAGGGATATTTTAAACCCTCATTCCTAAAAATAACACTAGAATGTATAAACGGATTATTGAAACCAATTGTCCATTTAATTACTTTTGAAGGCCAAGGTTTTTTCATCATTTTTCCAATTATTTTCCCTTTTTCATTTATTAGTTGAGCAGAACTCCCCACCATAAATATTTTAGGATGGGCCTCTAAGTAATTAAATTGAATTTCTAATCTTTTCTTAGAACATAAATCATCTGCATCTAATCTTGCAATATATTTTCCATTACATTCTTTTAATCCAAAATTAACTACATTATGTAAATTTTCATATCCTTTATTTTTTCCATAATAAAAATATTTTATTCTGGGATCTTTAAAAGATCTAATAATTTTTTTTGTTTGATCTGTACTTCCATCATCAACAAAAATATATTCAAAATTTTTAAAGGTTTGATTTAAAACAGACATTATAGTTTCTTTCAAAAATTTTTCTCCATTATATACTGTGGTTAAAACAGAAATTTTTGGCTTATTTAATCTTTTCATTTAAAATCCTTTAAATTAGTAATATATGCTTTAATCAATAAGTTTAGTTTTTTAAGTATTCCGATATTATCTGCCTTAAATATAGATCCAAAATGAACTAAAGTGTAATAAATTATTTTAAAGAAAGAATAATGTTTCCATTCTAACCTAATAGAGTGTTTTTTTCTTATGAACCAAATCTTTTCTTTAGAAAATTTACTAATAGATTTATTTCTATGGTGAATTAAAGATATTGAACCAAGATACATGATATCATATCCTTTTTTTCTAGCTCTTAAACATAAATCAGATTCTTCCCCATAAAATGGAGAAAATTTTTCATCAAAATATCCCACTTTTTGTAAAACTTTTTTATGAATAAACATAAATGCTCCTAAAACCTCTGTAGTTTTACCATCTTCAGAGAAACTAGACCCCTTATCTTTTATTCCTGGATTTTGATAAAAATAATTTTTTTTATTTTTTAAGCCCCATTGTAAAGATCCATCTGGATAGATAATTTTACATCCAAATATACCTGCGGAAGGATATTCTTTAGTTTTTTTTAAAATATTCTTCAACCAATTTTTATCTCTAAGTTCACAATCATCATTTAATATAAGAAACCATTCTGGATTATATCTTTTTTTAGCAATTTTAAGGCCCTTATTATAGGATTTCGAAAAACCAAGATTTTTAGAATTAACAATAATTTTAACTTTTGGAAATCTCTTTGAAATTTTCCTTGAAATTTTGCCCTCTCCAGAATCATCTACAAAATAAATTCTATAATTTTTATATCTTGTTTTTCCCAATTTTTTAATATTTTCTTGCACTAATTTTTTTTGATTATAACTTGAAATTATTATTCCTACCTTCGATTCTTTCATTTTAATAATACCTCCAAATATTTTTGCCCCCAAGAATTCAAATCAAATTTATTAATTTTTTTTCCAGCATTCTTTTTAATAGATTTTAAAATTTTTTGATTATTGATAATTTTTAAAATTTTTCCAGCATTTTTATTGTCAAAACTATCTATAATTAAACCTTCTTTTTTATTTTGAATTATTTCCTGATTAGAATCTTTAGAAAAAATAATAAAACATTTAGAAGCCATAGCTTCTCCAGCTGCTAAGGCTGGAGCTCCCCCCTCATATCTAGATAAAAAGAAGAAGAAATCACAAGAAGAATAATATTTTGAAATTTCAGATCTTTTAATAAGTCCCCGATGATCTATAAAAGGAAGATTAAGATATTTTTTACATTTTTCTTTATTCGCACCTGTAACAATTAACCTAAAATTCTTGTTAATCTCATAGATAGCCTTACTAAGGGAAACAGCACGATCTAGACCCTTATTCCAATACCCGCCCCTTCCAGAATACAGGCCATAAATCTTTTTTTGATCTAATTTCAAATCTTTTTTTGATTTTTGTTGAGATATTTTTCCGAACATAGGCAAATCTACTCCAGACCTGATAACAAAAATATTTTTTCTTTTTCCATATAATAATTCTATTTGTTCTTTAACTTTTTCAGAAACACAGATTATTTTATCTGCCTTTTGAATAGGTGGTTTTTCAATAAAATAAAAAAATGGAAGTGTAAAATAAAATAGATATCTTAAAAAACCAAATTTTTCAAACTGAATTTTCATATAGGGAAAAGTAACTCCGTGATAGGTATGGGTTATACGTTGTTTATTTTTCTTAGAATATTTTTTCAAGCAATGACCCCAATTTGCATGGGTATTTATGATATCAAATTCCCCTTCTGTTAAAATCTTCTTAACTTTTTTAGAAAAATTAAATTCTTTAAAAATGGGATATTTAAAAGATTTAACCTCAATATATTTAATTCCCTTCAAAGAATATTTCCTATCTTTTATTCCTGGATAAATCCAAGTAAAATCAAATTTTAACTCATTTTTTCTAGCATAACCAATCAAATTTTTTTGATAGATGCTTATCCCCCCCAAAAAAGTAGGTGAAGAACCAGAAACAAAACATATTTTTTTCATGTTATTTTGTTGCCTCAGCATAAATTTGTTTTAACTTTTCATTTCTTTTTTTCATAGAAAATTTACCTTCTCTAACTTCTTGGATGCATTTATTAGACATTTTTTTTCTAAGTTTTTTATTTTTTATTAATTCCTCTACCTTTTTAACCATATTATTAATTAAATCATTCTCAGTTTTTCCTAACTTTTCACAAGAAAAATTTTTAGGCCTTTCAATAACAAAACCATTTTTACCATCTTGAATTAATTCTCGTCTGGAATCTCCATCTACTGTGATGATTGGGATACCAAAACTCATTGTTTCTAAAAAAGCATAGCCAAAACTATCAGAATAACCTGGATGTATAGAAATATCTGCTTTTTGATAAAGTTCAAAAAGCTTTTTTTGAGGAATTAAACCATAAAATTTAATTTTTTTATTTTTAGAATATTTTTTCCTTATTTCTTCCGGAATAACAGAATTAAAAAAAGCATCAACATTTTCATTTCTTTCAATTAATCTTTCTATTGCTTTTAATGCATGAAATCCTCCTTTTTGATAAAAGTATCTTCCGGAAAAAATTAAAGTCACTTTATTTTTAATTTGTTTTTTCTTTATCATTAAGGGAACAGAGGGAAAAACAATTTCCATTTTATCTTTTAAAAAAGGAAAATTCAAAATAAATTCATCATAAACTTTTTGAGTCCAAGGAAGAATCTTTTTGCAATTATCTTTTTTCAAGATTTTTTCAACTTCTCTTAATCCCCTTTTTGTTTTTTTAGTAGACACCCATAATTGCCAAAAAGCTTCAAAATCTGCAATCCAAGGTTCATTTTTATTTTTACTTAGGCAATGAGCACAATGAATTACATCATAATTTCCTTTAGGACTTAGATGAGCATTTAACATGGAAGGAAATAGAATTCGAGTATATTTTCTAATATTTTTTTTCAAAAAATTAGAAAACCAAAAAAATCTTTCTTTAGTTATAACCCCTTTTTGCTTAGATGCATTTTGGTATTCTCTTTCCTTTGGAACCTCTTTTAAGAGATATTTATAATAAGGGGAATCTGGAAATTTCCAAGGATATTGCAAATAGATTTTTGTGGTTTTCATTTTTTATAGGTTTTGAATAGAATAATCTTTATAAAACAACTTAATTTAAATAGGTTATGAAAAAAGCATTCATAACAGGAATAACAGGTCAAGATGGTTCTTATTTGGCAGAACTTTTATTAGAAAAAGGGTATGAAGTATATGGGCTTTATAGGAGGAGTAGTACAGATAGCCATTTTGAAAGAATAGAACATTTAAAGGGAAAAATAAATTTAGTATGTGGAGATTTAACTGATCTTAGTTCTTTAGACAAACTTTTTGAAAAAATAAGACCTGATGAAATTTATAATCTCGCATCTCAAAGCCAGGTTGGCTTATCTTTTTCTCAACCTTTTTTCACAAATGAAGTTAATTGGTTAGGTACAGAAAGAATTATCGAATGTATGAAAAAATATGTTCCTAAGGCCAAGCTATATCAGGCATCTACTAGTGAGTTATTTGGGGCAACCTTAGAGAGCCCCCAGTCAGAAAAAACCCCATTTAATCCTGTAAGTCCATATGCTGAATCAAAATTAAAAGCACATAATGCAATTAAAAGAGAAAGAGATAATGGTCTTTTTGCTTGCGCAGGAATTTTATTTAATCATGAATCTCCAAGAAGAGGAATAGAATTTGTAACAAGAAAATTTAGTGAAGGAATCGCAAGAATAAAATTAGGCCTACCTCAAAGAGAAACTGGAAAATCATATTTAGAATTAGGAAATATTAATGCTAAAAGGGATTGGGGTTATTCTAAAGATTATGTTGAAGCAATGTGGTTAATACTACAACAAGAAAAACCAGAAGATTTTGTAATAGCAACTGGAAGAAATCATTCTGTAAGAGAATTTATAGAGGCTGCAGCAAAAGTGATAGATATTAAAATTACTTGGAAGGGAGATGGGATTTATGAAGAAGGATTTGATCAAGAAGGAAATAAAATAATTGCCATAAATGAAAAATTCTTTAGGCCAAAGGAAGTCAATGTTCTTTTAGGGGATTTTAGCAAAGCAAGAGAAAAATTAGGGTGGGCTCCTAAAACAAATTTTGAAGATCTAGTAAAATTAATGGTGGAAGAAGATTTAAAAAAACTTAAATCTAAAGCAAATTAATTTTCTAAAAAAGTATCTATTTCTTTTGTAAAATTATTTAATTTTATTTTTGGATTTTTAACCTTTTTTTTACTTTTTTTAACAAAATCGGTAAGAGATTTTTCAATTTCTTTGATCATTTCCTTAGAATCATGTTTTTCTTTAATTTTATAAAAGTTAGGATGATTTTTTATTAATCCTGCATATCCCCCCTTATCTACTGCTAAAAGAGATTTTCCTGCAGCTAAGATTTCAAAGGGTACAATCCCAAAATCTTCTTCATATCCTAAAAAGATCCCTGCACTAGAATTTGACAATATTTTTTCCAAGTCCTTATCAGACACATTAGTTTTTATTTCAACATTTTTTGTCTCAGATTGCAATTTTTTCAATTTTTCAAAATAATTTTTATTATCTATACTTCCTACAAGGGATAAATTATATTTTGGATTTTTTTTCACAAAATTTTTCCATGCTTTTAGAAGTAAATCTTGTCTTTTTGGAGGATTTAATCTAGAGTAATATACTAGTAATTTTCCTTTCTTTTCCTTCTTTAGATTTTCAAATCTAGAAAAATCAACAGGAGGATAAATTAGAGAAACATTTTTATTTTTTATCAAATTTCTTTCTAAAGCACGACTTTTACTTAAATCAGAGATAAATGCAACCTTATCAAATTTTTTCCAAGCTATTTTTTCAAAAAACTTATAAATTTTAACAGAAAAGAGATAAAAACCTTTTTTCAAAAGATTTTTATTATATCTATTTTTTAAATTCCATTTCACAATATTTTTACTAGCTTCCCTTAAGGGAGTACAAACATAAGCATAAGTTTTTCCTTTAATCCTATTTCTAAATGTAATAAATTCTGCTACTCCAGAGGTTGAAACTAAAAATAAATCATAATTTTCTAAAGGAATTTTTTTAAATAAACTCAAGGGAAGGAATAATCCTCTTAAAAGATGCAATCTAGCTAATTTAGATCCAAATTTAGGTGTAAGGACTTTAATATTAAAATTTTTAAATTCTTTAAAAGTATTTTTTTCATCATAAATCCAAGTATATAGGTCAATTTTATGTTTAGATGTTTTTAATATCTCTAAGATTAGCTTTTCGGCACCACCTTTAGATTTTATCCAAGGGTGGAAGAGTGCAATTTTTTTCTGAGATGTCTTTTTTGGCATAAATATAATTTAAATTAAAAGGATATAAAGCTTATGTAATTAAAATCCATTAATTTAATTAGAAATAAAAGTTAAATTATCAAATTCAGCATAATCTCCAGATTTTCTTAAGAATTCATCTTTAACTAAGATCTTATCAGAATAATTAGCTTCCCATATTTTTATAGGTCCTTTAACTCCATTGAAAAAAGCAAATTCTTTTATTGCTGCACCTTGCAAATTAAGGTTTGTTATAATTGGGTGATGTTGGGTTCTAACAAGATTTAGAGAAGAATATTGATCCAATGGATCATTCATCAAATATAATTGAGCAAAAAGACTTTTTCCAACTAGAGGAGATAGATAAAATAAACTCCCCACACCATCAATTTTAAGCCCCTGATCTGTTTGAGAAACAAATGGGAAAAGATAAGCAGTACTTTCAACACCTTCTCCAAAATCAATAAATCTTCCATCCACATATAAATATCTTAGTGGGATATAAATTTGATTTTGATTATAAATAAAAATACCCTGGGGTTGACTAAAAACAACATTTTTCCCCTCATCTATACTTTCAATTATCACTCCTGCAATTACCGCATTATTTTTTGGTAAGAAAATTTCAGTACCATTTAAATTATAAATAATATCTTGATCTACTCCATTACCATTTCCTTGATAAACTCTGAGAATACTATTACTTTTCTCTTGCATTAGTTCTGGGGCAGAAATCATAACCGGAACTCCAGAATATCTATCATCTCCTTCTGGACCACTTCCGATTCTACTATAGGCACCATATTTTCCAATATCTGTTGAATCTATTAGAAGGTGAGAAACATTATTTGATTTCATAAAACTAAGAGCAGTATTTGGAATAGGTGTAGTTAAAATATATCTCCCAATAAGATGGTCCCTGTAATCCCCCTGAAAATGGCCTCCATCAGAGATTACAGCCCTTTTCCCAAGATATTGGACCCAATACCCATAATCCCACCAGTGGGCAAAAGTAGCATCCTCAGGGGTATTTTCTCTAACCCAACTCATTGCTTTTTGCCATTGTTCATTTGCAGATGGGCCGGTATATTTTGATTGATAATTACTGGCCTTTACAAATCCAACAAAACTAATAATAGATACAATTAAAATAAAAATTGTAAATAATACTAAAATCATTTTTAAGAAATCATCTTTAACTTCTTTAGAATATCCAACTATTTTTGTTATAGCATATCCCCCCATAAAACATGTAAAAGGAGTAATAACAAAGAAAAGTCTGATTGCTCCACGGCCTGCAATTAAAGTGAAAAAGAGCCATGAAAATAAAATCAAAATTTCTACCGGAATATTCAAATTTTTATTTAAATAAAGCCACATAAAATAACCTACAAAAATTATTAAACTTCCAAAATAAAATAATTGACTTATAAAATTAGTTCCATTAAAAAGAGAACCAGAAGAAATTCTACTAAATAAAATACCTGAAATCATAACTATCCATATAATTCCAAATAAGAATTTATTTTTCTTTTGTTTAACTTTTTTAGCCATTTCAATCCCTACAAAAACCATTCCCAAATAAAATAACCAGAAAAAGATTTTTCCAATTTGAGCTATCCAATCATTTAAGAAAGGCTGCAAGTTTTCAGCAACAGTAAGACCAACTCTAGCTGTTCCAAAGGGATGTAACAATTGATCAAAAAGAGCAGGAACAAAAACAAATATATTTTTCCCACTTATTGAAAGAACGATAATTCCTAAAATAATTGCAAAACCAGCACTTAAAGCAATTTGATATTTTTTCCATTTTTCTTTTTGTAAAAGAAGAAATTTCTTTCTTGTCTTGATAATAATATAATCCACAATTAAAAATAACAAAACAAATCCAGTCAATAAACTAGATGTTGATAATGCAATCCTTGAAAAAGTAGAATATAAACTAAATCCATAAATTAATCCAAAAATCATAGTAGAAAAGAACCAAACAAGATAAAATGTTAAAAGAGAACTTAATTTATCTAAATTTTCTTTATGTTGAGTATTCATTAACCAGAATAGAATAAAACTAAGAGGAATAATCATAAAAATAAAAGTTGCAACTCCTCCCCAACTAGCAAGAGTAAAGGCTGATAAAAATCCAACCAATAATCCAAATACTATCGCTTTAATAAGAGAATATTTCTTTAAATTTATTTTATCTAAATATTTCATAGATACACTATATCCTAATAAAACTAAGAAAAAGGCAAACATACCTATAGCCTCATGATCTGAAAAACCTGCTAAAGTTCTGTAAAGATAGGTGGGGATCATAGCTAAAAAAGCACTAGAAATTAAAGCAGTAGTTTTAGAATTTGTTAGAGTAACTATTAAGAAGAAAAAGACAATAAGACCAAGAATAAAAAATATCACTGGAGAAAGAATTCCCACGAGTTGTATACTTATATTGGGATCAAAAGCTTTACCTATTTTATAAAACAATACAATTGCATCCGGAAGAATTTCATCAATATATTCAATTTGAAATGGTTTTCTTAATGGATCAAATTCTGTTAGGCCTTCTTCACTAACCATGGTTTCAGCAATTCTTAAAAAATAAAACGGATCTAAAGCAAGAGGGATATATTGGTCAGTTGTTTGATCTTTAAGGTGAGGTAAATTTTGAATCCTCATCATAGAACTACCTATCAATAAGGTTAAAAATAAAATAATCAAAATTATACTAATAACTTTTTTGTGAGAAATAAATTTAAAAGATTTACTAAGTCCTTTCTTTATTGAAGAGGTATTTATTGTTATTTCTTCACTCATTTTCTTTTAAATCTAAATACAATTTTGTTTTAAAAACTTTGGTTTACCAGAAATATATGGCAAAAACAATTAAAATTATCAATATTTGAAAGATATGGATAAATGTAACAACATCTTTTTCATAAACCTTGCCATTTAATTTTATTTTCTTAAGGAATTTAATGGCTAAATGCTCTAATCCATAAATTTTCTTAAAAGGAACTTCTAAACTTCCATCTTCATTCAATTTTCCAAAGCTTGATTTTTTCAATTTTCCTCTTGATTTCAAAATAACTTCAATTATATATGGGATAAAGAATAAAATAGCAATTTTTTCAATATTACCCAAAATAGCAATCGCAGCTATTAATGAACCTACTAAATAAGTTAAAGAATCTCCGGGAAATACCTTGGCAGGAACCCTGTTAAAAATATAAAACCCGATTAAAGAAGCAACCATACAAAGACCAATAATACTTAGCCAAGCATCCCCTGTCAAAAAAGTAACAATAGATAATGCAGAAAGAATAATTATTCCTTGTCCAGCTTCTAATCCATTATATCCTGCTAAAAAATTATATGTTGTTGTTGCCCCCACAATCCCAATTGGAATAAATAATAAGGGATATAATAATCCAAGATTAACTGCACCAAACATTGGCAATGTAATAATAGAATTTCCTGCATTTATAGCTATTAAGGGAATAGATGCAAATAAAATTAAAATTAATCTAGACCTATTTGAAAGGCCTCCTTTTTGCCAACCAAAAAGATCATCAATAAAACCAATAAATGAACTTAAGAATAAAACTGTTAAAAGGGCTAAAATTTTTGAAAGATGAAAACTTTCATTTTTGAAAACAAAAATATCTATTGCAATATATAATAGAACTCCTGCAACAAATCCCCAAAGAACAATAATTCCTCCAGATCCGGCCACATTTTTTTCATGTCCTTTTTTATGCATATCTGCCCATAAAAGTTTAATTTGTGTGGCTTTTTTTATCCAGAAGGGCATAGCAAGGTAAGTACTAAAAAAACTAATAAAAATTGTTATCAGCAATAGTGCTTCCATAAATAATTATAATTTAAATTGCTTTTAAACTTAATGAAACTAAGTTCTAGCTAAATAAAATAGGTGTAAAATAAACTTCAATAAACGCTGCCACAACAATAATAACTACTGCCACAAATAATAAAATGACAGAATTTTCTAAAACATGAATAAATTTCTTACCTTTAATACCATTTCTAATAATCCCTACTCCAAAAATTCCTCCTGCGAGGGCTGTAATAAAGTATGCAGCTATTTCAGGAAATCCATGGATCATATATCTTGCAAGGCCTAACGGAATTTCACTTATTTGATATTTAGTAAAAATACCTATTGCAGCCGCAATAACACTTGCATTCCATGCTAGAACAAAGATCGCCCCTGCACCAAATATCAGCGAGAGCAGCAAAGTAAAGATCATCACATATATATTATTTTCAATTATAGATAAAACTCTTCCCATACTTGCAACAGCACCTGTAGATTCTACCGCAATAATTCCTTCTTGACCATATCTTGCCACACAATCTTGAATATTTCCTGCACTATTTATTGCACAATATGTACTTAATTGAGCATTGAAAAGTTCAGAATTTCCTAGCACAACATTCCAAAAAGAAAAAGCAACTATAAATCCTAAAAATAACCACATAAAACCCATTATAGCATCTTTATGAATAGACCATACACTCAAAAGTCCTTCAGCAGTCTCATCTTCTCTTTCTTCTTTTTTGATCATATAATACATAAAAGGTAAAGAGAACATAACACAAAATAAAACAACAATCATTCCTGAATAATTAGATAATACTACATCTTTTGAAAAAAAAGCATTTACAAGTAAAAGAGACAAGGAAGCATAAACTATTCCCACAAAGAACATCTTCCAAGGACCTTTTTCAGCCTCATTTGGTTTGATAAGTGATTCTAGCATACCCTTACATAAAATAGATAGAATTTTTAAACTTTCTTAATATTGAAACAATATAAAATGAACAAGAAAAAGAGGTTTAATGATATTTTAAGAGGTATAAAGACAATTAAAATTCAAGGTGCTAAAAATATTGCTAAGAAAGCACTTTATGCTTATTCTTTAATTCCAACAAAATCTTCTAAAAAAAAGCTTTTATCCTTAAGACCTACAGAACCTCTTCTCCAAAATATTTTAGATAAAGCTGAAAAACAATCTTACAAAAAAATTTTAGATCATTTTGATTCATCTCAAGAAAAAATAAACAAAGCCACATTCAAACTAATAAAAAATAATGAAGTTATTTTTACCCATTGCCATTCTTCTACTGTTACTAAAGCTTTAATATATGCAAAAAAAAGAAAGAAAAAATTTGAAGTTTATAATACTGAAACAAGGCCTTTATTTCAAGGAAGAAAAACTTCTCGAGAATTGATAAGAGCAGGAATCAAAGTAACTCAGTTTGTAGATTCTGCAGCAATGATAGCATTAACAAGAAAACAAGGGACAAAGAAGGTAAATAAAATGTTTTTGGGGGCAGATGCTTTAGTTAAAAGAGGAGTTATAAATAAGGTAGGAAGTGGAATGTTTTCTAAAATAGCTTATGACAATAAAATTCCTGTTTATATCCTTGCTGATTCTTGGAAATATTCTTCTAAACCTGTAAAATTAGAAAAGAGAAGTTTTAAGGAAGTGTGGGAAGATGTTGCTAAGAAAATAAAAATAGTAAACCCTTCTTTTGAATTTGTTCCTAGAAAATATATTAAAAAAATTGTATCTGAATATGGCGATTTAAGTTATTCTAATTTTTTAAAAAAAGCAAGGTAATTATTTTTCAAGATTTTCAACCTGAGAAATCATTTTTGTAGCTTCTTCACTTATTTTTTCTAAGCCTTTATCCAAATCTACTTTTAAAAGATCTAATTTTTTCATTTGCCCTTTAATAATTTCTTTAGTCTCTGAAATAGATTTTGTAGCAAAGTTTTCCCCCCCAATATTAACAATTAAGTCTTCTGAATCTAATTTAGCTTTAACAAAGACTCCTAACCCAACAGGAGTTAAGATTTCCTTACCTTTACTATCTTTAAATTCATCTAAATCATTGTGGAGCCCATGTAATTCTAATGTGTTTTGTTCAACTGTTTGAAGCTGTTGCTGAAGTTGTTCAGCTTGTTGTTGAAGCAAATTAATTTGCATTAAGAGTTCTTGTTGATTTTTTTCCATGAGAATTAGAATTTTATACTACTTTTAAAAGTTTCTTAAGGATACTACTAAAGATAATTGATGCAATTAGATAAAACCAGAACCAATTCATAATACCAAAAATTTTAGGATCACTTAATGCTACAAAGAAGTCCATAAACCATCTGAAGAGAAGGATAATGGGTATACCTGTATAGGCCATTGCCCTCATACTTAATTTAAATGTTTTTGGAATAAACTCAAAACTTTTTTTCTGAAGTTCCATAACCTTTGCAGGATCATCCTTATATTTTTTCATTTCTTCTTGAAGTATTTTTTGCTCTTTTCTCATTTCCTTAAGAGTTTCTTGATCAGTTGTATATTTTTGAATTATAGTCATAAAAATACTAATGAGAAGAACCATCAAGAGCATTCCCCAATCTAAATTCCAATTAAATAAAACTCCAATAGTTGGATTAAGAACAGCATGAACAGAATTTTTAATAAAAGGTAGGCTATCCCAGAAAAAAGCTATAGCTAAAGAAGCTATCATAATATAGATTATTGCTTTAAAACTGCCCTCTTTTCCTTCTTTATCCATTTTAATATTAATCAATTTTTGTTTTTAAATATTAGCCACCCATGAAATTTCTAACCTTAGAACTCATTTCCATTGTATGTTGTTCACTAATACTTTTATAAAATTGGAACATAATCATAATAATCAATAATATGGATGTACCTGACACTAGGGCTCCTAATAAGTCTGTTATAGAGGCTAAAACCCCAATAGCAATACCTCCCATCACAGTCAAAGGCATAATATATCTATCTAATATACTTTCTAAAACTCTTACATCTTGTCTAAATCCAGCTATTTGTAATCCAGATGAAGCTATTTTTTTTGCTTGAGCTTTTGAATTTTGTTCAGAATTCTTTACCCAGAAAATAGCAAATAATGTAGAGAAGAGAATAAAGAAAATCATATGTGTTAATCCTTGTATAAGGTATTTAGGTAAAAATCCCCCTCTAATAGATAATTCTAATAAATTAGTAGAACCTAACCAGAAAGCTAAACCACCTACAGCTTGTCCTTCAACAAATCTTCCCAACCATGTAAAGTGAGATGCAAATCTTGCAGAACCTTCACAAATACCTCCCTGTAAACAAGGCATAGCTGCATTTTCAATAAGTCCTCCAAATAATTGTAGGTTAGCTATTAAAGCTGCAGTAAAAATAACAGGTATAACAGAAGCATAGAAAAAGGATAATGGCCATTTAATCCCATATCCCCTTATTCTTCCAAAGGATAAAGGAATTTCAACCTTCAAAGATTGAGCCCACACAACTAATAAGAAAATTAAAAGTGTAACTAAAATTGCAGCCCCTGCTGAAACAAGTTCAATACTTGATCCATTAATTAATGATTGAATAAATACAAATACTTTCCCTGAACAAGGAGTTCCTGTGAAGTTAACTAAACAATTTTTTCCTTGTTGATTTATGAACTGAAATGCACTTGTGAAAAGTCTCCAACTTACTCCTGCTCCAATAAATAAACTTACTCCTGATCCAAATCCCCATTTTTGGGAGATTTCATCCATATAGAATATAGCTAAACCTCCAAGTACTAATTGGAATATCACTAATCCCGTGAAACCAGGCATTGCCTGAAGTCCTTGCATTAAAACATAAACAGCTGCTTCAAATATAATAAAGAAGAAGACTAATAATTTTTGAATTCCCATGAAGAATTTTCTTCCTTCTGCTGTTGATTGATCAATATTAAGTATTCCTGCTCCAGAAAGTAATTGCAAAATAATCGATGCCATTACAATTGGCCCAATTCCTAAAGAAATAATACTTCCAAATTCTGTTCCTAAAATAATAGCTAAATATTCAAATCTTGCTAAAGCATTATTGGAAAGTCCGAATAAAGGAATATTAGCAAGAACGAAGAATGCAAATAAAATAACAGCTGTCCATTTACCTTTGGTCTTAAAATCAACTTTTTTTTCATCAGGTTTTATAACCTCTGGGATGAAATTAAAAATACTTCTTAAATTCATTTTTTTTGGGCCTTATTCTTCCTTATTTTTCACAGGCTTTTTTGGTTTATCAACTTTATCCTTAGGTTTATTTTCTTTCTTAACAACCTTTTTTTTAAGTTGAACATCTCCACCTGCTTTTTTTATTTTATCAATAGCTGTTTTTGAAGCTTCTTTAGCTTTGATTATTAATTTATTCTTAACATTACCTTGACCTAATATTTTATATTTAGATAAATTTAATTCCCATTTATCTCCAACTTTTTTACCATATTTTTCAAGATGTAATTCAATATCATATAAATTTATTCTTTGTCTAATATCTCTTTGAGTTCCTCTACTTGTAATCCCTTGTTTTCCAAAATATTTATTTCCAAATTTTTTAATTACTAGAGTTTTTTTATGATCAGCTCTTTTTCCACTACCTGATAAACCTTTTCCTCCACGATGTCCACTACCTTTTCTTCCTTTTCTAGCTCCGCCACCATGAGTTCCCATTTTTCTACCGTGCATTCTTGATGATTTTGATCTTTTTTTTGTTTTCATTTTACAACATTCTTTTTACTAACTCATTTATTTTTCCTTTATGATTTCCTAAAACTCCTTTTGGATAATGAACTTTGGTCTTTATTCCTTTTCTTGGGGGGTGCAATCTAAAAAATGGTTTTAATTTTCCATCCTTATCTTTTAATCCTCTTTTCTCAATTAATTCTTTATGTGTTGCATCATCAATTTCACCATAAGCTACAAAGTCTCTTACTCTTTCAATCATCCCCATATTTACTTTTGTAGGTTTTAAAACAACGCAAGCATATTTCCTTCTAATTCTAAGTCTATGAAGAGTTTCTGTAACTTCTTTTCTTAATCCTACTTGGCCACTTATCCTTATTACACATATCATTTTTTATTCATCTCCTGATTAGTATTTTGTAATGCTTGCATACAAGCTTTGGCAAAATTAAATGTAGTTCTTTTTTTACCAAATGTTTTACTATAAACATCTTTTATTCCTGCTAGTTTTAATATCTTTTTTAATTCATCTCCAACAACAAGTCCTGTTCCAGGTGGGGCTGGCATTAAAATAACTCTAACACTTCCTGCTTTACCTTCAACTTGGAAAGGAATACTTGAATTTCCTCCTCCAACACTATCAAAACTACCATCTCCTAATGTAACCTTTATTACATTTAATTTAGCTTTTCTAACAGCTTTATCTCTAGCAGGCAAAGTTTCCATTGATTTTCCTGTTCCAATTCCAACATGGCCTTTTCCATCTCCAACAACTGCAAGTGCTGAAAAGGTTGGAACATTACCTTCTTTAGTTTTTCTTTGAGTTTGTCTCCAGGCTCTTCTTTTTCCACCACCAAATTTACCTTTAGATTGACCCATGGAAATAAGGTCTGTTTTAAGGTCTGTTAATAAATCTACAATTTGAGGTTCTAATATTTTATCATTATTATCTAAAATTTCATCAATATTTTTGATTTTACCTTCTCTTACTTTTTGACCTAATTTTGTTTTAGGTTCCCAAGCAGCTAATTTTTCTTTTTCTTCTTTTGCTAATTTTTCTTGAAAAGTTAATCTTCTAGCTTCCCTAACATCTTCTTTAGGTTTTCCTTTTTCTTCTGGTTTTTTGAATTTTTCTTCTACCATTTTATTGTTTTTCTATTTTTGATTTAATTTTTGAAAATGTTTCTGAAAAATCTTTTTTCATATGTTTTCCAGTTATTCTATCTTCAGAAGGTAAAACTTTTTCAGAATATTTAATATCAACACCTGAATCTGCAACACCCTTAACAAAAGCATAAATTTTTGACTTACTAATAGATTTAATCATTCCAACATCTAATATTGGAGATGCCATTTTTTTCTTAAGTATTTGTTTTCCAAGTAAAAATCCTGTTAGATAAGAAGCAGGTAATGATTTTAAGCTTCCTTCTAATGCTTTTGGCCAGCCATGTAATAAAAGTTGTTTTGAATTAGCTCCAATTTCAATTTTATCTTGAGCCATTTCACTTGTAATGCATTGGGCAATAATATATTTGTTTGTCTTTCTAAACACAATTCTTGGAGATTCACTTTTAAGGAATTTTATTCTCTTTGCATAATCTGTTTTTTGTTCTCTTCTTCTTCTTTTTTGAACTTTCATTTTCTTAATCCTCCAATATAATCTTTCAAATGGTTTTTACTTTTGAAGACTTTATTTCTTATTTTCTTTCTTATATCAATATATTCATCTTGAGATACTAGGCCTTGTTTTTTCATTTCAGCAACATATCTTCTAAGTTTTCTTGTCATGGTCATATAATCTCTTTTTCTAGTGTTAACATTTTTTCTTATGCTTCCTGGGCCTCTTTTATTAGGTTTTTTCTTAGCTTTACTTCTTCCTTTAACTTCTCTTACAATTATTGCTCCTTCCTTAGTTAAATCTCTAATATCTTGTCTTGTAATAGCTTCCTTTATTTCTGCAAGCCTAGTTTGAACAAATCTAATTCTTTTCTTTCCAACATTTAATGTTCTTATTGCTAATGATTTTTTCTTTTTTAGATTCATTTCTTTTTCTCCTTTGTTTCTTTTTTAGAAGATTTCTTTTTATTTTCTTTTAAAAATTTCTCTGTATTTAAGTTTTCTAATTTGATTTTTTGTTTTAATGCTTCTTTAGCAATTTCTAATTGTTTTTTCTTTCCAACATTTCCTAAAATAACAATATTATTTTTTTTAACTTGTTTTAAATCATTTAGGGTGTATATCATTATTGTGGTTTTATCTTCTAATTGTTTTTTATATCCTATTTGAACTCTAGCAGGATATCCTCTTCTTCTTTCTCTCATCTTATTGTCTCTTCCAGTAGGTCTTCTCCAAACTTGTTTCTTTTTTCTTTTTCTTCCTAATTTAGAATATCTATTCCAAGCTCTTCTTAAAAATTTGACCATTATATTTCTCTCCCAGCTTTACTTGTCATAAAAATACCGTCTTGAAAGACTCTTTTATCTCTTTTCTTTATTTTTGTTGCTTTTTCAAAATTTGCAGCAGCTTGTCCTGCAAATTCTTTATCTGAAGAAGTTACAGTGATAATTTGCCCATCTATCTTAACTTCTACGCCTTTAGGAATTTTTGATTTTCTAGGTATTTTTTCCCCTAAAAAATTCTTAATTATAGCTTCTTGCCCTTGAATATCTACAGTCATAGGGAAATGGCTAAAACATATTTTTAATTGATATTCAAACTTCTCTTGAACACCCTTAATCATATTTTTAATATGTGCCCAAATTGAATTCATAATTTTCTTTTCTTTTTTTGTGGCTAATTTTGCTTCAAGCATTATTTTATTTTCCTTTTTCTCAAAATTTATTTTTTTTGTGTTAAAATCTCTTGTATTTTCTCCTTCAGAACCTTTAACAGAGATTAAACTATCATTAATACTAACTTCTACTCCTTCTGGGATTTCAATTTCTAATAAAAGATTTTTTTTCATTAGTAAAAGTATGCAATTAAGCATCCTCCGATTTTTTCATTTGCTGCTTCTTCATGAGTCATTAAACCTTTGTTTGTAGAGAGGATAACTGTTCCAACATCTCTAGCAGGTAAAAATCTTCTTCGATATTTTTCTATTTGAAGCTTATTAACAGTAAATCTTGGTTTGATGGACCTACAATCAGCTAAATTTCCAATTGTAATTTCTAATGCTTTTTTCTTGCTATCTATTTTATATTTTTTGATAGCTCCTTTCTGTTTCATTATTTTTAAAACTTCAATCAAAACATTTGAAATTCTTTTTACTTCTATATTTTCTTTTCCAGCTTTCTTTGCATTTTTTATCATATTTAATGCATCGGCAACAACATCGTGTGACATTTTTTATTTTACTCCTAACTGTATTTGTTAAACCCAATTTCTACTGCAATTTCTCTAAAACAGTGTCTGCATAAATTTAGGCCATATGATTTAATGTGGGCACCATATCTCCCACACCTTTCACATTTATTTACGGCAATACCAATTTTTCTTTCCTTTGGTTTACAGTGTTTCAAGAACTTTGCCTTGATTTCAGGTTTTGTATTTAATTGTTTGAGTATTTTTCTCCAATCGCTTGCTGTCATTTTTTATATAAACTTTGTTTCAAAGTTTTCCTCCATGAATTTAAGTATTTCTTCTTTAGATATGATTTGTTTTTTAGATACTTTTCCTCTCTTGATTTTTCTTAATTTAACCCTTCTTCCAGCTCTTTTGAAAACAACAGTAACATCAAAGCCCATGATTCCAATTTCTCTTTGATATTCTACACCTGGAATTTCAATATATTCTTTTATTCCAAAAGAAAAATTATTTTCACTAAGTTGTTTTTTCTTTAAAACATTATCAACTGTTTCTAACATTTTTGTTAAAAAATTATTCAAATCTTTTCTAATTGTAACTACAGCTCCAACTTCTAATTTAGGTCTAACACCTAATGAAGGGATTCTTTTATTAGACATCATTTTAGCTATTTTTCTTCCAGTAAGCATTTTTAATAATTTAACTCCTTTTTCAAGATCATCTCCAGTTCCACCTACACTTAAAACAACCTTTTCAATTTTTAATTTTCTCATAATATTTTCAGCCATTTTATTCTATAATCATAATTTGTTTAATTAAGACGTTAATATTTTTTTCATTTGCTTTTAATTCAACCATTTTTCTTTCTTGATTTATTTTATTTATTACTCCAGTAGATCCTGCGTGATTTCCTGCAAAGACCATAACTTTACTTTTCTCTTTTAATGGAAGACATTTTACTATTTTTCCTTTTTCAAGATCCAATAGAACAGAATCATTCACAGTGCATTTGATATCCGAAAGAATATTTTTTCCATCATCTAAATTCAATTGGATTTTTTTACCTTTAAGAATTTTTTTATTAACAATTTTAGCAATTTTTTTATTAGCTTCAGCTTCCTTAATTTCTTCTGCCTTAAATTTACCCTTTTCTGTTAAACTTAATCTATAATTTTGATTTGAAGGAACTAAATTAATAACATCAAATAATAAAACACTATTTTTCTCACTTGTAACTAATTTATTATTTAATAAAACTCTTCTTGAATTTAATGCTTTCTTTACTTCTTTTCTATTTTGAGCAACTTTTAACATATCTCTTAAAACAATTAAAATTGGAATTCCCTTTTCCATGTTAAAGTTAGGTCTTACTATATATGAAGTACCTTTTCTCTGGATTGGCCAGTTCTTTGGGATTTTTTGTCTTTTTAGGTGCATTATTTCTTTTCCTCTTTTTTAGGTTTTATTTCTTCTTTTTTAACTTTAGGTTTTTCCTTTTCTTTTGCCTTTATTTTTCTTTTTCTATCATCTAAATTTAATTCTATAATTTGTAAATTTGAAGGTTGTAATTTTACTTCTACTTTTGAACCATCTAATTTCTTTATTTGAATTCCTTCTACAGTTACTTTCGAATTCTTTATACTAACACTCATGATTTTTCCTTTTTTACCAACATATTTTCCTTTCATGATTTTAACAGTATCTCCTTTTCTAACAGTGATAGTTCTTTTTTCATGTGTTTTTCTCAAATCTTTTGAGAGATTAACACCCATTAATTTTCTTTTCAAGTGTAGTGGAGCTTTTGCCTTGTATTTTCTTTGCTTCCTTGGTTGTTTACTTGATTTCCAGTTTGTACTAAATTCTTTTTTCATTTTAATATACTATTGACGCTATTTTTGCTACAGATGGCCATCTTTCTAAAATTTCTCTAGCAATTGGTCCTTTTATTTGTGTTCCTTTTGGATTTCCTTTTTCATCTTTTAATATTGCAACAGCATTATCTTCAAATGCTACTCTTTCTCCATCTAACCTTCGATAAGATTTTTTTTGTCTAATTAAAACAGCATCAAATACTTTTCCTTTCATATCTGGGATTCCTTTTCTTACACTAACTTTTACCCAGTCTGCTATTTTAGCCCTAACTTGTCTTCCTTTTCTTCCCTTAGCTTTTTTTACAGAAACTAATCTTACTATTTTAGCTCCACTATTATCTGCAGCAATTAATTTTGCTCCAAGATTTAGGGAGGCAGTTGTTCTTGCACTTACAGCTTTCATATGTTTTTCTCCTTATCTTTTATTTTTTTAATAAATACAAAGTGAATTATTTTACTTAATGGCCTACATTCTCTAATTTTTACTACATCTCCAATCTTCACTTCTTTTTCCATACATATAGGAAGTCTTGCGTGAATTTTTATCTTTGATTTTGAATATCTTTCATATTTTCTAACATAAGTCATTTTTTCAAATTCGATTGTGATTCTTTTATGGAATTTTCTAATAACTTCTCCTTCAAACATTCTTCCTCTTGATTTTAGACTTCCATGTACAGGGCAGTTTTTATCTTGACATAAAGTTTCAACTACTTCTACTTTCTTTTTCTCTACTTTTGTTTGTGTTTTTTTACTTTTCATTCTATTTTGTTTGTTTTGTGTATGTTTAATCAATGGACTCTTCTGCAAATCCAAGTTTGACCAATATAGGCTTTATATTTCTTCTGTGGTCTCCTTGAAGTTCAACAATGTCATTTTTGTAAGTCCCGCCACAAGCTAGCTCATTTTTCAAAGCTTTTGCAGTTTTTTTTACATCTATTCCTTTATCGAATCCACTCACTATGGTAACTATCTTACCATACCGTTTTTTGTCAGTTGATATCTGTATCCTTTGCGAACTTTTGACAATTTGTTCACACACACATGCTTGCTCAGGCAAGCCACATTTTGGACATATTTCCATGTTATTTTTTGATTGTTAATATTCTGGCAATTATTTTTCTAATTTGTTTTGTTCTTGTATTTCCTTCTTTTGAAGAACTTGCCTTTGATTTAATTAATTCTAATTTTAATTCTTTCAATTTCTTATCTCTGTCTTCTTGACTTAATTTTTGTAATTCTTTAAATTTCATTTTATTGCTTTTTTAGGTTTCTTTTTAATTTCTTTTTTTACTTCTTCAGGTTCTTTTGAATTTTCAATTAAAGTTTTAACAAGTTCATCTGTGATATTTATTCTATCTTTAAGTTCTTTATCAGGGGAAAGAATTCCAACTTTAATTCCAACCACTCCTGGTTTTGTTTGAGCTCTTGATTGTGCCCTATCGACAACTTTTGCACTATCTCCTGTTTTCTTAAGATATCCTTGGGAGAATCTCCATGATTTTGCTCTTGAACCTGGAAGCTTTCCACCTAATCTTATTTCAACTCCTAATGCTCCTGCACCAATTATTCTTTGTAACATTCTATATGCAACAACTTTGAATTTTAGGGGTCCAAATCTTTCTAAAGAAAGAGCAATTTCATCAGCAACTATTTGAGCATCAAATTCAGGGTGAGCAATTTCATCAATTTCAATATGAGGATTTTCTAATTTAAACTTATTTTTTAATATATCTGTTAATTCATTTATTTTTTCTCCTTTTCTACCAATAACTAAACCTGGTTTATGTGTTGAGATAATTATTTTTTCACCAACAGGAGTATATTCTATTTTAACTCTGCTAGCTTTTCCTTTTCCAATAGCTTCTTTTATTCTTTCTTTAATTGAAAATTCTTCTTTCTTAAATTTAACAATATTTTTTTCTTCCATTTTTATTTTTTATTTGATTCTTTTTTCAAAGAATTCTTTTTTACTTGTTTAGCCTTAAGTATAACATGTGTTCTTTTTCTTCTAACTCTTCCAAATTTTCCAAAAGGCCTATTGCCTGTATTTGCAAAAGCCTCTACAATTACTGGGTTCTCAATTTCATTAACTGCGGCATTTGATTTAAGGCTTTTTACTAACATCAGAAAATTTTCAGATGCTTTTTTTGGAAATCTTCCAGACATCATTCTTTTTCCTTTTCTATGAGGTATTTCACCTTTCATTGGAATAGCTCTTCTCATTTGTAATACTTGTTCAAGATCATAAATCACATTATCTATTTTTTTATGTTTAATGAACTTACAAATATCTCTTGAATATTTTGTTGAAATTTGAAGATTAACTCCTTTTACACTTACTTCTGTTTTCTTTATTTTTGGTTTTGTAGTTTTCTTTTTCTCTTCAATTTTTTTCTTATCTTCCTTAACTTCTTTCTTTTTCTCTGTTTTTTCTTGTTTTTTCACAACTGGAACAGATTCTGCTTTTTTAGGTGTAGAAACTGCAATTTGTTTTTTCTGTTCTTGTTTTGTTGTTGGTCTTTCAGTATTTGTCATTTTTATTTCTTAGATTTGTGTTTACTTCCTTTTGTAGCCCCTACTCCTGCACTACCATGATTAACTCTATTTCTTGTAGGAGAAAATTCTCCAAACTTGTGTCCAAGCATTTCTTTCATTATTTCAATATTTACAAAATTACGTCCATTGTATATCCCAATTTGCATTCCCACCATTTCTGGCACAACAATAACATCTCTTCTATGGGTTTTTATCTTCTTACCTTTTGCAATTTTTTGTTTTGCTCTAGTTATGAATCCTTCAATACTTTGAAATTGTCTAAGAACAGTTCTTCTTTGTCTTGAAGTTAAATATTTTGCAAATTCTCGAATATCAAGGGCTTTTAATTCTTCCATTGTTTTTCCTTTGTATTTAAATTCTTTTTTTCTTAATTCCATATTATTTCCTCTTACCTGTTCTCTTTGGACGTATTAAACCAACTTTTCTTCCAGGAGGTGAATTTCTTTTAGCAACCTTACTCTTTGGATTTTTAGCTCTTCCAGATCCGAAAGGATGGTCAATAGCATTCATCTTTACTGCAGATGTTCTTGGCCATAATTTACTTTTAGCTTTTTTAAGATGATATTTCTTACCTGCCTTAACAAAAGGTTTGTCTGCTCTACCTGTTCCTGCAGCAGCACCAATTACAGCTCTACAATTTTTATTAAACTTCCTTTCTTTTTTAGAAGGAAATAAAACAAAAATATGCTCTCCAATTGTTTTACTAATTGTTGCAGAACTTCCACCTGTTTTCATGAACTTTCCTCCATCTCCAGGTCTTGATTCAATATTATATATTTGAGTCTTTATAGGTATGCCCCCTAATTTTACAATGTTCCCTATTTCTACTTTTCCATCAAAATTTATTTTTTGCCCTTCAAACATATTTTTAAATGCTGGCATAAAAAATGTACCTTCATCATATTTTATCTTCGCTAAAGGTGCTGTGTGGGCAGAAGAATTAATTAATTTAATAACACTTCCTTCTCCTTTCAATATTTTTGGAAATTGTAATTTGAATCTAAAAGCTCTTTTTTTAACTCTGTAAGTAGAACTTCCATGCCCTCTAGCTTGTTGAATAATTCTCTTTCCCATTATATGACTCCTAATTTAGTAGCTACATCTATAGCTGGAAACTCTTTTTTTAATTTAACATAAGCATATTTTTGATTTAATCTTATTAATGTCCTAATTTTTTCAACCTTCACATTAAATATTTCTTCAACTTCTTTTTTAATTTCATTTTTCTTTAAATTCTTACTTACTCTAAATGTCAAAACATTTTGCATTTCAATCATCATAACAGCTTTTTCAGTTACAATTGGTTTCATTTGAATTTTTCTCCTAAATATTTTATTGCTTTTTCGGTATAGAGAGTAAGTCTACCAGATCCCCCTTTAGCCAAATCTATAACACTTAAGGTATCTACAGATTTAATATCAAATGCACTTGATTTTAATTTTTCATCTTTTCCAATAACTAATAATAATCCGGCTGTTCTTTTGTATTTTCTTCCTCGAAGTTTACCTTTTCCAGCTCTCACATTCTTCTTTATTAAAGCTACCTTGAATAATTCTTTTCCAAGAATATTTTTAATACTTGAGATTAAATTCTTTGTTTTTAATGTTGAAAGTTTTGATTCTACAATAAGAGGTAAATTATCTATTTTTTCACCTTCTAATGTAGCATATTTGTTTAAAACCTTTTTTTCATTTGCTGTTGCACTTATAGCTGAAGCAAATGCAAGATTTAATTCTTTTTTATTCATTTTTTTAATATTAATCATTGAAGCAGGTTTTGGAGGATGAGCCCTCATTCCACCTTTTGCATTAGGAACTTCTGCAGCTTCCCAATTAAATTGAGTACCTTTTTGAGAAAATATTTTTCTAGGAACTCTTGAACTTCCTCTTCCATATCCACTTCTCCAAACATGTCTTCTATGGACTATTTTCCCTTTAGCAGAATGTTGTTTTCCAGCAACAGGTGAAGGGCCATAAGGTTGAGTAACTTTTTTAGATTCTACAACTTTTGAAATAATATCTTCTCTAATTGTTTTTGAAAAACATTTAGGCAAATCTATTGCTTTCATTTTCTTTCCACTTATGTCTAAAATATTTCCTTTCATTTTAATGTGATAAATTCAAAATTCTTTTTACTTTGTTTTTTAGTTGGTCTTAAAGGTGTTGTAATTAATAACTGTCTTTTCACAGCTCCAAGAATAGAACCTCTAACAAGAATATAGTCTGATTTAACATTACCGTATTTCTTTATATTTTTTAAGAATTCTTTTCCTTCAGCTTTACCCATATCAACAATTTTATTATTATAAACAATTCTTGTAAACATTCCAAGTTGACCTGCTAAAGGTGCTCTAAATGTAACCCTTGCAGGATGCCATGGCCCTAAACTTCCAGGTCTTCTTTGACCTTTCTCAGATTTTTTAACTTTAAGCCTAATTCCTAATCTTTTTACAGGTCCTGAAAATCCTTTTCCTTTAGTCAATCCCCTTAGATCAATTAATTGTTTATCTTCTAAAACATCTAATATAGAAATTTCTTTAGATAAATTTTCTTTAATAAAATTATTTTTATCTTCTAAACTTCCAACAAGCCCTATTTCAATTAAATCAGGTCTCTTTTTCACACTTGTTTTTTTAACTTGAGAATAAGCAATAACTCTAATATCATCATAATCTTCAGATTTAACATCTTCGATTTTCTTTTCATATTTTTTAGGAACTTTAATTTTTCTTTTAAGTTCCTTATCTAATGTTTGAGATAAAATTTCTTTAGCAACTTTACCATTTTTATAAAATCTAACAGAAAATATTTTCATTGTAGGGCATTCAAGAATTGTAACTGGAATAGAAATTTTCTTACTTTTAGTCATAGATTCAGGAGTATTATCTTTAACATGAGCAGAACCCATCCCAACCTTATAACAGATAAATCCTTTCAAATTTTTTCCAGAATCGATAGCATCCCAGTTTACACTAGGTAAAAACTTAGCAGCTCTTTTTCTTGGCCAGAACTGCAAACTTCCTTTTCTTGGTGATCTTCTTGTGGGCATTTATTGAGTTATTTGCGGATAACATTTTAATTGTCCCTGGAATAATTAACTTAGAAATTAAGGCTTTTTAAAGCTTTTTACGCTTCAAATTTGATCTCTTTTGTATCTTCTTTCTCATCTATAAGAGATTCTCTAATAATCCTTCCTTTACGCTTAGCAAGCTCTCGTATTTTAGAATAATCTGTCTCTCCTTTTGGTAGAATTAATTCATCTATAAAGAATGTGTGGCTAAATTCGGCAAGTTTAAAATCTTCTTGCTCAAAAACAAAACTTTTTCCAATTTCTTCATCTGTAGTAATTAATTTACAAAAATCAGGTTTAGGCTTATTTCCACCCTTTGATTTAGGTTTACCTGATTTTGGGGCCTTGGGTTTTATTTTTAATTTAGAATCTTCTGTTTCAAAACTTAATGCAAAAAATGATTTTGGAAATTTATCTAATAGTCCAAGAATTTCTGTTCCAGACATTTCACTCTCAATCAAATATCTTTTAACTCCCTGAAATTGCTTCTTATCTTTAAATTCTAATTCTCCTGTTAAATCACTTGTAGATACAATAGCTCCTTTTACAAGAGTTTTATTTTTTCCTAATTTTAATGCAATTATTCTTACAAATTCATTTCCAAATTCAGCTGTTGTAAAGATGGTATATTTTTTACCAACATGTTTAACCTTCACTATAGCCCTATATCTAAATTCTCCCTTACTAAATTTTTGAAATTGTGAGTGAACAAAATCATCAACTTTTCCATCAATAATTTTTTTTATAAAATTCATGTTTTAGGTAAACTACAAACCTTTATAAATTTTAACCCCTTATTTTTTTTATGGATTCAAATTATTTAAAAAAAGGGGTGAGCCTATCAATATTATTACTTTTACTAGTATTATCTTTCTTATTATTAAAACCAATTTTATTGTCTATAATTTTTGGAGTAATTTTAGCGTTTATATTTAATCCAATATACAAGTATTTTCTTAAATTGACCAATATGAAAAATTTCTCTGCATTTATTTTATGTATAATTTTATTGGGGGTAATAATTATTCCTCTTTGGTTTATTGTGCCAATAATGGTGGATCAATCAATAAAAATTTATTTAGCTACACAACAAATGGATTTTGTAACTCCTCTTCAAAATGTTTTTCCCTCAATTTTTTCATCTCCAGAATTTTCAGCAGAAATTGGTTCTGTAATTTATTCTTTTGTAAATAATATTGGAAATTCATTTGTAAATGGTTTAACTAGTTTAATTGTTAATTTTCCAACTTTATTTTTACAATTAATTGTTGTTTTCTTTGTTTTCTTTTTTGTATTGAGAGATAAAATAAGCTTATTAGAATATATTAAAAGTTTATCTCCTTTTTCAAAAGAAATAAATAAAAAACTGTTTCAATCTTCTAAAGGGATAACTGTTTCTGTTCTTTATGGGCAGGTTATTATGGGTATTGCTCAAGGAATTGTGGCCGGAATAGGATTTTTTATCTTCGGTGTTCCTAATGCTATGCTTTTAGGTTTATTAGCAATATTGGCAGGTATATTTCCGATAATTGGAACAACAGTTATTTGGGTTCCTGTAGCAATTTATCTTCTTATAGCTGGAAATACTTTTTCAGCCCTAGGAGTTATTTTATTTGGTTTCCTTGCATCTTCTGTAGATAATTTAGTAAGGCCAATGATTGTAGCTAGAAAAGCAAAAACTAATTCCACAATAGTTCTGATAGGAATGATTGGGGGTCTTTTCTTGTTTGGAATTTTAGGTGTTATTTTAGGGCCTTTAATTTTAGCCTACACAATGATAATTTTAGAAACTTTTAGAAATAAAAGATAAAAATCTAAATAATTATAAAGGAAGGATATTTTTTTATTTTAAATATAATTAAAAGAGGTTATAATGGAATTAAAAGTTAAATTTATGAAATGGTCTGCAGGATTGCCTGTTGCCATGTTAAATAGAAAGACAGCAAATAAAATGGGAATTCAAGAGACAGGAAGAATTTCTGTAAAAACATTATCTAAACATCCAAAGGAAATTTCAATTTTAGTAGACACTATTGAAAAAGGAATTGTAAAAGAAAATGAAATTATTGTTTCTTCTGAAATGAAAAAAAAGATAAAATTAAGGATTGGTCAAAAAGTAGATGTAAATTTAGCTTCTCCCCCAAAAAGTATTTTATATATAAAGAAAAAACTTAATGGAAAAAGATTAACTGAAAAAGAAATTAACGAAATTATTAGAGATATTGTAAACAATTCATTATCTGAAGCAGAAGTTTCTTTATTTGTTTCTGCAATGTATACTAAAGAAATGAATTTTAAAGAAACCACCTGGTTAATTAAAGCTATTCTAAAATCTGGAAATACTCTTAAATGGAAATCAAAATATGTTGTAGATAAACATTGCATTGGAGGTGTTGCAGGAAATAGAACAACACCCCTGGTAGTTTCAATTTGTGCTGCAGCAGGATTAAATTTTCCAAAAACTTCTTCAAAAGCAATAACAAGTGCAGCAGGAACTGTAGATGTAATTAATGCAGTAGCAGAAATAGAATTTGGGCCAAAAGAATTAAAAAAATTAATGAGAAAATCAAATGCATTTTTAGTTTGGGGAGGGGCATTTGACCTTGTACCTGCAGATTCAAAAATAATTAAGGTTGAAAAAGAATTAAAAATAGATCCAAGAGCGCAATTACTTGCATCAATAATGGCAAAAAAACTTGCTGTAGGAAGTAAATATATTCTTATCGATATTCCTTATGGAAAGAGTTCAAAATTAGGAAAGCAGGGGGCATTAAAATTAAAAAGAGATTTTGAAAAATTGGGAAAACATTTTAAGAAAAAGATGAAGGTTGTTTTAACAGACGGAAGTCAACCAATAGGAAATGGTGCAGGACCGATATTAGAAATAATGGATGTGATAAGTATTCTTGACCCAAATAAAAAAGGACCAATAGATTTAGAAGAAAAATCCATATTTTTATCAAGTAAAATTTTGGAAATGACTGGCAAGGCTAAAAAGGGAAAAGGAAAAATAATGGCCGAAGAGTTATTGTCTTCTGGAGCGGCCTTCAAGAAATTTAATCAAATTATTAAAGCCCAAAATGGAAGCATAGAAAAGTTAGAATTATCTAAATTTAAAAAAGACATTTATGCAAAAAAATCAGGAAAAATAATAGAAATACACAACAAAAAATTAAATTCTTTAGCTAGAGTGAGCGGAAGCCCTGCAGATTCAAAAGCAGGAACATACCTCCATGTTAGGGTTAAAGATAAAATTAAGAAAAATGAAAAAATATTAACAATTTATTCTGAATCAAAAGTTAGATTAAATGAAGCCCTTAGATTTTACAAGGCCACCAATCCAATAAAGATAAAGTAATATAATTATATTTTTAAACTACTAATTTTTTACCTTGAGTATGATGAATGATACCCCTAGGAAAAAGTTAGTAAACTATTTTAAGAAAAATTTACTAAAAGGATATACTTCTGATTCACTTAAATGGGCATTAGTAGATCAAGGATATTCTAGGACATTAGTTGAAGGAGCTATTGAACAAGCAAATAAAGAACTTGCTCAAAAAGCACCAATTCTAAAAGAAAAACCAATAATCAAGCATGAAATTATAGATGAACATAATAATCCAGTAATTGTTAAAAAATCTTGGTTTGATAAATTATTTGGATTTTAATAAAATGACAACACTTTCTTTGTTAAAACATTGCGAATCTTGTGAAGATGGTTGTTGCGGAAATTTAGAAGATAAACGTTGTGGGTCTCCTATTTTAGATAAAGGAGAAGTAGCAAAAATTATTTCTAAAAAGGGATCATTAAATGGAGGAATTTTAAAAAGAATAAAACTCGGAAATAAGCAAGGATATTATATTTTGCTTGCAAATAAAGATACAGGTAATTGCCCTTTTTTGACAGGAGATTATGAGTGTGAGATACAAGATATAAAACCTTTAGATTGTCAAATTTATCCTATTAAAGCAATATATTCTGGAAAAGGCACAGAATTTATAGTAGATGAAGAATGTCCTGCCAATGATAAATTAAGTAATTATTTTATAAGAAATGCAAAAAAACTTGCCTTGAAATCAATGAAAAGATTTACTAAAGATGAATATAATCATTGGTTATCAAATATTCTTTTTTGGGTGGATATGTCTGCAAAAAAAATATAAAATAATCACTTTCGTTTCTTCTTAGATTTTTCAGAAATCATTAATCCTAAAATTCCCACAACAAATATTATTGCTAAAGCTAATTGGAATCTATCTAAATTTTCTTTCTTTTGAACACAATTAGTTTGGCTAGGACAATCAGGATCACACCTATCTCTTTGACAAAAATTATCTCTTTCAATAGGGCAATCTGAAATACAATTTAGATTATTTTCTCCTTCTTCACAAATATTGTTACCGCAACTTTCTGAAAAAATAGAAAGATCTATTTGAGAAATAATTTGATCTGCCCAAAGAATTTCTAATTTTCCTCCTTCAGGAATATAGGGCACTAATAATGGGAAACTAAAATTTTCTTGCATCATTGGAACAGAAGGTGTATCTGGTAGAGGATAAATTATATTTGGAACAGAAATATTAGAAGTATATATTGTTTTTCCGATGGAATTTTTAATTTTAATTTTATAATCTGAAGAAAGCATACTAATTTCAGACCTAATTGGTTTTAAATAAATATTTTCAAATTCTATATTTCCATTATCATATTCCAAATTAATAAAATAACTTTTTTGTGGGGGAGATAAGAAATCTACCTCAATTTTTTTAGAGATTGAATTATCAATCAAATTAGAAATATGGTTTTTACTTATTAGATTATATTCTGGATAAAGATCGTACATTATCGAATTCCCTTTAACAGACCTATAAAGATCTGAATATGTGCATCCCTGAAAACATTCACCTGTAACAGAATCCCATTTTTCACAATTTTTAGGGGCACAATTAGGGGCATCTACGGGTCCAATATTATAATTTTCATAAACCTCTTGATAATTATATTCATCTGCAAGACCTGCAAAACTGTGACCTAATTCATGCATCAATATTTTTTTAGCATCTTCATGTTTTGCACAAACTTTAGAATATGAGGATGCAGATCCACAATAATCATCTTCATTTACTAAAACAACAATTGAATCATAATTACATTGGGCAGCCTGAGTTAGAACAACATCTGTATTACAACAAACCGCAGCATCAATTCCCTTACATCCTGTTAAACAACTAATTTCTTGAGTTGTATTTACAATAGATATAGATATTCTATTTTGTTTATATGAAAAAGGTTCTTCTTCTAAAAAAGAATTTCTTCCAGAGATAAGATTTAATGAATCTGATTTAAATTCTTCATAATTATCATAACCTGAAGGAACAAATAAAAAATTAATTTTATTTTCTGCCCCTTCTCCAAAAATGGGTTCACAACCTGGTTGATAAATTAAAAAATTTGAAAGAGTTTTTCCCTCTTTACTTATCTCATAAGTTCCAAGAGGTTGATCTGTAGAATCAAAATAACCCCCATAGATTCCATCATTAGATTCCTCATCAAAATGATTTCCATCATCATAGAGTTTCATAGAATTTAGATATCCTTCAGAAGTTAGATCAAGAGTAATATCTTGTTGTTCTCTTTGTTCTTGTAGTCTTGCTCTTATAAAAAAAGAAGTTCCTTCCTGAGAACTTTGGGGATTTACTTCAACAGCCATTAATAATGGATTTGCAGGAGCAGGTAATTGATCTAATACTTCTGCAACTTCAGTCGTCCTAATGGCTAATGTTAAACCCAAAATAATAGCAACTATTGAAAGAAAAGTAATCACCACAAATTTCATAGACATATTAACACCCATCATTTACTAAAGAGAATCTTTTTTAAAAAACTTGTTAATAGAAAGCCTTTTAACTTGTTTTGAATAGTTTAAATTATGCCGCCATGCGCAGAATGGTAATGCACCTGGTTTGAGCCCAGGGTCCTTCGGACGTCCAGGTTCGATTCCTGGTGGCGGCGTTTTTTCAAATGAAAAACAAAAAAAAGAGCAAATCAAAATTCAAGAAAGAGCACATACAAATATCTGTATTAATATTAATAGTACTATTAGCTGTAATTTTTTTAAATCCTGTAAAACCAGCCTCAGAAGGAGTACAATTAAGATATGTTCCATTAAGTCAAGAAGAAGTTCAAAAAGCTGCTACAACAATATTATCTACAGAATTTATTCAAGATGTTCCTAATGAAGATCCAATAGCTTTAATTTTTTATAGTTATGAGGGAGATGAAATGGTACAAAGAGATGGATTTCTAATAGGGGAAAATGAACTTTTAACCTCTGGAACTCCTAGTCTTTACATTTATGCACCTGCAAGATATATCCCTGAATTTGATGGGACAAATTTATGCGAAATAATTCAATTAGCAAGTAGAAATGGCGAATTAATAATTAATAGTGAATATGGGAATGCAAGATTATTATTAAAATATTCTGGCCTTCTAAAATATAGAGATTGTTTTGGTTTTTAAAAAATTAATATTTCTTTCTTTTCTATATTGCCTGTAAAACTAGAAGAAGTTTTGGGCTTGCCTGTTGGTATAAAAAAAATAAAAATAAATTTAACCAAATAAGGCAGACAAGCCTTCTGCTGCAGCTTCTTTCTTTTCTTCCTTAGGTGCTTCTTTCTTCTTTTCAACAGGTGCTTCACTACCACTTGAGGCAGCAGGAGCAGCTGAAGCTAGACTTGCATTCTCTAATTCTTTGTCAATGTCTACACCTTTCAAACTGGCAACAAGAGATTTGATTTTAGATTCATCAACTTCTGCACCAGCAGCTACAACAACTTTCTTAACACTTTCTTCATTAACTTCTTTTCCAAGTTTGTGCAACAAAAGAGTCGCGTATATACTTTCCATTATTTATTTTCCTCCGATTGAGTATCTTCTGTTTTTGTTTCTTCTTGAGGTTTTTCTTCCTCAACTTTTTCTTCTGTAGTTCCTTTTTTTTCAACTTCTTTTGGTTCTTCTACTTCAGGTTCTTTATCTTGTAAGTTTTCAAGTGCTTTTTCATGTGCACTTGCTTTAGCAAGTAAAAATTTAATTGTATCTTTACTAATATAATTTATTTCAACTGCAAAAGCCAAAGCTTTTGAAAAAGAATTTTTCAAGTTTTCTAAGTTTCCCTCTCTATCTATTTTAATTTCTAAATATAATTTATTTTCTTTAGTATCAAATGCAGATAAGGGAACAAAACCTATGACAAATGGTTTAATATCTAATTTACTCATTAAATCTGCAGCACCCTGAGAAATTTTTTTACCTTTTTCAGCAATTATTTTTGTTTTTTTAATGTTTATTTTACCTTTTTCAATTTGAATTTCAATTCCTAATGCTCCAAGTTCACTTATAGCTGGACCTGGAACTAAATCTGTTGGACCTTCAGATATTTCAATATCTTCTGGAGCTTCTTGACCCACTTTTGCCTTAGAAGGACTTGTATTTTTATTAAGTTCTACAGCAAGATCAAAAGCATCTAAATCAGAGAATAAAATTGCAGTACTCTCAATAACATGTTCTTTTAATTTTTGAGCTTCTTTATTTTTTGAATTATCTAATGCTCTTAACATAGTTCTTTTTTTAGGAACTTTAACTAGGGCTTTTCCCCTTAATTTTTTACCAATTTCTTGAAATTGAGATCCAGGAATATTTTTTATAGAGGTTATTAAAATTGTTTTTTTAGTATTAATTAAATTAGTTAATTCTTCTACAGCTTTTTTCTTTACTTCCGGAATATCTTTTGTTCTTTGTTTCATCATTTTATCTTTATTTTTATAGGTTTAGTCATAGTGAATTTTATCTCAACATTTTTGATATTTTCTTTATTTCTAGGGAGTCCATTAACCACGCTTTCATAAACAGATTCAATATTTTCAATAATATCTTCATCAGACATATCTTGTTTTCCAATTGGGAGTTTTATACTAGCTTCTTTAACTTTTATTTTCAAGGTGTCATTTATTTTAACTTTAAGTTCTTGAAGAGCCTTGTCATTAACATCCATAAGAATTCCCATTTGTGGAGAAGGCATTTTACCTGCAGGACCTAAAAATCTTCCAAATGCTGTAGCCACCTTTGGCATTAAACTTGCTTGAGCAATAAAGAAATCATATTTCTTAATTAAATTCTTTAGGGCTGTTTTATCTCTATATTTTTTAAATTCTGGAAAAGTAATAGTATCAACATTATCGTTTTTAGTTTCTAAAAAAGCTGCTATTTTCTTTTCTTTAAATTTATGGGGAAGACTAAGTAAAAGATTCACATTATTTTTCTTAACATCAAATTTCTGTAGATTAATAAGTAAGTCTACTGTCTGGTTAAATTTTCTTTCTTTAGATTTTCTTAATTCTTCCAGTGCTGTTTTAAGTTCTTTTTTTAGTTCCATGATTGTTTCCTCCTACATTATGCGCCAATGTTATAGAAAATAAACATTGCCGATGTAGTTAACGGTATCTTTTCAGAGCAATTTTGGTTTATAAAGATTTGGTTTACCACAATAATGCTTAAATACCAATTTTATTTTGAGTTGAACATGGAATTAGTAGCATTATTATCATCTGGTGAAGGTTCATGGGCTCAAGTTTCAGGACTTATGAAACATGGGGAATGGGATAACATTATTGTGCTCGGAAATGATCAAGCAAAAACATTCACACATGAAAAAGAATTTACTTTTGTAAAGATTGATTTAGATAAGAAATTAAAAGATCTAAAAGAAGATATTTCTAGAAAATTAAAAGGAAAAATTAAGGGGGTAGAAGTTGCTCTTTCTATTGCAAGTGGAGACGGTAAGGAACACATGGCCTTAATCTCTTCTTTGATTAATTTACCTGTAGGAATAAGGTTTGCAGCATTGACTAAAGAAGGTGTTATTGATTTATAATTAGAAGAACATATGATATGCCCATAAAATCATTGTTAATATAGCTAAAAATAAAATTAATTGAGTCATAAATTTATAACTATTAATGGCTATTTTTTTATTCTTAGTTATTCCTAAAATAGTTAGATAAAAGAATCTACCTCCATCAAAAATACCCATTGGAATCATATTTAGGATTGCAACACTAATACAAATTAAAATAATCCACCATAGAAGATTGTATATAAATTCTGTAAGTTCTCCAAGTTCTAATTCATAATATGTGTTTGAATCTTTAAGAGAGATTAATCTATCTGCAGAGCCATAAAATCCAACCCCCAACCAAGCTTTACTTTCATTTTCTGGATGGGCTTCAAGAATTATATCTAAATCATAATCTTCCTCATCTTCTGCTAAAAGATTTAATGTGATTTTTTCTCCAGGAGAATATTTAGATAATTCTAAGGTAAGATCGTCAATACTAGTCAAAGTATTATCATTTATCTTTAATATAACTGATTGAAGACGTGCATTTATTGCAGGTGCAGAATGATAAACTATGATATTTTCTTCATTATCTTTTTGTTTTTCTAAAATATCTCTGGTAGAAAGATATTCTTTTTCACCAACATAAATTTTATTTAAAGATTCTTCATCTGTTAAATTAATTATATTTTCAAAAGACATATTGTGAGTTGAAATATTATTCACTGCAGAAATTCCTGCAATAGCTATTGTATCTGTAGCATAAGTATCAAACATAATTCCTGAAGGAGTATATGCTAATGAAAAAAATCCTATAAAAATAAATAAGAATAAAATACCTGTTAAAACATTTGCAAAAGTTCCTGCAGACAATACAGATAATTGATGGAAAATTTTCTTCTTAGACATCTTCTTTTCATCAAGTTCTACAAAAGCTGCTAAAAATACTGGAAAGAAAGAAGGGAAAAATCCAAATCCTGTTTTCTTAACACCCACTTTTCTTCTTGCAGCAAATATTCCATGGAAGAATTCATGAGGGATTGCAATAACTGCAATAATAACTATCCAAGATATAAAATAAAAAGGAGGTAGGAAATTAATATTAAATGCCTGGGGGACATAAGGGAGTAAAGGCATTAAAGGAGGCATTTTAATTGTTTGAACAACAAGAGGCTCAAAAGCATAAATCCAAACAAGTTGCCCAATAGTATAAACAGCATAAGCCATCAAAAGATATCCCAATCCCACAGAAATATAGCTTAAAACATTTAGAGTTTTTTTGTATTTTTTACCAACTTTTTCTATTAATTTGATTCCCCATTTAGTAGGATATAGTAATAGAAGTCCTTCTTTCTGGACATTTTTCTTTCTTTTATATAAAAATACAGTAATAAAAATTAAGAAAATTACCAATAGTCCTAAATCATATAAAATTAAACTCATTTTTTAATCAACCTATTTTTTCTTTATCGGTCTAAATGCAGCTTTCTTACATTTTCTACATTTAACTTTTCCCTTTAGTATCTTTTGAGGATCTGCCCTCATTTTATTGCTACAATTTTTACATACATACATATTCTTGAAAAGTCTATTTTGAGCTTCTGGTATTTTTGCCATTTTATAATTTTCTCTTTATTATTTGTCTGCCTTCAATATCCCAATATTCAGCATTAGAATTCTCTTGCAATTCACTTTTTATATCTTCCGGACAAGGAACATCAATTGTTTCAAAAGTTTCTAGATCCATTAAGCTAACTTTCTCTCCTATTGTAAGAACTTGGCCTTTTCTTTTATCTACATGGGGCACATCTAATTTATCATGACCAGGAATAACAAAAACTTTTTTTCCAGAAGTTAAAATTCCTGCAGCTTCGATTCTAGCTTTAGAATGCCCATGTTTTCCTGTCTTACTTATGTCCACTTTTCTAACAGTAAAAGGGTTGCCGTCGATCATAATGTTTGTACCAACTCGTACTTCTGTTGCATTGATAATTTTTAAAACCATATTTTATTCAAAAGAAATACATTTATAAACATTTTTAATGACAAAACATTGTAAAAATGGCTATAAAAAACAAAGATTTTGTTGAAATAGAATTCACAGCAAAGATTAAAGGTGGAGAGATTTTCGATTCAAATATTGAAAAAGATTTAAAAGAACTTGGCTCAAAAACCAAGGGAAAACCATTCATTTTTTCATTAGGACAGGGAATGTTTCTAAAGGGAGTTGAAGATTATTTAATTGGAAAGGAAATTGGAAAACACAAAATAGAATTAACAGCTGAAAATGCATTTGGGCCAAGAGATCCAAAATTAATTGAAAGAATTCCTATGAAAGTTTTCAAAGAAAATGATTTAATGCCTGTCCCAGGAATTGCATTTAATTTTGATGGAAAAATGGGTAAGGTATTAGCTGCTTCAGGTGGAAGAGTTATGGTTGATTTTAATAATCCTATTGCAGGTAAAGATGTGGTTTACGAAGTTAATGTTTTAAAAAAAATAGATGATAAAAATGAACAAGTAAAAGCATTTATAGAATTTATATTCAAGAAAGATTTGAAGTTTGAAATAAAAGATAAAAAAATCACAATTCATGCTGAAAAAGGAATGGATAAATTTATCGAACTCTTCAAAGACAAATTTAAAGAGATTTTTGATCTTGATTTAGATGTTAAAACACTTGATGTGACATCTCCTAAAAAATCACAATAATGCTTATAAAGAGATATTAATTCTTTGAGATATGGAAGATGTATATAATAATGAAGGGGGTGCTTCCAGAGATCTTACTCCTGAAATAAAAGAAATAGATAGGGAATTAGCAGAACTTTTGAAGAAACAATCTGCTAAAATAAAAGTTATAGGGATTGGAGGGGGTGGAGGTAATTCTTTAAGTCGTATGAGAGAGATTGGGATCAAAGGTGGAGAACTTATTGCCATTAACACAGATGCTCAAGATTTACTTTATGCAAATGCTGATCATAAAATTCTTATTGGAAGAGAATTAACTCAAGGACTTGGAGCAGGATCTAATCCAAAAGTAGGAGAAGAAGCTGCTAAAGAATCTACAACTGAAATTAAGAAAAAACTTGCAGGAGGAGACATGGTCTTTATCACATGCGGTTTAGGTGGAGGAACAGGTACTGGAGCAGCTCCTGTTGTAGCAGGTTTAGCAAAGAAGCAAGGGGCATTAACAATAGGAATAGTAACATTACCATTCACAATTGAAGGGAGAAAAAGAATTGAAAATGCAATGGATGGTTTAGAAAGAATGGAAGCAAGTGTAGATACATTAATTGTTATACCAAATGATAAATTATTAGAATTAGCACCTGAATTACCATTACATACTGCCTTTAAAATTGCAGATGAAATTTTAACAAATTCTGTAAAGGGAACAACAGAGTTAGTAACAAGTGCAGGGTTAGTAAATTTAGATTTCGCAGATGTAAAAACAGTTATGGTTAATGGAGGTGTTTCATTAATCGGAATGGGTGAATCAGATAGTGCTCAAAGAGCTACAGAAGCTGTTGAAAAAGCAATTCAAAATCCTCTTTTAGATGTAGATATTTCAAATGCAACAGGCGCTTTAGTAAATATTGTTGGAGGTGCAGATATGCATCTTGATGAATGTAAAACAATTATAGAATCAATAGGTGAAAGATTAAATCCAGAAGCTAAATTAATATGGGGAGCTCAAATTTCTGCAGACATGGACAAATCAATTAGGGTATTATTAATAGTTACAGGTGTTAAGAGTTCTCAAATCTTAGGTCACGGAGACTCTATGGAAAATATAAGGCACCAAGAAATTGAAGAAGAACTTGGAATTGAATTCTTTGAATAAGACATTTTTCTCACTAAAAAACCTTAAAAACCCTTTAGTTTTAAATAAAATATGGCTGATACATGGACTAAAACAAAATCATTTGCATTAAAATGTAAAAGAGTATGGTTTACTTTGAAAAAACCATCAAGAAAAGAATTTGAAACAGTTGCAAAAATATCTGCAATTGGGATTGTAGTTCTTGGAGCTATTGGATTTCTTATTTCTACACTTATGAAAACTTTATTCTAAGCATAAAAAACTTTATAAAGCCAAACTATTCATTAAATATATCTACTCCTTAGATCTTTAAGGCGTAGTTGGAACAAAAATGATATTTATTATAAAAGTAACAACAAATAAAGAAGAACGAGCTGTTGATATGATTTCTGATAGAGCTATAAAAAAAGAAATAAATGTATTTTCAGTATCAAGACCTCACGGTCTAAGAGGATATATTCTTTTAGAAGCTGAAGAAAGAGATTCTGCAGAAGAAGCTGTATTTAATTTACCCTATGTTAAAGGAATAATTGGTAAGACAATTGGATATGAAGAAATTAAAAACATGGTAGAACCTTCAGCAACATCTGTAACAATTAAAGATGGAGATATTGTAGAAATTATTTCAGAACCTTTCAAAAAAGAAAAAGCGAAAGTTATAAGAATAGATAAACAAAAAGAAGAAGTTGTTGTTAGCTTATTAGGAGCAGTGGTTCCATTACCAGTTACAATTAAATTAGATAATATTAAAGTAATAAGGAGAGACGAAGAAAATGAAGCTTAAACTTTTAGTTGAAGGAGGAAATGCTCAGCCTGGCCCAGCAGTTGGTCAAAAGTTAGGACCAACAGGAATTAATGTTAATGATGTAATGCAAAAAGTTAATGATGCAACAAAAGGATTTAAGGGAATAAAAGTTCCTGTTGAAGTTGATGTTGATCTTGGAACAAAAGAAATAAGCATACATGTATTTTCACCTCCTGTATCTGAATTAATTAAAAAAGAATTAGGAATTGAAAAAGGATCTGGAGATCATAATAAAATAAAAGTTGCAAATGCTTCTATAGAACAAATAATTTCTGTATCTAAAACAAAATTACCTGGTTTACTTGCTAATGATCTAAGGGCAGCTGTTAAGTCTGTTGTGGGAACATGTGTAAGTTTAGGTATATTAATAGAAGGAAAATCTCCAGTAGATATCGAAAAAGAAATAGATGAAGGAAAATATGATAAAGAAATTTCAGAAGAAATAACTGAAACTCCCGAAGATAAGAAAAAACAATTACAAGAAGATTTTACTAATTTAGATAAGGAACAACAAAAAATGATCCAACAAGAAGCTGCTCAAAAGGTTGAAAAAGAAAAGAAGGAAGAAAAGAAAGAAGAGAACAAGGCAGTTGCCCTAGGAGTAAAGAAATAGCTTTATAAATTACCATAACTCTTTTTTATCTATGGGGTTATGGGGTAGCCTGGTAGCCTTTCAGGTTTGGGACTTGACGACCCCGGTTCAAATCCGGGTAACCCCACTTTAACTTTTTTTAAAAAAAGTTAACAAAAAGAATACAATGCCAACAAAATTAAAAAAAACAAAATCTGCAGGACGTTTCGGAGCAAGATACGGTAAAAAAATACGTGTCAAGTTAGTAAAAGTAGAAGAAAAACAAAGAAAAAAACAAAAATGCCCTTTTTGCGAGAAGTTAGGGGCTAAAAGATTATCAAAGGGAATTTGGAAATGTTCAAAATGCGATAAAAAATTCGCTTCAGATACATATTATTTAGATTAAAATGGTTTCATACAAATGTTTCAAATGCGAGAAGAAGATTAGTCACAACACTTTGGATAAAAGGTTTGTTTGCCCTCATTGTGGTAGTAAGATTTTTTATAAACCTAGAACAAAGGTAAAAAAAGTAAAGGCAAACTAAAATGACTAACGAAGAAAACTCAAGACAAATGCAATTTCTAGAGCAAAATCTCCAAGGATTAATGTTTCAAAAACAATCTTTCCAGGCAGAATTATCTGAGACAAAAGCTGCTTTAAAAGAGTTAGAATCTTCTGGAGAAGAAGTTTTCAAAATAATCGGCCAAATTATGTTAAAATCTGATAAATCTAAGATGAAAAAAGAACTTTTAGATAAAGAAAAAATTCTTGAGATGAGAGTACAAACTCTTGAGAAACAAGAAGTTTCTATTGCTGAACAATTAGATAAATTAGGAAGTGATTCAGCTAAATTAAATAAAGAATAAAGTATGCAAAAAACTTGCGAAATATTTATAAAGATTCTGGTTGTAAATTTATTATGGTCTTCGGTAAAATAAAAAAAGCATTTTCTGACTCTATTGATTCTGGGAGTATGGACAGCGAATATATAGAGATAGATGTGGGCAAAGAAAAAAAGGAACAAAAAATTCTTGTAAAACTTTTCACATTAAAAACATATGATGAGATTGGAGAAGTATTAAATGTGTTAAGACAAGGATATACAATTGCCGTTCTTGATATCAAAACATTAAGACAAAGAGATTCTATTGAATTAAAGAGAGCTATTTCTAAGCTTAAGAAAACAACAGATGCTCTTGAAGGAAGTATTGCAGGATTTGGAGAAAACTTAGTTATTGTAACACCTTCTTTTGCCTCAATTCATAAGGAAGTTAAGAAACCAAAAGAAGAGAAGAGTAAGTTTGAAGATATGTAAATACCCCTTCTAAAACCGATTTATTTTTATATCTAGTTTATTGTTATTAATTATGTCTCAATTATGTCCAGAATATCTTATTGCAAGGGAAACTGTAATAGAATATATATGTCACAAGGTTTCATTTACTTATGGAGAATTATTAAAAGAAATAAATAAGAGAAAAGGATTACCCCAAATTTCTCCAAGTAGAACTCTTAGCCAATATTTAGATATGTTTACTAGAAGAGGTGCATTAAAAAAAGTCCCTAATCAAAATAAGTCTTTAGACAAATTTATTTCTGTTTTAAATATATAATCTTATATCTTTGCAATAGAGAAAACTGTTTTTAATGCTACAATAATAGTAGCAGGTACAAATAAGGCTAATAATGCCGCAAATACTCCTGTCACAACATCTCCAACACCTATACCTATAAGAGATCCAACAACACTTTCCATTCCAAATTTACTAACAATAACTAACACTGTTCCAGATATCAAGAAAGTATGAGAATCCTTACCTGTAACATTTAGAAAACCAACCATTAAACCAAGAATTACTAATATAGCATATATCTGAGCACTATATTCTGCTAAAACTGGGATGTCTATAAATAGGGTTGTAGAAAGTCCAATAACAATGGCCAAAATAACGCCCACTAAAAATGCCCATGCTCCAATAGAATTTTCTTTAGATTTAATAACCATTTTATCTTTTTATCGTTAATAAAATTAATTTAAAAGATTATATAAATCTTTTTAAAAAACATTAGCATTTTAATAACAAGAGAATAGGATTACCCCAATATATATTCTAGATAATAGAAAACTTTATAAGGGAGAGTAACTCTCGAATGACTACAAAATGAAATCAAAATTATTAACATTGATGACATTAAGCACCTTAATGGTGATATTATTCTTAGGAATGGCTAGTGCAGTAGTAAATATTGTTGCAACTTCAGATAGTTCTTTTACAGCTAATCCAGGAGATACTGTTACATTTAATTTAGATCTTAGAGCAACACAATTCACTGCAGGAAATATAGAAAATGCTACTTTGGTTTTACCTGCTTTATTTGGTGCTTCAACAAGTTGGACTGGAGATATTGGGGAATTCACATTAAATCATAGTACTAATGAAAGTAAAACAGTTTCAATAGTTGTTCCAAGTAATCAAATTACAGGAACATACACAGGAGAATTCAGCCTAGTTGGAGATTATACAGCTGGAGCAATGCCTGTAATTAATAATTTATCCGTTTCAATCGCAGTAGAGTCAGATACTTTCTGTAGATATGGGACAATAGATACAACTGATTTAACTTTAAATGTAGATATTTCAAATAGAGGAGAAGGAGATGACGAAGAATGGTTACCTCTAGATACAATTCAAGTAGATGTTAAACTTGAAAACGATCAAAGTGATGATTTAGATGATGTTTTCTTTGAAATTGGTTTATTTGAAGAAGGATCTTCAACAAGTGTTGCAGATGATATGATTTGGATAAGTCAAGATGAAGAAGAAGCAGATATTGGAGATATTAAAGAAGGAAAAGATAAAGAACATACTTTTGAATTTAGAGTAGATCCTGATGAAATTTCAGATGGAAATTATATTTTAATGGTTAAAGCTTATCCTGAAGATGATGAAGATGTAACATGTATTGATTTCTCAGAAGATATGGGAGATGATAAATTCGGTTCTTCAGAATTTGCAGCAGAAATAGATATAATTATTGAAAGTGATGATGAAAAAATGGTTATTATAGATGAAGAATCTTTACCTATGCCTTTTGAATCTTACTGTGGTCAACAAAGTTCTTTTATCGCAGATATTTATAATATTGGAGATCAAGATTTTGAAGATCAAATATTAGTTACAATCTTTAACAATGAATTAGGAATAAACGATGAAGTAATAGTTTATGGGGATTTAGATGCAGGAGAAAAAACAGAAGTTGTATTACCTTTAACAGTTCCTAGTGATGCAGAAGAAGCACAATATACTCTTTATATGAGACTTTATTATGATTATGATTCAGATGAAGATGAATATGACGAACTTTCAGATAATACTTTTATAGGTTATGTTAAAGTTGAAGGAAATTGTGTTGGAAATATTCCTCAAGCAGGAGTTTCAGCTAATTTAGAAACAGGTGGAATGGCTGGAGATGAACTTGTAATAAAATCAGTAATTACAAATACAGATGATGAAGCATTAACATATATTATTGCAGCAACAAATTATGAAGGTTGGGCAGATTCAATGTCTTTAAATCAAGATACATTCTCATTACTTCCAGGAGAATCAAGAGAAGTTTTAGTTACTTTTGCAACTAGATCAGATGCAGAAGGAGAACATTCATTCAACTTAGAAGTATATGCAGGAGATCAATTAGTAGTAAGACAACCTGTTTCATTCTTATTAGAAAAATCTGGTTTTAGCTTTACAGGCGCAGCAATCGGAGAAAACGGAGTTATGTGGGCAATGGGATTATTAAATATAATCTTAATTCTTATAGTAATAATTGTGGCTGTTAAATTAGCTAGAAAATAAACTTATTTTCTTTTAAATTTCTTTAAAATTATATTGTGATTATGTTTTATAATTGAATATTTTTTTTCAAACTTAATTACTCCCAACCCAATTATATACCCTATTACAGCTCCAGCAATAACATCACTTAGGAAATGTAATCCTAAATAAACTCTAGATAAGGCAACTAATATAGCTAAAATAAGCCATATAAGCTTGAATTTAGGCCTTTTTCTAAGTAAGATAGGTAATGCACAGAAGGCCATCATTGCTTGAAATGAAGGGAAAGACATGTTCCATGCAAAATGACTTGTGCTTGTTAATATAGGGAATGTAGAGATTAATGCTTGTTGATAAGGCCTTCCCCTCCCAATTATGAATTTTAATATAAATGCTACAATGCCAGATAAAGCTAAAGTTACCCATAAAGGCATAATCCATTTTTGTTGCTTTTTCTGAAATAAAACAACACTACCAAATACAAAAAATATTGCAATAACAGCTGTAGAAGTTGTTAAACCTAAAAAAATATCTGTTAAAAGTCCAAATCTAATTGCTAAAAAACCTTTAACAATATATTTATCAAAATATAAACTAATTAAAAATACAACTAAAATTACAATACTTAAAATCCCTCTTTTTCCAACACCCATCTTATGAGCTGGTAAACATCAAATTATTTAAATACATTTCCATTAATAGAGTCCATGAAAAAGACCTCAAATCAATTTTTAGATTTTCTTATTAGATATGGTTTATTGATAATAGTTGCAATCCCTAACTTTTGGTTATTTTATTTAATATTCACTCCTTTAACCGTGGGAGTTACCAATTTCTTTCTAAATATGTTTTATGGAACTGTTTTATTAGAGAATTCGATTAAGATTACAGCAGATCTTTCAATAGAAATTATAGAAGCTTGTGTAGCCGGTTCTGCTTATTATTTATTATTTATACTTAATTTATCTCTTAGAAAATTAGATTTAAAAAAGAGAGTAAAGATGATTTTATCTTCATTCATAGCTCTTTTCTTAGTAAACACTTTAAGAATAATCATTTTTAGTGTATTGGCTGTAGAAAAAGTTTCATGGTTTGATTTTGCCCATAAACTATTTTGGTATATTGGAAGCATTGTATTGGTTATTTTAATTTGGTTTGCAGAAGTTAAGTTCTTTAAGATAAAACAAATACCTTTTGTCGAAGATATAAAATTTTTATATAAGAAAAGGAAATGATATTTGAATTTTTATCAAGCATGATTTCAAGTCTTTTAATTATAATAAAAGAATTAGGTTATGTTGGAATTTTTATTGGAATGTTAATTGAAAGTTCTTTTTTTCCATTTCCAAGCGAGATTATCTTAATTCCTGCAGGAGCTTTAGCAGCTAAAGGGCAAATGTCTATTTTGTTAATATTTTTAGCAGGACTTTTAGGGAGCCTAACAGGGGCATTTATCAATTTCTTTTTAGCATTTTTCCTAGGAAGAAAAACAATAGATTATTTGGTTTCAAAATATGGCAAAACCTTTTTCCTAACAAATAAAAAACTAGAAAAATCAGATAAATATTTTAAAGAACACGGAGAAATAACAACTTTTATTGGAAGATTTATCCCCGGAATTAGACAATTAATTTCAATACCTGCAGGGTTTTCTAATATGAATTTCTTTAGATTTTCATTATTCACAGCTCTCGGAGCAGGAATTTGGGCTTTAATATTAATTTATGTGGGATATTTCTTTGGAAAGAATGCAACAATTTTTACACCTGGAATAACCTCACTTTTAATCCTAATTTTTATTCTTGGATTTATTATTTATTTTTTAATCAAGAATAAAACTATATTCAGAAGAAGAGACTAATTTTTGAGCTTGTACAAAAGATTCAAGCATAAATCTTTCTGTAGCTTTTAAAATTTCACAATTATTAACATAAATCTGAAAGCAAGAAGGTTCATATTGTTCTATCTTTGTTTCATTTCCAGGCAATATTTCTAAAAAAAGATATCTTCCCTGGGAGTCACATCCTGCTTCAGGACTTTTAAAGACCTCCATTCCAATTGCCTTTAAATTTAACATGTTTCCTAAGGATATTGCTCCATCTCCATCACAGATAAAAGGTTCAGTAGTATTAACAACAACATCTTCAAATAGTTCCAAATCACCTTCAAACGGAATTTCATCTAATTTTCTAGGGTCATTCCTTAGAAAAATATTATAATCAACTAATGTTTCTTGAGTATATACCGGAAAAGTAACTTTGTAAAAAAGCATATTATATTCTTCAGTCATTTGAATTGGAACTCCATTATATTCAAATGTGGCAAGAGATTTTAAGAATAAAACAACTATTAATATAGCGACGATAAAAACAGCAATAGTAATAAAAAAGTTTTTCAAAATACGATCTTGGTTTTTAATTTGTCCTTTTTTTGTTTGAGGTATTTCTTCAACACCTTTAACTTTTATTGTTTTTTCTTTCCCTTTCTTAGTAATTTTAAAAAATTCTATAAATTTTTCCTTCTTTGTCTTAATTTTCTTCTTTGAATTAGATTTCTTTTTTACCATATTTTTTATTCTTCTTTATTATTTTTAAATGTTTTCTATCCTTAAAATCTTAAATAAAAATTCATCAGTTATTTTAATCAAATCTTCTGAAGGCCCCTTAATAAAAACACAATTATCTTGTTGTAATATTTCCATATTCTCACTTTCCTGAATAATAATAAAATTATCTTCACATGTTTTTATAGGTAAATCTGAATTTTCTTCCACACAATTTTCATAACAAGCTTTTTGAGTTCTTAATGCAATTTGACCAAGATTCAAATAAATCTCTAATTCTGCTTCACTATTTTCAGATTGAATATATAGGGGTTCTTGATAATAACTATTAAAATCATTTACTTGAGAAGAAATTTTTTGAACTTGTAAAGGATTGTATCTAAAAATAAAATTAACTTCATTTATTGTAAGATACCATAAATTATTTTGATTAATAAATTCTAAACCATTATAGGTAATTTCAGAACTTCCTGAATTATTACTAGAACCTGTTCCAAATCCAAAACCCAATACACTTGAGAACATAATAAGAATAAGAATTGTTCCAATAATAATTTGGTTTTTCTTTTGCCTTTTGATTTCTTTCTTCTTTGAAACTATTCTTCTCATCTATTAAATTTAATCTTAAAGTATAAAAAGTTTTACCTTAGAGCTCTCGCCATAAGTTAAAAAAAAAGAAAAAGAAAAAATAAAATAATAAATTTTTAGGTTTATTCTACGATTAACTCGGCTGTTTGTGAATTTGTACCAATATACTTCTTTCCTGCGGCAGTATCTACAACTTGAGTTTTCAAGTATGTAACTGCGTTAGTTGTATCTGCTACTTCATATCCAGCTACAAGTAATGCGATTCCAGATGTTAAACTAGATGTACCAAAGCTTTCGATCACGAATTGTCCTGATCCCACTCCAGTAGCACTTGTCCATTCATCTCCACATGTACCTGCTGAAACACCTAATACACTAGCAGCAGCTGTGTTTACACAACTTCCACCAACAATAATTAAGTTTCTTGTTTCACCAGCAGCTAAGTCAGTATCTTTCATAACAACATCTCCAAGACTACCTGTTGTTCCTCCTGTAGTTGTAAAAACAGCATCAGGGGATGTAATCCAGGCACTAGCTTCTACCTCACTTCCGTGATATGTTAATAGAAGACTCTTTTGTCCAGAAGTTGGCTTATTCCATAGGAATTCAGTTGCAAGAGCAGAATACATGAAACTTCTCCATACATCTGTATCTCCGATTTCAGCAAAAGTAACTTCTTCACTAACAATATCGCTAACTTCAGCTTCAGGGGTAGTTGAACTATCCCATCCTAAAGTTACATTGAAGTAATCACCAGCATATTTGTTTGATGATTTATCTTCTTCTACCATCTTTAAGGCAAAAGTTGTTCCTTCAGGAGTACAAGTTACTACAGTATTAGAATCTGCAGCTACAGCTGTAGCAGTGTTATTATAAGCAACAACACCAGCATATCCTAATTCACCAATTTGATCAGCAGCAGTTACTTGAGCCCAATCACATACTTCAACAGCAGTTGAAAAGGTATCATTTGTATAATTTAGAGCAGTTGTATTTACCCAAGGTAAGTAAACTGTTAAACCTTCTGCAGAATAAAGAGTATTGAAACTTGTAATAGATGTTGCAGTATTTGCAGAACTATTCCAAACTTCTACATTCTTTGTTGAACCTAATTTGTTAACAGCACCAATTGTTATATCTACACTTCCAATTTGGACAGTGTCAGTTGCTTTGGCATTCTCTTTCTTAACAGACCAAATACCATTTTTATAGATACTTAAATCAGTTATGTTATTTGTACCATCATCTTCAAAACCACTAAATTTCAATAAGTAAGATTCAGCATCGTTTGTGTCTGTCCAAGAAGCAATAAAGTATTCATCAACTTCGTTGTCGTTAAAAGTGATGTTTCCATCATTATTATCGTCTGTAAGAAGTTTATGTGTTGCATCTTTTCCTACACCTGTAAAGTGAGTACTATTTCCATACATAAAATCAATATCTGCCTCTCCATCTTTCAAGGGGAAGTTATCAAGAGTTACATATGTAGTTCCTCCTTGTTTAACAGCAATTACTTCTTCAGCAGGATAACTTAATCCTTCATAAGAAAGTTTAATTGTTTCAAAACCTGGCATAGTTAAAGTGGTATCTTCTGCAATAAATGAATCATCATCAGCAGCCCATGTAAGGCTAATTCTTGATAAAACATTTGCGGTTAAATTAAAATCACCAGTTAAACCGGCAACAGAGTTATCATTGATTTGAATCTCTGATCCTCCATCTGTAATTTTCATTTTACCTTTTCCAATACTAAATTCAACTTGGTTTACTCCACCTGCAAAATTTTGTACTACAACTTCTTTAATACCAACATAAGCACCATCAGTAAGCTTTTGAGTTTCTGTGTTACCTAAAAGGTTAGTAGTTTCTCCATTAATAGAAAGTTTAACTTTACTATTTGCAGTATCAAAGATACTTGCAGAAACAGTATAAGTTGTTCCGTCTACATCTAAAGTTATAGATTCATCTCCAGCTGCGATAGCGCTTGCTGCAGAGTCTAATAATGTTAAAGTTGTGGATGTGTTAGATAATACATAGAATGATTTACCCATAAGAGGTAATTCAGTAGTAGACATATCTGTTACTAAAAGTGTATCACTAAAGTCTATTTGGTAAGTTAAAACATGTTGGCTTGAAGGTATCCTAAATCCAATTGTTGGACTATCAGCGGCATAATCATCATCATCAAACATCATTAATTGACCAAGAGATCCCATTGTGATCTTTTGAGTATAGTCTATTTCATCATTATCATCATCAACATACTTTCCGTCTGCTAAAAGCATAGGAAGTTCATCTTCATCTAAAGAGCTACTAATATTAACGAAATGGTCTCCTAGGTGTAGTTTTGTTGATGTCTTCTCAAATAAATAAGAATCATCAGCATCTGCGCTTGTTGAAGAACCAGTATCTGCTGCATCTACATATTCTCCTAAATTTACATTTAATTGATATGCGGGTGTAACATCTAAAGCTCCTAAAGCACCATAAACAACTGCCGCATTAGCATTGCCTCCAACAACAAAAGGTGTTGGATAACTTGCTGCTGCTGCAACTCCCATAGTCATACCTGTTAATAAAACACTTGCTCCAATAGCTGAAATCTTTTTAAAATTAATTTTCATTTCTTTTATTTTAAACCTCCTTTCACCTGTGTTAATATGTTGCCTATGACAACTTCTCCCAACGTTACAGTATAGGGTAAACTGTTTTGTTGGATGAACATAATCCCCTATTAGATTAGTTAAAAGGTATTTCTATTACGTTTTTCCATTTAAAAAGGTTGCTGTTCATTTTTACTCAAAATACCCTAAAATACCCTTTTTTTGGGGTTTTACTTATAAAGCTTTCGGTGTCATTGAAATATTAATACAAAAGGAGTTTTAGGCCTAATAACAAGGTTTATTAACATAGGGTATGTTTTAATAACATATGTATATAAAACACATATAAGGGCAATATATATGTTCTAGATATCTAATAAGAAATAACATATATACCTTTCTCTATAAAAATGGCTAACCAAAAAACAAAAACAAAGGTAAGAGAAATTACTATAAAAGAATCAAAGGGTACTTTTTCTATTTTTAAGAAAGCAAATGCTTCAAAAAAGAGCTATGATTTTTCAGGAATTCTAGCCCTAAGGCAGCTTCTAAGCAATGAAAAAGCAAGGATATTACATGCAATAAAACAAGAAAATCCCACATCTATATATGATTTAGCTAAAAAACTTAATAGGGGTTTTAAGTCTGTAAGTGATGATGTTAAGTTATTGGAAAGATTTGGATTTATAGAATTAATTGAAGAAAAGACAAAAAATAGGAAAAGACATGTCCCAAAAATCATTGTAGATACTGTAACAATTCATATTAAAGTTTAAGTATAAATACTAAAATAAATATCTATATTAGTAGTTCTTTTCACAAAATTCTGAGATCCACCTAAATAATTGCCTGTTTGATTTCCTTTTAGAAGAGATACAATTGGGCTTACAGAAGTAATATTTGAACCAAAACCTACTTCTCCCTGTATCAATAAATCATATCCTCTAACTGGAGTATTTTCATTAACCTTCCAACTTTCTTCAACTATTTCAAAAAGAGTCTGATTCAGAAGATCACAAGTATTTCTATCATCTGAACATGTTTCTTCTTCATTACAAGCAAAGATTAAATCTTGTATAGACAAATATTCAAAATTATCTTGACAATCTGTAGAATATTGTAAAAAACTTTGAATAAAATTCTCAACCTGATAACTCTCAGCACCTGATTTATTAGAATTTCTTATTGAAAAACTTAAAAAAACAAGCAATATCACAGCTACCAATATCATAATTAAACCAAATCCAACCATTTCTTCTTGTCCTTTTTTATTTATTTTTCTCATTTTATATCATAACTTACAATTAATTTGCCTAATTCACATTTATCATAAATTTTACCTCCATCAGACTCTTTTCTACATAATGCCACAAAATTTTCTACACCTATCCCACTATCATTATTTGAAACAAGCGAAATTAAATTACAATTGGGGTAAATTGCACCTGTACATTCTATTTCAGCACCCTGTATAGGATAAGTTTTTCTTATTTCAATTGCAGAAACACCCCAATAATCATCATAAACCTCAATATAACTCTTCAATGCCATTATTTTATCTAAATCAATACATGCTGTTCTTGATCTAGAAAATGCATTTTCACATGAAAATTCAGGAGAATTTGACAATTTTGAAACAAGTAATAAAGCTTCTTGCTCTTCTAGTTCTGTGGCAGTGCCTCTTAGCTTGGACATTTGAAATGAAAGCACAAGGACAGCTATAAGCCCAAAAAAGAGCATCAGAGCTATGAGCATAAATGCCATTTGTTGTATTTTCATCTGTCCTTTTTTATTTACCATAATCTACACTTAGCCCCCCTATTGCTAGCCTCTACATCTCTTATTATTGATTTAAATTCATAAAGGTCATTTAATTCAGAATAACTATTTGAAGCCCCTTCTAATCTCATTAATGAAGGACTAGAATTTGAAGCCCCTTCTAATCTCATTAATGAAGGACTAGATTGTAAGCCACAAAATGAAATAAGCCCCTCTTTAGATTGGTAAATTAATGAAAGAGTTTCAATTTTTCCCATTAATCTCTCAACTTGACATTCATATATGTCTCTTTCTGCAAAAATGGCTGCATACATTAAAGCATCTGTTTCAAAAATTAATCTCTTATCATTTTTTTCAACTCTTCCTAGATCATAATTAACAGAAATATCACAATTAGGATCATTTGAAAAACAAACAAAAGTATCTGAAGGCCCACATAATGAACTATCCACTAAAAGATTTTCTTGATTTAATTCTTCTAATTCATCCATAATATCTTCTGGAACATCTCCTGTAAAACAATATTTTTCTTCAGAAGAAGTAATGTAGATCATATCTGCAACTTTAAATGGAAAATCAAGAGGTTTTGAAAAAAGTAAGAATTTTTTACCTTCAATAATTTTTTCTGAAAAAAGATATTTATTTGAAAATTTATTTTCAATACCCGGATTTGTCCATTCATCAAATGTTTTTTGAGCAATTTGAATTATTTGATCTCCAAAAGCATTATCAAAACCCGGTTCTTCACATTTATTATATATTCTTGTTTCACCTGCAGTTGAAATAGAAGCTGTTATACCTGATTCATATCCTGTTTCTAATGGATTTAATAATGTTTGAATTTCTTTAGCAGTTACAGCTGATTGAGTTTCTGAACCAGTATCTTTAACCTTTGTAACACCATAAATTGTTAAGAATAAAATAAATCCTCCAATAATAACTGCAAAAAGCAAGGCAAAAGAAATTTGTAAAGCAGCTTTTTTATTCATTTTTATTCAGAAATTGTAACTAAACTATCTCCATAATCTTTAGTAATTGTTAAAGTTATTTTTCCATCCCTATTTTCAAAACAAAGAGGATTTTTTTCAAGAGTACTAGCATCAATATCTATATGTTTAATTGTAGTAGCATCTAAACCTTCTGCAGCTTCAGTAGGATATACAAACATATTTTCTGTTTCAAAAAAACTCCACCTAACTTCTTCATAAATAGATGCAAAATTTCCTTTTGCTCCTGGGCCCTCAGGCGGAGGAAGTAAATTTCCAAAACAAATAAATTCAATTTTAGAAGGAAGATTATATTCTAAAGTATCTGATCCTTTCGAACCTCTCCATAAACTATCTACTCCTTCTTGTAAATTATCTTTAAAGTCTGCAATTTTAACAGAATTACTAATACCTACAAATTTCTTTATTCCCCAAAAAGTAAAACTTAGAAAAATAATAATTAAAATTATTGAAAAAATCATACCAAAAGATATTTTCATTTGACCCCTTTTACTAATCATTATAAAAAATAGGACTTTATACTTATAAAGTTTTATTAAATATCAAAAGGTTTTACAATAACACTACAAGTATCATAATCAGGTTTATTTCCAAAGCCATCTCTACATTTAATATAGAATGTGGATCCTGCTTGCCAAGTAACATAATGTTGAAGATCTGAATCAATATCTGTCATTGCAGTTCCTTCTTCAAAACTATATCCACATTGTATTTCAGGATGAATATCATATACACATTCTGCAGGTTCATTTGTTATTATTTTTAAGAAAGGATCATCCTTGTAAGCTCTTACTACAATTGAAGAAGTTTCATCTGATTCAACTTTAAACTTAGTTGTTTCTGTTACAAAGTTTGAACCTTTATCGTAACATTGAATAAAATATTCTTTTTCTCCAGGGGAAATTCTAATTTCTGTAGAGTGAGAATAACCTTCGGTATTTGTAAATGGATAGTATGTTCCAAAGTCTCCAGATTCACTATATTGGCACCAAGCATTTCCAGAATCTGCACCTTCTTCTGTTGTTGCAGTTAAGGTAACTCTTATAGGGGATGTTGAACCTGTGATAGTTTCATTATCAGGCCCTACAGAAGAAATTGCTAAAGATTTTGTACCTGCAATAGTAAAAGGATATGAATGAGTCATTGCATGCCTTTTTCCAGATTCATTACCCACTAAATCAGGTTGATCCAAACATCTAAAGTAATAATTATTATCTTTATCATCTTCAATACTATCTAAAGTTACATCACAAGGATATGATACTTGCCCATTAAATCCAAGATTACCTCCATCTGAACAAGTCATTTCATTAAGCATTTCCTGATATTCTTTGTCTACAAAATCCCATTTACATTCAGAAGGTTCATTAATATAAACTTGAAGATCAATTGAACTAGTATTATGTGGAACGTAGATTCTATCACTTCCTTCATTTGTCCCATATATTATTGGGGCCATCATATCTGGTCCATCATGTATACAGAATTGGAATTCAAAATCTGCAGGGCTTATGTGTCCATTAGCACTCATACATTTAACATAGAATTTATATTCTCCACCATTAGGAACTTCTATACCTTCTCTTCTAAGATTATCTCCTCCAGGGAACATAAATGCTTGAGAATGATTATATGAAAATCCTGAACTTCCTCCAAATCCATGAGGTAGCATTTCATCAAATTCTAAACCTCTTCTATGATCTATTCTACAACTTCCAAATTGATCAAGTTGAAATCCAATATCAAATATAGAGAAAGCAGGAACACAACCATCTTCAGTATCTGCAACAACTTTTGCACCTCTATCTATAGGTGTTTGAGCATCAATAGGAGTATATCTATAACCTGTTCTTAAAACATCATCCCAAACAGAAATCATTGGAGGATTTATATTTCCAGAATCATTCCAGAAACATTTTTGATCAGGGGTTCCTTGATTTACTAGTGAACAAGCAACACCTAAACTTCTACATTGATATTCTGTACACCCTAAAGCACCATAATCATTACATCTCTCACAATTTTCTCCACCTACTTCAGGTTGCCATGCTTGACATGTAAATGCAACTGTTTTAGTATCTTCTTTTTGTAACATTAACCATATAGTTGTTGCAGCAACAGCAACAGCTGCAAGACCTACACCATATGGCCCTAAGAATGAGGCTGCAGCAGTCCAAGCAGATAAAGCTTGATAAGCCACAAATCCTGCTGTTAATCCTGTTGCCCAAGCATTAGCAGTATTTTCATCTTGATTAAGAACATCCCCTACAAGCCACCTTGTTCCAAAATAAATAGCAGTTGCATAAAAAGCTGTACCCTGAACAGTATTAACATCAAAAAATGATTTAAATATTGCTTTAGCCCCAGTAGGATTTCCAGTAGCTTTTCTTATAAGTCCTCCTGCAGCATTTCCAACAGTTTCTTCTTCAGTGATTCCTAAAAGGCCTTTAATCCATTTAGTTATAGTCGAAGTAACTTCTCCCGCAGCAGCAGCTTCCAAACCCAAAGCAACCTTATCACCAATTCTTTCATATAATTCTGGTTCTTCTGCAGCTGTAACAACATTTCCACTTGTATCTGTATATGATCCATCAGCTTGTTGAGTATATGTTTCTCCATCTAATTCTACAGTAATAGGTGCAACGGGAGGTGTTGGATTTCTTGAAGTTGGAAGGGGAACAGGAGCACCATTATCTTCTCTTCCCTCAAATCTGGAAGCTAAGTCTTCAACTTTAAGTGCAGTTAGACCCTCAACACCAAAACCAAATGCCCCATGAGAGGCATCGTCATCCCAATTAGATACAAGATAATCATTAGCATAATCACATCCTCCAGATATAGAAATATTATTAATTTGGCTGTAAAGATAAGCTATTCTTCCTAAGTCATCAATTGCAAGTCTTTTAGTGGTGGCGTAGGCTTCAACAGAAAAACTATAAGTGGTATCTCCACATGTTGTTGTAACAGTTTCAGGTGGAGCACATTCAGGATTAGAGGACATAAAAGTTGAAAATAAATCCCCGCAACTATTACTAAAATAAGGTAAGGACAATGTTTCCCCCGCAGTATATAGGTCTATAAGATCTTCCCAAGCTTGATAAGCATAAGCAGCATCATTTTCTTCAACATTAATTACTCCCAAGGGATTTCCTTCACAGTAAGCTCCCCTAGAATTATCTTCTATAATTCCTTCTGCAGGAACCAAATCAAAACTACTTGTGACATGTAGTAAAATATTATCTTCCCAAGTTTCTGCATATTGACCCCAAATATATTCACAAGTTATTTCTTCTCCTTCAAAATGAGTATCTCTATAACTATCCCAATCAGAAGTACATGAATTATCTATAGGTCCAATATTTTCACCATTACAGTAAGCAGTTGTTTCTATAGCACTCACAATTCCAATTTGACCACTAAGAATATATCCGATTGCAAAAATACTAACTATTAGCATAGCTACCTGAATTATAGCCATTCCTCTTTTTTGTTTATTTTTTTGTATCATTTTTAAGGTTGTATTGAATTAGGTGTAATTGGATTTCCATCATAATATCCTCCAATACCTGAATAAGGGCTTGCTAATGTTCCATCTGCAAGAGCCCCATCATCTAAAGCATCTATTACAGAACTGGGAATATGGTCTGTTCCAGTGTATAAATCTGCCCAACTATTTAATCCTCCTTCACCAATATAATTAGCTTTTACTCCACAATCTCCAAGAGCACTACACATATTTCTCAATTCCATTTGCCATGAATCACTACTAGTATCTAATGTGACTTCATCAAAATCATCATCATCATAAGATTTATCTTTAAAACAAAGAGCATCTCCATCAATTTTCCATTTTCCTAATGGATTTTTAGTAAACTTAACATTGCAAACAGGTTGCATCCATTCACATTGTAATCTAGAACTTTCTTCCCAAAAACTAATTGCAGGAGGATATTTTGGAACACAAAGTCCTTTTTCACTCTTTGAAATTCCTTCTGCAGGCATATTATTTGCCCAAATAGAATCATATATTGAAGGGTCTGCAGTATAATATAACCATTTACAATCTCTATCTTCTGCATCACATATTTCTTTAGTATTTGAATTCACACATCCTGCCCATCTATTAGGGATGCACGCTGCAAATAATTCTGGATCACTAGCAGTTCCAATATTTGTTTCATTACATCTTTGATTTCTCCAAGGTTCACAAGGTTCTGGAAGAACTTTTCCATTTGAACATCTAAGTTTTATTTCCTCTGTTCCAGGAGCTCCAGGAGCCCAGATATTATCACTAACACACCAACTTTCTCCATGATTATACATTTCAGTTGTTCCATCTCCATCTCGATCATATTCACATCTAATATCTCTACAGACAAAATCTCCTACTTTTGGTTCATAAGGATCTTCCCTAGGATCATAGGCAGCACAGGTAGTTCCGCCTTCACGGTAATGGCAAGTTCCACATTCCTTTATAGAATTTGAATCATCAGGATCCACAATATTACATATACCTGAACTATTATACATATATGTCCAATAATCATCATCATCTTTTTTATCAAAATCATAAACATTTGCAACATTATCACAAGTATCTACAAAAAATACTTCATCTTTATATTCATCACAAGTTGTTCTTTCTGTTGGGCCACATAATGTTCTTAATTCAGGAGCAGAACATAATATCTCAGCATGGAAATCCCTATCATTATTTCTACATGTTTCTCTTGTTTCATGAGAACATTTTCTTCCTTGATCTGTATCATAAACACAAGCTCCTTTTTCTTGGGAATTTGCAGCTGCAATACATTTTTCAGAAGTATCATGGGCAGAATCTGTTAAAAATCTAGGTTCAACATAAACTTCACTTAAACCAGCCTGATAAACACATTGAACTTGTGTAACAAAACTTGCTTGATCATCAAAAATACAACATCCTTGTCGACATTCAGCAATATCTTCTACATCTGCAGCCCTCCAATCACCCTCATCTGAATCACAAACAGCTCCAGTAGTTGTTGTACAAGACCCAAATTCATAGTTAACACAAGTACCTATTTTACAAAAACTTGTTGATTCACATATGCTATTTGATTGTAAAAAATTACCATCACATTCATTTGCAAATTCGGGAGCGATATTTTGACACCAAGCCCCATCATTTGTTTTTTCACAGCAAACAGCACTTACGATATTTAAAGATAAAACTACAAGTAAAAAAATACTTACAAGCATCAAATTCTTTTTGTTTTTCATTTTTATCGTAATACCCTACTTCTTGAAGCAAATTGAAATATTTCATCTGTTTTGCTATTTACTAAAGCGAATATTGTTGTTCCATCTCCAAATTCTATATTAATACAATCTATAAAATGAGGATTCATTGAAAGGTCTTCTATTGAACTACATAAAAATTGCCCTTCTTCCACTTCTCCTTTTAGTATAACATTTGCAACACTTAAGAGTTCAAAAAGATTATTGTTCACTACTATATTGAATTCATCATGTTTTTCAACACCTTCTTTTGTCATAAGAGCTTCGTATCCAGGAAGATTAATAGTAACTTGATCAAATAAATAACTTAAATCAATTTCACCTTGTTTTATTTGAACTTCATATCCTTGTTCTTCATAACTATTTTTTAAAGCAACATTAAAACAATAATCAACTCTTTCTTCAAGAGAATTTTCAATTTCTTTTTCTATCTCTGTAAATAAATCTCCATATTGTGGCATACAAGTATCTGTCTCTGCTTCAAAAGTTGGATTTTGTTCTGTAAAGAAATTACTATAACATAAATAACGAACCTTAAATCCTTCGTTTAAAAAATATTTAACTTTAGGATCATCTGGATTTTCAACACCACCTTGGAGAGAAATTATTTCAATTTTATCTTGAACCTCATCTTCTAAACATGTTTTGATAAATTCTTCAGGATTTTCAGGTTGATCACTTATAATTGTTTTAACTCCTGGAGCGAAAAGATATAATAATGCTGCCGCAGCAATCACAAGTATTGCAACAACAATAAAAATTGTAATCTGACCTCTTTTATTTTCCCACCTAATCATAGTTTGCATAAGAAATTATAGTTTATAAAATTAATCTTCAGTTTCTACTCTTGGGGCAAGAATAAAACCAAGTCCAATTTGGTCTGTTTGAATATCTATTTTAAGAGGATGATCTTCTGCAAATTTCAAAGTTGTTTTTTCAGAAAGTTTTGAACCTTTGATGAATTTTTGTAAATATTCTAAACTATATTTCGATTTACAATTTTCAGCTTTTATTTTTGCTTCATCTCCTGAAAATTCTGATCGCGCAGAATTTAATCCTTTGGCCTGAATTATAAATTTATTATCTTTAATTTCAAAATTACAAGCATCTGCAACAATTGAACAATCTTCAATAGCAGCTATTAAATCAATAGAGGCCATTTCAACTTCAGAACTATATTCTAAAGTAGGCATTTCTTTATCTTCACTTTCAATTTCAATAAGATTTAAGGTAAATATTCTTTTTATCCTATCTTGAATTTGAATTTCCAAAAGATTATCTTTTTTTTCTAATATTAATGAACTTCCAGAACCACATCTCTTCAAAATTCTTTTCAAATTATCTAAACTAATTCCAAGAACTTCTTCTCCTGTTTCAAATTGGGAAAAAGCAGATTTAGATATCTTAAATCCAACCATTGCAACATTTGCAGGATCCATAGCAGTTATGCTTAAACCAGTATCATTAATCTTTATTCTTACTTCTGTAACTAGTTCTGAGATTATCTCTACAGCCCTTGCCAACACTACTGGATTATCGAGTTTTACAAGCATCTTTTTATCAGACATGTTTTGCTTTTAAGTATTGTTATTATTAAGTATAAGATATTTATATAAATCTCTTAAGACTTTCTTTTAGATGGAAGATTCCAAGAAGCCTAGTATAAAAGAGCAAAGAATAAAGAAAATAATCCAACTTTATTATTCTAAACCAGAAATTCAAAAAGTTTTATTCGATTTTTCAAAAGATAGGGAAGTTTCCCCCAGTTATATGATGAAAAGTTTCGGAAAAAGGCCTGATTCCTTCCAATATATAGGAGATATATTTGAACTTGTTAAAAAAGGGGCAACATCTTTTCATTGTTCAGAAGAAATCTGGAAAGATCCCTTAGCAATTTCAACAGATTTAAATGGAGAACAATTAAATGATTTAAGAAAAGGGTGGGACCTTCTTTTAGATATTGATAGTAAGTATATTGATTATAGTAAAGTTTTAGCAAAAGTTATAATTGAGATGTTAAAATTCCATGGATTAAAAAATGTAGGAATTAAATTTAGCGGAAGTAAAGGATTTCATTTAATTGTGCCTTGGAAGGCCTTTCCCAAAAAAATATACAATGTAAGAACCGCAGATATGTTTCCGGAGTGGCCAAGAATAATATTAAAATATATTATTCATACTACTAAAGAAAAATTAGTAAAAAAAGTTACTGCATTAACAAAGCCTAATAAGTATGTAAGGGATTTCAAAGCTTCTGAACAAGTAATACCTGATTTAATTTTAGTTTCTCCAAGACATCTATTTAGGATGCCTTATTCTCTTCATGAAAAAACAGCTTTAGCAAGTGTAGTATTGACTGAAAAAGAACTTGAAAATTTTGATCTTAAACATGCAGATCCATTAAAGGCAAAAGTAAGAGATTTTATTCCAGAAGTTAAAGAAGGAGAAGCTAAGGAATTATTAATGCAGGCTCTTGATTGGCATAAACAAGGGTTCAAAGAAGAAGAAAAAAAATATACAGATACTAAATATAAACCAATTAAATTATTAAATTTATCAGATAAAAATTTTCCTCCTTCTATCCAAAAAATATTGCAGGGAATTGGGGATGGAAGAAAAAGAGCATTATTTATTCTTCTTAATTTATTCCGTTCAGTTGGAATGGAAAGAGAAGAATTAGAAAAAAGAATTTACGATTGGAACGATAAAAATCAAATCTCATTAAAAAAAGGGTATATTATTTCTCAACTTTCTTGGAGCTATAGAAATAAAATAGTTCCTCCCCCAAATTTTTCAAAAGATTATTATAAGGGAATTGGAATAATTCCCACCGAAGAAGAATTGAAATATAAAAATCCTGCAAATTATATTATAAAGAAAACTCTTCAAAGTAATAAATCAAAAAAGAAAAATAAAAAAACTACCCCTAAAAAGAGAGATAATTTTAAAAAGAAGAAATCATTATGAGAAACATGAAAAAGAGTGTTGCAGTTAGCGTATTAATTATATTTGCTTTCCTATTAATTAATGTTTCTTCTTTATCTGCATTAGATTATAATCAAACAAAATTAACTAATGCTTATTCATGTTTAACAGACCAATTAGATGAAGATGGTTGTGATACTTTTTCCACAGAAGAAAAAACATTCATGATGTTAGCTAATGGACAATGTAAGTCAGAACTTTTAGATGAAAAAGCTAATTCCGGATGTTATTCTACAGATGGATGTAATTTAAAAAAAACAGCTCAAGCTGCTTGGGCATTAAATCAAAGATCGACAAATGTTGAAGATTCAAAAGCATGGTTATTGTCTCAAGAAGGATCTCCAACAAATATGGAATGGCTTTTACAAATAGATACAACCGGAGCTTCCACATGTAATATTCTTTATGAAATGGGGGATACAAATGTTCAGATTAGTACAGAAGTTGATTTTAATAAAGATAAAGAAATAATAGCTGTAAGAAACACAAATTGTTTAACAGAAGATACAGGAGGATATTGGTTAGATGTAAGTCCTAATTGTTATGCTCCAACCGAATTTCAAATTTCATGCGATCAAAATTTTAGGTCATCATTCTTATTTAGAAGGGCAGGAGACAGTTCTGGAACATTACATATTTTAGGAAATGTTAATTCTGCAAGTGCAGATGGATCAACAATTGAAAGTATTAATTCTAAATGTTTTAATTCAGGGGGAGGAACATGTAGTTATGAGGGAAGTTTATGGGCAGCACTTGCATTAGGATCTTTAGGAGAAGATACTTCATTATATTTACCTTATTTAATCACTTTAGCAAATGAGGATGGCCACGAAAGATATCTTCCAGATGCATTTTTATATTCATTAACTGACGATGAAGAATATTCTTTTAATGTTTTAAATAACCAAGATTTCAATAAATATTGGCAGGAAGTTCCTTCTAATGATAGGTATTACGATACTGCTCTAGCATTATATCCATATACAGATCAAGATATTGATGAAAAACAAAATACTATTGATTGGCTTTTAGAAGAAGATGTTCAAGGAGATGATGGTTGTTGGAATAGTGGAAGTGCAAGAGATACAGCTTTCTTATTATATTCTATTTGGGGTGTAAGAGGAACAACTTCTACAGGGGGGACAATTGATTTTGATGATACTTGTATAGATGCAGGATATTCTTGTAGGTCTGCAGCTTCTTGTTTAGTAGATGATGGAACAGAAGTAGATGCATATGATTGTTCAAATGCAAACGATATTTGTTGTAGTGTTGATTCAGGAGAAAGATGTGCAGAAGATAAAGGTGGAGAAATTTGTTATTCTAGTCAAGTCTGTGTAGGTGGAAATGAAGATAATACTGCTGTTGATCTTTATGCAGGCGAGGTTTGTTGTATTTTTGGAACTTGCCAAGATGATGATGGGGGAGATAATGGTGATGATGGTGACTTACAAGATACCTGTACTCCTAATGATGGAATCTGTAGAGATTCTTGTGAAGAAGGTGAAAGCGAATCTTCATATTATGATTGTGAAGTATCAAGTCAAAGTTGTTGTAAATCAGACTCAGATGAGGGTGGAAAAGCTTGGATTTGGATATTAATAATATTAATAATATTAGTGATCTTAGGAATTGTATTTAAAGATCAATTAAGAGAACTTATGTTCAGGATGAAATCAGGTGGTAAGAAATCTCCACCTAAGGGCGGACCTAGAAGGCCAGGATTTCCCTTCCCAAGAAAACCTATGAGAAGTCCAGGATCAATGCCTCCTAGAAGACCTATGCCCCCCAGAAGGCCAATGCCTCGTCCTGCAACTAAGGGAAAAAAGGAATTAGATGATGTTCTTGGCAAGTTAAGAGACATGGGAAAATAAGTCTCTAGAAAAATAAACTTTATTAAGCTGCTTTCTTTTAAATTTTCATGAAAATAAATAAAATTTTATTATCACTTTTTTTAATTATAGTTTTATCCTCATTAGTTTCTTCTGTAGATATACAAATGAAAGATAGTTTAAGTTCAGGAGAGACCTTAACAATAGAAATTGCAGGTACATTTATTGAGTCCTTACAACCTGAAAATATCTTTTTTTACAGAGACTCACACATTGTTATCCCCTTAGATTTTGAATTACAATATATAGAAAATAAATATTATCTTTATACCCAACTAATAGGAAAACAAGCTGGAAATTATTCTATTGTCTTAAAAAATATTCAATATATGAAGGCGGGACAGATTAGCGAAGATGAAATTATTAAAGAATTTATTATTACTTCAGATCTGGCAGACTTTACAATAAATCCCGGATTTATTATTACTGAAGGAGATTTTTATATAGATGTTCAAAATTTACAGGAAAGTGAGATTACAATTAATATTGGTGTTGGAGAAATTGAAGAAGAAACAGATGACGGATTTCTAAGTTTTCTATTTGGATCAAAAACAGTAGAATATGAAAGTAGTATAGATGTAATTTCTGGTGAAACAAAAAGGATAGATTTTAATTTAGAAAATATAACTAATGAAAGTTTAAAATTAGTAAAACTTAGCACAGATAATTCAGAATATGAAATTCCAATAAAAGTATTACCTTCTAATGAAATTTCTGAAGAAGATAAAGAAAAATCTTTTAGGTTTGAGCCAAATTATATGTCTGTTGCAATGTATGTAGATGACATTAAAAATAGAATTATTTATCTTTTTAATAATGGGGAAGCTAATTTAGAAAATATAACTCTCTCTGTTTCAGATTCATTACAACCTTATTTAGAAATTTCCGTTGTAGAGATCGATGAATTAAAAGCAAATAAAAGTCTTAAGATAGAATTAAATTTTACTTCTGATGAAGAAAATAAAACAATTCAAGGTAAAATAATTGCAGAGCTTGAAGATGAATTAAACACAACTTTAGATATTAATTTAAGTTTTGTATTAGCCTATATTCCTCTTCCAGAAGATAATGAAACAATTATAGATCCAGGCATTGTTCAAACTTGTGAAGAAATTTCTGGGCAAATTTGTTCAGAAGGATATAATTGTTTAAATGAAACAGAACCTGCGAGTGATGGTCTTTGTTGCCTTGGAGAATGTGTCGAAGAAGAAGAACCTAGCAGTGTTGGAAAAACAATTGGGTGGTTATTGGTATTCTTACTTATTGCAGCTTTATTTTGGTTTTTCAAAAACAAATATTTAGGAACTGAAAAAAAGAAGATTAATTTTACTAAAATTGCAAAAGGAAAGAAAAGAAAATAATTATTTTTTCTTTAAAGATCTAATAAAGATACCTATTAATATAATTAATATAATTAAAAGAACCCACCAATAATCTGAAATAGATTTGGTTACATCTTCTTGCGTTTGATAATTATTTTTTTCAGAATCACTTTGATTAATTCCTTCAGAAGGGTCTTCATCTAAATAATCTATTGAAAATTGCCCCACATTTATTTCCAAGATTTCCTCATATTCTGAGTTATAAAGAATAATTTTATTAGTATTTTCATAATAGGGGGCATAAAGAGTAAAAGAAGATTCGTTATAAAAAATAATATTTCCTTGCCTTTCAAAATCCTCAGCAATGGCAAAAGAAGGGATATCAAAAATGAACATATCTAATAAAGTTCCATCATTAGCAATAATTTCTCCGGTATAAGCTCCAGGAATATTTGCAAAAGAATTATCATCTAATTGAATGCTAATATTTTCAACGGAAAAATTTCCTTCAGCATAATACATATTTATTTCATATGTCTTGGGAAGATCTGCATTAACACTTGTTAATAATAAAATCACAAGAATAAAGATTAATATTTTTTTCATAATCCTGCAACAATGCTGTTATAAGCCTCCTCCTTTATGAAACCATATTTTTCTAATAATGTTAATTTTTCAAGATATCTTGGATCGTAGCTTTCAGAGGCAGGGTTTAGAAGATCTTCAAACAATTCAGGTTTTTCATATACTGCCTCCACAAATGTTGCCACATCTTCTAAAATATCATTTGCCCCATAAGGTTCTACAAATCCATTTTTTGGGCCATATTCATTAATCCCATCTCCCCCCCAAAGAACACTATCTTCTAGCTTAGTATCCCATTTATATGCTAAACCAATATTAAGTAATTGGAGTCCGGGGATTGGGGCTCTTTTTTCACTTAAGCCTTGTCCATAAATATTTCTTGCAGTAGTTTCCCATTCCTTTATAAATTGAACTTTTGGAAAAAGATAATAATGAAATCTCCCTTCTGTTTCAGAATATTTATGTTTTAATTTATCTCTTTCAAATCTAAATTCTTCTTCGGATATTTGATTTTTTAAATAATCTAATCTAAGTTCTTTAAATTCTTCTGCATAAAGTTCATCGGGTTCTTGAAATAATTCATATGTCCGGGTATGAGCCATTTCATGTAGAAGTGTGGCCCCCTCTAATCTATAATTTAACATACTTATTTTTCTTCCATATGGTTTAGCAATTCCTGAAGTAAAACCCCATAAAATTTCTTCATCTTCTCCAAGAATTTCAATCTCATTAACTCCAGAAATCATTTCGGGAGTAGCTGCATCAAGAAGATCTTTTACTCTTTTAAGATCATGAAGAGAAGGATTTCCAGTTATTTCAACACCAAAATCCTTTACAATATTTTTTCTAATATCTTCTAATCTAGAATAATCAAAAACTAATCTTTTTTCAAAACCATCAAAAGAAGGTCCGATTAATATAGAGTCATTAAAATTTTCAGAAGTAAAAATAAATTGATTAAAATCATTTATGATTATTTTTTGGGGAGAGTCTTTTGTGCCAAGGAGATTATTTCCTTGTTGATCTTCTATAATAATTGCTAATCTGGAACTGGAAGAAGGTATTCCTAGGTTATCATTAATTTTTGTTTTTATTTCTCCCCCCTTATTAAATACAGAAATTTCCCCAATTAAAGCATTATAATTGGAATTTTTACCCTCAATTATCTTTAATTCAGGAATTAAATTCTGAGATAATCTAGAATCTAAAATAATTTGAGTGTTTTTAATATTTTTAATAGTCAATCTTTCAGAATAAGGTGGTGATGAATACAAATCTAATTTAGAGATAATTTCATCTTTAGCATCTAAAACCACCCTTCCTCTTGCCGAGTTAATCGAAACATAACTTTCTGAAATCTCTTCATGAGTTTCTCCATCAAAAAAGACAATTAAATTTTCTTTTTTAGGCGAAGAAATTTCAACATCTCCAATTTGAACCCCTCCCATTTCTCCAGGTTTTATAAAGAAATTACCATCTTTATAGCTAATATCTCCATTTAATAAATCTCCATTGGGAAGTTCAATATTATATCCTGAAAAAGAAAATTCTGCACCTCCAAGAGAATCATTAATTTTCTCCTGAAATTTTTTTAATTTTGCCCCATTTTCAAAACCAATATCAATTTTATTAGAATATCTAGAATAATCAATAATAGAATATGGTGGAGCATAGATTATTTGATTTCCTAATAAATATTTCCCACCATTTTCATTAACATAAAATCCCGCAGAGATAACTTCTCCCTTTGCATTTATTTTAAATTTACTTTGTTTTCCAGGGAGAATATCATTAAAAATAGTTTTTTGAGGTACACATTTTTCTTCTCCATTAGAATCCTTAATTATTTCTATGCAGGAATTAGGGACAATAGATTCAATAAAACTATCTTCTTTATCAAGTATTATTTCTACTTGCCCAATCGGGGTCCAGTCACTATATTCATCTAAAGGGCGATCCCAAGCACTCTCAAACCAAATTTGCCCATTTGTTCTTACAGAATTTGCTTCTAGTTCTGAATTTAACATATTTCCTATTTCAAATACTTTTGACCAATAATCTAACATGCCTCCTCTAATTATCAACTCATCACTTATTTCTATAGGCTCTACAATCTCTGTCCCTTTTTGAACATATTCTTGAATTTGATTATGCAATTTTATTACTCCTGCTGCTTTAGAATCCATATTTTGGATTTCCATTAAAGCTTCTTGAGAAACCATGCTTGTAATCTTTCCTTCAAAATAATCTATGTCACAGAGAGCTTGATTAAATGATTCTTCAGAACAAAAGTCTTCTTGGAAAATTTGCGCTAAACTAATATCTATAAATTCAAGACCATCCATATCTATTGTTGCAATAATCTCTCCATTTGCTCCAGTAAAACTAAGTAAGAAAATCCCAATGAAAATAAAGGCCAATATTTTTTTCATTTTAATCATATTTATTTATAAATTTAAATTTAAGGAATGGGGAATAATCTTGATCTTCAACAGTAAATAAGACAGAGTTATTTTCATATAAGGACATATCAACATAAAGATCATTTTCAACTGCAAGATTAACTGAACAACTTAAGCAAGTGTCATTATTTCCTTTCTGCTTTTCAATTATTTCTGAAGCCACATTGTATATTGTGCCTAACCTATTGAAAATTTTTATATTTTCAAAATCCCTTATAACTGTAGTATCTTCTCCTTTTCGAATTATAACTGGATATTCAATATTAAACACAATTTCCTCTTCTTCAATTACTGCCTGAGTATTTATTTCTCCCTGAGATATATTAAGTCCATTAAATTCAACAAAATTTTGTGTGCAGAAAAATAACATTTCATTTACATATTCTGAAATTTCATTTGCGATATTTTCTTTTGAAGGCAAATAACTTTGTCCAGAGTAATAGTAATATGGAATTCCTTCTTCATTAGATAATTCTGAAGGAATAAAATAACCTCCATTTTGAGAAACATAATATGTTGCTGAAGTTCCAACTTCTTTTATACATTCTTCAACAAAAGAATAAACATAGCCATATTCTCCCAAACTCCCCTGTGATCCTAAATCATTTTTAAAAATATAATAAAATCCAATAGTTGCAATTAAAAGAATAGCCACAATAATAAAAATAGTTATTTGTCCTCTTTTTTCCATAAAAGAAATAAATAAAATGTTCTATTTAAAGATTTTTACTTTTTTTTCACAGGTTTCTTTTTAGGATCAGCTTTTTTCACAGGTTCTTTTGATAAGGCATTAAGTTTTTGTTCAAGTTTTTCTTTTTGAATTTGAAGTATTCTAGAAATCTCATCATATTTGTGAAGTCTTCTAATAATCCCATCTAAAAAAGTACCCATTTCATGATTACTTAGAGTAATTGCTTCAGGGTGGATTACCTCTACGTGTGCAGGCATATATTTGAACATTAATAAGGCTAAACCTAAAGATTCTTCAACATCTACTTCAATTTCTGCAAAAGTTGTGAAAAAACCTTCTTTTTGTCTAGCCGGTTTAGGTTCATGAATTTTTTGTTCTACAACTTTAACTCCTTTTTCTTCGCTCATTTGAGTAATTATTTCTTTAAGAGTTTTAATTAAATAATCTGCAGGCTTTCCTAAAATTTCCAATACAAATACCGCTTTAATTTTCTCATGTTTTTTATCTAATAATCCCATTTTAATCTTTTTTTGAATTTTATTGAAAATAAAATGACTAATAATATACAGAAAATCAATAATCCATACAAAGCATAATCTTTTTTTTCTAATTTTTTATTAGTTTCACCACCTTTTATATCTTTTGAATTTAGAAAAATTAATTCTCCAATAGAAGGAGAATATGTTACATTTGAGTTATTTGTGATATTTTGGATAATATATCTTTGAGTTACATTAAGATCTTGTTCAGAATCATCTTCACCCCCATCTTCTGGAGGGTCATCTTCAGAATAAGCACCACTTTCATCTAAAATATTAATGGTATATCCACTAAATGTTTCTGCACTTCCAGTAGAACCTCTTATTTTTATCATAATTTCTGCAGAACCAATATATTCTTCAACCTTTAATCTAAATTCTTTTTTTTCACTAGGAGATATTGATTCAATAATATAATAATATGTAGATTTCCAAACATTATTATTAAATATTTTTGCAATTCTTTCACCATTATGAATAATATCTATTTTAACATCATAAATATCTTGATCAAAATCAACTAAATTTAATGAAATAATAAATTCTTCTCCCCTAAAAACTTCTTCATTATATTCAATAGAAATACTTTGACTAGATAGAATAGGTAATAGTAAAAGCATTAGAAAAGCCAATATGAGCTTACCCATAATATTAGATGAATTTAGATGATTTAAATTTTATGGTATTTTTCACCATATTTTTCTAAAAAATCATCATAGACAATCTCTCCCCTTTTCTCTCCTTTCTTTCCGATCCAAATATTTGAAAAAATCTTATTTTGTAAATACCATGCACATTTTTCTTTTTCAACTTTTGAAAGTATACCATTCATTTTAACTTCAACTCCAATTACACTGTATACTCCTTCATCTACATGTTGTATTGAAACAAAATCTGGAAAACCTGTTCCAATAACCATAACTTTTTTGAAAGGATTATATTTTCTTTTAGCCTGCACAATTTTCTCTTCTTCAAGATCAACATTGTTAGTCCATTTATCAACAATTTTCCCCTTTGATTCCAAATCTTTTCTAACTTTTAATTCAAATCTTCCACCTGCAGCTCGAGCATTTTTACCTCTTTGAATATTAGACTTTTTTTTATTAATTGTATTTCCTTTTTCATCATAAGTAGTTTCATATTCATTACTATTAGCTTTTCGAATCTCTAACATAATTATCTCTTTTTTTTCTTTGCTTATCCTCTTCATAAGGGCATTAATATCAAGAACTATTTAAAATTATAAGTCACGAGCTTGAAGAGTCTTTCTCCCATTAGCCTTTGCACGACCAATAGCATCTCTTAAAATTTCTTCAACCTTTCTTTCTAAAGCAAGATCAACTTCCTCAGCAACACTAGAAACAGCATTTTCTTTATCAAGATCTTTTACAGTCTTTTTAATATTAGATTTTACAATTAAAGTCATTTTATTTCTTCTTCTTACTTTCTTCAGGTTTCATTAAAGGAAATATTTGACATTCCCTCATAGGTCTATCTACTAAATATGAAAAGAATCTTTCACTAACCCCAAAACCACATGTAGGGGGCATACCATATTTCAAAGCTTCTACAAATTCTTTATCATGGTCTTGAGCTTCTTCATCTCCTGCCTTTTTTAATTTAGCTTGTTCTTCAAATCTTTCTTCTTGATCAAGGGGGTCATTTAATTCAGAATAACCATTGCCCATTTCACTTCCAGCAATTATTATTTGAAATTGTTGAACCTTATTTTTATTTTTCAAATCTCTTTTTGCTAAAGGTGAAACTTCAACAGGTTGACCAACTAAAAATCCAGGGCCTGTTAATTTCTTTCTACAATATTTCCATAAGGCATCAACAAGTCTCCATTTATCTCCATAGGGATTATGCTCTACTTTTAATTTCTCTAATTTAGATTTAATTTGTTTTTTATCTGCCTTGTAAATATCAATGCCAGTATGTTTTTTAATTGTTTTTTCAAAATCATATGTTTGCCATTTTTTTCCAAGATCAACATTATATCCTCTTGTTTTAAATTTCAAGGTTCCTAGGACATCTTTTGTAACTTTCTTATACATTTCCTCTGTTAATTTAATTCCCATCTCATAATTAGCATATGCCCAATAAAATTCCATCTGAGAATAATCTTGTAAATGCTCCATATCCATACCTTCATTTCTAAATTGCCTCCCTATTTCAAAAGTTTTTTCATAACCTGCCACAATTAATTTCTTTTGCCATAATTCTCCCATTGAGATTCTTAAAAAAACATCAATGTCTAAAGCATAATGATGAGTTTTAAATGGAGTTGCAGAAGCTCCTCCTGCAGAGTTTTCTAATATTGGCGTTTCAACTTCCATAAAATCTTTTTTCTTTAAAAATTCCCTAATAGAATTCCAAAACTTTTCTTTTTTTGAAAATAATTCTCTAATTTCTGGATTCATAATAATATCTAAATATCTTTTTCTGAATTTTTCTTCCTCATCCTTAAGCCCATGCCATTTGTCTGGTAACGGTAAAAGAGATTTTGTTAAAAGCTCAATCTTATTAGCTAAAATAGAAAGTTGTCCTGTTTTAGTTTTTATTATCTTTCCTTCAATTCCTATAAAGTCTCCTGCATCAAGATATTTTTTAAAAAGATCTATAGATTTTTTTGGAGTTATTGTATCTTGAAGAACAATTTGCATCTTACCTGTTCCATCTAAAATTTCACTAAAAATTATTTTTCCAATCTTTCTTTTAATCATAATTCTTCCAGCTGTTTTAACCTTAGAATTTAATTTTGATTTTAAACAAAAACTAACAGTATGTTTTTTATCAAATTTAGCAGGATAAGCATCTATACCTAATTTTTTCATCTCTTTTAATTTTCTTAATTTCTCTTGTATTATTTGTCCTTCTCTTCCCATATTTTCTTTAAGAATTCTTTATTTATAAATTTCTTTATTTATTGTCAAACTCATCATTTAAAAGTTGGTCAGCAATCTTTTGAAAAGAATCTTCCCGACTAACATGAACATATTTTACTTCTTTAAAATTTTCCTGAAGTTTTTGAACTTTTAAAAATAATTCCATGATATGTGGAGTACTAACTCTATATTCTCCCATAAGTTGTTTAACTACTAATTGAGAATCTAAAAAACAAGTTAATTCATCTGTATGTTGTGTAGCAAGTTCTAATGCTTTAATCAAAGCCTCATATTCTGCAATGTTGTTTGTAACATGTTCACCTATTCTTGCACTATATTGGGTAAGTATCTTACCTTCGTCCCGAACTATAACTCCTATTGCACCTGGGCCAGGATTACCTCTTGCACCCCCATCAGAATTTGTATAAATCATTTGGTTAATTATATGTGTAGAACTTTAAATGTTTTGAAATCTTGAAATGGTTCTGGTTTTATTTCAACATCTCTTATTTGTGAATGTTTTGGGCCTTTTTTACAAAGCTCAATCATCTTATTAACATTATTAGTATCTCCCTCTAAAAAAACTTCAATTTTTCCATTTTCTAAATTTCTAGTAAAACCTTTAACATTAAATCTTTCCGCATTTTCTTTAATAAACATTCTAAAAAATACCCCTTGGACAGTTCCATTAACATACAGCCTTACTGATTTTTTCATAAAAATAATAATTAGAAGGGGTTTATTAACTTTTATCTAGAGTCCAAAAGTATTTTCAAATTCTCTCATTTGAGCATATTTGATACAAACATCATTTCCTTTAGCAGTAATAACTATTTTATGGGACTTTCCATCTTTTACTTTCTCAAGTAATTTATTTTTTATTAGACCTTCTAAATAAATCTTCATTTGGCTGTGAGAAAGATTTGCTTTATACATCAAATGAGTTGGTTTAATTTTTCCGCCTTTTCCCTGTATTATGGACAGTATGTCTGATATTATGTCCATTCGACTTCTTTTTGCTTCCATATTTTAAAAATGAGATTGCTAAACCTAATAAAATTAAATAACTAATTAATTCAAAAATTTCACCTAATACAAAAAATGTTTCTAAAGGAGATAATAAGAATATTAATTGTGCAAAACCTAAGATTGAAAATGCAGCTATTAAAACAAGAGTATTTTTTGACATATTTTTCTGATATATCTTAACATATCTTATTACAATTAAAGCTAATAATACTAGGGAAGTCAAATTGAATAAATAATAAACTTCCTTATTAATTACAGTAGAAATTATTAAAAAATAAACTAAAACAACTATATCCCAAAATGATTCTTTTGCTCTAGGCAATCTATAAAGAATATAAAATCCAGAAAGCATTAAAAACTTGAAAAAGAAAAATCCTAATAAGTAAAATACATCTACAGAACTTACAACCTGATAGGTATTAACAAGTGCCTGACCTATTTGTTGACTAGGTCCAAAATCAAAATATAAAACTAATTTGGTCAAAATAGATGCTAATTGTGCAAGACCAATTAATCCAAAACCTACGCCTAAATATAATAAACTTCTTTTATTACTAATTTTATAATTTTTAAGAGAAAGCATAAAGAATACTAATAATACTAAAAAACTGAATACATCAATAATTACATCTTTTCCTAAGAACCAATCAGGAGTAAACACAAATCTCATAGAAAAAAGACCTATTTTTAATTTAAAAAGCTTGTGGAATTACATTCTAGCCCTATTTTTCATAATCTCTTTATAAGGTAAAATATACATTATATTATAAAAAAATAAATTTTCATTTCAATTTTTTTAAACTTTACTTTCCCACCTCCAACACCGGGTGGGTCATATTCATAAAAAATCAAAACATACTCTGTCTAGGCTTCTTAGAAAAATCTCAGGGTTGTAGATTTGTTTAGAGTCGTATAATAAACTTCAATCTACAGCCCTTTTCTATCTAATTCATTATTAACAATTGCAATTGTTTGACTTGCAAAATACATTTTAGGGCCAATTGAAACAGAATGAAGAACCTTTTTCAATCTTTTAGCTTCTTTTTTAGGAAGCCCCTCATGGTCTCCAATAACAAATGCACAATCTTCTGGAATTTCAACTTTTCTTATATCTTCTCCTCTTTTATCTAAAATAAAAATTTTATTCCCTTTTTCCTCAAGTTCCTCAATAACTTTGAGAAAACTTTTCTTTTCAACAAAACAACCTGGAACAACTTCTGTCTTTTCTCCTTTTTTACCTTTATATAAAATTTTTTTAAGTAAACCTGCAATATTCTTTTTACTAATATATTGATCCGGAGTTATTTCTATTTCGATATGTTTTGGGGGATCTGGAGCACCATAAAAAACTAAATGCATTTTAACATCTTCTCTCTTATCATGAGATAAAAATAAAGCAGAAATAATAGAATGAATAGCAATATCAATTCTACCTGCCTTCATTAAATTATTAGAATCAAAATTACCTGTTGTTCTTGCTTTACTTGAAAAATATACAAAATGTTTCATTTTATTGGTTGCATCACAAATTTAGGTTTCGCAAAAATATCCTTAGAGTTTATGATCTCATAAATTCCAACAAATCTGTCTTTATTAAATACACATACAATTTCTTCTTTTTCAAACTTATATTTTTTACTTAAATCTTCTTTATGGATTGGTTTTCCAGTAAGAATATTATCTAAACTTGCTTTTTTTAATTCCATGCTAGGATAAATTTTATTAATTATTTCTCCAGGAGTTATCATGTTTAATAATAATTTTTCATTTCCTTTTTTATATTCATCAACAGCCTTTTCAAAATCATAAAGGTTAAATGATTTTTTTTCTTCAAAAATACCTGCCCTTGTTCTTCTTAATTCTAACATATGGGCTCCCCCAATTTGATCTCCTAGATCAGATATTAATTTTCTAATATATGTTCCTGCTTGAACATCTGCTTCAAATAAAATATTTTTACCATTTTGTTCTAAAAGTTTGAATTTCTTTACTTCACGTTCTCTAAGAGCTCTTTTAACACGTGATTTTACAGGGGGAAGTTGTTGAATCTTTCCTGTAAATTCTTTATTAATTATTTTTTGAATTTCTTTCATATCTTTATCTTCATGTATCCTCATGATCCCAATATAGACCTTATCATGACCCATAAAATGTCCTGTAAGCTTACAAGCACGATTTAAAGCAACAGGTAAAACTCCTGTAACTTTTGGATCTAAGGTTCCAAAATGAGAAGTTTTTCTAAGGCCAAGTTTTTTATTTACAAAATGAGAAACATCAAAAGATGTTGGTCCGCTTGATTTATCAATATTAATTATTCCAAATTCAAGAAGCTCCTTAATATCTTTTTTCATAATAATTCAAGAATTATGGCCTATAAAACTGTTTTGTTAATCCAAAAGATTAATAAGTATTTATTTTTCTTTTTAGAATATGGTTAATCAAAAAGAACAAATTGTAAATAGAGTAATACAGGCATTAGAGATAGACATAAATATGAAAACAGATCCAAAAGTAATTAGGTCTATTCTCAAGGAAATGAAACTTGATAATTTTAAAACTCAATATAAACCTCTTAAATTGTTTTTAGATAAAATTAGTAATAAGCCTCAATCTCTAAGACCCATGTTTTTGAGTATTAAACAAGGAATAATCAATAAACATCCTGCTGTATTGGAATTTATAGAAGAAGCATTAAAGAAAAATTGGTTTTCAAAATCAAAACAGATTCAAAGAACAATCCATGTCACTTTTGTTTTTGAAGCATTAACAGTTGCTATGGCAAATAATAATGAATTTCTTATAGAAATACAAGATTATCTTTTAAATAAAAGAAAAGAATATGGGATAAATACTTCTAGCGCAATTAATACTTTTTTAAAAATTTGGCAGGTAGCAGGGAGCATTTTTGAAGCTGCTAAGGTAGTTTCTCTTGATCCAGCAATAACTTTTTTTAAATTTGAACGTAGCCCAGATAAAAAGAAATTAGATAAAAAAGCTATAAAGAATTTATATAAAAATAAAAAACTTAATTATCCTGAATATAAAATTATTTTAGATTCTCTTAAGAAAAGTAAAAAATCAGATTTTAAGGGTTTAAGACTTAATATTTATGAGGCAGGAATAACAGAATATAAGGAAGGATTTGAAAATAATGCTTTATGTGCTCATGCCCTTAACGAAGAACTCAAAAAAAATCCACGTAACCAAATATTCAAAAAAGGAAATATTTTTCCAGAACAAATAAAAGGAAATTTTTATAATTCTTTAAAAAATAAAAATAATCTTTCTTCAAAAATCTCTTTTTCTAATGATTGGGTTGGCCTTTATGAAACTTGGAATATGGCTTTCATTTTAAGTGAACTTGAGGATTTAGATGTTTTATTTCCCAAATTATTAATTCCTTCTGTAATAAATTCAAAAAGTGAAAATTATATGACTACTAGAGTCATGGCTCTTTGGTTATCTATGAATACTCTTTTGTTTAGAAAATTAGATAATAAAAAAGAAATTAAAGGTCCAAAAAATAAAAGAGAAATGGCCCATGCATGGGGAGATATAAATAAAAAATATGCTCTAGATCTTTCTGAAAAACATATTAAAATAGATGCAAAATCTTTTAATAAATCTTTCAAAAAAGCATTTAGATTTCCAATATTTAATATAATAAAATTAATTTAAGAAAAATTATTTTATTAGCTGTTTTATCTCTATCTAGAAAACTTTAAATACACTTTATTGCTTACCAACATTGTAATAAATATTGTAATCAGTATTGAAAACCAACACAATGCAAGAAAAGAGAGAAAAAGTAATAAAAGAACTTAAGAAAGATACTAATGGGTTCACAATTTCCGAATTATCAAGAAAACTAAATTTTTCAAGACAAACTATTTCTAATTGTTTAATGTTTTTAGAAGGTGCCCAAAAAGTTAAAATAAGACAAGTTGGTATGGCTAAAATATATTTTTGGGAGGGTAAAAAATGAAATCAAAATATTTAATTTTAGGTTTAATTTTAAGTCTTTTATTTTTACCAATGTTATCTGCAGTATGTACCTTAACATTAGATAAAACTTCATATTCCCCAACAGAAACCGCAAGTGCAGAAATGGTGTGTACTGCGAATACTGAAAAAAGTGACCCTTATACAGTAAATTGGACTTATGAAAATGGGACTGAAGTAGAATTGGATTCTGCAACAACTCCCTCAACAATAAGTCAAACTTTTTATGAAACATATGCAATTCCTTCAACATGGCCTAATGGAGTTTTTCTAAATGCTACCTTGGAAGGGGGAGATTTAGATGGGGCAACTGATTCTGCAAATATTTCTGGAGCAACAGCAAATTCTTTGTTAATAACAGCCCCTGTAATTGGGGGGGGGATGGTTAGGATTAACAAGTTCCATAAAGGCAGTAGTAAAAGATGAAAATGATAAAAAAATCACAGGTGGGAGTTGTAGATATTCTGTGTGGAGCAATGATGAAACAACAATGCTATCTAGTGGAGAATTTCAATTATTCGATGGAGCATTCAAATCTGAATGGATATTAAAATATGAGAGTTTTGCAGAATTAACAGATTATGCAATTGTTCTAGGTTGTTACTGTGGACAAACAGGTTCTTCTACAGAATGTATTGATGAGGATGGAACTGCAGTTCAAAATTCAATAGGGACAGCAAAGACGGCTTTCACAACAAATGAGTGGGTAGCTGTACGTGAAGCACCAATGCAAATAACATATGAAAACGGAACATTATATCCAAACGCAGTTGCCTTTGCGGGATATGGGGATGAGATCAGTTATGAGGCTAATGTAACAAACAATTATCTTGGAAGTACACTTGAAATTGTGGGAAAACAATATCTTGTAAATAACGTAACAGGGGCAATATTCGAAGAATCAACAGGGCTCAATTTAGAAAGCTATAGTTTATCTGCTGGAAATCAAACAATAATTGTAGATTTTAAAATTCCTAACAACGCCCCGACAGGAGTTTATTATATCAATAATTTCATCAATATTTACTACAACAACCTTCTAGTATCTCAAGGAATTGTCCCAACAGAAACTTTCAACGTAACAGGAACAGATGATTCATTTAAATTAACCCAAGTACTGATGGATAAGAATAATTATTATACTGGTGAATTTCTACATGTATGTGCCAACATTACCAATGATTATAAACAAAGGGTAGAATTTGACATACTTTACAATTATCGTTGTGAGGGAAATTCAAGTGCATTTGATACCTCTCGTTCATTAATTGGAGAACATCAAGAAAAGAGAGCTGTAAGTGCGGGAACTTCTCAAAATCAATGTTCCCAACTTTACATAAAATATATCGATCACCTACTTTACAGTACAAGTTCTTGTTATGCTTCTGTAACAATTCAATCTCCATATATTGATAGATTTGATAATAAAATTTCTCAAACAAGTAGTCAATTTAATATAACAGATTATGGGATGTATCCCGAATATGAAACAGATCCAACATATCCCTTAATAAGATTATTTCCTGATTGGAGAAGATTTGATGATGTAATAGACGATGTTCCAAGAAGTTATTATAGAGCAAAAATAAATATTACAAATATAAATGAAAACTATTTAGATCCAACTGATTTAATTGGAGATGCAGATTGGGATGTATATACTTCTTTTAGTGACAGGATGCCCTGTTCCACAAACATATACAATTATTCTGTAACATTGGCAAATGGAACAGCAATAGATAATCCTGTAGAAAATAAAGCAATAACTTGGAAGAAAAATGAAAATGGGGAAAAAATAGAGGGAAAATGTTCTTTAGGGATTGAAAATGTAAACTTTTCAGATCCTGATGATGATTATTTTATAGCATATATCTGGTATGAAGATTTTGAAGAAAGACAAACCAAAGCACTAGAGGGATTAAACACCTCGTGGGGAACTGCTTCAGATGCCTTGGTCGGAATAGAAAATAAAACTGGAACATTTCATTTAGATGTTGATTGCCCCTCATCCGCAACAATTGGTAGTGATATGACTTGTAATATAACTGCTCAAGTAGAAGATCCCCAAGTAGTACGAAAAGAAGTTGATTTTACATGTTATATAACTGGAGATGGGAATATTTACAGTTCATTGAATTTCAATCAAATGGTAAATCAAACTTCTATTACTTTGGATAGAGATTTCCCTGTACCATCTAGCCTTGAAGATGGAACCCAATATACTTTACAATGTTATGCAGATTATTATAATCTTGGAAGTAGAAGAGATAGTTTTTATGATACTTTTACTACAACTGGTTCTAGTAGTGCTGAAGCAGGGGGATCCTACCTAATAAATGGGAGGGTTGCTGGAGATGATAATCCAGAGAGGTTAATACCAGAAGATATAGTTGACAAATTTAATCCCTTTAGTCCAGATAGAAACTGGGTTCTTATGTTTGTAGAATTATTATTATTAATTTCAATAATAAATATAGTATTCTCTTTTATTAAAAGAAAAGAAAAGTCCTCAATACATGCTACTTCAAAATCATCAGTTACAACGGGGAGAGTTTTAGGAATAATTTCAATTTTATTTGTTTTATTCTTATTTGGCCTAGCTATTTGGCAAGGAGCTTCATTTGTAAATGGTTCTTCTTCTGAAAATAGTGATGTAGGAAGTATTCTTCAAGTAACAGAAAGTTCACAGCTTTTATTACAAGGGGATTTAACTAAGAGTATTTTCTTAATCTTTATAGCTATTTTAATAATTTCTATAATAATAATTATTTTCTCAGCTATTTTGTTCTTGTTAATCTTTAAGTTATTAAATTTAAGGGGGGAATTAAAATTTGGGCATGATTCCTATAGAAATTCTCATTTAAATAAAAAGGGTGAAAAATTACAGCAGAAATTAAATCAAATTATGTTGAAGAATGAAATTAAGAAAAAGATGATAAAAGAAGATTATAAAGTAAGAAAAATGACTCTTAAAGAATTTCATAAATTTTTAAAAGATAAAAATAAATCTAAATCTATTTAGCTAAAGATTTTCTTTGTGGTCTTTTAGGTTGTTTAGCTTTTCCAACAGACTGATGTTTTGTTTTCTTTGCAGCAGCTTTTTCCATTTTAGCCCCTGCTTCTACAACAGCTGATTTTTTTTCTTGTTCTTCTTCTTTCTTTTCTTCTGATTCAGGAACAGGAGTTTCAGAAGTAGATTGGCCAGGTTGTAAACCTTCTTTAGCTTTTTCCATAAAGGATTTTTTCTTTTCAAGAGCTTCTTGAGCATCTGCTTCTATTTTTTCAAATCTCTTCTTTTTGAATTTAAGTCTATCAGGCATATCTGCTAATTCTACTCTAACAATATTATCTTGTTTTATTGCTTTAACTTTGATTTTTACAGGGGGTTTCTTAATTCCTCTAACCCAAATTTGCTCATTTAAAAATTTATCAAGTTTTACTTTATTAAGATCTCTATCTCTCATTTTCATATGCTGAACTAAAAATTCTTTTATACCTTTTATAGCTCTATTAGCTCTTTTATATCTTGGAACTCTTTTCCAATAAGTTCTAAGAGGGATAACATATTCTCTTTCAAGTTTTTCAGTTGGTTTAGTTTTTTGTTTTTCAGCCATTTTTTATTTATCCAAAGTGGGATTTTTGTTGTCTTCTAGGTTTAATATGTAATTTAGTTCTTCTCCAAGATCTCCTATGTTTAGTCATAGTAGAAGGATGTATTCTTTTTCCTAATCCGTGTTTTTTAAGAACAGCCCAAACAGGAGCCCACTTAGTTTGTCTTGCCTTTTTCCCAAGTTTTGCTTTTTTAAGTTGATTTTTAATTCCCATTTTATTTTATGCTTTCTAAAAATTCTTTACCTTTTGGAGTAAGTTGTCTTCCAGGTTTTCTTTGTCTAACTCCCTTGATAGCTTTTGCAATTTCTGTAAATCCTGCTGCATCAGCTTGTTGTAAAATTGTTCTAATTATTTTTCCACCAGCTTTCCTAAATTTCTCAGGAGCCATCCCTCTATCTTTTTTACTTCCATATTTTGTTCTTAATCTATTAACACCTAGAATATTTTTTTTGTAAATTTGTCTAAGAATACTTGCAGATCTTTTATACCAGAAATCAGGATCTTCTATAGGTCTTTCTTTTGCGGAACTAGATTTAACAAAAGCAACCCATTCAGGAGCTTTAAATTCTTCAATTTGTTTTAAAGCTTCAGCTAGTTTTTCATTATATTCTTGAGCAGGTAATTCATATACTGTTGTCATTTTGATTTTAGCATTCCTTTCGGAATTAGATAGACTTTCTTTGTCTATTAACTGATTTTATAGGTAAATTTATGTTTATAAGGATTTCTATTTCCCTACATTGCCATAAATTCTCTCTTTTTTCTTCTTTTAACTAAAATTGCCTTATTATTTGGATTAATCATTTCTTCTTCAGGAATACCTTCCATTTTTCCTAAAATATCATCTCCTAAAAATCCCCTGGTGGCTTTTGTTATACTTTTTGAAGATGCAAGTTTACTTTTCCCTTTTCCATTTCTATGAGGCACTAAATAAATATCTCCTTCCTTTATGGTTGCAAGATATCCGGTATAGTTATTTGAAGCTCCCCAATAAAGATGGACATGATATCCAAAACCGTGATTTTCTCTTTGTTGAGCATAGAATTGAACAACTGCACAAGCTGCAAAACCATCTTCTTCTAAAGAGGAATCTTTTGAATTATCTTCAACTTCAACTAATGAATGGGATTCTTTTAATTCTTTAAGTAAATCTTTTAAGTCTTTCATAAAAATATTTAAAAAATCTGATATATAAAGCTTATCTTCTGGGTCTACGCCACTTTTTCAAAGAAATAACAAATCCAACAATTCTGGCAGTATAATTGTCTCCTAATTCATCAAGAATCTTTTTAGCATATTCTTTAACTTGGTCTTTTGTATGCCCTGCTCCTTTTAAGACAGAAACTTTAACATTTTGATTTTTTAGAAAATAAGTTTTTAAGGTTGCTATGAAATTATCTGTAATTCCCTGCTTCCCTAATTGTATTTGTGCTAATGGTGACATTTTTACTTATTTTTAAGCAAGTTTTATATATTATAAACTTTTTCAAAAGTCATGGAGAAAAAAGATTTACCTATTTTTCTTTCAATATTAATTGTTGGTCTTTTCACAATTTTTTTTATTTTTACTAAAAATTATGAATTTATTTCATATATAATTACATTAGGAATTTTAATCTTTTTTATTTTAAAAACAGACAAATATTTTCATTATTCTCAATTAGCTAAATGGGGATTTTTAATTTGGGTAATATTACATATGGCTGGAGGAAGCATTTATGTTTTTGGCACAAAGCTTTATGGTTTGATGCTAATTTCTTTAATTGGAGAACCATTTAATATCTTGAAATATGACCAAGTTGTTCATTTCTTTTGTTATTTAGTTTTTACTTCTTTTGTATATTCTATTATTAAATCTTTTACAAAGAAAAATTCAAATAAAATCATAGTTGGAATAATTACTATTTTAGCAGCTGTTGGAGTAGGGGCATTTAATGAAATAATAGAATTTTCAGCAGTAGTTTTCTTTGGAGCAACAGGGGTTGGAGGATATTATAATAATGCTCTAGATTTAATTTTCAATTTTTTAGGAAGTCTCGTAGCTGTTATTTTCCTTTCAAGAAATTAGAAATAGCTTTCTTTTTTATATTAACTGTTTTAAATTTTTTTAATCCAAAAGTTCCAGCAGGCATATTATTTCTTTTGTAAACATCTTTCCCAGTAAAAATATGGACTTTTACATCTGATTTATTTTTTTTCCAATCTTGACTATATTTAGCACAAGCAATAGCTGTTTCAGAAATATCTTGTTTAGAAGCTTTATCTGTTAATATGCAGAATGGACTTCCAGAAGCAGAAGTGTGCATAATAATATTATCTTTTTTCATAAATTCTTTTACAAGTTTTTCATTGTTTTTTCTATCTCTTCCAATTAAAACAAGTATTTTAGAGGTTGTAATATATTCACGTGCACGAATTTTCTTTAAGGTCATTAAATAATTATTAATAATTTTCAAACATTTCTTTTGATCAGGCCAGGTAAGTTTTTTAATAGCTTCAGCATAACTTGCCCACCTATAACCTGAATGTTCTGTAACATCTACTTTAACTTTTGATTTTTTAGTTTCAACAGAATAAAGCGATTCATATGTTTGACCAACATATCCTTTTCTATCTTCAAATTCTTTAGGATAATCATATTTTCCTGAAACGTCAAATTGTTTAATTTTTAAAATTTTCAATCCTGTTTCTTCTTTAAGTTCTCTTTTAACAGTTTGTAAAAGAGTTTCTCCTTTTTCAACAGCTCCTTTTGGAAATTCCCACCCTGTCCAATGTTTTTTCCTTTTCAAAATAAGATATTCAACATTTCCAGATTTATTTTTTGTATAAACGCTTGCAAAAATAGCTTTTCTATATTTCATTTCACTTTCCCCATTTTTCTAAGGCTTCTGCTAATTCCTTATGATCTTTTGAATATTTTTTAAGAGAAATTCCTTTTTTAGAAGCATCTACAGCTTGACGCATAGCCATTGATCCTGCATTAGAACCATGTGGGTGCCCATGTATTCCTCCTCCTGCCTGAATAACAACGTCTTTACCCATAAATTTCATAATCTTTGGAACTAGTTGAGGATAAACTCCTCCAGAGGCAACTGCAAAAACAGGTTTGATCCCCCACCATTTTTGAGAAAGATAATCTTTTGTTTTTTTAGTATATTGGGATTCAATTTCTTTTTCAATATGGAGAACTTCTTTTTTCCCTCCACTCATTTTCCCATAAGCTGTTCCAATATGTAAGGTATCTACACCAACCATTCTAGCAAATTGAGCAATAACTTCCATACTCATACCATATTTCTTTTCTCTATCCAGCATAGCATGTCCTGCACGATGAGCATGTATAGGTAACTTAGTCACATTTCTAGCTGTTTGTACAGCTGCCCATCCAAGAGTCAAAATATCCAACATAATATAATTCCCTCCATTTTGTTCAACAAATTTAATTCTTTTAATCATTTCTTGTGTTTCAGCAGTACAATTAACAAGATAAACTTTCTTTCCTCCTGTTTTCTTTTCAGCTTCTTTTAATTTTTTAATTGTCAGTAAAAATCTTTTTTTAAATTTATTAAAATCTTGACTTGTTAAATTCTCATCATCTTTAACAACATCACATCCCCCCATCCAAGAATCATAAGCAACCATTGCATGCTCATGTTCATTCAAACCCACCTTTGGTTTTACAATTGTTCCTATAAGTGGCCTATCATAAACTTTAAGATATCTTCTCAATCCCCTGATTCCATATTTAGGCCCTTTAAAACTTTTTAACATTTTTTCAGGAATATTAATATCTTCCCAGAATAATTCTTTAGCAGCTTTCATTCCATATATATTTCCACCAATACTAGAAAGAATTTCAGGTAAATTTCCTAATTCAAAAAGTTTAAGTGGATATGCAATTCTAATTCTAAAGTTTTTTTTATCTAAATAAAACACCTTTGGAGCTAGTTTCTGAACTTTGGGCTTCATTGTTGAAACTTCTGTCCATGTACCAACAGAACTTTCTCCTGCAGTCATTTCAGCAACTTGCCTAAAAGTATATCCTCTAGAAGGTTTAACTTTATATTGGACAATCACATCTGTTTTTTTTGGTTTATATTTTAGATTAATAAAACCCTTATATGCTTTTACGCTCATTTTATTTTTTGTTAATTATATATCCTCTTTCTTTATCTTCTAGAATATATCCTAGTTTATTAATTTTATCTCTTAATTGATCTGCTTTTTTGTAATTCTTTTCTTTTCTAGCTTTCTCTCTATCTTCTGCAAATTGTTTAATTTCTTTTGGAATAGAAATTTTATCTTTCTTTAATAATTTTAATCCTAAAACTTCATCCATTTTCTTTACTGTTTCTATTTTTCCAATTGCATTATTATCTCTTAAAAGACCCCATAAAGCTTGGAGGGCTTTTGGCATTTCTAGATCATCATTAATAGCTTTTTGAAATTGGGTCAAATATTTTTTATTTATTTTTCCATCATTTTTTAATTTAGAAATAATATTTTTCAAACGATCATAAGATTTTTGAGCTTTTTCTAAATTTTCTAAAGAAAAATTTAATGGTTTTTTATAATGGGTGGTTAAGGTTAAATACCTGAATGAAAGGGGGTTAAATCCTTTTTCTTCAAGATCGCCAATAGTAAATAAACCTCCTTTTGATTTACTAACTTTTTCTCCCCCAGATAATAACCATCCAAAATGAATCCAACATTTTACCCAAGGTTTTTTTCCAAAAGCTGTTTCACTTTGAGCTATTTCATTTGTATGGTGGACAGGCACATGTTCTTGTCCCCCTGTGTGAATATCAAATTGTTTTCCAAGATATTTAGAAGCCATAGCAGAACATTCTAAATGCCAACCAGGAAAACCAACACCCCAAGGAGATTTCCATTCTTGTTGACGAATGCCGGGTTTATCAGAAAATTTCCAAAGTGCAAAATCTGTTTTATTCTTTTTTTCACCAATATCAATTCTTTTACCTGCTTTGATTTTAGATAAATCTAATTTTGCAAGTTTTCCATAATCTTTTAATTTTGTAGTGTCAAAATAAATTCCGTCTTTTGTTTTATATGTAATTCCTTTTTTTTCCAAAATTTTAATTAAATCAATTTGTTCTTTAATATGTTGAGTAGCTTTTGGCCAAACATCTGGTTCAATTATATTTAATTTTTTAAAATCAGATTTAAATTCTTTAAAATAATAATTTGTAATCTCACTTGCTTTCTTTTTTTCTTTTTTAGCAGCTCTTTCAATTTTATCTTCACCAGTGTCTGCATCACTAGTTAAATGCCCCACATCTGTAATATTAATAACATGTTTTACTTTTAATTTATTAAATTGTAAAACTCTTTTTAAAATATCATTAGAAATATATGTTCTGAAATTTCCAATATGGGGGTTCCAATAAACAGTGGGCCCACAAGAATACATCCCAACTTGGCCTTTCTTAATAGGCTTAAAACCCTCTTTTTTTCGTGATAAAGTATTGTATAACTTTAGTTGCATAATTATGTTAAGAATAAATAATTTAAAAATCTAAGTAATTATTCAGATTTAATATTCAAATCCATATACAGTGTATCATGAATTCCTATTGGTGATGAAAGGGCATTTTCTTGGCTAGAATATTTAACAGTTATTTTATATCTTAATCTACATATTGGAAAATCTTCTGGAACTCCTAACCTAACTACAATTGGACTATCTATCATTTCTCCTGAATTAATATATCTTCCAGATAAAGTGCTTCCTATGTCCATTAAATCCATTGCATCTTCTGGAGTAACAGCACAATTACTATCTTCAAATGCAGTTTCATATCCAAAATAATATCCTTCTTCCCTATTATTTCTTATTGAAATTCCAAATCCAGTATTATCTGTTCCTTTTCTGATCACAACTTCTCCTGAAGCAGGGAAAGCGACAACTCTTTTAGAATCATCTTCTGCAAATAATTTAGAAATCTCAGATTTAACAGAATCGTCTATTGCATTAATATTTTCTGTTTGAGATTTGAATATTGTTCTAACCATTACTAAACCTAGAATTAAAACTGTCATTAGAAGAACAACTGTTACAATTGTTCCTACACTCATTTCCATTGCAGCTTTTTTTGTTCTCATCTTATTGTAGTGGGAGATTTCCTAATCCATTAAAAGCACCTTGTTGTGCGAGATATAAACTAAGACTTACTGAAATAATTAACATAAGTATACCAATTACAATTCCAATAATATTTAACTTCTTAGCTTGTGCAGCTCCTTTGCCAACTTTCTTGCTTTGTACAAGACCAATTATTCCTAAAACTAATCCTGCTAATGGTTGGAAAAATGCCAAGACTATACTAACAAGTCCAATAACATAACTTACAACGCCTAAATCTTTTTTGTCTACCATTTTCCTCTTTTAATATTTAAGTTAATCAATCTTTATTTATAAAACTTTTTGATTAAGGGGAATGGGAATGCGGGGAGTCGAACCCCGGACACCATGAGCTTCAGTCATGTGCTCTCCCGCTGAGCTACATTCCCTTACTCAAAACAGAACATATTCTGTTTTTTAAAGATTACTTTTATATAGTATTTACATAATAATCAATTATGAACAAAAAATTAGTTTTTGAATTAAAAAGAAAATTCATACATTTTTTAGCACTTATTTTTATACTAATTTATTGGTTAGCTAAAAAAGAATATACTCAACAAATAGCATTGCTAACACTTATTTTTATTTTAATATGTTTTTTAATTATCGAATTTTTGAGATTAAATAGAAAAAAGAAAATACCCTTTTTACATATTTTCTTGAGAGATTCTGAAGAAGATAAACTTATAGCACATATACCATTTTTTCTTGGAACCATAATTGCTTTTGCAGTTTTTAATTTTACAATTGCATTAACAGTAGTATTAATGGCTATTTTTGGTGATTTGGCTGCTGCAGTTATAGGGGTAGCATATGGGAAACACAAAATCTTAGAAAATTCAAACATAAGTTATGAAGGAACAATTGCAGGATTTATTGTAAATTTTATTATTGCATATATTCTACTATCAAATTTTATTTTAATTTTAGCAATAGCATTAACAGCAACATTTGTAGAAGCAATTTTTACGCACATGGACGATAATTTAGCAATACCTCTTTTTGCAGGATTTGTTGGGCAAGTACTTCACCTATTTTTAAATTAAAAGATATTAATTTATATACCTAATTTTACAACGTATGTAATGAGTGGTGAAAAAAAAAACATAAATTAAAATTTCAAATTTTAATTGCATTTATCACATTATTTTTCCTATTTTCTATTTTCCAATATGTTTTTGGATTTGAAGGTTATATAAAATCTTTTTTAGAATCAATTAAAGATACTAAAATGTTTTTAGCAGTTTATCTATTTCTTTTTGTGATATCTTCTTTTTTTCCAATCCCTTTTTTAACTTTTTTTGGTGCAACAGTATTTACATTTGAAAAAGCATTTGTTTATTCTATTTTAGGAAATGCCCTTTCTTTTATTCTTCTATTTTATGTCGCAAGGTGGTTAGGTAAAGATTATCTAAATGATTATGTTTCAAAAAAACCTAAATTAAAAAAATTGAAATTTGATTTAGAAAAAAGATCATTTTTAACAATAGTTTTCTTAAGATTTTTTTATATTATTCCTACAGAATTTGTTTGTATTCTAGGGGGAATTTCTAATATGGGTTTCTGGAGATATGCTTTAGCATCACTAATAGGGACAATTGCAGTAACAATCGGATCTATAATGTTAATACAAAGTAGTATGATGAATAATCCAAAATATATAGCTTATTCACTTATTATTATGGGGGCATTATTAGTAATTCCATTATTAAGTATACCTAAGCTTAGAAGTTTTTTTAAAAAGAAAGTGTAAGTTGGGAATAGGCCACCTTCTGTCGTTCGTTGTATCACAGAAGTGTCAAACCGAACGTGTTAACATTTAACTAAGCAGCTCTAAGCCTTGCACCAGTTAGGATGTTCGTTTCATCAAATCCACTTTGTCGAAGCTCCACACAATGTTTCCTAGCTCAAAAGTGGCTGTGGCGTTTCTGTAACAGAGCCTTGCTTCACAACAACTATTTTTTCAAATAGTAACTTTAATATGGTGGGCGGACCTTCCGCAGAATTCGAAAATGATATATTCATTATCTGTTCACTTAAGAACCGAATCCCGAAATTAACTACCCAACTTACAAAAATAGAGCGAATTTCAGCTTTTTAAGGTTTACTAAAACACCATTTGAATTAACCAAACAATAATCAATCCTAATCCTGCTCCAAATAAACATCCAGAAGATTTTCCAAGCATAGTATGTAATGGAGTTCTTTTATTTTGAATTTCAAATTTTCTTTGATTTTTTGCAACATATCCTTCAAATAATCCTCCAAGGCCATCTGTAATTGTATTTCCTGCAGCCCCCCCAATAATCGCTCCTGCAACACCTGCATATGCTCCACCTAAAACAGCTGCAAAAATTAAAACCCCATTATCAATTAACCCAAAAATCATATCAGGGTAAACTGTATTAAAAGGAATTTTAAAAAATCCAAGAAAAATTAAACTAATTATTCCCAATCCTATAAATGCAGGCCCAATCCAAGCAGAATTAAAAACAAAATAAGTACTAACTGCAATAACAATTATAGATAAAACAATCCAACTAGAAATTGCTTGCAAAAAATTAGATTTTTGTTTTTTCATATTTAGTTGACTTTTGTAACCTTAATATTGAAAGTTAATTTTTTTCCAGCCAAAGGGTGGTTTAAATCAACAGTCACTTTATCTTTATCCACAGCGACGATTTGTGCTGGAATTTGTTGACCTGTTGGTGCAGCCATCATCAAGCCCATACCAACTTTTGGTTCTTGATCTTGTGGAAGAGCGCTTCTAGGAATTTCTTTTTTAAGTTCTGGATTTGGTTGCCCGTAAGCATCTTCAGGCTTTATTGAGAATTCTTTATCTTCTCCTTTTTCCATTCCAATAACTTCTTTTTCAAATCCCGGAATAACTTGTCCAGCTCCAACTTCAAACTCTAAAGGATGAGAATGGTCTCCGTGTTTTGAAGAATCAAAAACAGTTCCATCTTCAAGCTTTCCTTCATAGTCAACAGTTACTTTGTCTCCTTTCTTTATTGCCATAATTACCCTTAGAAATGTTGCTTTAAGAAGCTTTTGGTAGAAACAATTAAAAATAGAAAAATCATATATAGATTATGGTAGAGGTGCAGATGTGGTTAATAATTGCTATTTTAATAGCTGTAATAATTTTAGGAATTTTAGCTGTAGTATTAAGATATATGGGTAAAGAGAAAAAAAGACCTGATTATTATTCTTTCTTTGTGATGGGTTTTATATGGTTAGCTATTGGTATTCCCTTACAAAATAATGCTTTAATGTTATTAGGTGCGGTATTTGCAGTGGTAGGTTTAGCAAATATTGATAAGTGGGATAAAACAAAGAGAACCCCTTGGAAAAAAATGAAAGATAAAGACAAGAAATTAAGAATAATAATTCTAACAGTTTTAGGAGCTTTTATCCTTGCAGGAATTATTCTATTTTTCTTAGTAAAATATAATATTCTTTAAAATTAGGCTACAATAAAAGTTTCATCTCTTAATTCTAATTTAGATGGTTTTCCTCTATTAAAAAAATCCTCAATTGGTAATTCGTATGTTCTTTTTGAATTTTTTCCCAATTCTATGTAATTTACTCCTCTAACTTTAAATTCTGCACTAGAACTTATTAATTGACGGCCAGCAGCATCTCTACAAAAATTATTTCCTATTTTAGAACAACCGATTATAGTTTCAGGTGTTGGCATTTCAATTAATCTGTTTTTAATGTGCTGTCCAACATTATATTGTTGGTTTTCACCATTATCTACTCTTATTAATGTTGCCCCAGAAAAAGTAACAGAATATTGATTTGGTTTATTTTCCATAAAATAATATTAATTATTTTACTTTTTAATTATTATTATTCTATAAAATATATTTCTAGAAATCAAAAAAATAAGTAACAGAGAAGTACAAAATATTCAAAACAATACTAAATAAGACTTTTAGTAGTTGTCTGCTGAAATTCTCGCCGAGGCTTGAATCTTACACAGCAACTCTATCAACGTTATCTTCTGTAACGGTCTTAGTTGTCTCGTTTTGCGGATGGCTTCGAGCTTAGATGCATTCAGCTCTTATCCAAACAATGCGTAGCTATGCAGCCTGCCAGATGACAACTGCTCACCAGAGGCATCCGAACCCAGTTCCTCTCGTACTATGAGCTCGTTCCACTCAGACAACAACACACCTAGTAGATATCATACAAACTGTCTCGCGACGTTCTTAACCCAGCTAACGATCCCTTTTAATGCGTGAACTCCGACACCCTTGCGCGCTTCTGCACACGCAGGATAGGAAGAGCCGACAGCGAAGCACCAACCCGCCCCGTCAATTCGGACTATCGGGGGCGACCAGCCAATTTTCCTTGGGGTAACTTTTCTATCAGACACGGCTTCTATTAAAAAAGCACGTGGGTTCACTAGGTCCGACTTTCGTCCCTGCACTTCTTACTGTTCAAAGTACAGTCAGATAAGCTTTTGCCCTCGCACTCATCTCCAGATTTCCAAGCTGGATGAGCTTATCTTTGAGTCCTATCGATATTTTTTCGACAGGGCACCGCCCCAGTCAAACTGCCCGCCTGCTGCTGTCCTCTAAAGAGTAAGCAATCCTAGAAAAAATGGGTAGTATTACAATTTTGCTCCACTTGCACCGAAATGCAAGCTTCGACGCTCCTACCTATGCTATGCGTTTTTACTAAAATCACAACAACAAGTTGCAGTAAAGTTCCACAAGGTCTTCGCTTCCCACTAGGTGTCTCCGGTCTGTGCACCGGAGGATATTTTCAGAAGGCTCCAATTAGGGACAGTGACAACATCGTTAAACCATTCATGCACGTCGCCATTCAGACGACAAGGCATTACGCTACCTTAAGAGGGTCATAGTTACCCCCGCCGTTTAATGGACCTTAGCTCCCTTGAAAAGGAGTTTTAGACACCACCACTGGGCAGGCCTCACCAAGTATACACGTCCTTTCGGATTAGCACTTGGCTACGTTTTTGGTAAACAGTCGTGCCGTCCTTGTTACTGAGATCTATCAATGCACACACATTTCTGAAGAGCACAAAGATAGACACCCCTTCATCCGAAGATACAGGGCCAACTTGCTGAATTCCCTTAATTGGTTTGTCCTTTCATGTCTTAGCCTACTAAGCTAGGGCACCAGTGCCGGTTGTGGGTACAGCTAACTAAACCAAGAATATAGCCTTTTCACTGGCTCTCGGAATCAGCGATTTTGTTTTATAAATTCTTCTGCGTCTGTGGATTACCCTCAACAGATTTCTTTACAAAAACACCCTTCCGGGTGCTCACTTATCCCAAAGCATACCATATTATATAAGGTTCAATTAGTCCAGGAATATTAACCTGGTGTCCATCGTCGTACTCGGTTAGGGTACGACTTAGGTGCTGACTAACCCTTGGCTAACATATATTGCCAAGGAAACCTTGCCCTTTCGACATTTTTTATTCTCAAAAAAATCACATCCTACTATTACCAGGATTCTCATTACTTCCCGCTCCAATCTTACTCTCATAAAATCTTCTGCGCAGAAAGTACGCCTATTTACCAGAACACTCGTCTGAGTGCCTCCAAAGTATCGGTATCATGCTTTAGCCCCGTCCATTTTCAGGACCCTGAACCTCGATAGGTGAGCTGTTACGCTTTCTTTAAATGATAGCTGCTTCTAAGCTTACATCCCTAGTGTCTCAGGTTCAAGACACCTTTTGATACACTTAGCATGAATTTTGGGACCTTAACTCTGGTCTCCCTTGTTCGGGTCTCGGAATAGTATCTTACATACCATCCCTGCTTCTTGTTATATGCAGTTAGCAGCTTCTGAGTTGAAAAGATCTCCGTAAGCATTTGCCCCTGCAAGACCCATCCGTCCTTTACACCGCTAACAAACTAAACAAGACTATACGAAGGCATATTTCAATAGGAACCAGCCATCGCCAAGTTAGATAAGCTTTTCACCCCTATCCACAGGTCATTCGAGTACATGTCCATAACAACGGTTCAGGCCTCCATCCTCCTTTCGGAAGACTTCACCTTGCCCATGGATAGATCACTTGGCTTCAGGTCAAATCCATGTGACTGACGCCTTTTCAGACTTGCTTTCGCTTTGATTACTCTTCATAGAAGATTAGTCTCGCCACATAGAAAAATTCCCTGGCCCGTTTTTCAAAACGTACGTTACAACCCTTTTGGCCGAAGCCAGTAAGAGCAGTAACAAACTGTAACTATTAGATTTCAAATCTTTTCACCCTCTGTTAAGAGTACTTTTCAGCTTTCCCTCACGGTACTAGTGCACTATCGGACTTTGGTATTATTTAGGGTTGGCAGTTAATCCTGCCGTATTCAGACCTCCAATCCAGGAAGCCCTACTCTTTGAAGAGCAACATATCAACTTAATCTACGGGACTATCACCCTCTAAGGTCTTACATTCCAGTAAAGTTTGACTCGTTGACTTAGTCACTTATTCTCCACCACATTTCAAATCTCTTTTCAAAGATAGATTCGGTTTGCCCTGGGCCCTTTTCGCTCGCTGCTATTAAGGGCATCACAATTGTTTTCTTTTCCTGCTGGTACTAAGATGTTTCAATTCCCAGCGTATCTCTCCTTCTCAGGATGATTCAGGTATCTCGGGATCAAAGCTCGCATGCAGCTCCCCCAAGCTTATCGCAGCTTGCCACGCCTTTCATCAAAACCAAAACCAAGCTATCCATCTAATAGTATAAAATAGTAGTATTGCCATTCTGAATATATTTTTTTGTGGGATTCTCTGTTACTTATTTCATCGAACATAAAGACAACCATATTTTCCTTGGTCGTCGGAATGATGTTCTCAACTAGATCCCGAAACGCCTTGTTCCGGAACCCCTTTCTCGATTGAGTATGATGTGATTAGCGATTTTTTCTCGCTTGTGATTTGTTATATAATCTTTGTATGTTGTTTGCTTGTTTTATTGTCAGGTTTTCAAAACCAGGGACAATTTCATTTTCATAATTTTCTTCTTGTCTTTTTGGAAGATAATAGCTTATAGTACTTCTTACTTTCAACACAAATTCTTGCGCTATATTCTGGAGGTTCATTTTCTTCTTCCATTTTTTTATTTGTTTTGATTACCATGAATGGACCCACCGTGAATCGAACACGGGTCTCTTCCGTGCAAGGGAAGTATCTTAAGCCACTGGACTATGGGCCCAGGTACATCTTTAAACTTTTTTCAAAGTTTGTAAAAGATGAGTGTATGTAAAAGCAATATCCGTAATGATTCTTATAATTAATTTAGGAGGTGATCCAACTGCAGGTTCCCCTACAGTTACCTTGTGACGACTTAACCTACCTCGTCACGCCAAGGTTCTCCTTCGAAAAGTTTCACCCTAACGTAACTTGGTTGGTTTGACGGGCAGTGTGTGCAAGAGACAGTGACTTATTCACCGTTCGTTGATAACAAACGATTACTACGGATTCCAGCGTCATGAGGCTGAGTTACAAACCTCGATCTGAACTGAGACAAACTTTAAGAGATTGGCTTCTCCTTTCGGAGTCGCATCCCGTTGTATTTGCCATTGACGCGCGCGTGTTGCCCAGGGGATTCGGGCTGTACTCACCTAACGTAGCCCACACTTTCATCCTTGTTACCAAGGCAATCTGTATATAGTTCATTGTAAATATACATGTGGGTCTTGCCTGTTACCTGATTTAACAGGTCACCTCACGGCACAGGCTGACGTCGGCCATGCAGCTCCTCTCAGCGTGTCAGGTAAGCCCTTCAGACTGACCTTCATTCTGCTGTCGCTCCTGGTGAGGTTCACGGTGTGTAATCTAATTGAACCGCACGCGTCACCCGTTGTAGTATCTCCCCGCCAATTCCTTTAAGTTTCGGCCTTGCGACTATACTTCCCAGGTAGCACACTCTTCGGCTTCCCTTCAGCACTAATACCTCTCGAAGAGGTACTAATGTTTAGTGTGCAGTGTTTACGGCTAGGACTACTGGGGTATCTAATCCCATTTGCGCCCCTAGCTTTCATCCCTTACTGTCAGAACTGTCCTCGTAAGATGCCTTCGCTAATTGTTAGTCCGTCCGGGATTAACACATTTAACCGCTACTCCGAACGTACTTCTTACGTCTTCCAGTCTCTAGCTTAACAGTACTTCTTGCTCGCCCTATCTTTGAGAGACAAGATTTCACAAGAAACTTATTAAGCAAGCTACGGATGTTTTAGACCCAATAAAAATGGCTGCGACTTGGACCGCTAGTATTACCGCGGCGGCTGGCACTAGTCTTACCCAGTCCTTATTCGTTAAACTTTTTACATTTAACAAAAGTTTTTCAATTGAAAAACACTCTGGCTCAAACTATCACGCTTGCGCGCATTGTAGATTATTCTTAACTGCTGCACCCCGTGGGGCTGGGAATAGTGTCTCAGATTCCCTCTCAGGGCCTCTCCGCTAAGAGCCCTTATGGATCAAAGGCTTGGTGGGCTATTACCCCGCCAACAACCTAATCCACCGCAGCCCCATCCTTAAGCACGAGTTTAAGAGATAAATCATTCCAGGGTAAATCTCCTATCAAGTGTTAGACTTAGTTTCCCAAGCTTATCCTTGACTTAAGGGTAGGTTAGCTACGTGTTACTGAGCAGTTCGCCTTTTCACTTCCTAAGAAACGAAAAAAACTTGCATGTCTAAATACAAACCAGAGAGCCGCAGCCGCCAGCAGGATCAACTGGATTTAAACAATATCATGAATTTATTTTATTATAGAATATAAAAATCTCCATTGCGCGATTTTAACATAAGCATTAAAATCACTTCACACAAAAATCCTAACTTTTGGCTGAGAATCACATTTAGATGACTGCTTTTACATACATCATACCCTAATGCAGTTATTTATTATGCACATTTTTAAGGCACTCATCTTAATTACAAATCATTGAGAAAAAATTCATTTATAAATGTTTCTAGAAATTTGGAAGAGGGATAATACAATCTTCTTTTAGGGAGGATATAGTTTGATTTTCAAGTTTACTTTCTTTTCTTTCTTGCCATAAATCTAAAGCAATTTCTTCATAGCTTTTCCTCCCTCCCTGAAGGCAATCAACTATCCATGTGGGAACAAGAACATATTGTGTAAATGTAATAGAATTTCCATTTTGTTCAAAACTTTTTCCAATATAAGTTAGTCCTTTATCGTCTTTTACTGCAAATAATTTTTCTATCATTTTAATTTTTTCTTATTCTACTTCCTTGATCATAATCTAAGAAATTTCCTCTATAAAAATAATTTTTATCTAACCCTTTTAATAACAAAAGATTTTTTTCTAAACCTTCCCAATCTGTAAATACCATATCTGAATGTTCTTTTATCCAGGGGGAATTTTCTCTCCCATTTAAAACTAAAGAATAAGTGGGCTTCCATAATGTAACGTAAGAATGATATTGTTCTTGAGGACTCCCAACAGTAAAATCTCCATTATGTACTGCAACAGTAGCATGAACATTTGGCATTAACTCTTTTTCATGACCTACAATTTTTCCAGAATCTTTAGCAACTCTAGCTTCTCTTTCTAGTTGGGAATCTTCTTCATGAAAAGGAATACTACTGTATTTATCTGAAAGAGGATTAATAATTTCTATTTCTTCTCCATGTCTTTTATTAAAATCTAGTTCCCATTCTCTAACTTGTTCCTTCATTGTAGAAGGGTGTGAAAGATAAATTGTAATTTGTTTAGGTTTTTCTGTTGGAACAATTAAACCATTAACATTTTTCCACATAGGAACAGTAACTTCACTTTCAAGACCAATATCTGAATAATAAATTCCCAAATCATCAATCATGTGGTCTTTATTTCTATACCAGTCTCCAGCAAGTTCTTCATTATTTACTTCATCAATTATACATCTTCTAGATTTAATTAAATCAGCTTTAACAGTTTGAGATCCATCTGGAGAAATTAATATAACAGGACCTTCATGGTAATCTCTTGGCCCTTCACGAACACTAACTGTTTTTTCTCCCCATAAAGTACCAACCCATTCTTTTGGATCTCCTATTTCAATTGCCTGAAGAACTCTTTTTAGGTCACTCATTAGAAGAAAACACAAAAAACATTTATAAGAATTATTATACTTAAAAACTACTCTTCGCCGGTCCACCATTCAAGATCTGGAATTTCAGCGTCGATCTTTTTAGCTTTACAAAAACCTCTTGCAAGAAGATAAAATATAACCCCTAAACTTTTTCCACTTTTATTGTTGCCAATAATTACTTGATTAGTTCCTTTTGAAAAATTATTTGTATCACAAACCATTAAAACATTTTTATGAACTTTATTAGTATCATTTAATGCATTTTTATCTAACCATGAATCACATACTATTGTTAATTCATTTTCAAAAAAGTCTGGCAAAGTAGTATTTGTTAATACTCCTGCAGGATATTTTTTAGTGAATGTTCTTATTTTTGTTAATTGTTCAAATTTCTTAGCAGCTCTCCAACCTGCTTGTCTTTTACAAACAAGAATAATATCTTCTGCATTAAATTTACAAAGATATTCAATACCTTCTTTTAATTTTTCATCAATTATATCTGTATTAAAAATAGCTAGACCATCTGCTCTTCTTCTATAAACAAAGGGGCGCATATCAGGAGTAACAACTTTTGTACCTAAGTAAATACCTGATTTAACATATTCTTCAAGAGGAATAAGCATGTCTGTTTTTTTCTTAACTTTAACTTGTTCCTTAAGGTCCTCTGTTACTGGGCCTTCTTCTCCTAATTTTTTCTTAAGCTTTGCAGCTTTTTTAAGAAGTAAAGCTTTTTTCTTAGCTAGATCATCTTTTGTTGATTCTTCTTCAGCAGCTTTTGCAAGATCTTTACCTTTAAGTTTTTCTTCAACAAATTCTACACCTTCTTCAATAACTTCTTCAACTTCCTCTAAACCTTTCTCAACAATTGTTTCTGCTTTTTCTAAACCTTTTTTAATATTTTTTTTCAAGTCCTTAATAACGTCTACCATGAGAATTCAGGGAAAAATATGTTTTTAAAGGTTTTCTATCCAAAGAATTCTTTTATTTTTGGAATATTATGGTTATAGTTAGATTCAGGATGATCTCTAATTAATTTTAATTGATACACTCCGTCCACTAAACCAAAATCATCCAATATTTTAAATTTTCCAATATATCCTTTTAGTTTTACAAATCTCCCTTTTTCAAGATCAATTTCAGATAATTTATTTCTTTTTCCAAGATATTTACTAGGCCTCTTTCCAAAATCAGTATCCATCCCAATTATTTTTACATAATCTGGAATAGTAATTATAAATTCCTCTTTATATGATTTAGAAACAGGTGCTAAAAGTCTCATTATTAGATTTCTCATTAATTTTTTAAGTCACTCTTTTTTTTAAAGAAATAGATACTCTAGGATAACTATTTGAATTTTTTCTCAATTTCAATTAATCTTTTTATCTTAGCTTCACGTTCTTTACCTGTGATGCCACATTTAAGAAAATCAGCTTGGAAACCAAAAGCAAGATCTGCCAAAATAGATTCATCTGTTTCTCCAGACCTATGAGAAAAAGTAATTTTAATATTATTTTTTTTAGCAATTTGACAAACCTCTTTTACTTGGGATAGTGGCCCTATTTGATTTGGTTTAACAATAATTGCATTAATAGATTTTTCTTTAATAGCTCTTTGAAATCTTTTCACATTTGTCGTCGTTAAATCATCCCCCACAATAAGTTTATTTGGAAATTTCTTTGTTAGTTTTGTAAAAGTTTCAAAATCTTCTTCATTAAAAGGATCTTCAATATAAAGAAGATTAAAATTTTCAATTAAATTAGAAATATAAAATAATTGTTCTTCTGCAATTCTATCTAATTTAGGATTTTTATAATGATATTTTTTTCTTTTATAAAAACTAGAGGCAGCAATATCTAATCCTAATGGAATTTTAAATCGTTTAATAACTTCTAAAATCTGTTTCTCATTTAAAGAAGTCATCCACCCTTTTTCATCACTACTTTTTCCCTTAAAAGTTTTATCTGCAATTCTCAATTCATCTGCAATTTGTAATCTAACTTTTTTATTTAATTCAAAAGCTTCCTTAACTGTTTTTGTTTTTGGAATTAAAAGAAATTCTTGAAAATCTGGTTTTTTATCTGTTTGAGAATGCTTTCCCCCTCCAACACAATTTCCAACTAATCTCGGAAATTTTTTAGCTTTGGGATTTATTAATTCCCAAATTTCTTTTTTTTGTTCTTTTGCAAGTGCTTTTAAAATAGCAGATTCTAAGGCAAAAAAAGTATCTGCTCCAACTTGCCTATCAATAATATCTTCAATTCTTCTTAAATCATCAAATTTTTCAATTGATTCTTCTGAAAAATATTCTGAGAATTTCTTTAAATTTTTAATATCTCCCTCCAAATCTTTTTTATATGGTTTTGCTTCACTTTTACCCCGAGATTTTCCATTAGGGGATGAAGCTGAAAAACTACCAACATTTGTTTTAATAAAGACTTTAATTGTTTTTTCTTTACGAGAATCAGAAATTGATTTAGCATCAACACTCTTTATCATCACCATATATTGTATCCGTGATTTTGATTTATATAACTTATTGTACTAGAAATTTATTGTTCTGCAGGTCTATCTTCCTTAGGTTCACCTTCATCATCTGGATTTGCAAGTTCCATTATTTCTCCACCTTTTGCAATTTCCTTTTCTTCTTTTTCTTCAATTTCTTTAATTTGAGCATCACTCATCTTGTTTTCTTTCTCTCTTTTCAGTTCTTTTTCTTTTTTTGTTGGAAGAGGTTTATGAATTGAAATAGGTAAAATACCTGCATCTAATTCAATTTCTGCTATTTTTAAAGAATCAAAATTAATTTTTTCTAAATCTTCTTTAGAAATTTTTACTAATAATGGAGCATTCATTGCTATTTGCAATCCACGTGCACCAAGAATTCTAGCTCTTTCATATTTTGTAAATTGTTGTTGAGTCATTTTAAATATTATTTTATAAGTTTTTCAAATTTTTTAAAAAGATCTTTCCAAGCTACTTCACTTATATCTAATACTTTATTAAATTCATCAACACTTAATTCTTTTTCTTCTCCCTTTTGCATAGATGAAATAACTCCATTTGAAATTCCAATAGTAACTCTTGTTTCACTAACATCTTCTTCTTCCCTATTTGGATCTATAACTAAACCTTCTCCAATTTTATGCACAGTTATTGAAAGAGGCATATTTTTTGAAAGAGGAAGACTTGTCGAACTTAATTCTCCATGAAGAACTTTTTCTTCTTTAGCATCATATTTTGGAATTTTAGCTGTTTTTAATGCTGCAATAATTCCAAGACCTGCTGCATCTAATAAATTTCCATCATCATTTATTGAGTAAACATCTATGAAAACTGTCCAAACAGCTTCTCCACTTTTAATAACTAATTTTTCAACATCAATAAATTTGCTTTCTCTAACAGCCCTATCTAAAACTCTTGCTAATTCAATTGCAGGGAATTTTGGGGGCCCTAGTTCAAATCTTGAAGAACTTAATGGAAGTAATTCAGCTGTAACCATTAAATTTCCTTTATCTGGAGAATCTGGGTAAGGAGTACCAACATTCATTTTAACTCCAACTAAAACTTCTGTTTTACCTAATTTAACTTTTGCAGATCCTTCAGCATTTTTTGAAACGCCTGTTTGAATATCTAAATCTCTAAATTGCTCAGGTTTTCTACCATCAAATCTTTTACCTTCTGCTAAATATTTTTTTATTCTTTTTCCTGTTATTTCTGGTACTTTCATTTTAGTTTAAATCCACAGCATCTTTCAAGGCTTTTTTCTGAACTTCATAAATTTCTTTTGAAGCTTTTCTAGCCATTTCGATTGCTTGTTTTAATTCTTCTTTTGTGATGTATCCATCAACTTGAATATGTGTTAATTTTCCATCTCCGGTAAAAGTCATAGGAATATCTGTAGATCCTTCTCCTTCATCAAAATCAGAATCTTCATATTTATCTAAATCTAATACAACTGTCTTATCTAATTTACCTGCTGCAATACTTGAGACAATATTTTTCATAGGGATTCCTGCTTGAGCAAGAGCCATGGCTGCAGCATTAATACCTGCACATCTTGTACCTGCATCTGCCTGAGTCATATGAATATGAACATCAACTACTGTATTTGGAAAATTATCTAACATTACTACAGGTTTTAAAGCCCATTCAGTAATTTTACTAATTTCAGTAGACCTTCTATTTGGTCCAGGCCTTATTCTATCTGTAACAGAAAAACTAAGCATATTATATGTACATCTCAAGGTTCCTCTTGCAGGATCTTGCATATGTTGAGGATGCATTTTCTTAGGGCCATAAACAGCAGCAATAGCTACAGTATTTCCAGCCTTAAACATTGCACTTCCATCTGCATTTGGAATAATTCCTACTTTTGCTTCAATAGGTCTTATTTCATCAGCTTTTCTTCCGCTTTGTCTTTTAATTTCTTTTACCATTTTATTTCTTTTTTTCTGCAAACCATTTTTTAATTTCTTCTGTTAATCCAGATACAAATGATTTTTCAGTAACAAACATAATTGCTTCTTTAGCAAGTAATTCTTTTTCAACATTTTCTCCTTTTAACCAAATAAATCCATTTTGCCCTACTGTAATAGAACATCCTGTTTCATCTTTAATTAATTTAACCATGCTTCCTTCTTTACCAATAACTCTTGGAACTTTATTTGAATTTACTTGAATAATCATACCATCATCTATTTTTCCAAGGCCTCTTGATTTTATACTTAAATCAATTCCCCTTTTATTCATATTCCAGATCTTAGCAACAACCATATCTCCAATCCCCATAACATCTTCTAGGCCTTTCTTATTAACATATCCTGGAACTTCTGATAAAGATAAAAATCCATTTTCAGCAGTGCCAATATCAATAACCCATCCATTAAAAGTGATCATTTCAACCTTACCAATAACTACATTTCCTCCTCTAGGAATATATGTTCCAGCAAGTGGAATTACTTTTACTAATCTGTTTGATTCTTCTGCTAACCCATATTTTAATGCGATTATTTCTTCTCCTTTTTTCTCTGTTCCTTCTCCAGGTAAAAAATTACTTCCTTTTTCTATTACTTCTCCTGGGATTACTATTTTTCTTGTCATTTTTATATTATTAATTTTAAATCAGACTTTTTAAAGGTTAGTCTTCTTTGATTTCTTCTGTAACTGCTGCACCATGAGTCATTGAATTTAATTTATCATAAAAGTCCATAATTATTCCAGATGGAACACTTAAAATAACTTCTAAATCTCCATTTCCAAGCCAAGTTTCTTGTTCTTTATATTGTGTAATTAAACCATAAACCTTCCCTGTATGTGCTGCAGGAATAGTTGCTTTTACTTTTTTAGTTTCAAGTTTAATTGGAATAATTTTACTTATTTCAGATATAATTTCTTTAATTTGATTTTCAACAGGACCATTTTTTATATTTACATGAGCTTGTTCAAGAGCACTTTTGATTCTTTCAGCTGTGTGTGGGTTTTTAGACTGAGGATCAATAGTATTTGTTACTAAAAATTCAACAACTTGTTTAAATTTTTTATCTTGATCAGCGTCTCTGTGTTCTTGAGTCAATAGAACTTCTCCACTTTTGATTATTTTTTCAATAATTTGTTGAATATCTGTAGTTTGAAATGCATCTTGTAAATCAGAACTAGAAGCAATATTACCTTTTTTAGAATCTGTAAATATTTTATCTCCTTCAGCTTCGATAGAATTAACTTCTCCTTTTTTAAATTTTAAAGCTTCATCCAAATCAACAATGATTTCAAAATGTTTTCCTGCTTGCTTTATTCTTGCTATTGTGTTTGCCATAATAATATTTTTGGATCTACTTTACAAAGGTTTTCAAACTTTCCCCTTCTAATTGTTTCAATCCTTCTTCTTTAATTGGTAAGTATATTAATTCAAATTTTTTAAGATCAAATTTATCGCCTTGAATTTCTTCAAATATTTTTATTGCAAGTTTAACCCCTGCTTTAATAGATAAATCTTTTTTGTATTTTTCTCTAAGTTTTCCTTTTATTTTTTCATCATTTTCTCCAATTGCATTTGCATGATAAGATAAATAATTTCCAGTAATATCACTTGTATATAGTTCTGGTTTGCCATTATTAAGTCCAGCAATCATTAAAGAAACACCAAAAGGTCTAGCTCCCCCATATTGTGTAAATTGTTGTTTTATATTTGAAATTTCTTTTATTATTAGTTCAGGTTCAATAGGTGAATCATAGGTAATTCTATGTTGTTGGCATAAAACTTGAGCTTTTTCAAGTAAAACTCTTGCATCTGCAATAATTCCTGCAACACTTGTAATAACATGAGAATCAACTTCATGAATTTTATTAGCAGATTTTGCAACAACTAAAGAATCTTCAGATCTTTTATCCGCAATTATAAATACTCCATCAGAACAAACCATCCCAATACTTGCACTTCCAAGTCTAACTGTCTTTTCTGCATATTCTACTTGCAATAAATGACCCTCTGGGGAGAACATTGTCGCAGTTCTATCATATCCCATGGATTGATGTTGCATGTCTATTGGCATGTCCATTTTATTATTTTTGAGAGAATTTTATAATATTTAATTCAAAATTTTCTTTTCTCTTGTATTTTTGAGAAGATCGTTTCATTTAAAAGGTTTTTGGTGACTTATTTCCCTAAACCTTTCAATGTTCCAGAAACCACAATAACTTCAATTTTCTCTGAAAAAGCTGCAAAACTAGCTTTTACATGATCTAATGATTTCCTATTTACAGAAATAATAGCAGAATCCTTTGATTTTTTAATAAAACTAGGACTTGATTTTGACATTCCAAGAACTCCAATAAACTCTAAAATAGCTTTATTAATATTTTTATCAAGATTTTTACCTTTAATCTTAAGATATCTCTTTTTCTCTCTTATTGAAGGCATTAAAGGTTTCATTAATTTTCAAAGGTGATTTCCCTTATTAAAACTTTTTAAACTACTTTTTCCAACTAAATGTATTAAAAGAGGAATTGAAAAAAACAATGATCGAAATTTGCACTATTGGGGGATATGAATTTGTTGGAAACAACATGACTGCTGTAAAGGTTGATGAAGATGTTTTTATTTTTGATGGAGGGTATGATATTCCTTCTTTAATTGAAATGCAAGGAGATGAACATAGAGTTGTTTACGATGAAAAACATTTAAGGAAATATGGTGCTATCCCTAATGATCTTATTTTAGATAAATTAGGTTGGACAGATAAGGTTAGAGCAATAATTATTGGGCACGCACATTTAGATCATGTTGGAGGAATTCCACATATTGCATATAGATATCCTAATGCTGTAATAATGGGAACTCCATTCTCAATGGCAGTATTAAGAACAATTGCAAATGATGAAAAAATAAGAATAAAAAATAAAATGATTATAGCTGAAGAAAATGCTACAAAAACAATAACAGGAAAAAGTGGAGCTTATGCAATTGATTTTACTAAGGCAACACATTCTACAATTCAATGTTCTTTTTTATCTTTAAACACAAAATATGGAACAGTATTTTATGCTTTAGATTTTAAAATGGATGACACTCCAGTAATAGGAAACCCCCCTAATTATCAGAAGATAAAAGATATTGGTAAACAAGGCGTAAAAGTATTAATTGTGAATTCTCTTTATTCAGGTGCAAAAGGAAGAACAGAAAGTGAAAATATTGCTAGAGAAAGAGTAAGAGAAGCTTTTGAAAAAGTTAAAGGTGAAAGATCTGCTCTTTTTATTTCAACATTCTCATCACATATTGTAAGATTAAAATCTATTATTGAATTTGGTTCAAAAACAAATAGACAAATAGTTGTATTAGGAAGAAGCATGGATAAATATATTGCTTGTGCAACAGAAGTTGGACAATGTTCTTTTAGAAATCAAATTAAGGTTGCAAAATATCGGGGGCATGTAAATTCTACATTAAAAAAAATAGATAAGGAAAGAGGAAGATACTTAGTGATATGTACAGGTCATCAAGCAGAAGAAGGATCTATATTAGATAGGATTGTAAAAGGAAATACTCCCTTTAGATTTAGGCCTGGAGATCATATGATTTTTTCTTCAAGTGTTATTCCTGTTAAAGAAAATATAGATGCTAGGGCAAAGATGGATAATGAGTTGAAAAAGTCAGGAGTATATATTCAGGATAGAGTTCATGTTTCAGGACATGGAAGTGAAGATGATATTAAGATGCTTATTCAAATGTTAAAACCAGAACATATAATTCCAACCCACGGTACTCCTGAACAAGAAAGGCCTGCAGTAGAAATTGCTAAGAAAATGGGGTATAAGGAAGGTAAAACAGTGCATCTAAGTCAAGATGGTAAAGTATTAAAGTTCTAAAATCTAATTATATTTGTAAAATGGTTAACGAAGAAATTCTTGAGGGTTTAAAATCTGCAACAGCAAGGGGAGAATCACTATTACAAGCAATGATGTCTTTCTATAATGCAGGATATCCTAAAAAAGCTATTGAAGAAGCTGCAAATGGTTTGAAACAACAAGAAGCTGGAATACCTATAACTGTTACTCCATCTGGTCAACAACCTGCTGCTCAATCAGCAACTCAACCAGAGACTCAACCAGTTGCTCAGGCAGCCACACCTCCTGTTGTTCAAAAACAAATCACTCAGGGGGTTCAAAAACCTAACCAACCTGTTTTAACTCCCCAAAGAGTATCTGCATATGCCCCTAAAAAAAAGAGTAATATGATCACAATAATATTAATTTCATCATTGGTATTATTATTTGGACTATTAATAGCCGCATTCATATTTAGAGAACAACTAACCACATTATTCAATAATTTATTTTAAGATGGATAAAACAATTTATTCTCCCTCAGATGATTCTTATTTTTTAAGTTCCATTATCTCTAAAGAACTTTTAAAAATAAAAGATAAATCTAAATTAAATTTTTTAGAAATTGGAATTGGTTCTGGAATACAATTAAGAAATCTTGAAAAAAACAAAATAAAAAAACAAAATATTTTTGGAGCAGATATAAATTCCCTTGCAGTAGAACATTGCAAATCTCAGGATTTTAATTGTGTTATTTCAGATTTACTCAAAAATATAAAAGGAAAATTCGACATTATAATTTTTAATCCACCTTATCTACCTAGAGATCTAAAAGAACCTAAAGATTCTCAAATTGCAACAACAGGGGGCAAAAAAGGATCTGAAATAATAAACAAATTCCTTAAACAAGCAGAAAAGCATTTAAATGAAAAAGGGTCCATTTACTTGTTAACAAGCAGTTTAACAAAAGATATAAATTTTCAAAATTATAAAAAGATTTTATTAGGTGAGAAGAAGCTTTTTTACGAAATTCTCTATGTTTGGAAGTTATCCAAAATTAACTAGTTTTAAATCACAATCATTTTTATATAGTATTCCAAATTTGAATTTTTAAGAGGTAAAACCATGCCAAGATTTGCACATATAGCTGACGTACACTTAGGAGGTTGGAAGCACCAGCCAATGCAAGATTTAAATTTAGCTTCTTTTAGAAAAGCAATAGATACCTGTATTTCAGAAAAAGTTGAATTTACATTAATAGCTGGAGATTTATTTGATTCTCCTTATCCTCCAATAGATGTTCTTAAAGAAACTTTTGGAGAATTTAAAAGATTAAAAGAAGCAAGAATACCTTGTTTTATTATTGCAGGATCCCATGATTATTCTGTATCTGGAAAGACTTTTTTAGATGTTTTAGAAAAAGCAGGATTTTGTAAAAATGTTACTGATTTTGAAGAAAGAGAAGATGGAATGATTATTTTAAATCCAACTATTCATGAAGGGATTGCAATATATGGATATCCTGGTAAAAAATCAGGATTAGAAGTTAGAGATTTAAGAAGAATAAAATTAAATGATGCTCCGGGAATGTTTAAAATTTTTATGCTTCATACTACTATTGACAAGGCAGTAGGAACATTACCCATAGATGCAATTGAAACAGATAATTTACCAAAAGCAGATTATTATGCATTAGGCCATTTACATATTGATTTTCAACATGAACAATTTATTTATCCTGGGCCAATATTTCCAAATAATTTTTTAGAACTTGAAGATCTTAAGGGTGGGAGCATGTATATTGTGGACACAGAATCCTCACCTACTTTAAAAAAAATAAATATCAAATTAAAAGATGTAAAATATATTGAAGTCAAAGTTAGAGATGCAACCACTGCAACAGAAGATATAATTCAAGTATTAGATCAACATGATTTAGAAGATAAAATAGTTCTTCTAAGAGTAAAGGGAATTTTAGAAAATGGATCTGCTTCAGATGTAAAATTTCAAGAAATTTCTGATTTTGTAAATAGAAAAAAGGCTTATTTTATGTTAAAAAATACACATGAATTAAAATCAAAAGAAGTAGAATTTGAAACAGAAATAAAAGATACAGAAAATATAGAAGAAGAAACAATAAATTCTTATTCAGAACAAAATCCCTCTCAATTTAATGATTTAATCCCTGATTTAATTTCTTCTCTTTCAATTGAAAAACAAGAAGGTGAAACAACAGAAACTTTTACAAAAAGACTTATGGAGGGGTCAAAGAAAATCTTAAAATTTTAAAAAATGAAATTAAAAAAAATAACCTTGAATAACATTAGAAGTTATAAACAACAAGAAATAGAATTTGGAGAAGGATCAATTTTACTTGCAGGAGATATAGGTTCTGGGAAAACTTCAATTTTGTTGGGGATAGAATTTGCATTATTTGGATTACAACCTGGACAAAAGGGAGCATCTTTATTAAGAAATGGGGAAGATTCTGGGGGGGTTGCAATTGAATTTGAAATTGAAGGTAAAGAAATTATTATTGAAAGAACCTTAAAAAGAGGAAAAGCTATTTCTCAAGATTATTGCTCAATTTCAATAAATGGTGAAAAAAGTGAAACTTCTGTAATGGAATTAAAAAATAAAATTTTAGATATTTTAGAATATCCTAAAGAGTTTTCAAAAAAGCAAAATATCCTCTATAAATTTACAGTTTATACCCCTCAAGAAGAAATGAAACAAATTATTTTACAAGATCCCAAAACAAGAATCAATACCCTTAGACATGTTTTTGGAATTGATAAATATAAAAAGATTTTAGAAAACACTTCTGTTCTAACTTCTAAACTTAGAGAAGAAAAGAGAATAAACCAAGCACTAACAATTGATTTTGAAAAAGATAAAGAAGAAATTGTCTCTAAAGAAAGTGAATTAGAATCAAAACGTTATAATCTAGTTTCAATTGAAAAAGAACTTTTTTTGAAAAAAGAAAATAGAAAAAAAACAGAAGAAGAAAAACAAGATGTTTACAAAAAGATAGAAGAAAAAATAAAATTAAACCAAGAAATAGAAAAGACAAAAATAATTGTTTCAAATAAGAACGAATCCATTTCTGAAAATAAAAGAAGAATAGATCTTTTACAAAAAGAAATAGATTCTTTTGGAACCGTAGAATTTAGTCAAACAAGATTAGAAAATTTAGATAGAGAAATTTCTAGAAAGACTATGGAAAAAGAAGATCTTAGGGATAAAAATTTAGAAATTACTACACAGATAAATTCTATTGTAATTAAAAATTCAGAAAATGAAAAAGTAAAGATAAATCTTGGGAAAATAGATTTATGTCCAACATGTTTACAGGATGTAGATCCCATCTATAAAAGTAATGTATTCAATAAATTAGATTCAGAAGTATCTCAAAATGTTTCAAAAGTACAAAATTTAGAAACCGAAAAACATAAAATAGTAGAAGATACAAATAAAATCAAGAGGGAAATTTTATCTTTAGAAGAACAAAAAAAGGAATTAGGAGAATTAAGATTCAAATTTCAAAAATTGGAAGATACTAAGAAAAGAATTTTGGAATTAGAAGAAAATAACCTAACTTTATTACACGATTCTGATTTTTTAAATAAACACTTAGAAGATCTAAAGAATTCAGTCTTCGAATTAAAAAAGTTTGATAATTTATTCAATGAAAAACAAAAACAACTGGAAGAAGCATGGAATCAAGAAAAAATAGCTGAAATAAAAGTAGCTGAATTAAAAATAGAAATAGAAGTATTTTCAAGGCAAATCCAAGAATTAAAAGAAAAAATTCAAAAATCAGTAGAAATCAAAAAACGATTAGGGTATATTTCTGAATTAGAAGATTGGCTATCTAAAAAATTTACACCTGTAATCTCATTTATTGAAAAAAATGTTATGATTAAACTTCAAACAGAATTTTCCCAATTACTTGGAGAATGGTTTAAGATGCTTGTTTCAGATTCATTTAATGTAAGACTTAGTGATGATTTTAGCCCAATAATTGAATATCAAGATTATGAAATAGATTATGAATATCTTTCAGGGGGAGAAAGAACAGCTGTAGCATTAGCATATAGATTAGCTTTAAACCAAGTTATTAATTCTCTTCTAAGTAAGATAAAGACTCGAGATCTAATCATTTTAGATGAACCTACAGATGGATTTTCAGAACAGCAATTAGATAAGATGAGGGATGTCCTTCAACAGTTAAATGTGGGCCAGTTAATCATTGTTAGTCATGAGCAGAAAATAGAAGGTTTTGTTGAAAATCTTATTAGATTCAAGAAGATTGGTGGAGTTTCTGAGAAGGAAGAAGCTTAAATAGAAAACTTTATAAAATAAAATTCTCTTGAAAGTTTATAGATATTAGTTCTATGGATATTAAAATGGATAAGGATTTAAAAAATTCAATTTTGAACACAGGTACTACAATTTTAGGAATTGTTTGTAAAGATGGAGTTGTAATGGCTTCAGATAGGCAAGTAACACTTGGAAGTGCAATGGTTTCAGATAAAAATTTTACAAAGTCAAACAAAATAAACGATTATCTCGTAATTTCTTGGGCAGGTCAAGTTTCAGGTGCTCAAAGATTATCTAAAGTAATTGCAGCTGAATTAAAATTAAAAGAATTAAAATCAAGATCAAGGCCTAATGTAAAACAAGCTGCAAATTTAGTTGCAAATGTTTCATATTCTTCTATTAGACAACCTTCTATGATTCCAAATATAGTTGCAACAATAATCGGAGGATTTAATGAAGACAAAACATCTGAAATTTATCAAATAGGTCCTGATGGAAGTTTAATTGAAATAAAAGATTATCAATCCACAGGAAGTGGAATGCCTTATGTTATGGGTTTATTAGAAAGACAATATAAGGAAGATATTAATGTAAAAGAAGGCATTGAGTTAGCAAAAGAAGCTTTAAAATCATCAACACAGAGAGATGTTTATTCTGGTTATGGTATAGATATATTCACAATAACAAAAGAAGGGATTAAAAAAGTGGTTGATCAAAAGATCGTCTCTGAATTCAAATAATTTTTATAATTTTAAAAAATGGACATTCTAAAAAACATAACAGATCGCATTAAAGGAGATATAACAGAAGCTAGTTTTGAAGGAGCAAATATTGTTATTTATACAGACAATCAAAACTTTTTCAAAGAAGGTGAAGGAAAAATAAAACAGATAGTTTCAGATCTAAAAAAAAGAATTGAATTAAGAATAGATCCAAAAATTCTTTCAGATCAAAATACAGCTGAAGCTCAAATAAGAAAAATTATTCCTGTGGAAGCCGAAATAGAAAAAATAATGTTTGATCCACATAGAAGTATTGTAGTTATTGAAGCTAAAAAACCTGGAATGGTTATTGGAAAACAAGGATCTATTTTAGAAGAAATAAGAACCACCACATTATGGACACCTCAAGTTCAAAGATCTCCAGCCATTAAATCTAAGATTACAGATAATATTAGAAGCGTTTTATATGCAAACAATAATCATAGAAGAAAATTCTTAAATGATATCGGAAAAAAGATATACCAGGATTGGAACCCTGAAAAAGTTAAAGAATGGGTTAGATTAACATTCTTAGGTGCTGCAAGACAAGTTGGAAGAAGTAGTTTATTATTACAAACACCTAATTCAAAAATACTTTTAGATTGTGGAATAGATGTTTCTTCAAGAGATGAAGATAAATTTCCTATACTTAATGTTCCTGAATTTGATATTTCCCAATTAGATGCTGTTATTTTAAGTCACGCACATATAGATCATTCTGGTTTAATTCCTTATTTGTATAAAATGGGATATACAGGTCCTGTTTATATGACAGAACCTACAAGAGATATTGCTTCATTATTAGCTTTAGATTTTATTGGTGTTGCCTACAAACAAGCTACAAAACCCTTATTCAGTTCTGTAGATATCAAGAATATGGTAAAACATAGTATTTGTTTAAATTTCAATGAAGTTACAGATGTTACTCCTGATGTTAGACTTACATTTTATAATGCAGGACATGTTTTAGGAAGCGCAATAACACATCTAAATATTGGGAATGGATCCCATAATTTTGTTTATAGTGGAGATTATAAATATGAAAAAACAAGACTTTTAGATCCAGCAATTAGTAGATTTCCTAGAGTTGAATCTATTGTAACAGAATCCACATATGGTGGTAAGGGAGACATATTACCTCCTAGAAGAGAAACAGAAAAACAATTTATAGATATGCTTAAAGAAGCAATTGACAATGGCGGAAAAGTTTTACTTCCTGAACTAGGTTTAGGACATGCCCAGGAAACAATGCTTAGAATGGAAGAAGCAATGAGGTTAGGCGAATTAAAAAAAGTGCCAATTTATGTTGATGGAATGATTTGGGACATTAATGCTATTCACACAGCTTATCCTGATTTTTTAGGAAGTAATGTTAGAAATCAAATTTTCCAAGATAAAAACCCATTCTTATCAGATGTTTTCACAAGAGTAGGTTCTCCCCAAGAAAGAAAAAATGTTATTGAGGGAGGTCCATGTATTGTTATTGCAACTTCAGGTATGTTAATGGGTGGAGCTTCTGTAGAATATCTAAAATACTTTGCAGATAATCCTAAGAATTTAATTGTTCTTAGTTGTTATCAGGGTCCTGGTTCACCTGGAAGACAAATTCAAGAAGGATCTAAAGTAATTACTTTTGATAAAGATAGTGGAGGAGAGAGGATAGAACTTAAAGCAAAAGCTGTTTTATTTAATGGAATGTCTCCTCATCCTGGAAGACAAGAATTAATCAATTATTTCAATAATCTAAGACCTAAGCCAAAAAGAATAATTGTAAATCACGGAGAAGTTTCAAAATCTTTAGATTTAGCTTCAAGTCTTTACAAAATGCACCGTGTAGAAACAAATGTTCCAAGAGTTTTAGAAACAATAAGATTAAGGTAATTTAATGAAACACAACATTCAAGTAACAATTCTTTTATTAGCAATGTTTATTGTAACTCAGTTTATTGGATTATATGTTGTAAATTATTATTCTCCAGCAGAACAAACTTTACCATATGGTTTAGATGTTCCTGATGTTTCTCAAACAGGGGAATATGGTGCTTATTTTACATCAATTATATTTGCATTTATTTTGGCAATTTTACTTTTTGCATTATTAACAAAATTTGATTTGTCGATTGTTCTCAAAATATGGTTTTTTGTAGTTGTTTGGATAGCCTTAGGTCTAGCAATAAATACTATTATTCCAAGCAATAAATTTGCACCGATTTTAGCTTTAATTTTTTCATTACCTTTAGTTCTTTCAAAATTATATAAAAGGAATTTAATTGTGCACAATATAACAGAACTCTTGATTTATCCAGGTGTTGCAGCTGTTTTTGTTCCAATATTAAATGTAACTACCTTGATTGTATTGTTAATCATAATTTCTGTATATGATATGTGGGCTGTTTGGAAATCAAAACTTATGCAAAAAATGGTAAAATATCAAATAAAGAAATTAAAAATGTTTTCAGGATTTTTTATTCCACATGTTTCAAAAACAGTAAGAGCTAAAATGAAGAAAATGACTAAAGCTCAAATGAGAAAGAAAAATTTCAAAGTCAATGTAGCTGTTTTAGGTGGAGGAGATGTTATTTTCCCTATTATTGCTTCTGGAATTATGCTGAAATTTTGGGGTCTAGGGCCTGCTCTTTTAACAATGTTAGGGGCAACATTAGGATTATCATATTTATTCTTCTTTGCAGAGAAAAAGAAGTATTACCCTGCAATGCCATTCATATCTGCAGGAATATTTTTAGGAATGATTGTTAGTTATTACTTATTCTGATGTTCACTTTCTAATTTCTTTTTATTTTTTAAATTATTAGATTCACAATAATTTATTAGATCTTTTTTAGTTTTTTTTGTAATAATTGCATTTTCAAGTCCAATCCCTTGTTCACCATCAATTAAGGCCAATATTGGTTCTTCTCCGGTATTACTATAATCATTATCAACATGGGGATTTAATATTCCCTGTTCACCTTCTATTCTATCTAATAACCCACTACATGAAACACCATGCCCATGGGGGCTTATTACAACATATTTTCCAATACAACCCTGATTAAAGGTGATTTTTTTTGTATATCCAAATCCTTTTGATCCTTCCATTATGAAATTATAATAAACTTATTTTTAAACCTTTCTAATGTTCTCACTCTAAGAAAGTAACAAATAACAAGATTTATAAAGCCATAATGTCATATGTATCCACTCGAAAATGACAGAAATACAAACAAAATCACAAAAGTATATTCTCTTTCCTCAACAAATCGAAGATGAAGTAGTTACAGATCCTTTAATTTTTGATATGAAGGGAAATTACGATATTATTTTAGCAACACTTGTAGCTCATGAAGATCTGAATGTATTTAAAAATTATGAACATGTAAATCAAGCTCAATGGAATTTAGTTTCAAAATATTTACAAACATCTAAAGAGGAAAGAAAAGTTACCTCAGAGGGATTAGTTAAACAATTAGATAAATTAGAAGGAGAAATACAATAAAATGTTAGTAAAATCAGAATTAATAAACAAAATCAAAGATTATTTTGATTTAAATGTATATGAAACAAAAGTATGGTTAGCCTTACTTGGAAAAGGAATAGCATCTGCAGGAGAAGTAGCAGATATTTCTGGAGTTCCAAGATCAAGAACATACGATGTTTTAGAATCTTTAGAAAAGAAAGGATTTGCAATTGTAAAATTAGGAAAACCTGTAAAATATATGGGCGTTAAACCAAAAATGATCTTAGAAAGATTAAAAATTAATGTTAGAAAAGAAGCTGAAGAAAGAATGGAATCTCTTACAAATATTAAAGAAACAGACGAATTTTCACAATTAGAAGAATTATACACTGGTGGAATTGATCCTGTTAAAAGAGGAGAATTATCAGCTGCCCTTAAGGGAAGATCAAATATTTCAAATTATTTAACAGAAGTTCTTGATAATGCCAAAGAAGAAGTAATAATCTGTACAAGTGCAGAAGAAATGAAATTTAAGGTTAAATTATTTAAGCAAACTTTTGACAAATTAATCAAAGCAGGAATAAATATTAAATTAGCTCTTACAGGAGAGACAGAATTAATAGCTAGTTTATCTGAAATGCTTAATTTAAAGGTAAAAAAAGTTGATCTTAATGTCAAATTCTTTATTGTAGATAGAAAAGAAATTTTATTTTATCTATCTCCACAATCAAGTAAAGAGGATTCAGCTATCTGGCTTGACTCTGAATTTTTTTCAGAAGCCTTTGCTACTTTGTTTGAAAAAGCAATGAAAGGAGGTAAAAAATAATATGGCAAATTTATTAGAACTTATGAAAGATAATGGTGGTCAACTTGGTCAAAGAATTAGATTCAATGTTCTTGCTGGTTTTGCAGCAGGTTCAGCAGGAAGAGCTACAGGAGCAAATTACTTACCATTAGCAGTTCCAGTTACAGATCTTGTTATAGGGGGATTACTTAGTAAAGAATCTTTCCTTAATTATGCAACTTTTGGAGCAGGAGTTGGTTTAGCTTATGTTGATAAAGCTGCAGACTATGTTTCAGGCTTATTCAAATAAATCTTAATTTTTTTTATTATATATTTTTTAATCCAGAGATATACATCTCTTTGATTTTCTTTTTATTGGCTTTTTGCCAATTTGTTAGAAATTGTTCAGCATTAAATGTAATTTTTTGTTTTGCATAAAGTCTTTTCTTTCTTAAAACAGCATTTTTATGTTTTTTCTTAAATGCCTTAAAATGTTTTTTTTGATCTGAATGAGGTCCTGCAAATAGAATTTCTTTTCGAGATTTTACTACAAAAAAGCATCTAGCAGCTTTTTCATCGTTATAATTAAATCCCTTCTTTTTTATAAAAAAGTATTTTGAAAATTCTTGATCAAGATGTTTATAGAATTTCAATAATTTACTTCCAGCAATATCACCTTCTTGTTTTTTGGTTTTTATTTCAATTAATAAAAATTCAGATTTATTTTTAATTGCATTTAATTTTATTTTATTTAGATCTGTTTTTTCTTGTTCAAATAATTTTAATGAAGGGTTTTTCACAAATTTTTCACAAACTTTTTGAAATTTTTTAAAAGTTTCATTAGATAGGGCTGCTGAAACATTTCTTTGTTTATATGTTGGGTCAATTAAAATAATGGGGGAAGAAAGCTTTGATTCATTTAAATCCATTAAAATATTTTGTTTCGTTTTATGTTGTTTTTCCATATCTATAATAACTTGATCCTTAAGTTTAGCCATAGCCTTAATAAAATTCATAAAACCCTTATAATAATAAACTAATAATTCTAAAGAATACCCTGAAAAACCATTAATATATGATTCAGCACCATAGCATTTATGGGCATAACAGAAGGCCTTAGCTAGTTTTATTCCATCCAAGATATTTTGATTTTTTACATTTTTTCTAATGTATTTCACATGGGAATAAGAAAGGTCTGTAATATTTTCAGATTGTTTTGGATTTGCTACCTTTATTACAGGGATTAATTCAATAAAAAATGCTTTAGATATTTTTATTCTATAATAATCTCTAGAACCATGAATAATTTGAGGTTTCACAAATGTTTTAAGAATTTTTTTAGTCATGATAGAAATATCTTTATCTTTATATTTTTTATCAAATCTTAAAAATACATCTACATCATATTTATCTTTTTTAATTAAAGTTTTTTTTGCAAAACTTCCCCCTACAAAAACTTGAGCAATTATTTTTGAAGATTTAAGTTTTTTCTCTAATTTTTCTAAAAATGATTTTAAAGAAGAGTCAATTTCTTGTAATTGTTCTTTAGGAGGATTTATTTGTTGTAAAACTTCTTTTAAGAGAGAAGTAGTATTTTTAGATTTCATTTTTCATCAAGGTCTTTAGCACTTTTACTAAAAGTAGAACTTAAATCAATAATATATTTCCCTTCTTCTAATTTGTAAATTAAAGGACGATCTTTTTTAAATAAATTAACAATATCTATTTCAAACTTACCATCTCCAATTGTTCTAACAGATTCAATATCTAAAATAACAGGGGCTTCTTCATCTTTAATTCCTGCCATCTCTCTAACATCTTTTTCAACTTTCTTTTTATCTTCTTCAGGAATAGTAATTGGTTTTTCTTTTATCTCTTGTAATTTTTCTTCTCTAATATAAAAAAAGAAATGACTTTTACATTTTGCACACCCTTTTAATAATTCTTCATTTGCTTGAGGTAAAATTCTTCCACAGTGTACACATTGGTGAGGCATATTTTAAACAGAAAAACAAGAATTATAAACTTTGTGCTTAAACTAAATAAAAAATCTTATTGATTTAACATTAACTCAATCTTTTTAGGATTTCTCTTAATTTCCTTAACAATTGTAGCAGGACCAATAATTGTAATAGCCCCTAAATCTCCTTTAGATAGTCTATTAACAATTTTACCTTTCATTCTATCCATAAACTTTTTCTTTTTACCATTACTTGATATAACTGCTAATTCAATACCTTTAAAATTTTTAACATGCCCAATCATAGCCATAGTATCTCCAATTAATCTAGATTCTTCGTCGGGCATTAATCTTCCCTGTAAAATTAAAATATAATTTCCTAAAACAATGTTTAAGACTTTTCTTATTCTTTGATCGCTATTCAAATCTCTTATTTCTGAATAAGGTAAAAATTGAATTGAAAAACCTTTTATTTGTCCTAGTTTTTTTCCTTTCCCTCTTTTTTTTGCCATATTTTATGTAAGTTTTTTAGCTTTTTATGTTTTTTTATTAAACTCTTTTCTACTTTTTAACTTTTTTAGATAATTTAAATATAGATTCATAAAACTCTTCTAAATTTTTTCCTTTTTTAGCACTTATTCCAACTACCTCATATTCTGGAAAAGCAGATTCTATTTTTTTAATATTAGATTTTTTTAAATCTATTTTATTTGCAATAATTAAAACAGGAATTTTTCTAGCAACTAGATTTCCAATAATTGTTATATTAACCTGATTATATGGGTTCTTTGAAGAATCTAATACCACTACAACTACATCCATATCATCTAACCATTTAATACTTTCAATAATTCCTTGTGTAGCTTCTTTAGCTCTTTTTTTAGCTTCTCCTTTTTTTACTTTGAATTTTAAGAATTCTTCAAAATCAATTCTAGTTGCAATACCTGGTGTATCAATCATTTTGAAAACCATTTTATTTCCCTTATAATCTATTTCAACTTGTTCCTTAAACTGAACATTTCTTGTTTCATGTGGAACTTTACTAACAGAACCTATTTCTTCGCCTGTCCAGTCTTTACAGATCCTATTTGCTAAGCTAGTTTTACCAGAATTAGGAGGGCCATAAAATCCTAGTTTTATGTCTTTTTTACCTTGAAATAATCCTGAAAAAACTCTTTTAAAAAAGTCTCTAAAAATCTTTATTGCCATATTATATTTTTATCAATAGGTTTATTAAAGTTTTCTGTGCTAGACTGTTAATATTTACCTAGCCTCTTATTAAAACGATTGAATTTATTATGTGGATGTTTGGACATTTTTTCCTTTTTCTTTAATATTTTATCCACTGGAAGCTCATACATACCTGTTCTTTTGCCTGCATATTTCTTTAAAACATATGTTACTTGTTCAGAACTCCATTTAGATCTTCTTAAATGAGCCTCAATTTCTGATTTAGTTAAACCTTGTTTCTTAGATCTATTAACAAATCTAATCATATTGTATAAATCATTTCTGTTTTTGAATAAATGTTTTTCATATTTATTTTTGTACCATTTTTGTAATGCTAAATATACAAATAAACCAATAAGAATTAAGATAAAAATAGCTAAACCAAATAAAGCCCATTTTACTTCTTTTCTTTCAAGCCAACCAGGACCTTCATTTCCTTCTGTCGAAAAATCACTTATTTCAGGAGAGATAAATGCTGGAAGATCTATAAATCCCACATCAGAAGTTGTTGCAAAAATAACTTCATCAATAGAACTTAAGCTAATATACGTATAATCTTCTTCAATTATTTCAGAATAATCTTCTTTAAATATTAAATTTTCAAAACCATCTAAAACAAGATGATAGTTTCCCCAAATATCTCCAACCTCTGTTATATTAAATTCAAATGTTGAAAAAAGAGGAACTTCATTACCTTCCTCATAAGTGGCAGTTACTTTATCAAATCCAATTTTTACTTCTAGATTGGCAGCATTCCAAGTATTAATTAGTTCCTTAAATTCTTCTTCAGAATTATAAAATTCTTCTATTTCTTCTAAAATACTTAGGTCAATTATTCCATCTCCATTACGGAAAGGAAGGTCTGCCCCTGTAGCAGTTATTTCTAATGATCTTGGAAGAGTTAAGTTATCTAATTTATCTTTCATAGAAATATAATCTTCTATAGGCGTTTGATTTGTAATGGCATTAAATTCTAATCTAACTTCATTAATAATGTCTTGACTTTGACTTAAATTAATTATTGAAGATAAAATAAGTCTTTGAAATTGAGAAAAATCAACTATTTGATCATTTATCCTATCAATATCCCCTTCTCTTGCAAACAAGGTTTCATTTACAGCTCCGGAAGGGGTTGTAACGTTTACTTCAAAACTTTTAGTGGAAACACGGCTTTGACCATCTATTACACTTATTTCAATATTATATTGTCCAAGATCTGAATAAGAATGAATTGTATTATTTGTTGTGGTGGTATCATTTGAACCATCTCCAAAATTCCAAAAATAACTAACAATATCACTACCAAAAGTATTTACTCCAACAGTAAATGTTGTTGGGTCTGCCAAAGTTATTAATAAGGGGGATAAAAAACTAATTTCTGCAAATCTTTGAATATCAATTATTTCTGAAAAAACCTCTTCATTCCCTAGATCTAAAACAAAACTTGTATTTCCATAAACTATTGCAGTTGTATTTTCATGTACATTTAATAATGCATCATCTAAATAAACTTGAATAAAATCTGAATTTATTTTTGCAGGGCTTGAAACAACATCATAAAAACTATTTGAAGATCTTAAAAGTCCATTTGAACTATAACTCACATCTAAATTAGATAAGGTTGTAATTTCAATTTTATTTCCAGAATTTATTTTTATTGGAACAATACAATCATTTGTACAATCAAGAGAATATTTATTATTTAAATAATTCATAATTTCACTTTCGATATTTGAAGGTCCTCCTGCATTTAAAATCTCTGACGTATTTAATTCAACAGATGAAAAAGTTGCATATGTTCCAGGTTTAGCAAATATTTCAAAATCATATCCAAATCCTCCTGTTGATCCACATGGATCATTCTGTTCAAATCTTATCCCATAATCTCCATTATCTGCAGCATTAGCTGTCTTTAAACAAACTAAATAATCTCTTGTTTCAGGAATTGTTGTTGAAGGAACACAAGTAATATTTCCAGAACTTGTAGCTTCCACATTACAAATTCCATATGTTGAACTTCCATTAATTGTAAAAGTCATTTCAACAGGTCCAGTAGCTTCTAAATTAGCTACAGTAGCTCCTAACATCACACTTGGTGAGGCAGGTAGTTCTATTGATTGGCAATAATCTGCACTTCCTATTCCAGCAACGTTTTCAGGTAAGGCTTCTTCTTGGCTAAAACATGAACTAAATCTAGAAACATCAAATCCTCCAGAGGAGGTATAAGGTTGCCAATCAACATATTCGTTATCCATTATATCGATTATTAATTGAGGTGTTTGAGATACCCCTAAATTACCTATTAAATTTGCATCAAATGAAATTTTATCAATTCCAGTAACAATTCCTCCAGAAAACATAATTCCTGTTAAAAATTCAGATTCTTCAAAATTCCCTTCTAGATTTTTAGTTGTTTGAGGGCTTGTAGAAGAATATCCTATTTCACACCCTAAAGGGGAACAAGAATAATCTCCTTCTATTTGCGCAAAACCTAAAAGTTCAATCAATTCTAAAGAATCTCCTATATTTGTTGAAAAAAGAGAATCTATTGGTTCATTTGTAAAGCTAATATTTATCCACCCTATTATTTTTTGAATAGGACTATAATCTGTATCTATTGAAAAACTAGGTTCTCCCATGTCAAAACTTGCAGAAGCTAAACTAATAAACAATACTACAAAAATAAAGCTAAAAATAACTTTTTTCACCATCTTTTTCACAATTTTATTAAAAGTTATCAAGTATTTATAAATATTCCTCGAGGCCAAATAATTAAATCACAACCTTTATAAATAGTCACTATTTAGTAGTACCACACTAAAATATATGCTTATAGGCTAAATATTTCAAATGAAAAGATTAGAAAAAAATTTAAGTTTACCAAAGAAAATATTACTTGGAAGTATGGCTGTTATTTCTGGATTCACTTCTTTATTTGGCGGGCAACAAAATAAAACAAATTCTCAAGAAGCTTGGGATGTTTTTTATAATAATTCTCAACCAAATATTGAACAAAATAAGGAGAGACAAGCTTTACCTTCATTATCTGATCCTAATTTCAATTCACTTGCAAATAATTTTTATTGGGATACTCCTATTTCTGATGACGAAGGAAATTTCAATTCAGAAAGTTTAAGAGATTCTGGTGAAGATGATATTTTAAATCCTCATGCTCAGCCAAGAGATACTTTAACAAACGCATATGGAAGTGGAGATATTAATCAAGACGGGAATGTAAGTCCTGATGATCTTAATGCTTATGATCAAGGAATAGTTAATGATTATGCAGATGTTAATGGAGATAGCTTAGTAAATGAAACAGATAGATCTCAATTAGAATCTTTTGTATATGGAAATGGAGAAATTGCTTCCTCAGGACATTGGAATACTCATACTAATAACCAAGATAATATTGCAAAAATTAATTGGGCAGAAGCCATATCAAATATAGATCAAACAAATACAATTCCATATCATGATGGAAGTCCTGAAGAAAGGTGGATTTCAGGTAATTATGCTACTCAAATATATCTTAATTCTTTTGGATATGATGGAGATGATATTCCTTCAAAATATGATATTTCAAAAAATGGAAGATTTAATATTCCAATGTATCATGTTTCTTTATCTGATCCAAACACAGGAATAGGTCATGGAATGAATGCCCTCTTTACAGGTACAGACCCTACAAATATCTTTGATTGGGCATTATATGAGCCTCAAACAGATGAACTAACTCAAATAAATGAAGCTATTTTAAATAATCTTTCTGAAAAAAGAATCAGAATTTTTGGAATTCAAGATTTTCATAATGAAAGTGATATGCCTTATGCGTACAATATGGCTATTTTTGATATTGATAGTTCTGGAAACTCATCTACATTTTGGACTCGTCCAGAAATGGTTTCAAATCCCGGACAATTACAAACAATTGAACCAGACACAACAGTTGGAATAAACCCAGATAATCCAAATACCCCTAATGGATATAAATTATATCAAAATTATCCAAATCCAACAAATAATGGAACAATGATTAAATATAGTTTACCAGAACAATCTCAAATTTCTTTAGATCTTTTTGATTTAAGGGGAAGAAAATTAGAAACAATTATCTCTGGAAATCAACCTGCTGGAGATTATGAAATTCCATTTAATACTTCTAATTTAAATTCTGGAATGTATTTATATCAATTAAGAACAAATACTGGATATAGAGATACAAAAAAATTAATAATTAATAATTAATTATTTTTTCTTTTTAATTTTCTTTTTAGATTTAGGTTTTTTTGCTTTTTTATGAACATCCAATAGCCAATAAATTAAAGCAATAATCACTATTACAATTATTAAATTATATAATGTAAAAAATGGAAGTTCTACTTGAGCAGGACAAGGAACAATAGCTTCTCCACTTGTACATTCTAAAGGAGCATCATCAATGCCAAACCATTCAGCAAACCAAGAATAACTTAAAAATAAATCATCACAATTATCATCTACTGTTTCTGTAATTTGACAACTTCCACTAACCCCTGCAGGACTCCATGCAGGTCCACAAGTTTCTTCCACAGCATCCCACCAACATGAACAATCATAATCAGGATCACTACAATCAATACTTTCAACACTATCTTCTGCCACTGCACAAACATCATTTTCACAAGAAAGAATATCTGAATAATCCATGCATCTATTTCTTAATTCACAAGGTGGTTGAGATCCAATTTCAATTTCTAAATCAGGAGCATTACTTTCTTCAGAATCATCTCCTGCAATAGCTGCTGTAAAATAAAATTCATATTGGTCTCCTAATAAAAACTCTCCTGTTTCAAAAGCATTTTCAATATCTGAAAAACTAGGTGTCCAATTTGCAATAGCTTTTCCTCCATCAAAATAAACTGTAATAGCATTTCCAAGTTCAACAGTTCTTATGGCATCATCTGAAACAGGATCTCTTTCATATACTTCAAATATAACTTCTAAAGGATCTGTTTCAAGAAAATCTTCTGTAACCATATGGAACTTATCAAAGCCTAAAACAATTGTTTGTTCTGAAACAATTTTGGTAGCTCCTTCATAACTATCTGACCAGAACCTAACAGGACCTCCAATCCACTCACACCCAGTTAATGGAAAATTTTCTGGATCATATCCTAGTCTACAAGTACATGAATCTACATCACTCATTGTAGGAGAAATACAATTTCCTCCTTCAAGCCAATCAGGGCCTGTATCACAAAGTTCTGTACATTCAGGGTCAGTACATTCTTCAGGATCCCTATTTACCTGTCCATCTCCACAATAAATTGCATCAGGACCAATATAGTTTACAGAACAATAAAGTCCATAACTTCCTGCCTCTGTATATGTCCCGGGCACTCCAATATGAGCATTTGTATTTGCTGAAAAACTAAGAATTTCATGATATCCTTCTGCAGGGGTTACCCGACAAGTAAGTCCTGTTTCGCATATTTCGGTTTGATATTGAAACATAGTTGGAATTTCTGAATGAGCATTTTCATCAGAAGAAAGAGAAATCATTCTTTCTCCAGAGTTACAGGAATTAGGTTGAATTCCATTAGAGAAATCACAACATAAAGCATATTCATAATCTCCAACATTATTATTAATAACTTCTTCTGCATGAGCATTTGTTAAACCAGACATCCCAACAATAATTCCAAATCCTCCATCTAAACATTCTTGAGCAAGATCAACTTTACATGTACCACTTTCAGCAGAAATATTTGATAAAGGAGCAATTAATAAGAATAATAATACAACCAGTAACAGCCTCTTTTTATGATCCATTTTTATATTATTTTTAATCAAATCTATTTTATAAACATTTCTTTATATTTGAATATAATTATCCTTTCCAATTAATTATTGGTTTAAGGTGTTTTATAATTTTTACAGATTTTTTTTGAGCTTCCATTACTTTAAAGATATCTTTATATGCCATTGGACTTTCTGAAATAGTTTTTTTATTAATAGTCCCTTTTATTCCTTCCATTGTTTTTTTAAAATCATTCATTTTAATTTTTTCTTTTGCTTTACTTATACTCATTTTTCTTCCAGCTCCATGCGTTGAACTGTTTAGAAATTTGGAATTACCTTTTCCCTCAACTAAAAAAGTTCCATCACGCATATTGCCTGGGATAACTCCTTTTTCTTTTTTCTTTGCAGGGGTTGCACCTTTCCTATGTATATAATACCCTTTCTCATAAACAGCATGGTTATGATTTTTATTTACCCACATTTGATATTTTATTTTCTTTTTTAGAACTTTGTTTAATGTTTCCATAAATTTGTAAGCTATTTCAAGTCTGTTAAGTAAAGCATATTCTAATCCAAATTCAAGAACATTAAGATATTCTTTTCCAATTTTAGATTTTACGTCTAAAGGAGATGTTTTTTCGAATTTTTCTTTACTTCCTGAAGCTTTGATCATGTATTTTTTCCCAATCGCATGTCCAATCCCTCTACTTCCTGAATGAATAATTAACCATAATTCTTTTTTGTAATTACTAAGTTCAATAAAATGATTTCCTCCACCAAGTGTTCCAAGGTGCTTTAGAGAACCTGTTTTAAGAAGATTTAAAATATTTTTATCATATTCTCCCTTGCTAAATTTTTTTAAAAGTAAATCAAATTCTTTTTTAGTTTTTTTAGTAATATTTTTAGGTTTATTATAATCTCCAACCCCCATGGGAATTTTTTTTGAAATAGAAGTATAAATTAAATCTTTTTTCTTAGAAACTTCTTCAACCAAATCTTTTCCTTTAATTCTAATTGCAATCATTCCACAACCAATATCAAAACCCACCCATGCAGGAACAATAAATCCTTTTGTTTTCAAAACAGAACCAATAGGGGCTGAATAACCAAGATGTGCATCAGGCATTAAAGCTGCAGCAACTACAAATTTTTTAGAATAACATTTTTCAAATTGTTTTAAAGCTCCTTTTTCAATATCTAAACAATGATTATAGATTTTTTTCATTTATTTTAACCAACAAAATAATTTTAACTGTCTTGGTTTATAATCATTTAGATTTGCAGAAATAATAACTTGTTGAGCATAAATATCCTTATCTAAAGTGGTGGTTAAATCACAAAGAATATCAATAGCACATAATTTGGCAACACATTCTAAATTAGAAGGAACTTTAGAATCTATATGGCTTTCAACATTGCTAAGCCCATTTGTACTAAAATCATTCCATTCAATAGGAAGTGTTGAAACAGTTAAAAGATCTGATCTAAGGTTTTCATTTAACTGGATTTGTCTTAAGATTAAAATTTCTTCCTTATATATTCCCACAGAAATATCTTCTTTTTGAAGGTAATCTTGTCCAACCACCAATAATAATATCCCTGCAATTAATAAAATTGCAACAAATGCCTCAACAATTCTAATCCAACCCCTTTTATTTTTTACCATATTGTTATTGACAATTCTCCTACTTTTATTTGAGCTTCTTCATCTATATATTCTATAGGTATTTTTTGAGAATAAATTTCAGTAGCAATACTTGTAGATAGAGTATCAATTATTGTCCCATTTTCATATGTAAATGCCATACTAAATTCATTTTGTAGAGGGATTCCTATTTCTGTTTTACTATATTCATTATCATATAATGATTGATTAATAAATTCCTTAATTCCTGATTCAAAAATTTCAGATTCTATACTAACAAGACCCACAATATATTCAGTATCTATTGTAGGAGAATCACAATCTGTCCCAGTATAAGCAGGTGAATTAAACTCTTCTTCAGAATAATAAATTTTGAAAAAATCATCTGTTTGACCTGCCCAATTAATTAATACATTTCCTGCATTAGAGCTAGAACCCAGTCCCTCTGTTCCATTTGTAACCATTAAATATGTCCCACTTCCTAAATCTGTAATTTGTAAACAATTTTTTCCAGCTAAGGGAGAATAACTAGCCCTTAATTGAATCGTAGCTGTTGTCAAATTTGAAGAAACTCTTCCAATTAAATTATTTTCAATAAAATCTAAAACAAATTTTTCATCTTCTTGATATTTTATTCTTGGCTCTAAAACAATGAATAAGAAAATAAAAAATCCAATGAAAATTACAATTGATAATATAACCTCTACATGTGATCCTTTTTTGTTTTGTAATATTGATTTCATTTTATCCAAATATTAAGTTTGCTCCTGTTGCTATTAAAAAAGAAGCTGCCATTAATCCAAATGAATGTCTAATTCCAGCTTTTGCACTTCCCTCTGCAAGTTTTCCAATTGTTAATCCACTAAAGAACCCTTGAATTAAAAGAAGGTATAAAAATGAGTTTGCAACATCTTGAGGGTTTATTGCTCCTCCTCCCCCAATCGAGAAACCGATGCCCCCCACATCACCAATATCTGAAATACCTGAGATCATAGGAATTATTTTAAATTGCATAACTAAAACAATTATAATGAATATAAAGAAAATAATATATCCCTGAACAACCAAAGTATGTATTGCAGCTTGTCTTTCTTTCTTTAATTTATCTGATAAATTAACAGCTTCTGCTACAGCTTCTAAAATTTCACTAATATTTCCACCAGCTCTTTCTGCTTGACCAATTAAAACAAGTGCTCTTGAAATAGATTTATTATTTACATCTTCTGAAAAAGTATGAAGAGCATTATTTAATGGAATTCCAATAGCAAGTTGATTTGATAATTTATGAACATGTGGACTTAATGCCCCATAATGTTTTCCCTTAAGATTTAAAATACTTTTACTAATAGGATTTCCAGCTTTTACACTCTCAACTAAATTACGTGCAAATTCTAAAAACTTTTCCTCTTTTTCAAGATTTTGTTTAGATTCATTAATTATGGATGCTACAATAGGCCCCGCACCAACTAAAATTCCAACCCCAATTAAGAAAAAAGAAATTGAACTATCTTTTAATAATAGACCACTTAGTAGGACAGCGAGGGAAACTCCCATTCCAATAAAGTGTATTTTACCTAATTCCATTTTAGCCTGACGGTTGTTTTATTTGTAAAAATGAAAGGAAAACAATATTTATTAATACAACTCCCAATATTGTCATCAAGGTGATAGTATTTGTACTTACAGATAAACCTAAACCACTTATTTTCATCATCATCATTAACAACATAAATATCATTGGAGCTGCAATAACCACACTGATGTAAATATCCATCATTGTTTCTGCAGTTTTCGAATATTTCTCCCTATCTATTTTATAATCAAATAATAATGTTTGAGATCTTTTATCAAAAAAGTCTGGTAAATTTCCTCCTGAACTAATTGTTGTGGCAAGGCCTGTTAATAATTCTGCAAGTTTTTTACTAGGGCTATTATATGCAACACTTTTCAAAGCATTAACTAAATCATAACCATAAATATTAATCTGATTCATAATCCTAATAAATTCTTTTTCAAGGGAAGGATATTCTTTTGTTGCAATAATAATACTAAAGATCTTACTAGGATCAAGCATAGAACCTGAAATTGCAGACATATGGATTGTTGCAAAGGGAAGTTCTTGATCTATTTTATTTCCAGCAGATTTTTCTTCCATTGAAGGATAAAAATATGTAATTAAAAAAGCAACAAGAGGAATTACAAATAATACCCAAAATGTTTTCAAAAATCTTTGAAAGATAGGGTCTGTAGATTGTGTTAAAATGGGAAGAGTTACTTCTATATTAAAGAATAAAAAGAATATAAAAATAACAAGCGCAATAACAATAGAAACAATTGTTGTAAAAAATAGCGAAGAAATATAACTTGTAGGAACCATATCTAATTTTGATTTTCTCAAACTTCTTGAAAGTTTTTCAAATTTCTTTTTTTCTAAAAGATTTTTAGAAATCTCTGCAAATAATTTATTTGCAACATTAAGATATTTACTTGGTTTATTATTTTTCTTCTTCTTTATTTTCTTTTTCTTCTTCCTTAATCTCTTTATTGTTTCTTTTTCAAGTTTAGAAAGTTCTTTAGGAATATTGATTGGTTTTAAGATTTTCTTTTTAGTAGACGCTTCAATAGCTTTCTTTATTTGGTTAACTGGTTTTTTTACAGGTTCAGGATTTAGAGGACGAGAAATATTAACTTTTTCTAAATTTTGAGAAGCTGTTTTAGTTGTTTGATGAATAGAACTTTTTAATGCCTTAATTTGAGATTCAAACATTTTTTTCTCATTAGGATTTTTAGATCTATTCATTTGATCCATTAAATAAGCAATTTCTTTAACAGCTCCCCTTCCTGTTGAAACATCTTTTTTTATATTTTCAAATTGTTTTTTTTCACTCATTTACTATCCCTCTAATTTGTTTTTGAATATCCATAATAAATTTTTTAGTTTTATTAAAATTTTCAACATCTTTTTCTTTATGATATTCTTCAAGCCTCTCCATTGCTATTTCTAATGTATCAATTAATTGATCAAGATGTGGAATTTCCTCTTTTTTTATCATCTATTTTTCCTCTTTTTTGCAAGTTGTTTTAATAATATTTTGGCGTCTTTATCTTCTTTATGTTTTTGACCTATGTGTAGGATCATATTCCATTCCATTTGAGAACGTGATGAGCCTTTAACTTTTCTTTCACAAAAAGGACATTTACCTACCATAAAAATTCGTTTTTCTTCAATAGGTTTTAGTTTAATTTTGGCTATGCCTAAATCAAGTATTTCTTCCTTCATACTATACACTATAGTCTATACTATTTAAATATTTGGATTAGAATTATTTTCTTATTTTTGAACGCCAAATTCTTTTAAAACTTCTAGTGGTTTTTTATAATATCTATTAACTATTTCTTGAACTTCTTCAAACTTAAATATCTTTTTTTCTTTTAATTTTTCCATTAATTGAGCCCTTCTTTTAAATTCAAGTTCTATGTCTGCCATTTTTAATCCATATCTTTTTGCAATTTTTTCAAAGATCTTAGAATTTTTCTTAAAATAAAATTGATCATCATTTGGATTCCAAATAAAAGGAGCATTTGTCATAGCAACTCCATCTTGACTAACATTTATTACTTCCACAATTTGTTTTAACTTTCTTGTTTCTTGTTTATTAACAATAGCGTGAGTCATAATGCAAACAACATCTAAAGTATTCAATAAACTAGGAGAAAGATCTATAGGTGGAGTTTCTAATCTTTTAACAACAGTATCTACAGAATCTGCGTGCATAGTACTTATAGAAGAATGTCCAGAAGCCATACCCTGAAATAAAACATAAGCTTCCTTACCTCTAACCTCTCCCACAATTACATAATCTGGATTCTGTCTAAATGAACTTTTTAATAATGCAAATAAATCTATTTCACCCACTTTCCCTAAACCTGTTGCTGTTCTAACAACACTTGGTAACCAATTTTCTCTATAAAGATTTATTTCTCTTGTATCTTCAATACTAACAACTCTTGCTTCTGGAGGTATAAAGAAAGCTATAGCATTCAATAAAGTTGTTTTTCCAGAAGAAGTTCCTCCTGTCAAAAGAAGATTCATTTTATATTGAACAAGCATCCAAAGATAAGCAATCATTTCTGCACTTAGAGTTTTAAATAATAATAATTGAACAGGGGTCCAAGGACTTTTAGTAAACTTTCTTATTGTAAATGTGGGCCCCTTACTTGTAATATCTTTAGTATATGTGGCATTTACTCTGCTTCCATCTGGTAAACTCCCATCTAAAATAGGGCTAGCATATGAAATATATTTTCCACATCTTTGAGCAAGTTTTTCTACAAAAGAAGCAAGTTCCTCATTATCATGGAAAACTAAATTTGTTTTAATATTTCTATATATACGATGAACAATATAAACAGGACTTTCTGTACCATTGCATTCAATATCTTCTACAAAATAATCACTAAGTAAAGGTTCTGATTCATTAAATCCTACAAAATCTCTAATTAAATAATAATAAATTTTTTTATAACTTTCATATGAAAAGTTCATACCCATTTCTGTTGCAAGTATCTTAAATCTTTTATCAATATATTCTAACAATATTTCTTGTTCTTGATCAACAATAGTATCTATACTAATCATATCTTTCATAGCTAAAAGAATTTGATCCCTAATACTTTTTTCTTGAGCTGTTAAAATAGGTTCTTCTATTTCATAGACCACTTCATATATTTTGGGGTCCCAATAAATATGGGCAAAAGTAAAAGGAGCAATTAAGGCATATCTAACATTTATTTTTGTTTTATCTTTTAATTTCTGTAGGGGAGGTACTTGTGGTGAAAAATTAACTTTCACCATTGGGTAATTTTCAAAAATTGTTTTAGCCATTTAATTTACTTCTATGTTTATAACTATTTTATTTCCGCCTTTATTTGAAATAAGTAATTTGTAAGGTGTTGAAGCTTTACCTAATTCTCTTAATTCATCATTTTCTTCATAAGTAATATTATATTGACTACTATAATCTCTTGTTAAGGTTACTCTTTCTTCAGAACCAAATGTTTGAGTATTAATTATTATTTCTCCATGAGAAATATTTTCTCCAAGTTCACTATACGTATGTTGACTTTCTAATTGAAAAATGAGTTGATCATTAACACCATCAATACTTAATGATCCCTTTTGAATATTTATTTCAACAGATCTTTTATTTCCTGGAATTCCAATATTAGTTATTACAGTATCTAAGTCCTCCATAACTTCTATTGATTGTTCAATAAGTGTTCTATCTTGAATTTCTTGCAATCTTGGATTTGCAAATGCTAAAACTAATCCAATCATCACAAAAGCGATTAGACTATAGATTACTGTTTCAACCCAAATTTGACCTCTCTTAGACTTATACATATTAATACCTCTTTCAATAATTTAAACAGAATTTGCTTTATAATATTTTCTTTAGAATTAAATCAAACTTCCACAAGGATCTATTTGAACCAAGTTATCAGAAACCTCACATTGCTTTTCATTAACAATCGGAGTTATAGTAATAATATCTGGGGCTCCTGTTAATATTCCACTAACATCATACACATATGTGGCCCCTGAATTACCTTCTCCAGATCCTGGAAGAACCATTATATCTGCACTAAAATCAGGGTTAGGATAATTAGCAACTAAATTTCCAAATTCAGATGAAGCTGCCCCATTATTAGTAATAGTAAAACTTCTTGTTTGACCTTCTCCCTCGACCTTAAAAACAATTCCATCAATATTTATATCTGCTATTGAAATTGAAATTTGAAGTAAATCAAATGAAGAATTATAACAACTATATCTTTCATTAAAAGTAACCTTTTCAAAAACTCCAAAACAAGCTTCTGCATCTCCTAATTGTTCATCAACTAAATTACTAACAACTCCCCAAATAATCATTCCAACAATTATTACAATTAAGATTAAAAGCATACTAGCTACAACAAGAGATACTCCTTTTTTGTTTTTTATAGATATCATAATGGAATCACCTTTCCATGTCTTGTTTCACATGCATATTTTTGTTCCCCTTTATCTGAATCACCTACCAATACAGGGATTATAGTTAATTGTTCATGATTTGCACTAACAGATCCACTAAGGCTTTCTGAGGAATAAGCAGCTCCTTGATTTATTCCTGTATCTGGCCATGTTGCTGAAAGTGTTTTTATATTCTGAGTAATATAATTTCCTTGTCCAGATATTTCGATATAAAGTTCATAAATAGGAACATTACCCACATTTGAAATAGATAAAATTCCCCCTGTATAATCTGCTTCAAATCTTACATCATCACAAACAAGTTTGATATTTTTTCCTCCAAATTTAGTAATAGCTTCTTCTGTTAATCCCCTAAACCATAAAAATATTATCAATGCAATAACTAAAACCATTGCAATCAATAAAACAGTTGCAACAACAGGAGATAACCCCTTTTTATTTTTCATATTATTATTAATTTTTTTCATTTTATATTAGTTACTGTGCTCCCCCTACAATACATTTTCCTCCACTACATGTTTTTCCTATTGCACAAGCATCAGAACTACAAAATCCTCCACAACCATCTGCAACCCCTCCACACACATACCCTAGAGATTCACAATTTGGAACACATACACAACTAAGATCTTGAGCAACTTCAGAATTTGAACAACTTACAAATTTTGTTTTACCATCTTCTTCTTGAAATCTTACAGGAATTATTTCAACTAAATAGGGTCTTCCCGCAAAAATACTATCTAAATCAAATTGTAATGAATTTTCATTTCCAGGAATCATACTATTATCACTTCCTGCTTCAAAAATTAGGGCATTTTGAGCTTGAATTCCCCCCTCTGAAATTCCCCCCACTAAATCAAAAGTAGCAACTTCTGCATTAGGGTCGTCTGAAATATGAATAAATATACCTGCAATATCAAATCTTCCATTATTCTTTAAGGTAATATTCATGGTTTCATTAGAACAAGAATAATCTTTTACAAAAATAGAAGTTCCTTCAGGACAATGATATATTTCATTAGGAACATATGTTTTCATCCAAGTATAAATTCCTCCTGCCATTATAATTGCAAAAGTTATTAGGAGGACATATCCAATCATAATACTCACTCCTTTTTTGTTTGAATTAATTTTTCTCATTTTAAAAATTTGTAATTACGTAATCTTCCCCCCCTATTTCCTGAGAAAGTATAAAATAAAAACTTTTTCCAGTTCCTAAGGTAAGATTATATGTGGTATCTTTAATTATTAAACTTATATAATTTCCAGGATTTTCATAATATTGGTAAACATAATCTCCTGCAGGTAAATCAATTGTACTTTGTCCAAGATCATTATCTACCATTAAACCATAATCTGAATATCTCCTATATCCTGCAACACTTACATTTGTATTATCTCCAAAAACATAATATGAATTTTCAATTTGAGTATAGTCTGAATAATATTCTGTAAAATTTTTCATTAGGAAAGATAATTCATTATCATTATATTCTTGATGTATTCCATAATCTAAAACAGACTCTGATTCAATTTCTAATTCTTCTCCAAGATTTTTAAAAATATTTGATTCTCTAATTTGAGACCTATTTGCAACTACTGCAAAACTTAAAATAATTGCAATTAAAATAACAGCAACTATTAAATAAAATTGACCACCTTTATTCATATAATTTCTAAGAAATGTTATTTTATTAAGTTAATGTAGACTCAGGAGTTAGCTCAAAGATAACCAAAAAGCAACCTTCACTTTTCCTCAGTTCTGCGACCTGCTAAGCATCTCAACAAATGTTTAGGGCTGCTCCGATCAAGGTCTGACCCGTTTCGCATATGCAAGATCAAAACAGACAAAACGTCAACGTCCAAATAAAGACTTCCTGACGCACTCATCACGCACTCCCTTGCAGTTTGCCATAAAGCCCGTTTGCAAACGGCAGAGGGCTAATCTGCCAACCTAGTCTACAAAATTAAGCATAATTTAGAGTATTTAAGGGTTGTGAATCAATAAGAATCCCATAAAACAAGCTTGTTTTTATCGTCTCTTAAAAACAAAGAATCTCCTGTTGATGTCCAAACTTGGTCTTCATTTGTCCAATAAAGAATTTGATTTTCTTGATCACTATTTCCTTCTCCAACTTTTAATGTAAAATCACTATATGCTTTAATCTTAAATGTGGGAATAATGAATTTCTTTCTACTTTCACCTTTTATTATCCAATTTGTTATATCATATCCTCTTTCACATTTATTATGGAAAACAACTTCTTGAGTTAAAGAACTAATTTCTTTTAATTCAATACAATGAGCAAAAACATATGCAGATTCTTCACATAAATTATGATTTTGTTCAATACAATCTCTCCATAATTTTAAAAAAGAATTATAATGATTATCTTTTCCAGAAGGAAAGTAAATATTAGCATATCCTTGATAAACCATTTCTTTATTTACTAAGGTTTCCCCCTCATAAACATAAGCAAGTAATCTACCATATTTGTCTCTTCTCTCAGGTCCAAATTCTAATTCAACTGTTTTATTTAAAACTAAATCAGATAAATATTGTTTAGCTTCATCATAATATTCTTCTCCTCTTTCAGGAGTATTAATACCTAAAAGCCTAATATTTTCCCCATTAGCAACAATTGTATCTCCATCTACTATTCTTTCAACAAAGAAGGTTTCCCTATCTATCATAAAATTTTGAACAGATTGATCTAAAAATGTATAATTTACTGCAAATAAAGCTAAAATCAATAATATCAATAAGATTTTTTCGTTTCTCTTTCGCTTCTTCATTGCAGTAATTTATAGAATATAATACTTAAATAAATTAAGGTGATAACATAATCAAAGGATTATAAGTGTAGGAAGAAAAAGAATACCGAAGCATTCTAAAACATTAATTTTAGCGAACCAAAACCAACGCCCTCCCTACTTTATTTGAACATTTTTACAGTATTTAAGGCTTTCTATTAACTCTAAAATGGGAAATTAAAGTAATATAATGCGAGGGACAGGGTTCGAACCTGCGTAAGCACTAAGCTACAGGATCTTAAGTCCTGCCCGTTTGACCACTCCGGAACCCTCGCTTATAAAAAACAGAGCGAAGTTTGATTTAAAAATATTCCTAGACAGAGTTTTTTCATTTAAATGAGAAATATTAATTTTGAAGAGCTTTTCTATGTTCAAGATAAGCTTCATATTGTTCTCCATTTCCTGTAGCATAAAAAGCATTTTTTAAGATGGAAGATAAATCTTTTGCAAATACTCTATTTTTTTTATAAGAAATGTCCTGCAGAAGCTTTTCCATATTGGGTATAGAATGAGCATTAAACATTTCAACATAAAAATGTGTTCTTTTTGTTCTTGAACCTGGGATTTTTTCCCTTTCCACAATAACTATATTTGCTCTATCTGTTAATCTAATATGTAGTGACTCTCCATAATCAGAAGGAATAAAATTATGACGTATTTCAAAATATTCTAAAAGAAGAGGATCAATAGAGTTTCTTAATTTGTTACTCATGAATAAATTTGTTCTAGGTACTTATTAAGGTTTATTATATTTTAATGTATATAATAACATTTATTAATATTCTTTCTATTTTATATTCTATGATTAAAGAGGTTACTAAGTTATTAAAAAAATCCTTAAAAGAGATGGGAATTAAATTAGAAAATGAAAAAATAGAATCTCTGATAGAAATCCCGCCTTCTGCAGAAATGGGTGATTATGCTTTTCCTTGTTTTTCATTTGCAGAACAACTTAAGAGAAACCCACATGAAATAGCTATAGAACTTAGACAAAAAATGGGTACTGAATCTGCTACTGATTTTGATGATATTCAAACAAAAGGGCCTTATCTGAACTTTTTCTTAGATAGAAAAAATATGGCTAGAAAAGTAATATGGGATGCTATAACATTTAAAGAAAAATATGGAAGAGGAGAAATTGGAAAGAAGAAAAAGGTTATTGTTGAATTTTCTTCTCCAAATATTGCAAAGCCATTTGGAATAGGGCATTTAAGATCTACAATTATTGGAAACTCAATTGCAAACCTACATGAATTTCAAGGATATAAAACAATTAAGATGAATTACTTTGGAGATTGGGGTACTCAATTTGGAAGACTTATCTATGGGTATAGAAAATATGGAAATGATGCTAAGTTAAGTAAAAATCCTGTAAAACATTTATTAGACATATATGTTAAATCAAATAAAAATAAAAAAGATGAAGAAGGAGCAAGAAAAGAATTCAAAAATATGGAAGAAGGAGATAAGGGTGCTTTAATTCTTTGGAAATTATTCAAACAATTTGGTTTAGCAGATTTCAAGGTAATGTATAAGAGATTAGGTATAGATTTTGATGCTCAAATAGGAGAATCAGATTATAATAAAAAAATGCCTGAAATAATAAAAGAATTAGAAAAGAAAAAACTTTTAGTAACAAGTCAGGGAGCAAAGGTTGTTGATTTGAAAAAAGATAATCTTGGGGTTTGTTTAATTAAAAAAACAGATGGAGGAACACTTTATGCTACAAGAGATATTACTTCTGCAATTACAAGACATAAAAAATATAAATTTGATAAAATGATTTATGAGGTTGGTCAAGAACAAAAATTATATTTCAAACAATTTTTGAAAGTTTTAGAATTAATGGGTTATGATTGGGCTAAGAATTGTGTACATGTTAGCCATGGACATTATTTAGATACAGATGGAAAAAGATTTGCAACAAGAAAAGGCAAAACAGTTATTATGGAAGAGGTTTTAGATAAAACAATTGCTCTAGCTAAAAAAGAAATCAAGAAGAGAGAACCTAAATTAAGAAAAACAGAATTAGAAACAAGAGCTTCTAAGATTGCAATAGCAGCTATATTTTATGGAGACTTAAAAAATAATAGATCTAACAATGTAATCTTTGATCTTAAAAAATTTGTTTCATTTGAAGGAGACACAGGACCATATATTCAATATAGTTATGCAAGAGCAACTTCTATTTTAAAGAAAGCAAAAGCTTCAGGTAAATTTGAAGTTCCTGATTTAGAAAAAAAGGAATTAGATTTAGTAAAAAAACTTTCAATGTTTTCAGACGTTGCTTTCAAGGCTTATGAAAGCATGAACCCGTCGATGATTGCAAATTATGCTTTCCAACTTGCAAAATTATTCAATGAATTTTATCATGTTTGTCCAGTCATTGGATCAGAACAAGAAGCTTTTAGATTAGCTTTAACCGAGGCGTTTAGACAAATTTTAAAAAACGCTTTAAAATTATTAGGAATAGAAACTCTCGAGAAGATGTAAGGAAAAATTATTTAAACTAATTTCTAGTTAAAATAATATATAATTAATTATTTGGTTATATGTAATTAAATAAAAAAAGGAGGTAAAAGTGGTTCAAACAAAAAAAATGAACGAAGTTTTCTTTGCAAAACTTTTGAAAGAATTTACTGTTGCTGGTGAGCTTGTTAGAGCACGTCAGGAAGAAAAACAAAGTCTTTTAAATGAATTTGATCAAGAATCTAAACGTTTCTTCTTTGGTAGAATATCTGAAAGAGCATTAATTTCTTCTGTTAAAAAAACTAACAAAGAACTTGTAAGGTTAAATAAAGAAATTAAAAAGAACATCGCAAGATCTAGAAGTGCTTCAGATAGAGCAATGAAACTTGTGTCAGCACAAGCACCTATTGGTTACAGAGCAACTTTATCCGGAATTACTGGCGGTAAAAAGAAAAAGAAAGCTGTTAAGAAAAAGAAGGTTGTGAAAAAGAAACCTGCTAAGAAAAAGAAAGCAGTTAAGAAAAGAAAGCCTGCAAAAAAGAAGAAAGTTGTGAAGAAAAAAGCAGTTAAGAGAAAACCAGTGAAAAGGAAAGTCGCAAAGAAGAAGCCTGTAAAAAGAAAGATCGTTCGAAAAAAGAAAAAGCGATAACTTTTTTATTTATTTTTTAATTTTATTTTTTACTATTTTTATTTATTTCCTGAAAGAGCAGAGAGAATTAACTATTAATTATTCTATTAAATATTTTATATAACCTTGATTTTTTGCCATATTCTTGTGGTGTTTGAGTTGTAAAATTAAAACCCTGCATATTTCCTTCATTCCATGTGATGGTTTCAATTACAGAATCCCAATTATCTCCTTCTTTTTTTACCAAATGATTAAATTCAATATAATCTAAAGGAACAGTTGTAACACTTGCAATTCTTTCTAAAGCTTCTTCAAATCCATTTGCTTTTACTTCTCCAAATGCGTTATAAAAAACTCTACACATGGGTGGCCTAATATAACATTGATGTTTTAAACCAATGCTTTTAACTTCTCCAACTGTATTTCCTTCAAAGATTATTTTAGTTGGGCTAAAAGGGTTTTGATCAGTTACAGCATTCCTTTTATCAAAATCATTAGGGTCTATTTCAGGTAGATGTTGCCTTATATCAAATTGAATTCTTTTTTGAGGTCCCATAAAATTATCTTGGTTTAATCATTTTTAAAGATTAGTATTTTAATATTTTTTAAAAAACTGTGTCTAGATTAAGTGTAGAAAAAGAATTACTTAACAGCTTTCATTTCTTTCCAAGCTAAATTAAATAGTTGCTCTAGAGCCTGAGCAAAGAATTCAGTATTAATCCAAATACCAATATCATAATTTGGATGGAACTTTTCATCATCTAATAACATAAACATTAATTGATTTCCATCAATAACAACAAATCTTGCCTTCATACCTTCTAACTTTTTAACTTCTCCAACTTTCTTAAATTCTTTTGCAATCTTTAAATTGTTTTTATCAATAGGTGCAGCAATTCTAATCTTAACACCTCTCTTCTTACACTTTTCTAAACTTGGTAAAAGAGCTTCAAACTTTCTATTTAATCCTTCTGCTGTTGTAATAATTGTAATTGTTTTTTCAGCTTCTCTAATCATCATATCTAAATGATTATACAAGTTTTGTCTTCCTTTCAAACTTCCAGATAAATCAGAAGGTTCAACAAATTTTATTCCTTTAGTAAATAATACTTTAAGTTCTTCAAGAACATCATCTCCTTTTAATTTCTCAAGTCTCTTTGTTCTTTCTTGAGCAGATCTCATTAAATTCTTTTTTACCCTTTCAACAACTTCTTCAGGTTTTAGAGCTACAAATTTAATAGGTTTACCAAGTTTCATAACAATGAAACCTTTTTTCTCAAGAGATTCTAAAATATCATATGTTCTAGATCTTGGAACATCAGAAATACTACTTAACTCTCCAGCAGTAGAAGTTCCCCTAGAAAGCAACGCTGTCCATACTTTAACTTCATATAGGTTCAAGTCGAAGATTTTCCTCAACCGACTTAAAAATTCATCTTTTACTATCATTTTCCTCCTCTTATTTGGTGATTTTTCTTTTTAAAGATTGTTATGATCTAAACAGGACAATTACAATACCTCACTAATTGGTAGTTATAATGCCTATCTCACCTTTTTGATCTTTTATTTTAAAGTCAATTTTGTTTTTAAATCTTTCCTTACCAGTTGTAACAATTTCAATAGTTTTTGAATTTGTACGCTCTTTTAAGAAATCTATTTGAGAATCTAATATTTTTTTGAATTTGTCGTCTGTAATAATACTTGTTTCAACAAGGTCTTTTATGTTTAACCCAAGCTTTTTTCTAAAGGCCTGAACTTTTCTAGACATCTCTCTAGCATATCCTTCTGACTCTAATTCAGGAGTAAGCTTAGTATCTAATTCTATCTTAGGAGTCTCATCTTTAGATACAATATTTTTAATTTCCTTAACATTTAATTGTTTTTTAATAATTTCCAAGCATTTTTTATCAATAGGTTTAGAATATGATATTGTAACAAGAGGTAAAGGCCATTTTAATCCAACTTTTTCTCTATCTCTTTCTGCTAAACCTTTTTCTATAATCATAAAGACATGTTCAAAATCAGATTCTAATGGTTTTTTAATTAATTTAGAATCTGCCTTAGGCCATTTACACATATGAATACTTTCTTCTTTCAAATCATATTTTTCTTTTAATTTTTGATAAAGATGTTCTGTAATATATGGGCAAGTAATAGAAAGCATTTTCAATGAATTAATCAAAACTTCAAAAATAACTTCAAAGACTTCTTTTTCATTTGTTCTATCTCTTGTAAGTTGAATATATCTTCTACTTAAGTCTAAAAATAAATCTTCTACAAGTTTTGGAGCCTTATCTAAATAAAATTTGTCCATATTCTCTGTTGTTTGATTTATTGTTGAATTTAATCTAGAAAGAATCCATTTATCTTCTGATTCAAGTTTAGAAGGAATTTTTTTATCTAATTTATCACAATAATTCAAAAGATAATTTGTAACATTTAACAAAACATTCAATTCTCTATATTTTAGCTTAATTTCTTCCCATGAAAAACTCATATCTTCTCCAGCAGTATTATTAGTAGTATATAATCTAAGAGTATCTACGCCATATTTATCAAGAACTTCTTTTGGAGAAATAATATTACCTATACTCTTACTCATCTTTACTCCTTTATAATCTCTAAGCATACCATGAGCATACATTGCTTTGAAGCAATTCTTTCCTCTAGAAATGTTTGAAACAAGTTGTAACATATAGAACCATAATCTTGTCTGTTCTGTAGCTTCTAAAACCAAATCAGCTGGCCAAAATCTCTTGAAATCTTCTTCACTTTTTGGAAAATTTAAACAATTCCATGAAGCAACACCTGAATCTACCCAAACATCAATAATATCTGGAATTCTTTTTTGTTGCTTACCACATTCACATTTGATAGTTAATTCATCTATCCAAGGTCTATGAAGATTTTCAGGAACTTTTCCTGTTAATTCTTTAAGTTCCTTAACAGAACCTACAACAGTGTATTTTTCACATGAATCACATTTCCACACAGGGAAAGGAGCTCCCCAATATCTTTGTCTTGTAACAGAATTATCTTTAAGATTTTTTATCCAAAGTTGATATCTATCTTTTATTTCTTTAGGAACATAGAAAATTTCTTCACTTTGTTTTAACATTTTTGGAACTAAATCTTCTACCTTGAAGAACCATTGATTTGTTGTTCTAAATATAATTGGTTTATGACATCTCCAACAATGGGCATAATCATGAACTATTTTTTCTTTACCTACTAAATTTCCTACTTCATCTAATGCTTTAATGAATTTGTAATTATCTTCTTTTGCATTCAAATCTTTGAATTTACCCATTTCTTTTGGATAATTTCCTTGTTGTGTTAAATTATTGAAAGCAGGAATTTTATTTTGTCTTCCAATTTCATAATCTTCAGGACCACAACCAGGGGCCATATGAACCAAACCTGTTCCAGCACTTAAATTAACAAATTCTTCTGAAAGTACAACAGAGAAAGCAGCTTTTGATTTCTTTTTAATATCATCATAAACATTTTTTAATTCATCATAGAATGGATGAACATATCTTGTTCCTTTCAAATCTTTTCCTTTAAATTCTTCTAAGATTTTGAATTTCTCTTGTCCTGTCTTATTCATAACTTCTTCTACAAGTTCTTTAGCTAAGATCCAAACTTCTTTTCCAACCTGAACTTTAACATAATCTAATTTTGGATTAACCATAACACCTAAGTTATATGCAATTGTCCAAGGAGTTGTTGTCCAGATAATCAAATATTCATTTTCTTTATCTTCCACCTTAAATTTAACAAAAATAGATTCATCTTTTACATTTTCATATTCTAGTTCATGTTTTGCCAAGGCTGTTTCACATTGAGCACACCAAGTCATAACTTTTTTACCTAAGTAAAGTCTTTTATTTTCATGTGCTTTTTTAATTAACCACCATTCCCCCTCAATATATTCAGGAGTAATTGGCATGTATGGATTTTCATGATCTAAGGTTACAGCTAATCTATCAAATTCCTTATTCATTTGACCCATCATTTCTAGAGAAAATTCTTCACATTCTTTTACAAATTTACCAACCCCAAATTTTTCAATATCTTCTTTATCTTTAAGATTATGTTTCTTTTGAATATTATGGGCAGTTGGAAGGCCATGCATATCATATCCACCTCTGTCCCAAACATCAAAATCATTCATTCTTTTATATCTTAAAATTTGATCTTTCAAAACTTGATTCCAAGCAGTACCCATATGAATTCTTCCAGAAGTATAAGGGGGCCCATCTAAAAAATAGAATTTTTTCTTACCTTTTAATGCTTTTCTAGTTCTTTTTAAGATTTCTTTATCTTTCCAAAAATCAAAGATTTCTTCTTCTACTTTTTTAAAATCATACATATTACGCTTAAGAATATTCTATTTATAAAAATTAGTGTTTAGCACATAAATCCTTAAAAAAGAAATATGCTAATTAATATCCTATGGAAGATATTCAAGCAAAAATTAAGGAACTTGAAGAAAACGGAACAGGAATATTCAATTTTGCAGATGAATTATTAACAGATTCTACCTTTTATCAAAAATATTTCTTATATCCTGATAAAGCAATGAAGCTTAAAGATATTGGTTTAATAAAAGAAGTATTATACAGAGTAATGCATAATCAGGAAAGAGTCTTTATTACAGATACTCTTTCAGAACTTCGTTCTCGACAAAATGGAGCTTTGCGGGAATAATAATACAATAAGGTTTCTTAACTCCTGTAAATTCTCTTAATTCTTCAATACTTCTATATAGAATTTTTCTGTGTTTTGTTGCTAAAGATTGACAAACAACTAATTTGCTTAAGTTTATCTTATGAATTTTAGCAGCATCTTCAAGTTGTTCTAAAGCTTCTGGAAAATCTAATCCAATATCCATTAAAATTAAACTATGTGCATTAATTGAATTATTATCTTTTACAACTTTCATAAAACTATCTGGTTCATAATTTCTTTTCCAAGCAGGCATTGAAGCTATTTTTCCAAATTTATATAATTGAAGTCCTGTTTCAGCAATAGCATCAAATATAGAAGCATTGTATATAACTTTCCATCTAACTCCTGAAGCTTTTGCCTCCTGAATTAAAGAAATATGAGTTGTAGCTGTTAAAGGACTTCCATAAACAAGTAAAGCAACATCTTTTTTAGCAGCTTCATCAACAATTTCTAAAGATTCTACAAATGGTCTATCTGCAGGATAGATTTTCTTATTTCCTAATGTTTGAGTTAAATTTCCAGTTGTATATGGGAAATCAACAGTATAGTTTTCCAAATATACCTTTTTACATTTCTTTACAACTTCAAGGCCGTATTGTGAAATCCCATCAATATTTAGACCTAAACCAATTATGTATAACATAAATATAAAGAGAAATAAGAGGTTTTAAGGTTTGCTCTTAACATTTATAAAAGTAAAAAAGCTTAATTTGGCATGAGGTCGAGAAATAAAACATCTGTATTTTTTCAAAAAGTATATTCTTGGATGTTTATAGGATTAATATTATCTGCCCTAACAGCTTTAGCAGTAATAGGTATTCCAGCTCTAACAGCATTTGTTTTTGCAAATATGGCTATATTTATTGGATTATTAATAGCAGAGTTAATTTTAGTAATAGCCTTAGTAGCTGCATTAAAAAAAATATCTTCTAGAACAGCTAAAATAATGTTTGTAATATATTCTCTATTAAATGGTTTAACAATCTCTGTAGTACTTTTAGTTTACACAGGGGCTTCCGTAATCGCAACTTTCTTCATAGCAGCTATAATGTTTGGTTCGATAGCTATGTGGGGATTTTTTACAGATAAGGACCTTTCAAAATGGGGCCCTATTTTATTCATGGCTTTAATTGGATTAATTATTGCATTAGTTGTTAATATATTCTTAAAAAGTACTATGATGGATTTAATTGTTTCAATTATTGGTGTTTTATTATTCGCAGGTTTAACAGCTTACGATAACCAATATCTAAAAAGATTATCCTTAAAAATTAGCGGAAAAGAACATATAGAAAAAATGGCTATAATGGGTGCATTAAAACTTTATCTTGATTTCATAAATCTATTCTTATTCTTACTTAGAATTTTAGGTAAAAGAAGATAATTATTTTAGGCTTTTACTTGTAACCACTATCATAAATAAAAAGGCAAACAATAGAAAATCATTCCCAATAATTAAACTTAAGATAACCCCAATACCAGCGACGAGGATTATTAATTTAAACCATTTTTGGCCATCTTTAAGTTCTTCCTTTGTCTGAGAAGCTAAATAACTCCCAATTGGCCAACCTAATAACAACACAACGATTCCTATCAAAAGGCTAAATATTTCTTGCATAACAATATTTAATAATCATAGTTTTTATATTTAATTATAATGATTAACAAACGAATGGCTGGATTTATTAAAAAAGAACTTGATAGGGGAATACCTATTTCTAAAATTAAGAATTTATTATTAAGAAAAAGATCTAACCCAAAAATTGTTCAAGAAACAATAAAACATGTAATGTCCAAAAGAAAATCAAAAAAGAAATTTTCTCTTTCAAATCTTTCTAAAAAATCAAAAATTGGTATTGCAGCTTTAATAGTTATAATTGGAATAATGGTATTTTTTATTGTAAAACCTGCTCCAGAAGTTATATCTTCTAATGAACTTTCTCAAGGAATAACTATTTCAGTAGATGAGAGTGAAAAAGTAAGATTTGATCTTAATGGGGAAACAAATATTTTAACAGCAGAACTTATTTCAAATTACACAATTGAATTAGAATTTAAAAAACAAGATATTAAGATAGTAATAGGAATAGGGGATGAAAAAGAATTTGATTTAAACGAAGATTATGAAAATGATTTATTTGTAAGATTAGATAGTATAGAAAATGACTTACCGAATTTATTTTTAAAAAAAGCTGAGGAGTCTCCTTAAATGTATAAAAAATATTTAATAGTTGCTTCTAAAAAAGATCGAGCAGGAGTAAACATAACAACTCAATTAAGCCAAATAGGTAAATTTGATTTTTATTTAGTTGAAGATGAAATGATTTATACAAAAAATATTGATTTAGACAAAATTAATCAATATGATTTTATTATTTTTGCTTCAAGACATCAATCTGCTAAAGGTGGAAAAACATTATCTATTCATGCTCCAGGAAATTGGAGAAATGCAGAATATGGTGGAGAAAAAGGAAAAGTTTGCCCTGTTTCAGCTTTATTTATGAAAAAATCATTTGAAATATTAAATAAAAATACAAAAAAATATCATCTTAAAGATTATAGGGTTACTTTAGAAGCAACACATCATGGGCCTTTAATCAACAAACCATGCATGTTTATAGAAATAGGGTCAACAGAAAATGAATGGGTAAATCGAAAAGCAGGATTTGTTATTGCAAACACTATAAAAGATATTACTACTAATTTTGAACCAAGTCAATATAATGAAGTTTCAATTGGAATCGGAGGGCCTCATTATTGTCCTAATTTTAATAAAATACAATTAAACTCTAATTTTGCAATATCTCATGTAATTGCAGGTTATGCTTTACCAGCTACAGAAGAAATGATTAAAGAAGCTGTAGAGAAAACAACAGAAGATATTGATTTTGTTTTACTTGATTGGAAAGGGCTTACAAATGCAGAAGAAAGACAGAGAATAATTGCAATACTTGACAAACTTTATCTTAATTATAAAAAAACAAGCGAAGTAGACAAATAATTAACAATTAGGGGATTCAGGGTGGTCTATACAACACATTAATTTGTATTCAACACATAATTGATCAGAACAATCAGGTCTTTCACAATGACTTTCTGGCATCAAATATTTATAATCTTCAACAGACATTTTATTTCCATCAAAAGCTAATTGAGTTAGTTTAGTGTAGGTACTTTGAATATTTGGATTTGCAGAATTCAATCTTTGTTTTTTAACTTCTAATGGTTGCTCCATATATGTTGTTGAAACTTCCAGGTATGATGCTGTTGAAACTTCCTTATATGCTTTAGCATAATTTTTTAAGGAATAATGAAAGGGCATACCAGAAGATTCTCTCAAAATACTATCAAATCTATCATTAATGTGTTGAATTTCTGCAATGTTTTCTGTAGCTAAAGAAACCTTATCTAATAGAGAATATCCTTCTTCAGGTTCAACTTCTTTAACTTTAATTAATCCAAATAACTTTGTTCTCCTAGTTTCTTTATAATCATTTATGATTGTTGTAAAATTTTTCAATTCAGCAAAATCTCCAGATACATAACCTGCATCTTTTAATTCTTGTCTAAGAAATAATGTTCCTGGAGGATATCCATAAGGCCCCTTTATTGTAAATAAATTTCTTGAAATATAATCCCAATAATCATCAATTTCTTTATCTTTTGAAATTTGTTTTAATCCAGATATCCTAAGTATGTTATTAACTTCTTTTTTAAGATATTGTTCTTCAATTTGCCTTATTCCTTCATCAATTTGCTCAAGAACCTCATCATCTCCAAGATAAGTTCTTAATCCTTCTTTTGCAAGTTTATTATATTCTTGTTGAATTGTGGGATTTTCATAATTATCATAATAATTTTTTAAAAGAATTTTTTCATATTTATTTATTTTTGAAGTTAATTTTTCTCTAGCAGTTCCTAATTCCATAACTTGGTTTTCTATTTCGTCAATAGTTAATTTCGCATATGCTCCCTTCATTTCAACAATATCCATCATTTTACTGTTAATTTCAATTATTTCCTTTTCCATCTCATCAATTTTTTTAAAATCATTATCTAAGGTGGGGTCATTCAAACTTCTAAAATATTCAAATTCTTTTCTCTCCATATTACCATCCTTCACATGTTCATGTTCATGTTCAATAATCTTTAATGGATTAGTAATCTCCCTTATGGGAATTATTGTAAATGAATCTCCTTCTGTTTCAAGAATTGTTCTTCCAAAACCCATTTTAGAATCTGCAAGAGCGTAGGCTGTATCTGAATCAAATAATTCTATAATTTTTACATCTTCTAATGCTTCTGGATTTTGAGTTAAATATAAATCTGTTAAATAAATTAAATAAGGGGGGATTTGATCCTCTGTATTATATTGATCAAATTCATATTTTAAATAACTAGCTGTTGAATTAATTGTAAAATTCATTGTGGGATATTTATTTCTTAATTGGTTTAAATCTTGTATATAATTATCTGAGAGTTTATTACTAATAGGGAGGTTATGTTTGTTGAATGTAACCAATTCTTCATCATCTTTAGAAAGAATAACAAATTGCCTATAGGGATTAATTTTTATTTTTTGGTTTATTTTGTCTGAATCAAATTCGATTTCCATAGCAATGCTTTGGTAGGGATTATCATAAAATGGAAATTTAATTGAATGATCAATTAGTTTTGGATTAAAATTAAAGCCATTTTCCTGAATATTCATTCCAAAATTATCATTTGCAAGATATGTAAACTGTTTTTCTTCTCCTGATTTATGGGTTAATTTGGGTATAAGTCCATTCTTACTTCTTTCCTCTATTTTAAGATAGTTCCCCGGACCAATTGCTGTATAAAATTTATCTAGTTTATCATTATTCAAAATTTCATGTCCGGGCTCAAAATCAAGTCTGAAAAAAGATTCTCCTGCTTGAGCTTCTAAAATATCTCCTTCTTGCCTTATCCAATTACCCTTATAATTAGACATGTCTTGGCCTTTATTAGCAATTAAAATAGGGTCAAAATCTAGATCTGTTTCTAAAAGATTTTTCTTATAATTAATTTCTCCCCCAGTCAATAAAAATCCTTCAGAATTAACTTCTATAAATCCTTCTTTAAGATAAATTTCATTTGGAAGGTAAAGGTCTTTACCCACTATTGTAGTAAAAGGAGTTCCTAATGCAAAATTAAACAAGTTAGAATATACAGATAAATTAGTTCCATCTGCAATAAGTATTGCTATTTCTTTGCCATTAAAAGAAATTTTTGAATTAGGTGGGGCATCAATTGTTCTATTTCCTAATCTATAGCTTCCCCCTATATTATTTGTATAAAAATCCGCTGAAATACAGGTTAAATTATCATTAAATAAAATAAATGAAGGGTCTTCTATTTCTGGTTTTATATTTTCATAAATTTGGCCATTTACATTTAAAATAGATCCTTCTTGAATAAAATGAATTCCAATAATTGTTTCTCCCCCTTCATAGGTAAGAGATTCAACTTCTAATCCTTGCCCCACAAAAGAATTATTTGGAAAATCAAGTTGCCCACTAAAATCAGTATACTCCTCAATTATGATTCCTGCACTGGCAAAACTAAAAAAGAAAACCAATAAAATTCCAAAGATTAATATTTTTTTCATTCTAAATATTTATTTACAAAAGAAAACTCATAGTCAAAACCATTTAATCCAAATTCTTCATCTGTAACCACAAATAAAATTGTTGCATGGTCAGAACTTGTTAAATCTATTTTTAGAGAATTTTCTTCAGCAATATCTGCAATACAACTTAAGCAAAGATCTTCTCTAGTCATTTGATCTAAAGTTATTTGTTCAATAGAATTATAGATTGTTCCAATTTGAGTTTCAATTTCAATACCCTCCCAATTTTTTAAAATAGAATTACTATCTTCTTTTGAAATTGTTAAAGGATATTCTACATTTATTGAGATTTTATTTTCTCCAATTTCTATATTTGTAGTTATATTCCCCTTGGTGATATTAAATTCAGTGATATTGAGAACCTCATTTGTACAGAAGTGTAAGGTATTATCTATTGTCAAAGATATTTCTTCTGCAAGTTGTTCCTTAGATAACATAAAATTTTCCCCTTCATAATAATAAAATGCTACACCATTTTCATCAGATAAAATAGGTGAAAAATAATATCCTCCTGTTAACCCTATATAGTATAAGGCATCTATAGCCGTGTCTTCAATACATTTGTAAACCCCATCATATATTGGGGCTGTTTCAGCTGTAATTGGATCTTGATTAATTCCCTTATTGCTAGTAATATAATAAATTCCCACAATTGCAAGAATAAGAACTGCTATTATCACAAAAATAGTTATTTGACCTCTTTTATTCAACATATTTTATCCAAGAATTTTGATTATATAAAGATTATTCTACTTACAATTAGGAACATCAGGATTATCTATGCAACACATTAATTTGTATTCAACACATAATTGATCAGAACAATTTGATTTTTTACAATGATTCTCTCCCATTAAATATTTATAATCTTCAACAGACATTTTATTTGAATCAAAAGCTAATTGGGTGGCTTTTTGATACATTTCTCTAGTGGGCCTAATTCCTCCTTCTAACCACCTTTTTTTTAATTCAAGAGGTTGTTCCATAAATGTACTGGAAAATTCATTATAATCTGCAGAAGCAGCCGTATTTACATCTTCGGGATCATAGTTTCTAGCAGTGTAACTATAAAATAATCCCCCATAATTTCTTGCTAATTGATCAAAACCATTTCTAACATTTTTTAAATTAGGATTTTCTTGAATTAATTTATATGCATTGTAAAATTTCCAATAAAAATCTATTTTGTCAGTTTCTTCGGGAGGGGTTTCTAGCCAATTAAATGCTAAGTCTAAATTATCTAAATAAAACAGTTTTTCTTTAGTTGCTTCAGATAAATCTTTATTTTTTTTGAGGCTCTCTATTATAAGTGAATTTCCTACTCCTTCTTCTTCAGCTTCTTTTAATGAATATCCATAAGTATTCTGATAAAAAGTAAATCTGTCTTCATCTTCTCCATAGGTCTCAATAATAATTTTATTTAGGGCTTTATCTATATAATCTTCATTGGTTTTTTCTGAAAATATTTTAAGGCGGTCTCTGATTTCATCTTCTTTTTCTGAAAATTTTTCTTTAGCATTTACAACTAATTCATTGTATTTTTGTTGAAGGGTGGGAGATCTTTTATAAAACTCTTCCTCTATTTTAATTTGTATTGGGACAATTTCTATTTTCTTTTTTTCTATTTGTTCTAAAAGTATAGAAGAATTAGAAGTATCTCCAGTATCTAAAAAAAAGATTCTTTCATCTCTTAAATTTTTTATTTCTTCTTCAAGAAGATCATATTTAGAATAAAGTTCTTTCAAATAAGGGGTTGCTCCTAATCTTATTGTTTCTTGTTCTTTATTAATAATATTTTGATCTTTAATATGTTCATATTCGTGTGTAAATGTTTGTAGGGGTTTATTTTGTTCCCTAATTCCTGGATCAGTCAATTTACCCTCATTGGGATCTACAATTTGTCTACCAATAATAAGAATATTTCCTTCTGCTGCAGCTGCATTAAATTTATCTACTAATTGAATTTCTTCAAGTACTTCTAAAGATTGGGGGGTTTGCTGTAAAAATTGATCTGTCACATAAAGTAAATAAGGTGGAACATGATTTCCATAATATGGATTAATTTTCTCAGTACCTTGGTCTTGTGGAACAGTAAAATTAATTGTAGGATATTTTTCTCTTAATTGTTCTACTGTTTGCAATAAATTATCTTGAATTTTATTACTAATTGGAAGATCAAATTGATTGTATGTAACAATTTCTTTGTCTTCATCTGAAACCAACATATATTGCCTATATGAATTAATCCTAATATTTTGATTTGTATTTTCAGAATTAGAACTAATTTCCATTGCAACACTTTGATAATCCTTATAGGCAATATCTTCTTCAGATAAACCTTTTGAAGGACTTATTGAAACTCCTTTTTTATCATAAGATAATTTTATTTTTCCATTATAAATTTTAGTTTCTCCGTTTAAAGAAGAAACATGATCTATTTTTGGGATTAATCCTTCTTCAACTCTTTTAACAATGTTTAAACTATCTCCTTTAGATATTTCTAATATTAATTCATCTTTAGGGTCTGTATTTAATATCTCATGTCCTTCAACAAAAGTCATTTTTATATTCCCTGTTTCAGAACTTTTTATTTCTAATTTTCTCTCTGTTTGTTTTATCCAATTTCCCTCATAATTAGACAGATCTGCATCTCCTTTAGCAATAAGGATAAAATTTTCTTCTTCTTCAACTTTTAAAAAATTATTTTTATAAATAGCTACACCCTCTTCAATAACATATCCCTCTGGAACAATTTCTATTTTTCCATTTATATTTAGATCTTCTGAAATTTCAATAGACTCCCCTTCAATATAAATTGGTTTTCCAAAATCATTAAAATATCTTATTAAATCCCAATCAAAATCTTTTAATTTTGAACCATCAATTACAGTAAGATCAATGGTTTCTCCATCATAATATATTCTAGTTTTTGGGGGGATTTTTACTGTCCTATTTCCTAAATTAATTTCCATTTCCCAAAATTGGGTTCTGAAATCTGCACCAATAATTTTCGTACTAGGATCAATAATGATATATGCAATTTCTTTAGAAAATGATTGAACTGAACTAATGTAATTTTCTGATTTAAGAAAAACTCCTGAATACATATCTATAAACTCGATCATAATAATATCTTCACTTTTTGTAAGTTCTACTCCCCACCCTATAATTTCTCCTGGCTCAAATCCATAAATTTCCCCTAATTCTTCTAATTCTTCTGGGGGTTCTGGGGGGGTGTCTAAAAGAGGTCCTGCAAAAATTAAATTAGAAAAAGTAATAATTGAAATCATAAGGAAAATCATTAAAATACCTCTTTTATTTAACATAAAAAATGAAGGAAAATCTAATTTTTAAAATTATATATAATAAGAGAAAACGCCTCGAGCAGGAATCGAACCTACCAGACCCGAAAGTCCCGGATTAGCAATCCGGTGCAATACCACTATGCGATCGAGGCATAAATTTGAATATAATTGTGGGTTTTTAATCTTTTTTATCTTCATCAATAGTTCTTTCATCCTTTGTGACGTTCCACGCAAGCATTGCGCAGTATAAAGCAATATCTGAAGCTTCAAGAGAAATTTTACTACAATGATTTTTTTTAACAACTTCCTTTAATTCAGCAACTTCTTCATCAATACGTTCTAATAACTTCTCATTAGATAGGTTATCCCAATGGGGTTTATGCCTATTTGCTCTAAGCTTTCCTGCCATAATTACTCTAAAAAATTCAAGTAATTCATTTTCTTCATCATATCTGCTCATTTTTATGTTTGTTGATTTCTAGTTTATTAATAGGGTACATAAATCAAACATTTATCCAATTTATAAAGATTATGAACTGCTTAGAAACCTTTAAAAGTCGCAGACCATATCTCTTTTTATAGCGAGGTGGAGCAGTCTGGAGTGCTCGTCGGGCCCATAACCCGGAGGTCGCGTGGTTCAAATCCCGCCCTCGCTATTATATCTTTGATACTACAAATCCTTATAACTTAAAATTATTTTTATCTTTAATGAAAGGAATAGTCTCTGTTTTTGGAGAAGTTGGAGAAGGTAGATCTCCTATAATCGATGAAAATTTGGCAGATTATAATGCCAAATATATGATGACTTGTTTGGGTTGTAAAACCAGATTAGAAATTCCTTTAAATGGAACTTTCAGAAACCAAATATATGAAGACCCAGACATGGGTGCTTCAAGAGAAATAGCAGGATTGTTTTTAGATCCCTTACTTAAGTTAATTCAATGTATTGAATGCAATGCCCTTTATACTCTTTCATTGCCAGAACCTATTTTTGAAAGAACAGAACATGGAGATATCGAATTAAATCCAACTCCTGTTCCAAAATTAAAACAAGAATATGATATAAAAAATATGGAAAAAGATGTTGCAAAATCTGTAAGTCAAATAAAACCAGGATTAGTTGGTTGGCCAACACAAGCCTAAACTGTTCCTATAAAATTGTTAAAAATCTTTAAAAAGCCATGACTTTTCTTTCTACTCATGGAGGTGTTAAAATTAGGTATAGATGATGCTGGCAGAGGGCCAGTGATTGGACCTATGATTCTTGCAGGTTGTTTAATGAATTCCAAAACAGAAAGGGAATTCAAAAAATTAGGGGTTAAAGATTCTAAACAATTAACTCAAAAAAGAAGAGAATTTTTAGTTAAAATAATAAAAGAAAAATCAATATCTTTTGCAACTGCTTTAACAAGCCCTACTGAAATTGAAAATAAGTTTAATGCAGGAACAAAATTAAATGAGGTTGAAGCAATAAAAGCTGCTAAAATAATCAATAAAATAAATGATGGAAAAAGGAAAATAAAAGTAATTGTTGATTGCCCTTCTACAAGTATTGTTAAATGGACAGATTATCTAAAAACTAAAATAGACAATCTTTCAAATTTAGAAATCTCATGTGAACATAAAGCAGATCAAAATCATGCCTGTGTTTCAGCAGCTTCTGTTTTAGCTAAAATATTAAGGGAAAAAGAAATGGATAAATTAAGAAAAAAATATGGCATTGAAATTGGTTCAGGTTATCCTGCTGATCCAAACACAATTAAGTTCTTACATAAAAATATTAAAAAATATGAGAATGATGGAATTTTTAGAAAAACTTGGAAGACCTATAAAGAAGCTGTTTTAAGATCAAAACAGAAAAAATTAAAATTTTAAAGAATTCATTTCAGTTTTATTTAGTTTTTCAAGACCAGTACCTTCCTCTCCCAATATTTCTTCTTCGATTGAATGATTTCCCAATAAAAATTTAGGAAGAGATTGATTAAAAAAAGTTCTTGTAATAGCATCACAACTAATGTAAATTCCCCCAGCACAAGCAATAACAGGAGGTATTTTATCTATAAAATCTGAATTAAATAAAGCATAATTATATGCTGCATATTCGGCTATACCCAAAGTTCTATTTATTAATCCCATAAAACAAGACCTGCAATTTTATTTATAAAGCTTCTTGTGCCATCCTAATCTTTAAAAACTTCTTGAGCTAATCCTATTTATGACTTATGTAAAAAAGTTGGTGATGCATGGTTTCAAGAGTTTTGTAAAAAAAACAGAAATACCTTTTACTCCTGAAATTAATGTGGTATTAGGTCCAAATGGAAGTGGAAAAAGTAATGTTTCAGATGCTCTTTGTTTTGTTTTAGGTAGATTATCTATAAAATCTATGAGGGCTGCAAAAGCAAAGAATCTTATTTTCTTAGGTTCTAAAGCTGCAGGACCTGCTAAAGAAGCAAGTGTTGAAATTGTATTTGAAAATTCAGATAAGGCATTTTCAATAGAAGGTTCAGAAGTTTCAATAAAAAGGATTGTTAGGAAAAATGGTCAAAGTATATACAAGATAAATAACCATACAAAAACAAGGCAAGAAGTATTATCTTTATTAGCTCAAGCAGGAATAGATCCAAATGGATTCAATATTATATTACAAGGAGAAATCCAAAATCTTGTAAGTATGAGAACAGAAGATAGAAGAAAAATAATAGAAGAAGTATCTGGAATATCTATATATGAATCTAGAAAAGAAAAATCCCTTAAAGAATTAAATAAAACAGAAGAAAAATTAAAAGAAATTTCAGCTATTTTAAGAGAAAGAACCTCTTATCTAAATAATCTTGAAAAAGAAAGACAACAAGCTTTGAAATTCAAAAAACTTGAAAAAGATGCTGAAAAATACAAAGCAAGTATAATTTCTGCAGATCTTAATACAAATAAGAAAGAAGCTAACAAAATAATATCTGAAATTGAAAAGAAGAACAAAGAAATAGAAAAAGTAAAAAAGAAAATATTAACCTTTCAAACAACTGTTAAAAATTATGATTCAAGAATAACTTCTATTAATACAACCATTCAACAATCAACAGGATTAGAACAAGAAAAACTTAATCAAGAAATAACTAACATTAGAGCAAATCTTGCTGGAATTAGTGTTAATTTAGAAAATTCTGAAAACAAACTATCTCAAATATTAAAGCAAAAGCAAGAATTAGAAGAAATAATAAAAGAATCTCAAGAAGCTGTAGAAGAATTAGAAATATCTTCAAAAGATAAATCTTCTAAAAAGAAATTTAAAAAATCTAATTTAGAAGGAAAAAAGCAAGAATTAGAACAAGTAGAAGAACAAAGAAAAAGATTTTACATGATCAAATCTGATTTAAAATCTACAAAAGAAAGAATAAATGAAAAAGAATCAGAACTTCAAACATATTCAACAGAATCTGAATTTTTATTAAAACAAATAAAATCTATTTCAAGAGAACTTTTTGATAAAGGAACAGATCAAAACAAAGTGAACTCCCTAAAAACATCTTTAGAAGAAAAAAAGCAAATATTAGAAAATTTAAAGAAAAGAGAAATAGATCTTGAAAAAATAGCTTATCTAAATGAAAACGAAATAGATAAACAAAGAAAATTAATAAGTCAAATCTCTAAGATGGATATATGTCCTGTTTGCAAATCTAAAATTACTGAAGATCACCTAGAATCTATACATAAGGAGACAATGCCCCAAATAAATACTTTAGATAAACAAATATCTGATTCAGATTCTGAATTAGGAGATATATATAAGAAAAAAGAAATTCTTGAAAGAAGCATAGAACAATTAACAGAAGAGATAACCAATAGAGAATCTGATTTAATCAAGCTATTAAGCATAAAAGAAAAAGAAAATCAAATAAGAACATTACATGATAGAACTTTAAAATTAAATTCAGAAATATCTGAATTAAACCAAAAGAAAAAATTCTTAGAAAATAGATTTAATCAAGATTCAAATATAGAACAAAAATATGAAACCTTAAAAATAGAAGTCCAAGAAATTTCTATGATGAGTGATAAAGATATTTCTTCTGAATTAGCATATAAGAAAAGAGAATTTGAAAGATCTAGAATTTCATTAAAACAATTTTTAAGGGAAGAAAAAGAAGTTAGAGAAGATCTTTCTGAATTAAAAGCAAGTTTAAAAGTTAAAGAAAATCTTTTATTAAAAAAGAAAAAAGCAGAAGAAGAATTAAGTGAAAAATTCAGAAAATTGATTTCAGAGAGAGATAATTTACAAAAGAAAATAAGAGATGAAGAAATTGAAATTTCTAAAAAACAAAATGTTATCCATAATACAGAACAAGAAATTAATAATTTCAAAATAGATAAAGCAAGATTTGATGCTACTGTAGAAAACCTTGAAGTTGAAATGAAAGAATTTGAAGGGGTTGAAATAATTAAAACTAAGAAAGAAAAACTTGTTCAAAATTTAGCTAGAACTCAAGACATCTTATCTAGAATAGGAACTGTTAATTTAAGATCTTTAGAAGTTTATGATTCTGTTAAGAAAGAATATGATTCTATAAATGATAAGGTTGAAATAATTTCAAAAGAAAAAGAAGGAATTATGAAAATTATACATGAAATTGACATTAAAAAGAAGAAAGCATTTTTACAAACACTTAGTTCATTAAATGAAGTATTCTCAAGAAACTTCTCCCAATTAAGCACAAAAGGTCAAGTAAGCTTAGAGCTTGAAAATAAAAAAGAACCTTTTGAAGCAGGAGTAAATATCATTGTTAAAACAGGGCATGGTAAATATTTTGATGTAACTTCTTTATCTGGTGGAGAACAAACAATAGTCGCTCTATCATTAATATTTGCTATTCAAGACCTTAATCCATATGCCTTCTATATCTTAGATGAAATAGATGCTGCCTTGGATAAGAGGAATTCAGAGCGTCTAGCAGCCCTATTAAAGAAATACATGGCAAAAGGCCAGTATATTGTAATAACACACAATGATGAGATTATAACTCAAGCATCAGCATTATATGGGGTAAGTATGCACGATGGCATATCTAAGATAACTAGTTTAAAAATATAATATTTCTAAAAAAAAAGGGAAAGAAGAAAGTTAAATTAAAAAAATAAAAAAATAAAAAAGGATAATTAGTAGTAACTTTCTCCGAATTCTTCAGATTTTTCAGGTCTTTTTCTTAGTAATACAATTAAAATAACTAATAATACAATAAAGATTATTGCTAATATAATTGTTAATACTACGATTGCGCTTGATGCAGATCCACCTTCAACATTTGCTGTTAAAGTAACTGTGTCAAGAAGTTCTTCTCCAGAAAAGACATGTACATCAAATGTATAGTCTCCTGTAGTAGCAGCTCTTGCCATCACATTAACAGTCTTACTTGATCCTGCTGGGACAGCTATAACACCATCACTAGCACTTGTTGAAAGAGCACCAGAAGATTCAGTAACAATTCTGTAGACTACTAATTGGTTTGTAGGGTTTACTAAAAGTAATGAATAGGCTCCATTTTCTCCAGCTGCGAAAGTTTTACTATAACTAGTAACAATCACATTGCTTGAAAAATCGTTGTCTACCACTATTTGTTTCATCTCACTTACAATCATATCGTCATTTGCAACTTCTATTTCAAGGTTGTAAATACCAGATTGAGCTTCGTATGGAACTCTCAAATAAACTCTTGCACTAACAGTGTCTTCTTCATCGTCATCTTCTACTTCAACTAAATCACCAATATAAACTGTTTTTTCAATTCCTAAAGTAGCAATCTTAACAGTTAAATAAAGGTCATCAAGATAATTGTAACCTGTGTTTTTCATAACAACATCAACAGGGAAAACTTCTCCTGCTTCAACAGTTTGGCTAGTTGAAATAGCCATAACATCTACATTGTATGAAGGTCTTTGAACTTTAAGAGCAATTTCAGTATAGTCAGTTCTATAATCTCCGTTCCATATCTTCAAATAAAGATATGCATATTCACTAACTTGGTCTTTAAGTTCGTAAGGAACTCTCAAACTAAGTGTGGTTGGAGTATATCTTTGACCAGCTTCTAAATCTCCTAAAAAGGTTTCAGTATCTAAACTAACCTTATCTCCTTCAAGTTCTGCTTCGATTTTAACATCTGAGGCATCTACAAGAGAAGTAAAGTAAACCTTAATATCCAAAGTTTCACCAGCAATAACACTGATGTCTTGGTTACCTAATTCTTCGATTCCGTTAATTTCCACAAGATCTACATTTGCAATTTCAGATGTAGCACTTACTGTAGAAACTAAAAGAAACAAGCTTGCAATCACAAAGAAAAAACCTAATAGGTTTTGTGTTTTCATTTGCATTTTATTAAAATTTAATTGTCAGAAAACTTTGTTTTCTGGGTATAAACGCATACATAATTTTGTTTATAAACTTTATTGTAGTGTAATTATAAAATGACAATTTATTAACTGAGTGTTGGTTACACCTGGTGAATCCATAATAATTAAAAAGAGTTTTAACTAATATTATAAATGATCATTATAGATTGTGAAACAACAGGGGTAGATCCTAAGATAAGTTCTATTGTTTCTTTAGGTGCTGTGGATTTTAATAATCCTTCAAATACATTCTATCAAGAATGTAAGGTTTGGGAGGGGGCTGAAGTAGATCCAGAAGCATTAGCTGTCAATGGATTCACATCAGAACAGGTAACAGATCCTCAAAAACAATCTGTAGAACAATTAGCTAAGAATTTCTTAGATTGGATAAGTTCTGTTGAAAATCACACAATGTCTGGACATAATGTGTGGTTTGATATGGGATTTTTAAGAGATTCAATTGAAAGAGCTAAAATTGGTGGATATGAACTTAGAACTAGATTTGCTTCAAGAAATATAGATCTTCATTCTGAAACATATACAAATCATTTGAAAAGAGGAATTCCAATTCCATTAAAAAATAATAGAACAAATATTACTTCAGATTATGCTTTTGAATATGTTGGCCTTCCAACTGAACCAAAACCTCATTTAGCTTTAACAGGTGCTAAAATGGAGGCAGAAGCACTTTCTAGATTAATATATGGGAAAAATCTTTTACCTGAATTTGAGCAATATCCTATTCCTGATTTTTTAATCAAGTGATTTTTCTTGAATAATCCTTTTAGTATATCTTGCTATACTGCTTAAATGAGCATTCAGATTTTTATTATAATAATGTATTCTCTCATCTAAAAAATCATAACAACTTTCATCTCCTTTTACAGCTAATCTTAAAAGATATGTTCTAACAAATTCTTTGTCTAATTTACTAAAAATAATCAAATCTTGAAGATCTTCAATAAAAGCAAATTTAACAGTATATTCTTCAAATCCTAATTGAAGATTCATTTTTTTCAATTGTTTTGGATCTGAAGTGATTAATTCTAATTTCATAAAAAGTAAAGTCTAATCTCTACTTATAAAAATATATATAATAAAAAAATAAAAAGAATTAGGGTTTAAACCCTAATTATAAACTTAATAGTTCAATTTTGGTATCTGTTGTTGCAAAGTTATTAGCAACAATAACACTACATCCTGAGTCTTCTGCAGCATTAATTACAGATCTTGTAACTGTCCCATCAATAATAATGATAACTGGTGTTTGTCTGGATCTTCCTAAGAAAGATGCTAAACCTCTAGCAGGGGCATTTTTGAACTCTTTTAAATTTTCATCTAAAAGAATAGCTTTTCCACTACCTTGGTTTTTGTCTGAAAGTTCTTTAAGCTTTTTCTTATCATCTTCACTTATTTCTTTTTTTTCTGCTTTTGGAGCAGAGAAACTAGGTTTGGAAGATTTAGATTTACCAAAAAATTCTTCAGCTGTAATTTTCTTTCTTAAATTCATTAAAATTTCTTTTCCTGTTAATTCTTCAACTTCTTTTCCTTCAGGAGCCATTGCAACATACTTAAGTTTTGCATTGTCGTGCACATTTTGAGCAATAAGTTTTCCACCACGATCTCCATCCACATAAAGTGTTAAATCCTTAGTTAGGCCTAATGTCTTAATTTCTTCAGGAAGTTTTGTACCATTCATTCCAATTACATTGCTAACTCCGTTTTTTATTAGATTAATTACGTCTGCTCTTCCTTCAACAACAATTACTTCTTTACCAGAAAGGTCTCCAGCAGGTAATTTTTCAGAACCATATTCTTTAACTCCAGCTAATCTCTTTGAATCTTTAATTTCATTTGCAATTTCTCTAGAATCTGTAGCACCAGAAATATTTAACATAAGTTTCTTAGCTCTTTCAATAATATAGTCTCTTTTGCTTCCTCTAACATCTTCTATTCTCTCTATTTCAATTTGAGCATCACAAGGACCAATTCTTTCTATAGTTTCTATAGCAGCAGCTATTAAAGTTGTTTCAGATTGATCTAAAGCTGTTGGGATTTTAATCTTTCCAGCTGTTCTTTTGTCTCTTCTTTCTAAATCTACTTCAATTCTACCAATTTTTCCTTCTTTCTGCAATTCTCTCATTTCAAGGTCAGCACCAAGTAAACCTTCTGTTTGCCCAAATAGAGCTCCGATTACGTCAGGTTTTTCTAATGCTCCTTCTGCAAGAAAATCAGCATGTACCATGTATTTTATTGATACAGGACTTATTTTAGCCATATTTTGTTTTCTCCGATTTAATTTTTTAAAGTCATAATGACTTCTTAGAAAAATACTTTACTAACATAGGTTAGTTACATATGCACGTTCTTAAAAAAAGCATAAGCTTAAAATAATTTGATTGTGATGTGATAATAGTTCGATATCAGTACCTTTCTAATAATATAAAATGTCTTAACCAGTTTTTAAAGGTTTTGATGAGATTTAGTCTAAAGCTTTCTTAAGAGCATAATATTCTTTTAACATACCTAATTTTTCATATAGGCCCAATAATCTTTCTTTAATTTCCTTCTTTTCTAAGTCAGAAATGTTCATTTCAAGAAGTTTTTCATATATTCTCAATGCATTTTTTCTTTTAAGCTCTCTTTCATAAACTTCTGCCTGTCTTTTATAAAAATCTTTTACAGCAAAATAAATATCTTGTTTTTCTGTTTGATTTGCTTCTACCATAGCTCTTTTCATTGCATAATCAGCTGAATTAAATTGGCTTGCTTTAATATAAAATCCTGCAGCTTTAACAAAATGGTTATTTTTTTCAGAAAAAGCAATTGAATTTGTAGCTAAAATTTCTTCTGTTTTTCCAGCTTCATTAAACATTTTAATATTATCATAAACTTGTATTAAAATTCTTAAAGCAAATTTTTTAAGATCTAAGGGAGGACTTTGATCTAAATATCTTTCTAAAAGATCTATTTTAACAAAATCTCCTTTTCCTTCAAGTTCTTCTTCTATTTCATGTTTTAACATATTTGCCTTTAACATAAAATATAAAGTAAATTAAGAGTATTTAAGAATTATTGAGATCAAGAATTATTCTTTCTTCTTTGTGATTTCAATACACATACCTGCTGCAACAGTAGCTCCAGCATCTCTTACTGCAAATCTAGATGTAAATGGATTTTCTTTTTGAGTTTCTAAAGCTAAGTTTCCTTGAGGTTTAATTCTAACTTTAGCAACATCTCCATTTTTCAAAAAGTCAGGATTTTCTTTAATAACTTGTCCTGTTTTTGGATCAATTTGAGAAATAAGTTCTATAAATTGACATGGAACTTGAGCAGTGTGAATATGGAATACAGGTGTATATCCTTTAGCTAATACAGTTGGATGATTAATAACTGCAATTTGAGCGATAAATTCTTCTACAATTGGTATTGGTTGAGCAGCGTCACATATAACATCTCCTCTTGCAATATCTTTTTTACCAACTCCTCTAATATTAATTCCTACATTGTCACCAGCTAAACCTTCCTTTAATTGTTCATGGTGAGCTTCAATAGTTTTAACTTCTCCAGCAATTCCTTTTCCTGTTCTACCAGGTAATACCATTACTTTTTGTCCTATTTTCATAATTCCAGTTTCAATCTTTCCAACAGGAACAGTTCCAATACCTGTGATTTCATAAACATCTTGACAAGGCATTCTCATTGGTAAGTTAGTTGGTAATTCTGGTACAGGGAATAAATCAAATTGTTCTAATACTGTTGGTCCTTTATACCAATCCATATTCTTTGACTTTTCAACAACATTGTCTCCTTTTAACCCAGATACGGCAAGGAAAGTAGTTTTATCAGCAGGGATTCCTACTTGTCCTAATAATTTTGAAACATCCTCTTTAACTTTTGTGAATTTTTCTTCTTTATAATCTACAGAATCCATCTTATTAACAACAACACATAATTCCTTAACACCCATTGTTCTTAATAACCATAAATGTTCTGTTGTTTGAGGTTGAACACCTGCAGGAGCAGCAATAACTAAAAATGCAGCGTCTGCTTGAGAAGCTCCAGTGATCATGTTCTTAACAAAATCTCTGTGTCCTGGTGCGTCAATAATTGTAACTTGGAATTTTTGAGTCATAATTTTCTTATAAGCTAAATCAATTGTAACTCCTCTTTCTCTTTCTTCTTTAATCTTATCCATAACATATGCAAACTCAAATCCAACCTTACCATGCTTTTCAGCTTCTTCTTTATATTTTTTCATTTCTTGTTCTGAAACAGCTCCGCTACTGAATAAAAGTTGACCAACTACTGTTGATTTTCCTGCATCAACGTGTCCAACGAACACTGTATTCATGTTTGGTTTTTCTTTTGCCATGTTAATAATATAAGTTTAACTGTTCCTTTAAAAAAAATTATGTTTATAAAGTTTCCTATTATTTGTTTATTATGGAGTTGACGGCATTACAATATATTTTCTTAGGAATCATACAGGGAATTACTGAATGGTTACCTATAAGTTCAAGTGGTATGATTACTTTAATTTTATCAAATTTTTATTCAATTACCGACGTTGGGGTTATTATTAGAACAGCTCTTTTTTTACATCTTGGAACTTTTTTAGCAGCCTTAATTTACTTTAAAAAACCTGTTTGGAAATTAACAAAAACGATTTTTAATTATAAAAAACAAGACAATGAAACTAAAAAAATATTTAATTTTATTTTGATTTCTACAATCATTACTGGGGTGATTGGGCTTGCAATAATTAAACTTTTTTCTTCCCTAAATAATTTAGAAATTACTGGAAAAACAGTTTCTCTTGTCGTCGGTATTTTATTATTAATTACAGGGATAATTCAAATAAAAACAAAAAGATCTGGAATTAGAAAAGAAAGAAATTTAAAAAATCGTGACGGAATTTATTTGGGAATTTTTCAAGGACTTGCAACCTTTCCTGGGTTATCAAGATCTGGAATAACTGTTTCCACATTATTATTAAGAAAGTTCGACGATACTTCTGCTTTAAGACTTAGTTTTTTAATGAGTCTGCCAATTGTTTTAATTGGAAATATTATTTTAAATTTAGAAGATTTTATTTTTTCAACAACAGCCTTATGGGCTCTTCTAGCTTCTTTTGTATTTGGGTTGATTACAATACATGGGATGATTAAATTATCTAAGAAAATTAACTTTGGATGGTTTATCGCAATCTTTGCAATGCTAATGGTAATAAGTGTTTTAGTTTAACAATTCTTATAAAGCCTTAATTTTTCTAATTTAGATGAGTAATAAAAAAAGGCCTGAAACAAAAGCTAAATCAAAGTTAGCAAAAGTTATAGCAAATCAATTAGATCTCCCTCCTCAAATAACTGTAAAAGTTCTAGGATTTGAACAAACACAAGAAGATCCCAACTATGTTTTTAGTATTAATTATGCTGTTTATAACCATGGAATTCAGCAAAGAACTCGTAGAGAAGATTTTGTAATTCCTGGAAATAATTATGTAGATATTTTTGGAAAAAATTAGGAGAGGTTGTTGCTTAAAATGACAAAAAGATTAGATTTAACAAAAGCAGACCATATTAAAACAGGAGTAAATAGTTTAATTTATCCCCGTGGAAATAGGATTATAAAAGTAAGAAGAGGGCTTGCTTATTTTATGGCAAGAAACGCTGTGGAAGAAGAATACAAGGTTCATCAAGATCTTTATGATTTGGGCATAAATGTTCCAGAACCACATGGGATCATAAAACTTAGAATAAATGGACTTCCAAATTATGGTTTAGAAATGGATTTAATTAAAGGGATTAACTTATCTAAATTAAATTTATCTTTTTTATATAAGAGAATGGAACATGAAGTGCAAAAAGCAGAAGATTTAGGATTTAATTTAATAGATAGATTTGCATATAATGCAATGGTAAATAGATTTGGAAAAGTTTTTCTTATTGATTTTGAAGGTTGCAAATCTCCTAAAAATTAATTGTATTAGAATTATTGGTTTTCACTCAATCCTTTTCTTTCTCTTATCTTTCTAATAATATCATCTTTCATTCCAGCAGGAACTTTTTCAAATAACTGATCAGATAAAGAAGAAACCCCTCTACCTTCTGTAGAAGATCTAAGATCATTTGACCATCCAATCATTTCTGAAACAGGAAGTTTAGCTTTCATTTTTGCAGTGCTTCCTTCTTGTTCAATGTCAATCATTTGCCCTCTTTTACTGCTAACTAATTTTGTAACTGTTCCTAAAAATTGATCTGGCATTTCAATAACGTGAATTTGTAAAGGTTCAAATAAAGATGGAAGAGCTTCTTTCATTGCAGCTTTAATACCATCTCTAACAGCAGGATATATTTGAGCAGGCCCTCTGTGGATAGCATCTTCGTGAAGTTTAACATCTGTTAATGTAACTTTTACTCTCATACATGGTTCTCTTGCTAAAGGTCCAGCATCTATAACCATTTCAAAAGCATCTAAAACCATTTCCATAACTTCTCCGATATGGACTTCTCCTCTTGTTTCATCTAAAAATAAATTTCCTTTGTAAATATCTCTAATATTTCTAATTTCATCTCCCTTCCATCCAAGTTCAGTAAACTTTTCAGCAATTTCTTTATCTTTCTTTTTAATTCTTTTTTCAGGAAGATCCCCACTTCTTATTCCTTCTGCAACATTTTCATCTAAAGGTTCAATTTTAATATAAAAACTATTATGCTTGTTAGGACTTCTTCCTTCTTTAGGCGGACTAGCTGTTCCAACTGTTTCTCTATACACAACAATTGGTGGAGAAGTTTTAATATCTAAACCTTTTTCAGATTTAATTCTATTTTCAATAATTTCTAAATGTAATTCACCCATACCAGACATTAAACTTTCACCTGTTTGATCATTAATTTCAATTTTAATAGAAGGATCTTCCTTCCCAATTTGTTTTAAAACCTCTACTAATTTAGGTAAGTCTGCAGCTTTTGTAGCTTCAATAGATTTTGTAACAACAGGATCAAATAAATGTTTAATAGCTTCAAAAGGTTCTATTGGTTTTGAACTAACTGTTTCACCTGCAAAAACATCTTTTAAACCAACAACTCCAACAATATTTCCAGCAACTACTTCATCTACAATAAATCTTTGAGCTCCCTTGTAAACAGAAACTTGTTGTAATCTCACATTTCTTTTTGCAAGATTCATATAAACTTCATCTCCTTGTTTTAAAGTACCTGAAAATAATCTACCTGCAGCAACTTCTCCTGCATGTTTATCAACCACAATTTTAATAGGAACAAAAACAGGAATTCCTTTTGGATCACAATTTATTAATGATTTTCCTAATTCAGAATCTTCTTCTCCATGCCATATTTTCGGAATTCTATATTCTTGAGCATCAACAGGATTTGGATGGTGTTTAACAGACATTTCTAAAACAACTTCATGTAAAGGAGCTTTCTTAGCAAGCGCTTTTACTTTTTCATCAATTTCTTCATCTGTTCCTTGGTAAGCTTCAATAATTTCATCAAACTTAATCCCTTTTTCTTTCATATATGGGAAACTTAATGCCCAATTATGAAATGCAGAACCAAATGCAACACTTCCTTCTTCAACACTTACTCCCCATTTATTCTTATATCCTTCAGGAGCAATATCATATATTAAGCTATTAATATGCTCAATAATAGAAATGAATTTCTTTTGCATAGCTTCAGGAGTTAACTTAACTTCTTTAATTAATCTATCAACTTTATTAATAAATAAAACAGGTTTAACAAGTTCCTTAAGAGATTGTCTAATAACAGTCTCTGTTTGAGGCATAACACCTTCAACAGCACAAGCAAGCACTACTGAACCATCAACAGCCCTCATAGCTCTTGTAACATCTCCACCAAAGTCTACATGTCCTGGAGTATCAATCAAATTAATTAAATAATCTTCATCCCCAATTTGATGAACCATAGATACAGATGCTGAATCAATTGTAATTCCTCTAGAAGATTCATCTTCATGAAAATCTAAAGCTCTTTGTTTTCCTGCAGATTCTTCTGAAAGCATTCCTGCTCCTGCAAGAAGATTATCTGAGAAAGTTGTTTTACCGTGATCAATATGTGCTGCAATAGCTATATTTCTAATTTGTTTAGGAAAATTCATTAATTCTTGAATCTTTTTTGCTTTTTCGTCTGCCATTATATTATGTTTAACTTCTCTTTTTAAGAAGTGAATACATAAGAATAAGAAAAATGCTTTTTAAAGTTTTGTAATAAAATTATCTAGCAGAATCAGCTTGTTTCTCGGATTCATTTCTTTTTTTAAACGCAAAACTATCTCCATTTTTATCTGCAGCTAACATTATTTCATCTGCAAGTCCTTGGGCAATTGTTTTCTTTTTGTTAAAAGCTTTATCAGAACCACCATGAACAAGCCATCTTAAGGAAAGATTAACTCTTCTTAATGGAGAAACATCAATAGCTTGAGGATATTTTGCACCACCATATTCAATCAATGTAACTTCATCTCTTGGAGCAGTGTTTTCAATAGCCTTAACAAAAACTTCTACAGGATTTTTACCTGTCTTTTTTTCTATTAACTTAAATGCTTCTAAAACAATTTTTGTATTTTTTGAATATTTACCGGTTGTATGTCCTAAGATTATTCTATGTTTTTTACCTCTGTGTCCTGCAACAGCAACTCTATTAATTAATCTTTCAACAATATTAACTTTAGTTTGTCCAAATTTTTGAACATTTCTTCCAAATGATTTTAAAATTAATTTAGGTTTAAGATTTATTGTAGCTCTTAATCCTTCATCTTCTACTTTTATTTCTGAAAGATCATATAAATCAAATATTTTAAAATTAGGTATTTTTATTGTTTCAGCCATTTTATCTTCTACCCTTCTCTATCTTTCCACTTACTAATCTAGCAAGAGGTTGATCATTTACTTTAAGAACTTTAAATCTAACACCAGGAATATCTCCTTTACTTCTCCCTTGTTTACCACCAATTCTTTCAATCATAACCTCATCATGTTCATCAATAAATTTTTGAGCTAAATTACCTGGAATAAAAGCAGTAACTTGTTTCCCATTTTTTGTTAATTGAACTCTGCAACATTTTCTCATAGCAGAGTTTGGTTGCTTAGCTTCTTTTTGAACTTTTTGAAGAACAATCCCTTTAGCTTGATTAGCTCCTTCTAAAGGATCTGATTTAGCATATAAATTTAGAGTTTTCACTTTATAGGCTCTGTCTTTCCATCGGAATTTTCTCCGATCCTTTATTTTTTTTAGTGCTGATTTTAATCCCATTTTATATTCTAGAGAATAGTTATTTTTATCAAAATTAGTTTAAAAAGGTTTCTTATACTATTCTAAACTCTTTCTTAAAGAAATCATGCATAATTTTTTGCATTTCAATCAATCTTCTTTTATTTCTTCCAATTAAGGCTGCTTTATTTCTAGATCCTGCAGTAAGTATAATTTCATTGCCCTCAACTTCAACTTCTTTAAATTCAACAGGGCTTACAATATTTTTAATAAATGCTTTTGCATCCTTAACATCATTAGGGAGAGCAACAACTTTTATTTTTTTTCTAAGTATTGAACCAATTCTTCTAATATTTTCAGCATCTCTTCCGAGAGATTTCATAACAAATAGTTTTGGAACTCCAAACATTATAGCATTATTATATTTAAAACAAAAGTGGGTTCTAACTCCAGTAATTTTTTCAAATAAGTTAAGATACCTCATATCTTGCATGTTTATCGTTGCCATTATAAAAATAAAATAGGGATCGAGTTTATAAATTCTACTCTTTGACTTTTTTAATTTGCTTTTTTTCAGAATCTTTTTTCACTAAAGGGCCAATCACCTTTACAAGTAATCCAGGTAAACCTGTTCCAATTGGTACAGGTTGATTAAGTATAATATTTTCAATAACACTTGATAATTCATCTTCACTTCCTTTAATAGAAGCATTAACAAATTGTTTTACAGGTGTTTCAAATGTAGCTCTAGCAAGTATAGATGATTTTTGAGCAATAATTCCCATTCTAGTAACCCCTTTAACTACTCCACTATGAGTCATAGCGTCGGAGATTAACTTAAGATGTCTTTGATCTATATCTAATCCTTGACTATTTAATACTAAATAAATTTCATTCATAATTAATTTCTTTGCAGCTTCAATTCCTAAAACAGTTGCAACTTCATGTAAATCATTTGAATTAATTTTATTTACATTAACTTCTTTAAGTTCTAAAATTTTCTTTAAGTTTGTTCCAAGAGTCATAATAATATAATCTCTTTCTTTCTTAACAATTAAGATTTGTTTTATTCCTTTTATACCAGAAATAATTGTCTTCTTAATTTTTTCCTTAAGTTTATAGATTTCCTTAAATGTAAGTTCTGAAACATCTAATAAAAGAGTACCATCTTTTTCTCTTACCTTATATCCTAAATCATGTAATTTTTCTACAGCTGTCTTTAATGACATGTGGGTTTGTCTTAATCCTTCTTTATCTACTTTAATCTGAATTCTTTTATTACTAAAGTCTAAATTAATTTCAGAAGAAATATCTCTTATTGTAACTTCTTTTATTTTCTCTGCAAAAATTCTAGCATCTTTTTCATTATTGTGCTTTGCATCTAAATAAATTTCCATTTTAGGAGAACTTGGTTTTTTACGAGCATCAAAAATTTCAATTAATCTTGGAAGACCTTGAGTAACCTGCATTTCAGAAACTCCGGCAAAATGGAATGTTCTTAAAACCATCTGTGTTGAAGGTTCTCCGAATGATTGAGCAGTAACAATTCCAATAGCTTCACCAGCTTCTAAGTCTCCATCCATATGGATTTTAGAAACATCTTTTCCATCGTCTCCATATTTGAATTGAATAATTGAATTATTACTATCTCTAACAGTGCCATCATATTCTTGTCTTAAATCTTGAAGGGCATTTGCAAGTCTTCTATATAAATAACCAGATTTAGGTGTTCTAAGTCCTGTATCCATAAGTGTAGATCTTCCTGTAATTGCTCCAAAGAAAAATTCGTCAGGTCTTAAACCTCTAATAAATGAATTTTTAATAAATCCTTTAGAATCTGGAGAAAGATCTCCTTTCTTAAATGAAGATAATGTTCTTCCAGTATATCCTATGTCAATTCTTCTACCTTCTAAATCTTGTTGACCAACACAAGAAGCCATCTGAGTAATATTTAATATATTTCCTCCACCTCCTGATTTAATCATATGTGCAACAGGATTATCTTCTGGAAAATCTTTTTTAACAACTTCTCCAATTCTTGTTCTTACTTCATTTAAAGCTTGTAATATTTTAATTTCTCTAGATTCTTCTCTTGTCTTTCCAGGAATAATTTCTAATGTTTTATTATCATAAGATTTAATTAAATCTTCTGTCTTTTTTTCCGCCTTCTTAATAATTTCTTTTCCAGAATCTATAATTTTTTGATCTAAATCTAAATCTTCTAAAGCAATAGTAATTCCTCTTTCTGTTAAATAATTTTTACCAACATTAAATACATTTTTTATTGTCTTAAAAGTTTCATCTCTTCCAACAGTAAGATCTAAATGAGCTATTAATTCTCCATCTTCTGTTCCAAATGCTGTTTTATCAATAGCACCTTTTACAAAATTTCCATTTTTAATAGTCATAGAACTGTTTTCAAAATCAATTTTTGGAAATACCTTTGAGAATAATTCTCCACCAGTCATATTTTTCTTTAATGCTGGACTATAAATTCCAGATTGATATAAAACTTGATTTGCTTGTTCTTTTGTGAATGTTTGTAATCCAAATAAATAATTACCAGTAATAGCATCTCCAACACAACCAATTAAATTAGTAGAATTTTTAGGGGAAATTAAATTTTGTTTAACATCTAATAATATTTTTGCTTCAGCTCTAGCTTCTTCTGTTTGAGGGGAGTGTATATTCATTTCATCACCATCAAAATCAGCATTATATGGAGTTGCAGTAGCAGGATGTAATCTAAATGTTCTACCTGGTAAAACTTTTACATAATGGGCCATAAGACTTCCCCGATGTAAACTTGGGTGTCTATTAAATAAAACAATATCTTGGTTTTGTAAATGTCTTTCAACTCTATAACCTGGAGCTAATTCAGACATTATTTCTTCCTTTAAATCATCTGAGATCTTTTTTCTTTTTCCATCAGGTCTGATAATATAATTTGCACCAGGATATTCTCCACCATTATTAATTAATTTCTTTAAATGTTCTAAATTTAGATCTGTAACTGTTTCAGCAACAGTAACTACCTTTGCAATTTCAAAAGGAATACCCACTTCATTAATTTCTAAAGATGGATCAGGAGAAATAACTGTTCTTCCAGAATAATTAACTCTTTTACCTGCTAAGTTCTTTCTAATTCTTCCTTCCTTACCTTTAATTCTTTCTGTAATTGTTTTTAATGGTTGACCAGATCTATGTCTTGCAGGAGGAATTCTTGCAACAGTATTATCAAAGAAAGTTGTAATGTGGAATTGTAATAAATCCCATAGGTCTTCAATAATAACTTCTGGAGCTCCAGCATTTAAGTTTTCCCATAATCTTTGGTTAGCTCTTATAACATCTGAAAGTTTATGTGTTAAATCATCTTCACTTCTTTCACCAGATTCTAAAATAATACTTGGTCTAACAGTTACTGGGGGAACTAATAATGAAGTTAAAATTGCCCATTCAGGTCTTGAATTTGTTGGATCTACTCCAATTTTTCTTAATTCGTCATCTTTAATATTTGCAAGTATTTCTCTAACTTCTGTAGGGAAGATTCTTTTTTTACCTCTATAGAAACTTGTAGGTTTGTCAACTTTCATTTTTTCTTGAATTTCTTGACAATGAGGACATTTCTTCGCATCCTTAGCTTTCTTAGCTCTTTCTGTTGGAGTTAATTTTTCTAATTTTTTATCATCTAAAGTAAGTTTTCCACAATCATTACAGAAAGATCTCAATCCAATTTCAATTAAAGGAACATATTTTAAATGAACAACAGGTCTTGCAAGATCAATACTTCCTGGATGTCCTAAACATTCTTTTAATCTTCCTCCACAAGTTCTACATCTAACACCTGGATCAATAGCTCCAAGTCTTAAATCCATTAAACCACCATCAACAGGATATCCATCAATATCATATAATTCAGGAGTAACTATTTTTGCAGATGAAAGTTTCTTAATTTGTTCAGGACTAATTAAGGAAAACTTAATTTTCTGAACTCTTTTCTTAATAATTGGTATCATTTTATTCGTATTTATTTTTTAATTTAAAGCTTGTATGTATGTGTAATCCTTGTAATTCTTCTAATAATAATTTAAAGGCATAAGATACTTCGACAAATTCAATTTCTTCACTATTACATATAGGACAAATAATTCTACTTCTAATAGTATCATTTATTCCAATGGAACCACATTTTGAACATATAGGTAATGAAACTTTATCAGAATCATATCTTTCTTTTAATAATAATGAAGCTCCATGAGCAACTAAAGCTTGCTGTTCCATTTCTCCTAATCTTAATGCCCCACCTCTAGATCTTCCTTCAATAGGTTGTCTTGTTAATAATGCTACTTTACCAGAAGCTCTTCCATGTAACTTATTTGCAACCATATATTTTAATTTTAGATAATATAAATTTCCAATGAATATTTTAGCTTCCATTTTTTCACCAGTGATAGGATTATACATAACTTCTTTTCCATCAAATCTAAATCCAACTTGTTTTAATTGATTTTCAAGTTCTTTTTTACTTTGACCTGAGAAAGAAGTACCATCAACAACCTTACCTGTTAAACAACCTACTTTACCTGCAAGTAATTCTAATAAATATCCTACAGTCATACGACTTGGTAATCCGTGTGGATTGAAAATAACATCTGGTTTAATACCATTTGCAGTAAAAGGAACATCTTTTTCAGGAACAATCATTCCAATAACTCCTTTCTGACCATGGGATGTAGCAAATTTATCTCCTAATTCTGGAATTCTTTGTTCTCTTGTTTTAACTTGAACAGCTTTATTTCCTTCTTGGTCTTCTGTAATAAATACACTATCTACAATTCCTTTTTCTTCTTGTCTCATTGTAACACTAGATTCTTTCTTTGCTTTAACAGAAATATCTCTAGCTTCAGATAAGAATTTTGGAGGAGACATTTTACCAATAAGAACTTCACCTTCATCCATTTCAGCTTCAGGATAAACAACTCCATCTGCTTCTAATAATTTGTAACTTTCTTCAGTCCTATAACCAGAAGCTTCTTTTTCAGGAATAGCCACTTCATCTTTTAATCCACCTGCATAATTCATTTCAATAGCTGAATAAGGTCTAAAGTAGAAACTTCTTCCAACTCCTCTATCTAAACTTCCTTTATTGAATACAAGAGCATCTTCCATATTATATCCTTTATATGTCATAATTGCAACAACAAGATTTTGTCCTGCAGGATATGTTTGAAGAGTATCATATATGAAACTTCTTACAATTGGTTTTTGAGGATATTGTAAAACACTAACGTCTGTATCTAATCTAGATAAATAATTTGCAGCATATAAACCAAGAGCTTGTTTCTGAGTTTTACTTCCTCTATTTAATCTAGAACTCTGATCATGATTTCCATATGGAACAAGAGAGGTAACAACTCCAAATAAATCCACACTATCAATAGAAACGTGTGTATGTTCAGGTGTTATTTCTTCTTCATAAAGTGCAACTAAAGCATTTTCTTCTTCAGCAGCGTCTAAATATTCAATAATTCCTTTTTCAATTAAATTTCTCCAAGTTAATTGATTTTGTTCTAATTGAACTAAATGTTCATTCTTTAATCTAGATTGTCCATTTTCAACAATTATTAATGGTCTAAGAACTCTTCCAGGTTCAGAAGTAATTAGAATAATTTGGAATGCATCATCATCTCTTACATTTAACTGTTCTGGGAATTCGCCATGTCTTCTTTTTTCTCTTAATTGTTTTACAAAATCCTTACTATCCTTAACATTACCAACAAATAAACCATTAAGGAAAACTTCTCTTCCTTCAAAACCATCTTTTTCAAGACCTATTGTTTCTAAATCTTTCAAAAAAGTTTCTACATTAAGATTAAATCTTGTTGATACTCTACTAAGAAGAGCTAAATTTTTTCTTAATCCAATTTCAGTACCTTCAGGAGTTTCAATAGGACAGAATCTTCCGTAATGAGTTGGATGAAGGATTCTTGCCATAAAGTTTTCTTGATCACTTGGTAACATGGAAGAAACTCTTTGTAATTGAGAAATTGTAGCTAAATAATTAGTCTTATCCATATTTTGAGTAATACCACTTCTTTCACCTGTCCAACTACCTGTAGCAATTGCAGATTCAACTCTATGTGAAAATAATGTGGATTTCGCAATTATTTTAATAGAAAAGAATTTTTTTCTTTTTGCAGATTTTTGTAATGAATATTGAATATCTCTTATTAAAATACCTAAATTAACTCTGAATAAATTTGCTAATAAATCACCTGAAAGTCTAACTCTCTTATTTGCATAATGGTCCTTATCTGTTCTTAATTTTGGATTATCTTTTGAAATTAAATATTGTTTCATTAATTTACATAATGTAACAGCTTTTTTCATTCTATCCTCGACTTTTACACCAATATGGGGGAATAAATATGAATCAATTCTTTGTTTAACTCTATCTAAAATTTCTTTTTTTGTTCCTTGTAAATTTGTTTTTTCAGCAATATACATCATAGCATCTTCTTTAGTTGCTAAATCTACAAATTCATATAAATTAACAATAACACTATCTGTTTCTTTTCCAATATATTTTGCAATATCAGATTCTTTTGTTAGACCTAATGCTTTTAAGATCACAATTGCTGGAAGATTTTTAAATCTAGAAAATGCAACTTCTAATAATCCCTCTTTACTTTCAGTGATAATAACAGGAATTCTATATGTTCCTTTTAATGAAAACATCTTAAGAACTAATTCTCCTTTAGCATTTGTTTCAACAAAAGCTTGGTTTTCAGCAAGATCTTCTGCCATAACCATAACTCTTTCATTACCTTTGATTATAAAATATCCACCAGGATCTAAGGGATCACTATGTACTTCAACAAGTTCCTTTTTTGATAATCCTTCTGTGTTACAATAATTACTTTTAACCATCACAGGGATTCTTCCTATTTCAACTTCTTCAGAATCAACTTGATCATCTTTTCTAACAGTAATTTCTAAAGATACAGGTGCAGAATATGTTAATTTTCTTAATCTAGCATCAGATGGCATAATAACAGAGCTACTTCCATCAGCTTCGGTAACTCTTGGTTTTCCAACCTTAATTTTTCCAAGTTTTATTTCAAAATCATCACTATTTATTGTTTCTGAAATTTCTTCTACAATTTCTTGCATTCTTTGTTCTATAAAATTATTAAATGAAGTAATATTAGATTCTACTAAAGAATGATTTTCTAAATATTTTTTCACAACTAAATGTTCTGCCTTATTAGAATTTAAACTAATCATACAACCACCCTAAAATAAAGATTTGTTTGATCCTTATCTTTTCTTTCGATTTTAATAACATCACCAATAATGCATCCTTCAGGTAAAACAGGGTCTGTAGATAATATCTTTGGTAATTGAGCTTTAGAAATATTTAATTTGATTAATAATTCTTGAGTGTCTTTTTCATTTAGCTTAGAATGTTTAGGTTGTAAAATGTGCATATTATCGAGGGAATTTGTGGGCGGTTTAATATATTTACAAATTGAGTCAATAACTTTAACAACTTGTGAATAATAAAAAAGACCAAAAATTAGTTTATAAAGGTTTTGCTTATTCAAAGGAAACCAGAAAAATGGCCCCGGAGGGATTTGAACCCCCGACACCTGGATTAAAAGTCCAGTGCTCTGCCAGACTGAGCTACGAAGCCATAAATTATAAAATAAACAGAGAGAATTAGTTTATAAAGCTTTTTTCAGCTTTTCTTCAAAGTCTTCAGAGGACATTGAACCCATAAATTGATCTACAAGCTTTCCATCTTTAAGTAAGACAAAATTAGGTATTGAGGCAACATTAAATTTCTGTGCCAAGGGATTATTTTCATCAATATTCACTTTTCCAAACTTAATTTTTCCTTTAAATTTTTCACTTAAATCATCAATTACAGGAGCCATCATTATACATGGCATACACCAATCTGCAAAAAAATCAATTAGAACAAGACCCTCTTTTGTAAGATCTTCAAATTCTTCTTTACTTAGTTCAGGAACTTTATCATTTTCAGTCATTTTATTTTGTATGAATTTTATTTTTTAAATGTTTTTATTGTTGTAGGCCTGTTGATCCAAAACCACCTTCTCCTCTAGAAGTTTCTGAAAGTTCTTTTACTTCTTCAATTTCAGGGTTTTCAATTTTCTGAATTAAAACCTGGGCAATTTTCTGACCTTTTTTTATTTCAAAATCTTGATTAGAAACATTTAGTAAAACAACAATATATTCTCCCCTATAACCTGAATCTAAAACTCCTGCCATTGTTTTTATTCCAGATTTAAAAGCAACACCAGATTTATCCCAAATAAGAGAAACATATCCTTGAGGTAATCCAATTGAAATACCTGTTTTAACCCCGACCCTATGTCCTGGTTTTAGAATTAATTCTTCTATAGAAAACAAATCCATTCCAGCATCACTATTATGGGCATATTTAGGAATTATGGCATCTTCATGTAATTTTTTAATTTGAATTTTCATGAGGTAAAGAAAAAATCTCTCTATTTAAAATCTATTATTCTAAATGAAAAGTGACACAAATTTATATGCAAACCATAAAACAATAATTGAATATAATATTGGTGCAGATCCAAATAAAAATGCAAGTAAAAGATATAATCCACAAACAGCATCAATAATACTCATCTTATCTCTAAATAAAAATCCTTTTCCAATTAAATAAAAAGAAGAAAGCAAAACATAATAAAAAATAATTTCAATATTAAAATGAACTAATGTTAAAGCTGTTAAAGAAAGTAAATCCAAGGCCATCAAAATCCAAACAATCATTTTAACTTACCCACATCTAGATGAACCACAACTAGTACAGATAAGGCAACCTTCTTGATATACTATATTTTCAGAATTACATTCCCCACACTTTTGTCCTTTTCTTGCTTTTGTTCCATCAGGCACATATTTTTTTAGAGCTCTTTTTACTCCGGATTTCCAAGAATTAATATCTTCACTATCAAAATTTAAAGAATCAACCAAATTAACAACATTCTCAATAGGCATCTCATGTCTTAAAACACTTGAAATTAATTTTGCATAATTCCAAAATTCTTTGTTAAACTGATGGGAAAGGCCTCCAATAGTATTATGATATCCATATTTATCTTTATATCTAAAATCATATCTAGCTTCTCCATTTTCTTCTCTGATTTTAATAATTTGACCATATGCAATTGAAGCTGGAATTGGAAACATACCTTCATCAATTCTTCCTGTAAAAATTTCATAAGGTTTTCCTTTTTTTAAACCTACGAATGCAACCCATTTTTCTTCATTGTTATTAAATCTTTGAATTTCTGCCTTAAGAACTTGGGGTCTTTGATATGCTAATACAGGATCTTCTGGAGTTTCTTTTTTCAATTCTTTTTTACTTATTAAAACACCACTTCTAGATCCATCTCTATAAACAGTAATTCCTTTACAACCTTCTTTCCAACCTGTACGATATAATTCATCAACTAATTCTTTTGAAGCAGTACTAGGCAAATTAATAGTAACACTAATAGAATGATCTATCCATTTTTGAACAGAACCTTGCAATTTAACTTTAGCAAGCCAATCAACATCATTTGAAGTAGCCTCATAATATGGAGATTTCTTAACTATCTCATTTAATTCTTCTTGTTTTAATTGTTTAATTTCTTCAACATTATAATTATTTTTATTTAACCATATTTCAAATTTAGGATGAAATACATTATATTCCTCCCATGAATCTCCAACTTCATCTACAAAATCAACCTTCACATTTCTATCACTAGGATTAACTTTTCTTCTTCTAGTATAAACAGGTAAGAAAACAGGTTCTATTCCAGAAGTTGTTTGAGTCATAAGACTGACAGTTCCTGTTGGAGCAATTGTTAATAGAGCTATATTTCTTCTTCCATATCTCCTCATATCTTCTCCTAATTCTGGAGACTCATTAAAAAGTCTTTGAAGAAAAGGATTATTAATTTCTTTTTCAAAATCAAAGACAGGGAAAGCTCCTCTTTCTTTTGCAAGATTTACAGAGGATTTGTAAGTTTCAATAGCAAGAATTTTATGGACTTTTGTAGAAAATTCTCTTCCTTCTTCACTGCCATATTTTAAACCAAGTGCTGCAATCATATCTCCCTCAGCAGTAATTCCAATACCTGTTCGTCTTCCCTCTATACTTTTTCTCATTATATTTTGCCAAAGATTATATTCATTTCTTTTAATTTCTTCATCTTCTGGATCATTTCTTATTTTTTCAAGAATAGCATCAATTTTTTCAATTTCTAAATCAATTATATCATCCATCATCCGATGTGCATAATGAGCATGTTTTTTGAAAAGTTCAAAATCAAATTCAGCATCACTAGTAAAGGGATGTTTAACATATTCATATAAATTCAATGCCAATAATCTACAACTATCATATGGGCATAAAGGAATTTCTCCACAAGGATTTGTAGATACTGTTTTGAATCCTAAATCAGAATAACAATCTGGTAAAGATTCTCTTTGAATAGTATCCCAAAATAAAACACCTGGTTCAGCAGATTTCCAAGCATTGTGTATAATTTTATCCCAAATTTTTTGAACATTAACTTCTTTTTTAAATTTAGGATTTTCAGAATTAATTGGATATTGTTGTGTATAAGGAGTTCCTTTTTCAAGGCAATGCATAAAATCATCATTTATTTTTACAGAAATATTTGCACCTGTAACTTTTCCCTTAGTCATTTTAGCATCTATAAACTCTTCAGAATCAGGATGTTTAGCAGAAATACTAAGCATCAAAGCACCTCTTCTTCCGTCTTGAGCAACTTCTCTTGTAGAATTAGAATATCTTTCCATAAAAGGAACAATTCCTGTTGAAGTTAAAGCACTATTCTTAATAGGGCTTCCCCCTGGACGTAAATGAGATAAGTCATGACCAACTCCCCCTCTCCTTTTCATTAATTGAACTTGTTCTTGATCTACCTTCATTATTCCCCCATAAGAATCTGAATTAGATTCTGTTCCAATAACAAAACAATTTGATAAAGAAACTTTTTGGAAATTATTTCCAATTCCAGACATGGGGCTTCCCCCTGGAATAATATATTTAAAATTTTTAATTAAATTATAAATTTCTTGAGAAGAAACAGGATTAGGATATTTTTTTTCAATTTCTATTCTTGCAATTTCATTTGCAATTCTTAAATGCATTTGATCAGGAGAGTTTTCATATATTTTTCCTTCAGAATCTTTAAGAGCATATTTATTTACCCACACAGTACCTGCAAGTTCATCTCCTTTAAAATATTCTATAGATGATTTCACAGCTTCTTCATATGAATAAACTGGATATTCAAAATCTGATTTTATTTCTTGTTCTTCATGTATTGCAATTGTTTGTTCATCCATTTTAATTTAATCCTCGTAATTCTGCTTTAAAGTCTTTTATATCTTGAAAGTCTCTATACACAGAAGCAAATCGAATATAGGCTACATTATCTAATTTTTTTATTTTTTTCATAATAAGTTCTCCAACAACATGACTTTTTATTTCTTTTTTACCTTTTTTTCTTAATGTTTCTTCAATATCATTAATCATTCTGTCTATTTTTTCAGGAGAAATAGGTCTTTTTTCAAAAGCCTTGTAAATCCCCTTATCAAGTTTATTTTTATTAAACTTCTCTCTATTTCCACCTTTTTTGATTATATAAAAACTATTTTTACCAACCTTTTCATATGTTGTAAATCGTTTTCTGCATTTTGTACATTCTCTTCTCCTTCTACTACCGTCGGGAGAGGGTCTTTTGTCAGTTACCTTTGTTTTATTGTGCGAACAATATACGCAGTCCATGTTAATTTTATAGTTAATTTAAATATACAATATACGGTATGTTATAAGTAAATCATTACCCTAAGTTGTATAGAGGTTAACTTAAGAATTCATTTTTGTATATAAAGGTTTTGTATCATCGAAGGGGAGTTACTCATAATGGACTTGCACGAGAAGAATAAATTAGGTCAAAATTAAAATAATATTTAGTTTGGGGGCCGTTTTTAAGAATATAATTTCCTTTAACTATGGCATTTTTAAGAACTTCTCTAATTTGTTCAGAACTAGGATCTTCTGGGTCAGTCAATGTTCTATGTTTGAATCTATGAAACCTCTTTTCTAAATTCCCCATAAATATCTTAAGATAATTAGGTTTTTAAATATTAATCCCCAATAAATCATATTAGGAGGTAATAATGATAGGATATTTTATGTCAATTTCTGAACAATTGGGTGTTCCAATAGCTGTTCTAATATTTGTTCTTCTTTGGGAGGTTGTTTGGAAATTATTAGCTTTATGGAAAGCTGCTAGAAACAAACATGTAACTTGGTTTATTGTATTAACTATCTTTAATACAATTGGTATTTTATCTATTCTTTATATCTATGTTTTTGCAGACATGATGGGCAAAAAGAAAAAGAATAAGAAAAAACCAAGGAGAAAAAAGAAGAAATAAATTAGATTATTTAAGAATACAAATAATTAAAAATAGGAAAATTAGATCTTTTTTATGGCCTTCACAATAAGTAGAAGAAAAATAAAAGAAATATCTAAGGAGAACCCCTATATTAGTGATATTCGTATGGCTAGAGAATATGGTGCCTTAATTTTAGACCATGTTGATTCTGTAACAAGAGTATTTACTAAACAAAAATATATACTTTTTAGAACAAACCTTAAAGGAGATAAATATCCACGTGATGCACTTTGGGAAAAAGAAGGAAATAAAACTTTGGCTTGGAAGTTTATAGGATTTTTCCAACAATAGTTAAAAATTTAATTTTTTCCTTTTGAAATAACTTTTTCAATCTCTTCTTTTGTGGTTGGAGGATTATCATTCCAAAGAGGACATGCTGTTTTATATTCGCACCAATTACATAATGTAGTTTTATTAGGATTAAATACTGTTGTTGATTCTATTTTTTTTATTAATTCAAAAGTATCTTTTTTCAATTTTTCTAATTGTGCATTTGTTCTTCTAGATTGTATTTTTCTATTAAATGCAAGATAATGCCATACCAATAAAACTTCTTTATCTTGACCATATTTTTCTTTTATTGCAATAGAATAAAGTGCAAGTTGACGATCATTAGCAACTTTTTCAGGAAGGGGTAAACTGTTAGCTGTTTTATAATCATGAACCTCATATTCTTCTGTTTTCAAATTATAAACTAAACGATCAATAAATCCTTGAATTTTATATTGCCCCGTATCATCAAGATTAATCATAATTCTTTCTTCAACAGATAAAGTATTTTCATCAAAAGGAGCATGTTTCATATAATAATTAATAATAAATTTTATTCCTTTATTATAATAATCTTCCCTAGTCAAATCTTTTCTTACAATTACTATTTTTGGATCCCATGTTTCTTCCCATTTTTGCCGGTAATAACCTAAAACCTCATCAAGTTTAGGAACATATCCTTTTTTCACTTCAAGGTACACCCACTCTAAAACATCATGAGAAACTTTTCCTAAATGAATTTCAATACTTTTTTCTAGAGGGGGAATAATTTTATCTATGTATTTATATTTGAACTTTAAGGCACATTGTTCAAAAGTACTTAATCTGGAATGAGAATAGATTGGCATAATAAGATAAAGAGAGATTTATTTTATAAATCTTGCTTAGGTAAAATAGAAAGTTTTTCAGCATTTATTTGTCCTAAAATTCTTCTTCCAAAACCAGGAATATATGTTCCTTCAACTTCAAGTTTATATCCTTTTTTTTGAGCATGTTGTATTTCTTCTAAAAATTGAGGAGAACATTTTCCAGGATAGTTTACTATGAATGAATGTTGTTTTTTAGGAAAACTATCTCCAGTATAAACTAATAAATTAATTTGTAGTTTATCTCCTTCTATTACAGGTTCTGTAACTCGAGCCATAATTCCTTTTATAGATTCTTTTTCTTTATTACTTAATGGCATGTCCAAATTTCTTAAAAGATTTTTCATAAGAAGTAGCTGTTATTTTTTCTTTTTAAACCTTTTCAAAAGCTAAGTCTTGAAGGAGCTTTTTCTTCAAAAGAAAGATGAGAAGAAACCTCTATTGCTTCTAAAGTGCCTAAACAAAAACCCTCTAAATGAGGAATAAATTTTCCAATTACTAAAACTCTTTTTTGAAGTCCACTTTCAGAAGGATCTGCAGAAACATTTTCAAAATTATGGTCTTTTTTTAATTCATCCTTGTAAATAACTAAAATATATGGGTTTGAACAACTTGGTTCACTTAATCTCGGATTATGGGCTAATTTTATTGTGGTTTTATGATTTTTATGACTTACCCCATATATTCTTCCAGTAACATCAACATTTCCAGAAATATTTGAATTCCTTAATTCAAAAACAGAATATCTGTCAACCATGGCCAGAAAAAATTACTTGAAATATATAAACATATATGGGTTATAGAATAATTATTCAATAATTTCTTCATCAAGCTCTTCAATAACTTTTTGTATTAATCTTGAATCATTATGGACTATTTTTAATTGTGTCTGATAAACAGATACTTCTGAATCAGGAGTATGATGTTGCCAAGCAATAATTTTACAATCTCTATATTTAAATGTCCAAGGAAGACCAGGTCCATCTGGTTCAGATATGGTTTCAGCACCTTGACTTTTTAAATAATTCCGAATAAAAGTAAAATCTTTATCTGCTGTTTCGGGATAGTGTCTAGATTGAAAAGGAACCATATATTATCTAAGATAAATTTTTTTAAAAGTATTTATGTTCTAAAAGAGATCTATTCTAAAATCTCTCCCCAACCAATCAATCTCCAATGCCCACCAATATTTCTGGCAATTCCAAGATTATCTTTCTTTAATGCAACTAAAGGAATATTCAAATTCAATTCAACTTCTCCATCTTTTATTTTTTCAACAGTACCAACAGTAATAGTCGTATTAACACTAAGCATAAGAGTTTCTTTTAGTTTTATTGGATCAACTTTTTTATGTTCTGCAGCTCCTAAAACTTCATCAAATAATTCTGTTTTTATTTTTACCTTATTTGTAATATCTGGAAGTTTTCCTTTTAGAGAAATTAAACATCCTGTCAATGAATCAGTTTTTGTTAAATAAGGATCTAGTTCTGTTTCAATAGAAATACTTATTCCAGGTAAAACTTCTTTTACAGATTTACTTCCCTTATACAAAGATTTTATTTTAGTTGTTAAAGTTTCATAAATTTGTTGATGTGCTTTTTTAGAACTTATACCTGGTTTAATTTCTAATTCGTCTCCTACTCTTAATATACCTTTTTTCAAAATACCTCCAAGAACACCCCCATTTAATTTTTCAATTTCTTTTCCAGGTTTATTAATATCAAAACTTCTTGCAACTAAAAATATGGGGTCTGATTTTTGATCTCTTTCAGGAATTTCAATTTTACAAAGTTCTTCAAATATTTTATCTATGTTAACTCCTTGTTGGGCAGAGACAGGAATAATGGGTGAGTTTTCTGCAATACTTCCTTTTACAAATTCTTTAATTTCTTTATAACTTTCAAGAGCTCTTTTTTTGTCTACAAGATCTATTTTATTTTGAACAATAATTATATTTTTTACTTTCTTAGCTTGTAGAGCTACAAAATGTTCTCTTGTTTGAGGTTTAATACCTTCATTAGCTGCAACAACTAAAATAGCTGTATCAATAATTGCTGCTCCAGAAAGCATTGTTGCCATGAGCATTTCATGTCCCGGTGCATCTATGAAACTAACATATCTTTGGGCTTTTCCCTTTTTCTCAGCATTGTATTTATCTCCATCTTTGTAAATAGTAACATCAGCATATCCTAATTTGATTGTGATTCCTCTCTTTAATTCTTCAGAATGAGTATCTGTAAATTTACCACTAAGTCTACTAAGTAATGTTGTTTTTCCATGATCAATATGGCCTACAACACCTACATTAATTTCAGGTAATTCTTTATCTGTCATATAAAACTGAGAAATAGTTTGTTAAAAAAGGTTTGGGTTTAGTCTATATATTTTACTAAATTTTCTGAAGCACTTGCATTGTTTTCATTCAAATATGTTCTTCCAATCTTTGAGTTTGAACCATAAAAACTTTCCCAAGCACTATTTTCTAAATTTGAATCTTTACAAGAATCAAGACTTGATAAAAGCATAAGGGTTCCTACTACCCCAATTCCAAAAACAATTCTAGATGTAAGATTTTTATTTCCGCCTCTAATTTTTCCATTAAGTTTGGGCCTAAAACCATATGATTTTTGTGTTGACATTTTATATGTTTGTAAACTGTGTTGAAAATTTAGGTATTTTCACAAGTTCTTGTTTTAATTTTTCCATTCTTTGTAAAGCTAATTCAGCTCTTACTCCTGGATATAACATTAAATCTTCTCCTTCTATTATAGGTCTTGAAAATTGGTGTTTTAATTCATGTTCATATTGAGTAATTTTTTGAGCTAAATTTTTTTCATGATCTGGTAAAATCATTCCAACTCTTTTTAAATATCCTAAATTTTGATCTGCATAAGCTACTATTAAATCAATTCTTTCTGCATCTGCTTTACTATAATTAACTTGTCTTGATCTAGGTTGTCTAAAAAGTGCATTTGTATTTCTTATATTTTGTTTCATTTTATTTTTGAGAATATTTATCTAATGTATTTAATTTTTCTTCAATATCTGCTATTACTGGATGATCATTTCTTTCATTTTGATATTGGGTTTTTACCTCAAAGGAATGTCCTTCTGCTTTTGAATCAACATCAAAATATTTTCTAGCTTCACCTAATTCAACATCTACTAAACTTAATTGCCATGTAGTATATCTTTGAGGTTGAACTTCTTTTTCTGAAATATTTTCTTTATTTGATCTTAAAATTATTGGAGCGTTTGAACTAGAAGTATTAGAGAAATCCATAAATCCAGCCATTTCCCATAGTTTCGATCCTTTCACTACATTACCAATTATTTTTTTTCTCATATTATTACATCAAAATTTCTATTTATAAATGTTTCGATTATGTTACCACCTGATAGGTACAACTTTATTCTTTGTCCTTTACAGGGGCTGCTTCTTCAGCAGGTTTGTCTTCAGATTTAGGCTTATTTTGGTCTGGGAAGACCTCTGCAAGCTTTTTATTACCTTCTTTAATAACTTTTAAATTAATTTGAATAATCGCTGGAGAGATAGTATGTCCTCTTACTGTTTTTCTTAATCTTAATCCACCTGGCGTTGGATTTGATTGTTTTTTCTTACCTTCTTTTTTAGGTCTTTTTTTCATTCCTTTACCATATTTTAATAATACTCTTTTTAATCCCATCCCTGGAACATCTTTCATAGATGTAAATCCAGATTTATCACTAGCACCTGTTATTTCAAGTTCATAACCTTCTAGGTCTGGAAGAATAATTTTACCTTCAATTTTATCATGAAGATTTTTACCTACTATTTCTTCTGTCTCAAGTTCTAATTTATAGGTTTTACCTTCTTTTGTAGCTATATTAATTTTAAAAGCCATGATAATTAAATAGAAATTTGATTTTTAAAGCTTTGTCTTAAGGTTGATATTATATTCTGTGGGTTTTCCTTGTAATTCTTGGTTATGAAAACATTCATCACATGATCTAGTATTATCTTCCTTATTTTCCATAATATAATATCCCTTGCCCGGACAATCATCAATATAACATTTGAAAAATCCAACTAAGATTGTTTCTGGAAATTCATGTTCTAAAGTTTTTCCCATTTTTTATAAATTTTTAATTTTATAGATTAATAGCAATAATTAATATTATAATTGCAATCAATAATTCTAACCAGGCAACAGATCTAAGTTTTTCTATTTTCCATTTAGCCAATTTCTTAAAAAGACTTAAGCACCATTTTGGAAAAATCAAACAAGCTAGAGCTTCAATTGTAGCTAGAATTCCTAAAGTCCATAAAACACTTGATGTGTCTAACATAACCAATATAAGAATAACTTCCTTATAAATTTAATATTCATCCCTCAAACATTACAACAATCTTTTTAAACAGATTTTTCATCAGATTTTTATTGAAAATGACATCTAAAGGAAAGTCAGCTCAAATTTATGAAGCGTTAAAAGAACAACATGAAACTTCAATGTCATTTAGAGGATTTCTCCCAACTAAATCATCTATTAAAGTTAATTCTGGAAAACTTACTGTTTATGTTGAAAGTACATATGCAGAAGAATATCTTTCAAAACATTTTTTAGATGATATTGTTAATGCTGCAAGACCATTAGTCGATGGAAATGTAGAAACCATTATTAAAATAGATAAAGAATATTGTGAAAGAAATGCCCCCTTATTAGAAGAAGAAGTGAGTATAAGTTCTCAACCTCAGTCTGTAAGGTCTGCTCCAAGAAAAAGAGAACCAAGGCCGGAAGATAAAATAATTCCCTATATTAAAAGACCTCTTCAATATTAGATTAATCATGAGGGAAATTTAAGTGCTTTTGATAGGGCAAAAAGAGTTGTGAATATTGCCCTGCAAAGAGATGGGGCTAAATTACCTCAATTATGTTTTGTAGGGGACAATGGTGTTGGAAAAACAGCTCTTTTATTATATATGTCAAAAAAAATTCAAGAGGGAAATGGTTGGCCAGGATATTTAGAAATTAATGATTTTGCCAGAGCATTACAAGAAACAAAGGGAGAAGCAATGAATGAATTAGGATATATGTATAACTCAAATATTTTATTAGTAGATACATTAGAAGCTCTTAAGGGAAGAGTTGGAACTCAGAAGGTTGTTTTAAAATTAATAGAATATTCTACCTCAAGAAATATTCCATTTGTGTGTAGTTTTGCAGGAGATGTACCTTCCTTAAATAAATATTGCCAAGATTTAACTAAAACTAAAAGAGATCTTGCAAATAGAATAGGTGGTTTTGAAAAAATTATTTTAGAAGCTCCTCCAATGGGTGGAAGGCAAAAATTTATTAGAGATTTAATGAGAAAACAAGATAATATTCGAAGAGTAAAAGATCCAGACACCTTGGCAGAACACTTAAATTTAATGATACCAATGGGGCTTAGCATTAGAAGAATGGAAGGTGATCTTAAAACAGCAATAAATTATGTTGGACAACACAATGATTTTACTCCTGGAGATTTATTTAATCTTTTAGGGCATGATAAAGGTATTTTGATGGATCCTAAAACAATCATAAATACTATTGCTCAAAATAATCCAATTTCTAGGGAAGAACTTTTTAATGGTTCTGAAAGAGAAGAAGTAAGATATTATCAACAATATGTTGCCTTTGCATTAAAGGAATTAGGATATTTGAAACCTGCTCAAATTGCAATTACTATGAATACCAGTACACAGAAAGTTGCTGCCTTATTAAAGGGATTTCATCAAGATGTTAGAGAACCTGTAAAAAGAGAAAACATTTTAGGAGAATTAACAACTCAAATATTAGCTCCCCATTCACTCTAAATATTCTTGTTTAGAACATAAATGCTTATTTAGGCAAAATTTCTATATTTCTTATGGGATTTTGGTTTAACAACTTCCAAGAATTTGAAAAAAAGAAAAAAGAAGCAAATAGATTAATTTTAAATTTTTATTATTGCCCTGATGAAGGTGAAGAGCCTCAAAGTGTAAAAGTTCTTGTTCCACATAATATTGAAGTTCCAACAAATTTTATTTATAAAGATAAAGCAGATCAATTAGAAACAAAATTAGAGCAACACCCTTATCTAAGTCATTACCCTTTTGAATTAAGAGAGTTTGGCGATTTTAGAGTTGGAAAAATAACAATGCCTTATGAAACGAGATTAATTAAAAAATTACCTGCAGCATTTCAAAAAGGAAGTTATGATAGGAAATTAAGATTAGGTGGTTTCTTTCCAGATAGAAAAGTTACTCTTTCTCCAGAACTTGAACAAAGATTTAATTCAGAAGAAGTTATTGAACTTGAAAATTTAGATGAAATTAAATTTAAAAGTGGGCTTCCAGAATTTTTAGGTGATTCTATTTCAGAAGATGATGAGTATGATCCTGTTCCAGATTTTCCAAATTCAGATGAATTAAGTGCACTACCTTCTTTAGTTTTAGATATTGAAAAACCTTTTTGGAAAAAAGAATGGGAAAAAGAAATTTTAGAAAAAATATATCCTCTGAGAAAACAAGAAGCAAGATATTTAAGAAAAAAGAAAAAAACAGCAGATGATAAAAGACTTCATGCAAATAGGGCTGCAAGAATAAGAAGATTAGAAAAAAAATTAATGTATGAATGTGATGGGGTTGGAGAAGTTTGTATGGCAGATGATCAATATGATTCCCAAATATCTTCTATTACAACTACATGGAGAAGGTCTGGACAAAAAATAGATGAAGTTTACATTTTAGATCCAAATAATGAATTTATCGACGATGAATTTAAAGAATGGGGGGGATTTAAAGTTATAAGATTTGCAACAGAAGAAGAACTTGAAGAAGCATTTAAGGCTTCGGCTCATCAAAGAAAGCCAGCTATTTCATATGGGCAAAATCAAACATATGATATAACTCAAATAAGATATGCTGCAGAAGCATATAAACATAAATTTGATCCTGCTGTCCAAGATGTTCAACCTAAAAGAGATTTTATTAAAAAATCATTACAAAGATTAAGGCAAGATTGGATTTATCTTGACACATTATTTATGAACCAATCATTTAAACCATATTTAAGACAAAAAAGTCATGGAACTAGTTTAAAATTAGAGTCTTTAGCAAAATCATATGGAATTCCATTTAAGAAATCTTTAACTCATGAAGAACTTAGAGATGAAGAATTAAGAAGAATTTCTGGAGAAACATCTGAAATAAGAAAACAGGCAATGAGAAATATGTTAGATTATGCAATAGATGATGTTATTGTAACAGATGGAATTTTAGAAAAAATGGAATTTATGCCCTTTTTAGCAACAATGAAACAAGTACTTCCATTCCAAACATTAAGTGAAATAGCTTTTTCTCAAAACTCTATTCAAAAACTTCATGATTATATCCATTTTAGTGAAAAAGGAAATTTACCTTATCAAGGATATAAAGGAAAAGAAAGAGAGGATAAACTTCAAATATTTAAAAAAAGATTCCCTGTATTAAAAAGGGATAATTTTAAGGCAGCTACAGAACCTTGGAAAATTTTTACAGCATCAAAGGGGGAATATCAGGATGTTTCCCAATTTTATTTACCTCTTGAAGATTGGACAAGGGATCTTGCATTTGATATTTGGCCAAAATTAAGATTTGCACATAACGAATTAGATATAAATGGAGATACTAAGATGGCAGATTTTCAATATAGAAAAGAATTTTTAAAATCAGTTTTTGCAGATTATTATTTTGCAAGTAGAGAGGAAAAAACAAATGATTTTATGGTAAAATGGTTAGAGCTTGCAGAAAATGAAAATCAGGCATCAAATTTAGCATGGCAAGAATTTCAACCAATTATTAATAATGTAAAATATGATGATAAAACTAATTTAGTTGGTTCTTGGAGATTTTTGAAAAATCATTTTAGGAGTATTTATTCTAGATTAGGTGGAGAAGCAAGAAGATTTATTCAACCAACTGTTAGTAATAAGGAAGAAGTTTATTTTCCAGGAATAATGGAACAAGATTGTGATTTATATATGTTAAAAGAACGTGCAGATTTAATAAAACAATTATTACCTAGGGCAAGTGCTGAAAGAACATTAAATGGATTCTTAACTAATTTTGAAAATTTTGAAAATAAAGTTAAAGAAGTTGCTGAAACAGCTTTTGGAAATTCAGATGAAAGATCAGAAGATTTAGTATTAGCTTTTGTACAAAATCAAAGGGCAATGAAGGCTGCAAAAACATTTTATGCAAAATATGGAACAGATATGAGGGAAGTTAGAAGAATGATTAGTGATGGATATAGGAATTTTGCAAAAACTTTATCAGAATCTCAAGGTAAATTCTTAGAATACAAAAATGATTATATATATGTTCAAGGAGCAACAGAAATTCCTGGTGCCTTATTAGTTAGAAAGTTTGATACTTATGAAGTAAAATAATTACATTCCCCAACCGTCTTTTTCTCGCCTTTTAATCTCAGCTATTTCTTGAAGAACTTTTTTTTCACCTGGAGATAATAAATCTTTATTTTTCTTAAAACTTCTAAATTGAGATTCACCCATATCTGCATACAAATAATCTAATTCTTTTATTTTTCTTTCAAAATTTGTTCCAGGAATTGAAATAGCTAACTCTGTTCCTTCTGAAGCTTCTTCAACACTTTTATTATTTGCCTGCATATTTTTTATCTTCCCTACTTTTTCTCCTTTTGAATCAATTAAATTAATTCTTGGCTTAGCTTTGCCAGCCTCGACATTTACCCCAAAAATAGCAGGACTAGTATTTCTAAAAACATATTGATGTAGAATTTTTAATTTAAACACAGAAGATAATTCCATTAATCTTTTCTTTTCAATTTCTTTAGATTTTTCAATTCTAAATTCAACAAGATCTTCTATTAATTTGTAAACAACTTTTTCTGTAAATATTTTAATTTTACTTTTAATTTCTTTAGCTTCTTCATCAACTTCTACATTAAATCCAACAATAATTGCATCTAATTCATTTATATCTAAATTAGCTTTTGCAGAAATAAGATCTCTTTTATTTATTGAACCAATTCCAGCTTTAACAACAGGAATTTTACTTTGTTCTAACATAACTAATAGAGCTTCTAAACTTCCTAATGAATCTGCCTTTGCAATTATTCCTTGTTTAGATGTTTTAATATTTTCAGAAATTTCTTTTTTGAATTTTTCTTTAATTTCTTCTTTATTTCCTTTAAGAATTTCAAAAGGCATTCCAGGTAAAATTTCAGCCTTATTAATAAGTTGCATCCTTATTCCTGTAGAAGCTTCAACTTTCTCAGCAGGTTTAAATTTAGCACAAAGAGGTTGAATTTCTTCTAAAACTCTAATTTTTGTTATAATAGGTTCTCCATCAAAATTAGCAATAGCTATCTCATCTTTCTTATCTAATTTCCCATCATATAATATAGACTCAGCATAATTACAATCTTTTTCTTTTTTAATTTCTAAAATAACTCCTTTAGCATCTTTTCCAAGTTCTAATTTATTTCCAAGATATTTTTCACTTAATCCACAAAGCATCATAATTAATTCAGGAATACCTTCTCCTGTTTTAGCAGAACAAGGAACTAAAGCTATTTTCTGTGTAAAGTCCTCTATATTAAAATATAAATCAGATTCAAAACCATGGCTACTTAAACTTCCAATTAAAGTCATATATTTTTCATTAAATACTTGTTTAACATTTTCAGGTTGCATATCAATGCTTTTCTTTAAAGCATTATCCTGTTTTCTCCAAGAAGAAATATTATCTATTTTATTTAGAGCAATTATGAATGGGGTTTTATTATGTTTTAATATTTGAATAACCTCTGCTGTCTGAGGCTTTATCCCATCATTGATATCTATTACTAAAACAGCTAAATCTGCTAAACTTCCTCCCCTTTTTCTCAAATTTGTAAATGCTGCATGCCCAGGAGTATCTATTAATAAGAATCCAGGGATATTAAGATCAATACCTGATTTTTCAATTAAAGGACAAGCTGATTTTAATTGGCTTGCAGGATATAATGTAAATGATATTTTTTGTGTAATTCCTCCTGCTTCTCCTTCTTGAATACAGCTCTGCCTAAGTTGATCAAGGATAGATGTTTTTCCATGATCTACATGTCCTACCACTGTTACAATTGGTTGTCTAATTACCATGTATTTTCAAGAACAGTCTAATTTTTAAACCTTAATATCGGCTCTTTTTAATGGTAAGAGAATATTCAGACAACTTAAAAGACCTAGTAAAAGGATTAAAGGAAATACCTTTATCCAATAGTGCTGAGGGATATGCTATAGGACAAAAGGTTCTTTTAATTATACAAGGGCAAGGACATGGGGTTTTAGGGGGCAGAATGCCTTTTAGATTAAGAATGGGTAGTGTAGAAAGTAGATGTGCTACAAAGAAAAGAAAAGGAGATATTTCTCCTCAAAAATGTAATGCCTTGAGATTAAGAGTAACTGATTCAGGTGAAGAAAATTCAGGTTTAACCAAAAAATCAGTTGTAAGAGGTAGTTCTTTTTTATACGATTATATTCATTCAGCCTATGAAGTACATTAATTTTATCAATACATTTATTAATTAAAATCATCTTTTTGTAAGATGGTGAAGAAAAAAGAGGAAATTATCAGGCTTAAAGATGCTGCAAAGTATTATCAGATGGGAGAGGTAATTGTAAAAGCTGTAGATGGCATTGATATTTCTATTAAAAAAGGAGATTTTGTAGCTGTTATGGGTCCTTCAGGTTCAGGTAAATCAACAGCTATGAATTTAATCGGTAGTTTAGATATGGCTACAAAAGGACATATTTTTTTAGATAAGGAAGACATTTCTTTATTAGAAGAATCTGATTTAGCTCAAGTAAGAGGAAAACATATAGGATTTATTTTTCAACAATTTAATTTAATTCCCACATTAACTGTTAAAGAAAATATCATGCTTCCAATGACTTTGCAAGATACTGATAAAGAAGATAGAGAAGATAGAGTTTTAGATCTTATGAAAAAAATGGAATTATTAGATAGGGCAGAACATTATCCCAGTCAGATATCTGGGGGACAACAACAAAGAGTTGCAATTGCAAGAGCCCTAGCAAACGATCCTGAAGTTATTTTAGCAGATGAACCTACCGGAAATTTAGATACTAAAACAGGTGAAAGAGTTATGGATTTTTTAAAAAAATTAAACAAAGAAGGAAAAACGATTGTAATGGTTACTCATGATCCTGATTTAGTAAAAGCATATGCAGATGTTGTTTATTGGTTAGTAGATGGCAAGGTTCAAAAAATTACAAGAAAAAAGAAATAAAAATGGAATATGTTGTTTTCTCATTTAGAAATTTAAGAAGAAAAGGAATTAGAAGTTGGTTAACATTATTAGGAATTTTAATTGGGATAGCAGCTGTTATATCTTTAATCACAGTAGGAAGTGGATTAAAAGAAGCTGTAAATTCTCAATTTGGAGCAAGTTCAACAGAAGTAATTACCATTCAAGCAGGAGGAACTTCTTTTGGCCCTCCTGGATCAGGAGTTATAACTTCTTTAACAAAACAAGATTCTGTAGCTATAGGAAATTTAGCCTCGATAGAAGTGGCGATACCGAGAAATATAGAAATGGGGAGAATGGAATATAATGATATAGTTTTATTTGGATATGCAGGTTCTATTATAGAAGGTAAAGAAGATGAAATATATGAATTAGTAGGAGATCTAAAACCTGAATATGGTAGACTCTTAAAAACAGGAGATTTAGGAAAAGTAATGTTGGGTTATAGTTTTTATGATGGAGCTACAAATGGTTATGAAAAAGATTTAATGCCTGGAAAAACAGTTTTAATTCAAGATAAATCTTTTGAGGTTGTAGGCATTGTAGAAAAACAAGGAAGTTTAATATCAGATGGGATTATTTGGATGTATGATTCTGATTTAGATGATTTAATTGGATATGGAGATAATGTTAGTTTAATTGTTGCTAAAGTTAAAGATAAAGATTTAATGAATAGGGCTCAAGAAGAAATTGAAAGATTAATGAGAAATAGAAGGGATGTAAAAATAGGTGAAGAAGATTTCGAAGTTTCAACACCTGAAGCAACATTAGAAGATGTAAATTCTGTTTTAAATGGTATTCAAATATTTATTATTATCATAGCTTCTATATCTATATTTATTGGAATAATTGGAATAATCAATACTATGACCACTTCTGTTTTAGAAAGGAAAAAAGAAATAGGTATTATGAAAGCTATTGGAGCAAAAAATTCTCAAATATTTATGCAATTTTTTGTTGAATCAGGTTTATTGGGTTTAATAGGTGGAGCAGCAGGAATTATTTTAGGATTAATATTAGGATATGCAGGAATAGGGGCAATAAATAATTTTATTGGATCTGAAACAGCACCTCAATTAAATTTACTATTGATTTTCTTTTCATTGCTTGGAAGCTTTGTAATCGGATCATTAGCAGGAATTTTTCCAGCAATGCAAGCTGCAAAAGAAAACCCTGTTGACGCTTTAAGAGGATAAAATGATAAGTAGAGAAATTATAAATTATTCATTAAGAAACTTAAGGCAAAAAAAATTCAGAAGTTTTTTAACAATATTTTCTATATTTGCAGGAATAGTAACAATATTTATTTTCATAAGTTTTGGAGCAGGCTTATATCAATATGTAGAAGAGTTATCTTCATCTTCATCTGCTGATAAAATAATGATTATGTCTAAAGGAGGGTTTAGTGGTTTAGATCTTGCCTTTGAGCTTACAGAAGATGATTTAGAAAAAGTATCTTCAACACCAGGGGTATATGACGCTACAGGAGTATACATCAAAGCAGCTGAAGTAGGATTTAACAATCAAAAAATTTATACTTTTTTAATAGGATATGATCCGAAAGAGCCAATAATATTAGATATTTCTAATGTTGGAATCTATAATGGAAGAGAATTAAAATCTTCAGATGGTAGAAATATTTTATTGGGATACAATTATCAAATTAAAGATAGAATTTTTTCAAAACCTGTAAAATTAAATAATAATATTGAAATTAATGGTGTGGATTTTAAGGTAGTTGGTTTTTTAGATGAAATTGGAAGCCCTCCAGATGATTCCCAAATTTATATCTCTGAAAAATATGCTAAAGAATTTTATAATAATGATGATTTACCTTATAGTTATATTTTAGCCTCGGCAGATATAGATAATATGGATAGAGTTGTAAGAGATATCGAAAGGAATTTAAGAAAATCAAGGGGCTTGGAAGAAGGAAAAGAAGATTTCTTTGTTCAATCTTTTGAAGATATGATGGAAGGATTCAGTACTGCATTAAATGTTATTATTGCATTTATTATTTTAATAGCTTTGATATCTATTTTAGTATCTGCTATTAATACAGCTAATACTATGATTACCTCTGTTTTAGAAAGAGTAAAAGAAATAGGACTTATCAAATCTGTTGGAGGTAAAAACTCCGAAATATTCAAGATCTTTTTATTTGAATCTTCATTCTTAGGTTTTGTAGCAGGTGTTTTAGGAGTACTTGTTGGATGGGGATTAAGTGCATTAGGTGGAAGTATTCTTAATCAATTAGGATATGGGTTCTTATCACCATATTTCCCTATAGAACTTTTTGCAGGATGTGTTTTATTTGCTGTTTTAACAGGGGCAGTATCAGGAGTTATACCTGCAATAAATGCAACAAAGATAAATCCTGTAGAAGCATTAAGATATGAATAGAATTATTTTTTTAATAATTTTTTTTCTCTTTCTTTTTTTCTCTTATGTTTTTTAACTCTTGACCAAATAAGCCAAGCAACTAAGATTATAACAACAATATACGCAAAAACAGGTTTAGATTTTTGATCCCTTGTCAAACCTTCAAAATAAATAGGATCAAAATGAACTATTTTATCAATACTTCTTCTTGTATTTGTTTTATCAGTGTAAAATATTGATAACAAAATATCTCCTTCTTCTGAAGGTGTTGCTTCGAAACTAGCAGTAGTATATTCATTTGAATCTAAATCTCCAACAACCTTCCTATTAGCACCCTTTATGCTTAATAATTCTTGTTTAGGTATTTCAATTGTTAAAGCTTCAATATCTGATTCTCCAATATTCAAAAGTTCAAAGGTTAATTCTTTAGTATTAATATCATAATCATTAACATAAACTTCAAAATCAACTACAACATCTTCAATAGAAATATTAAACACTTTCCTAATCAAAGAAGTGTCATCTACAACACCTGGACCATATAAAATAGCTAACTCATAATTTTCATTTAAAGCATTTTGATCTATAAGAACTCTGTATCCTATCATCCAAGCATTCTCATAATTTAATAACCAAGTATTATCTGTTATTGATTTTGCAGGGTTTATTCCCTCTTCTAATGAAAAAGGATATTCTTCAACAAATTTAAAATTAGCTCCTTGGCAATCTCCTGATTCAACTCCCCCTACTTGAAAAACTAATTCAACATATTCTCCAGGAAGAGCAGGATAAGGATTTTGATTAATTAAAGTTACATCTAATGCACAATTATCTGGTATTGCACTTACTATTGTGGGCATCATAAATGCAAGCATAAATAAAATAACTATTAATCCTCTTTTCATGTTAAAATATATTATTAATTCTTTTTAAACTTTTAGATAAATCCAATTAATAATCCTACCCCTACTAAGAATAATAAGATCCCAGCAATTAAATGAAGAATTCTAATATTTTTATCTTTCCATCCTGAAACATCTGAAATTTTTGCAAATCCCCATGAAATGATTATTACAATTATTAACATTGGAAGAATAAAAATTAAGTTATAATATAGTAACCAAGGAATAGCTAATAATGTTCCAATTTGAGCTAATAATCCTGAGGCAATAATATATGGCCCTATCGTACAAGGAAGTAAAAATAATGTTACAATAAACCCAACAATAAATGCTCCTATGGGCGAAGTAATATTATCAATTATTTTTTTTGCTTTTGGTCTCATAAACATAGGCATTTCAGTTCCAATTCCACCTGGTTTATATATAAAAAAATCTTTAATATTTAACGCACCAATTATCATTGCTAATATAGCTAGACTATTATAGATGATTGTTGAATTTTGCCTTAAGAATTCAGAAAAAATTTTAAAAAATTGAACAATAATTAAACCATAAAAAAGATATCCCATATAAACTGCAAATATGAAAGATAATCCCCCAAATAAAACTTTTTTCTTATTTTTTGGATTAGAAATTAATATAGACACAAGGATCATAGTTAAAACTGCAATTGCACAGGGATTTACAGAATCTGCTAAGGCTAACATCGTTATTCTTGTAAAATTTAATACTTCTTCCATTTTAACAGTTAGTAATATTTTTTAATTCTTCAATTGCTTTAGCACCCACATATTCTTGATTATTTATAATCCATGTGGGTGTATATGGGATTTCTAAACATTTTTCAGGTTCATAATAACAATCTGTAATATTAAGGTATTCATAATTAGAACCAAATAATTCTTTCTGATATTCACAAGCATGACATCCTAATTGAATATATAATTCAGAATTTTCACCTATACATTTAGCCAAATCTTTTTCAACATTTTTTTCAGGTAAATTAATCAAAATTAGTGCTAAAGCTATAACAAATATAATAATTATAATATTGATTATTTCTTCTCTTTTTATTTTAATTTTCATTTTCTTTTGGAAGTGAATTAATATTTATTGCTTTCCCATTTATAATTGAATCAGATAATTTTTTTCTAGCACTTTTTAAAATTCGGGAGAGTGTTGGTTGGGAAATTTCCATTTTTTTACATGCTTCTTCCTGAGATAATTCTTTAAAATCAATTAATCTAATTGCTTCAAATTCATCTAAAGATAAGTTAATCTCTTCTAATTGGGAAATTGGAATTCCTTTTGGTTTAAAATATGAAGAATTAGGACGTCCTCTAATTCTTCTTCTAGCAAATGGTCTTACCATCTGTTAGATTTTCCACATCTGCCTCTTCCAGAAAATCGTCTAGGTCTAGATTCATTAGGTTCTGCATCCTTGCATTTTCCTAATTGTCTACCTGTTTTAGATCCTTTTCCTTCAGGGCCTGTTCCATCTTGGTTTGGCATTTTAATTTTTCCCTATTTTAGTTATGAATATACATTCATTAAACTATTTAAATGTTTTGTTTTGAATGGGTATTCAAAATAGAATAATAATTATCTAAAAATAAAATAATAAGAATAAAAATAAAAAATTAATAATCTGGAAGATCTTCTTTAGCTTCTTCCTTTAAGGTTTCTTGTCCAGGTGCTGGTGCAGTTTCTCCTGCTCCTGCGGAAGGTTGTTCAGATGCAACTAAATCAGCATCTTGTACAGAATTAATCATCTCCTTAAACTGAGCAAAACTTTCTGCTGGAATTCTTAATCCTTTCTTTGTTGGGCCAGTGTATTTTTCACTTTGAACAAATTCTCTTATATCTACACCAACCTTTCCATTGTACTCTCTTACTCCAACAACAATCTCTGTTACAGTGCCCTGGTATTCACCTTTTGTTATTTTTCCAATGTCTTTTTCAACCATAATATGATTTAGAAGCCTTATTTTATAAACTTATTTATTTAGAAATAATTCGGATAGTTTGTCCACCCTCTTCATATGCTCTTCTAGAATTTGAATAAGCCCCGTCTGCATCAAGATCATAGAAACCATCTCCAGGACTTAATATGGCTCCTTTTGAATAGGCTATTCCTCTTCCCCTATTTACATCTTCTATTCTAATTCTTTCAATTTGGTTATCTAAAAGGGCATTTCTTTCCATATCGCTTAATATTATTTTTTCCATTTTATAATTGATCCCTATTATCAATAAAATTCATAGTGGCCTCATTAACCAATATAGGAATTCCAAATTTTAAACTTAAATTTCTTAATTTAGCATCTAATTGTCTAGCTGTTCTAGAAGTTGCAATTGCATTATCCATTCTTTCTTCAGGAATAACATTTTCATTACTATATGTTCTTGCTATTCCACAAGCAACATAAGGTTTATCATATTTTTTAAATTGAGATTCTGTAATTAAAAGATAAGATGTCTTTATTGAAGTCATTTTATTTTGAACCAAGATTAGTATTTAAAGTTAAATACGCTCCAAGTCCATTTGTAGGATTACCTGTAATTTCAATAGACCCTTCAAATTCATCCATCTTAAAGGGAGTATAATACATAAATGAGGGAACAGGGCCATCTTCTCCATCATAAATTCCAGCACCAATCATTCCAAAGGGAGTTTTTCCTCCAACTCTTATTTCGGATTGAGTTAAACCATCTTCTTTTGTTCCTTTTCCATCCACCATTAAAGTTAAATTTCCTTTAGATTCGGCAGGTGTAAAATGTGGAAAACTAAAAGGAGGAAATACAAATAAGCCGTTTACAAAATTTCCAAATTTAGGTTTATAAAAATCTTGATTTACATCTCCAACAGCTGTTCTTGTTTTAAAGAAAAAATTACCTTCTTTAGGATTATAAACTGCAAAACCTAATGTTCCAAAATTCTCTAGTCCATGTGTATTTGCCGTCGCTGATAAATTATTCATTCTTGGACCAGTAGATCCTCCAACACTAGCATAAAAATTCTTTAGAAAATCAGTACCAAGAATTCCAATGAAGTCTGAATTTTTTAAATTAGCCTTTGAAATATTACTTGGATATAAACTTGCAGCCATAGCATATAAATTTCCTTTTGTAGCATCTGCATAAGCCCATTGTAAGGGATTTACTCCTTTTTGCATCATTTGTCCAAAATCAAAACCAAGATTTATTTCTCCTGCTTTAACAGATTTAAAAAATTCAACAGCAGCTAAATCATTTTTTGTCCAATTACCAACACCACGAATATTAAGTTGAGAGTTTCCAATATTAAAAGGTTCAGGAATACCTAACCTAATAACATCTGAAGGTTCTGGATCATTTCCACTTGCAGAGGTTAAATCATAATCAATTTCAAAATTTCCTATTTTTGTATTAAATTTTTGTGTAGAAATATGTGGTTTATTCCAATTAATATCACTTTCAGAATGTACTGATATAGGCATTTCGATTTTTTTAGGGGCAGGAATTCCTAATTCTAAGGATTTAGCCTCTAAACTAGTTGTATCGGGATCACCTGATAAGGCTCTTGTAAGTTCTGCAGCAATTAAACTTGAATTTCCCATATTTTAGGGCTAATTCAGTCCTTTTTAAACATTGCTATAGTGTTACCCCATAATAGTTACAACCAATATGGTTTATTAGAGCTTAACAAATTCTCCATTCCTAACTGTTTTAAGGATTATTGGTTTGTCCACACTATAATCTTCCCTATTGAAACTTATAATTCCACTTGCTCCAATATAATTTTGAACTTTTAATATTTCTTCTTTTAAACAATCTGGATCATAATCTGATTCTACACAACTTTCCAAAGCTTTAGCCAAGATCATGAAATTATCATAAGCTTCTGCAGCTACAAAACCTGCACTTTCTCCATATCTTGCAACGTATTTTTGTTCAAATTCTTTTTGAGCATCTAACTTTTCTTCTTCATTTAAATGCTGTAAGGTATCATATGCATCTTCTCCTAAGAAAAAATAACTTGAAATATTTCCCTTTGCATGAATAGGAAAAGCAATATCTTCTTTTATTGTGGGAATTTGTCTCAAATCTTCTTCATTTTGTCTTGTAGTTTTTCTAGATTTTCTACTTGGAAATATTTTAATAAATTCTTTTAATGTAGAATAATCCACCCTATTAATAGAGGCAGGATCACTTTTCTCTCTATCTTTTAAATAAAATGTTCTAATATATGTTCCCCCATCTCCTATTAGACTCGCTCTCCCTATCTTATCTGTTTCTTCACTAAATTGGGGAGCATTTAATCTTCCTTTCTTAATATTATCTTTAACAAAATTTAATGTTCTTTCAAATACACGTCTATCTGGAAATCTTGAAAAAATATTACTTTCTACCTCTTTTCTTGCTTTTCTTTTTAATAAATCTGTTAAGGTATTTGAAGTTAATTTATCACATTCTTCTTGCCCTATTTTTAATTCTAAAGCATGTCTTGGAGCTACTTCAGATATTCTTTCCTTAGATCCATATCTTAAAACTTGTTGATCTAGCATATATTGATCTTGTATTTCTTCAAAATTAGAACCTACTTTAATCCTATTCATTTGAAAATTCCTCCAAGATTTTAATTAAAGCATATTCAAATGCATGAGAACGATTTCTAAACTTTCTTTTAAGGATATTAGCATCTAAATTATCTAAAGTTTCTTCATCTACAGAGATACTTATCTTCTCTTTCATATGGTGCTACTGAGTATGACCAACTTATAAAGCTTTCCATATGTTATTACTATATAATTACACCATTAAGATAACTTGAACTCTTCTAGGATGGTTAGAAGATGATAATCTGAAACAGAATTTCCAAATTTTTCTCTAAAATCAGATATAATCTTTCTAAAGTCTTTATTAGAATTAGCTATTAATTCTAGATGTAGGTCATAATTTCCATGATATTTCATAATAAATACACAATTTTCTAAATTCTCATAATATGCAGTTATTTCATCAATTTTTGAAAAATCCCTTAAAGAGACAAACAAATGAGCATATTTGTTACCCAATTTCTCTGCATTAAGTCTTATTTTAAATCCCGCAATAATCTTTTTTTTAACTAAATTTTTAATTCTTTTTGCAATAGATTCAGCTGTTAACTTTATCTTTGAAGAGATTTTTATTAAAGAAGCTCTTGCATTAAGTTCTAATTCATAAATAATTTTTAAATCAATTTTATCGAGGGTTTCTTTTTTATCTCTTTGATTTAAATTCACATTATAATTTTCTCTTTTATCTAAATAGAGGTATTTTTCATTTAACCATTCCATTTCATAAGCAATTAATAATTGTTTTTCTTGTATATTTTTACTAAATAAGTTATTAAAATCCTCTAAAATACCATAAATTTTTTCAAGATTGTTATTTCTTAAAGCTATAATAATATCCCATTTCCCATCAATTACTCCTACCCAAATAACACTTTCTTTTTTTATTAACCAATCAATTATTTTCTTTTCTCCTTTTTCTCCTATATCCTTAAACCTAATTAATAACTTAAAAATATTTGATCCTAATTTAAAATAATTAACTAAAGAAAAATAGCCCCTTATTATATTTTGGTCTTCTAATTTTCTAATAGTATAATTTACTGTTTCTTTATTCATACCCACTTTTTTAGCAATTTGAGAATTTGATTGCCTAGAATTTTTATCTAATTCTTTTAGTATTTGAGTTTCTTTTTTATTCAACATTTACTCAAAAGTAGAGTATTCTTTATAAATATAATGTTTTGATTAAAATATTCCTTGAAAGTTTAATATATAATATTGTTCTCACTTTGCCATGACACAAAGAAACTTTGGTTTATGGGAGAAAACAATGGCAGATACCCCTGAATCATATAAAGAATGGTTTGAAATGGAAAAAAGATATCTTAGAAAGAATATTAAGAGTAGAACTGATGTTTTAGAGGTTGGTTGTGGGGACGGGAGAAGTTTAAGTTATTTAGAAAATAAACAATTACTTTTAGTAGGAATAGATAATGATTCTTCGGCAGTTGAGCTTGCTAGAAAAAATTTTCAAGGGAATTCCCCTCCTTCATTTTTTATGTATGGAGATGGCAAAAATATTCCATTCAAAAGACCAAGGTTTGATTATGTTCTTAGTATGACTACTCCTGCAAATTTTGGAAAAGATAGAAATAAATTTTATTCTGAAATGCAAAGGGTTCTTAGAGATAATGGAGAAATTATCTTAAGCGTATATAATGAAGATGCTTTTGAAGAAAGAATGAAGTTATACAAAAAATTAGGAGTTCCAAAAGAAAATGTTTTTGGAACAACAGTTATATTTAATGATCTTATTTCTGAACAATTTTCTCAAAGTCAACTTGAAAAGATATTCAAAGAAAATAATTTAACTCCAATAGAAATCTCAAAACAAGGCCTAGGATATTTCTGTAGGTTAGAGAAACGATAAATTTATAAATAAACTTCACAATAGTTAAGTATGGCACATGAATTACCAAAATTACAATTTTCTTATGATGCTTTAGAACCATTTATGGATGCTAAAACAATTGAAATTCATTATACAAAACATCATCAAGCATATTTAGATAATTTAAACAAAGCACTTGCAAAACATCCTGAATTAGCTGAAAAGCCAGTAGATGAATTATTAGATGACATTAACAAAATCCCAGAAGATATTAAACAAGCTGTAATAAATCATGGTGGGGGATATTGGAATCATAGTTTCTTTTGGTCTATTTTAAAGAAAGATACTTTACCTAAAGGAGAATTATTACAAGCAATAGATAATGATCTAGGAAGTTTTTCTGATTTTAAAGAACAATTTAGAAATGCTGCTTTAACACAATTTGGGTCTGGATGGGCATGGCTTGTTTTAAACAAAGAACAAAAATTAGAAATAATGAAAACATCTAATCAAGACAATCCAATTTCACAAGGAAAAATCCCCTTATTAGTAATAGATGTATGGGAACATGCTTATTATCTTAAATATAAAAACTTAAGAGCAGATTATATTGATAATTTCTTTGAGATAATTAATTGGGATCAAGTAGCTAAATATTATGAGGAAGCAAAAAATGAAAAACAATGAAGATAAGTTTGATGAAATTTTAGATATTCTAAACGAATATGAAAAAGGATTAGCACCTAGATCTGAACAAGATTTTGAGATGTAATTAATTTTTTTGGCATAAACTACATGCAGAACAATTTTTAGGAAGAGTTTTATCTTTACATTTATGCATTCTACATATTACTTTTTCGTTTCTAAAATATACACATAGGCCATATAATACTTCCATCATATCTTCTGGATTTTTAGCAACCTTACTAGCAGCTTTTTTAATTTCATCTAATTCAATTTTTTTAAATTTAAGTTCTCCCCCTCTTTTATCTTTAAGATATTGAGAAATAGCAGCCTCTGTAATTCCTAACATTTCAGCAGCTTTTTTCTGACTCATTTTATGATCTTTAACAAACGATTTTGCAAGTTCTCTTCTAAGTGCAGGAATAACATACCATACTTCTATTTCTTGGGGCATTATTTTCTTCATTTTTTTATAAATTTTATTTAATATATAAATATTATTAACCATAAGCTTTTTATATACTTAACTATAGTTAATATCTACATGGAAAAGCTAAAATTTAAGGCAAAACCAGGTATTAGTGAGCAACTTGTAAGGCAGATTTCTAAAGATAAAAAGGAACCTAAATTCATGTTAGATAAGAGATTAAAAGGTTTAAAATTATTTAAAGAATTAAAAATGCCTAGCTTTGGCCCAGATATTTCTGATTTAGATCTAAACAAACTTTCATATTATGTAAGGCCAGATGCTAAAAAAGCAAAAAAGTGGAAAGATGTTCCTAAAAATATTAAAGAAACATTTGATAAATTAGGAATTCCAGAAGCTGAAAAAAAAGCTTTAGCAGGGGTAGGTGCTCAATATGAATCAGAAGTAATATACCATAATCTAAAAGCTGATTTAGCAGAGAAAGGGGTTATTTTCTTAGACATGGATGATGCTGTTAAAGAATATCCTGAATTAATTCAAAAATATTTTATGACTAATTGTGTTCCAATAGGCCTACATAAATTTTCAGCCCTACATGCTTCTGTTTGGTCTGGTGGAAGTTTTATATATGTTCCAAAAGGAATCAAGGTAGAACTCCCATTACAAGCTTATTTTAGAATGAACACTAAAAATTCAGGGCAATTTGAACATACTTTAATAATTGTTGATGAAGGGTCAGATGTTCATTATATTGAAGGTTGTTCAGCACCTATTCATACAGAAGATTCATTGCATGCAGGATGTGTCGAAATTCATGTTTTAAAAAATGCAAAAGTTAGGTATTCTTCTATTGAAAATTGGAGTAAAAATGTATATAATCTAAATACAAAAAGAGCAGTAGTTCATGAAAATTCAATAATTGAATGGGTCAATGGAAATTTAGGAAGTAAAATAACAATGTTATATCCTTGTAGTTTACTTGTTGGTAAAAATTCAAAATCAGATTATATTGGTGTAGCTTATGCAGGAAAAGATCAATATCAAGATACAGGTTGTAAAGTTTATCATTTAGCTGAAAATACAAGTTCTAATATCTTAAGTAAAGGAATAAGTATAGACAATGGCGTAAGCTCTTACAGGGGCTTAGTTAAAATAAAAAAAGGATGTGAAAATTCAAAATCTTTTGTAAAATGTGATGGCCTAATGTTAGATAATAAATCAAAAGCTTCAACATTTCCTGCAATGGATGTTGAAGAAAATAATGTTGATGTTTCTCATGAGGCAGCAATAGGAAAAATAGGTGAAGATCAATTATTCTATTTAATGTCAAGAGGTTTATCTGAACAAGATGCAACTAAAATGATTGTGGCAGGATTTATAGAACCATTAATAAAAGAATTACCCTTAGAATATGCTGTGGAGCTGAACAGGTTAATAGATCTTGAAATTGAAAAATCAGTAATATAAAAATGAAAATAGATAATAAAAAAGCTCAAGAATTAAGAAAAGATTTTCCTATTTTCAAAAATAATCCAAATCTTATTTATTTAGACAATGCAGCAACTTCTCAAAGGCCTCAAATTGTAATAGATACTGTAAAAGATTTTGCTGAAAAAGAAAATGCAAATGTTCAGAGGGGATTATACACTTTAAGTGAAAAAGCAATGGAAAAGTACAAGGAAGCTAGAAAAACCATTTCAATTTTTATTAATGCTAAAGAAAAAGAAATTATTTTTACAAAAAATACTACAGAGGCTCTAAATTTATTAGCATATACTATTTCGGAAATAATCCCGAAGGGAAAAGAAAAAGATGAAATTGTTTTATCTGAAATGGAGCATCATTCTAATTTAGTTCCCTGGCAACAATTAGCAAAAAGAAATAAGATGAAATTAAAATTTATTAAAATTAAAGAAGATTTCACCTTAGATTTAGAAGACGCTAAAGCTAAAATATCTGATAAAACAGCCATTGTTTCTATTGTTCATGCTTCAAATGTACTTGGAACAATTAACCCCATCAAAGAAATAATAGGTTTAGCAAAAGAGAAAAAAGCTTTAACAATTATAGATGCTGCTCAAAGTGTTTCCCATCTTAGGGTGGATGTCAAAGATTTAGATTGTGATTTTTTAGCTTTCTCAGGACATAAATTATTAGGACCTACAGGAATGGGAGTTTTATATGGAAAACAAGCATTATTAGAAAAATTACCTCCATTTTTATTCGGAGGAGGAATGATAAAAAAAGTAACATATAAAGATTCAGAATGGGCAAATATACCTGAAAAATTCGAAGCAGGAACTCAAAATATTGCAGAAACAATAGCACTTGCAAAAGCTATAGAATATATAGAAAAAATAGGAATAGAAAATATTTCTCAATGGGAATCAGAGCTTTTGAAATATTCTTTAGAAAAATTAAAACAAATAAAAGATATTGAAATTTATAATCCAGGAATAAAACAAAGCATATCTGTTTTGTCTTTTAATCCAAAGGGAATTCATGGACATGATGTAGCTTCCTTATTAAATAATAACAATATTGCAATAAGAGCAGGACATAATTGTGCAATGCCTTTAATTGAGAAATTAAATGTTCCAAGTGTTTCAAGAGTAAGTTTAGCATTTTACAATACTTTTGAAGATATAGATAAATTAGCAGAATCTTTAATTAAAATAAAAACCAAATTTAAATAAAAATGACAAGTGAATCAGGAGACATTTATAGAGAATATATTTTAGATCTGTACAAACATCCCCATAATTTTGGAAATCTTGAAAATCCAACGCATAAACATGAAGAATATAATCAAATGTGTGGAGATAAAGTCAATGTTTCTTTAAATGTCAAAGAAGGAAAAATAAAAGATATTAAATTTGATGGAGAAGGTTGTGCAATAAGCATGGCTGCAGCTTCTTTAATTACAGATAAAATCAAAAATATGTCTATAGAACAAATAAAAGAACTTGATAATAAATTTGTTTTAGATTTAATGAGAATTCCCATTAGCACATCAAGAATGAAATGTGCCTTATTATCTCTTGAAGCAATAAAAAAAGCTCTAAAATGAAATTTCTAGAAATAAAAAATTTACATGTTGAAGTAGAAGGAAAGAAAATTTTAAATGGAATTAATTTAGAATTGGAAAAAGGAAAAGTTATTGCTTTAATGGGCCCTAATGGATCAGGTAAAACAACATTATCAAATGTTTTAATGGGCCATCCAAAATATAAAATAACAAAAGGAAAAATATTACTTAATAGAAAAAATATTTCTAAATTACCTGTAAATAAAAGGGCGGAACTTGGACTTTTTTTATCTTTTCAACAACCCCAAGAAATAGAAGGGGTAAATGTTTTAAAATTTCTTAAACAAGCTTACAATTCTATCAAAAAGAAACAATTAATGACTTTTGAATTTCAAGATTTATTAGATGAAAAAGCAGAGCTTCTTAAAATAGATCAGGATTTTTTAGAAAGACAAATTAATAGAGGATTTTCAGGGGGAGAAAAAAAGAAATTAGAAATTTTACAACTTCTCACACTTGATCCTAAATTAGCAATATTAGATGAAACAGATTCAGGTTTAGATATAGATGCTCTGAAAATTGTTTCAAAAGGAATTAAAAAATTCATGAAAAAAGATAAATCTGTAATAATCATAACTCATCATCAAAAGATTTTAGATTATATAAAACCAGATAAGGTTTATATTTTGAAAAAAGGCCAGATAATAAAAGAAGGTAAGAAAAGTTTAATAAAAGAAATTGAAAAAAAAGGTTATAATTCTTTATAAAAAATGGAAGGGAAGAAGAATTATCTTCCTCCACATCCACAACTAGATCCTTTTGTAGCTCCACAAGTGGATAAACCACAATTGTTTCCAGCTGAACAACCCCCTTGTGAGGGGCAACCTTGTCCTTGAGTACAAGTTTCTGGGCTTTGATCTACAGAAACTTCATCGTTACCTATTGAAGCTGTTGCTATACCAATTATTGCTAAAAAGCCAACCAATATAGAAACAATTACCAATGTTTTCATGTTTACTTTGTCCTCCTTTGTTTCATAACTTATTCAAGAAATAGTTTATTATAACCGCTTTGGTGAAACTAGTTTCATATCTTTTTTATTATTTTAAAAATAATAATTAGCAAAGGAATAAAAATAAAATAAAAAAGTTTAGATTTCTTCAGGTTCGCTAGCCAAAAATGCCCACCATGGTTTATTAATGTTAATTAATTCTCCAGTTTCAGCATCAATCTGTGCACTTACTTGCATTTTTTTATTGAAGATTCCAAAAACTCTTGAATGTCTTTGAGTTTTAAGTTCATAAGCAGCTTTAACATTTTCTCCAGAACCAACTTCCCTCAATTCAATTTGACACATATTTTCCTCTGAGCAATTTCTTAATCTTAATCTTTGTAATGCAGTTTGAGATGCATTATCAGGCATTATTTTTATTTCAGAATTTCTACCATTAGATAAACTCACATTAAACCTTGTTCTATTTTGATTCATATTTTCTCCACAAATAGCACAATTAGCATTTACTCCTCCATGAGAAAATTGATTTCCTTGGCCATTCATAGATGAATTTCCATTAGGCCCACCTTGAGCCGCACTAACAAAACCAATGAAAAGAATTACCAGAATTAACATTAAATTATTATTTTTCATATTTGTTTTACCTCCTTTGAAATTATATTTATTTTAATAAATTATAATTTATATAATTTACTTTTTTAAAACTACAATATTATTCATCCCTCTCCTCTTACGTTCAATAATTTGTTTAGCCTCTAATTTATCCAATAATCTAGTTGTTTTTACTTTTCCAATTTCAAGTTTTTCCATCAATGTTTTTTGAAAAATAGCTCCATTTTCTTTTTCTAAAAAGTTAACAACTTTTTTCTCATCCTTGTCCAATTTAGATTTATCTATTTTCTTTTTCTTAGCATGAACAGTTTTAGTTTTAATAATTATTTTTTCTCGAGGTTTATTAAAAATAAGAATTACTGCAATAACAATTAATAATCCTACAATAGCTAATGCAAGATATGTTTGCTGATCAATTGTAATATTCATAGGACATACAATAGAATGTTCTTCTCCACAACTCATTGTAACAACTTGCTTAAGGGCTTTTTGAAATAATAATACTATTATTACTAATAAAGCTGAGATCCCAAGCATAATATATCCAACATATTTGTTTTCCATATTAAAATAAAAAAAGATAAAAGGGTATTAAAACCCTTCTTCTGAAAATAAAAAATTAAAAAATTAAACGCCGAATGTAAATAAACTATCGTGCATTCCCCAATAATCTCCTTGTTCTCCAGCACATCTAGCAGCTTGCGCAGCTGGAATAGCTTTTGTATGGAAACTTAATGGAAAGTCCATGAATACAAGTTTTACTTTGCCAGTATCTACATATTCAGATACAATTTGGCCATATGTTTGTTCAAAATGTCTTGTACAATATGGACATTCATAATCTGAAAATTCAACAATAGTTACAGGGGCATTAACTTCTCCCTTAATGTAAGAACCTTCTATATCCACATTTACTCTAGAAACACTTCCAGCAGTTCCAGCTAATTCTTCATCAATCATTTCTTTAAAAACTGCAAAAGGTTGAGCTCCTTTCAAAAGCCTACCATTTACTAAAAATCCTGGTGTGCCTGTAACTCCTAAACTAGCACCATATTGCATTTCTGCATTAATATCTGCAGTATCTGCTCCAGCTTCAACACAATCTCTAAAATCAGATGCATCTAATCCTAAATCCTCTGCATATCCTACATATTTGTCAATTCCTGAAATTCCAGTATTAGGTGTATCACTAACAACTTGACCATTAGGACCAATAGATGTTATAAGAACAATAACAAATAAAACTGCGAAAACAAAAGTACTTGCTTTCCATAAAGTATCTTTTTTAATTGTTATAGTTTTTCCCTTACTTTGTTCTTCTTCACTCATTTTTTTTTATTTTACCTCCTTTGATTTAATTGGAATATATTTAGTATATATTAGAAACAAAGGTTCAATCTACTAGCAAAAAACCATATAAAAAGATTTCTATCATAACAAACCTGTTTTTAATCCTTCTGTCCAGGTTTTTTTTCCAATAGCTATTAAGGCTTCCTTAAATGTAACAATTGGTTTACCATATTTAGCAAAATCATCAACAGCAATTCTTGGACAACCTAAATCAATAAAACAATCAACATAATAAAAATTCATTAATTTATCCCGAGTCATCTCATCAATATCAATTACCACAACTTCTTTTCCTTGTTTTTTCAAATCTTTTTCTAAAATATCTGCATTCCCAAATTTCTGACCTGGCTTTCTTTCAATTAAGATTCCTACTTTTTTAGCATCTTTTAATTTTGAAATAGATATAGCTCTTTGTTTCAATATTTTTTCTCTAACTCCCTTCATTATTTTAATATCATCATTATAGACATCAACTAAAACAACAGGTTTTTTCACAGCAATTGAAGCCCCCATAGAATGAAAATTATTGCCTATTATTACAAAAACTTCAACTTTTTTTTCAATTTCTTTTAATCCCTCATATTGGCAACCAACAATATGCCCTTCATAAGCAACTAATCCTTTTTTAGTAGATAAAATAACTTTTTTCTTATTATCTTCATAAAATTTAACAATTTTACCTAAGTCATGTCTATGTTGAATTGAATATGACAGCCCAATTGATTTAAATTTCTTAAGAGCTTTCAAAGATTTATTTAAAAGAGGTTTTAGATTTAATTCATCTTTAACTTCCACATATAATACTGGAAATTTAACATTTATGAATTTAGCATGTCCAAAATGAACAATTAAATCCGCACCAACAGAATCTGCTTCCTCAACAGAAACACAGCAACCACCCCAACATGTTTGACCTGAGAAAACAACTTTAATTCCAAGATCTGAAATTAATTTTTCAATTTCAAAAGAATGTTTTTTAATTCCTTCTGGAAGTTGAACTAGGACTTTTTTAGGTTTCTTTTTCTTTAGTTCTTTTACAAGTTTTTCATATTCAAAGTTAAATGCCATATTTAAGAATCAAAATATTAAGTTATATAGGTTTTGGTTTAATTAGCAGTTATTGCTTCTACCTCTAAATTATTTTTATTAGCTCTTTTTTCAATTGCTTTATCTATCCCTAATATACCTAATCCTCCAACCCCATATGCAAACATATCCCATGAATCTGCAGTTCCAGGAAGTATGCTAAAATATTGAGCCACCTCATAACCTGCACCTAATAATGTAGAACCAACCAATGAACTCTTTTCTGATGCTCCCATTAATCTAGCATAAGAATAACAGAGCATTCCAAAAGCAATATCCGAACCATATTTATCATTAAAAGCCTGTAATTCTGGTTTTGAAAGAAATAATTTAACATCAGTTATAAATTCAGATCCTCCTAATAAGAGAGATGAGCCCATCATTTTTTTGAAATATTGTTTTTCTTTAATATGCTGTTTAATATCCATATAGAACTACATAAAAAATAATTTATAAATCTTCCTAAATGTAACCACTTTAGAGTTATATTTATAAAGTGAATAAGGTCATAAAAGATATGAAAAATATTAAAGAAAAACCAATTGAAGTTCCAGTAGGAAGGATAAAACATAATTCAGGGCCCTTAATTTCTCATGGATTTACACTTTGTTCAGCATTAATTTTAGATTTTGGAAATGAAGCTATAATGGCTCATGCTCTTCCCCTTGGAACTCCTGGGCATATTTACAAGGGGCCATATGCAACCCAAAGAACAGTAGTTCAAAAAATATTAGAAAAAACTTTAGAAAAAGGATTAGATTTTTCTAAGGCAAAAGCAATTATACACACAGGAGAAAAAGAAACTCTAGAAAGAATTTCTGCAGATCTTTCAAAATTTAAGATTCCAATTGAGGTAACAAATCTCCATAAGGATCCTTCTAAAGATAGAACGATACTTTATGATCCCTCCACAAGTTATTTAGGAATAAGAAGAACTACTGAAAACGATATAATTTTGGTTTAAAAATAAATAAAAAAAAAGAAAGTTGGAAAAGAAATTATATCTTTCCAACTAAATCAAGTCCTGGCTTGAGAGTTTCCTTGCCTTCTTCCCAGTTTACAGGGCAGACTTCTCCACCATGCGCTCTAACAAACTGAGCAGCTTTGACTTTTCTTATAAGTTCTTGAGTTCCTCTACCAATGCTATTATCATTAATCTCAAAAGATTTGATAATTCCATCTGGATCTATGATCACTGTAGCTCTCAAACTCAAACCTTCATCTCTGATATATGTTCCATATGATTTACAAATTTTCCCTGTTGGGTCTGCAACCATTGGATATTTGATCTTCTTAATAGCTTCTGAATTATCATGCCATGCTTTATGGACAAATTCAGTATCTGTGCTAATAGAAAGAACTTCTACATCAAGATCTTGTAAAGTCTTGTAGTTTTTAGCAAGGTCTTCAAGTTCTGTAGGGCACACAAAAGTGAAATCAGCTGGATAGAAAAATAATACTATCCATTTCCCCTTATATTTGGATAATTTTATATCCTTAATACTCTCTTCATGAAAAGCTTTCGCTTCGAAGTCAGGAGCCTCTTGGTTTATTCTTACAGTCATTTTAACCTCCGTTTTTATTTAATTAATATTAGAAGTCTATTACAACTTCGCCAGATTTAATTTTACATTGACAAGCCATTCTCTTATTTTTATCTAAGCCAATGTCTTTTTCTTCTTGAGTTAATTCAGATAAATTTTCTTGACCTTTTACAACATCAACCATACATGAGCCACATACTCCAATATTACAGGCAAAAGGAATACCTAATTCTTCTGCAGCTTTTCTAATAAATTGATTATCTTCCATTTCTATAGATTTACCAGTTTTCTTATTTGTTAATTTTGCCATTTTATTTACCTTTTTTAATAAATTCATAAGCAGAATAAGCAGCTGTACAACCATCTGCAACACCAGTAATTAATTGTTTGAATTGTTTATCTGTTACATCTCCTGCAGCAAAAATCCCTTCAACATTTGTTTTAGAGGTTTTATGGTCAATTATAATTTCGTCCTTTTCAGTTAATTCAACTCCTAAAGGTTTGGCAAGTCCTGATAACACTAAATGTCCTATTGCAATAAATAATCCGCTCAGTTCTAATTCTTTAGACCCATTATACTCTTTATCTAAAACAACGGATGACATCAATTGATCTCCTTTAACTTCTATAACATTTGTATTATTAATTATTTCAATTTTTGGATTCTTTTTAATATCTTCATGTGTAACAGGTTCTGGATGTATTTCTTCTCCTCTATAAATTATGTAAACTTTTTTAGCATGTTCTGCCAAAATCAAAGCATCTTTACCTGCAGAGTCACTTCCCCCAACAATGGCTGCTATTTTATCTTTAAATAATGGGGCATCACATAATGCGCAATAATTAACTCCTTTATTTTCAAATTCTATTGAACCGGGGACATCTAATTTTCTCCATTTTGTTCCTGTTGCAAATAAAAGTGTTTTAGATTCATATTCTCCTTTTTCAGTTTTAACTAAAAAGATTTCTCCTGATTTTGAAACTTCAGTAGCTTTTTCATTTTTTATTGTAACTAGATCATATTCTCTTGCATGTTCTTCTAAATTTTTAGCAAGTTCAAATCCTAGAATTTTTTTAAATCCAGGATAATTTTCAACATAATTAGTAGTAGTAATAACTCCTCCAATAGGTAATTCAGAACCGTGAGTAGCTCCTAAAACTAATGTTTTTAATCCAAGTCTAGCACCATACATTGCAGCTGCTAATCCTGTACCGCCTGCACCTAATATTACAAAATCATATTTTTCCATTTTTATTTTAAATTCAACGCTTCTCTTATTACTGGTTCATTAAACCCAATAATGATTTTCCCTTCAATATCAATAACTGGAACACCCATTTGACCTGATTTTTCAACCATTTCCTTTGCAGCTTCCTGATTTTGGGAGACATCAATATCTGTAAATTCAACGTCGTTTTCATTAAAAAAGTCTTTGGTTTTATGGCAATGGGGGCAAGTTTCAAGTGTATATATTTTTATTTTTTTTGCCATATTTTATTTATTCCTCCTTTTTGTGAAACTATTAGGATTATTAGATATTTAAGTTTTTTGGATTAATTTATAGATAAATCCATTATTTTCCGAAGGAGACCCTGTAGTTGTTGCCGCAATATATAACTCATTAGAATTATCTTTTCCTAGCGCAGTAATAAAAATCTTGGGCATATTTTCTATTTCAATCTCCGAAATTTCTGCTAAAGAATCACTTGGTTCTGTGGGAGCTATGTTTGGAGGAGTAATGTATAATAATTTTCCTTTTCCTTCGGCAATCTCACTACTCCAATCAGCAAAAACATATTTTCCACTAAGGGAGGGATTTAACTTTCCATAATAAACATGTCCTCCAGTAATACTTACCCCTATTTTAGTTCTTTTTGTAGTTGCTGTTCCAGGATGAGCATATTCTGCTATAGGGAATACTAAAGGTAGTGCCCCATTTAATTTATTATCTTTATCAAAAATAAAATTTCCTTCATATTTTTTCCACCCTGCATTTGCAGGAGAAATTGTCCCAAGATTTTTATCGAATTTAATCATAGTAACCTCCTCGTAATCATCTTGCCCTACATCTCCAATATAAAGGTCTCTAGTTTTTTCGTCAAAAGAAAATCTCCATGGATTCCTTAATCCATAAATATAAATCTCTTCCTTATTGCCAGTATTAATAAAAGGATTATCTTTTGGAATACTATATTGTCCAACATTTTTGTTTCCTGATTTTCTATCTACATCAATACGTAAGATCTTCCCATTTACTTTTGTTAAATCCTGTGCATTTCCTAAATTTGTGGATTCTTTTCCAGGAGAAATTTCCCAATCACCAGACCCTCCTGTATGTCCTGCAAAATTATCATTTGCTCCTCCACCATCTCCAACCCCTATATATAAATAACCATCAGGACCGAACACTAGTTCCCCTGCATTATGATTAAACTGAGGATGTTCTTCTTGCAAAATTATTTTCTCATAACTAGAATTATTTGAATCAAGTTCTACTACTATATTTTTATGATCATAATCAGGATTTTGTGAATCAACACTGTAATATATGTAGAACTTATTATTTACCTTATAGTTTGGATGAAACGCTAAGCCTAATAGGCCTCTTTCATCAAATTCTCCGAATACTGTATCTTTATACCCGCTAACAATTTTATCGCTTATATCTAGAAATTCTTCAACATTGCCTCCTGCTATTGTTTTGATTACTCCTCCTTGTTCTAAAACATATAATTTATCTGACCCCAAGGGATCTGAGACAATTTTAATAGGGGCAGTAAGTCCCGAGGTTACTTCTTGTAATTGAAATGTTTTTTCTTTTTGTTGGAAATTAAAAGTTAGGAAAATTATGATTAATAAGAGTATAAATATTAGAAGATAAATCTTTTTCCCCATTTTAACTTAAATTCCCTAGGTAGGTTCCAAAATTCTCAACACGATCTGAGCTACTCCCTGAATGTCTTGATGTCGCTCCCTCTTCAAACCCTGTTAATTCCCCACAATGGCTGTAAAAAGTCTTAGCCATATTTGGATGCATTTTAGTATTTGTAAAATCATAAACTTTTCCCCCATAAACTACCCAGCAATCTTCTGCAGTATTATGCAATGCAAGTTCTTGAGAAGTTATTCCTAAATCTTGTGGTTCTGTAGTTGGAGGTAAAGATTCTTCTTCCTCTTCAACAGGCTCTTCTGAGGGTGATCCCCCTTGCCTTAAACTATCTGCAGTAGGAAGGTTTTCTGATCCCCCAGTACCGGATTCTTGGATCGGATTAGTTATAAAATAGAAAGCTCCTGCAATGATTACTAAAATAACTACTGAGATGATTACAATTAATTTTGTTTTTGCCATCCTATTTTCTCCATTTTTGAGTTTTATTAATTATCCACTTTTCCATAAACCATGAAGATTGCAATAAGCTCTTGCTGAAATTGGTTCAAAACATAATTCAATTTCAGGCTTATCTCCTGGTTTTAAAAATACTTTCAGGGCTCTTCCTTCTTTTGGAACTGCTTCAATCCATTCAATATAATGATCTTCACCCATTGGATGTGGAACACTCCCAACTTTTACAATTTTACCCTCAATAACTGGAACATGTTTTTCTATTGCTGCATCGACGGTATTTTCTTTTTGTAAAACCATTGGTTGCTTACAGCAAACTAAAGAATCTGCTCCTTCATGTAAAATTTCAATTATGTTCCCGCAAACATTACATTTCCAAATTTGATTTTTTGATGTCATTTTTATTTTTTTAATCTTTCATTTCAATCTTAATGTTCACGTTCTTAGGAACCTTTGTCTTCATAATATGGTGAAGAACTTTTTCATTTGCAGGAAGGTCAATTAATCTTTTATGGATTCTCATTTCAAATCTATCAAAAGTAGCGGTACCATCTCCACAAGGAGACTTTCTTGTAGTAACTTTTAATCTCTTAGTTGGTAAAGGAACAGGTCCTGAGATTGCAATACCTGCATTCTTTGCAAGCCCTTTAATATTATCACAGATAGTATTGAGTGTCTTAATATCAGTGCTATTTAATTTGATTCTTACTTTTGGCATATGTTTTCTATAAGCTAGTGATTTAAAAACCTTTTTATACCTAAATTAATTGATATTTTCATCTTTAAAGAGGAGACAAATGGCAGAAGAAATATTTATTCAATTAGCTCTGATTTTAATCATAGCATTTATCACAGCTTATATTGTTAGATCATTTAAACAGCCCATAATCATTGGATATATCATTGCTGGAATAATCATTAGCCCATTTATTATACATTTTGGAGCTTCTCAAGATATAATTAATGTTTTCTCAGAATTTGGAATTGCATTTTTATTATTTATTGTAGGCCTTCATTTAAATCCAAAAGTCATTAAAGAAATAGGTGCAGTTTCATTTGTCGTCGGATTAGTTCAAGTTATTTTAACATTTGGAATTGGTTTATTAGCAGGAATGTATATTTTAGGTTGGGGATTTATAGCTTCGGTTTATGTGGGTATTGCCCTAGCATTCTCAAGTACAATTATTATTATGAAACTTTTATCAGATAAAAGACAATTAGATTCATTGTACGGAAAAATATCTATTGGAATTTTAATTCTTCAAGACTTTATAGCTATAGCAGCTTTAATGTTTATTTCTTCATTTTCAGGAGGAAATGAATTTGGATCTTCATTTGGACTTCAAAATTTATTGGTGGGAATAGGGGTTATTCTATTCTTATTTTTTGCAGGCTTTTTTATATTGCCAAGATTGATTCGGACTGTTGCTAAGTCTCAAGAATTATTATTTTTATTTTCAATTACTTGGGCTTTTGCAATTGCAGCCTTATTTATTTATTTAGGGTTCTCACTTGAAATAGGTGCTTTAATAGCAGGAATAGTTTTATCAATTTCACCATATAGTACAGAGATTTCTTCTAAGATAAGGCCCTTAAGAGATTTCTTTTTAATAATATTCTTTATTATTTTAGGATTAAATGTACCCCTAGCTAATTTTAATTCAATAATATTTAATGCAATTATTTTATCTTTAATAGTTTTAATTTTCAAACCTTTAATTTTAATGGTAGTTATGGCAATGATGGGGTATACTAAAAGAACAAATTTCTTAGTAGGAACAACATTAGCTCAAATTTCAGAGTTTTCTTTAATTGTATTAGGCTTAGGAGCAGCTGTGGGACATATAGGTGCAGAAGTTTTACATACATTAACCTTAACAGCAATTATTACAATAACCTTATCTACATATCTTATGATTTATTCAAATCAATTTTACAAGGTAATGTCTAATGTAATTTCAATATTTGAAGCAAAGAAGATAAGAAAACAAACAAGACAACATAAAAAATATAATGCAATATTATTCGGATATAATAGAATTGGATTTAGTATCTTAAATGCTTTAAAGAAAATAAGAAGAAATTATTTAGTTGTTGATTTTAATCCAGACATAATTGCTAATTTAGAAAAACACAGAATTCCTGCCCTCTATGGAGACCCATATGATGTTGATCTTTTAGAAGAATTGCCCTTAGATAAGATACAGTTAGCTGTTTCAACAATACCTGATTTTGAAATAAATCAATTATTAATAGAGCACATAAGAAGTGTTAATCCAAAAGCATTAATTATTGTAAGAGCTCATTCTATTGAAAATGCATTTGAATTATATAAAAAGGGTGCAAGTTATGTTTTAACACCTCATTTCTTAGGTGGAGAATATGTTGGAAAAATGATAGAAGATTTTAAAGTAGAAGAAAAACAATATGAAAAAGAAAGAACAAAACATATTAAAATGCTTGAAGAAAGAATGGGTAAGGGACAGAAACATCCAGATGTAGAAGCTGATTAATCATAGTAGAAATATTTATAAAGATATATCAATTGATATATTTATAAAATAAGGGGGTGAATTCTAAAAATGCAATCATTGAAAAGAAGATCTAAAAAGAAAATAATTACTATAAATTCAAGATCTCCCACACTTGATACAGTCTTTATGATCGAAGAAACTATAAAAAGCCATAGTGGAGAATATAATAAAACCCAAATATGGAAAAAATTACCTAGAAAAGTAATGTGGCAAACATTCAAAATAGTAATTAATTATCTTGAAAGTATAAATAAAATTATAATTGGAAAAAAAGGAATTTTAGTATATATTTGGAGCCCTAAATTAGCGAAAAAATATATGAATTTAAAAGGAGTTAAATATGAAAGAAAATAAAAGAGTAATTGTTGATTGGAAAACCCCTAAATTAAAACAAACTTATGAAAAATTATCTTCTAAAGAACCTATTAGAAAAAGAATAGATAAGGCAATAGAAAAAATAAAGAAAAATCCTGGAAGAGCAGGGAACCCTATTCCTCATAAAATCATTCCAAAAGAATATAAAGAATTTCCAAATGCTTTTCATCTAAAATTAAGTAAAAAATGGAGATTAATTTATTCTATTACAGGTATTAATGAGGTTGAAATTTTAGCAATTATTTTAGATTGGTTCGATAACCATAAAGATTATGAAAAGAAATTTAAATATAAAGTTAGATAAATTTCTATGAAGCTGATTAATTATTCTTCAATAGGTGGTTCATCTTGATTATGTATTCCAAATAATGAAAATATAAAGTCAAAGAATCTTAAAATAATTTCTATTAAAACTATAAATAATAAATAATTAAATATGTTTTGGAAAAATCCAGGTATTTCTGCAAGATTATTAATTATTCTTTGGAAGTAAAAAAAGTTTGGATTAATAATAGATATACCTAATAAAGTAAATGGAAGAATTTTTGCAAGTTCTTTAGCAACATCTTCATTATAATAAGATGCCATTCTAATTGCAGCAATAATTGTTGCAGACATAATTAGTAAAGTTCCAACTGCCAATGTTTCTGTTAATACTATTAAAAATAAAGTAAAGAATAAAAACCAGAAGAAAATTAAAAAGGGCAATATAATAATATATTCTGCAAAGTAAAACATCCCTGCTAAGAATTTAGCAAAACCAGGATGCTGAGAGTGATTATATTTATTCAAATTTAAAGAGATAATATTTTTTTTAGAAATAAACCTATAAAAATTCCATATAAATATAGTATATAATAAAACTAAAGCAACTAATAAAAATAAATTAACAAAATCTTGAGCCCAGATAGGTAATATATTTAGAAAAGCTTGATAAATTCCAGAGATGCCTCCAACCACTCCAATAGTCACCGCTTCTGCCATAAAATACTTTAGTAAAACTTATTTTTAAATGTTTCAGAATTTATTTTCTTTTACCAGAATCATGGCTAATAATTCTAGTAGTATGAACATATCCTACTTCAACTAAAGCTTTTGTTAAATCTTCAATATTATTATTTCCCACTAAAATTTCATTATAGGGAATGCCTTGAAGTTCACAATATTTTGCTAATTCTGCAGAAGGACTAACATTTTCAAGATCATAATATCTAACATCTACACTCTTTCCGTTTAATACCCCTACCGGTATTCCTTTCTGTTGCACAATTTTTTTCCAAGTAGTAAAACCTCCTTTCTTAAGTTTACTTTTAAGACTCATAACTAAACAATTCTTTTATTATTTATAAGTATATATGGGGTTCAATTCAATAAATTTAAATATAATCTTTATTTGATCAATTTATGATTGATATTAAGTTAATTAGAGAAAATTCAAAAGCGGTGAAAGAAAACATAAAGAAAAAGTTTCAAAATGAAAAACTTCCTTATGTAGATAAAGTTATAAAATTAGATGAAGAATGGAGAAAAATCAAATATAAGGCAGATGAATTAAGGTCTCAAAAAAATAAGCTTTCAGAAGAAATAAATAAATCTATGAAAGCTAAAGATAAAAAGAATGCTAAAGAATTAATTAAGAAAGCAAAAGAAATTCCTTCTAAACTTGAAAAAATTGAAGTTAAATCAAAAAAACTAGAATCAGAAATTAAAGAATTAATGTATAAAATTCCAAACATGATGCATAAATCTGTTCCAATCGGAAAAGATGAAACTAAAAATAAAGAAATTAAGAAAATAGGAAAACCCCTAAAATCAAAATATGAAATATTTAATCATGCAGAATTAGCAGAAAAATTAGGAGGTGTTGATTTTGATACAGCTAGGGAAACATCTGGAAAAGGGTTTTATTATCTTAAAGGAGATTTATCTTTATTACATATGGCTGTAATGAATTTTGCAAGAGATTATATGTTAAAACAAGGATTTGAATTTGTATATCCTCCATTAATGATTAGAAAAGAAGTTGTTGATGGTGTTATGAGTTTTGAAGAAATGGATGCTATGATGTATAAAATAGAAGGAGAAGATTTGTATTTAATAGGAACTTCTGAACACCCATTAATAGGGATGTTCATGAATAGAAAATTAAGAAAAAAAGATTTACCATATAAAATAACAGGATTTTCACCTTGTTTTAGAAAAGAAGTAGGTGCACATGGTTTAGAAGAAAAAGGATTTTTCAGAGTTCATCAATTTGATAAACAAGAGATGATAGTAATATGTGATATAAATGATTCATATAGTTGGTATGATAAGATGCTAAAATACACATTAGATGTTTTCAAGGCTTTAGATATTCCTTCAAGAGTTTTAGAAATATGTTCAGGAGATTTAGCAGATCTTAAAGCTAAATCATGTGATGTAGAAGCTTGGAGTCCCAGACAAGGAAAATATTTTGAAGTAGGTTCTTTAACAAATATGGAAGAAGCTCAAGCAAGAAGATTAAACATAAGAATAGAAGGTGAAGGTAAAATATACTTTGCACATACTTTAAACAATACAGTTATTGCTTCTCCAAGAGCTTTAATAGCTTTAATGGAAAACAATCAACAAAAAGATGGTTCTATTAAAATTCCAAAAGCTCTTCAATCTTATATGAATGGAAAGAAGAAAATTGAAGTTAAAAAATGAAGTTTAAAAAAATGCTTAGTTCTGGATGGTGGTTTTTAGTAGCAGCAATAATATTTTTCTTATCTGGAATTAGATATTCAATTTTAGGAGAAACAATGTGGACAATTATTTATGTAATTATTGCAATATTATTTTGGGCCTCATTTGTATTTCAAGTTAAATATAAGAGCCCTAAGAAAAAATGACTTGTGAATTTTTATCTAATCCTGCATTTTATGATATATTTGGTATGATTATTTTTGCATTCATTACAATATTATTTATTTGGGCACTCCATACAAAAAGAAAGATTCCTATTTGGGCAAGAAGGACAATGTTGGGAATTGGGATTATGGGATTAATTACAGATATATTGATGGTTTATTTTAATTTTGTATCTTAAAAAATTAAGCATTTAAAAAAGTTCTAACTTGGATTGCTTCATCAAATGCAATATTTCTCCCACTATTATCTAAACTTAAACCAATACAATCACGGCTAGGCCCTAACAAGCCATGATTTTTTAAAAGATATTCTCTTATTTCATCAATAGTCATAGGTTCTGTAAATGCTTTTTTTAAGTGTGTATGAGTTCCATTTTCTTCTGTTGCTTGAACTCTACAATCTCCAGGCATATAATTTACTTCTTCATAAGGTCGTTTTATTGAAAGTAGTGCATTATTAGAATTAATATATTGTAATCTATATCTCACAACCATTGTTTTAATGTTACAAAGATAATATATAAGGATTATTGCAAACTAAAGTATACATAAAGAAAAGCTTTAAAAGTTAATTCTACAACTAATAATCATATGCCTACGTGGTCTAACGGCTATGACTCATCCCTGTCGCGGATGCGACCCGGGTTCGACTCCCGGCGTGGGCGTAATTACTTTTTTATACCTTGTTTTCTTTAATTTAATATGAGATTTCAAGATACATTAGGTGCTGGTTTGATTGTAGTTGGAATTGCTTTATCAACTAGCAATAACCTTATTGGAATGTTATTTATAGGATTTGGGTTGGGTTATGCTTTACACCCTCATCTGCAAAAATTATTCAAAAAGAAATCTTAAGTTCTATTTGGTTTTTTTAAATAAATCCTTAATTTATTAGAAGGTTCAAATGGATTATAAGGTGGTTTTTGTTCTGCTCCTGTTAATCTATATGAAATTATTCCAGGATATATTCTTTCTTTAATAACTAATTGATCTTTAGAAGAACTTCCACCTACTTTTCCAGTTAAATTTTTTCCAACACCCATTAAAATTTTAATCTATGAGACTTTTTAAGAATTATTATACTATAATTTTATTATATATTTTACTACCATAATATTTAAATTATTAAAAAATATTAAAGAATAATGGGGGTGACATTACCTGCAAAAATAATTCAAGATCATGAATCTGCAGTTTCTACTTATTCTTTAACAGAAGATAAAAAATATGGGTTTGAAATATATAGTATTATTGGGGGGGAATCAAAATTACAAATAAAATCTGATCCTGTTTTTCTTTCAGAAGGAAATGCCCAAATAGAGGGGGAATGGGTACTAAAAGGAATCAAAAAATATAACTTTAATGGAACACCTAAGGACCTATTTCATCGTAAAGATAATAGAGCCAAGGAAAAAGTAGATTAAATAAAATAAAAATAAAAAATATTTCTGTTTAAGCACCAATATATTTTAGCACTTCAAGGACTAAAAATAATGGCCAAACAATTGCTTTTAATACCCCTAAAACTCCAACCCAGAAACCTGTTGCAGTAGAAATATAATAAATCACAGCACCAATAAATCCAAGTATATATCCACAATCATTACAAGAACCAGTTGAACTATTACAGCAATTTGCCATATCTGCCTTCTTAACTTTTTTAACTTTCTTTTTCATTTGAACCTCCTTATATGAATTTTAATATCAAAAAGTATATTTAAATATATTGAATAATCAAATTGGCCTGTATTTTGCTAATATTAATCTTGTATAGGCACAGGGAGAATACATGTGGGTCTCACTAGCTCTTTTTGAAATAGATCCATAATTTTTTCTCATATTTAATAATTGCTCATATTTTTTAATTCTTGATTTACCAACAGAAATAAATCTGTTTTTAAATGATTGATTTTGAAATTTATCTTTAAATAATTTGGATCTAACAGAATAAAATATAGTGTCTGGAATCGCTGCCCAATTAACAAGAACTTTTTCTAATAAATTAGCTTTAATCTTTTTATTTGTCATAAATATACTTAAAACCATTAATATTTAAAACTTTCTTTTAATATGTCATTCATAAGTAGTTATTAATAGCAATATTTATAAACAGTTTTTATCTCTTGTTTGAATGGAATTAACAGAAAGAACAATACATCCTTTTTCAATAAATTCTAGAGTATATGAGCAAGAAATGGATCAAAAACATGGCTTAATTTTAGCTAGTATTTTAAATAACGGAAAAGAGACAAAAGGTGATTTAGCAAGAGAATATTTTTATGAGGGGAATGAAAAATATTCTACAATAAAAATAAGTAAAAGAATTTTACAAAAATATCAAAATATACCTGGATTTTGTTCAATGATTATTAAAGATGGTAAAGAATTAAATCAACATTTAGAAAAAATTTATAGATTACTATATGCTCATTACCTCTATGGAAAAAAGATTAATTTTAAGGGGACATTTCCAGAAAAATGTTGTGGAAGATCATCAAGAAATATTTTATTAGATTTAATGGAAAAAGGTTATCCTAATGCCACTTTTTTTTATAATGAATCTAAAGATCATGCTTATACTGGACTACCTTTTATTTTTGGAGAAAACCAAGAACCAGGATTTATCATTGCAGATCCCACTTCAGATCAATCCTTTAATGATAAAAGATCTGCTCCAAGAAATAATATTTTTATTGCTTCTGGGAATAAATGGATTTATCAACCTGGTGGAGAAAAAGGATTGAATTTATTTCCTAATAGGAAAGATAAATCTGTATTTTCAAATTTAGAAACATTAAGAATAGCTCCAAATAAATCAATTAAACAATCATCTAGAATAAAAAAATATTTTGCAGAAGTTTTTAAACATCCAGTACAAGTAAATATAGGTGATTTTTAATAATCTTAAATCATCCCAATAATATGAAAAAAACATTAATAACAATAAGCATTCCCAATAAAACCCTTTCTATGAAGGGAAAATCAATGCCCTTAGAAAGTACTTTTATAAATGCAGAAATAGATTCTACAGATTCTGAAGATCCTGTTCTCAATTTAAAATATCAAGGTAATTTTTATAGAAAAACATCCCCTATTGAAGCAGAAAGAGATAAATTAGAAAACATATATGGAGAAAATATCTTTAATGAATTACAAATAGGTGGAAATATGTGTGGAAGAACACATTATGTTAATATTTATGGGAACATAAATCCAGAAATTAAGAGATAAAATCTCTTTTTCCTTCCCAAGGAAAATCATTATAATTTAAAAATAATTCTTCTCCTTTTTTGATTTGTTTTTTTGTAACATAAACAAATTTTTCCCCTTTTTGCTTTAAAATTAAATTATTTTTTTTAGAATGATTTACAAAAGTACCTAAATCTGTTCTCAAATAATCTTTATCCGGATTGCCTGTTTCAGAAATCTTCTTAAATGCAATCCCCAACTCTAAATTTTCTTTTAAATTTTTAAATGCAAAAACACCCTTACCCGAAATATTTGACTTTTTTATTTCAAATAATTTAATTTTCATAATTTCTTCTTTAACAGCTTAGGCAATTCAGCTTCTTCAATTTTCTTTTGTTTTGCTTCAGCTTTTTCTTTACATTTAGCCCAATATTCATTTTTTTCTATATTAGCTTTAAAGTGGCTTTCACCCTTTAATCTAAGTTTCCAATAAATTATTTGACCTTCAACAGTATTCATTCTCCATTCAATTTTCTTTATAGCCCTTTTAGCAGCCCCTCTTTTTTGAGGAGATATTTTTGGATTATCAAGATTAGCTTCTGTTTCTTTTTTCCATGTTAAAACTTCTTTCATTTCTTCTTTAATCTCTTCATATTTCTCTTTCATTTCATCATCTGTTAAAGGAGTATTTTTATGTTGAGAATAATATTTCTGTGCCATATTTATATGAAATTTATCCAATTTAAATACCTTTTTAGAAAGCACTAAAAACCATTGATTCCTAAATAAGATATGAAAGGAAAATTCCAATTTAATTTAAAAAAACAGGGCATTGTAGCTATTATTGGGTTTATTTTTCTATATATTTTAACAATCCCTATAAGAGATTATTCTAGCTTTTTTGATATAAGTCAAGGAATTACAATATGGATGCATTTGATATTAATTGCAGCAGGAATTATCGTTTTAATGATACTTCTTACTTTAATGAGTTCTCTTACAAAATTTAGGAAATAAAATATGGAAAAGAAATGGTTTGTTTATATTCTAGAATGCCAAGATGGTTCATTCTATACCGGAGTTACAAATGATATTGACAATAGAATGAATGCACATGCAGAAGGAAAAGGAAGCAAATATGTTTACAAAAAAGGTTTTAAACAACTTCTAAGGGCAAAACCTTGTAAAGATAGATCAGATGCATGTAAACAAGAATATGCAATAAAGCAGTTGCCTAGGAATAAAAAACTGAATTGGTTTGAAAAATAAAAAAATAAAAAAAATGTTTATGGTTAAGATTAGAGATTAATATCTTTTAGGTCTATCTGATCTACCTTGGTTTCTATTATCTCTTCCTCCAAATCTACCACCTTGACCGCCTGATCTAGGTCCTCTATTGTCTCTTCCTCCAAATCTTCCTCCTGATGATGGTCTTCTTGGTCTATCTGGGTCCATTGGTTTTGCTTCGTTAACCTTTAGTTGTCTTCCTTCTACTTCTTTTTCATTCATTTCAGACATTGCTTTCTTTGCTGCGTCATCATCTTTAAAAGTTACAAATCCAAATCCTTTAGATCTGCCTGAAAATTTGTCCATGATAACACTTGCTTCTTCAACTTCTCCGAATTCTGAGAATGCTTTCTTTAAAGATTCGTCATTCATACTAAAAGCTAAGTTTCCTACATATAACTTCATTTTGCTATTTCCTCCCTTCTTACCATATAAAAATAAGACCTTTTTAGGGTTTTTAATACTTTATATTCCCTTATTTAAGACAACGAATGATTATATTTATAAAGCAATTTTATTTGTCTATTTTACATGAGAAAGAAAAGATTAAGACCCAATAAAAAGAGATCAATGGCCAGAAGGCTAAAAGGTTGTAAAGAAAGTAAGAAGAAATAATTCTTAAACCCCTTTTTCTTAGAAACATCATGGTAACTAAACGTCAAATTAGATCTGGGAAAGTTTTGAAAAAAAAGACCCAACAAAAGCAAAAATTCCCTGAATTATTAATACAAATTGTAGAATCTTCAGATATTATCTTAGAAATATTAGATGCTAGATTTATCAAAGAAACAAGAAATGAAGAAATTGAAAAATTAATCTCAAAAAAGAAAAAACAAATATTATATGTTTTAAATAAATCAGATTTAATTAATAAAGATAAAATACAGAAATCTATATTATATAATCTTAGGCCACACATATTTACTTCTGCATTAAAAAAACATGGGGGAAGAGAATTAAGAAATAAAATCAAAATGCTTGCAAAAAATATCGAAAAAGGAGAAAAAGATGAAAGGATTGCAGTTGGTGTAATGGGTTATCCAAATACAGGCAAAAGTTCTATAATTAATGTATTAGTAGGTAAAACATCTGCAAAAGTAGGTGCTAAGGCAGGATTTACAAAAGGAATACAAAAATTAAAGTTATCAAAGGAAATTGTTTTATTAGATTCTCCAGGAGTTATACCTAAAAATGAATATTCTACTTCAGACCAATTAAAAATGTCTAAGAATACAATGGTAGGAGCAAGAGATTACCATAAAATAAAAGATCCAGAAATCATTGTTTCTCAAATAATAGATAAATACAAGGAAGCTTTTGAAAAACATTATAAAATAAAAATAGATAATTCAGATGATTTAATAGAAGGATTAGGTAAAAAACAAAATATCTTAAAAAAAGGTGGATTAGTAAACACAGATCAGGTTGCAAGAAAGATCATAAAAGATTGGCAAGAAGGAAAAATAAGGTTACAATAGCTTTATAAACAAATAATTAGATCTTATTACTATTATTAATGTTATAAGTCTTGAGCTAAGTCTCGGTAGGCTTAGTGTTCAAGAAAGATTTCTTGAGAAATTAATTAAAGAAAATATGGAAAAGTTTACAAAACTAGGATTAAGTAACGATGTTGTAAGTGTGCTTAAAGAATCAGGCTTCACAGAACCTTCAGAAATTCAAGAAAAAACAATACCAATTGCCCTAAAAGGTAAAGATATTATTGGTGGTTCTGCAACAGGAAGTGGAAAAACATTGGCATTTGCAGCCCCAATTATAGAAAACCTAAAACATGGTGAAGGAATCCAAGCAATTATCTTAACACCTACTAGAGAATTAGCAGATCAAGTTGCTACATCCATAAGACATTTTTCTAAAAATAAAAGATTAAAGACTCTTGCTGTTTATGGTGGAGTAAATATTGACCAACAAATAAGAAGGCTTTCAACAACAGATATTCTTGTTGGAACACCCGGAAGAATATTAGATCATCTAAATAGAAGAACATTGCGATTAAGCGATATTAAAATATTAGTTTTAGATGAGGTAGATAGAATGTTTGATATGGGTTTTTCTAGAGATGTCGAACACATTATCAATGAATGTCCTGTAGATAGACAAACAATGATGTTTTCAGCAACAATTTCATCTGAAATAGATTATTTAGCTCAAAAATATTCTCAAAATCCTGTAGAGGTTTCTGTTAAATCATATATTGATCATTCAAAATTAACACAAATTTATTATGACACCCCTTCAAATAAGAAATTTTCATTATTAGTTCATTTATTAGAAGAAGAAAAATCAAAATTAGTAATGGTATTTTGTAGTACAAGAAGAAATGTTGATCTTGTTGCAGAGAATTTAGTTAGAATAGGGATTCATGCAAGAGCGATTCATGGAGGATTAGATCAAAAAAAGAGATCTAGAATTCTTAAAGAATTTCATGGAAGTGGAGTAGGTGTTTTAGTTTGTACAGATGTTGCTGCAAGAGGTTTAGACATTAAGGGAGTAAGCCATGTGTATAATTATGATCTTCCCACTAATAGTAGCGATTATATTCATCGAATTGGAAGAACTGCAAGAGCAGGTAAAGAAGGAAAAGCAATAAACATTCTTTCTAGTAGAGATTATGAAAATTTTAGTGAAGTTACATTAGATGAATCTTTGAAAATAGACCCTAAACCCTTACCTTTATTCAAAAACGTAAGAATGCAAATGCGTCAAAGAGGAAATAAACCTTCTTTTAGTAGGGCAAGACCAAGCCATAGAGCAAGACCTAGTGGAAATAGTCCTAGAAGACATAGTGGTGGACCAAAAAGAAAAACTAGAAAAAAGGGTGCAGATAGAAGTTCTGTTAGAAAAATGAGTTTAAGTAAGAGTAGACAAAAAAAAGGAATGAAAGCTAGAAGAAGATAATTCTAAAGAACAATAATTCTTAAATATGATATTTTTATCTAAATATTATGTTAAATATTGGTGATCGGGCAGGAGTAATTCTTAAGGAAGAAGGAGGATTTATTTTCTTAATAGGTTATGGAGTTTATCTTGGAAAAGAAATTCCTGTGGAGGCTGTAGGACCTATGGCCGAACAATTAAGAAAAGATGAAGTTCCAAATCCAAAAATAAAATTAGATAGTGGAAGTGTTGTTTATGGGTGTGAATGTTATTGGGGAGATGAATCTGGATTAAAAAGGAAAATTGAAAAAAACCCCAATGTAATTGATGTAGATATTAATGATATAAGAGAGAAATATCTTCAAAATTAATAACCATTATTCTGCAATCTATTAACAGCATCTAAAACTCTACTATCTGGCGAAAGAACTTGTACATGATCTGTTGGAGATCTTAAGGCTCTATAAATTCTTTGAAGAAATTCTCTCCAAGCTTTATCTTTATAAAACTCCCAATAATAATTAGGATTTGTTTTTTGAAGAACTTTCCAAAAAGTTCCCTTTACATTAGGATTAGGATATTTTGTAAATATAATTGAATTACACACTTCTCCTGGGAAATCAACACCTCTACTACATTTTGTTGAAAATAAAGTATCAAAAGCACCTTTTTTAAAATCAGATATAGCTGTTCCTGTTTTATCTTTTCTCTGAAGATCAACAATTCTTTCAGAAGTCATAAAATCTCCTAAATCATAAAAACCAAGTTCCCTCTCAGAAGGAAGATCTCTAAAAGCATGAATATGAACTAAACTAGGTTTTTTAGCATGTTTAATAGATTCTCTTAAAGAATGTAAATAATCTTTTCTAGAATATTTTTTACTAAAGAAATTAGCATATTTACAATCAAATTCTTTTCCTGTTTTTATTGTTTCCATAGATCCAAAATTTAATTCTTCTGCTTGAACAGTAGCATAATCTTTTATTCCAAATATATTTTTCAAAATACTTTCAGAATGAAGAGTACCTGACATTAAAACAAGAGTTTTTGTTTTACCTAATAAATCTTGAAATTTACCAGAAAGATTTGTACTAACTAATCTAGCAAGAATATTTGAATCATCATCTTTTTTAAAAGTTAAATATAAATCATCTAAAGAGTTTTCAAAATTCTTAGCAATTTCTAATGCTTTATTTGAATAACTTAGCTCATCTAAAGTAATTTCAGATTCTAAATCTACATTTGATAGAAATTCTTTTAATAAATCTTTTAATTTAGTTTCAGAAATATGAAAAACATGATCTTCTTTAATCCCTAAAAGTCTTTTATTTTTTTCTTCTAATTCTATTAATCTTTTTATTTTTTCAATAGATTCTCTAGCTTTTATTGAATCTGGAAATATATTCTTTAGCGACGCTAAAAGCATTGTGAGATTTAATTCAGCTTGTTTAAAGAAACTATCAAGAAAATCATCTGCTTCATCAATTATATCTACTTCTGTTAATGGTTTTCTTCCAATAGAAAGTTCTGCAAGATATTTAGCAGAATTAAATATTATGGCATCTGCCCTAAAATATGAAACATATTGATCATAATATGAACATCCTTTTTTTCTATGATAAAAAACATAATTTCTACCATTTGCTCCAACATATTTTTTCTTTGTAGCATCTTTCAATGATTTTAAATCATAATCTTCAGGAACAATAGGACTCCAATAAGGATTTGAGGCAGCTACAGTAGCTCTTTTAATATTTTTCAAAGACATATGAGGATTATCTACAAAAGGATTTTCACTAGCATATTCTTTTAATTTATCATAATTTCTTTCTGTAATTTTAATATTTTCAGGAAGAAAAGGATCTGCGCAAGATACTCCTGGTTGAATTAATGAATCATGGTTAGCTTTACCAGTAATCATTGCTATTTTCATTTTCTTTCCATCTGATTTTCTAATATTTTTTTTAGTAATATAATCTTCTTCATATTGATTTTGAAGAGCTTTTACAGGAACCACAATTGAAGATTTTCCTAAAATTCTAGCAACATTTAACGCAATAGCACTTTTACCAGAACCACAAGTACCATGAAGAAAAATAACTTTATGTTTTCCAGAAAGTTCAACAACTTCTTTTACAACATCTTCTTGAGTCTTCCCATTACTAAATTTTAATGGAGATAGAGGTTTATTTCCTTCATATAAACTCCAATAATTTTTAGCAAAAATATCTTCAAATTTAGAATCATTATCATCTTTTAAAAAATCAAGTGAATCAGAAGTTTTTAGATTTTCTTTTGGAATACTTCCCTCTTTTACATTTCGCACCCCTACTGGCCTACCATTTTCATCAAAAATCATAGTTTGCATTATGTAATATTTGAAGCTTTCTTTAAAAACTTATATGGGATTTTCACTAAAATTTAAAAACTCTTTAATAATAGTTTATTTATGAAAATGAAAAAGAGGTCTTTAGGAATATTTATAATAGCTTTAGTTGTAATAATTGCAATTATAATGGTGGTCAAAACACCAGGAAACAATAATATGGCAAACCAAGTAAAACTTGAAACAAATCATGGAGACATTATAATAGAATTATATTTAGAAGAAATGCCCATAACAGCAGGTAATTTCAAAAAACTTGTAGAAGAAGGGTTTTATGATGGAATTATATTTCATAGAATAATCCAAGATTTTATGCTTCAAGGAGGAGACCCTACAGGAACAGGCACAGGAGGTCCAGGATATAAGATTCAAGATGAATTTACAAATACTGCTATAGATCAAAATAACAGAGGAACACTTTCAATGGCTAATGCAGGACCTAACACCGGGGGAAGTCAATTCTTCATAAATTTAGTAGATAATAATTTCTTAGATGGAAAACACCCTGTATTTGGAAAAGTAACTCAAGGTTTAGATATTATGGATGCAATAGCACAAGTTCAAACAAATGCTCAAGATAGACCTTTAGAAGAGGTTAAGATAATTAAGGCTTCTATGATTTAAAGTATAATAATGCTTAATAAGATTGTTTTCTCCAATTATTAATGTCGTAAACACCTGCATCTATATCTGCATTAGATAAATTCACAGGTTCTCCAGATATACTTTGAACCATTATTAAATAATTAAATTCATCCCCCCCATCATAATAAACATCTTCATCTTGACTAGAAAAAGTAAGAGCTAATCCTTCTAATCCAGAAGTATAATAATCTGGCCATTCCCATTCTTCATAAGGTTCTAAATCTGTTGTAATTGTTTGATTTGAATTTGTATATGCAGTTCCATCTTCAAAAGGATGATGACCATTATGAAAAACAGTATAATCATAAATTTCATTATTAGGCATATCTTCAAAAGTAACTGAATTTGTTTCTCCTGTTCCTCTTTCTTCATAATAATCTGTAGTTAATCCTTCTACAATAACAGTAGATTGGTTTAAAGGAGTTGAAGTTCCTTCTTCTCTTACTATAAATTCTAAATCAGCTGATTTTAGAGGTAAACCTAGAAACAAAGATATCATTCCAACATACAGATATTTTAGATATTTCATTTTTATTAAAAATCACTTTACCCTATATATAATGAGCATATTCTGCTTTTAAAAAGATTGTTGTGACCCAAAAGAAGTCCAAAACCTTTAAAAGAGAATTTCACCTTTTTAATCTAATTTAATTAAATATGAGGTTATATACTAATGGAAGAAGAACAAAAGACACAAGAAATAGCTCAAGAAGCTCCAGTTACAGAAGAAGCTCCAGTTACAGAAGAAGCTCCTGCTACTGAAGAGGCCCCTGCACAACCTGCAGAACAACCTACCGAAGTACCTGCAGAAGCACCTACTGAGGCCCCAGTTACAGAAGAAGAAGCACCTACTGAAGCTCCTGTTGAAGCACCTACAGAGACTCCTACTGAAGCACCAGTTACTCAAGAAGTAGCTCCTGTTGAAGCAGCACCTGTTGTTGCAGAAGAAGCTCCAAAACTCCCTGATGAAATGGAAGGCAAAGGAGAAGATACTTTAGGAGCAGCTGTTTCAGAAAGTGCAGAAAGGGCAGAAACTCCAGCTATTAGCGCAGAAACAGATAGTGCAGAGCAAGCTAAGGAAAGCATGGAAAAAACACCTGCTGCAGAATAAATTTATTTTTATTTTTTACTTTTATTTTTAAAAAGAGGATATGATGGAAGAAGAAGAAAAACCAAATACTTTTAGAAAAATTGTAGGTATAATTCTAGTAATGATTGTAATATTAATGACTATTGTTTATTGGTTTATACCTTTAAATTCAATAACCTTTGAAATGAGAACTTCAGAAAGTACTAATTTTAGTTTAAGTCCATATGGGGTGGAAGGAATGCAATTTTATTCAAATTTAAGATATGTGGATGAAAATATTACATATAATATCATGGAAGATTGTACCTTACAAAAAAAAGCTGATATGACTCTTGCTTTAGAAATTTTAGAAAATGAAACCATGTTAAAATTTCAAGAAGTTTTGTCTAATGAAGAAATTTCAATAACTTGTTCAGGCAATAATAAAATAAGTGGGGATTTCTTTGTAGCAGGAGAAGGTGGACCTACAAATATTACTAAAACAGATAATTTTAATGTTATCTCAACTGGAAAAATATTATTAATAAAAGAATCTTCATGTTCTCAACCAAATGTAGCTTTACATGAGGCTCTTCATGCTTTAGGATTTGATCATTCTTCAAATACTAATAATATAATGTATAATTATAGTAGATGCACCCACACAATGGGCCAAGATATTCCTCAATTGATTAATGAACTTTATTCTGTACCACCACTTGTAGATCTTGCTTTAGAAAATATATCTGCAACCATGAATGGGCAATATATGGATACTAATGTTACAATTAGAAATCATGGTTTAAAAAAATCTAAGTTAGCAAAATTAGAAATCTATGCTGGAGATAAACTTGTAAAAGAAGTAGATGTGAATCCAATGGAAATAGGTGGAGGAAGAATGATTGTCTTAACTTCTAATTGGATTGCCAAATCTAATTTTGATAAATTGAAATATGTTATAGTTTCTACTGAAGAAGAACTTTTTACAGAAAATAATCAAGTTATTTTAAGTATTTCTTAAAAAATTAAAAATAAGAATTAAAATCTAGTCATCAAGATCTAGAGAATCAAGATCGCTATCGAAACGATCCTCATCATCCATCTCGTCCGGAAATTTGTTTAAATTTTCGTCCATTGTCAACCTCGTTTTATTTGCTCTTCTAAGAATGATTTACTTTTTAAATACTTCTATTCAAAAAAGTAGATATGGTAAACAATACAATTTAGAAGATAATTATTTATTCAAATTCCATATACTATAGTTCAAAAAACTAGCAAAAATAACCCAAAGAAAATAAGGAATTAGCAAATATCCTGCAAACCTATTAACAAAATAAAAATAAATGCCAGTAATTAAAATAAAAAATAATAAAACAAATATTTCTACTAAAGAAAAAAGAGGATTATTAATTCCAAAAAATAAATAACTCCATAAAATATTAAGAACAAATTGTAATCCAAAAAAAATCAAAGCTATAGCTTTAATATTTGATGCAGGGGCAATCCAAACTAAATATAATGCAATTCCCATTAAACTAAATAATAATGTCCAAACAGGTCCAAAAATCCAACTAGGTGGATTAAAACTAGGTTTTTCTATATTATTATACCAACCTCTATCAGAAGAAGTCCAGATAACTCCAAGAGACCCAATTAAATTACAAATAACTATAAGCCCAATTAATAAAAACCAATTAATTTCCATATAAATTTATATTTAAAATACTATTTAACTTTTATCATTCAGATAATATAAATCTCATTTATAGATTTTAAAACAATTTTCTAATTATAAATCCTACTCCAGCTATACTTGAACTTATAAAAGTTCCCCAAGCAATATCAACAAATACAAATTTAACAGGATAATTTTTTATAAAAGTGAGATTTGTTAAATCATATATTGAGTATGAAATAAACCCAAAAATCGCTCCAAGTATCAAGGCCTTACTTAGGGTGCTAGAAGGATATACTGCAAAAATATAAACTCCTAAAGCAATTATTAACCAAGTTATAAGTCCAACTAATAATTTTATCTGTATGCTTCCATTTTTAACATTAACTAAGGAACCAAATTCATTAATAAGAAAATTTTTAGTGATTATTCCTAACCAAATATAATCTAAAATAATAACTGAAATAAACATTAAAAATATTACCAATAATTCTATTAAAAATTTCATGTCATAATAAAATAAACTATCTTTATAAAATTTGTTTTTTATATTCTAAATTAAATATAATTTAAAGAATAAAATCCCTCCACCCAGATTCGAACTGGGGGTCTCCCGGGCACTGCTTTCACCGTACCACATGACTTTTGGGGCTTCATACAATTTCCGAAATGGAATGTCCACCTTAGGTAAAACCTACAGCCAGGCGCTTTAAAACCACTAAGCTATGGAGGGATAAATATATGAGAAATAAAGAGTTTTTAAGGTTTATCAATCAAAAATTCTTAGTAAAGTTTAAATAATGTTTTTTTATTAATTATATTATGGATTTAAAAAAAGTAGGTCTAATGTCTGCAATTATTGGAGCAATTGTTTACGTTTTCTATTCTATTCTAAATTTAATCGCATTTGCAATAAATCAAAATGCGATTCAACCAGATGTTAATTCAATTGTTTTCTTTGTTGTAAATAATTTTAATTTTTTATTTTATTTTATTTTAATTTTATTATTAATTACAAATATTTTTATTTATTCTGGATTTATTAGTTGGAGTAAGCAGAAAAAGCAGAAAATTTCTTTAATTTTTTCATCAATTTTCTTAATAATTATTTGTTTGAATTCAATATCCATGATGTTTTCATTTGGAAATACTTTTTTTAAGATACTCCTTGCAATTTCATATATCCTCTTTGGAATTATATTAATTTCAGTAAAACAAAATAGAAAAACAATCTTACTAGCACTATCTACAATCTATATAGTTCAAGGAGTTTTCATTCTTTTATCTTTTGCAACTTTTTCTCAAATAGTTGAATTAACAGTTGGAATAAAAATTTTAGAAGCTGTTTTCTTTAAGTTTAATAAATAAAATTGATTATATTTTTGAAAATTATTATATGGGAATATGTATATGGAAATGGGAAAGATGAAACAAAAAGAATTGAAAAATAGAATTATTAAATTCATATTTTTGTAAAAAATTAAATATATTCACTTTCATTTAAAATAATATAAAAATTACTTTATAAAATTTTATTCTTTACGACTTTTGATTCCATTTAATACAATTTTGGTTAATCTAGGCAACCTCTTCATTAACTCTTTTTTATGTTTTAAAATAAGATCTGTTGTAGCACATTCATTTTTTGTATCAATGTCCATAGAATTAAGATGTTCTTGTCTAAATTCTTTATTATTCTCTAATAAATTAAAATAACATTTAACAGCAGAAGTATAAACTAAAAAATCTAATCTTTCTTCAGCATTAGGTTCATCAGACATAAGTGCAATAACAAGACCGGCCCCATAAAGATCATTCCCCCAATAATGCATATGTTTAGCTCGTGGTCCAATTTTCATATATCCATCTGATTTTAAATTCAATTGAGCTAATTCTCTTTCATAAATTGCTTTTGTAGATAATATTTTCATATTTTTTCTCTGTCTTACCTCTATTTCATAATCAGGAATTATAGTAAGCACAATCATATCTCCAAAAGCAGATGTAGAAAAATGAACCCCATTCCCTAAAGATTTTTCTAATAAATTTATATTGGACATTCTAATTCTCTTCAATGTCTCTTGATCTTTGTTCTGCCACAAAGAAAGCTTTATTTGATTCAGCCTCTTTTATCTTGCCATCTCTATCAAAAATAGCTGTTGCAGAAGGTAAAGCAAATCTACCCATTACACCAATCTTAGAATAAATAATATAAGACATTACTCTTGTTTCTCCTTCCTCTAATTTTTCAAAATGATATTCTACTCTTCTTAATTTTTGATTTATTTTAGCAGGTTGTTCTCCACCAAATCTTTCATAAATTTTTACAAGAGAAGGAAGCCTATCTATAACATTAACTCTTTCGATATATTTTTTAGCATTTGCAATTATTGTAACTTTTAATGCAAACTCTCCACCTTTTGTTTTTACAAATGAAACTTTCTTTCTTAAAACTAAATGAGTATCTGAATAAAGTTTTGCAAGAATCACAATAACAATTATAAATAAAATAATTATAAATGGGTAAAACCAATTAGTCTTTACAGCAATTTCAACTATTTCTCCAGGGCTAATTTCATGCCTCCAAGTATAAAATACTGAAAAACCTTGTCTATCGACCATTTCAGGTTCAGGACTAAAGGTTGTAAATAATCTGGAAAAAACATTTTTTCTAATAACTGTTTCAGATGTAGCAACTAAATTACCTTCATTAATTTTTTCAATTATTTGAGTATTAATAATAAAACCATAACTTTTATTGGAAATTGTTAAAACATCTTTTTCTATAAATTGGATAATTCCTTGAGCTTCAACATCTTGATTATTGGTATTTATTTCAACATTTAAATTATAAAATCCAGCCATTAATTTATTAAAATCATTTTTATCTAATTGTACTTCAAAATTAACTTTTCCATCTGCACCTAAATTAAATGTTTTTTCGAATTCAAAAAAAGCAGAAGAAAACTTAGCAGTAACTTCTCCAACATTTACATCTTCTAAATTTTTTAAATAAATTTGAATAGATTGTGAATCAGGATCAACTTCTCCTGAACCAACCTCAAAAATATCTTTTAAATCAATAACTTCAAAGGTAATTGATTCTTGAAGTTCATTATCTTCAGCATTTCTAATAAAATAGTTTACAGTATAAAATCCCCTATAATCAAAATCTCCTATAGGTGAAAAACTTAGTTCAATTTCTCTTGATTCCCCTGTACTAAAAGAAATTCTCTCAGAAGGAGTTAAAGAAAATCCAACAAGATTGAAAAATTCAAAGGTTGTTGCTTGTCCAGAATTTGTAATGTTTAAAACAGTATCAATAGTTTCATCTAAACCAATAACTAAAACATCATCTGAACTAACAGTTTCAGCTCCAAATGCAGAAGTTAATGGTAAGACCATTAAAATCATTAATAAAATCATTAATTTTTTCATGTTAAATTCAAAGGAAAATTGTATTTAAGGATTTCGGTAGTATATTATTTATCTTTTACCCTCTAGGTCCAAATATGCTTTTGTTTGAGCCATGAACTCATCACAAGCTCCTGCTATTTTACCTTCCATCTCATCTATTCTAGAAGTAATAACCCACTTTTCATAAATAGATCTCAAAAACTTATTAAAAGCACTCATTTCAAATTTACCTTGATAATCTCTAATTAAAACCCCTTTTACACTTACTTTAATTCCCCCACTATTTGTTTTAATTTTAGCTCCATTTTGAGCAACTTCAACATCCTTTAATCCTGAAACTGAAAATCCAACACTCATTTGAAATTTAAAATAATCTGAAAGTGCTTTTCCTCCAGACCACCCTATATCAATATTCTTAGAATCTCCAGATATTTTTTCGACATATTTGCCCTCTGACATATCTAAACCAGCTTCTTCCGAAAGCCAATCATAACAAAATTTGTAAAAAGATGCAAATGAAAATAGTCCAGAGTATTTTATACTGCTTGAAAATATTGTGTCTTGTTCTGCCATTATTTATTACCTTATAATTAGAATACAAAATAGTTATTTAAATATTTTCTTATATGATAAAAATTAGATCAAAACTATTTAACAGGCCTAAAAACACCTTCTTGTAGAGAATATCCTAATTTAGAAAGTTTAATTGTTCTAGTAACACCTTCATTAGAAAATACTACTTTTCCATTTTTAGGATCAATTTTATCTACAACTAGAATTCCAGATGTAAATCTATTATATAATTGATTTTCAATTTTTTCAGGATTTACTTCTCCAAATTTTTTCCTTACTTCTGAAGTTAAACCTACCTTAACATCATAATTAACAATCCATTTTTCAATTTTTGAATCCATAAGTAATTCAAATTAAAAATTAGTTTATAAAATTTACTATACTCAAATAGAACCTTTACAAGATTCACAAATCAACATTCCATTTACCCTATGTAAAATATCTTGGCTACCACATTCTTCACAAATACCCTCATGAATAAAATCTCTATGTTTAGCTTTCTTTATTCTTCTTAACTTACCTGCTTCTTCTTTTATTTGAGCAAGTTCATTTAATTCAGGGTATAATTCAGGATGAAAATTCAATATATCTTTCATTGTAACAATTCCAGCTAATTCTCCTTCATGAATAACAGGTAAGGCCTTGAATTTTAATTTCTTCATTCTTTTAATAACTTCATCAATAGAAACAGTTGGCTTAATAGTTGCTATTTTTTTAGGAGAAATATCAATTGCCCTTATTTTAGATAAATCGGCTTTAGATTTTTTAATTAATGCCCACAAAATATCTCTTCTAGAAACAAATCCAACTAATCTCTTTTTATCAACAATAAGTAAGCTGCCAACTCTTTTCCTAACCATCTTTTTAGCACATTCTAATAGATTAATATCTGGTTTAATGATTACAGGTTTCCTAGTCATCACATCTACCACCATTATCTTTTTCATAAAAATAATACCCTATTGAAATATATAAATCTTATGAAAAATACACCTAGTATTGGAGTACAATAATGCTTATATAAAATAATACAAAATAAATTATAAGATAAAATGCCAGATAAACCAGTTACACTAATGCCAGAAGACATTCAGAGAATAATGGGTAAGGATGCTCAAAGAAACAATATTTTAGCAGCCAGAATGGTTGCAGAGGTTGTAAAGACCACTCTAGGACCCAAAGGAATGGATAAAATGCTTGTTTCTCCTACAGAAGATATTATTGTTACAAATGATGGGGTAACAATCTTAAATGAGATGCAAATAGAGCACCCTGTAGCAAAAATGATGGTTGAGATAGCTAAAACTCAAGAAGAAAAAATAGGAGATGGTACAACAACAGCTGTTATGATTGCAGGTAAATTATTAGAAAATGCAGAAGATCTTCTAGATAAAAAAATACATCCAACAATTATTTCAAAAGGATATAGGATGGCTGCTGAAAAAGCTCAAAAAATATTACAAGAAATATGTCTTGGAATAACTCCTGAAGATGAACATATTTTGAAACAAGTAGCTATGACTGCTATGACTGGTAAAGGAGCAGAAGATTCAAGAGAAAAATTTGCAAATATTATTGTAAAAGCTGTAAAACAAATAAAAGATAATGAAACAATAGATATAGATAATATTAAAATAGAAAAATCAAAGGGAGATGGAATAAAAGATACAGAATTAATATCTGGAATAATTTTAGACAAAGAAAAAGTTTCACATGACATGCCTTCTAAGGTTGAAAATGCAAAAATAGCTTTGATTAATTTTCCTTTAGAATTAAAAAATCCGGAAATAGAAGCTAAATTATCAATAACTTCTCCTGAACAATTACAAAATTTCTTAACTCAAGAAGAATCCTTAATAAGGGAAATGGTTAATACAGTAAAAATGTCTGGAGCAAATGCCATATTTTGTCAAAAAGGAATAGATGATTTTGCTCAATACTTATTATCAAAAGAAAGAATTTATGCATGTAGAAGAGTTAAAAAGTCAGATATGGAAAAATTATCCAAAGCAACAGGAAGTAAAATTGTTTCTAACCTAAGTGAATTAACACCTTTTGAATTAGGAGATGCTCAAACAGTAGAAGAAATAAAACATGGTGAAGATTTCTTAACACATGTTAGTGGATGTAAAAATCCTAAAGCTTTAACAATTTTAATAAGAGGGGGAACAGAACATGTTATTGATGAGATTGAAAGAGCTATTAAAGATGGCTTAGGAGACGTTGTATGCTCTCTAAAGACAGGTCTAGTTGTCCCAGGAGGAGGAGCTATTGAAATGGAACTTGCAAAAAGATTAAGAGAATTTGGGCAATCATTAAGTGGAAGAGAACAATTAGCAGTAGAACAATTTGCTTCAGCTTTAGAATTTATTCCAACTACCTTAGCTGAAAATGCAGGTCTAGATCCAATAGATATTTTAACAGAATTAAAATCAAGACATGATTCAGGAGATAGAAATGCTGGCTTAAATCTTTTCACAAATAAAGTTGAAAATGTTTTAGAAGCAAGAATAATAGAACCATTAAAAATCAAAAGTCAAGCAATTGATTCTGCAAGTGAAGTAGCAATTATGATTTTAAGGATAGATGATATTATTATGTCAACAGGTGAAAAAAATATAATTAATGGACAAAATAGACCTAACCCTTCTGATGAGTTTTAATTAATTGTAGTATCTTTAGCAGTTGTTTCTAAATTAGGTCTTTCAGGAAATGCCCATAATGGACCAAAAGGAATAACTTGTAAGATATTATTTCTTGAACCTTCTAATTTAGTTAAATAATTACTTAATGCAAGATAATTTTGAACGTTTTCTAATTTTATTTGTTTAGAAAATTCTTTTCTAGCCCATTTACGATTAGTTTCATATTGAGATACGTTTAATCCAACAGTTGAAGCAAGATATAATACTGCACCCCCATAAACTAATAAATTTTTTACTCCCTTACTTAAAGGCATTTTAAAATCCAAAAATACTTTTAATAAAATTCCAAAGACTTCTAAAGAAACCATTACCTCTAACATCTGCTTTATCTTCTGTTAAATCAATTGTAGTTGTAGTATTAAATTGACTTAAATAATTAAAATCATCTTGATGAAAATAATTTATTAATCTAAGATTTCTGTCATCATCGTCATCATCATCGTCTCTATCAAGATCAACTTCAAATGTAACTATTTCAAGACCAATATTTCCTGCATTATCTCTTGCATATATAACCCAGGTATTTGAACCTTCTTCAGATTTAACATCTAAGATAGTTCCACCACATGTTGTAAGAGTATTATTTGTTAATCCGCCATCTAAACTATACCAACAAGAATCTAAATTAGCATCGTAAACAGTATATAACATTCTTGTTCTATGAGAATCGTATGTTTCTCCATCTCTTGGATAACTCATTGTAACTACTGGAGCAACATTATCAATATTTCCTAAATTAACACTAAAACTAACAGTTTTATTTGCAACATTATTTGCAGTATCTCTTGCAATCATAATCACAGTGTGATCTCCTTCTGTTAAAGTTACTTGAAGACCATGATTTAATCCATCTGCACTATTCATTGAAACATCATCTGCACCATCTAATCTAAAACTAGTTTCAGACATTTCATTTGTTAAAATTTGAAATATTAATTCAGCATTATCATAAACAGATCCTTCAACAGGAGTTACTAATGTAATTATAGGAGCAGTATTATCTACATTAAGATTAACATTAAATGTAACTGACTCTGTAACAGAATTTCCAGAACTATCTGAAGCATAAATTGTCCAAGTATTTGAACCTTGAACAGCATTTAAACTATCATAAACTTCACTATTACAATTAATATTATTTGTTGTAACTCCATTATCTTGAGAAACCCAACAAGTTGATAATTCTGCATTATCTGTAATATCATATGCAATAGTGTCTATTAATTGAGAATATGTAGCTCCTTCAACAGGAAAATTAATTGTAACAACAGGATTTTGATTATCTGCTAATGATTCAACTTCTAAATCAAGAGTTATAGAACTTCCCTCATCTTCTGTATCTGAACCACTAATAACTAAAATATAATTTCCTGCTTGATTATTATACATTGAAGAAGTAATTGAAGAACCTCCAATATATTCAAATCCATCAAATTCAAAATCACTTACAATAGATTCCAATAAATTAAAACTAAGATCATATAATTTAACATTAAGAACCATGGGGGGTGCAGCACTATATGCTACAAAATCAAAACTAACACTATCTCCCTGAGTAATTGAAATATCTGTTTGAGCATTTTCCCATTGTCCATAAATATTAACAGCACTTACAGAACTAATTAAAAACAAACTTACGAATATTAAAGCTAATAATTTGAATTTCATTTTTTCTTTTTAGAACCTTTATTTCCTCTATTATCTCCAAAATGCTTAACAAGATCAAATCCAAGATATCCTCCTTTTTGAGAATCATATCCAAAACTTAAATCTGCACTAGCATTATTTGAAATAGGAGCTCTAACTCCTCCAAAAATATTTGATGAAATTTCACTTTTAGAAGAGGTATTTCTATCTGGTAAAATTATTTCATTTCCCTTGTAAATATCTTCAATAATTTGCTTGTTATACATCCAATAATTTGCTCCTGCACCTAAAAATACAGGTCCAAGATGAGCTTCTCCACTAACTCCAAGATATTTGAAATCTTTATCTTTATTAGATAATTCAGAATGTGTTCCTAAAAAATTAGGAGTAGTAGTAGAATCTAAAATTGTTCTGTCATAAGGAGATAATCCTCCTTCAATATTTAATCCAAGAGGCCCATATTCAACACCCATTCTTAAACTTTGTAAACCTCCAAAAGATCCACCTGCACTTACACTAACATCTTTTTTACCCCATTTAGGGAATTTTATCTTAGGCATTTTGAATTTTGCCTTTGATTTCTTTTGGCCATTTTTAATTGCTTTAAGATCTTCAAGTGAATTTTGTAAATTTTCTCTTTCTTCTGAAATAGAATGGATTAAAGTTGTATCTAAAAGGCCATCAGATTGTTCATTTATTTTTTCTAATCTTGAAGCTTTTACAAATCTTTTATTTAAAACATCTTCATATAAATCAATAACTTGTTTTAATTGAGGATTATAAAAATCATTTTCCCAAGATTGAAATAATTCAGGACTTAATGAGTCTTTTGTAGTATTATATTGGTTTTGGAAAAATTCAACAACTTTCTGAGAATCTTCATCTCCACTATATTTGAATTCATGTTCTTTATCTCCAATTCCTTTTGCTTTTTTAACTTGTTTTCCTTGTCTTATTAAACCTTTAACTTCGATTAATGTAGAATCTATTCTAGAAATTCTTTCTTGAGCATTAGCTCTTTGATTATCTATTTTAGTTTGTAAATCTTTAGAAAGTGTTCCAGCTTTTTTAGCTTGTTTTTCAAAATTTCTTAAACCTACTTCAGCTTGTTCTAAATAATCAGTATATTGTAATTCAACATTTTGTAAATATTTAACAGTATTATTTACTTGATCTGCTACAGCTGTTCCAGCAGGCATATTTGTTGACATAAGAATTTCTGCTAAATTATTTCCTAAAGAATCTAAATTTGATCTAACACCTGTATAATTATCATCTGTAAATGTTTTTGATGCTCCTAAACTCTTTTCAAGTCCTTTAACATTTTTATCTATTTTTTTAGAAATTTTTACATCTCCACCAAAATATTTTTCTTTAACATCAGCAATATAATCTGTCATATTTTGAAGCATTGTTTTTTGCTTATCAACAAAAATTGTATCTACAACAGTACTATCAACAGGCATAGGTTGAGAAAGTTTTTTTGAGGGTTGAGTATTTTTATGTATTAATGTGTCTCGTAAAACAACAGTAGGTGCTTGAATAGTATCTCCTGCTACTTCTACATCTGGTAATTGTATTTGTTTTCCAGGTATTGTTACATCAGAAGCCCAAGTAGTGTCTCCTGGTATTGTTACATCGTCTAGTTGTATTTCCCTTCCAGGAATTACCACATCTTTATTCCAAGTAGTATCTCCTGCTACTTCTACATCTGGTAATTGTATTTGTTTTCCAGGTATTGTTACATCAGAAGCCCAAGTAGTGTCTCCTGGTATTGTTACATCGTCTAGTTGTATTTCCCTTCCAGGAATTACCACATCTTTATTCCAAGTAGTATCTCCAGGTATTGTTACATCGTCTAATTGTATTTCTCTTCCTGGTATTTCTACATCTGGTAAATAAGTTGTATCTCCAGGAATTGTAACAGGATTTTCATTTGATAAGATTTTTTCTCTAGCAGCTTTTTCTAATCCATTTGCAACAACATTTGAAAAATCTCCTGAAGCTTCTACCTTTTCTTGTTCTCCGTTATTTGAATCATAATTATCTTCTAAAGAAGGAGATTCATCAGGTAAATTATTATTAGGAATACTATCTGTATTAGTAGTTTCAGGATCAATTCTTTCAACTTCTTTTTCTGGATCAGGTCCTGCTCCCTCAGTTTCTTTTGGAATTACCTTAATTTCTCCAGTACCTTTATTCATTTCTAGATAAAGAGAATCAATTTGACTTTGTGTTTTAATATTTGTATCTAATTGAGATTCATATAATTCATTTTGAATAGAATCTAATACTGTTTTTCCAATTTCTACAGAATCTGTAGGAGCTCCAGCAAATAAACTTGGCGTAAAAGCAGAAAGACCTAAAAGCGATTTCAATGTTTTCTTCATTTTTGTCTTCATTTTGAATATTATTTATGGGGGTATTTTATTTATAAAGTTTTCTATAGTTATCATTATAGAGTTACACTACTTTAATCTCTATAAATAGGATAGAATAATAGATGTTTTTTTACTTTTAAAACAATATACAGTGCAATAGTTATTTTCTACTATATATAATAACTTTTAAAATACAAAATATTAATCTTCAGAAGGAATAAATGAATTTAGTAAATTTATCTGATCTTCAGAAACCATTCCCCCTTCAAAATTAATTAAAGAAGCCAAAGTTGATTTTTTGTCTTTTGATTCAATAATTTTTCTGCCTTCTTCTCCATCAAAATAAATTTCTGAAACAGATTTTAATTCACTCTCTTGCATAGGATAATAAATTCCATCTCCTTTACACATTCTAAATCCCCTTTTATTGACCCCATCAGAAAGCATAATTAAATGTAATTGGGCAGAATAATTTTTTCCAACAGTAGTATGATTGACGGTAAAATTAGAAGGATAATCTGGTATATTTTTCATCATGTAAAATAAAATTTTTAGTTTATAAATCTTGGCAAAAGAAAATATGCGCGGACCGGGGGTCGAACCCGGGTCACAACGTTGGCAACGTCATATTCTGCCACTAAACTATCCACGCATAAAATATACCTAGAACTGATTATTTTTAAAAGTTTAGAATATGGTCCTGCCAGGAGTCGAACCTGGGTTAATTCGGTGTAAACGAATTGTCTTAGCCGTTGGACAACAGGACCAATGAGAATAGATTGAATTATTTATTAAAAAAGCTTTCTATTCAGGAGAACTTTCTTTTTCTTCTTGAATATCTAAATAATCATTAATATATTCTTTTTGACTAATAAAATAATAATTCATTTTTCCCTCTCTAAGATATATAAAATTTGATTCCTCCCAATCACTTACAATTTTTCTATCTTTTTCATCTAAATCAGGAATTATTAATAATGGCCTAATAGCTCTAGAAGTACCATATTTATCTCCAAAAAATTTAGTCAATATTTTTTTTGGTAGTTTATATCTAATTTGACTCTCAACTATTGTTAAAAGCCAATTATGTTTATTATTTTCTCTAATCCTTTTCATTTCTTCTGTTAATTTAAAAATTTTAAGTGATCTTAAAGAAAAATAATTTGGAATTTTCCCGACAATGGAGGAAGCAAGATGATTAGAAATAATACTTACCAAAGATAATTGTTGAACATAATCTCCCATAGGATGTAATTGAATTGTTGGTCTTAATTTAGTGATTCCAAAAGGTATAATCTCTGTATTCATTAATTCTCTTTCTAAATTTTTAAAATTCATTTCATGGAAGGAAGAAATATTTTTATTTACATCTCGATTTATCATTCCAAAAATTAATTTATGAGCTTCTGAAAAGAACATAAAAAATTTATATCTTAATTCTATTTAAGAATTATTGTTATTTACAAGTAACATTTAAATAGGTAATTTTGATAATTTAAATATGGCTAAGCAAAAACCAACAGAAGATTTAGCTACTATTCCTGGAATGGAATTAGAAAATAAGTATTCTAGTAAAAATAAAATTATGCAAGGTAATCCTCAAGAAATTAAAAGAAATGTTGAAAAAACAAAAAAAGAACTTGAGAAAATAAAAGGATTTCTTCTTAAAAAATATCCTTTTACACAAGCTATAGGTGTTTTACCCCCTCAATCAATTAAATTCTTTATTGATGAAGAAGAAGTTCCAAAAGAAACTGAAAAATTCACTCAATTATATGTTGTTGTTCCTGAAGATAAATTTAAAGAAATTCCAAAAATTAAAAAAGAAATTGTAAAAGAACTTGAAAAAACAAAACAAAAATTGTGGGTTCAAATTAAAACCCCTGTAGATGTTTGGGAAATTTGTACAGATAGTAAATTTGAATTACTTAGTGCAATAGCAATGTCATTTCCATTACATGATACTAATTTCCTAAGTTATCTAAGAGTTGCAGAAATACATAAATCTCTTGTTCTCCAAAAATTTGAAAAATATGTTGTTAGTTATGTTATTGGAGGAAGTTTTGTAAGAGGAGAAACAAAAAAAACTTCTGATCTTGATGTATTTATTATTATTAATGATACAGATGTTAAAAGAATGCCAAGATTAGAATTAAGAGAAAGATTAAGAGGAATTATCTATCAATATATAGGAGAAGCTTCAGCATTAGCAGGAGTAAAACAAAATATCTTGAGTCCTCAAATATATTTATTAACAGATTTTTGGGAAAGTGTTAAAGATGCTCACCCTGTAATTTTTACTTTTATTAGAGATGGTGTTCCTATTTATGATAGAGGTGTTTTCATGCCTTGGAAAGCTCTTCTAAGAATGGGAAGATTAAAACCTTCTTCAGAAGCTATTGATATGTATATGTCCTTAGGAGATCAAACAATTAAAAGAGCTAAAAGAATGATGTTAGATATTGTTATTCAAGATATCTTTAATGGAGTTAATACTCCTAGTCAAGCATTATTAATGTTATATGGTCTACCCCCTCCAAATGTTAAAGAAACAGTAAAACAAATGAAAAAAGTATTTGTAGATAAAGAAAAAATACTTGAACAAAAATATGTAGATATGTTAAAAGAAATTACAATTAAATATTACAAAGGATATGAGCATGGAAAAGTTAAAGAAGTTTCAGGAAAAGAATTAGATCATCTTCTTAAAAATACCGAAGAATATCTAAAACGTCTTAAAGAATTAAGAAAACAAATTGAAAAAAGAACACAGGAAAAAACAATTGAAGAAATATACAAAGATGCATTTGAATTATTAAAAGCAATAACAAAAAAGAATTCTGAAGCTTTAATAATAAAATCATTTGAAGAAGATTTTGTTAAAAAAGGAAAATTCTCTCCTCAAAATCTAAGAACATTAGATAAAATAATCAAAGCTAGAAGTGAATTTAAAAAAGGGAAAGCAGAATCTCATAAAATAGATCAAGCTAGAAAAAATGCAACGTTATTAATGAATGATTTAATAGAATATTCTCAAAGAAAAGATCTTGTTTCATTAGAAAAAGCAAGAATGAAAATTAAATATAAAAAAGCTGGAAAAGATAAAGTAGCTGAAATATTAATATCTAATGGAGAGACCTTCTTATTTACAGAAAAAAGTGTTTTAAAAATAACAAATAAAGTTCAAAATTCAAGTATGGAAGAAGTTTCAAAATCAATAGAACACAAGAAAAAATCAAAAGAAATTCAATTAAATCCCAAGGTATTTGAATTATTGAAAAAAGAGCTTGGTGATTTCAACATTATCCTTTAGTTCTCTTTGACACAACCTTTAAAAAGCATTTTTCTAATTAATAATCATGACAAAAGGAAAAGTTATCCAATTTAGAAGAGGTAGAAAAACTGTTCACGAAAGACATTTTTTAATTGAAGTAGAAGGAACTTCAACTAGAAAAGATGCTGAAAAATTTGTTGGTAAAGAAGTTACATGGAAATCACCTGCAGGAAAAATAATCAATGGTAAAGTTTCATCTGCTCATGGAAATAAGGGTGTGATTAGAGCTATTTTTGAAAAAGGTTTACCAGGTCAATCAGTTACAACAGAGGTTGAGATAAAATAAGATGGCAGGATTAAGAAAAGCAAATGCATATTCTAAAAAAAGAGTTGTCCCAAATACAAGAGTTAGTAAAAAAAGACAAAAATCATTTATTAAAACAGTTCCCCCTCAAAAAATTGTTAAATTTTCAATGGGTAATGAAAAAGTATATAATGAAGGTAAATTAACCCATGAATTAACAATGGTTTCAACAGAACATGCCCAAATAAGACATAATGCTTTTGAAGCTTGTAGACAGTTCATAAATAAAAAATTAGATCAAGAACTCTCAGGACAATATGTGTTCAGAGTAATTCCCTACCCCCACCATATTCAAAGAGAAAATAAAATGCTTACAGGTGCAGGAGCAGATAGAATGCAAACAGGTATGCAATTATCTTTTGGTAAATCTTCTGGTAAAGCTGCAATAGTAAAACCAAAATCTAAGATATTCTTCGTCGCTGTTCCAAGAACAAAGGATATTGCCTTTGCAAGAAAAGTGCTAAAACAAGTTAAATCTAAACTTGCTTGTAAAACAAGAATTGTGTACGAAAAGAAATAAGATCTCATTCTATAACTATCCAGTAGTAACATAATAGAAACATTTATATACTCTTTATTACTATGTTTGTCATACTAAAATGACACCAACTCAAGAACAAACACCTGAACAACAAGCAAGAGATTTTGCTATGGGGAACTTAATGTACCCTATGATCTCTGGTTTAGCAAGTACAAAACTTGCAGGTGAAAAATATACAGATCAAAGAATTAAAGATCTAGTTCAAACACATGTTTATACTCCTAGTTTTAGTAGAGAAGGAGACCCAGCAGGTTTAATCTATAATTGGTTAGAACAAGGATTTGATGCAGAAGGTCAACCAGCTATTAACAGGGAATATTTAATGAATAAAGCTGTAGAAATTATGGGAGAATATTTTGAAGAAATTACAGTAGAAGATTATATGAAATTATTAGGTGTAAATTCTGATGATTTATCTATAAAAGATAATCTTGCAGGCAGATATATTAAAGATTTATCTAGCTCTGAATCTGCAGAAGATAAACAACTTTCTCAAGATTTAAAATCCGCTTATGAAGCTAATATGGTTGATCTAAGTGTTATGAAAGCATTAGGATCAAATAGACAATTTGAAACAGCAGGCATTCTTGAAAAAATAGTAAAACCTACTGCTGAAAACGGTCTTGCTGGAGTAGCTCAAGCTTAAAATCAAACACAATAAAATGACAAAACAAACACAAAACACTGAAGAAAATATTGAAAGGTATAATCCTAAAACTCAATATAGGTCTGTAGAAGGAAAAATACAAGATAGTATAGTTAAAACTTCTAAAGAAACTGTAAAAAATATTGCAGATATTACAAGGCATTCAAGACAAAGAATCTCAAATGGAATAAAACATACTAAAGAATTTTTAGGAGAATTTATCCCTTATTTTACTCAAATGGGAACTTCTATTTGGAGAATTCCTACAATTGCCAGAAAAAATAGTAATAACCAATTAAGAGTACAACTTCAAAATCATGAAAATTTGTCTAGAGCTGAAAAAATAGGTTGCTTTTCAGGATATGCTTTAGGTGCAGGAGTTACACTTGCACAGGGACTTTATGCTATAGGTACTGCAGCAGAAGGAGACTTTGCTCCTGCTATTGCCATACTTAGTTCTAATGCCATTGACGGAGCTTATGAGGTGGGAAGAATAAAAGAAACTAAGACTGAAAAAAAAGGATTAAAAAATTATTTAGAATTAAAAGCTCAAGAACCAACAATTGAACCGAGGGCAGATCAATAAAATGAAAAAAATATTTAATATGAGAAATGCAGGTAATGCTTTATTAGCAAGAGTAATGATTCCTCTTTTAGTTACATGTAGTGCAGAAAAAAATCTTCCAGAAAATATTGAAGGAACATTTAGGGGATATAAGGCTAGAATAGTCTATAATGGAATGGGAAGACATATTAATATATTCTCGGCTGAAGGAGGTCGTGTCTCAGGTACAGATCTTGAAAACAATGGACAAATAGATAGAATAAATATTGTAGTTCCCAGAGGACATAATTTAATAAAGTATGCAAACCCAGATTCTTTAGAAAGAGCTCATGATGAACTTACTTGGGCAAAAGAACCTGAATCATTTAAAGATAACTACGAAGGTAAATAAAAATGAAAATAATGAATAAATTAAGATCAAAAACAGCAAAAGTTGCAGGAACACTTGGAACAATAGCCTCATTAGGAATTGCACAAGAAACTCCAAAAATGAAATATATTGGTTGGGATAATTTTAAAGCAATGTTTGGTGGATGGACAGAGGTTTCAAAAGGTCAAGGCCAAGGAAACAATATTAGATTATATCCTAGTTTTAAGCCAACAGAAAATACAACCTTAAGTTCTTTAATAGATATTAACAAAGATTATCCTTTTAGTAAAACAGATTTAAAACATAATATGGGAAATATTGGACCTTTTTCAGTAAGTCCTGTTTTAACATATCTTGAAGATGATTATGCTCAAAGCATCATGGCTGGAGTACACTCAGCATATGGTGGAGATTATGGATTTGGTTTTGCAGAAATTGCAGGATCAGAAGATAAATCTGTTCTTTATACATATAATGCTTTAACAGGAAAATTAGGAAGTTTAGCTCTTTTTACTCAATCAGATATTAAGGATTTTCCTTCAACATTTTCAGAAGTTGAAGCAACATTTGGAAATAGTAAAACAGGAATAAAACCATATGCTAGAGCAAACATGACAAAAGGTGTAAAACCAACATATCAAGCAGGTATTTCTGTAAATCCTTCTCAATTTGGTAAATGGTTAAAATCTAAACGTAGGAACTAATTCTTAAAATGAAAAAATTTTTACTCACTTGTTTTAGAAGAAGCTCTCAAGGAAAAGACATCTCATTAGAAAATGCTCGATCTTTTTTTAGTGAATATGATGTAGACTTAACAAAATCAGAATTTCCAGACATAAATTCAAATTCCAATTGGTTTAGAAATTTAGATTCAAGAAAAATAAGAAATACTCCAAATACACCTCAAACAATTATATCTGGACAATATTATTTACAACAAACAAATCCAATAAGATATGATTTTACTATGACTGATGGAAAATTAAAAATTGACAAAGTTTCTCTAGAAAATAAATAAAATGAAAACAATAGATGATAACACCTTAGCAAAATCAATTAAAAAAGTTAGGAATATTTTTTTATCTGGATTTATAACTGTTTTAACACTTTCAAATGCTCTAAGTTATTATAATACAAATCAATTAATTCAAGATAAAACTCTAACTCCTCAACAAATAAAAGATAATAGTATTGTAAAATTATTAACTAAATATAATTCTAATTTTTATCAAAAAAGAATGAATCTTAATTGTGATGGAATTGGATATCTTGGAAGTCAATTAGCTGCTGAAAATGCTCAAAGTAAACAATTTTGGGAACAAAGAAAAGAAATTGAAGGGGGAGATAAATAAAATGAAACAATTTAATGAACAAGCTAGAATTAAAATTATGTCTCGTACTAACAGAACAAAAGATATTACCAGGATTTTAAAATCAGCAAATTTATTCAAAAAAAATAAAACCACTCTTTTCAATTCAGATTTATTAATAAATAGCAAAGCTACTAAAATATCTACCCTTGATTCACATGGAAAAAGAAAAAAAATTTATCAAACAGTAGTTCAAATAAATGCAGAAAATATCCATTCTATCATGCCTATAATGACTAAATTATACAATAATTTTGGAAGAAATAATACAGTTATTTATGGAAACCCCCAAGTTATGAGGGCAATGGAACAAGGAGATTCCACTTGGAGATATACTAATTTTACAGGGGAAGAACAACTTTCACCATCTACAGCTCAAAGAATAAAAGAAGAAGAATTAGAAAATAGTTCTCACTTTGGTATTTTAGATGGAAACTAAAAAATGATTGAAAAAAAATTAACTCGAAAAGAAAAAGCTGAAATTAAATTAAAGAAAAAAAAGCATTTAAGAATCATAGGTACAGGAATTACTTTACTTGCACTTTTAACAAACCATCTTGATGGAAATCAAAAAGCAAAACAAATTAAACAAAGAGAATTAAATCAAATTCCCCAAGAAATTATTATTCCAGATACCTTAAATTCAACCTATAATGAAATTCGAATTCAAGAATATAATAAAATTAGTGGAATCTCTAATTCCAACTATAAATTAGATAAAGGCCAATCAATAAAATTATCTTAAATGAAATCTAATACTAAAAAATTAGGATTCTTATCATTAATATTAATAGGAATAATTGGAACTTCTTTTTTAAAAGATAATGAAAAGGACATAATTTATCAAAATTATCGTTTAAATAATAAAATTATTTCTCAAATTCAGACAGATACTTATTTACAAAAAAAAGAAGCTCAAAGGTTGATTAATTCATTAGGATTAGAACATTCCATGGTTTACGATAGTGCAAAATTTAATTTTTATCCAATAGATAAAAAAGATATTGCTATTACTATTGAATATAAAATTCCAGATAGAACTTATGCTTTCCTAAAAGTACCAATAGGAAATGTAAAAAGAAAAACACTACAACAATACTTATATTCTAAAGAAAATTCTCAATAAAATAAAATGAGAAAATTATTACCATATATTTTAGCAATTCCATTAATATTTTCAACTTGCTCTAATGTAAAATATGCTCTAAAAGGAGAAGTATTAGAAAAAGGTGTTTATCACACTGGAAATACATGGTACCTTGTTCCAACAATAAATTGTGAAAAAGGAATAACAAGATTTTTTGTTAAGGGAGATTCTTTAGAAATTACAGCATTAGATAATTCTTTATCAACAGGGGATCAAGTTGGAATATTAGAAAATGGAAAAAAACCCTCCATATTTGTAGAAATAAAAGATTTTAAAAAAATTAAATAGAAGTTAATTTGATTAAAGATTTTTTTAAATCTTTATTATTCTATTAATTCTTTAACAAGATCAACCATTATTTTCAAAAAATCTTCTGCCTTATCTTGCCATTTATCAATATCTATTCCTTTAATATCTGTTATATGGCCATGCATAATTTTTTTATGTAATAATAATAGGTCTCTATACTGCTCAACATATTTCATTTTCAACTTTCCAGCATCTACAAAAGTTTCTTTTAAATCTAAAGCTAAATTTTCAGGAGAAGAAGGAACAACATTAGCAGCTATTAATGCTGCTTGACCAGAATCAACCATTGACCAAAATAATCCTTCAATAGTGTTTAATTCTGAAACTCTACTTCTAGTAATATGTGCAGGAGCTCTTTGTAATAAACTGTAAATAGCTTCAGGAGTTGATTTAATCTTTCCTTGAAGCAATAAATATTTCAAAGGATCAAAAAATCCCCCAAAATCAAGTAAGGATTTTCCATCTCTAATTATATTTATAACTACTGGATCTCCCCTCATTAAATCTTCCCACCAAGTGCTTAATTTAATTGTATTAATATGTAAATCTATTTTATATGGATTTGATTTAACAATTTTCTCAAGTTCTGTTCTATACCAAGCAATTAATTGTTGATCCCATTTAATAGAAACATCATCTAATAAAATAATAATATCTATATCAGATCCAGCAATAGCTTTTTTCTTAGCAGAAGATCCGAATAAAATTATTGACTTAACTATTTTATCAAACTTTTTGTAAGCCTTTGTTGCAAAATCCATTGCAATTTCAGATTCTGTTCTTAATTTAAGAGAAGGTAATTTTGTAAAATCAATTTTAGGTTTCTTTACTTGTTTCTTTTTTACTTTTTTTATGGCAGATTTTTTTATCTTCTTCTTAGGAGATAATTTTTTTACTTGCTTTTTTTTAAGTTTCTTTTTTACAACCATTTATTCCTCTTTTTTGATCTATATACTTTAATATATACTTTAATTTATAAACTTTCTCAAATTATTCTAAAGGTGCTCCACCCATTCTTCCTCCACCACCTTGAGATTGCCCCCCTAATTCTGCAGGCAAACGTGAAAAACCAGCTCCAAAAGTTTCATAATTTACTTGGGGAAGCATATTACCATATCCACTAAAATAACCTTGTTGCAACCCTAGAGTTTGATTCCAATAAGGGCCCATACCCATAGAATAAATAGGGCTCCCTAAAGCTTCGAAAGTTTCAGCCATAGGAATTTTTTGAAAATGTTGGAACCAATTCCCTGCTTCAACAATTTTTTTAACACTATCTCCTTTTTTACCTAATTTCTGCATCATTTCTTTAAATGGAACATCTCCCATCCCCATAGGTAATTCCACATTTTCAATTCCAAAATTATCAGAAAGATGAACATGTTTTAAATAAGGTGCAATTTTTTCTGTTTCTTTTACAACGTCTTCTTTATCAAAACCAAATCTTCTTATTTGATTTATATGTCCAACATCCCATGTAACTCCTATCATTTTTTCAGCAGCTTGTTCAGCTTGCTTTTTATCCATTCCTTTTTTATCCATAGCTTGTTTGACAAACTTTTCTCTTGAATCTACAACAATATTTTTTAGATCTTCTCCCCTTGAAAGCCCACTCATCCAAGCAGGAGGGTTTTCAATACTAATTATAGGAGCTTCTTCTCCAAATTTATTATATGTTTGAAATGCGACATTTGCAAAAGTATCAGTAGTATGACCAAAAGAAAATTTATCTAAAGGAGTAAATACTTCTGGTTTAACAATTCTTAAACCTTCCATTAAACCTTGTAATGCTTGAGACTGGGGCTTAAGATCAAAAGGAGTCATTTGGGTTAATTGTTTTTTATATTGTTCAGATAATTTTGTTAAATATTTTTTTTCTTCATCATTCCCATATTTAAATGCTTTATTAAAAAGGCTAGACAAATGAAGCTGCATATCATCTAATTGAGATTTTGCATTTTGAGTTCTTGAAAAAACTTCTGCCTGGGTAGGTTTTAAATGTTGAAGAATTTCTTGAGTTGCCTTTGGACCTTTTACAATAAGTTCTGATTTAAGTTCATCGTATACATTTTGAACAAGAGGAAGATTTTGATCTAAAACATTATCAACACTTTGTTTAGGGGCTATTAATTGTGTTAAAGAATCTTCCCATTGTGTTGCATTTATACTATTAACTTGATCTTCTGCAGGAAGTATTGTTGGTTTAGATAAATCTTTTTGATGAGGATAAAATTTTTCTTCTCTAGATGCAGCTGTTATTTGTCCTGATTCTTGATCAATCACAAGCATTTTTTGAATCTCTTCTCCATCTCCGACCTTCTTAACCTCTGTAGCAGGAAGAACAGCAGAAGAATGAAAGGTTACAGGTGAATTTCCTTTAGGGCTTAATTCATGAGCTTTTTCAACTGCAGACATCATTTGTCTTTCTGCAAGAGCTCGATTCATTTCACTATATCCTTCTTTTGATAAACCAGAAGCTTCTACAAGAGGGCCATGAACAGTAACATCCACCCCTGCAAGTTTAGCCAACCGATTTACTTCCTTTAAATGTTGTTTAGGGATTGTTTCAATAATCTCAGGAGTAATCAATGATAACTCCATTGTTTTTTGTCCAGGAGCTATTTTATCTCCAAATTCTTTTAAAATATTTGCAGTCCTGGGATCTGTAGCCAATCCAATTGTCCCTGTAGAAGTACTATACCCTGTACTTAAAGATCCATAATCATTCTTAAAACTAGAGTATCCACCTTGATAAAGATCTGAAATTTTATATCCACCTTGTTCTGCCATTTTTATCCTCTTTTAATATAGCTTTAGATGATTTAATATTTATTAATGTAACTAATCTTTAATCGAAGTATATTTGCTATTATCCACATCTTCTTGACCTAATATTTCTGGTTCTGCAAAATCAGACCTTCCACTAATTGTTCTTGAAGCATCTGATAATTCCATTCTAGAAAAATTATTCTCTCCTCTAAATTCAGGCCTTAAAACAACAGGTTCTACAGATTGGTTTCCAATTCTATAAAGTTCTTCAGAATCTGCAGAATAAATAGGTTTATTTTCAATTTTTTGTTCATTTAAAAAATCTTGAGCTTGACTAAATTGATTAATAGAAAGGTTTTCAATATTTTCTTCTAAATTAGAAGGTTCTTCGAAAGTTTCAACTTTTTCTAAAGCAGATGAAAAAGATTTTACTTCAGGAGGCACTACAAATTCTGCAAAATCTTTAGTTCTAAAAAATTCTTCAGCTTCTTCTAAACCTTTTTCAAGACCTTCATCTTCTTCAAAAGATTCTTCTTCATTTTCTTCCTCATTAGAAAGTTCTTCTTGAGACTTTTCTTCTTCAATAGGCATATTTTATTTAGGTTTAAGAAATATATAAAATTACTTATTTATGTATAACTCACCATTCCATGAGCTTTTTTATATACATCAAATAATGCAAAGGCTTTATCTTCTGCAGCTTGTTTTGCAAAAGGTCTTAAATGTGTTGATTCAAGAAAATTATCTGGAGCAATAATAATATCTTCATTTCCACCTGAAGATTTTTTAGCAGGTTTAGGGCTAGGTTTATTGTATCCCCCAATTAAAGCTATAAATGGATTTGATTGATCTTTATTAGATGAAGAACTTGGATTAGAAGAATCATCTAAATCATCTAAAAAGAAATTAATTTCTTCTTGCAAATGATTTAAGGTATCTGTTGTGGCTCCCTCTATTAAATTTAAAACATCTTTAATGCTATCGTCATCTAATTCCTTATCTATTTTTTTTAATTCATTTTCATTAAGGGCATAAGATGTAAAAGTAATATTTGTCTTTCCTCCAAAAACATAATGTGATTGTTGACCCCCTATTTTTTGAGGAATACCTCTAAATTTAAAGTCAACTAAAATACAACTAGTATATTTTCTTCTTATTTTTAATTTTGAAAACTCTCTTGGTAAAGAACCTTCAAGAGCTGCATTTTCAGGTTTAATATCAGATTTTCCGAATAAAGTTAAATCAAACATAATGGTATTAAATGCTTTAACAAGGGCAGGTTCTCTTTTTTTAATCCCCATCTCAAGTTCATTAGCAGCCATTAAATATGGTTTTGCCCATCGAGCATATAATTTTAAACTATTTGCCTGACTTCTTAAATAACTTCTTTCAATTTCATATCTTTTTTTCAATTCTTTTTCAGAACTATTTAACCAAATATTAAATTCTTGTATTCTTGGTGTTAAAATTCTTTTAACCCTATCATTTAAATCTAATTTAGAAATATCTTTTGGACTATCTACAACTAAAAATGCATCTATTAAAGTTTGAAAACCTGCTTGACCTAATGCCATTGCTTTAATACTTGAATTTCCTTTAGAAATATCCACCTTATCCATCCAAATTTGTTTTAAAGCTAACAAGGCAGCTTCTTTTGTTTTATTATCTTTAAGATGATCATAATGTTCCAATCTCATTTTAAAATCTCTTAGATCATAAATAATATTCAAAACACTTCTTAGGACAGTATTAATATCTGCTAATATCTTTGTTCCTTGTTGTTGCATAATTGTTGCTCTTGTTCCTAATTCTCCAAAATGTCCTGAACCAGGTGAAGAAGTAAAACTATCAAAAACTTTTTCAACAGAAAGACCAAAATCTCCCATTAAATCTAAAATAAAAAAGTAAATTGGTTCTAAGGTGTCTGAAGCAGAATCATATCCTAATTCATATTTTGAATCTTCCTTAGGTTTAACTTCATTTGCAGGAATATTGTCTGAAGAACCATATTTTGCTAATAATTCTTTTCCGTTTGCAGCATAAAGTTTAGGGTTAACTTTTCCAATAATTTGTTGTATAGTTGCCATCTTCCTCTATATATAAAAAACAAAGGAATATCTGTTTAAAAAATGTTTCTAATGCACCACAGCTAAATTTAAAAACAAATATTTCTTCTAAAAATAATGGTAAGATTTGGATTCAAAAGAAAAAGAGATGTGCTTGATCTGACAGAACATTATCATAAACATCAAGAAAAATTAGATGCTATGAAAGAAGAAGCTCAAGAAAGCAAAGAAGAACCTTCAAGCGGGATGTTTGGATTTTTGGGAAACATGGCTTCAAGTGCAAGTTCTTCAACATCCACAAATTCTGAAGATTACCTAGATACTTCTGGACCAATAGATGAAAAAAGAAAAAGACTTGCAAAAAGAATAATGGATATGACTGCAAAATTAGAAGAATTGACAAACCAAATTTATCATCTTGAACAAAGATTAGAAGTTTTGGAAAGAAAATCTGGAACTAATTCTTTTTAATTAAGTTTATTAATAGTTATTTTTTATACATATTATGTGTTTCACACCCACAATATCATTATTGACAGCAGTAATTGAATTTACTATTGCTACAATTATTTTAATCTTCTTTAGAAAATCTTTAATTAATAGATTCTTTGTATCTTTAATTTACTTTTTAGGCCTATATCAATTTACAGAATTTATGCTATGCATTTCAAATAATCCTCTTTTATGGTCTAAATTTGGTTTTATTGCCTATAGTTTTTTACCTGGAATAGCGATATATTATATTTCAAAATATACTTTCAAAAATGCTAAACAAAAATATCTTAGACTTATTTATTTACTTCCAATAATGTTTTCAGTAATAGCTCTTGCATTTGGTGAATTTATTACTAAGGTTGAATGTAGTCAATTCTTTGTGATTGGAACAAATATGTTATGGACTATAAGTCCTGTTCTACATTCAGTTTACCAAGTATATTATGGAGGATCAATTATTTTAGCAAGTATTTTTCTTTTACATAAGATGAAATATGAAAAAAATAAAACAAAGAAAAAAATACAAATAAGCATATTAACTGCAATTCTTATTAGTTTAGTTCCTGCTTTAATACTAATAACAATTCTTCCATCTTTAGAAATTTATTTTCCTTCTATATATTGTGAATTTGCGATATTATTTAGTATTGCAGCATTAATAGCTGCTCAACTTGATAAAAAACTTAAGAAATAAATTTATTAAGTTAGTTTTCTAAATCTATATATGAAAGATCTTGAAAAAAAAGCAAAAGCATATGCATTAAAAAATGCTTTGATATACAATGGTAAGGCCCAAGTAGGATCTATTATTTCTTCCCTATTTAATGAAGGTTTAAAAAAAGAAGATGTTAAAAAATATGCTAAACAAATTTCTAAAATTGTTAATGAAATAAATTCTTTATCTTTAAAAGATCAAAAAAAAGAATTTGAAAAATTATCTAAAATAGTAAGTGAAAGAAAAGTAAGAGAAGGTTTAGAAGAATTACCTGATGTTAAAAAATCAGGAGTTATAATGAGAATATCTCCTTCTCCTTCAGGGCCATTACATATAGGACATGCTATTGTATTTGGTTTAAATATTTTATATATCAAAAAATATGGTGGAACATTTTATGTAAGAATTGAGGATACTAATCCAGAAAATATTGATAAAAAAGCTTACAAAATGATTAAAGAAGAATCCAAATGGCTTTCAGAAGGTTTAGCAAAAATAATAATTCAATCAGAAAGAATAGATCTTTATTATAAATATATTAAAAAATTAATTTCTCTTAACGCTGCATATGTTTGTGAATGTTCTGGAGATGATTTTAGAAAACAAGTTCAAAAAAAAGAAGATTGTGAGTGTAGAAAATTATCTGTTAATGAACATAAAAAAAGATGGAAAAAAATGTTAGATAAAAAAGGATACAATGAAGGTCAAGCTGTTTTAAGATTTAAATCTGATATGAAAGATAAAAATCCTGCCATGAGAGATTTTCCTTTAGCAAGAATTAATTTGACAAAACACCCCCTTGCAGGAAATAAATACCGTGTTTGGCCATTAATGAATTTAGCAGTAACTGTGGATGACATTGAATTAAAAATGACTCACATTATTAGGGGTAAAGATCATCGAGATAACTCTCAACGTCAAAAAATGATTTACCAAGTATTAAATAAAAAATTCCCATGGGTAGGATTTATAGGGATAATAAAATTTAAAGATTTAGAACTATCAACAACAAAAATAAGGCAAGATATCGACGATAGAAAATATTCTGGATGGGACGATAAAAAATTACCCACATTAATTTCATTAAGGAAACAAGGATATAAACCAAAAGCATTTTTGAAATTCTCAGAACAAGTTGGACTTTCTGAGGCTGACAAAGTAATGGATAAAAAAGAATATTTCAAACTTTTAGATTCATTTAATAGATCTTCTCAAGAATGAAAACATTTTTATACTAAATTTCTTTAATAAAAACATATTAAAATGAAAGGAGGTCGAATGGAACACAACAAGAAAGGATTGTCTATGATCGTTTCTACATTAATAATCATACTTTTAGTGTTAGTAGCTGTCGGAATTATTTGGGTAGTTGCTAGAAATGTTATTCAGGGTGGAAGTGAACAAATAGAGATCAGCGCAAAGTGTTTAGAAGTTTCTATCAGTGCAACTGGTGTTAATTGTGTACAAGGTGAAACAAGTGATAATTGTACAGTAACATTAACAAGAGCTGCTGGAGGAGAAGCAATAGGTGGAGTTAAGTTAGCATTTGTTAATGCTGCCGGAACTGCAAATTATGTTTCTACTTATTCAGGTGATATTGGAGCACTTGAAACAGTAACTACAGATTATATTGAAACAGTAGCTGTTAATGAAACAAGTAAGGTAGAAGTAACACCGTTCTTTTTAGATTCATCTAATAACGAACAACTTTGCTCTTTATCAACAGAGTACACTTATTAAATTTTATTTTTATTTTTTTTAAATTTTATTTTATTGCAAGAGAAGGAAACTTACAAAAATGACAAACAAAAAAGGATTATCTATGATTGTATCTACTTTAATAGTAATATTATTAGTTCTAGTTGCAGTAGGCATTATTTGGGTAGTTGCTAGAAATGTTATTCAAACAGGAACAGATCAAATTGATCTAAGTTCTAAATGTTTAGATGTTAGTGTTAGAGCTACTGCTGCAATATGTTCTGATTGGAGTTCTTCTATTTTAACTCAAAATTGTACAGTTACATTAGAAAGAACAGCAACAGGAGATGCCCTTCCAGGAATGATGTTAGCATTTACTAATGGCTCTGAAAATTATGTTCACGATTATAGTACATCAATTAATGCTTTACAAACAAAAACAACAGGTTTAATTTCAACAACTATTGCAAATATAACTGAAATAGAAGTCACACCTTATTTCTTAGATGATTCGAATAATACTCAATTATGTAGTTCTAAATCTACTTTTAATCTTTAGTTTTATTAATTAGTTAAATTTAAAAACCATTTTCTTATCTTATTTATATGGCAAGTAAAATTGGGAGTTATCCCCATCACTACTGATCTGAATTTATATTTTTCTAGCTTGTCTGACAATAACTTTTTTATACCATCTTCAACTAAAGTAAATTATGGTGAATGTAGTTTAATGGTAGAACGTGTGGTTGTGGTCCGCAAGACGAGGGTTCAATTCCCTCCTTTCACCCTCAAATTAAAGGAGATGATGAAATGAAAACATTAAAAAAACAAATCATAAGTTTATTTTTACTTGCAATATTAATTGCAATAGCAAGTATCATACATGGCATATTTTTTGACTTAGCATTTGAAGAAATTAAAAGATTAACAATTTCAGGAATTATATTTACTTTAATAGTTGTATTCCCATTCCTATTAGTTATTGAAAGAATATTTGATATGAACAATGAAAAGAAATTCCAAGAATTAGAAAGAAGAATTAAAAAATTGGAGAAAAAAAATGACTGAAAAAGTAAAAGGATTTCAAGATTTCTCAGGAAAAGAAGCTGAACAAAGAACAGCAATAAAAGAAATTCTAGTTGAATCTTTTGAGAAATATGGATTCCAACCTGCTGAAACACCTATAATAGAATTTGAGCAATTTGTAAAAGGAGATAATACTAATGATGAAGCTATATCAGATATATTTAAGCTTAAAGACAAGGGAAAAAGAAATCTTGCCCTTCGTTATGAATTCACATTTCAACTTAAACGTTTAATGCAAAATAAAAAACTCCCATATAAAAGATATCAAATAGGGCCTGTATTTAGAGATGAACCTGTTTCTGCAAATCGATTTAGGCAAATTACTCAATGTGATATTGATTGTATTGGTTCTTCTGAAAAAGAAGAAGCTGAAATCCTTGCAATTGTAAAAAATATTCTAAATAATCTAGGAATTAAATTTACAATTAATGTGAATAATAGAGCTCTTTTAGATGAAATATTAAGGGAACAAGGAATCAAAAACAAAAATGAAGTTCTTAGGGAAATAGATAAATTAGATAAATTATCTGAAAAAGAAATTAGATTAAATTTAAAAAAATATAATGCTGAAAAAATTTTAGATATTTTGAAAAAACCTGAATCTTATTTTGAAAAATATGCTATGTATGTTGAAATTAAGAAATTAAAAACATATTGTAAATTATATGGGGTAGACATAAAATTTCAACCTTTCCTTGCAAGAGGCCTAAGTTATTACAATGGGAGCGTATTTGAAGTTAAAGGGGAAAAGATGAAAGAAACTCTTTGTGCAGGAGGAAGTTATATGTTTAATAAAATCCAATCAACAGGTTTAAGTTTTGGTTTAGAAAGATTGTGTATGTTATCTAAATTAAATTCTCAAAAAGAAAAATATCTAATTGTATCCCTTAATCAAGATAAACAATCAATAAAAATATCTAATATTCTACGAAAACAAGGAAAATTAGTTAGCGTTTATTATGGAAAACCATCTAAAGCATTAGGATATGCCAATGCCTATGATATAAAAAATGTAATATTTGTAGGTGCCGAAGAAATAAAGAAAAAGAAATTCAAAATCAAAGATATGAAAACAGGTAAACAAAAATACATTACCTTAGAAAAAAGAACAAAAAAGAATTTAATATTAAAAAAGAAATAAATCACAATAATTCTTAAAAAGAATAAATTTCTATATTTCTTATGAAATTAACAAGAATAACCAAATTAGATTTTAAGGAGGGAAGCCTATTATCAGATCAACCCACAATAAATGCTGCCCTAAGTGTTATTCAAAAGGCAGATGCAGTACCTTATTCAGAAGATGAAACCCAGGATAAAACAAAATATTCAAGAGAAGTAATGATCAAAGTAAATTTTCATGAATCTGTGGAAGCATGTATAGATCAGTTTACCCCCAATCGCAGTGCAAATAATGGATGGACAGAAAAAGTAGACATTAAATATTAATTTTTTAATTCGATTCCAACAGGGCAATGATCTGAACCCAAAATATTTCTTAAAATAAAAGATTTCTTGACATTTTTCATAAGACTCTTTGAAACTAAAACATAATCAATTCTCCACCCCACATTTCTATCTCTAGATTTAAACATATAACTCCAATAAGTATATTGTCCTGGTTCTTTATTGAATTCTCTAAATGTATCTATAAAACCATTTTTAACATATTTTTCAAACCCATCAACTTCGACTTGAAAATAACCAGGTGTTTTATTATAATTTGATTTAGGATTTGCTAATTCAATATCTGATCTAGCCACATTAAAATCTCCAACAACAATAACTTTTTTTGTTTTTTCTAAATCCTTAAGATATTTTAAAAAATTCTTATCCCAATCTTGCCTATAATCTAATATTCCATTTCCTCTTCCAGAATTAGGAGTATAAACATTTACTAAATAAAAATTATCAAAATCTAAAGTTAAAATTCTTCCTTCATTATCTTGAAAAAATTTATTCCCCTTAGTCATAGCTTTAGGTTCTATTTTTGAGAAAATAGCTGTCCCTGAATATCCCTTTTTATCTGCAGAATTCCAATAATGAAAAGGATAATTACTAAGCGAAATATCTACTTGTTCAGGATGAGCTTTTGTTTCTTGAAGACATAAAATATCTGGATTTTCTTTTTTAACAAAATCTAAAAATCCTTTTTTAAGAGCAGCTCTTATTCCGTTAACATTCCAAGATATAATTTTCATTCTACCTTAATCTCCATTTTCCAAGAATTTTCTTCACCAGAAACTTTTTTATCAACAACTTTTAATTCCCTATCAAATAAAGGGCAATTAAGAACAAATGTTTCAAATTCTCCTCCTTCTCCAGCAGGATGAATTTTATATTTTTCATGAAGTTTTGTTACATCTTCTACAAATTTTTCATTAATTTCTCTTCCTAACCAGGAATCATCTAAACCATATGCAGCTACACCAACAACTATTATTTTGAACTTATTTTTAATTAATTCATTAAGATATTCAAATTCATCTTTATGCCATAATGGATTAATACATTTTAATCCAAATTTATCACATATTTTTTGTATTCTCATTGCTTGATAATCTGAATGAAGAGCCCCAGTAATAATTCCTTCAATATGATATTTTTCTTTAGCTTCTAAAATAATTTTTTCTAAATCTTCAAGTTCTTCTTCTTTAATCCCCTTTGTTTTTCCAACCAATAATGGAAGATCCATTACTCTTGCTTGTTCCTGTGTTTTTTCAATAGAAGGAGTATGAAACATATATGAATCAGGATTTTCAGAATACATTGTCATTAGACAAACTAATTCATTGCCTTCTTGCTTAGCTAAATAAGCTGCATATGCTGAATCTTTTCCTCCTGAAAATAATACTCCTAATTTCATAAAAACTGAACTACAATAATACTTTTAAAAGTATTTACCTAATAAATTGCAATGAGTGATTTAGATTATCCTAAAATGCTTGAAAATTTAACAAGTAAGATTAAAAATAGGCAAAAAATATTGCAGGTTAAAAATCGCCAACATCCTCTTCTTTCTTTAGTAAATATAGATGAAATCGGCCTACATTATACAGAAGAATTTTCATTAAAATATACTGGAAAAACGCTTCAACAAGGCTTAGAACAATATTCTAAAGATTTATCCTCTGCTATTTTAGAAGAATAAATTAGCTAAAATCTTATCTAAAAACATTTTTCAAATATTTATCTTTAGAATCTTCATATTTTGCAAAAGATTCTTCTTCATGCATTAAAATAGGTAATTCAAAATCCTGAAAAGCTCCTGTTTCAGAAGTATTAAATTTGTTTATTGCAGGATAATTAGGATCAAAGGGTCTATCTTTTCTTAAATCATATAATGCAGCTCTTTTATCAACCCCATTTTTATCCCATACAACAAGATTTACTTTACCTTCATAAAAAACTGCAAATCCTAATCCATAACCAGGGTCAAAATAACGACTTTTGTTAATTAAATCTGTAAGAAAAGTTCTAGCCCGGTGTATCATTTTTCTATTTGCCCTTTTAGGACCTAACTTATAAAATTTTAAATCAAGTTTATCTGTTTTAATTGGTGTTAATGATGTCGCTAAACTTTTTCCCATTAAAAATTAAACTTCTTTCAATTTATAAGAATTATTGTCATTCAAAAGAACTAATCAAGCATATCTGCTAAAGGATTTTCAAAATCTTTGTTAATTTCTTTGATCCTTTTCTTTTTATCAGAATCTAAATTATTAATTTCCTTTTCAAGTTCTTGTCTAAGGTCTGCAAAAGGATCTGGATTATGTCTTAAATATGTCTTCTTAAGCCAAATATGAATTTCTTCAAAATGAGAAGATTGTTCTAACCAAACTTTTTGTTGATTTTCTAAATGTAATAATGGAGAAAAAGTAATTATTTTTTCTGATTTATCTCCTTTTACAAATTCTGAGAAAGGAATTTTTTTAGAATCTTCATTTTTTTTAAAATGATCTGATAAATCAATATAAATTTGTCTTATTTTACTCTTAATACTAACTGTTTTTTTATTAGGAAGTGAAATTCCTGTTTCTCGGAGAGCATTTTTATTAATAATTTCTTTTTTAATTCTTCTATTTTCAGTTGAAATAGCTTTGTTTAAAGAATCTATTAATTCTTGTAATGTAACTTTCTTATGTCTAGGAATAGGGCTTTTAAGAACTAATTCAGGTATTTCCTCATCAAGTTCAAGCCTTTCAAGAGGAATAGCCTTTTTATCTTCAGAACCAAATAAAATCTCGTCTATGCTCCTTAAATGCTTACTAAGTAGTACTTCAGACTTAATCCTTAACAAAAGAGCAGCTGCAAGAAGCACTTTACTTGAAACAAAAAAATCAGCTTCTTCATATTCCTGTATTTTAATCATATACTTTCCTGTTAAAACAGTTATATCTACATCCCATGGATCTAATTGTTCTGTATTTATTAAATCATAAATAATTTCTTGCCATCCAATCTCTCTATTAAACAAAATATCATGAACTTGATCTTGTTTTACACTATTCACCTCTTTAATATCCATAAAATATATAGAATAATATATTTTATAAACTTGATGTAGTACCTAAATATCTCCTGATGTAGTGCCTAACAATTTAAAAGGAGTATCAACACATTACTACTGGAGATTAATCATTTGATGTCATTGATAAAAGGTAACACCACCGAAAGGTTTAAATATGATATGGACTTCTGTTTACTATCACCTCTTTTTACCCAGGAGAGGCTTCAAGTTAATCTTTTTGACCGATTTGAAAACTCTCCTAGGGTTTCTACTACTACCCTAAATCTCTTTGTAAATTATGTCGTTTTGATCTAAATTTAAATATAAAAGTATTAACATAATAAAGAAAATCTTTAAATAGTTTTGAAGATATAAAAAATAATAAGATGAAACTATTAAAAAAGAAAAAAATAAAAGAAAAAATAAAAGTAATGGAATTATATCTTTTAGAACACGAAAATGAAGATATAACCTATATTGAACCTAGATTTTTTACTCAACACACAAATAAAGAATTCATACAACTTCTACAAGACACTATAAAGCTTCTAAAAACTACTAAATTAAAACCAATAAAATAAGTGAAAATGGGAAAAAATTCATTAAAGAAAATAAAAAATGAATTTTGAACTTGTGGGTTTATATTTTAGTTTTGTTGGTTCCCTGACTTTAATTTTTGAAGTACTTTTTAGTATGGGGAAAAAAGGAGATACAGTCTTCTTTCCAAACCCAATTAGTAGAAATAAAACTAAAGGGTTCCACCGAGAAGAAAAACAAAAAGATGGAAAATATAAAGAAGTATTCTTAACAAAAAAGGAAATACTCATAATCCTTGCCCTATCTTTTTTAAGTGTTGGATTTCTTTTTCAAATAATAGGTAATACAATATGATAAATAAATACACCGAAGCTTGGGTAGGATTAATATTAGGGATATTGTTTCTTATAGGTTGGAAAATATCCAAATACTTTTCTATAACTTTATTAGGATTATCTCCAAAAATGTTACTAAGTATAGGAATCTTAGGAATATTATGGTGGATTATTGGAATGATTGTTATAAAATTTTGTAGTAAGAGGAAATAAAATGAAAAAAGAAATAAAAAAAGATAAAATTAATTTAAAGCAAGTTATAAAACACATACAAAAAATTGTGGAATCTAATTAAAAATGGTAATAATTGTTAAAACAAAATGCAAATATTGTGGATATGAAAGGGCCCAAAATTTAAAAGAACATGAAAAGATATGTGATGAAAATCCAAAACATCCAGATTATAAACCCAAAAAAAAAGAAAACTTTAAGAGAAAAAAAAAGGTTATGAATGCTCTTTTTTTAATATTTTTTTTAAGTATAATTTTATTGGTTCTTACTGATATAACAATTATTGGGGTTCTTCTTTTAATTTCTATGTTTTGGATTTCTATTGAAATGATAATTAGTAGTTATAGATTAGGGTATAAAGGTTGGACTGTTGCCTGTATTGTTAGTCCTTTATTGGCAATGATTTTTTATGTTTTTGTATATCAAAGCATAAATGTAAGAAAAAAAATGAAATAAGAAAGGTAATTAAAAAAATTTAGAAAATAGCCCATTTTCAAAGAGAATTTGGTGTTTTTTAGGGTAATGGGATTAACTCTCCTAGGGTTTCTAATCACAACAATTTTTATAAATTAAAATTAAAATATATTAACATGACAAGATTTGGAAGTAGAGCAAAATATTCAACACATATGGGTTGGAAGAATAAACAAGATGGTAAATTGGAATACATCTCAACAAAAAAATTACATCAGATTCAAAAAAAATTAAGTGAAGTAGGAAGAGTTGTTCTTAAGGAAAGAGATTTAATTGTATATAATGTTGATGGAAAAGATGCCATAGATTATCATTCCCATAAAAAAGGTAGATTTTTTCCAGATTTAGAACTTGCAGCAGATGATAAAAGAGAACTTAAAACTCTTAAAACTTTATTAAAATTACCTACAGAATGAAAAATTTGCATACTTGTTTAGTTGAAAAAGGTTATGAATATCATGCAGTAGGAATAGGGGATTCTGAAAAGAATAAACCTTCTTATGAAAAAATGATTAAAGAAGGTAAAATTTCAAAATATGTTTTTATAGAAATTTTAGATGTTGGAGATTCATTAAAATTAAAAGGTATTCCAATTAAATTATATACTCATGCTATTTATATTAAAAAATAAAATTATTCTTTTTTCTTTAAATCTTGTTTGATTTCTTCTTTAGATTCTTCAACTTTCTTTGATTGAAATTCCGCATAATGACATTTTCCACAATATAATCTTCCTTGAGCATTCATTAAAAATATTCCAGGTCCACATCGAGGACAACTTCTTTCTCTTGTAATCTTATCTCCATCTATTTTATACTTAGTATATTTTTTACTAGTAGGTTTATTTTTAGGTTTTTTCTTACCTTTTTTATTTGGTTTTTTAACACCCATTATTTACTTTCCTCTACAAGTTTACTTTCTAGAGGAACTTCAGCAGGTTTTTCTTCTGTTTTCTCTTCTACCTTAGGTGCTACTTCTTCTTTTGGAGCTTCTACAACAGGAGTTTCTTCTTTTGAAGCTTCTACAGGTTCAGCTTCCCTAGGTTCTTCTTTAACAACTTCAGCAGCTTTAGCTTGTTCATCATCTTTTTTTTCTTTAGCTGTTTTAGGTTCTACATAATCTCTATCTTCAACACTATCATAAACATTAGAATTTATTGTAAAAACATTATCTCCATATTTTCCTAAAATAGTTTTAACCTTAAGTTGATCTTCTGAAACTTTAAAATGAGTTGCTAAAGCTTTTTTCACTTCAACCCTATTTGGAGTTATTTCTGAATTAACTGTTGCTTCAACTTCTTTTCTCTTAAAAAGAGCATTTCTTGTTTCAGATATTATTTTAAAATCTTTCATTTTAATATTAACGTGTTTTAATTGCAAAATTTCCTTTCTTCTTTATATTTAACTTTCCAGCTATTTCTGATTTTTCAGGATTTAATACAATTATTCTTCCTTTAATTACTTCAGAAGATTCCTTAGCTCCACAATTAGGACATTCATTACCTGATTCATATATTTTATTACAAAGTTTACATGCTTTTGATTTTACCATTATTTTTTACCTTTTTTAACAGATTTTTCTTCAGCTTTAAGAGCTTTTTTAGCTTCTTTATTTTTTAAAGCTTTATCTTCTTTAATCCATTCTAATTTACCTAATCCAGGTTGCCTCATTGTCAATCCAATCTTTGGAATTTCTCCTTTATAACTTAAAGCAACTATTCTTGCCATACATAAATCTCCTGCCTTCAAACTTCTCTTTGAAGATTTTCCTAATAATGAATTAGCTTTACTAAAACTAACATAATCATCCATTGTTTGGCTAATATGAATCATTCCCCTCATAGACCCCATATTTATGAAAGCTCCAAAATCAGTAATTTCAGAGATTATTCCATAAACTAATTCTTGTAATTCAGGTTTCCAAACTAATAATTTAAAATTAGATTTATAGTATGCAGCTCCATCTCCAGGTATAATAACTCCCTCACCAACATTTAGAACTTCTAGAACTTCTATGACCTTTCCAAGTTCTTTATCATAGTAATCTGCATATGTTTCTTTTAGTTGTTGATCAACAGCTTCAGAAGTAGGCAAACCAAATAATTTTGGAGCTACTCGAATATGATCTTCAACTTCTGTTATATAGAACATTTTAATATGGGAAAAATAGCAAAGTTCGGTTTAAAAAGGTTATTATTGATAACCGAAAACAATTTAAAGAAAAATTAAGGATAAAATATATGGAAACAGATTATAGTGGAGTTGTAAAATATTTAAATCAGACAAAAAAGGATAAAACAAATAACGGAGAAAGAATAGGGATCCTTAATTCTAATGGAAATATCTTACCCTATCCCTTTAAAAAAGGCATGGCAATAGTTTACAAAGAAAATTCTATTGAAGGAAAACTAACAATTAGTCTTCCTCTTTTATCATTAACTAACTTTTCAAGAAAAATGGCCACTATAAATATACATAATTTCCCTGAAAAATATATTAAAAAAATGAATTCTAAATAATTTCTAATCTCTTCTTTTCACGAATAACTATTTTAGGATTATTTGATTGGATTTTTATTTCTCTATCTAAAGTTGCTATATAAAGTTCTGAATTTTTTTCAGCATATTTTAGAATTCCCTTATCTACATTTTTTAATCTTAAATCAAATTTTTTAAATTTATTTTTATCTAAAATCTCTAATGTAAGTGTTGCTAATTGAGCTTTTTTAGAATTTCCATCATTTGCAATACCTTGAATCTCTTTTACAACTTGTTCAGGAATTAAAACTTTAATTCCCATTAAATAAAGTTCTTGAAAAAAGTCTATTTTTTGCTTTATACAAGTTAAAATAAAACTTGTATCTAATACAGCCCCCTTCATATTATAATAAAAATCTCAATCTTTAAATAACCTTCTTCCGTTTATACATTATGCAAGAAAAAGAGAATGTTCTTAGAATTTTTAAAGAAACAAAAGAGGCAATTGAGAGAGGAGATATAGTTAAAATAGAAAATTTAAGCAATCAAACAATTAATACTTCTTCTCTAAGTCAAGATCCAGATAATATTACTGTAGCTGTTCTTGTATATTCTTTAAGCAAAATTATCCAAAGAACTAACTATAAAAAAATCCCAGGATGGCCAACATTCTATAATACCTATATTACAGGAATTAATAATATAATTCAAGCCCTTGAAAAAAATGATGACATTTCATTAAAGAAAAATCTAGAAAATATGAGAAATGCTTTAAATAAAGTTTCAGGAAAATTAAAACAATATATTTCAGATGTATTTAGAAAAGCAAGTATAAACAAAGCTTCTAATATTTATTCTCATGGACTTTCTATGGAAAATACAGCTAAATTATTAGGAATTACATTATTTGAATTAGCAAGTTATGCCGGGCAGAAAGGAATAGTAGATAATTCACAAATTAAAACAATAGGTGTTAAATCAAGAATTAATTTAGCAATGGAGATGTTTAAATGAAATCTTACAAAAAACCATATTTTATCTATAAATTTAGAGGAAATAAAAACGTTAAAAAAACAATGGAAAGATTAGAACATTTTTTTGGAAAAGGATATTTATTTGATCAAAAATATCCTCTTAAAATAAGTAAAAAATTCTCGAGAAAAGAAATTAAGGATATTTTTACTAAAGATATGAAAAAAGGTAAATTTGATTTAGTTGTTGTAGATATTACCTTAGGAAAAGGAAGATTCATGAAACAAGAAATTACTTTAGCTAAAAAATTAAAAATTCCCATAATAGAGGTTAATTTTTTCAAATGAGTGAAAAAGCAATCATATTTGACTCTGGAACCTTAATTAGTTTTTCTATGAATGGACTTATTGATTTAATTGAAAAATTAAAATCAGTTTTCAAAGGAAAATTTCTTATAACAGAACAGGTAAAAAAAGAAATAATTGACAAACCTCTAACAATTAAAAGATTTGAATTAGAAGCTCTTAAAATAAAACAATTATTAGATAAAAAAATTCTTGAACTTCCTCCTTCAATGGGTATTGAGGATAATGAACTTGCAAAAAAAACTCAAGAATATTTAGATTTAGCAAATAGTGCTTTTACAGGTCAAAAAGGAGGCATACATTTAATAGAAATTGGTGAAGCTTCTGCTTTAGCATTAAGCAATATGTTAATTACAAAAAAAATACCAAATATAATTGCAATTGATGAAAGAACGACCAGATCTCTTGTAGAAAACCCACAAAGTTTACAAAAATTCTTAGAAAGAAAACTTCATACAAAATTAAAATTTAATGCAAATAAACAAAATATTTTCAAAGGCATACAATTCATCAGATCAACAGAATTAGCATATGTTGCTTATAAAAAAGGCCTAGTAGATATAAAAGATAACCAAATTCTAGATGCTTTATTATATGCTTTAAAATTCAAGGGTTGTGCAATTTCAGGAGATGAAATTGAAGAGATTAAAAGAATCAAATAAAATCTATCGTACCTTTAAAGAAAGTACAATTATTTAAATACCCAAATTACTTTTATAGTCTATGAGTTGGACAAAAGAAGAAATAAAATATTTAAAAAAAAATTATTCTACAAATTCTAATATGAAAGAAATTGCTAAGAAATTAAATAAAAGTATAAGGTCCATTCAACATAAGGGAGTTAGATTAGGACTTAAACGACCAAGATTTAAAAAAGAAAAAAGTGAGGCTCAACCAAAAAAAGAAATAGATAAAAGATATTATGAAAAACATAAAAAAGAAATATATCTAAGAAAAAAAGAAAGAGTAAGAAATCTTAGAGAAGGCATGAAAATGAAAATGGGGGGAGAATGTAAAAAATGTGGTTATAATAAATGCATGGCAGCTTTAGATTTTCACCACATAAGGGAAAAAGAAGATAAAATGTCTAGTCTTTTTAAAAATCAATCAAAAAAGAAGGCTTTAAAAGAAATAGAAAAGTGTATATTATTGTGTGCTAATTGTCATAGAGAAGTACATTTTAAGGGTTAGTGGCGAAATGATATCGTGTCGGTCTCCAGCACCGAAGTTGGGGGTTTGATTCCCTCCTAGCCCATTTTTAAAAAGAAATAATAAAATGAGTTTTTTATCAAAAAACCTAGCCCCAAACATTTTTGTAATTTTAATGGGAATAGTAGTATTTGTAATGTCTTTGGAATTTATGATTCAAAGAAGATTTATAGAAGGATGGATTACATTTGTTTTTTTTATAATTGTAATTTTAATATTTTTCAAAATTAATTGGGATTATTTTGATATACATTCTTCATATGGGAAAGTAGAAATAAAAGACCCTAATTAATCTCCATTAATAACTCTAATTAAATCTGTAACAGAATCTTCTTTCTGCAACTTAACAATCTTAACCCCTTGTGCAGCACGACCCATCACTCTAATATTCTTAAGAGAAGTTCTTATTACAATTCCCTTAGCAGTTGTAATAATAATACTATCCATTTCATTAACAGAAATAGTTGTAATCACATTCCCTGTTTTTTCAGTAACTTTCATATTAATAACTCCCTTACCAGCTCTTGAAGTTTTTCTATATTCTTTAGTACCTGTTCTCTTCCCATATCCTTTTTCAGAAATTGTTAAAATTGCTTCAGTATCTAAAATTTCTAAACTAACAACCTCATCATCCTTATCCATTTTAATACCTGTAACACCATAACTTGCCCTTCCCATTTTTCTAACTTCACTAGAATTGAATTTTATTGCTTTCCCCTTCCTTGTTGCAAGTAAAACTTCTTGATTCTTTTTAACAAGTTTAACTCCTATTAAATTATCAGAATTATCATTTGGAAAATTAATAGCCCTAATTCCAGAAGATCTTGGTTTTGCAAAATTACTTAGAGAAATTCTCTTAACCATTCCTTTCTTTGTAGCCATAAATAAATTGTCTTCAAAATTATTTAATGAAATAACATTTGTAACTGTTTCATCTTTAAGTTTTAATAAATTAATAATTGCTTTTCCTTTACTATATTTTTCAGCTGCAGGAATATCATAGGCCTTTAACCATAAAACTCTTCCTCTACTTGTAAAGAACATTAGGTAATCGTGGGTTGAACAAGTGATTAACTGCTTTGCAAAGTCTCCAGTAGCTAAATTACTCCCAATAACCCCTCTTCCTCCTCTTTTTTGTTCCTTATAGTCTTTAACATCAATTCTTTTACAATAACCCTTATCTGTGATTGTAATAACTACTTCTTTCTTTTGAACAAGGTCTTTTTCAGAAATCTCAGAAACTCTCTTCAAAACTTGAGTTCTTCTATTATCTCCATATTTTGATTTAATTTCTTTAACTTCTTTAACAATTATTTTTAATACTTCTTTTATATCTCCTAAAATTTTCTCATATTCTTTAATAGATTCTTTAAGAGATTTATATTCTTTATCTAACTTATCTTGTTCTAATGAAGTAAGTTGTTGTAATTTAGTATCTAAAACAGCTTGAGCTTGTCTTTTTGATAATTTAAATGATTTCATTAAATCTTCAAGAGCTGCTGTTGCATTTTTAGATTTCTTAATCATGGCAATAATTTTATCTATGTGCTTTAATGCAATTAATAATCCTTCAACAATTTCTAATCTATCTTTAGATTTCTTAAGTTCATATTTTATTCTTTTTGTAATAATTACTTTTCTATATTTAACATATTGCTCAAGAACATCTGTTAAAGCTAATACTTTTGGTTGTCCACCAACTAAAGCTAAAAAATTAACATTAAATGAATCTTGTAATCTAGTATATTTGTATAGAGAATTAATAACAAATTTGGAATCTGCATCTTTTTTCAATTCTAAAACAATTCTAATTTTACCCTTAGAAGATTCATCTCTTAAATCAGAAACATTCCTAATTTTTTTCTTTTGAACAAGATCTGCAATTTGAGTAATTAAAGTTGTTTTATTGAGCATATAAGGAATTTCAGTTATAATAATAGCTTGTTTTTTCTTAATCTGTTCTAAACTTGTTTTACCCCTCATGATTAATCTTCCTCTTCCTGTTTTATACAATTCAACCATGTCTCCTGTAACACTTCCACCTGTTGGGAAATCAGGACCAGTAACAATCTTAGTAAGTTCTTCAATTGTAATTTTAGGTTTCTTAACATATTCAATAATAGCTTCACAAATTTCTGTTAAATTATGAGGAGGAATATTTGTGGCCATACCCACTGCAATTCCAGTAGCTCCATTTAAAACTAAATTAGGAAGTTTACCAGGTAATAATTCAGGTTCTTTAAGAGAATTATCAAAATTAGGAGTAAAGTTTACTGTTTCCTTATCAATATCTTGTAAAAGTTCAGCAGTAATTGGTTTTAATTTAGCTTCAGTATATCTATAAGCAGCAGGAGGATCACCATCAATACTTCCAAAATTTCCTTGACCATAAACAAGAGGATATCTTAATGAAAATTCTTGAGCCATTCTAACCATTGCATCATAAACAGCAGAATCACCATGAGGGTGATATTTACCTATAACATCTCCCACAATTCTAGCACTTTTTTTTGTTTGAGTTCCTGGTTTTAAGCCCATCAATGCCATTGAATATAAAATTCTTCTCTGAACAGGTTTCATACCATCTTCAATAGAAGGTATTGCTCTAGAAACAATAACACTCATAGCATAATCTAAATAAGATTTTTTCATCTGAGCAGATACTTCTGTATTCACTACTCCTCTTTCTTCTTCTACTTTAATTTCTTTTTCTTTAGTCATTTTCTACTTCTCCTTCTTCTTCAGAATCTTCATAACTTATCTGAAGTTCATTATTATCATCAACTTCAAAATTAAAAGATTGTTTCATATGTTTTAATTCAACTAATTTAATAATTAATTCTTCTATCTCTGAATCATCTAAACTAAATTCTAAAACTTCTACTTCTTTATCTTCAGCTTCATTTATTGGTTGATTTTGTTGTTCAAAATTTTCTTCCATTATGCTACCTCCTCTCCACTCTCATCTAAATATTTCATAAATTCGTCTTCTGTTAATTCTTTTTCTTTAATATCGTGGCCTTTCCATTTACATTTATTACATTGCCACCCATCTGAACCTTTTCCTTCTCCACCACCAATAACAACTCCTACATCACGGCTCTTACATTTAGGACATTCTCTAACCTTGAAAGTTTTTCCTTTTTTCTTTTTAGATTTTATTCCTTGCTTCTTTTCCCAGTCAGCTTTAGAATCAAATCCTTGTATAATCCAATCAGGTGTTTTCATTTTAAATATCTAAATTAGCCTCCTTTGCATTTTCTGAAATAAATTCTTTACGAGATTGAACATCATCTCCCATTAACATTGAAAATGTTTTATCAGCTTCAACAGCATCTTCAATAAATATTTTTTGGATCATTCTAGATTTTGGATTCATAGTAGTTTCCCAAAGTTGAGTAGATTTCATTTCCCCAAGACCTTTAAAACGAGTAACATTTGCAGGACCTAATTTTTGAGTAAGTTTCTTAAGTTCTTCATCTGTATAAACATAATAATCTTTTCTTTTTCTATACCTATAAAGAGGAGGCATAGCAGCATAAACATTTCCATTTTTAATTAACTCAGGCATAAATCTAAAGAAAAATGTTAATAATAAGGTTTTAATATGTTCTCCATCAACATCTGCATCAGTCATAATTACTACTTTTTTATACCTTAATCTATCAACATTAAATTGTTCTCCAACACCTGTACCAATAACAGTTATCATATTTGTAATTTCTTCACTTGAAAGAGCTCTTGCAGGATTTGCTTTTTCAACATTTAATATTTTTCCTCTTAAGGGTAAAATAGCTTGGAAAGATTTATCTCTAGCTTCTTTAGCACTTCCACCCGCACTTGCACCCTCTACAATATATAATTCAGTATTATCTGCTTTTTTATTTGAACAATCAGATAACTTACCAGGTAAACCTCCAAGAGAAAATGCATTTTTTCTTCTAACAAGATCTTTTGCTTTCTTAGCAGCTAATCTAGCTTTTGCAGAATCTAAAGCCTTAGAAGTAATTTTTTTAGCAACAGAAGGATTTTCTTCAAAAAATTCCAAAAGAGCTTTTGTTACAACAGAATCTACAAACCCTTTAACTTCTGAATTACCTAATTTTGTTTTTGTTTGACCTTCAAATTGAGGGTGAGGAATTTTAACACTAACAATTGCAGATACTCCTTCTCTAACATCATCTCCAGATAAAGATCCTATTTTTAACAGATTCTTTTTCTTAGCATAATCATTAATAACTCTTGTTAATGCTGTTTTAAATCCTGAAACATGAGTTCCCCCTTCAACAGTATTAATAGTATTTACAAAACCAAAAATATTTTCTCTAAAACTAGAATTATATTGAATAGATACATCAACAGAAGTACCTTCAGCTTCTCGTTTAAAATAAATAGGTTTATGTAAAACCTCTTTAGATTTATTGATCCATTTTACAAATTCCATTAAACCGCCTGAAGCAAAAAATTCTTCTTTCTTATCTCTTTCTTGATCATATAAATTAATTTTTAATCCTGCATTTAAGAAAGCAACTTCTCTAAATCTTGTTTCAAGAACCTTATAATCCCATTTAACTGTTGAAAAGATTTCTTCATCAGGCCAAAAAGTAACTTTAGTTCCTGAAGAATTACTTTTAGTCTTTCCTATAATTTTTAATTTTGTTTTTGTTTTACCTCTTGCAAATTCTTGAGAATATATTTTTCCATCTCTTGTTATTTCAATAACTAATTTTTTAGATAAAGCATTTACAACAGAAATTCCAACACCATGTAACCCTCCAGAAATCATATAAGATTTTTTATCAAATTTACCTCCTGCATGTAATTTTGTTAAAGCTATTTCTACAGCAGGTAATTTATATGTTGGGTGAATGTCCACAGGAATACCCCTTCCATTATCAATAATAGTTGCAGAGCCGTCTTTATTTAATGAAATATTAATATCAGAACAATGTCCTGCTAAAGCTTCATCAACAGAATTATCTACTATTTCATATACCAAGTGATGTAATCCCTCTTTACCTGTAGAACCAATATACATTGCAGGTCTTTGTCTCACTCCCTCTAAACCTTCTAAAACCTTTATATTAGCTGCACCATAATCTGATTTTTTTGCCATTTTTTAATTTTTATTAACTCTTTTCAAAGAGTCAGCTTTTGCTAAAAAGCTTAAATTTGTGATTAAAATTCAGACAGAAATCCTGTCTTTTCACACCCCCAAAAAGAAGAAATCCTTTATAAACTTTTCTACACTAAAATGATATTTTCCGACGATAAAATTAAAAAATGACAACAAATCTTTAAAAAGAGAATTAAAAATTATTTCTTTTCCTCAGTCTTTTTTTCAGCAGGTTTTTCTTCTGTTTTCTCTTCTACCTTAGGTGCTGCTTTTTCAACATCTGCTTGAGCTTCTTTATGCTCCTTATTTTCAGCAGATCTTGCAAGAACTTCTTTTTGAAGATCTTCTTTAGATTTTTTAGCCTTAGAAATCCACCTAACTTTCCTTCTTTTCATTAACATATTTTTTCTACATTTAGAAGAACATAAATGATTAATAGTTCCATCTTTCATAATAAGAGTTAATCCTCTTGGAATTTCATACATTGTTTTACAATAAACACATCTAGGCATCTTTACGATCTCCTAATTTTTTTAAATGTAAAAAATAATTATCTTCATCATAACCCTGTCTAACTACTGAATAATTATATCCCCATTCAGTTAATTTCTTTAATACTTCTCTTGCATTAGATTCCATTACAGTTGGAATATCTAATGTTTTACCTATTTCTATAGAATCTAGAGCTTCTGAAGCTCTATCAAATAATGTTCTTCCCATTTTAAGTATAAGTTCCCTTTGAAACTTTAGATTTAATTCTTCTTGCTTCTATTTCTGTTTCTCTAAGTATTAAGACATCTCCAATTTTAACAGGTCCTTTAACATTTCTTCTCATATATCTTCCCTCATCTCTTCCTCTTTGAACTAAACATTTAACCTGAGTAATTTCTCCTCTAAAACCAGTTCTACCAATAAGTTCTTCAACAACAGCAGGAACAACTTCACCTAAAATCTTGTCGCTTCCCTTAGAACCGCCTTGTTTCTTTTCTTGTTTTTTTTGAGGTTTTTGAGATTTGGCCATTTTTAATTAAACTCTTTGTGAAAGTTTATTTTAAAGAAGTAATATCTTTCTCAGCTTCTCCTGCGTCAATTACAGCTATTGAAGATGCTGGAACTGGAAGACCTGCAACAATTCCTAATTTTTGCTTGCTCTCCACTTCTTTACATAAAATCTTTTTTTCTTTACAAAGAACAGGAAGGTGTTGAACAATTTCTTTAGGATCAACATCAGAAGCATATACAATTAATTTGGCAGTTCCTCTTTCTATAGCTTTAGTTACTTCATTAGTACCTTTTTCTAACTTGCCAGTTTTCTTTACTTTTTCGATTATTGTATAGACATCCATTTTATAAAATTCCAAGAAATAATAGAGAAACTATCCTCCATTAAGTCATCGGATATTAATTAGGGTAAAAAACAATTTAAAAACCTTTTGGCCCTGAAAATAATTACATATTTAGTCCAGTTTCATAAATCTTTTAAACAAAATATTCTTAATTTAAATATGAATCTAGAAAATGAGGTTTTAGAGATACCTTCTGCAGATACAGTTATTGATGGAACAACTGTTTATCAATCACATACTTCTCAAGAAACACCAAATAATGTTTTTATCGAGGCTGCAAAAACAGAAGCAAACACTGGTTTTTATATTGGAAGTGGAATTGTGGTTGCAGCTTTAGCTTATGGGGTAGTACTTTGTTTTAGAAAATTATATAGAGATTGCCATACAGACCTTATTTCCAAGTAATTTCTACTTCATCTGTTCTTTGTCTAGGATTAATATCAATTTTATCTAAATCTTTAGGCATAACTTTTATTCCAGACTTAAACATTATTTCTCCTAAAAAAGCAATCATAGAAGCATTATCTACAAGTAAAGGCCTTTCAGGACAAAAGAATTTAGCACCTCGTTCTTTGCACATTATTTTACACATTTCCTGAAGACGTGAATTACATGCAACTCCTCCACCTAAAAGCAATTCTTTTTTACCTGTATGAGCAAGAGCTCTTTCAGCTGTTTCGACTAACATAGCAAAAACAGTTTCTTGTAATGAATATGAAAGATCTTCTATAGTATATTTCTTAGATTCTAATTTTTGTCTAAGATTTGTAAGAATTCCTGAAAGAGCTACATCCATTCCCTTAACTTTGTATGGTAGTTCAATATAATGTGTTCCTTTTTGAGCAAGCTTATCTACAACTGGACCCCCAGGAAAACCCATTCCAGCATATCTTGCAAAAGTATCTATAAAATTTCCAATACCAATATCTAATGTTTCTCCAAAAACACGATATTTTCCTGCAGCATATGCAATAATTTGAGTATTTGCACCAGAAGCATATAGCATTACAGGATCTTTTGCACCGGTTATTTGTCCTATTTCTAAATGGGCAATACAATGATTAATTCCAATAAGGGGTTTATTCAATTTTTTAGAAAGTTCTTTTGCAAATTTCATACCTTCAATTAAACAAGGTGCTAAACCAGGAGCTTGAGAAAAACTTATGGCATCTATATCTTTTTCCTTAATGCCTGCTTCTGCCAAGGCTTTTTCATAAATTTCATATTTAACCCTAACATGATGTTTAGCAGATTCCATAGGGATAATACCTCCTTCTTCTGTAGTATACATATCTCTTTGATTAGCAAGAATTTTTTTGTTTTTGACAATTCCTACCCCAAAAGTATGGGCAGTAGATTCTATTCCTAGTACAACTGACATAAATCAAAATAACAAAAATAACTATATAAAATTATTCAAAATTTTATATTAAAAAATACACAAAATTAAAAATTAAAAATTAAATTAAAAGACCTTACTTTTTCTTTTTTTTCTTTACAGGTTTCTTTTTCTTTACAGGTTTCTTTTTTGCGACTTTCTTCTTCACAACTTTCTTTTTTACTGGCTTTTTCTTAACGGCTTTCTTCTTTTTCTTCTTTCCGCCTCTTGCCATCTTAGCTTCGCATACGTTTCCTTGCCCATCAACGTAATAAAGATATCCTGGTTTTCTTGTAACAACCTTTTTGACAATAACTTTTCCCATTTTTAACCTCCTTTTTATTAAGATGAAATATTATAGTGAATTAGATATTTAAATCTTTCTAGTATCGACGAGGATATTAATAATTTTAGAATATCTCTTATTGATAGGAATTTCTATAAGTTTAAAATATTTCTCCGACGGTGAAATTGAAAATTCAAATGGCTTAACAATTTTAATATCAATTATTTTATTTTCTTTATTTAACCAAATAGCAACAAAAGGAAAGAAAACAAACCAAGAATGTATTGCCATTTTTACTTTATTTTTAAAAGTAAATAAAAGAGCACTTGCATTTTCTCTTCTCTTAAACATTAAACCAATAGCTTCATTAAGACCTCTACAAACCTTTAACCTTAAAGTTATTTTTTTCCCTTTATACGAGATACCAATCTTCTGAACCTTCATTTGATTTCCTCTTTTTATATTCTTTATAATATTTATTTACATTTTTATCTGTTACAAAATCATGATGTTTAAATCCCCCTCCAAAAGTCTTGGGAATATGCATTAATTCATGCATAATTGTTTTTACCTTTTCTTCCATACTTAATTTATCAAATTTCTCTGATAAAAATTCCAAAGCATAAAATGCAGGACGATGTAAGGCTTGTTGCATTATTTTTCCAAGAGCATGACATCTTGCAATAGTATATTTAGAAGAACTACCATACCCTCTAAAACATTTTATATGTTCTACTCTAACATATGGAAGCATAAGTCTACAAATCTCTTCTGCAATTACCTGTATATCTGGAGCATATTCATATCTCATAGTAAGACCTTTAAAACAAAACTATTTATATTATTTTAGTTGCCCTTAAACATGATAAAAAAAATAAATGATAAAATAATTAGATTAAATTTCAATAGTTTTGGGTCCTGCGTTTATATTATTAGATTAAATAGAAAATTAATTTTAATAGATACAGGGTCTATGCTAAATAGAAATGAATTGAAAAAAGATCTAAATGAAATTAAAATAAATTTAGATCAAATAACAACTATAATTTTAACACATAATCATTGGGACCATACAGGAAATATTAAATTATTTAAAAATGCTAAAATATATGGAAATAAAAAAGATTTCAAAAAAGAAAATATCTTAGATATAAATAATTTAAACATAAAAGAATTTGAAATAATTCAAACACCTGGACATACTAAAGGAAGTTTTTGTATATTGTATAAAAATATCTTATTTTCAGGAGATACTCTTTTTGATAAGGGTTATAGAGGTAGAACAGATTTACCTGGAGGAGATTATGAAGAAATTCAAAAAAGTTTGAAAAAACTTTCAAATATAAAATATAAAACTCTTTGCCCAGGACATTTACTTTAAAATCTCGAAAATATCTTCTGTAACCTTGCCGATTTCTTGTTCACCCTTAATTTTTTTATGAAGGTATTTTTCTAAAATGGGTTCTGTATCTCTATGATATATGATCATTCTTTGTTTTATTGCCTCTTCTGTTTGATCTTTTCTTTGATATAAATAATCCCCACATTTATCACAAGTATCTTCTTTTTTAGGAGCATAAGAAGTATGGATATTATAAACAGCACCACATTTTCTACAAATTCTTCTTCCAGACATTCTTTTAATAGCTTCTTCATCTGAAATATGAATTTCAATTATATTATCTATCTTAAAAAGTTTTTCAAGTTCTTCTGCTTGAGGTAATGTTCTTGGAAAACCATCTAAAATAAATCCATTCTGAGCATCTGGTTCTTCTAATTTATTTTTTAAAATTTTTATCATTAATTCATCTGGAACAAATTTTCCACTATCAATAAAAGAACGAATAACCTCTCTAGATTCTTTTCTAGCCCCCCTTAATAAATCCCCTGTAGAAATATGCAAAATATCTAACTTATTTGCAATTACTTTAGCCTGAGTCCCCTTTCCACTTCCTGGTTTTCCAATAAATACTAATTTCATTTTAAAATTTCAATAATTTTATTTTTGGATTTTAATCCGGAAGTTATTCTGATTTTAGTTTTAAAATACTTTTCTAATAATTTAATAAGGGCAATATTTGCCTTATTATCTATAGCAGAAGTATGTAACCAGGCTTCATAATTTTCAAAATTAATTTTATTTATTTTTTCTTGAGAAGATTTAGGATGAACTTTAACCTTAATTTTCATTTTATTTTTGCTAAATACTTTTCTAAATTTTTATATTCTCCTTTCCTATCTAATAAACAAACAAGAATAATATTAGAACTAATAATAACATACACTAATCTTGTTTCTTTTCTATTTATAGAAAAACGAATTCTAAATACCTTAGAGAATTTCTTAGAATGAAGTCTTTTATATCTATAAGGATTTTCTTTTATTAATTGTATTTTATCATAAATAACTCTTTTTGATTTTTTATCTAAAACTTTAACTTGTTTTTCAAAAATTTCAAGAGATTTTATAGAATAGCTCATTCCAACAATACTTTATTTAATTCTTCTTCAGAAACAAGATTTTCTTTAAGGGAATTTTCTATTAAGGTATCAATTAATCCTATTTCTTTTTCGGAAAAAGTTTCATCAAATTCATTTTTTTCAAATATTTTCTCCCTCATACTTTCAGAAATTAATTCCTGAATATTCCTATATCCATATTGATTTGCATAACTTTCAGCAGCTTTTAATAAATTATTAGAAATTTTTAGATTAAGTTGTTTTGTTTCCATGATATTTATAGATATCTTTAGATATTTATAAACCTTCCTATCTTGTTATAATTTCTAAAGCATCTCTATTTTTTAATTCATATGCTTTTCCCAAGGCTCTTTTTGATTTAGCATCAATTGCCTTAATGAAATTCTTTCCAAAATCAGTATGTAGAAAAAATGCAAAATCTAAAGCAGTACTTCCAGGAGGCAATAAAAAACAATCAGGTAAAATATTACCCTTACTATCTCCTAATTTATTAGCACTTGCAGGAAAAATAGCAACATATTTTAATAATTCAAAAACTGCTGAATTTAGAATAGCTTGAACCCCTGTTCCTTTTTCAAATTTATCTAAAACATTTTCTTTTATTTTATTTAAAGCTATTTTTTGTTTATCTGTTAATTCTCCTTTTATTTCAAATTTAGTTTCACCAGGAATATAATCTATTAATCCTGCTTTAGAAGCTTCTCTTAAAGCAAGTTCTGAATCAGCAGAACAAGGAACAATTATCATATCTGGAAAATTTTTTATTAATTTTTCATAATTTTCTTTTCCTTTATCTAAATCAACTTTATTTGCAGCTAAAATCATTGGCTTTGTTTCTTTTCTTAATTCAGAAGCAAATTTCATTAATTTATCATCTTTCCATTGACTAGGCCTTTCTGTAAAATTTAATTTTAGCAAAACAGTTTTAACTTGATCTTCTTTAACTTTTAAACCTGAAAATTGTTTTGTAACAGATTCTGAAAAACTTCTATCTTCTTGTTCAGCCCTTCTTGCAAAACTTCTCCACACCTTCATTAAAATATTAAAATACCATTTATTTAATTCATCTTCGAGAAAAGCTACATCTTTAGAAACATCATGGTTTCCTTCAATAGGCTTACCTTCTTCATTAGAAGATCCTGAACAATCTACAATATGGATAAACACATCTGCATTTCTCAAATCATCTAAAAATTGATTACCTAAACCTTTTCCTTCACTTGCTCCAGGAACTAAACCTGCCACATCCATTAAATCAATAGGAACAAATCTAAAATGATTTTTACAAAAACCATGATTTGGATTACATTGAGTATCAAACTCCTTATCAATACATTCAATTTTAACATACCCCACACCATGATTAGCCTTGATTGTTGTAAAAGGGTAAGAAGCTATTTCAACTTCTGCAGAAGTTGCAGCTTTAAAGAAAGTGCTTTTTCCAACAGAAGGTTTTCCTAATAATCCGATTAACATTTTATCTTACTATAAAGTTCATCAAGTTTAGTATATAAATCTTCTAAATTAGTGTTATTTATTATTTTAAAATCAGCTAAAGCCATGCATTTTTCAACTTGTTGCCCTGATTCAGCTTCTTCTGTTCCAAAATCTCTTTTATCCATTTTTAAAAATTCTTCCCATGTTTTAGCATCACTTGTTTTTGACCTAGATATAGAACGCTCATATCTTATTTTTTGATCAGCATCTATTGCAATTAAAATAAAGTCTTTTTCTTTTCTAAATTCTTCAACTTCTCCAGGATTTCTAATTCCATCAATAATAAAATTTCCTTTCCCTAATCTTTTAAGCATTCTTTTTGCTAGAAAACCATTTCCTTCTTTTACTCTTAATTCATCTCCAAGGTTCTGAAGATTTGCTCTAGAAATTTCAATTCCTCTTTCTTTTAATTCTTCTCTTAACTCTTTTGAAAGAAAATTATGTTCAAATCCCTTATCAATAAAAAATCTAGAAACAGCCTCCTTCCCACAAGCCATACTTCCAGTTATTCCAATTATCATATCTTAAATTATTCAAATTCTTTTATAAAATTATTTAACTACTTAATAGATATTTACGCCGCTACAACAGGTGCTTTTGTAGGTTGAGCAGGTGCAGGTTGAGCAGGCCCTGCTCCAGCTTTCTGTTTATCTCTTTGTTTCTTAATTTGAATTATTACTATCACAATCAAGATTATCAATATCAATATTATTAACATCCATATTAAGATAGTGAAAAAATCAATTGGAGGAGCTTCAACAACTTCAAAATGAGCACTAGAAGGTGCAAGACCATTTGGATATGTTAATTGAAGGCCAATTACATATTTCCCTAAAGGTAAAGCCCCTGTATCAAAGTTTCTTTGGAATTCTATTTGATTTTCAATTAATAATGTTTCACTCTTTGTTAAATATATTACATCCTTGTAATCTTTAATAACATAATCTAAGGTCACATCCATTCTTTCTTTTTCACCCATTGGTATTAACTTAACCATTGTCTTTAGATCATCTCCTTGAGGAACAAGATAATCTTTATTTAAAACTACAATATTTGAATCAAATAATAATAATACTGTTCTAATATTCAATGTAACTAAAACTTCTTCACCACCAATAGCAATACTTCCTGTAAATACCCCTGTTTGACTTAAAGCAATAAATACTGCATCTATTATTTTTGATTTTCCAGATTCAATTTGAAGATTATCTGTACTTAATAGGATCTTATCTCCTAAACCTTGTTCACTAACACTTAAATTAATGGCACTTGCTTCGTTATTTGTAACAGTAATTGTTTTTTCAACATTTGTGTTTAAAGCTAAATTAATATTAAATGAGTCAGGAACCACAGTAATAGCTATTGTTGGAACAGTAGGAGTTGTGCCTCCGCCTCCACCAGATCCTCCACCATCATCTGGAACAGTCACTTCAATTGTACATGTTGCTGAACAACCATCTTCAGCAACCACATTTCCATCATCACATTCTTCACCTGTTTCATTTAAACCATTTCCACAAACAGGAACTGCAACAGTTCCCTCTTCACCCCCAAAAAAGAAATTTTCAATCCATGATCCAGGATTAATTATTACATTACCTGTTCCTCCTGAATTTTGTGAAATAATATCTGCAGAAGCAGATGGTAAAATAAAAAACAACATACTTATTAAAAAAAATACAATTATAAAAATCCCTTTAAAATAAAAATTCTTTTTCTGCTGAAACATGATTATAATAAATAAAATGATTTAATAAATTTAATTAATATTTAAAATCAAGGATAGCAATCACAAGCTGTAGGAGGGCTCATAAAATAATTTGAATAATGGGTCCAGTCATCAGGATCTGACCTATAAGCAGGATCATAATATGACGATGCCATATTCCCATACTCTTCAGAAGCAGAACCTATAAAACCATATTCCTCGCAAAAATCCTGGCATGGAGCATCACTACCATCATTTAAATAATAACAAGTAGCACCATTACAAAATTCAGGAGTATTAAGTCTTACATAACCAGGATATCTTGTACAACTAGCATAACTAAGATGTTCATTCCATTCTTCATCGCCGGGTTCATAAACCATCACTTTTCTAGGAGGACATTGAACCTGCAAATCAATTATATCTGCTTCTGTTCCAGAAGGATCTGAAATAGTTGTAGTTGGAGATACTGCAGGTGTAAATCCATAACCTTCTGTAATTTTAACAGAGCCTATAAAATAAGTTCCTAATTTAACATAAACAACAATACTTGTTGATACTCCTTCGTCATCATATTCAATTACAGGTGCTGATGTAGCATCCCCCACACTATATTGCCAAGCACCATATTCATTATCTGCATTTCCAATTGAAACAACCCCATTTGTTATAAAAGAAGTAGGATTACTATATCCGTTTTGTCCTGTAATTTCTAAATTTACTCTTGCACCACCCCCTGCTAAGGTTCCTAATTCATACCAATAAATATTATTTCCAGTAGAATATTGTTGAGGTTCTAAATTTAAAAAACCTAATGAATACTCTATATCTAAATTACCATCTCCAGAAGGAGCATCACAATCTCCATCAGCTATACACACACTTCCATCTTTAATTTCAACATCTCCATCTCCTGTTGCAGTATCACATGTACCTGAGCCTTCTATACAAAGACCTCCATCTATCTCAACATCATCTTCAACATAAAAATCACCATCAGCTTCTGTCATATCCCAATCACAACCAGCTTCATCACAAATACCAATATTACCATCCCATACCTTGATATCTCCATCACCTACATCAGGAACACTTGTATCATCATCTATTGCAAGTCCTCCATCAGAAATGTAAATATCTCCTGTTTGAATATCTAATTTTGAAGAAGGAGTAGAAGTTCCAATGCCAACTTCTCCATCGGCATCAACATAAAACCTACTTGTTGATCCACTAAGTACATTTAAAATAGGATCTCCTGCAGTAGCACTATCTGTTAAAATTTGTAATCCATATCCAGTATTTGAGTCTTGATCAATTATGGCAGCATAAGAAGAAGCAAGGTTTTCATATACATCTAATTTAGCATCAGGGGTTGAATCTCCAATTCCAACATCTCCAGTTGTATTTTCAAAAGCCATAACAACATTATCATCATAAGCAATATCCATTATTCCTGAATTTCTTGGATTAATTGTCCATTCAATATTTGCATTTGTATTTGTCATACCTAAATGAGCACCTGCTAAAACTTGAAAAATACCTAAACTAGGCCTAACTTCTAAAACTTCAGTAGGAGTTGTTGTTCCAATACCAACTTCCCCTGTTAAACCTTCGACAAATAAATCATCATTTAAATTAACATCTACATCTCCCCCATCACCCAATTTAACATAATCTTGAGTTCCTTCATAAAGATTTAACAGTAATTCTCCCCCCATAACAGCCCCCATATTATCATCTACAAATGCCAAATAAGTATCTGTATCTCCATTATGTTGGAGGTTTGTATTAAGTCCAATATTTCCTTCTACATCTAATTCATAATCAGGAGTT